>Ga0213875_10000020_pt1 | contig 218266 bp, 162 predicted proteins | sample BarmaccomBMRX_R8_FD_160105 | JGI IMG/M metagenome (GOLD analysis project Ga0213875, IMG submission 160105) | Root-associated microbial communities from Barbacenia macrantha in rupestrian grasslands, the National Park of Serra do Cipo, Brazil - RX_R8 | ecosystem: Host-associated > Plants >... | reverse complement strand
CTTGCAAAGTGTTCTCCCGGTTAAGTGAGTTGGTAGCTCGTTAATCGGGAGAAGACTACATCCTCTTTATCGGTAGCAACTTAGGTTAAATATAAAGATTCAATTAAAGGCTCCGAGTCTGCATAGGCTTAAATCACCTAAGTGGCTAGCTTGGCGCAACAAACCCAGAGCGTGAGCGGCGGGCTTCTGCGCGAGTCACTGGGGATTATTGGGTTAGCCCATCGCTCACGCTCCGGGTTCGCTAAGCTTCTCTAATTGTTACTTCCCCTGTAGACTTTGAGTGAATCCCCATTTATGAAAATGCCTCTGTGTCTTCCTGCTACTTTACTTCTCTGCCTTGGTCTGTGGTTTCCTGGCTTAACGGCACCAGTTGCGGCGCAACAGCCTGCTCCTGTGAATGCCAGTAATCTGCTCAAGAATGGCTCGTTTGAGGGCGGCAAACGCTACTGGTTTGAGGCCGAAGATAAGGCCCTGGTGCGGGGTAATGCGGCGCAGGGGGAGTATGCCTTGCGACTGGATAAGGGCGGGATTCAGAGTGCCGCTTTTGAGCTGCAAAATGGGAAGCCCGTTACGATTTCTTTTTCAGCCAGGGCTGAGGCCGCCACGACAATAGGGTGGCAATGCACGCCCTGTGCGCGGGAAATCGGGGTGCAGCATGGCTTGACCTGGGGCATGAAGGCGCACCATCCGGTGCAACTGGGTACGACCTGGCAACGCTATTCTTTTAGCTTTACGCCCGACGTGCCGCAGGATGGGTTCTGGCCCCAGCCCACCTATATGCTGCAATTTGGCGATGGCGATAAACCCTGGCTGCTGGACGCCGTGACGGTGGCTTACGGGGACGGGGCCAAGGCTTACATCCCCCGTCGCCCGATTGAAGTGCAGGCAGACTCGCCCGATCTGCCGGGCTACACCAGTCCGCAGGGCAATATCCTTCCAAAACATGTGACCGTGCGTTTGACGGGTTCCGCTTCCAATCCGGGCACTGCGCCGCGCCGTGTCCTGCTGCGCTGGCAACTGTTCGATTACGAAGGGCAGCGTCCGGTTGGCCCGGCGGCGGAAAAGCGAGTTACCCTTGCGCCGGGCCAAACGCTGACCGAAACCACGTCAATATTGCCATTGACGGCAACCGGGCTGGTGCTGGCGCGGTTCAGTGTGCTGGACGATAGTCGGGCGACTCATGCCCCCGTGGTTATTGATAGCTCCGATTTACCCCTGACTTCCCTGCCTTACCCGAAAAGTGCCACCAAGCCTGACCCGCGCGAGCGGTTTGGCGCGTCGTTTTTCGGGCCGCATAGCATCAGCCTGGCAGCGCGCATGGGCATGGCGTGGAGCCGGTGGTATCCGCATACCACATGGCAAGATCATCAGCCGACCCCCGACACTTTCCACTGGTTCGATAAAGAGCTTGACCTGCTGGCCGGGCAGGGCATCGCGGCGCACCTGGTGCTTTATGGCTGGCCCAAGTGGATTATGGAAGAGGGCAAGCATCCTCTGCCCAAAGATATGCGCTGGGCGGCCAATGACCCGCGCTGGGATGACCTCACGCCACAGTGCGCGTGGGATCGCTATATGATTGCAACGGCGCGGCACTATCGAGGTCGCCCGGTGGTTTATGAAATCGAAAACGAGCCGGAGTTTGATGGCTGGGATAAATACCAGGATGAGTATGCGAAGTTCACCATCCGCAGCGCCCGCCTGCTCAAGCAGACCGATCCCCAGGCGCGGGTGATGGTCAATAATGTCTATGGCATCCCTAGCGGCCTGAATGAGCACATGCTGCGCATGGGTGGCGGCAAATGGCTCGATATTATCTCCTGGCACGATTATCACGAAGGCTGGCTGGCGACGGCGGCAGACATCAAGCGAATGCGCGCCAAGTTAGACGCTCTGGGCTGCGGCCACCTGGAAATCTGGTTTAACGAGGGCTGGGCTTACACTAACACGGCAGTGGATGAGCCTGCCGTCGCCCTGACGCACCTCAACGCGGCCCAAAGCACCAATGCCATCATAGATTCGGTAGCCGAGCTAACCGTTAATGGGCAGGAGAAAACGATTCTGTTCCATAGCGGCTATGAAGAGCACGGCATGAGCTTCTGGGACTATGCTGGCCCCGGCACCATGCTGTGGGATTACTATAATTATCCCCTCCCCCTCGTGGCGGCCTGGAATACCCTCATTCATCATATTGGCCTGAGCAAAGCGGTGGGCTTTGTGCGCCCGCCAGGAGCCAATTTTTGCATCTTTGATGACCTGCGCAACGGGCGGGGGGTGTGTGTCGCCTATGCCGACCGCGAAGCCAAAGACGATGTGACCGTTGACTTGCCAGTTGGTGGCCTGATCGCCGAAGACTGCATGGGCAACGCCGCGCCGTTAGCAGGCCGCAAGCTGGTGCTTTCCAAAACGGGACGCCCGGTCTTTCTCTATGCCGCCAATAAAATGTCGGGCGAGAAGTTTGCGGCTGGGCTGGGGCCGCTCGACCGCAAGTTTGCTTCGTTTATCCGCAACAACGGCACGGTTTTTGGCCTGCCTGCCACCTGGGAAGGCACCCGCCCTGATACGTCCGAGGGCAACCCGATTGGCGTGGGCGGACAACCGGTGTGGCGACTCGACCAGATTTTTCCACCCGACCCCACCAAACCCGCCAACTACCGACCGCTCATCTGGCACGAGGGCTGGTGGCTGGCTCAAAAAGACACGGTGGGCGGCCAACCCAAAGCGGAAATGAAAGATGGCGCGATTCGTATGGAGTTTCGCGCCGCGCACAACACGCACCCCTTCGAGCATATCTGCGCCCTCAGCTTTATCGCCACCAAGACGGGTAATTACCAGGTGAGCGGCCAGGCTGCCCTCAAACTGTGGGATGGCGACAACCCGGTGCGCCTGAGCCTGCTGCACAAAACCCCCACTGCCGCCACCGAAATCGCCTCCCTAAAGTTGGTGCGCGATAACAGTGTGCCCTTGCCTGCACTATCCATAAACCTCAAGGCCGGAGAGGAACTGGTCTTGGTACCCCGCATTGACGGCATGTTCACCGGCGGCGATGTCACCCTGCGCGACCTCACTGTATCCCTGAACACCGGTCGAAGCGCAAAGTGAACTCCATAGCCGACGTGAGGCATAATGCCAACAACGCCCACGCTCCAGGTTCGTAGGTGTGTAGCAAGGCAATTTAGCCCGACGTAGGTTGAGGCACTGGATGAGTGCCTAATATCATGGCTTCGACAGTGCTTCTCGCCCGCTCTGCATCGGCTTGCATCGTTTCCCGTTCTTGCGCAATAGCCGCACGCCCCGTGAAGACTTTTGTTAAGATGGCTTCCTGAACTTCGAGCGATGGCAGAGGAATCGGGGCACTCCTGACTTCATTAGAATTGATGGTTCCCAAACCTGATGAAGTTTTCATGGAGCGAAAAAAATGTTTTCGACCTTCCTCAGAGTTAAACCAAATCATTGCATATTCGGGTGACAATTGTTGTTGGTCAACCCGAACCTTAATAAGATGGTTTTGGTGAACACAATCTTCTATTTCTCCATTCCACTTAGCAACACGACCCAATTCCGCACGACTACCGTTGCCTTCCACAAAGAGAATGTCACCGGGCTTGAGTCTATAGGTCTCCATTTCACTATCTGGAACATTGATATATTTGATTTCGCTTAAATCCAGATACCCCCTTCGCACATTGGCGACTCGGAGGTAAGGTCTGGGGTGTTGCCCAGGGCGGTTTGCGGGACTTTTTTGAATGCCATAAGAAACGGTAGCAACGGAACCTAAATTTACATGAGGATAGGACGCCGAAGCCGAATCATGTAATCCGAGCACTTTGTCCAATGCGCTGTCGAAAGACCATCTTTCTAAGCCTTTCCAATAGGCCGCAAAGAATTTCGGGCGCTGAATCTTTGCGCGTCTCTCAATACCTAAATCCGCTAAAAACTGTGTGTCAATCGCTGCTTCGTGTGCCGCAATACGTGCTTCTGCCTCCTGTTGGGCATGTTGTGCGCAGTGCCAATAATCTACGATAGCGCGTTGAGTTTCCAGCGGTGGCAAGGGCACTTGAATGGATTCAAATTGTGTAGCCTGAACTCTTTTACGGCCACTAGCGCCACTAATCAGGCTGTTTAAGACTCCTCGAAATAAGGTACTTCGCACCAGTAAATGCACGTATTCAGTTAAAGCTTTCTCTGGCCGAACGTGATAAACGGGAAATTCATTACTAACAGCAACGTGCGGTAGCTGTTCTGGGACAATGCCTATGGCCCCGTTGCGCACATCAATGCGAGAAAACACTAAATCGCCTGCATAGGCACTAAACAATCCACCTTTAATATCCTCTGTGCGAGCGTTCCGCAATTCCATGCTGCCATCGAACCGCAGTGTAATCAAAGGGGTGAGACCCGCTGCTTTAGCAGCTAAATCCACTGTTTCAAACCGCCGTTCTAATGCTTCTCCTAACGGTTCTATATATTTGAGGGGCCAGCGCCAGTGGGGACGAAAAAAAGAATTGACACTCCACAGATCAAGGTCTTTAAACCACACTGCGAAGGCTTTGCGTGTTGGAGCTATTGTCATCGAGCCGCCTCAGCTTGAGCAACTTCTTCGGCGTCCGCAAAAAATGCGTGCGGGTCGGCTTTGAACTGCTGGTGAATCTCAAAGGCAGTGGATTCAACACCGGGTGGTAAGCCTTTGTGTCCATCGCCAGCGGAGTAGCGGTAAAGTTCATCCCAATCATCTTCACCCGTGGCCGTGATGCCGACATGATCGGCTTCATAGAGAAAGATGGGATAATCCCAACGCTCTTTATGTAAGGCTCGACTTTCTTTTTGCTGGCGGAGCTTTTCCGCTTTCTCGAAAGCCGCTAATTCTGCCTGGGCGCGTTTGCGGCGTTCTCCATCGCGTGCGGTTTTAGCTTCCGCGATTTCTGTTTCCAATCTTTCGCGCACCTCGCGCACACGCGGCGCGTGCTTTTGCTCAATTTCGAGTTGTGCCTTCATCAACTGCTCGTCATAGTCACTCTTTTCTTCTTCCGTGAACTTCTGCATGAAGAGTAGCGAAGTTTTGACACTGGCCCCGGATGCCACAAAGGTTTCTGGCGGCAAACTCACCACGGCGAGAATGCAGGCGCGGTCTTCACAGAATTCGCGGACATAAGCAAGGCTGGGGTTATTGAAGATACCTTCGGGCAGCACGATGCCCAGTCGCCCGCCGGGTTGAAGTAAATCGAGGCAGCGTTCAATAAAGAGGATTTCTGTTTTCGCTGAACTATTGCCGCGTGGCAATTCAAACATTTTGGCAATCGCTCGGTCTTTAGGATCAATTTGTGCCGCATGGTCTCGCACACGTTTCAATGCTTCCCGATATGGCTCGCCGTAGGTAGCTAGATAATGCTGCTCGGCATCAGAAGATAGTTGAGGGGGCGGGACGTAATCACTGGCTTCGACAGTCGCACCAAAGGGCGGGTTGGTTAAAATTACCGAAAAGCGGCCCTCGAAAATGCCATTAACATTGATGAATCCATCATGGTGATGCACGCCGCCATGCCCATCGCCGTGCATTATCATGTTCATCTTCGAGGTGCGTGCCATGCGGTCATTGGCATCCGTCCCATAGATGCAGCGATTGGCAAGCTTCCATAAACGCGAACCCTCTACATCGGGCCGCAACTCATGTTGCAGCCGTTCATATTCTTGGCGCAGCTTGGCGGCTTTTTTCTCTTCTGAAAGCGAAGTATCCGCATCTACTCCGGCTTTGAATTCAGCATAGCGACTGTCCACGTCCGCTAAAATCTGCTCCCGCACAATCTCGAAAAAGCGAATCAAAAAGCCGCCACTACCACTGGCCGGATCACAGATTATGTCCCCCTCGCGTGGCTCAATCATGCGGATCATAAATTCGACAATGGTGCGCGGAGTAAAGAACTGTCCAATCTCGCCACGAAAAGTGCGCCCTAAGAAACGCTCAAAGGCAATGCCTTTAATATCTTCGCTGGTGTCGGAAAGGTTATAAACTTCCAGTTCCTTCACAATAGCATAGGTCGTCTCTGGACGTAAGTTGATGCGTTCATCCGAGGCAAAAATATGATCGTTACGAAACGCTTCTTTCACCTGCTCAAAATAGGTGTGCATCGGATCGGCAATAGCGCGTTTTTTCAAATTGTCGAGTTCAGCAACGGTGAGCAGGTTATTAGGTTGTCGCTGTTCGCGCATCCTGCGCTCTGTCCACACTTTGACGAAAAGGATTTTAGCTATCTCATCAAAGGCAGCGGCAGGGTCTTTCTTTTCGCGGTTGCGAATAATGTTGTGGCACTTATGCAGCAGACTAGCAAATTCATTTTCTTTAAAGACCTTGAGTTGTGAAACAGCCTTCTCAATTTCTTTATCACTGTCGCCCGCTTTGGGTATGCCTCCGATTTCCTGCAAGTGTCCCGGCATCTTTTCGCTGACTACACGCCAGTATTTGGTCTCACTGCTATTGTGCGTTACCACAAAAGGCGCGTGGGCAATGCGTGCGTAGTTATCGCCCTGGTGATAATCTTCGGCGCGAATGGTCACGTTGTCCGACTTGCATTCGACAATGATAAGAGGTGTCTTTTGCTCGGCTCTGTCTTCAGGTGTCCGCCAGATGACAAAATCGGCACGAGCATGACCAGAGCCGCGTCCAGTTAGCTCTATCTCTTCGGCAATTTGCTTGAGAGAATATCCGTATTCATTGACCAGAATGGGAAGAAACTCTTGCCGCACACGTTCTTCCGGTGTTTCAATGAGCCACATTTCGCGGCAATAACTATAGATGCGTCCTTTTCCATCGCGCTGCGGTTCGAGAAGAGTTGGGGTTTCGGGATTGGTAGAAGTTGTCTTTTGTCGTGCCATAGTTGGATTCAGAAAAATAGCCTAACATAATATTTGGCCGTTTGCTTTGCAGTGAAGTTATCTGTTTAGTTCATAATCGCCAGTGGCTACGGCGGAAGCCCGTCGCTCACGCTCCGAGTTCCATAGGTGTGGATAGTGGGCCAATCTGGTGGAGGTGTGTGCAAGACGTGTAGGGTCTCTTCCATTAAGAGCCGCCTGCAAAATAAGTGTTCAGCTTTTGAGCGCGGTTTCAACATCTTTTGAACAGGCACTGCTTAAACCCCACAAAGAGGTGGCCACCATGTATATTTGTGGTAGAACTCTTCTTGCTACTGGCTCTGCCAGAGTCTGGCGCGCGGGGAGCCTCTGAGGATTGAGTTGGCATGGAGGAGAGGGCGAGGCAGCGACTTATTTTTCCGCGTTATTCCGCGTTTCCCGAACCTTTAGAGGGTCATTGCATCTATCAGGAGCTTTGCCACAGAGTGATCCACTATCAGGGTATCGGTTTAGCTCATAATTGCCAGTAACTACAGCGGAAGCCCGTCGCTCACGCTCCGGGTTCCATAGGTTGCTTAAAGGCTTTTGCTCCCTGTCGGTTAGTCTGTAAGTTCCTTAGGCTTGATTACATGGATGCAACCAGAGCGGATAAAATAGCATCATAAAGCTATGATGCAAAAAGCGAGTTTCAAACATATCGTTGTGCTGGCGGCACTTGCCACAGGCTTATTTAGCCACTGCGCCAGGGCCGAGTTGCGGGCCGGGGAGTTGCCGCCGGGCAGTGTGCCCTTACCGGCGGGGCAATTGCCGCCAGGGAGCACGCCCCTGCCAGCGGGAGACTTGCCACCGGGCAGCACGATCTTGCGGGCCGGGGACTTGCCGCCAGATGGCACTTATACACCTTATCCCTCCGTGCGACACTCCCACCGCCCAAGACGGCGCAGGTATACCCGACGCTACGGCTCCTCACGCTTGCGGGGGCGCACCCTGTATGGTGGGCGCACCTATCTCCGCCGCCGTTCCTATCGGCGCTATTAAATGGCCTGGTTTCCTGGTATGCAGGAGGTTGAGTGTCGCGTAACGTCTGGTGCATCCCATTATTCTTGCTGACCATTGTTGCTGTCCTACCCCTGCACGCTGCGCCTGTGGAGCGACTGGCGCAAGGAGGCCCTGTGACTGTTCCGGCTAAACTTGCCGCGCACGCCTCAACCGATTGGTTTATGGCGGCGCGGTATGGCGTTTTTATGCACTTTCTGCCCCATGATGCGGCCAGCCTCGCCCTCGTAGACCGCTTCGATGTGGAAGCCCTGGCGCAACAACTGGAAACGACGGGGGCGAAGTATTTTGTTCTCACCCTCGGCCAGAACTCCGGCTACTTCAACGCGCCCAATGCCATCTATGACAAGATCACGGGCTACGCGCCCGGTGAGCGTTGCTCCACCCGCGACTTGCCCTTAGAGCTATACAAGGTGCTACAGTCCAGGGGCATTCGGTTGATGCTCTATTTGCCCTGCCAGACACCCAACCAAGACGCTCGCGCCCAGCAAGCTTTTGGCCTGCCCGCAGGGGCTAAAGACCAGCCCATTGACACCGACTTTGTCCGCAAGTGGGCGACAGTGATCCAAGAGTGGTCTGACCGCTATGGTGATAAAGTGGCGGGTTGGTGGTTCGATGGCGGCTACGAGCACATCCATTTTAATGAGGCCATAGCGGATATTTATGCGGCGGCTGCCAAACATGGCAACGCGGCCTCTCTGGTGACTTTCAATCCGGGCGTTAGGGTCATTCACTACACGAATGCTGAAGACTACACCGCAGGCGAACTCAATGAGCCGTTTGAAGTGCTGCCCACGTCGCGTTGGCTCGATGGCTCGCAGTGGCACGCTTTAACTTACCTCGGCTCCAACTGGGGACGCCGCGATACACGCTATCCAACCGAGCGTTGGGTGCAGTGGATGGCAGCCGTCATCGCTAAAGGTGGTGTGGTGACGCTCGACATGGGGCCAAACTATGACGCGCAGGCCGGGCCGATTGGCAGTCTGTCCGCCGCGCAAGTGGAACAGGTGCAGGCTATTAAAAACGCTTTGCTCAAACCCTAAGTCCAATTACAATAATAGGTGCCAATAGTAAAATTCTCGAAAGCCCATTCATCTATGCGTTCTCTCCATAAATTCTTGCTGGTTGTTACTCTCGTGGCGTCTTCCGCCCGCTGTTTTGGGCAGGAGATTGTGGTCAATGCCGCTAAAGCCGGTGGCGTGTATGGCATTGGCGAGAAAATCGTCTGGCACCTGTCCGTGAAAGGCGACGGTGCGGCGGGTATTGATAAGATCGCTTACGTACTGAAAAAGGGCAGCTTGACCGTTATGGACAAGGGCGAACTCGCCCTGAAAAATGGTGCTGCCGACCTGGAAACCAAGCTCGATGAGCCGGGTAATGTTTTTGCGGAACTTACTGCAACCGTGCCGGGCAAAGCACCTATTAAGAACTGGGCGGGTGGGGTGGTGGCACCGGATAAAATTCAACCCTCCGCGCCGCCACCTGCCGACTTCGATGCTTTCTGGAAAGCTAAGGTGGATGAGCTGGCGGCTGTACCACCCAGTCCCGTCTTAGAGCCGGGTTATAGTGGTAGTCCGAATGTAGATTACTGGAAAATCACGCTTAATAACATTCGCGGCACCAAAGTGCGCGGGCAGTTGGCACGACCCAAAACCGGCATCAAGTTCCCGGCGCTGTTAATTGTGCAGTGGGCAGGAGTCTATCCGCTGGCCAAAGATTGGGCGACGAGCCATGCCCGCGAGGGATGGCTCACGCTCAACATCAACGCGCATGATCTGCCCATTGATGAGCCTGCTGACTTCTACAAGCAACAGACCGCTTTGCAAGATTATCCCTCGATTGGCAATGACGACCGCGAGCAGAGTTACTTTTTGCGCATGTATTTGTCGTGTTACCGAGCCGCCGATTATCTCGCCAGCCGCAACGATTGGGATGGTAAAAACCTCGTGGTGATGGGCACCAGCCAGGGTGGGTTACAGGCGATTATGACGGGCGGCTTTTACCCGAAGATTACAGCCCTCTTAGCCAATGTCCCGGCAGGTTGCGACCATACTGGCCCCGCTGTGGGTCGTCTCGGTGGTTGGCCCCAATGGTATTATCAAACCAAGGGTAAAGACGCCGCCAAGGTGCGGGAAACCAGCCGCTATTATGATGTGGTGAACTTTGCCCGTCATGTAAAATGTCCGGCCCTGGTCGCAGTGGGTCTTATTGATACCACTTGTCCACCACCGGGCGTCATTGCCGCCTTTAACCAAATCCAGACGCCTAAAGAACTGGTCGTGATGGAACGCTCCGATCACCAGGGCCATAACAACACCCAAGCCGCCTACTTCGCCCGCTCCAACGAGTGGCTCAAACAACTCGCCGCAGGCAATCCAGCACCTGTTAATAAGTAAAGTTATGGATTGATTAGGTCACGCAAAACTGCGTTACGCCCAGGGCAAACGTATGACCCGCCCCTCAAGGAGCGGGCTGAACCCTTTGGAAGCCCCGTGAACGGGGCTATAGGCAGCCGCACCTGTGGGAGCAGCCCCGTTCACGGGGCTTTACTCTCAGCCCACTGCTTTAGCGGTGGGTCATGCGTTTGCCCTGTCGTTCCGCCAGGCTGCACCGCGCAAAACTCCGTTACGCTATTAAGTTAATGGCGTCTCAATAGCGCACGAAGTTAGCGTCGCCTTAGCGTTGCGTCCCATTTAAAACAATACTTTGAATTTCCCTGAGCGCATTAATAATTTTCTGGGCAGTCAGCCGAACCTTCATCCCACGGCGTGGGTGGCTCCCGGTGCCACTGTCTTAGGGGCGGCGACATTGGGCGAAGAGGTCAGTGTATGGTTTCACACTACCATCCGTGCTGATATTAACGCCATCACCGTTGGCCCTCGTTCTAATATTCAGGATGGCGCAGTGATCCATGTGGCGGATGCTTATGGTGCTCACATTGGCGAGTTAGTGACCGTGGGGCATCAGGCGATTGTCCACGCCTGCACAGTGGATAATGAAGTCTTGGTGGGCATGGGCGCTATTATCATGGACGGCGCGGAAATCGGTGCCCGCTCGATTATCGGCGCAGGTGCCCTGATTACCGGGGGCACCAAAATTCCTCCTGGTTCGCTCGTGCTTGGCTCACCCGGTAAGGTGGTGCGCTCGCTATCAGCCGAAGAGCAAAGCAGCATCAAAGTGTGGGCGGAACGCTATGTCACCTTGTCGCGGGTGTATCTTCAGGGGAGTGTGCCGGGTTCACGTGATATGGCAAAATAAGAGCACAGCTTTGCTGCATTAACTAAGGAGATTTCATGAAACGCTGTGCTTTTGTGCTGCTGACTGCTATTCTGTTTGCTTTTTCCTCTGCCTGTTGCCCCGCTCTAGCCCAGACACCTTACACCGGTCAGGCGGTGGGTAATCTGGTGGTGGATGGCAAGCCGATAGCTTTGCATTGCGCCTATGTCGTCGAGGTCAACAATGTCGAGGAAAAGGGTCTGTTAATGGCTGGCCCGCAAAAGTATTATGTGATTGTCTTGAGCGATATTGCCTTGCCACGCTCCAGTGTGAGTGATCGTAATGCGCCGCTCTCCGAGCGGCACAGTCTGGTCGAGGCATTTGCGCCCATGTCGCAGAGTGCGGCGGGTAAGATGCACGGCATTCTTTTAAAACTTGAGCCGGGGAAAAAGGTGCCGTTTCAGGCGCAGTTATTTTATCCCGGTGTGGATGTTGGATTTACCGTTGTGGGCACCCAGTATCCAGACCGGGTTGAAGGCTCCAAGCACGAAGGCAATTTGCTATCCGGCAAAGCGATTTTAACTCCAGCCCAAAACACAGGACTGGAAAAGGGGCCAAAGAAATATCAATATAGCGCCACCTTTAGTGCTCCGATTTTGGCCGAATCTGCGGTTACTCAGCAGTTGGAAGGCCGGGAGGCCCTCGATAGTCCGCCGGTGCAGGTCATACGTGAATACCTGGTGGCTGGTAAGAAAGGCGATGTAGAAACGTTACGCCGTCTCACGGCTGCGTCCCATCAAACTTATCTTAGCAATAAAGAGTTTCTGAAATCTTTGCGCAGTGGAGACCAAGATAAGCTGGTTGAGCAAGTGAAACGTGTCGTGGTGCGCGGCGATAAGGCAACGGTTGTCGTCGTGAATGAGAAACCAAATTACAGCCAGACTATGATGCAATTAGTGCGCGAGCAAGGAACTTGGCATCTCTATTGGCCGTAAGGAATAAGGTAAACTACTTTACCTGAGAAGTAAGTCCTTACTATGCAATACCTGAAGATTCGCTGCACCCACTGCGGTCAGGTGAATTTTGCCACCGGAGAAATTTGTGCCGTGTGCGGTGCTTTGCTGCCCTCCGACGCGGCATACGATGATGCCCCACCGCCTTTGGCGAGGCGTTTTTCCCAATTGATCCTCGGTAGTTTCACTGCTTTTGGGGTACTGCTGGGCATCGCTTATTTGCAGGGGCTTCCTTCTAAGGGACATCCTTTTACCATGCAACTGGCTGAACCCCCACTATTGGCCGCTGCTCCCGCGCCGTCTGGTGTCAAGAAAATTCCTTATGAGGTGACAGAAACCTGGACTCTGCCCGATGGCGGTCAAGGCAAGTGCATTCTCATCTCTCCGGCTTACGCCAGGAAGAAGTGGTTGAGGTTATTGGGCCAGCAGCTCAGTCGGGAAGCTTCATTGGCTAACTTCACGCACATTGAAGTCTTCGATAACCGCAAGGCAGCGCAACTCCACGCTACACGCTTATATGGTGCCACAGCCGCCCAGGAACGCCTGGAACGCAAATACCACGTCGGCCAATATATTGAGAACCAGAACACGCAACTCTGCGCTTTAACCGCTTATGTAGATGGGTTTGGCAGTGTCAACCGTGAGACGTACCGCTATTGAATAAATAGTTTAGGGTCTTAGGTAGTTAAGCACCTGACAAAGGGGCACCCCTCGTGGGTGCCCCTACCTTCGGACTTTAGCCTGATTGCTCAGACTTCAACTCACTCAACTTCTTAAACTCTTCCTGGCTCAGTTGCACTCCTGCCGCCGCTACATTCTCTTCCAGGTGTGCCACCGAAGAAGTGCCGGGAATGGGCAGCATGACGGGTGAGCGTTGCAGCAGCCAGGCGAGGGCAAGTTGTGCGACGGTCGCGTTGTGCTGCTTGGACGCTTCATCTAACGGGCCACCGGGACGGGCTAAATCGCCTGCGGCTACCGGGAACCAGGGGATAAAGCCTAAATTATTCTGCTCGCAGTAATTCAGCACCTCTTCAGACTGCCGATTGGCCAGATTATAGAGGTTTTGTACCGAAACGATCTCCACCAGGCCCCGCGCGTGTTCCAGTTCGGCCACGGAAACTTCCGACAGCCCGATATGGCGAATCTTGCCTTCCTGTTGCATATCACGCAAGAGGCCAAGCTGCTCTTCGGCGGGAACTTTGGGGTCAATACGATGTAACTGGTACAGGTCAATGCGCTCTAACTTGAGCCGTCGCAGGCTCATCTCCACGCATTGGCGCAGATATTCAGGACGCCCGACGGGTGCCCACTGGTCAGGGCCGTGGCGCGTCAGCCCACCTTTAGTGGCAATCACTAAATCCTCTGGATAAGGGTGCAGCGTCTCGGCAATCAGCCGTTCGGAAACTTCCGGGCCATAAGAATCTGCCGTATCAATGAGATTGACACCCAGTTCAACCGCGCGGCGCAGCACGGCCCTAGCCTCGTCCGGGTCTTTGGGTTCGCCCCAGATGCCCTTGCCAGTAATCCGCATCGCGCCATAACCTAAGCGATTGACCGTTAGGTCTCCACCTAAGCGAAATGTGCCCGATTGTGTAGCGTTAGCGGATTGATTTGAAGTATTCGATTCAGTGCTATTGTTCATGATAAGTTCTTGCTTCCTCAAGTTGTGGGATTATTTGGCTCGCCCCAAGCTGACGCAATTATCATACCCAATTCGACACTTGTTCCTCTGAATGTCAAACTATTGCACACATTGCATGTAATCTGGTCAAGGACATGGTAGAGCAGCTAAGAATTGAGCTTTTTGGCGGGTTACGTGTCAGGTGGGGCCCTCAAACCCACACCCGCTTTCGCACGCAAAAAACGGGTGCCCTGTTAGCTTATCTCGCCTATTATCCGCAGCGAGCGCATATCCGCGAGGTGCTCATTGAATCGCTCTGGCCCGAAAGCACTGATAAGGCCGGACGCTTGAGTTTGCGTGTCGCTTTAAGCACTTTGCGCCACCTCCTAGAGCCGCCAGGCGTGCCCCCTGGTTCTTTTCTGGTGACGGATGGTACCACTGTTCAGCTCAATCCGGCTCAGGTTACGACCGATGTGGCCGAGTTTGAGACCTCTTTTCAAGAGGCTACTGTTAAAGCGGGGGAAGCACGAGAGCAACTTTTGGCTCAGGTTGTGGAACTCTATAATGGCCCCTTGCTCGCTGGTTATTACGAGAGCTGGATTCCTCTGGAAGAGCAACGGTTAGAGGAACTGTTCTTCCGCGCCGTGCGGATGTTGATTGACCAGATAGAGCAGGCGGGCAAAACGGAGCGTGCCCTGTCGTATGCGCAGCGTGCCGTTAGCATTGATCCGCTAAGAGAAGAAGCCCGTCGTGAACTGATGCGCCTGTATGTGGCAGTGGGCGAGTTGTCGGCAGCATTGCGGGAATATCACGAGTTTGAACAAGTCTTAGAACAACAATGGGGCGAAACCCCCGCGGCGGCAACCCGTGAACTGGCTAAATCTATTAGTCAGAGAGCGGGTAAGAGCACTGACTGGAAATCTCGATCAACCAACCGCAAGACGCATAGCTCCATTGCTGCCCCTTTACCTCCACAAACCGCACCAACTCTCATTTCGCCAGAAGTTACAGCGCCAACTCCAACCCTGCCTGCTCCTTTAACTCGCTTCTTTGGTAGGGATGAGGAATGCGGGCGCTTGAAGGAGATATTATTAGCGCCAGAAATTCGATTGGTGACACTCACGGGGGCCGGAGGCAGCGGCAAAACCCGATTGGCTTTAGAAGTTGCCTGGCAACTCGCGCAAGCGCGTGCTACGCAGCTAAAAGAACAAGTTCAGGCACCGCCCCACACTCAGGCACCAACCCACGCTCAGGCACCTATCTATGGTCCGATTTTCTTTGTGCCACTGGCCGATGTGGACGCTTATGCGCTGAGCGGAACTGCTTCATGCGGTGTGGCGCTGCGTGAAGCTTTAGGACTACCAGCTAGCGCGCAGGGCGACCCTCTGGAGCAAGTGATAGCGGCCCTGGCTGCCTATTCCCCCCTTAATTCTCCGTTACTGATTCTCGATAATTTTGAGCATCTGGTGACAGTGGGTGCGGCCCTGGTGCAAAAACTTTTAGAGCGGGTTCCGCACCTGACGTGCCTGGTGACTTCACGCCAGCGACTGGGTTTGCTGGGAGAGCGCGAATGGATGGTATTGCCTCTACCAGTGCCCAGTGTGGCCGCGACCCCGGAGCAGTTAGCCCACAACGAGAGCGTGCAGCTTTTTCAGGATCGCACCCAGGCGATTCGTCCGCAGTTTCAGGTTACGGCCAGCAATGCCCCGCTCGTGGCTCGCCTGTGCCAGCAGTTGGAAGGGATTCCGCTCGCGCTGGAGTTAGCTGCGGCCCGTGCCGGGTCGCTCAGCGTGGGCGAGATGGTGGCCGACCTGGAAAAACGCCTGGACGTATTTAGCAGCCGCCAGAGCAATGTCGCCACTCGCCATCGCACGCTGCGCACCGCCATAGATTGGAGCTATCAGTTGCTCTCTCCCCCTTTGCGCGATTTCTTTACGGGGTTAGGCATTTTCCCAAGTGGCTGCACCGCGGCGGCGGTGGAAGCGGTGTGCCAGGTGCCCACTGCGCTCGTTTATCTGGAACAACTGCGCGAGAGTTCGCTCCTGCTGCTGGAAGAGAACGCCGCCGAGTCGGGTGGGGGAATGCGTTTTCGCTTGTTGGAAATGATCCGTGAGTATGCGCTCGATCATCTGCCCCCGGAGCGGCAAGAAGAACTGGCGCAGCGTCATGCGGCTTATTATTTACAATTTGCTGAAGAAGCCAATAAACATCTGAGTGGCCCGGACACAAGAATCTGGCTCAACCGTCTGGAAGCGGAGCACGAGAACTTGCGAGCTGCGCTCTCTTGGTCGCTGGAGCAGGCTCCTGACTTGGCTTTGCAATTATGCGGAGCGTTAGGACAATTCTGGCAGGTGCGTGGTCACATCCATGAGGGGCGTGCTTACTTAGAGCGTGCTCTGACCAAAACTCCTGATGCGGCTCCTGCTCAACGCGCCCTGGCTTTGCGCCACCTGGGAATGCTGGCGTGGAGTCAAGGCGATTTTACGCGAGCCACAGAAGTGCAGCAGCAAGCCCGAACACTTTATGGCTTGGCCAAAGATCGCATCGGCATCGGCAAAACCCTCGCCCATCTCAGTATTATCAACCGCGATCAGGGCGATTTTGTGGCGGCGCGGGCGTTGGCTACGGAAGCCCTGAACATATTACAAGATTCAGAGCAAAAATTAGATCAAGCCCAGGCGTTATTTACTCTGGGCAGCGCCGCCTGTTGTCTCAATGATTACCTTACGGCCAGGAGTTGCTTTGCGGAAGCATTGTCCATTCACCGGGAATTAGGCAATCAACGAGGGATAGCTCTGTTGCTGAGTAACCTGGGTGCTGTGGCCGGTTATGAAGGTGATCTAACAGCGGCTCGTCGCTGCCACGAAGAAAGCCTGGCATTGCGCCGGGAATTAGAGGATAAAACGGGTATCGTGTACAGCCTGACTGATTTGGGCAACATCCTTCAGCAGGATGGCGATTATGAGCAGGCTCGTGTGCTTTATGCAGAAAGCCTCAATATGCGTCGAGAGTTGGGTGACAGAGACGGCATGGCGCACACGCTGTATCTTTTAGGTTTAGTCGCTGCTGAAGCAGATGACCGAGCTACTGCGCGCGCGCTCTATCTACAAGATCTGAAAGTACTACACGAAATATCGAATAAAGGGGCAGTAATGAGGCCCCTTGAAGCCCTGGCTCGTCTAGAAACTGTGAATCATTCCCCAGCATCACTCCAACGCGCCGCCAAGCTATGGGGCGCAGCCTATGCGTGCCGCACCGCCAGCCAACGCCTGATGACACCGCAGGAGCTAACCCACCACGAAGCGGAATTAGCCGCTGTCCGTAGCGCACTGGGAAAGCGAGCCTTCGACCGTGCTTACCAGGAAGGCAGCCATCTGACCTGGGAACAAGCCGTGGACTACGCGCTCAACGAATGTGAAGCAGAGACACCATAAAGCCCCCATCTCCAACCTTTCCTGCTTGCCAAGAGGGAAGGGCCATATACTTTTACTCTGCTTCGTTAAAACTCCTCATTTTTCCCATTTAACGTTTCTGTAACGCCCCCCCTTTACAATCTCAACTCAGGGGCAAACCCAGTTATAATTGGTAGTCCATTTGGGTTTTTAAGATGTCCCGTGATGTGCTGATGATGTAAAGGAGTGGTAGTTATGCGCAAAGTTACAACACAGTTTCCAGTATCATCGAACAAGAATCTTCCTCTGCTGTACCGTAAGAAGTGGTGGATGATTTTAGTCGTTATGATGGTGCTCAGTGGCGCGGCGATGTTGCGCGCGGCGGGCACCACGTTTACGGTGAATTCGACGGCAGATACCGATGATGGGGCCTGCGATGCGCTGGGCAGCGGGGTGGGCAACCACGACTGCACGTTGCGTGAAGCCATTAATCTCTCTAATGCCATTCCTGGCACGGATCGCATCGAGTTCAACATACCCACGACAGACGCGGGTTTTGGCAACGGTGTGTTCACGATTCATCCCACGAACTATCTTCCGAGTATTGTGGATCAGGTGACGATTGATGGCTACAGCCAACCGGGAGCGAGTGTCAACACCCAGCAAAACAGTGATGATGCTGTTTTGAAAATCGTGGTGGATACGAATGGCATACCTTCTAACGGCAATACCACCAGTTTGCTTACTGTCGCGGGTGGCGGTGGTGCTCCTGGCAGTGGAAGTACGCTGCGCGGCTTGGCCTTGAATGGTGACACGACCTTTGGCCTGATTGAACTAACAGGTAATGGCGGGCATACCATCGAAGGCTGCTTTATTGGCACCAACGCGGCGGGCAGCGCCACGCCTTCACAGAATCAGTTTGGCATCAAAGTTTTCTCTCCGGCCAACGTTATAGGTGGCTCTTCCCCCGCAACCCGCAACTTGATTGATGGCAACGGCGAGGGCATTGTGATTGGCTTTGCCAGTAACATCGTGCAGGGCAACTTCAGTGGCATCAGTGCTTCGGGCATCACCCGCCTGGCCAATAATATTGGCGTGCGTGTCGGTGGCGGCATCTTTGGTGGTCCCACTGGTTCCGATTTTGCCAGTCAGACGCTGATAAGCGGTAACGTGATCTCTGGCAACAGTAATCCCCATACGCTCGGCAGTGGTAGTAGCAACAGCAACATTGTCATTAGGGCTTCCAGTGATCGCACGGTGGTGCAGGGTAATGTTATTGGCCTGCGTCCCGATGGGAACCTGTTGATTTCGGCTCCTGGTGGGCCAGGCATCTGGGTTATTGGGGGCACTAACATCGTTATTGGCGGCACGGCTACTGGCGCGGGCAACGTTATCTCTAGCAATGGTGATCCTGGTATCGTCGTCACGGGCGGCGGTTCTTCTCTCGCACCGGTTCTGATTCAGGCGAATGTCATTGGCACCGACCGTAGTGGTACGCAAGCGCGAGCGAATAATCGAGGTCTTTACCTTGAAAGTGGTACTGTCACGGTGGGCGGCAGTGCGACTGGGGCAGGCAATTTGATTTCCGGGAATACAGGCAACGGCCTTGAGGTTCGGGAAGGCGCAATTGGCACCGTTGCGGGCAATAAGATCGGCACGGACGCGACTGGCACCTTAGACCTCGGCAACACGGCAAGGGGTATTGAGATTGGTGCGGGGACTTCACAAAACCTGCTCATTGGCGGCACTGCACCCGGCGCGGGCAACGTGATCTCTGGCAACGATAGTATAGGCATTTGGGCACATAGCTTTGGCGGCGGCATCACAGCGAATATCCGCATCCAGGGCAATTTCATTGGCACCGACCTCAACGGCACGGCCAACCTGGGTAATCTCAGCGACGGCATCAACCTTGATGGTGTCAGCAATACAATTATCGGCGGCACGGCTGCTGGAGCGGGCAATGTCATCGCCTTTAATGGGGGGCTGGGTCTTTATGCCTACGAGGGCAGACCATCACTCTCGGTTCCCATTCGGCGCAACTCAATCCACGACAATGGCAACCTGGGCATTTATCTCAGTGGCGGCACGCGCATTCCCGGTGTGGGCGCGCGACAGAACGACCCGCAAGACCCCGATGGCGACTCTAATAATGGCCAGAACTATCCGGTACTGGCAGCCGCGGGTGTCTCCGGCAGCAACCTCCTGGTTTCCGGTACGCTTAACAGCAACCCCAACACCGCATTTAACCTGGACTTTTACGCCAATGATGTCGCTGACCCCAGTGGTTATGGCGAGGGCCAGACCTATGTTGGCAGCACTTCCGTCACCACCGATAACAATGGTGATGCCAGCTTTAGCAACGTCTCCCTGACTTTCCCCACCGGGGCAGGCCGCTTTATCACGGCCACCGCCACTGATCCGGCTAACGACACCTCCGAGTTTTCGCAGGCATTGCAGGCCGTTTCGCGTGGAACTCTGAGCTTTAGTACTCCCACTTACAGCGTCAACGAAGGCAGCGGCACAGCGACGATTACGGTCAACCGGGTAGGAGGAGCGGATGGGGCAGTGAGTGTGGATTACACGACTTCCAACGGCACGGCGACGGCGGGCCAGGATTACACCGCGTCTAATGGCACGCTCTCGTGGGCCGATGGTGATGCGACGCCCAAAACCTTCACTATTCCGATTACTGAGGATACCCTGAGCGAAGCGAATGAAACTGTCACGCTCACACTGGCTAACGCCACTGGCGGCGCGATCATTGGCGCGAACAATCCGGCGACGTTGACCATTGTGGATAACGACCCGCTGCCAACGCTGAGCATCAATGATGTCACGCAGGACGAAGGCAACAGCGGCATTACTAACTTTACCTTTACGGTCAATCTCTCCACGGCCAGCGGCCAGAGCGTCAGTGTGGCTTATGCCACCGCCGACGGCACTGCTTCGGCAGGCAGCGACTATACCTCAACCAATGGCACCCTCACCTTTAACGCCGGGGAAACCTCCAAGACTATTACTGTGCAGGTTAATGGCGATACCGCTAATGAGCCAAATGAAACCTTCACTGTGAACCTAGCCAACCCGACCAATGCGACCCTCGCGGATAATCAAGGTGCGGGTACGATTACCAACGATGACTTTGGGGCTGGCACTATTCAATTTAGCGTCGCTAACTATAGCATTGCCGAGAACGGCGGCACGGCCACTATCACCGTGACACGCACCGGCGATGCAGCCACCTCCGTGAACTACACCACCTCCAATGGCACGGCGACGGCTGGCAGCGACTACTCCGCCGCATCCGGCACGCTCACCTGGAATAATGGAGATACGGCCCCCAAGAGCTTCAACGTGCCGATCATTGATGATGCGCTCAACGAAGGCGATGAGACCGTCAATCTTGTCTTGTCTAACCCCACCAACGGTAGCACGTTTGGTACACCGAGTACGGCAGTTCTTACCATTGTAGACAACGATAGCACAGCACCACCAACGCCACCTACCATCTCCATCAATGACATTAGCCTCACCGAAGGCAACAGTGGCACGACCCCGTTCAATTTTGTGGTGAGTCTGTCCGCTCCCAGTTCGCAAACGATTACCGTCAATTACTCCACTGCCGATGGCACGGTGAATCCTGCGACGGCGGGCAGTGACTATACTCCCACTTCGGGTATCCTCACGTTCAATCCGGGTGAAACTACCAAAGCGATAGTTGTGCCGGTTGTTGGCGAGACCGCCGTTGAACCCAATGAAACGTTTGTGGTGAACCTCAATAATCCCACCAATGCGACCATCAGCCGCGCGCAAGGCACGGCTACGATTCTTAATGATGACTCCACGACTTCCAACCCGCAACCTGGCACGCTGCAATATAGTTCCAGCAATTACAGCATTGGTGAAAATGGCAGCAGCATTACGGTCTTTGTCACCCGTGCGGGCGGCAGCGATGGCAGCGTCTCCGTGAACTATGCAACGTCCAACGGCACTGCGGTGGCTGGCTCCGACTACACGGCGGTCTCTGGCACGCTCACTTGGGCCAATGGTGATACGTCCTTAAAGAGTTTCGTGATTCCTATCACGGATGATACCCTCGTAGAGAGCAACGAGACGATCAATCTCGCGCTGTCAACACCCACCGGCGGCAGTACTCTGGGCACGCCCAACACCGCTGTGTTAACGATCATAGACAATGATGCCAGCACCACGCCAACCACACCGACGCCAACGCCTATCTCTACCGATCCGAATGCACCAGAAATCTCCATTAACAATGTCTTGGTTACCGAAGGCGATACCACACCAGTTAATGCCATCTTCACCGTGCGTCTCTCGGCCCCCAGCACACAGCGAATTAGCGTGAATTATGCAACGCAGGAAGGCACGGCTGAGGAAAACATAGACTACGAAGCCCTCGCGGGCACAGTGACTTTTAATCCTGGCGAGACCCGTAAAAACATCAGCATTCCCGTTCTGGGTGATGCGATTGATGAGCCAAATGAAACTTTCTTCCTGGTGCTATCCAGCCCCAGCCAACCTTTGAGCATCGCACATAAGGCCAAAGCGACAGCCATAGACAGCAAGTCCGTCACCAGGTCGCCGCGTCTGGGCACCAGAGACGTAGATTTCGCCACCTGCCTGATTATAGATAATGATGCGCCGCCAACGCTCTCTATCAATGATACCAGAGTCACTGAAGGCAGTGCTGAAACGGTGCGAGCGACATTCACGGTCAATTTGTCCACTGTCAGCGCACGCACGGTGCGGGTGAATTACAGCACGGCCAATGGCACCACTAATCCGGCCACGTCAGGAGCCGATTATGAATTCACCCAGGGTTCGCTGACTTTCGCCCCTGGTGAAGACACCAAGACCATTTCCGTTTTAGTGCATGATGATAACCTCGACGAAGATAACGAAACCTTCTTCGTCAACTTAGGCACGCCGGTTAACGCGACGCTGGCTCATGGCCAGGGCGTGGGCACGATTGTGGATAATGATGACACGCCCACCGTCTCCATCGCCGACGCTTCTGTGGCCGAAGGTAACACGGGCACCACCAACATGACCTTTAACGTTACCCTCTCGGCAGCTAGCGGCAGAGTTGTGACGGTGAATTATGCCACCGCCAATGCCACTGCCACTGCCACCAACACGACGAACCCGGCTACAGCGGGAACTGATTATATCGCCACTCAGGGCACTTTACGCTTTGCTCCTGGCGAAACCTCTAAGCCCATTGTGGTCGCAGTCAAAGGCGATACCTTCGACGAAGGCGATGAGACATTCCTGGTGAACCTGAGCCTGCCCCCAGGAGCGAATGTGGTGCTATTGCATGGTCAGGCCGTTGGCACCATTACGTCAGATGATCCCAGCCCACGCCTTTCCATTAATGATGTCTCTATCACTGAAGGCAACAGCGGCATTAAGAATGCGATCTTTACAGTGCGGCTAGTCAATGAGGCTGGCCAGGAATCCACTTCCATCAAGAATGTCACGGTGCATTATCAAACGGAGGGAGCCACCAGTAACACCTTCGCCACCCCGGATGTGGATTACCGTTCGATGAGTGGCGACCTTACCTTCGCACCGGGCCAAACCTCCAAGACAATAACGGTGCCCATCATTGGTGACAGCACGCCGGAACCGGATGAACGATTCCTGGTGCTTCTCTCCCGTGCAACGGGAGTGTTCATCAAGGATGCAGAGGGCACGGGCACGATTGTCAATGATGATCTTCGCCTGGGTCTGGCATCAGCCACTTATTTGGTCAATGAGAAGCCTGCAACCAGTTCCGACACCTTGGATAACGAGGTTGCGATTAACGTCCAACTTGAAGGCGCAGCGTCCGCCCCGGTTACGGTGCGCTATGCCACGCAGGATAACACGGCGCACGCGGGCAGCGATTATGTGGCCGCTTCCGGCACCCTCACTTTTGCGCCTGGTGAAACTTCCAAGAGCTTTACCATCAGGGCACTCGATGATGACCTGGCCGAATCAGACGAAACCTTTAACGTGATCCTGTCCAATCCCAGCACGGGCGTGGTTTTAGGACGACAAACAGCGGTGGTCACCATCCGTGATGCCAACTCGCCACGACTGACAGTCTCCTTTGCCAGAGATGTCGTGAGTGAAGGCACAGGTAGCGGAGGCTCAGCAAACCCAGCCGCAAGCGGTGTCCCGTTTACGGTGCAGCGTAGTGGCTCAACGCATGACGACTTGGACGTGACTCTCACGCTGACCGCAGACAGTGCTAATCCGTCCAATAATGCCTCGCCCATTGGTAAGATTTTTAAAAAAAGCCAAAGGGATAATCAGGCGCATTTCGTGGAGATTACACCTCAACCGGACGGCACCTTTAGAATTCAGATTCCGCGGGGTCGCACTACGACTTCACCTGACGACCTTACGGGTTTGTACTTTGTGCCGACCGATGATCGTCTCACCAATGATGTCACCGGCAGCCACACTGTAATGCTAACGGCCAGTGCCACCAGTTATCTTCCCGGTTCTGATACTGTTGAAGTGAGAGACTATGATTTGAATTCCCCTGTTCTCACTGTTCATCTCAATGAGCGATCCATAGATGAAGACAGAACGGCTCCCATTACTGGCACAGTGAAGCTATCCAGTTCCAGGCCAGGGTCAACGCTCTCCACGACAGCGGCGGTCACGGTGCGGCTTCAGGCGGTGGTGCAAGGTGATCCAGGGCAGCAAAAGGTCACGGTGCCGCAAACGGTGACGATTCCTGCGCGTAGCCTTCAGACCACCTTCCATGCGCACGTGGTGGATAATAGAGTCAGCGATGGTGATCAGGTCGTTGCCATCAACGCCTCGGCTGACAATTGTCAGCCAGATACCGCATTCCTGGTGGTACACGATGACGAGCCGCCGACCTTGCGGGTAACGATTGACCACAACACCCTGAGCGAAGCGCCGGGAACTAATGGTGCCAACACTGCCACGGTGACAGTTGAATCGAGCCAGATCCCAACTCCTGAGGATTTTGGTAGGGACAATTCGTCTAACCGATTCATAACCGCTTCCATCACGATCAGCGACACCACCCAGGTCGAGAAGGTACCGAATGTACCCAGCAGCCTTCGTCTGGTATTCAGCGGTAACTATCCTAACTCGATGTCTTCCACTCCGACACGCTACAGAGGAACTTTCCAACTCAAAGCCAAGAATGACAGTCTCATAGATGGCACTCAGGATGTGACCATTACGGTGCATTCACAAGGCTATGCCCCGGCTAGCATTGTCGTGCATGTGCTGGATGATGATGCTCCCCATCTCACTTTAGGCGTTAGCCCCGCGAGTTTTGCGGAGAATGCCGGAGCCAATGCCGCCCGTGGCACGGTGACGCGCGTTGCATCTACCACGCAGCCGTTACAGGTTGCTCTGGCTGTGGATGATCCCGGCAAAGCGATAGTGCCCGGCAGTGTCACCATCCCCGCCGGAGCAACTTCAGCCAGCTTCGACATCGGGGCAACGGACAACGACTTCGTGGATGGCCCACTGACCACAACGATTACTGCCAGCAGCAGCGGCTTCGCCAGTGCTACGGCCACCGTAAAAGTAACGGACAATGACACCCGTCGTCTGACGGCACAGGTTGAACCGGCAGTCTTCAGTGAGGGCGCGGGGGCTGGAGCTGCAAACGTGGTTGTCCATCGTAATTTCTTCGGTGCGGTCGTGAGCGTTACTGTCACCAGCAGTGACACGACGGAAGCGGTGATCGCAGCGAATAATGCTACCCGCACCTTTGCTGATAATAGTCTTGATCTCACAATACCTGTGCAGGCTGTGGATGACGCTCTGGATGATGGAACCAAAACAGTGACATTTACTGTGACACCCAATACGAATGATATTTCTTCAGCAACGGCGACCGCACAGGTCACTGACAATGATGTGCCATCACTCACGTTGACCATTAACCCGCTTATTATCCATGAAGATGCGGGGGCCAATGCCGCCACAGCGACTCTGCGCCGCAATTATAGTGGTGCGCCGGAGATAGCAACTTTGACCAGTAGCGATCCGAACTCGGCGACAGTGCCATCCTCAGTGACATTTAGCCGCACGGCGACCTCAGTGACGTTCCCGATTGCTGCCGTGCCGGATAACGTTGCAGATGGCGATAAATCGGTGCGCATCCGTGCCCGTATCGCACGAGAAAGCACGAATCCTCTGAAGCCTGTCGCTGACCTGATTGGCGATCAATTCATTACCGTAGTGGATGATAACGCCGCGAAGTTTAGCGTTACGCCTTCCACCAGCCCCACTAAACTGCGAGAAGGTGGCACAGTGCTGTTCTATATAGGTTACACGGGTAACATTGTAAATCCTGTGAGCGTGCATTACTTAGCTGGAGGTGGCACGGCAACTCCGGGGAGTGACTACCCGGTGACCAGTGGCACACTTACTTTCCAGCCAGGCGGCCCACGCTCTCAAACTGTCACGATGCAAATTCCTGTGGATAATAGGGAAGAGCCGGATGAGACCTTCAATATGACGTTATCGGATGCTGTTGGAGCCAAGATTACCCAGGGCAGTGTGCCTGTTACCATCATAGACAGTGATGGCCCGACGCCCTCTTTCAGCCCGGCAGAAGTTACCGTGGACGAAGGCGACAGTGGAACCCAAGATGCCGTAGTGACGCTGCGCTATCGCGCCCCTCGACCGTCCCACGCACGTTTTCGTACGAGACGGTGGAGAACTTGACCGGTACCGTTGGAGATGCCCATCCAAATACCGATTATCTATCACGTACCGGCAATATCACGTTTGCTCCCGGTGAGACTTCCAAGCCTATTGCCGTGCCGATTGTGGGTGATCAGGTTTTTGAATATGGTTACCTGGGCTTAGAGGACTTCAAAGTGCGCCTGACCAATGTCTTTGGCACGCCTCCTGAAGCCCATATATTTATTCGTGATAACGACCAGCCGCGCGTCAGCATTGAGGATGCCTCAGCCTATGAAGGTGACCGACTGGTCTTCAAGGTTCGATTGGATAAACCCGTTCCCTATCCCGTTGAAATGCAGTTTGACATAGAGGGTGGAACCGTTACTGGGGAGGATTATGCAGTTGATGTTGGAGAGAACCGCGGCTTGGATCACCTGTTCATAACGATAGCTCCCAATCAGACGGAATTTAATATCGTCCTGACTGCGCTGAATGACCGCATCCCAGGGGAAGAACCGGAGACCATTAAAGTACGGTTATTAGACCCTAGTGTCACTGCGCCCAGGTCACCGCTCCTCTTAGGCCGCGATGTGGCGCAAGGGACGATTTATGAGCGTGTTAATCCACAAGTCTGGATTTTCGAGGTGGCCCAATCATTGCCACGAATCCACAAGGCACACGTTTCAAGCAGACCACAACATTAGTTAATGAATCGGTGAGGGGAGCCGTCTATTCTAGTCCTATCGTACTTGCACTCTGGGACTTACCAGACGGAGTCAAAGTTCTTAATGCATCAGGAACGACTTCACGCTCCTGGGTGGTGGGTTATGACCAGTTTACTGGCCCCATCATTATGCCGGCTGGCACTCCCTATATTGAGTTTAATCTGGGCGGCGATGGACAACTGCGACCCGGTGAACTTGTGAGTTTCGACATTCAATTCCAAACCCCTAACATCATCACAAAACCAGTGGTCTACGATAGCTATCTGCTTAATGGGCCAAATCCATGAACAGCGGCTGGTGAGTTGCACGTCGTCGGCTAACTTCATGGATGGGTAGAGCGATGAGGTATAAATTGCACTTGAGAAACAGCGGCGGCTCTAATTAGGGAGCCGCCGCTGTTATTTTTATGGATGGGTCAGAGCATCGTTGCAGGTTAATTTCAAACGATCCGCATCGTTGCTACGACCACTTCGATTGAGTGAAGTTACAGTGGGGTTATTTCGTTTCTTGCAGTACAACGGTCGCTTCCATGACCTGAGGTAGGCCGGTGATGAAGGATGTGATGTGGAGGGGCACCCAATTCGCGGCGATGCGAGGTGCAAAATGCTTAATGAATTTTCAACAGCACGCGTGCGCTGTGAGCTGGAATCGTTACGCTCTGCACCTGCGAGGTGTTCAATGCTCCTGACGCTTGGCCTGCACCTTTGATAGCCCCACCACTAGCGGCTTCGACCAAGCTCATCGTCTGGCCCAAAGCGGGAATAGATATGGCGGTTTCACCTGGATTGACCAGCACCATACCCTTAGCATAATCGCGGCGGAAAACTTTCCACTCTGGGTTCCAGTAAGTTCCAAGATCGGCCACTGGCTCGGACTGATAAGGGCCGAGGTCGAGGTTATATTCGGGATACCATTCGAGACTGCTTTGATGCATCATGTTGAGGTAGGAGTGCCTTCCCTTGACCAAGAGGTAGGAGCCAAGCACGAACCAGCGATGGTTGAGGTCGGTCTCCTTAATCGAGGTTTGGCACAGAATAATTTTTTCGTGGCTGGCCAGATTCAACAGACGGCTCATTTGCAATTTCCAATCGCCTACACTGAAATAAGTTTGCGGGCCAGGGGCGCAGAAGCCCTCGTTCATGCCTCCATCGCCTACCAACAGGTCGGTTGTTTTGTCCCAACTCGTTACCATACCCCCAAGATTTGGCAGATAATAGAAGTGCTCCGGTTGCTGATGGAAACCTCTATCGCAAAAAGCCCCAAACTGATTGAGTTGTGGTAGCCAGTTCGCTTGATTGGCTGCTGCATCGGTGAACCAGCGGAAGCCTGGTTTTAACTGATTCATCAAAATATCCTGGGTATAGCTATCGGCAAAGCAGCCATCGTCTTCATTGGCCCGCATTCGTTGCAGGGCAGTGCTGAGCCAGTAATCGGGAAACCCGGTCTGTGGCTTGCCCTCACGGAAGCGAATGTCCATGACATCCCATTTCCAATCAGGTTGCAAGAGACGATGTCCCGTATCATCATGCAGAAACCAGTCTTCATGTTGTGTCACCGCCGGAAAGTCGTTGATCCATTTTTCACCTTCCAGAAATGGTGCTGGCCCAATGCCCAACGCCAGTTGATAGTGCAAGATGATAAAGGCCGGATTGAGTTGGCGAATGTGCCGCGCCCAGGAGCGAGGCATCTTTTGTGTTCCTATATAGTGCGTGGAAATAAAGTGCCACTGTGCGTCGGTTAGTTCAGTCGGCAGTTGATCGGTGAAGATTGCAATCTTGTCACGCGTATCAGGAAATTGACGAGCGGCGGCTCCAACGAGTGGTTTGCTATTCATTGATGGAGTGTTACGCTGTGCTACGCCATCTTGGGTTAAGCCATTCTGACTGATAAGCCCGGTGGCCGCCAGTAGAGCGACGAGTGCCAACCGGACTTTCCTAGCTGACATCAACGAGAAAGCTGTGCTGAAGAACGGGTGCAGCATATGGTAACTCCACAGGTAGAAACCATGACAACGGAAACTCTAAAGACAGGATTAAACGCCAGCGCCAGGTAAGAGAGCATTATCAGGCCGATAGGCTGTCGCCTGAAGGGTATCGGTGCGCAACTCAGCTTTGATACGCGCGACTTCTGCTTCCAGGGCTGCTACACGTTCTTCTAACGTCTGCCCCGCAGTCTGTTGGTTGCTGGCTGCTTGCTCGTTCGTTAGATTGTCGCCAGATTGTGGTATGGATTCCTGCATGACCGTTACCTCCAAATTGTTGTTTTGCACTTTACCTCAAATTATAGCTCTTCTCGTGCCAGAAAATAATTTTCGTTTTGCTCATAATTATTGGGAGCCTGACTTAATGAGCGGGCGTCATGTGACGCCGATTGAGCAAGAGAAAAATTTCTAAATTTTTAGAAAAAGGTCTTGACGACAGATTAGGACTTGAGTAAGATTCTCTTTCGCCTGTTTCTTGAATTTGACGAGGCAGGAAAGGAAGCCAGACTTCAATGAGCGAATTATTGTTTACACAATTCGGCAAACCAACATCAGGATCAGCCGCCGCGATGATTGCGGGTGGGCAGTTCCCGTGTGCTGTCGCGTCTGGCGATCAGGGCTATTACCCCACGTTTAATGCCTCAGTAAACGATAATAAGCGGAGCGCAGCACCTTCTTCACAGAGAGTCAGGAATAACCAGGAGTCTTTAACGTAAAGTAACTCCCAAGCAATTCCCAGCCCGCTGTCGAGAAGGTTTCCGACAGCGGGCTTTTTGTTTGGGTTGTATCGAGTTCATTGCATCACAATCAAAGGAATAACACGGGGAGAATTAACAGAATCAGGGGGTGTGGTCTAATGGTTATGACAGCGGACTGTCGCTCCGCAAACGGGGGTTCAATTCCCCTCACTCCCGCCAGAACAATTGCGGATTTCGGATTAACGATTGCGGATTAGAATTGTAACTTCAGCACGCCAGCATGAGGCGCGGCTTTAATAATCCGCAATCTGCAATCTACAATCCGCAATGGATGAAGGAGGGGTTGGAGAATTGGCACTCCGCCTGTCTTGAAAACAGGTAAGCGTTTACGCTATGCAGGTTCGAGTCCTGTCCCCTCCGTTACTAGTGATAAATACAATTTTATTAATTTAAGGGCCGGTGGTGATTGTGGTCAACACGTCTGGTCGAAGCCCAGAAGAACTCCGCTCGAAACGGAGTCGGCCCAGAGAATTACGGATTGTAGATTGCAGATTGCGGATTAGATCGTAACTTCAGCACGCATCACGAGGCGCGGTTGGGTTAATCCGCAATCGCCAATCCTAAATCCGCAATCGAAGGGGGATGTAACTCAATGGTAGAGGAGTTGCCTTTTAAGCAACGGGTTGCGGGTTCGAGTCCTGCCATCCCCATGAGTCGGAAAGAGAAAGGAGGAAAGTTAAAACGTAAAATGGGCAAGCAGGGGTGTAGCTCAGGGGTGAGAGCAGTTGTCTGATGAGCAACAGGTCGAGGGTTCGATTCCCTCTGCCCCTATGGTCGGGACAATAAGGTTTGTTTTCAGGGTGAGGTGTAACGGGTGCATCCCTGGCTTGGAACCAGGGGGTAGCAGGTTCAACTCCTGCCGCCCTGACGGTCTGAAAGGATGAAGGATGAAAGGCAAAGCCATCCTATTACGCTACTGTTAGGTTGATTGTGATGGGCAGAATTATAACTTGGTCGTCCTCTTTCATCCTTCCGCCTTCATCCTTTCAAAATTGTGGGGTAGCAAAGTGGTAATGCACCCGCCTGTTAAGCGGGCACACGTGGGTTCGATCCCCACCCCTACAGCCAGGTTCGATCAAGAGCCGGTTTGAGAAGTGAAGCGAAGGTGTAGCTTAATGGAAGAGTGTCTGCCTCTTAAGCAGAAAGATGTGGGTTCGAGTCCCACCGCCCTCACCAGTTCATGCGTAAGCGTGAATGAAAGTTGAATTAAAAATTGGGGAGCTCGTTTAATGGGAGGACAACACCCTTGCAAGGTGCCGACAGCGGTTCGACTCCGCTGCTCTCCACCACGCAGTGCTAAAGGTCTGCGGCGTTCGAGTGATTCTGCGAGAACGTTCCGCATTAGGCCTCACTGCAAGCGGATTTTACCCGTTTCGACTACGGTGGTATCTCTGCCTGTCGCGTGTCTCACCCCCAAGGGAACGTAGCGACTGCCCTGCGGCCAGACAGCGTAGTGTCTGGCCCCGCAGAAGTTGCGGAGGCACGCAGCAGGGTAGAGAACTACCGAATTAGAACGGCTAACAAGCAAGCAACGAAAGAAAGGAGGCCATAACAATGGCGTTTAATTACTGGAATTATGGGGCGCAGCGCGAGCATACATGTGGGGTGGTGACAATCTATCAATACGAACGTGGTTTGCTGTACCGTCAGGGTGTCTTCGAGCGGGTGTTAGAAGCGGGTCGTTACCGACTCTGGCCGTGGGCGAAGCAGCGCATTGTGATCGTAGATGTGCGCCGCGCCAATGCCCAAATTGTCAACCAGAAGTTGCTGACAGCCGACCAGATCACGGTCACGCTCAACATAGTGGCGGACTACGAAATTATGGATGTGGCGGCAGCCCTGCACAACGTGACAGACTTCCGGATCCAACTTTATGAAGATGTGCAACTGGTGGTTCGTAACGTGGTTGGTTCGGTGGCAATGGATGAACTGTTGGAAAAGCGTGTTGAAATCAATGCGGGGTTGTTAGAGTCCATTCAACCACTCGCGCAAGGTTATGGCTTGCACTTGCTGACCGTTGGCATCAAGGACGTTATCCTGGCACCCAAGGTGCGTGACCTATTGCTGAAGGAAATCGAAGCACGGCGCGTGGCGCAGGCAATGCTAATTGGCGCTCGTGAAGAAGTGGCAACTCTGCGCGCTTTGTCCAATGCGGCACGCCTGGCGGCTGAGCATCCACAGCTACTGCGCTTGCGCGAGTTAGACACCGTGCGCGCCTTCGCCCAAACACCAGGCAACACCGTTGTCATGGGCGTCGAAGGTGCCGTGCCCCTCAGAGGCAATGGACAAGGACAAAGTGCCCGTCGGGTGGATACTGAGACAAACGAGCAAGAAGAGTGAGGCAATTGACGATTGTGGATTGACGAATGACGAATTTGTAGTAGCTAACAGTTGCGGTCTCAAATCTGTGGTGCTACCAATCGTCATTCGTCAATCCACAATCGTCAATCAAACTGTCGCTGTAGTGTAGCGGTCAGCACACAACAGTGCCAATGTTGGGGCGCGGGTTCAATTCCCGCCAGCGACTTTGATTTTCTTTGGAACCACGAATGGACACAAATAGACACGAATGTTTTGAAAATTAGAAGATGGAGAATGGAGAATCGAGTATCCAGCATCCAGTGCCCAGCATCCAGATCATTTGTGTCTATTCGTGGTTCCAAAACACAACCGGGAGCGCGGTGACGCGGGAGAGTCACACCTGCCTGTAAAGCAGTGGCTTCGGCTGAGGGGGTTCGACTCCCTCCGCTCCCATTCGATTGCGGATTGCGAGTTCGGCCATATTATTAAAGCTATAGGAGCAGAGCTATGAGCAATGCCAGTGCGAACAGAAAGAAGATGTTTGATGTAATTGGTCAAGAGCCATTAATGTGGCTCGAACAAGCACAAGAATTGAAGCTCTGTGCTGATATGATGTGGCAAGAATTACAATCTATAGCTCATGTCTCACAGGTATTAGCAGGTATCCGCGTTAAGAAGTTAGCTTTATTCAACGGCTATATGCTCTTGACAGGATTTGCTTTTGAAAATGTGATTAAGGGTTTGATAGTAGCCCAAGGAATTTCTACAGCCACTGGTGCTTTGAGTCCTCAACTTAAGAGTCATGATCTAATGAAATTAGCCACAAGTGCGAATCTTAATTTGAGTGACACTGAATTAGGCTTTTTGCGCCGCCTTCAAGAATTCACCATATGGGCCGGTCGGTATCCTATTGCGCTTGATGCTCAAAAGTATGCTGATGGCGAAAAATATTTGAATTTATCTGCCAACGACGTCGGACTTGCAGACCAGTTGTTTCAAAGTCTTGAGACTATGCTGAGGAACCAAAGAAAGCCACCGAAAGATTGGTGATGATAAAATTCGTTACTTGTTCTTCTGAGTTCAGTGCAAGAAGAACTAACGAAAACTAAAGGCTATGGATACACAACAGTTAGCAGAGCAAAACCGCATTTTCTATACCCGTGCGGGCAGCCGCGCTTATGGTTTGGCGACGGCTACCAGTGATGAGGATTTTCGGGGTGTGTTCATTGGTTTGCCCGCTAACCTCATCGGTCTTTATCCCGTGGAGCATTGCGAACTGTCCGGCGACAATATGCTCTTCGAGTTGCGCAAGTTTATCTCGCTCGCCAAAGATTGCAATCCCAACATCATTGAATTGCTCTTTATGGATGAAAGCGACATCTTGTTGCAGACCGAGTGGTGGCAGCGTATTAAGGCCCAGCGTGAGTTGTTTCTGACGCGCAAGGCCAAATTCACCTTTTCGGGTTATGCGATGGCGCAACTGAAAAAGATTCGCGGTCATAATCGCTGGCTGCACGATCCACAACCCGTGGAGCCGCCGGAGCCTGCGAAATATTTAAAGGTAAAGCCGATTGAGGGCTTGGGGCACCGCGAAGTCTTCGACCAGACTGCTTATGAGATGGCCCTTAAAGGATGGCGGCAATACTGGGAGTGGAAAAACAACCGCAATGAAAAGCGTGCTGTATTGGAAGCGGAACACGGTTTTGATACCAAGCACGCCATGCATCTGATTCGTTTGCTGCGTATGGGTGTGGAAATTATGCGTGGTGAAGGGGTTCAGGTTAAACGCCAGGATCGTAATGAACTCCTGGCTATTCGCAACGGGGTTATGACTTATGAAGAGTTAGTGGCTCTGGCGGAAGAATATGAGCGGCAGTTGGAGAATCTCTATGAAACTTCCGATTTGCCGCACGGCTCAGACGTGGATAAGATCAACAGGTTAATGGTGGACATTTATCATGATTACTGGGATGCTCATGGGTTGTGGTAAGAGGTTGTCAAGTAAAGGATAAAGCAAGAGGCTACTGCCCCATCTATTGGCAGTAGCCTCTTGCTTTACTTACATATCCGTGGGACTTTCAGTAACCATTGTTACCGCCTCCCTACAACCATCTAAATAGAGCAAAACGTGGGCCAAATCTCGCGGTGAAGGTGCTAAATATGGCTTTTATTTTTAACTGCTATGGGCTTTGGAAGGGCTATAATGTTGCAACATGCTGAACCTTTTTAGTAGAAAAATCAGCTTTTAATGCTTTAATGGAACAAAAGCAGTTAAAATATAATCCTAATTGCAAGTGGCATACCATAAATATTTCAATCTCCTTTTGAACTAATGAAGACTTTATTCTCTAACAAGCTATTATTTTTGCTGTATTGTGTTGTGTTTGGTGTATTGGTCAGTAATTGGCAAACGGGAATCGCGCGGGCCAATACCTACGTTGTGACCACGACGGCTGATGAAAATGACCTCGTGGGGCCTCTAGATGGTAATGGACAGACTTCACTACGTGAGGCGATTATTCTGGCAAATGGCCATCCAGGGCCAGATACCATCACCTTTAATATTCCCTCTGGCGGCTTAAAAGTTATAACCCTGACTTCGGCCCTGCCATCAATTACTGATACTGTGACCATTGACGGCACAACCCAGCCGCTTGCGCCGCCCAATCCGCATCCGCCCTTGATTGCTGTAACGGCTTCTGCCGCAGGCACATACGATGGTCTGGTGCTAACTACCGGAGGTAGTGGCAGCACGATCCAGGGCTTGTCGCTTTATGGGTTTGTAAATGCCATTGTCCTGGATAACAGCAATAATAACACGATTACGGCGAATTTTCTTGGTCTCGATCAGGGTGGTAATGTTCCTGGTAACACCAACCTGGGCATTTACGTCAGTGATTCCTCCGGTAATACCATTGGTGTTCCTAATGCTGGTAATGTCATCTCTGGCAATGGCACTGCGGGTATTACGATCTCTGGCAGTGCCAGCGGTGCCAATAACAATGTCGTGCAGAGCAACCTTATCGGCACGACTCCTGACGGGACAGCTTCGGCAGGAGGTGCGCAGAAGGGAGTATTTATCGGCAGCTTTGGCGCTAATGCTACCAACAACACGATTGGTGGCACAGCCGCTGGAACTCCCAATATCATTTCGGGTAATGGCGGCTCCGGGATTACGCTCTATGGGGCCACTACCAGCTCTAACCAGATTCTTGGCAACTTCATCGGCACGGATGCGACAGGAACCACAAGTTTGCCGAATGCTACGGGCAACGCTCCGCTCACGGGTGGTGGTATCGAAATAACCAGTGGTGCCAACCATAACCTTATTGGCAGCCCTTCACCAGGGGGACGGAACGTCATTTCTGGTAACAAGCGTTATGGCATTATCATCACTGATCCAGGCACCAACCAGAATACGGTGCAAAGCAACTTTATCGGCACCGATACAAATGGCACCGCAGCCTTGGGCAACGAGATAGATGGAGTCATCATCCAAAATGACGCTATTTCTAACATCGTTGGTGGTACTGCCCCCGCTGCTGGGAATGTGATTTCGGGCAACCAGTCGGGCGTTTATATTAACGGCACAGGCACTGACAGTAATGTGGTGCAGGGCAACCTTATTGGTACGGATAAGAATGGCACGGCTGATTTAGGTAATCTGGGGCGTGGTGTCTTAATAGAACAGGCAGCGAATAACCTGATTGGCGGTACCACATCCGGCTCCGGTAATGTTATCTCCGGTAACGATAATCTTGGCGGCAGCGGCGCGGTCGAAATTAATCGTCCTAATGCTACGAATAACTTGGTGCAAGGTAACTTCATCGGCACCGATGTGACGGGGAAAATTGCTCTTGGCAACACGGGTCAGGGCGTTTTAATCGCGCTGGGAGCCAACCTTAACACGATTGGAGGCACCGCCGCTGGCACGCGCAATGTCATTGCAGGCAACAACGGTGCTGGTATTTTAATTCAGGATAGCAGTTCCTCCAATAACGTAGTGCAGGGCAATATCATCGGTCTCAAGGTTACGGGCGATGCTGCGCTGCCAAACGCGCAGGGGATTGAGATTGCTGGAGGGGCAAATTCTAACACGATTGGTGGCACAACTGCCGCCGAACGCAATATTATCTCTGGCAACTCGAATTATGGGGTCTATATCACTGGGGCCAACGGCAACACCGTGGAAGGCAACCACATCGGGACAAATCCGGCGGGAACTGCCGCGCTAGGGAATAGTTCGTATGGTGTTTTATTGGAGCTTGGAGCGCAGGGGAATATCATTGGTGGCACCGCTGCTGGCACGCGCAATGTTATTGCTGGTAATGCTGGTGGTGGGGTTGTCATCACTGGAAATGGCACGGATGACAATCTGGTTGCGGGCAATTACATCGGTCTCGACAGCTCTGGTTCGGTGGGGTTGGGCAATAGTGGTAATGGGGTTACGGTAGATTTTGGAGCCAAGGGCAACGCTATTGGCAGCCCTTCCCCCGGCGGACGCAACTTCATTGCTGGTAATGCGGCCAATGGCGTTTTGATAGCTCATGCGGCCACTCTTAACAACGTTGTAAGTAACTCTATCGGAACCGATAGTAGCGGTTCTAGTGCAAAGGGTAATGGCGCTTATGGTGTAGCCATAGAATTGGGTGCTTCCAGTAACACAGTTGGTGGTAGCAGTGCAGGCAACTTGATCTCTGGTAACGCTTCAGGAGGCGTTTTAATAGACGGCGATTCTACCAGTAATAATGCCGTTCAGGGCAATTTTATTGGGACGACCTCGGATGGCATGGCAGCCCTGGGTAATGGCGCTTATGGCATTCTCATATCGGGTTTAGCCGGGACCAACCTGATTGGCGGCACAGGGTCGGGTGAAGGCAACGTTATCTCTGGTAATATCAACGCCGGTGTGGCCATTCAAGGTGGCGGCACGGCAGGTAATGTGGTGCAGGGCAATCTTATTGGCACCGCTCAAGACGGTAACAGCCCTTTGGGTAATGCGGTTGGAGTGGCTATTACGGATGCCATCAACAACATCATCGGTGATAATGGGTCTGGCCAGGGGAATTTTGCCAATACAATCGCGTTTAATAGCGGCGATGGGGTCTCCGTGGCCGGTGGCCCTTCTTCCGGCACGGGCAACGCTATACGCGGCAATGCTATTTTTTCCAATGGCGGTCTGGGTATCAATCTTATCCCGGCTGGCGAAGGCACCAGTATAGTCACGCCTAATGATACCAAGGACACCGATAGCGGCCCTAATAACTTACAAAATTTTCCGGTTCTCACCAGTGCGGTTGTGACCAGGACTGGCACTTTCGGCAGCACCCTCACGGCCACCGTGACCGGGACACTAAATAGCGCACCACAGCAAACCTTCACCATAGACCTCTATGGCACCAACACGCCCGATCCTTCCGGCTTTGGCGAAGGCCAGATCTACTTAGGCTCGACTCAAGTAACGACCGATACTAACGGTAATGCTACCGAGAGTTTCTCCCAGAGCATACCGGGTCCCGCCAACATCTACATTACGGCCACCGCCACCGATAGCAGTGGCAACACCTCGGAATTTGCACACAGCATCCGGTTGGTGCCTGCTATCTCCATTAATGATGTCTCCATCACGGAAGGCGACAGCGGCATCAAAAACGCCGATTTCTCGGTAACTCTGGCGCAGCCCAGCAGCGATGATATTACCGTAGACTATGCTACGGCTGATGGTACTGCTACCGCAGGCAGCGACTACTTTGGCACCTCCGGCCCCCTGCACTTTGCGCCTGGCGTTACCAGTCAAACTGTATCGGTGCCCATTGTTGGCGACACTCTGAACGAGCTTGATGAGACCTTTACCGTCAACCTCTCGAATCCTACTAATGCTGCCTTAGATAAAGCCACGGGCACGGGCACGATCCTCAATGACGACCCACTGCCAACGGTTTCCATCTCTGATTCCTCGGTCATTGAAGGCAATCAGGGTTTTGTCAGTGCTACGTTCACCGTTAACCTATCCACTGCCAGTGGTCAGAACGTGCAGGTGGCCTATGCTACGGCTAATGGCACTGCGGTAAGCAGTTCGGAGGCTACCCCTGGCGATTACCAGGCAACTTCAGGCGTCCTCAATTTCCCGCCCGGCGTCACCTCGCGTAATATAACGGTTTCCGTTATAGGCGATACGATAAATGAGGCGGACGAAACTTTCTTCGTCAACCTCAGCAGTCCAGTTAATGCGACTATTGCCAAAGGTCAGGGCACAGGGACTATCCTCAATGATGACCCAGTGCCCGGCGTTTCCATCAACGATGTAGCGGTTAAAGAAGGCGATAGCGGCACGACGGATGCGGTCTTTACTGTCACGCTTGACGCTATTAGTGGGCAAACAGTCAGCGTGGACTATGCCACCGCCGATGGCACGGCGGTGCAACCCGCCGATTATGCCGCCACGACAGGAACTTTGACTTTCGCGCCTGGGGAAACTACCAAGCAAATTACAGTCAAGGTCAATGGCGATACGCTCAACGAAGCCGACGAAACCTTTTTCGTCAATTTAACCAACTTGGTCAATACCAGTCCAACCAAAACCCAAGGCGTGGGAACAATTACCAATGATGACCCCTTGCCAAGCCTGTCCATTAATGATGTATCGGTTAAAGAGGGCGATAGTGGGACAACTAATGCAACCTTCACTGTAACGCTCTCACCTGTCAGCGGCCAGACGGTCAGTGTTGATTACGCCACCGCCGATGGTACTGCAACTCAACCCTCCGATTATGCCAGCACGGCGGGCACCTTGACCTTTACGCCTGGCACGACTACCAAAACCATTAGCGTGCCAGTCAACGGCGATACTCTCAATGAGAGCGATGAGACTTTCAATCTGAACTTATCCAACTCCAAGAATGCCACAATTACCAAGTCGCAAGGCGTGGGGACGATCCTCAATGATGACCTGCTGCCCTCGTTAACCATCAATGATATATCCGTTAAAGAGGGCGATAGCGGCACGACGAATGCCGATTTTACGGTGAGCTTGACCACTGCTTCCAGCAAAAGCGTGACTGTGGATTATGCCACCGCCGATGGCACGGCCAAGGCTGGTAGCGACTATGTCAGCACTGCTGGCACCTTGACTTTCGCGCCCGGTACCACGAGCCAAACCATCAGTGTGCCGGTTAAAGGCGACACGCTCAATGAGGATGACCAGACATTCTTCGTGAACCTCACTAATGCGGCCAATGCCAACATCTTCAAAGCGAAGGGCACTGGCATTATCGTGAACGATGATCCGCTACCGAGCCTATCCATCAACGATATTTCCCTGCCGGAAGGCAATAGTGGGACGACCAATGCGGTCTTTACCGTAACCCTCTCGACGGCCAGTGGTAAAACGGTGACGGTGAGTTACGCGACAGCTAATGGCACCGCCATGCAACCGACTGATTATGCCAGCACTTCCGGCACTTTGACTTTCGCACCTGGTGAAACCGCCAAGACTATTAGTGTCCCAGTTAAAGGCAATACGTTATTTGAGCCGGATAAGACATTCTCGGTAAATCTGTCGAACGCCGTTAATGCGATTTTGACTAAGAATAAAGGCACTGGCACGATTGTTAATGACGACCAGGCGGCCACTCCTACGCCTGTTCCGGGTTCGCCTATTGTCATCAATACGCAGGATAGCGGCGCAGGCAGCTTGCGCGATGCCATTAACTACGCCAATGTTGTTCTGGGCACGGCGATTCAATTTAATATCCCTAAGTCCGATGCAGGCTTTAATAATGGTGTGTTCAACATTAAGCTGCTCAAACCCTTACCACCGCTTACGGGGGATGGAACGATCATTGATGGCGGCACCCAAAAAGCTTTCTCTGGTGACAGCAATCCCGCCGGGCCGGAAGTGGTGTTGATTGGCGCTCAGGCGGGTGTCAACTCTGCCGGGTTAGAAATTAACGCGGCTAACTGTGTCGTAAAAAGCTTGGTTGTCTATGGCTTTAGCGGTAGCGGTATATTAATTGATGGTGCGCAGGCTGCGCATGATACCGTGCAGGGCTGTTATATTGGCACTACCGCAACGGGCGACCAGGCGGTTGCTAACGGCTCAGCAGGAATTGGCATTACGAGCGGCGCACACGATAACCTCATTGGTGGCACGACCGCCGAGGCACGTAACCTCATCTCCGGCAATGGCGGCTCTGGCATTGTGATTGATGGCTCCAATAACAACCGGGTGCTGGGTAACTTCATTGGCACCGATGTTTCCGGCACGCAGATGTTGGCGAACCTGCTGCATGGCGTTGAAATTGTGCATGGCGCGGCAGCGAACATCATTGGCAGCAGCGCCACGTCCGGGAGCAGCATCACGGGCAGTAATATTATCGCCTTCAATCGCAATGAAGGCGTGCGTTTATCGGAAAGCGGCAATGGCAACACCATTCGTGGCAACTCCATTTACGGCAATGCGGCTTTGGGTATCGATCTCGTTGGCAAAGTAGACCGCTCCGATGGCGTGACCCTCAATGACGCTGGAGATAAAGACACTGGGCCAAACACTCTGCAAAACTTCCCGGTTATTACTGACATCACACCTGGCAATACCGGCGGCACGGAGTTAGATGGCACGCTTAATAGTACGCCGAATAGCACCTTCACCCTTGACTTCTATCGCAATGCCGCTCCCGGCGCGTCTGGGTATGGGCAGGGCCAGGAATACATTGGCAGCACTAATGTGCAGACTAACGGTAGTGGCAATGCGACCTTCAGCTTTACCTTTAATGGCACCGGACAGTTCTTTGCGGCAACCGCCACCAATACAGCGACGGGAGACACCAGCGAATTTAGTGCGGTGCCGCTCAATATCACCAGTTTTAGCCCCACCAGTGGGCCGGTTGGCACCCTTGTCACTATTAATGGTGCAGGCTTTACGGATGGCACAGTAGTGCTCTTCACCGATGCTAATGATCCTAATGGATTTGTGCCCTCAACGGATGGCGGCATTGTTTCCAGTTCGCAGCTATTAGCGCGCGTGCCGGTGGGAGCAACGACTGGGCCTATTGGGGTGACGAATGCCGATGGCTCTGCGAGTACGTTTAGCTCGACGGATTTTCAGGTGACGACGGGGCCGGGCCAGCCACCGCCCAATGACAACTTTGCCAAGGCCCAGGTGATTCAGGGTGATTCAGGTAAGGTTACAGGCACCAATGTATTAGCCACCAAGGAGGCGGGCGAACCAACCCATGCTGATGTGGGCGGTAGTAGTTCTGTCTGGTATAAATGGACTGCGTCAACTACGGGTAGCGCCTCGTTTGACACAACAGGCAGCGACTTCGATACCGTCTTGGCGGTTTATCAAGGCACGGCGGTTAACGCGCTGACCGAGGTAGCCAGCAACGATAACGCAGGCATCGGCGATCAAAGTGCCGTCCGCTTTAATGCGGTGGCGGGCCAGACATACTATATTGCCGTGGATGGCTATGATTACGGTGGCATTACCGCGCAGGGCAGGGTCGTAGTCAATTGGTCGGTCACGGTTGGTCGTCCAGCCAATGATAATTTTGCCAAGGCACAGGTTATTGTCGGCAACTCAGGGCACGTGACAGGCACCAATGTGCAGGCGACTAAAGAGCCTGGGGAGCCTAATCATGCTGGCAACCCTGGCGGCAGGTCGGTGTGGTATGCCTGGACTGCCCCCGCCAGTGGCAACGCCACCTTTACCACGGCCCAAAGCGATTTTGATACGCTTTTGGCCGTTTATACCGGCAAGAATACCACGGGCAACACGGTGCGGACTTTAAACTTAGTCGCCAGCAATGATGATGAGGATATTGTCTTAACCAGTAGCGTGACCTTCCAGACCGTCGCAGGCCGTACCTATTACATTGCTGTGGATGGCTATGATTATCAGGATGGTCTGCACGGCGATCAGGGCCATGTCGTTCTCGATTGGAGGCTTGAGGTTTCCAATGGGGCAACCGTGCGCTGGATTAATCCTGCTGGCGGGCAGTGGGGCAATGCTGCCAACTGGAGTCCGGCACGGGTGCCTGGCCCCACCGATATTGCCACCATCAACCTGACTGGCACCTACTCAATCACGCTTAACATCAACACCACGGCGGGGGGCCTGGCTTTGGGAGCGCCCAGTGGTACGCAAACTCTCGTGCTCAATGGGCATACACTGACGCTTAATGGCATCAGCAGTGTGACAGCACATGGGGTGGTGAATCTGAGCCAGGGCACACTCAATGAGAATGGTAGTCTTACAATAGCAGGTGTCTTCAACTGGACAGGTGGCCATCTAGGTGGTTTAGGCTCTACCAATATTGCCTCTGCTGGTGTCTGGAATATCAATGACCCATCAAGTAGCGTGGCGACCCGCAAGTTCCTCGACCAGAAGACGGTCAATAACTTTGGTACCGTAAATTGGCGTGGTAAGGGGAGCATTATTGGCGGCAATGGCACGAGGTTCCGCAACAACAACCTTGTCTATGCCATGAGCGATGCCACCTTCGGCTGGGATGGCATTGGAGACAATCCGACCTTCATCAACCTGCCAGGTGGCCCCAACATGCCTTACGGGAAGTTCATCAAAACTGTTGGAGAAGGCACGGAAGATGTCGTCACGACGCCAGCCACGGTTTTCGACCGAGTTGTCTTGTTTATCGCTGGTGCCGACTCTATTAATCTTTCAGGTTTTGTGCAGGTGCAGCAAGGAACAATTCGGCTACAAGGCGGCGGACAAAGCTATGGCCGTTTTGATGTGCCTGCCGGGTCACAACTGCAATTCACCAGCGACTACTTCTTTGCCAAAGACATTGCCGTTATCACTGGCACCGGCCATATTTGTGTGTTAGGTAATACCACCAGCATTAACACCAATGTCAATGCCGAAACCTTCTCGGTTTGTAACGGCACCCTGACTGGTGATAGCAACATAACAGCGACCCATTTCTTCAACTGGGAAGGCGGCACCATGAGTGGCCACGGCCAGACGACTATCGGGCATGGCGCGACCTTCTCGATTCATGGCACCGTGAATCACATCATTATCGGGCGCACACTCAATAATGCTGGCATTGCTGACTGGATTGGTAAAAGCCACATCCTGGCGAATGGCGGAGTCATCATTAATAACACTGGCACCTTCAACACGCAAAGCGGGTCAGATGGTGCGACGCTGGATCACAACGAAGGGAACGACCCGACCTTCAACAACTCCGGCATCCTTAATCCGGGTGGCTCACAGCAGGTTGCGACAGATCATAGCATTGGAACTCGCAGCGTTTCGGCTTCCCTGGCTGGCGTCTTCAGCATTTACGGCAACTATAACCAGAGTGCTGGCGGCATCCTGAATATGGACATCGGCGGCAAAGTGCCGGGTAGTTCCTATGACCAGGTCAACATTAAGGGTTCGGCTCAACTGGGTGGCACGCTTAATGTCAAGTTCCAGTCCGGTTATGTGCCACAGCCAGGCGATACCTTTGAAGTCCTTCATTATGATTCACGGCAAGGGGCCTTTAACGTCCACTTCCAGAACCTACCGCCCAATACGCAACTGCAAACCATTTACACCGATACTGGCACGAACAAGGGCTTGTCCGTCAAGGTAGTGCCAGCCGTGGCTGGCACCTTCAATATCAGCGGGCGTGCGGTGGATAGTGCCGGTGTCGGCGTTGCGGGTGTGAGAATCACGCGCGATGGGGCCAACACCGCCAACAGCCCCGCCAGTGTGTTAACCGATGCCAGTGGCTTTTACACGCTGCAAAATGTTGCGCCTTCAACTTATACCCTGATACCCACTTTGAATGGCGCGACCTTTGACGGCGGTTCGCGCAGTGTAAAAGTGAGTGCTGGCAATGCCACGAATATCAACTTTACGGCGCTGTTTAGCATCGCGGGACGTGTCATCAACAACGCAGGCAGTGGTATCGCCAATGTCACAGTAGAGCGGAGAAGTCCGTCTTCTGGCTCTAGCACCCAGACAGCGCAAACTGATGCCAATGGCTACTACACCTTAAATGGTGTGCCACAGGGACACAACATTTTGATTCCAACGCGCACTAATTACGGCTTCACGCCGCCATTAGTAGATGTGGTTATTACTACCGACAGTGGCAGTGCCAATGGAGTGAACTTCACTGGGTTCCAGGGGCCATACATCAGCGGGCGCGTTAGCGAAGGCAGCAGCACGGGGGCTGGCCTGGCCGGGGTCACCGTTAAGCGAACTAATGGCTCTGGTAACGTAGCATCAGTTACGACCGATGCCCAGGGTTATTATAATTTCGAGTCAGTGGCACCGGGCACTTATGTGGTTGGCCCCATTGCTCCGAATTTGTTATTCAACTTCGCCACCGTGAGTGTCAGCAGTTCGGTTAATGTGCCCAACCTCAACTTCGCCGGAGTGCGTTTGAACTCTGTTACTGGCAGCACTCGCAGTTCACGTAGTAAGGTTGTGCTCTCTACGGCGGTGGCCCATGCCGCAAGCCAGAGTATCGTGTTACAATTCACTGGTCAACTCGATCCTAATGAGGCGGCTGAACCAGCCCATTATAGTGTTAAAATTAATGGCCGAGAGGTTGCGGTAGAAAGCGTTTCCTACCGTTCGGCCATGCATACTGTGGTGCTTGGTCTGGCGGAAGGCGCGTTGCGCAATGGCGATAAAGTCGTGGTGGCTTTAACTGACCTATTGGATGCCAAGGGTGCGACGGTTTCCGGGCAGGTTGGGCCACTGACTGTTAAGTGATAACAGCCGGACTTGTAAATTACCCGGCAGGAGGGCCAGCGGCCAAGCGTCCGTTGGACGCCCTGTAGGGGCATGATTCATCGTATCCTATCGTCCGTGAGGACGGTCGGCTTTAGCCTTCCCGCCGGGTATTTCAATGCCCGGCCCCACCCGGCACAAACATGGAGGAACTGGTTTGAGGTATCAACGACTCTGGGCATTAGCGATTATCGTGACGTTGGCGGCGTGGTTGAGTGCAAGTGCCATCGCTGCGCCGGGGGCGGCGGGCATTGTGACAACCGCCAGTGGTCAAATTACGATTCGGCGCAAGGGCATGGCGGCTTTTGCCACCTTAGCGCGCGGCAACGCCTTTAATATCGGTGACATTGTAGCCACAGGCTCGACAGGTAAAGCGACTCTGCTTTTTAGCGATGGTTCGCACGTCAAGCTCAACAGCAATACTGCTATTCAAATTACACCTCTGACCACCGTCGGTAATGGGCACCAGAGTTTGTTCCGTGCTTTGAGCGGCGAGATGTGGGCGCGTTTGCGGCAGGGACGAGCGGTGCAAACTCGCACGGCTATTGCTGGTGTGCGTGGTACGGAAATCAACATTAAAGTAGACGATGATGGCACTTCGACTTTGACCGTGCTTGAAGGCGAAGTGGATTTCTCGAACGAGTTTGGCGCGGTCTTAGTGAACCAATCGCAGCAGAGTGTAGCCCGCCCCGGGGCCGCCCCGACAGCGCCCGTGACCATTAACAATGCCGGATTGATTATTGAATGGACAATAGATTTAAACCGAGCAGTGATTCCGCGTGAGCGATTTTATGTCAGCTTAAACCGCGCCGCTTTAGCGGGTGAATTACAACAGCGCGGGACACGAGCGCATAATGCGCCTAATGATGCCGCCGCGCAACGCGAGTATGGCGATGTGCTTTTTGACAATCACCAGTACATGGATGCCTTACACGAGTATGAAGCTGCGAACCGATTGGAACCACGCTTGCCTGCTACTTTGACGCGCATTGGTTATACGCAACTGGAGTTAGACCATCTGGATGCGGCCACGGCCAGTTTCCAGGCGGCGTTGAAACCCACAACGCAAACCGTCTCCTTTAGGCCAGCATCTTTTACGTTTAGCGGCATCACCTCTGCTTTGGGCAATTGGGTCAAAGCGCAAAGAACACAGGCGACTGACGCAACTTACGCTCCGGCCCTGGTTGGTCTGTCGTGGGTAGCCCTCACGCATGATGCGCCTGACCAGGCCCAACAATTTGCCGAGCAAGCCGCCGCTGCTGCCAATAACAATGCCAAGGTGCGCCCGACAGCAACCGGCACACCTAGTGATGAAGATGCTGTAGAGCCTTATGTCACGCTGGGTTTATCCCTCATGCGGCAGCCTGGCAAAACGCCAGAAGCGGTGCAAGCCTTTCAAACTGCCACCAAATTGCAACCAGCGGCTTATCGTTATCAAGCTCATGCGTGGCTGGGCTTGATTTACCAGGCGGAGGGCGATCAGGATGCGGCCTTGCGCGAGGCTCAAACCGCTAATAAATTAGAACCGTATTCGGCCCTGGCGCATGGCAATGCATCTCTGGTTTATTTCTTTAATGGTAAGCCGGAACAAGCGGTGCGCGAGGCGCGTTTAGCCACCCAACTCAATCCTCAATCGGTGGCGGCGCGGGTAGCTCTAGGGCAGTCTTTGCTGGCGCGGGGCGATGTGGATGCTGCCGCCGATGCCGCTGCGCAAGCTGTCGCGCTTGATCCGAAACTGCCCCAGGCCCAATATCTTTTAGGTGTGGCCAATGCCGACCGGCGCGATTATGTCCATGCCACGCGTGTGCTGCAAGAAAGCTTGCGTTTAGCTCCCTCATTTCTCCCCGCTGCCAATGTCTTAGCCCGCGTTTATACCCGCACTGGACACCCGCAACAGGCTGTGACGCTTTTAACCGACCTGATGCCACGTTATCCGCATAGTAATGAAGTTCAGGCGGCGTTAGGTGAGGTTTATTACGAGCAGGGACGCTACACTGATGCGGTCACGCAGTATCAGAATGCTATTAAACAGAAACCTAATAGCGCGCTGTATTATGCTGGGCTGTCCAAAACTCTCTTAGATAGCAATCGTCTCAGTAGTGCGATTGATGCGGGACAACAGGCGGTGCGTTTAGCTCCTCAAGTTGCCCAATACCATGCTATCTTGGGGCAAGCCTATGATTTCAGTCGGCTCAGTTCCCAATCGGAACGGGAATACCGGACGGCGATAACGCTCGATCCACAAAACGCTCTTGCCCGTGCCATGTTAGGTCTCAAGGCCACTGATCCGGCCACCACTGTAGATACCTTTAGCCAGGCTTTTCTCTTTGATCCGGCCATATCAACCCAGGTGCTGCGCGGCGGCATCGGCACCGAGTTATCGCCCAGTGGAGGCAGCGACCGCCAGCGTGGGGTCAACCTGTTGCACCGCGATATAGCGAACGATGGCAAACTGCACTTCTTAGGTGGCTATGGCCGCAACGAGGATGCAGGTAATCCCAATCGAGTTAACGATAAAACTTCCACCTCCAACTTTCGCCAGGATACAACTTACACGCTGGGGCCACAGACTAATATCTATTTCAATCTGGTGCGTGCCCGCAATAACCAGGGGCTATCCAGTTTAGCGTCTAGCCCATTTGGGCCTGACCCGGATGCCAATTCTGCTTTTGGTTTCGATCAGGGCGAGTTGTCATTACGTCATCGCTTACGCCAGGGACATTACCTGTGGCTGGGCTTCACCTACCAGCGTCAGAGCACCGACCTGACTAATGGAGCGCAGCCGTTCCCTCTGCCGTTCCCGTTGCCGATCAATACAGCTTTTCCTTATACGAATGAGAACTTCCGCAACCGGGCACTGATACCAGAATTCCGCGCCGATTTTAACCTGAATCGCACTGCGGAGCGTTCTTCTATTCTCACCCTCGGATTAGCCCATGCCAACCTCAAGCCAACTATCACCACGGGGCCACTGGCGATCTTTAATAATGCCAATCCCGCGATTGCACCTCAATTGCTGCCACCCTCGACCTCGAACGGCAAAGAGAATTTATCGGTGGGCTATGCGCAGTTAACCCAGCGTCTTGGCAACCGTCTTTCCCTGGCGGCGCAGTTGCGTGCCCAGCGCGATAATATCACGACAGTGGCTACTGGCGGGCAAGTGGGGCCAGGATTATCGCTCACCACGACAACGCATGAATCGCACCTGTTGCCAAGCCTTTTAACGACGTACCAGATGGATCAGAAAACAACATTGCGGCTGTTATTCAATGAACGAGCCGGGACAACTAATTTAGCCTTTGCGCCCACCGAAACGCGCCTCACGGTCGAGCCAGATATTCTGGCGCGTGGCGTGCCGCGCCGCGCCCAGATTCTGGAATTGGACGCTGAGCGTTACTTGCCGCACAATGCTTTCTTAAAAATGTATTTGTTCCACGCTACGGCCAATGATGTCGGGCTGGGTGAAGATGCCCCTGTTTATGCCTTTAGAACTCAGGCTCCGCTGATTCTGGGCAAGCTGCAACAAAATGGCATTGGAATGCGTTATGAGCAACCGTTGACACGTAATCTTTTTGGGCAGGTCGGTTTACTCTTTAGCAACAGCCATAATCGCACGGTAGGCCAACCCTTTAACTTAGGTCAAGCACCTTATTACCCTCGCAATGCCTTTGATGCTTCTTTGAATTATGTAGATGCCAGGGGTAACAAGGTCACGCTGGTCGGTAATTACTTCGGCTCCTACTTCGCTGATAGACCCAACTTATTTGGTCTTCCGGCAGATGTCCAGCGGCCACGCTTCCCATCGCACGTTTACTTTACGCTGCTTTTAGCCAAAGAACCATCTGTGCATAATGAACTATTTCTCGGCATTTCTAACCTGTTCAATGCGCCCAGCATTACCTTTAACGATGTGCCTACGATTTCTGATGCTTTTGGCACCGGGCGACGCCGCGTCTTTGCCGGAGTGACACGCCGGTATTAAAAATATAGTAATACAGATTCGTTAATTAGCACTCAGGAGAGGTGCCGCATCACGAGTGAGCAGCCGATAATTCAGAACGGTCAAGCGCCCGACCAGCCGACGAGTCAACCGGTGCCCTCAAGCCACCTGTTGCGCCCAAAGCGGCTGGCCTGGACTTTCGCTGTCTTCCTCATAACGTCGCTGTTCTGGAGCCTGCTCGACATCAAACTTTCGTCCCAGACAGGACTTGATTATTTTGAGCAGTTCATTGATAAATGGCGCACCTCACTCTATGCCAACCAGAATGCTGGCCTGGTTAAGAAAGCGCGCAGTGAAGTCGTCTTGTTGACTATCACGGATGATACCTTCCACCAGTTAAAGCTGGCTGGCCCACCCATCCCGCGTGCTTACCACGCCAAAGTCATTCGTGACCTGACCAAAGCCGGGGCCAGGGTTATCGCTTTTGACCTTATATTTGATCTGTCTCGTCCTGGTGATGAGCAACTGGCGGCGGCGGCGCGTGAATCGGGTCGCGTTGTGTGGGCAGGCGCAGCCCTGGAAGGTAATATCAGCGATGCTGGCGACAAGCAACACCTCGTGCCGCCCAATCCCCAGTTGTTGCAGGCGAGTCCTTATTGGGGCCATGTGCATTTGCCCCAGGAAGCTGACCGTCCTGCCGTAGACCGCCTGGAAGCAGTGATGAAGGATGGGAACCGACTGGTGCCTGCCCTCAGTGTTAAGTCCGTGGCCATAGCCCTGGGGCAAGGACATGAACCGATTAAACAGGTTGCTGCTGGATGGCGGATAGGCGACATCACGCTTCCTGTAGACCCGCATGGCGATTTTAAGATTAGTTACCTCGGCGCGTCCGAAGAAACCTTTCCCGCCATTCCCTACGAGATGGTTTATAATGGCCAGGTAGACCCCTCCTTCAATAGTAGGTTCTTTCGCAATAAAATCGTCCTCATTGGCGATACGTCGAAAATCAGCAAGGACTACTTCTATACTCCCATTGGCCATTTAGGAGGCATGGAAATTCATGCCCATGCGATGGCTACGCTCCTCCAGCGCACGTTTATTCACGACGTGGCTCCGTGGGTGAATGTGGTTGTATTGTGCTTGTTGGTGGCGCTGGCTTGCCTGTTAGCCAGTGTCTGGAAACTGCAAGTCGGCATGTTGGCCAACTCGCTGCTCTTAGTTGGCTATTTCCTGCTGAATATCTGGCTCTTTGTTAATCGCGGTACTGCGTTGCACTTTATCGCTCCCGCGTTGGCCCTCCTGACCGCTACTCTCGCCACCTTAGCCGAACGCGGCGTGCGAGAAGAACGCGAGAAGCGCGAGGCGCGGATATTAATGGAAGAGGCTCGTACTGCTGAACAAGCCGCCGCTGTGGCCAGGGAAGCCGCCGATGCCGCTAACAAGGCGAAGAGTGCCTTTTTAGCCAATATGAGCCACGAATTGCGCACGCCCTTAAACGCTATTATTGGCTATAGCGAAATGCTGCAAGAAGAAGCCGAAGATGTTGGCCAGGAAGACTTTATTCCCGACCTGAAGAAGATTAGTGCGGCGGGGAAGCACCTGTTGGCCCTCATCAACGATGTCCTGGACTTCTCCAAGATCGAAGCGGGCAAGATGGACATTTATCTTGAAACCTTTGCTATTGCCGATATGATCTACGATGTGCAGAGCATCATCCAGCCGTTGATTGAGAAGAATCGCAATAATTTAGTGGTGCGGTTAGATGATAACATTGGCACCATGCACGCGGATTTAACAAAAATCAAGCAGGGGCTTTTTAACCTGCTTTCCAACGCCTCCAAATTCACCGAAAAAGGTACCATCACGCTGGCTGTCGCGCGTGAAGTGGAGCCAGGCACAGATTCCAGTGGGCCTGACCAGGATGGTGGTAGCCCACCGAAAGAATGGATTCGTTTTAGTGTCAGCGATACCGGCATTGGCATGACCCCGGATCAACTGGGTCGCATGTTCCAGGCGTTCAGCCAGGCCGACGCTTCCACAACCCGCAAGTTCGGCGGCACTGGCTTGGGGCTGGCTATCACCAAACAGTTCTCGCAGATGATGGGCGGCGATGTGACGGTGGAAAGCGAATACGGCAAAGGCACCACTTTCACGATTCTGCTGCCTGCCAACGTGCTCGATCCCAAGGCCCAACCAGCCCCAGCACTCAACGGCAATACCGCCCGCGCCCCAGAAATGGCTCTAAAATAACAATTTTTCTTGAGAAGAACTTGACCTGACTGAAAAAATTGGGTAGAATATATTACATATCGCGGGGTGGAGCAGCCTGGTAGCTCGCAAGGCTCATAACCTTGAGGTCGTAGGTTCGAATCCTGCCCCCGCCACCAATTAAAAAGCCGCTCTCCATTGTGGAGAGCGGCTTTTTGCTTTGCGCTTGCACTTACTCTTTAATCTTCAGTATCGTTCTTAATGGGCCTGATCCAGATGTTGCGGTAATGATCAGGATTGCCGTGATCTTGGAGTTCCAGCGGAGCTGTCGCATCGTGTGGTTGATACTGGGCCAGAATGCGATGACCCGTGCCGCCCAAGAGGGCTGTATGGTTATGCACTAAGACACCGTTATGAAAAACGGTGATATAAGCGGGCGTGTCGAGTTTACCATCCTTAAAGCGGGGCGCTTCCCAGACGACGTCATAAACCTGCCAATGTCCAGGTGGCAAGGACGCGTTGACCTGTGGCGGATATTGGCCATAAATCGCAGCAGCGGCTCCATCGGCATAGGTCGGGTTATTATAGGAGTCGAGTACCTGTAACTCATAGCGGCCCATTAAAAAGATGCCGCTATTGCCACGCTCTTGGCTATTGCCTTTGGGTGGGTTGGCCGTAGACCACTCGATGTGAAGCTGGCAGTCGCCAAACTTCTCCTTGGTGCGAATCTGGCCGCCACGCACTTCGGCATAGCCATTTTCGACTTTCCAGTTGGCGGGTTGCCCGTTGGTATATTCCCATTTGTCCATGTTCGTGCCGTCGAATAGCACGGTGGCATCCGAGGGCGGTCTACCGGGAGTGTCCTGAGTGCTAAAAGTGCCGGGCGTGATGACGGGCGCTTCGGGACGTGCGCTGTCATGCACATGCCATTTGCCGCCGGGCAGCATCGGCGTATCCTGATAACCAGGATGATTCGCTGGGTTCACTGTACCAGAGTGGGAAGATGATGCCCCTGTAGCTGGAGTAGGTTGCGTCTGAGCTGGATGGAAGTGCCCTTGAGATGCCTCGATGACCAATTCATGCAGAGTCTTTTGATTATCGGGTTTATTCTGTCCAGTTACTTTGGTGGGAAACGAGATTCCCACCACCAAACCAACAGCCGACAATGTCACTGCTCCGGTGAGCCACTTACTACGTCGTTCCATAAGTTTCGCGCCTTTCCAAAATTTATAGCAGTTTACTGCTTAAACAGAGATTTAGTTGGATTCATTAACTCTGGGTGCAGTTTAGCGCGGTACAGGAATTTTTTCTAATGCCTCTTCAATAATTTGTTCATTGCGCAGGCCACCATATTTAGCTTTAGTATCCAGTATGATACGATGCGCTAACACAGGAACAGCCAGAGTGCGCACATCTTCAGGTAGCACATAATCACGGTTTGCCACCCGTGCGCGGGCTTGAGCGGTGCGATAAAGCGCGAGCGAGCCACGCGGCGAGATGCCTAAACGCAAGCGCGGGTCGTGTCGAGTGGCCTCAATTAGGCGCAGCATGTATTCGGCAATGGCTTTATCGAAACGCACCTGCTTGACCTGCTCCTGCAAGGCCAGCACTTCTTCACAGGTGACAACTGGAACCAAATCGTCAAAGGGGTGATGTTCATTCTGGCTATAGACCACTGCGATCTCGTCCTCTAAATCAGGATAGCCCAGACTCAACCGCATGGTGAAGCGATCAAGCTGCGCTTCGGGTAGGGGATAGGTGCCGTGGAACTCGTTCGGGTTTTGGGTGGCGACAACAAAGAATGGTTGGGGCAGAGGTCGTCGCCGTCCTTCCACCGTGACCTGATTTTCGCTCATGACTTCTAGTAGCGCCGACTGGGTGCGTGGCGAAGTGCGGTTGATTTCATCGGCCAGCACCACATTGGCAAAAACTGGCCCTTCGCGGAATTCAAAAGAGCCATCTTGCGGGCTATAGAAGCTGCTGCCGGTGATGTCAGCGGGTAGCAAGTCGGGGGTAAATTGAATGCGGCGAAAGACCCCGGCAATGGAGCGTGCCAGCGATTTGGCGAGGGTCGTTTTGCCTGTGCCGGGCACATCTTCTAAGAGCGTATGCCCGCCCGCCAGCAGCGCAATCAAGAGCAAGCGGATGCTTTCTTCTTTACCACGAATAACGTTGGAAAGGTTCTGTTCCAGTTTGTCCGTCGTGGAGATGAAGGAGCCGTTGAGTGCGGCATGAGGCGCAGCAGTGAGTGTGGTGTTCATGGGGTTTCCTTTCCGGTCGGAGATTTTTGGTGCTGAGCATGTTGGTACTGGCTAGGCGGGGGTGCTACCTTTTCTAAGGTCATGAGCAAATCTTCTAATTTGACTCTGGTAATGCCGTTTTCATGATGGCCAAAGCGCAGTTGGTTGTAGCTGTGTAGAAATGCTCTGAGATCATTGGCATTGAGCGGTTGCGATTCGCCAGCGGCTTTAGCGAGACCCTGAATATGTTCCTGCCAAGTGTGGTGGGGGGGACAGGGGATACCTTGCTTTTGTAGCACCTGCTCAAAGCGAGCGGCGAGGGCAGCGAGTTCTGCATCGGATAGGGTGTAGCTAAAGGCTTCATCGCTAACCTTTGTTTTTGGCCCCTGTCGCTGCCAGGAGCGCCACATGAGAATCAATACACAAATTGCCAGAATAATAGCCTGTTGGGTGCGCGTGAGATGGGTCAGTTTATCGCGCAGCAGGGCTAGATAATCTTGCAGATGTTCCCGCAGCTTGAAGGAGAAAGGCAAGGGCTGCGCCGTGTGGTCGGGGCGGCCACCGCCGGGGGTAGCATCTACTGTGACCCAGCCAATACCATCAACCCAGCTTTCGGCCCAGGCATGAGCATCGCGTCCTCGCACGATTGCCACGTTGGGGCTGTCCATTTCATGCACATAATAGCCGATGACATAACGCGTGGGCACACCCAGACAGCGTAGCAGAATGGTCGCGGCGGAGGCGAAGTACTCACAGTGCGCCGCTTTGCGTTGGAGCAAGAAATTGCTGATCGGGTCGCCCTGTCCCGCCTGCGTGCTCAAACTGTAAGAGTGATGCGTCATAAGGTATTCCTGCACCGCTTCGACTTGCTCAACAGGATTGGAAAGACCATCTCCTATACGTCGGGCCAGTTCATGCACCTGGGGATCAACCTCCTTCGCTACCTCCAGGTCTTTTTGCCGTTGCGCTAATGTCGGTGGAGAACCGAGCGGCCCCTGATGAGCAGCGTTTGGATCGAGAATGACATCATAAATGAAGGGGTAGGGTACTGGTTCAATCGAGCGCAGTGGCCCACCCTCGGTAGGTGCCCATTCCAGCTCAGTATGCGGGGGCGCGGCAATACCAGCAGCGTTCAGCGGCGTGAAGACAAGCTGATTATCATCCACCAGGCGGTTGATGGTCATATGGTGACCAGGAGCATCCGCCCCAACTTGCTGGCGCGTGATGGGCAGATAACTGCGCATATTGACGCCCGGCCCCCATGTTCCATGCTCGTAGTGGTCGAATGCCATTGCCCGCAAATAAGGCTGGCCGCTAAAGTTCTCAATGCGCAGCATCCGTGTCAGTGACCCGGTGGCTCCAAAGGTATCGCCCAAGGTTGGCGTGGTTGAGATACCAGAAGTCTGTGGTGGCTCTCGGTCGCCCAGTAACTTCAGGCCGATGTCGTTGATCTGGTTGCGGTAATATAGCACGCCAAAGTGGAAAGTGGCTCCGCTCATGACGGCTACAAAGAGGGCGAGCCAACTCCAACTGCGCACCCGCCCATTGGGTTTATAAAGGTTAATATCCGGTAAGCTAAATCCATTTGGGGGTGTTTCCTGCGGGGTGCGAAATTCCCGCAGCGATAGAATCAGAAACAGCATATAGGCTGGCACGAGAAAACGAATATAGTTGGTATCAAAGGTGTTGCTGGCTCCCATTAAGGCAAAACTGGCCAGGAAAACGCTAATCGCCCCACGTTGGCCCCCCACAGGGCGTTTAAGCCAGGCTTGCAGCACCAATTCACAGGCAGCCAGTTCACCAAAGGCATGTGCCAAGATGAGTTCTATTGGGTCGCCATTATCACCTGTATAACGGCCAAAGGCCGGAACAAGGACAATGCCGAAGAGGGTAAAGCGAATAATCTGAGTGAGCGGTGATTTCAAATCAAGCCACGCATCTACCGCATAGGTGGCTAACAATGCCAGGGCTAAGATCGGCCCCAAGAAGAAGCCGCCGGGAGCCAGATACAAAGCGACAAAGGCGATGAACGTAGCTATAGTTGCTGTTATAGGTAGACGTTGCATAAAGCCCTCACCCCCGGCCCCTCTCCCATACAAGGGAGAGGGGAGGTCACAGGAATAGTTGCTCGTGAAATTGAATAACCGCAGAGACGCAGAGAACGTGGAGTAAGCTAAAAGATTCTACTCCTCTCTGTTTCCTCTGCGTCTCTGTGGTTCATGGCTTAACACCAGTAGCTAGTAGTTCGTGCTCCCCTCTACCAGTATTGGGAGAGGGGCCGGGGGTGAGGGCTACAACTCATCCACCCCAAGCTCGAAAATAGCCCGCGAAATCACGGAAATTTCGCCGAATAAATCACTATCTTCTGTGGGATCAAGGGTGCAGGGGCCATCTCGCACAATAATGGCTTTGACGCCTGCTCCGCTCTGGCGCATCCGCTGCAAAAAGGCGCGGCGGGTGTCGTTCCAATCCAGAAAAATGCAGATGATGGTGTTAATCTGGGAGAGGTTCTCTAGAATCTCCGGCTCTAAAGTTTCAAAGGGTTCTTCCGGGTTCTCATCCACACAGGCTAAGATGTCCAGAATTTGATCCAGGTAGGCGATGCTGCGCCCGGCTGTCAGATGATAAAGATTAGGGCCAGCGGCTAAAATATCTACGATATATTCCTGTCGCGCCATATAATCGCTGACCGCTGCGCACATCGAGACCGCACGCTCAAAGGCATCATGCTCCTGTTCTCCTGCACCTTGAGGAATATGCGTATCCAGCACCACGGCCACCCGCAGGAAATACTCTTCGCGGTATTCGCGCACAATGGCCTGTTGTAAACGGGCGGTGGCTCGCCAGTCAATGTCGCGGATGTTATCGCCCGCGCGGTATTCGCGGTTGCCCAGGAATTCAAATGAATCACCCAAATGGGAGGCCAGGGCGACCCCGCCGGGATGGAAACGACGCCCGGCTGCAATGTGTAGATGATTCAGCGGTGTAAAGCGCGGATAAACCAGGAGGCGACGCTCTTGCTGAAAGGCTTGTTGAGCGCGCAACAGGCCAAAGGGAAAATCGGTTTCGACTCGAAAGCCTTGCAGTTTATAAACACCCCGCTTTTTGCAATGCAGCCCTAAACGTGTGCGCACCTTTTGCCCCCGTTGCAAGTCGGGCAGCGGCATTCCTTCTTCCGGCACAGCATCTAAAGCCGCGAGTAGACGATGCGGCAGCACATAATAGGGTAAACCAGCAGCACCCCGAACGTGCATCACTTCAATTTCGACGGGTAGGGTTTCTCCGGCGCAAATCCGCTCGGCATGTTGTGCCTTCAGTTGCACGCGCGGGCGCACCAGGAACAGAGCAAAAATGGCCACGCCCCACAGCGAGAGGGCATAGAGCATCGGCACATGTGCTTGCAGTTCTAAGGCGTTGAACCCTGATAGGTTAAAGGCTAAGGTCGCCCACAGGAACCAGCGGCCCGCTCCGGTAAATCGCTCGGTATAAAAGCGCCACGCCCCGGCCAGCCCCGTGATGTTGAGCGAGGTAAAACTGGCTGCATCTTGTGTCCCCGATAACGAAGGCACACCGGAAGCCAGATAACGCGATTCAATGCCGTAAAAGTTGGTGCCTTTAGGCTTGGCGCTAATAACTGACTGTGATTTTCCAATCCTTAAATTAAATAGATTGGTCAGTGGCATAAATGTTTACCTCGAAACATAACCAACACGTAGGAGTAGGGCTTGTACTGCACAGCTTACGTGGCTGATAAGGAAGGCTCCACCTCTTGGATCTCGCCTGCGACGCACTTGAGTGCTTTATTCATTTGGCCCTCATCCCCCTTCCCCTCTCCCATGCATGGGAGAGGGGAGAAGAGACGCACAGAGTACCGTTGTTTGCTCAATTCTTTTGTTTAGGCTCCCTTGCTGCCACCTTATCGTAATGGTCATGTGTCCTATGCGATTAGCTCCAAATTCTTTTAGTTCAGCGATAAGGTGATCCTCTCGTCCCCCCTCTCCCATGCATGGGAGAGAGGAAGGGGGTAAGGGCCAAAGCCACCTTAAAGGGAACGTACCTGTCGGTCACTACGTGGTTAGATAAACTATGCTGAAACCCCTTTATTATTTGATGGTCAATAGTTGTGTATGAAAGTTCTGGTTGCCGTTGCATTTCTTTTAATTAGTGCTGTTGTCGCCGCTGGAATTGATGTCGGACATTTGGCTGGAAGCAAGTCCCCGGCTTATGTGCCACTTAAAACGCCAGGCAAAGTGCCAGGGGTAGCGATGGTGAAAGCAAAGCCTGCGGCAAAAGCATCAACCAACCAGAAAGCAACTTCCACCAAAGTAGACTTCTTAACGCAGGTGCAGCCCATTCTGGCGTCCACCTGTTACTCCTGCCACGGGCCAGACGTGCATAAGGGAAAGCTAAGACTCGATGTTAAAGACTTAGCCTTTGCGGGGGGCTTCTCCGGGCCAGCCATTGTCCCCGGTGATAGCAAGAAAAGCTATTTAATGCAGCGCATTCTGGGCACGGGTGACGAGCCACGGATGCCCCTCAATCATGCGCCGCTCACACCTGAGCAGATTGCCACTATTCGCACCTGGATTGACCAGGGTGCCCAGTGGCCCGACAGTGCCTCGACCTCCGCAACCAAAACTGAACAGCACTGGGCGTTTGTCAAGCCAGTGCATTACACACCACCAGCCGTCAAAACTCCGGCGTGGGTGCGCAATCCCATTGACAACTTTGTGTTAGCGCGTCTGGAAAAAGACGGGCTGCAACCATCGGCTACTGCCGACCGCGCCACTTTAATACGACGGGTTAGCCTCGATCTCACAGGTTTGCCGCCCACCCCTGAAGAAGTAGACGCTTTTATCGCCGATAAGTCCCCTAACGCTTACGAAAAAGTCGTAGATCGTTTATTAGCCTCGCCGCATTATGGCGAGCAGTGGGGACGCCACTGGCTCGATATTGCGCGCTATGCCGACACCAACGGCTATGAGAAGGATCGCGCCCGCACCATCTGGCCTTACCGCGATTGGGTCATCAATTCTATCAACGCGGATATGCCATTTGATGAATTTACAATCGAGCAAATTGCGGGTGATATGCTGCCCAATGCCACCGTCGCGCAGAAAGTGGCGACTGGCTTCCATCGTAACACCATGATTAATGAAGAGGGTGGTATTGATGTGGAGGAGTTCCGCTACAAAGCCCTCGTAGATCGCGTGCAGACAACGGCCACAGCGTTTCTGGGTTTAACGCTGCAATGTGCCCAGTGCCATAACCATAAATACGACCAACTCAGCCAGAAAGAGTATTATCAGTTCTACGCCTTCCTCAATAATGCCGATGAGCCGGAGGTTGAGATTCCGACGCCAGAGGTGACGGCTAAACGAGCCGAGATTCAAAATAAGATTGCTGCTATTGAAGCCAATTACGAGAATGACTTTCCGCTTGGCTTAGAGACCCTCGAATGGCAGCCAGTGAAGCCCACCGATCTAACATCAAGCAGCGGCGCGACTTTGAAGGCTCAAGAGGATGGCTCGGTGTTAGCTACTGGCCCGGTGCCGGAGACGGATAAATACACCGTTACGGTGCATACCAATCTCAAGGACATTACAGCTTTTCGTTTAGAAACCCTCACCGATCCTTCACTGCCTAAAAATGGGCCAGGACGCGCCGGGAGCAACGGTAACGGCAACTTCGTTATTTCCAGATTCAAAGTCACGGCGGCTCCTTTAGCAGGTGGTGACGCCAAGCCAGTAAGCTTCAGCAGTGCGCAGGCGGATTTCTCGCAGCCGGGTTTTGAAGTCACCAATCTTATAGGCGGTAAGCCGGACAAGGGCTGGGCGATTGATGATGGTTCCGGCAGCTTAAATAAGAATCGCACGGCCACTCTCCAGACAGGCGAGAAGGTTGGTTTCGATGGTGGCACCACGCTCACGTTTACTATTGAGCAAAACTATAGCAAACACACGTTGGGGCACTTCCGCATTTCAGCGGGTCACAAAGTCACAACTCTACCAGAGGTGGCAGCCCAACCAGTAGCCGAGCAGCGCCGCCAATTTCTCCAGGCGCAGTTCGCCGCCTGGGAAAAGCAGGTTGCCGCTAAGTGTGTGCATTGGTCACCGCTGGAACCGCTTAAATTTTCGCGCAATTATGGCGGCAGCATCACCAAGTTGGATGATAATTCGCTCCTTTTTACGGGCGATAATTATTATCGAGATCAATACGATTTAGAGTTCAATACTCCGCTTAAAAATATTACGGCTATCCGTGTGGAAGTGCTGCCGCACCCGGCCTTGCCTAATGGTGGTCCCGGTCGTAATCCCAATGGGGGCTACCTGCTGAGTGAACTCAATGCGTCGGCGGCACCCTTGGATAAACCCGACGCATTGAACCCTCTCGTTTTGCAAAACGCGACTGCCGATTATGGCACGGCTCCGCAGAATGCTATTGATGGCAAACGTGACACGCACTGGACAGCCCCCATTGGTGATGCCCAGCCTCATGCCATCGTGTTTCAACTGAAAGATGCCCTGAACGGTGCGGCGGGTAACCATCTGGCGCTCTCTTTTGTCGAAAACTATCACCAGCAGGAGAATATCGGAAGGTTGCGCGTTTCGGTGACGGATGCGCCGGGGCCAGTGGAAGCCTCTGGCTTGCCAGCCGATGTGGAAAACATTGTGTTAACGCCTACCGCGCAACGCACCCCCGCTCAGCAGGCGCAACTCAAACAATTCTTTCTGGCCGTCACGCCTCTGCTGGATACTCAACACAAGCAGCTTGCGGCATTAAAGGCTACTGCTCCCAGGTATCAAACCACAATGGGGATGCAGGAGCGCAGTATTCCCCGTGTAACGCAAATTCATAAACGGGGCGAGTTCCTCAATTTAGGTGATGCTGTCACGCCTGGTGTGCCCGCTATTCTGGCACCGCTCCCTGAAGACGCACCGCCCAATCGTCTGACCCTGGCACGTTGGCTGGTGGATAAGAATAACCCGCTCGTGGCGCGAGTCGTGATGAACCGCTCGTGGGCGACTTTCTTTGGTCGTGGCATTGTCAACACCGTGGAAGACTTTGGCGTGATGGGCGAGCGGCCTTCGCACCCGGAATTGCTGGACTGGCTGGCCACCGAATTTATGCAGCGGGGTTGGAGCATGAAGGCCATGCACCGCCTGATTGTGACGTCTGCCACCTATCGCCAGTCTTCGCACGTTACGCCACAACTGTTGCAGCGTGACCCAGCCAACGTCTTAATGGCGCGGGGGCCACGTTTGCGGGTAGAGGCGGAAACCGTACGTGATATTGCTCTCGCCGCCAGTGGCTTGCTCAGCTCGAAAATTGGTGGCCCCAGTGTTTATCCACCGCAACCCGATGGCATTGTTGATCTGTCGTGGGGAGCCATGCAATGGAACACGAGCCAGGGAGAAGACCGTTACCGGCGCGGGCTGTATACCTTCTTGAAGCGCACCAGTCCTTATCCAGGCATGACCACCTTCGATGGCCCCACTGCCGACCTTACCTGTCCCCGACGCATCCGTTCCAACACCCCCTTGCAAGCTTTAACGCTGCTCAATGACGAGGTTTTCGTTGAAGCCTCGCAAGCCTTAGCTCTCCATGCGATGCGCCAGGGGCCAACCGACGCTACGGCGCGTGCGCGTTATATTTTCCGCTCATGCCTGTCACGCCAACCGGAGCGGGGGGAATTAGAGCAGATTGTCGGCTTCTATCATAAACAACTGGATCGCTTTAAGAATGGAACCGCCGATGCTGCTCAAGTAGCCCTGGCTGACCCCAAGCAGCCACCTCAGAATATGGACTTGCCTGAACTGGCCGCGTGGACAACCGTAGCCCGTGCCTTACTGAATTTAGACGAGACGATTACGAAGGAATAGTTATGGATGATCGCACTGTGGACGCCTTAAAACACCAATGCCAACTGCGGCACCAAGAGGTTTCGCAGCAACGTTTGCGCGAGATAACTCGCCGCCAGTTCTTTGCCGACTGCGGCGTTGGCCTGGGTAAGATTGCGCTCGCCTCGCTGCTGTGCGGCCCGTCGGCAGTTTTTGCGGCAACTCAGCCTGATAGATCGAAGGCAGGGGCTATTGCGAACGCCGGCAGTGCATTGCCCGACAACCCCTTCGCTCCCAAACCGCCCCACTTTAAGGCGCGGGCGAAACGGGTAATTTACCTGTTTATGCCGGGCGCTCCCAGCCAGCTTGACCTGTTCGATTTCAAGCCGACCCTGCAAAAGTTCGATGGCCACCCCATTCCTGCCGATTACGTTAAGGATCAACGCTATGCTTTTATTGAGAAGAACGCCGCTTTAATGTCATCGCGTTACAAATTCTCGCGTGCCGGGCAAGCGGGTGCTGAACTATCGGAAATGCTGCCGCACCTGGCCGAGGTTGCAGATGAACTGACCATCATCAAATCCATGCACACCGACCAGTTCAATCATGCCCCGGCGCAGATATTGACCAACACCGGAGTAGCACAGCTTGGTCGTCCCAGCATGGGTTCATGGGTCACTTACGGCTTAGGCAGTGAAGCCACCGACTTACCGGCCTTTGTGGTATTGACTTCCGGTGGGCAGGGCACCAGCGGTGGCCCCGCCAACTGGGGTTGCGGCTTTTTACCGACTATTTATCAGGGCGTGAATTTCCGCTCCAAAGGTGAACCGATTTTAGATGTGGTTAACCCACATGGCATTGATGCGCGGATGCAGCGTGAATCACTCGACCTGGTGCATAGCCTGAATCAACAACATCTGGAAACCGTTGGCGACCCGGAAATTGCTACCCGTATTAACGCCTACGAGTTAGCTTATAAGATGCAAACCAGTGCGCCCGAACTGATGGACTTATCGAAAGAAAGTCCACAAACCCTGGAAATGTATGGCGCGAAACCCGGCGAGACTTCCTTTGCCAACAACTGCTTATTAGCCCGTCGCCTGCTGGAACGCGGCGTGCGTTTTGTCAACTGTTACCATTCCGACTGGGATCACCATTCCGATGTAGCAGGTGGCCTCAAGACAAAGTGCGGCGAGACGGACAAGGCCACGGCTGCCCTCATTAAAGACCTCAAACAGCGTGGCATGTTGGAAGACACCCTCGTTGTCTGGGGTGGCGAATTTGGCCGCACCCCGATGGTAGAAACCAATCCGGCTTTAGGCCGCAGCATGGGCCGCGACCACCATCCTCAAGCCTATACCATGTGGCTGGCCGGGGGTGGCGTAAAAGCGGGGCAAACCATTGGCGCGACTGATGACCTCGGTTTTCATATCACGCAAGACCCCATTCACGTCCACGACTTGCAGGCCACCATTCTTTATTTGTTAGGGTTAGATCACAAGCGGTTGACCTATCATTATCAAGGCCGTGATTTCCGCCTGACGGATGTCGCTGGTGAAGTGGTGCAAAAGATACTGGCTTAAGCTGCTCGGCCCTCATGCCTGCTCATCCCACGCAACGCCATAGCATCCTGCTGCTGGAACCCATTCATGCCGATGCTTTGCAACTGCTACAGAGTGTTGGCGATGTTATTCTGGCCGAGAGTTTAGATCAGGCTTATATCGAGCAAGCTGTAGCCGAAGCCGATGCCTTAGTGACGAGAGGGTTAGGGCAAGTGCCTGCTGCCATATTAGAAGCGGGCCAAAAGCTGCGTTGTGTGGCACGTTGCGGAGTTGGCACCGATAACATTGATGTGGCGGCAGCCACGGAACTTGGCTTGCCTGTGCTTTATGCACCTGGTTCAACCACTCATGCAGTGGCAGAACACACCATGCTTTTGATGCTGGCCGTGTTGCGGCGTTTGGTGCGCTTTGACCGCGAGGTGAAGACAGGTAACTGGATGTATCGGCAGAGTTCAGGATTAACGGCGGAACTGTATAGCAAGACGCTGGGCATTGTGGGATTGGGCGAAATCGGGCAGCGAGTGGCAGAGCTTGGTCAAGCGTTCGGAATGCGTGTGATTTATTGGAGTCGGAGCAGCCGTGACCGACGCTTTGAATATGTGGAATTGCCGGAACTGTTGCGTGTTGCGGATGTAGTCTCGATCCATGTTGAGCTAACACCTGAAACGCAGGGGTTAATTAATAGAGATGCTTTGGACTTGATGAAGCCTTCTGCCATTTTAATCAACACTGCGCGGGGTGAAGTTGTTGATGAAAGGGCACTTTATGAAGTGCTGAAATCGGGCAAGCTATCTGGGGCAGGCATAGATGTTATTGATACTCATTCGCCGCTGGCAGGTAATCCCCTGTGGGAGTTGGAGAACCTGGTTGTTACCCCACATATGGCCGCTTTAACGGATACCACTTTTCGGGAGATGTGCATGATGCCGGTTCAGCAAGTTGTACGCATACTACGCGGTGAATGGCCTGATGCTAAATACGTTAAGAACCCACAAGTGTTGTAAAACATTACTCGCCGCTTTATTGGCGGCTTCAAATTAGGTGATAAGGAATAAACAAATGATTGAACCAGAAGCCTTTGAAGCGTTGTTGCAAGAATTAGAACAGACAGCAGATGACTATTGGAATATAGGCCGGGATAATGCTGTGCTGCTGTCATTGCTCATTAAATCCACAGGTGCCAAACGAGTGCTGGAAGTTGGTACCTCCAATGGCTATTCCACTCTATGGTTTGCGCGTGCGTTGCAAGAAGGTAGCGGTGGCGGCAGCGTGACGGCTATTGAGTATGACGGTGGACGCGCTACCTTAGCCCGCGAGAACTATAAGCGTGCTGGTCTGGATAACATTATTACGCTGCTGCAAGGTGATGCACGGGAAGTTATTCGCCAGCAGGCGGGGCCATTTGACTTTGTCTTTCTGGATGCGGATAAGCCTCAATATGCTGATTACCTGCGCGCTGTGCTGCCCCTAGTGCGCAGTGGCGGCCTCATCGTGGGTGATGATACGATCTCCCTGAAAGAGCACATGGGTGAATACATTAAATTAGCGTTTTCCTCACCAGAACTAGAATCGGTTGAAGTGCCCATTGATGATGGCATTATCATTTCTTATAAGAAGTAAATGGAGAAGTCATACAAGGAGACCCTATGAAGTTATCGGATGAGCAAGTCAAAGCTTTTCGAGAAGATGGTGTAGTTGTGGTGGAGCATGTTGTAACCGATGCCGACTTAGCTCCAGTCATACAGGAATATGAAGCGTGGATTGACCAACGCGCCCGCCAGTTGCAGGCTGAGGGTGAGATAACAGAGCTATACCCGAACGAGCCATTTGAAACGCGCTTTGCCAAATTATATGAACAGTCGCCACGAATTGCGGATGGTATGGATATCATGCAGATGCGTGGGCCTGCGATGTTCAACTTCTTGCGTAATGACAACTTGCTCGATGCGGTGGAATGCCTGGTAGGGCCGGAGATTCTGTGCAACCCCATTCAACACATCCGCGCCAAGCCGCCCGCTAAAGTTTCGGGCGAGGGGGCCGGGTTTTACAATGTGCCCTGGCACCAGGATTCGGGTGTGACCTGGGAAGAAGCGGACAACTCAGAAATCGTGACGTGCTGGATGGCCCTGGTGGATGCGACGGTTGAGAATGGCTGTATGCAAGTCTTGCCGGGTGTGTGGAAGCAGGGCCACTTGGAGCATCAGGCCGAAGGGGGCACTACGATTCGTCCCGATTTATTACCGGATGTAGAACCGCGCCCGGTGCCAGTCGGCAAAGGGGGCGTGGTGTTTATGCATCGCCACACTCCACATACTTCGACCCCCAACTATAGCGACGGGGTGCGCTGGAGCCTTGACCTGCGCTATCAAAAAGCCGGGACGCCGACTGGCCGGCCTTTCCATCCCGCTTTCATCGCTCGTAGCCGCGAAAATCCATCCCGTGTGTTAACCGATCATGCCGAGTGGAGTCGGCTCTGGGTTGAGGCTTTAGAAAACGCGAAAAACATGAAGGCACACCGGGTGAAATAGCCCTCACCCCGGCCCCTCTCCCACGCTGCGGGAGAGGGGAGAGTGACTATTACCAATGATATTTCAAATGAACCGCAGAGACACCGAGGGCACAGAAAAATAAAATATTATTTTACTCTGCGTTCTCTGCGCCTCTGCGGTTATTCAACTTTCACGAGCAATTTATCCTTTGAGCACCCTTCTCCCGCAGCGTGGGAGAAGGGCCGGGGTGAGGGTTTATGATACGCATCGGTATTATTGGCTATGATACTTCGCATGTAGTAGCATTTACGCGCTTGCTGCATGATACTGCTGATCCCTTTCACATTCCTGGTGGGCGGGTAGTGATGGGTTATCCCTCCTTTAGCCCGGATGTGCATTCGAGCGTTTCTCGTGTAGAAGGTTTTACACAGGAAATGGCAGGCTTTGGGGTGGCGTTAGCGGCTTCGGTTGAAGAGGTTGTTGACCAGGCGGATGCCATTCTCTTGCTGAGTGTTGATGGCCGACGCCACCTGGCCGAAGTTAAGCCGGTGCTGGAAGCGCGGAAGCCTGTCTTTATTGATAAGCCCCTGGCGGCCAATTACCGTGACGCCGCTGCCATTGTGCGCCTGGCGCAGGAGAATAATTGTTCGCTTTTCTCTTCTTCCTCACTGCGCTTTGATGCCCATATTATAAGTCTCAAAGCAGATGCCACTTTAGGAAATATTCTGGCGTGTGATGCCTTTAGTCCTGCATCCTTGGACGCCAGCAATCCCGGCTTATTCTGGTATGGGATACATGGTGTCGAGATGCTTTATACCTTTATGGGCAGGGGTTGCCAGAAAGTAAGCTGTCACTCGACAGAGGGCTATGATGTCGTGGTTGGCACCTGGTGTGAAGACCGTAGTGGCACCCTACGCGGTCTCCGGCGTGGTGCTAATGATTACGGGGTGACGGTCTTTGGGGAGAAGAAAGTAGGACATATGCTTTATTCTCGTGAGATTCCGATTTACAGCCAACTTCTAAAAGAAATCATGGTATTCTGTCAGAGTAGCCAGGCTCCCGTCCCGGTGGCAGAAACTTTAGAGATGATGGCGTTCATGCAAGCGGCACTGGTGAGTCAGCAGGAAAACCGCGAAGTCGGGCTGCACGAAATTACGGCTGAGGCGTAGAAGGCGCGGCTATTAAATTCAAGACCTCCTGCGGCACCTGAGCTAAATCCGGGGCAATCCAATCGGCACCCGCAGAGCGCAGATGCTCCTGGGGGAAACTGCTGGTCAGCCCCAGGCACCAGGCCCCGGCAGCTTTAGCGGCCTCGACACCATTTGGCGCATCTTCTATCACTAGACACGCCTCGGCAGGAAAGCCTAAGCGCATTGCCGCATGAAGAAAAATATCTGGGTGCGGCTTTTTGCGCTCAATGTCGTTGCCCGTTACACAAGCATCAAAGCTGTCAGGAGTTAAACCAATCTCGTGGAGATTGCCTTCCATCTTGATGCGGTCGGCACTGGTGGCAACGGCCAGGCGGAGATTATGCTGGTAGCAGAGCGTGATAAATTCGTGGACACCCGGCAGGGGTTGCAGACGGCCCTGAATGATTTGTAGATAAATTTCGTAAGTGCGTTGTTTATCGGCTTCAATGTCGAGGTGAATATTGTACTTCTCCGCGACTCCCCCTAAATAGCGATTCTCCCCTGTCCCCACAAAGGGAATGAAATCTTCTGGTTTAACCTCCACCCCGTAACGCTCGGCGAACAGGCGACAGGCCGCCTCGCAAATGAATGGTTCCGAATCACACAACACCCCATCCATATCAAAGATTACGCCATGTATCTGCTGGTTGGATTCACTCATGGCCCTGAGTTTCCCAGGCTAATACCCTCACGGCAACAGGAGCAAGAGAAAAGAATTGCAGCCAGACAGAGGCGTATCAGCTATATTAAGAGAATCAGGTAAACCTTTTAAGAGTAGGAGTTTTAATTTTATGGCAAAGCCTCTTCGGATGGGTGTTTTGGGTGCAGGCAGCATCGGTTTACGCGGCGCTTTGGCGCATTTAAGCATTGGCGATTATGCACAGAGTGTCGTCCTGGGTGCCGTATGTGATACCGTGCCTGGGCGCGCCGCCGCTGCCGCCGAAAAGTTTGGGGTGCCGCAGGCATTTGAAGATTACGATGAAATGTTAGCTAACGGTGATATTGATGCCATTACGGTAGGCACCCCGATTGGAATGCACTATGACCAGGGTGTTAAAGCCATTGAAGCAGGCAAGCATGTGCATTTCAACAAGACCATGACCACCACCGTCGCTGAAGCCGATGACTTGATTCGACGTGCTGAGGCCAAGGGCATTAAGTTAGTCGCTTCACCGGGAGAAATGCTGCGCCCCCACAATAAGCGGATTCGCCAACTTATTCAAGACGGCAAATTGGGCCAGCTTATCTGGGCCGCGACGGGAGCCGGTTTTGGCGACTATCATGAGCATGAACGGGTGCGTGAGGGCAACGATGTGCTAAGCAACATTGACCCGTCTTGGTATTGGCGCAAGCCCGGTGGCGGGCCACTTTATGATATGACGGTTTATGGACTGCACACCCTCACTGGCATCCTTGGCCCGGCCCAGCGGGTAACGGCGGTTTCTGGCACGGCGATCAAGGAGCGCGAGTTCAAAGGCAATATGGTGCCCACTGGTTGCGATGATAATACATTAATTCTGGTGGACTTCGGCAATGCCCTTTTTGCTTTTGTCTATGGCACGGCGTCGGGCACCCTTACGCCCTTTGCTCGCCCGACTTTCTTTGGCACCAAGGGCAGCATCACTGACAAAAAGCTCAACAACCAGCCCATTGACTATCCGGGCCGTGAAAAAGCCGAAGCGTTGAATGATAGCGCCTTACTGCCGCATGTGACAGGGCAGCATGAGAAGATGGAAGAAGCGCATGTCTATGAGGACATCATGCAACTTGTAGACCTGGTGCGCGAAGGCACGCCCACTATTTCGACGCCCGAACACGCGCGCCATGTGATTGACATTATTGAAAGTGGCTACCGAGCGGCGGAGACTGGCACAGCACAGGATTTGACGACCACCTTCACCCCGGCACCCGGCGCGTGACAAGTGTGGCACGGAAATGGGATGCAAAACTACGTTACGCCATGCTGCGCAACGCAAAAGAACGCTATTTCTCTTTTGGACTGATAGCGCCCAAATAGCGCATGAAATTAGCGTAGCATAGCTTTGCGTCCCATTAAAATATAAGTAGAGGTGTGCTATGGATAAATTAAACCGTCGGGAATTTCTTGGCAAAGCTGTGGTGGCAACTGGGGCCGTAGCCGCAGGATCGCTGTCGGTCAGCAATTTACATCAAGCAAGTGCGGCTCCAGGAGTGAAGAAGCCAACGGATAAGGTCACACTGGGCAATAGTGGTCTCAAGATTTCGATGGTCGGAGTTGGCACGGGCAGTATCGGTTCCGGCCATCAATCGAATCAAACCCGCTTAGGGCAGGAAGTCTTTACCCAACTGATGCGTCATGCCTTTGATAACGGTATTAACTTCTTTGACCTGGCCGATTCCTATGGCTCCCACCCTTACTTCGCCAGGGCGATGCAGGGCGTGCCGCGTGAGCAGTATGTGATTCAAACCAAGACGGATCACCGCAATCCACAACACGCCAAACAAGATATAGACCGCTTCCTCAATGAACTGGGCACGGAGTATATTGACTCTCTGATTATTCACTGCGTCACCGAAGACGACTGGACGACCAAGTATCGTGGCGTGATGGATGTCTTTGAAGAAGCTCGGCAAGCCGGTAAGATTCGGGCGCACGGCGTTACCTGTCACAGCTTTGGCGCATTGAAAGCGGCAGCGGCCAGCGACTGGGTGCAGATTAACCAGGTGCGCTGGAACTCTAAGGCTTCGCACATGGATGCTGATGTTGAAACAGCGCGTGCCCTCTTTGCGCAGATGCGCCAGAAAGGGCAGGGCATGATAGGCATGAAAGTCGTGGGCGAGGGCGACCTCGTGCGCGGCGGCAATGCCATGTCCCCCAATGAATGCTATCGCTTCCAGGTCGAGTCGGGTGTGGTGGATGCCTTTGTGGTTGGGGTCGAGAAAATTGAGCATGTAGATCAACTGCTACACGGGACACAGTTTGCCCTCAATGAAGTTGGTTATCGCCTGGCGGCGGCTCTGTGAGTGACTGCGCTGTAAGCAACCCATGTGTAGTGAAACTTGCGGCACGCCACTCAATTGTTCTGGTTGGGTGGCGTGTTGTTTTGGTTGGGAAATAATCGCGTCTGTTTATGGGGAGAAGAAAATGCGGGTGACACGACGGCAGTTTATAGAGGGAACAAGCGCCATGAGCATTGCTACTCTATCGTCGGTGCTGGGAAGTCCAGCGTCTACGCCACAAAGTCAGATTCCTAAAGGCGCAGATAAGAGCCAGAATGCAGAGGTTGTGCTTGCCTTGAAAAAGATTCGGCAAGCGCATGATCTTCCCGCCTTGGCCTGTGCTGTGGTGCTCAATGGGCACACTGTCACTCAAGCAGCAGTGGGGGTGCGTAAGTACGGCGCTGATGTTCCTGTCACCATCAAAGACCAATTTCATCTCGGCTCCTGTACCAAAGCGATGACGGCCACCCTCATAGGCATGTTAGTCGAGCGGGGGAAAGTGACCTGGAAGACTACCCTGGAGCAGTCATTTCCTGATTTAGCTGCAACCACGCATCCGAAACTAAAAGATGTCACAGTAGAGATGATGTTGGCGCAGCGCGGTGGGTTTGCGGAGCGCAGTTGGCCGGAGGGCAAAACCTTCGCGGATATGCATCACTTGCCGGGCACGCCACGCGAGCAGCGTCAAGCCTACGCGTCCCTGTTCTTGCGCGAAGCGCCAGATTATGAGCCAGGCACGAAGTATGTCTACTCGAATGTGAATTATGCTTTGCTGGGCATTATTGTCGAGCGATTAACGAATATAGCCTGGGAAGATTACATCACGCAGCAACTCTTTCAACCGCTGGCCATCACCACTGCCGGATTTGGGGCAATGGGTACAGCGGGCAAAATAGATCAACCCTGGCAGCATCTTATGAATGGCACCACGCACTTTCCCATAGAACCAGGGCCGATGAGCGATAACCCCTCCGTGATTGCCCCGGCTGGCACCGTACATTGCGCTATTGGCGACTGGGCCAAGTTCGTTTTAGCGCATGTGCAAGAAGGTCGTAATCGCGGTAGCCTGCTCAAACCAGAGACTTTCAAAAAGCTGCACACGACGCCTTTTGGCGGTGAGTATATGGCCGGTTGGATAGCCACTGAGCGCGATTGGGGTGGGGGACGGGTGCTGATGCACGCGGGCAGCAACAACATGAATTATGCTGTGGTGTGGATGGCTCCCCTGAAAAACTTTGCCGTCTTAGCGGCTACCAATCAAGGTGGTGACGGAGCCGCGCAAGCCTGCGACGAAGTCGCTGCTGCTATGATTGGCAAATTCCTCAAGGCTTAACAGGAAACCAAGAAAGATGGAAGCCAGAAATTAAAGTAAATAGGACTGGCTTAGACCCACTAAAGCAGCGGGCTGAATTGCAAGGGAAGCCCCCTGAACGGGGCTAATGAGCCAACGCCAGCCCGGTTCACCGGGTTTTTGCCCTCAGCCCGCTGCTTTAGCAGCGGGTCTGCGTAAGCCCTGTTAAATTAAGACACGGCCACAACTATTCTCTTGCTTTCTTTGCCTCCTGCTCTCCTGCTAAATCTTTAAATGCCTCCTGAACTTGATACGGAATCGGATTTGCGCTATATTTAAGGATGCAGTTGGGGCTATAGCTCAGTGGGAGAGCGCCTGCTTTGCAAGCAGGATGTCCTCGGTTCGAATCCGAGTAGCTCCATTACAAAACCCCTGAATTAAGCGTAAAAGTGCGAATTTTACGCTTAAAGTTGGACATTTCTGCGCGTTTAAGGCGTCCCACCGCCCTTCAAAATCAAATTTTGGAGGGTAAAATGGAAAAAACACAGCCTGCTTTTCAAAAAATCAAAGCGGGCGAATCTTCCCCATCCGGCGCACAGATCAAGTTAGAGGATCTAAACCGTCTGGCCCAGGAATGGCTGTTGGACGGCGACTTTCGTCAGCATTCCCCGCGCACCTTAGAATTCCGGCGTGATTTCGCCAGAAAGCTGCTATGGTTTCTGACTCAGCGCAATTCAGAAGTCTGTGGCGTAGCTGAGCTGCGTCTGTTGCTGGCACATATTGCCAACGGCCATAAAGATGGCTGTGGTCGTTGGGGCAATCCCAGGAACCGATACCCCGTGCGGTCGGCAACCTTACACCGATACTACCGCGAACTCAGGACTCTGTTCAACTGGATCGTGCAGGAAGGCACCCTGGCCACATCGCCACTGGATTGTATCGCCACACCTCTTCTGCGCTCCGAGCAGGTACAGCCATTTACGGCCAATCAGACAACCGCGCTGATTAGTGCCGCCCAACGATCGCTTCACGCCAGGCGCAACGTGGCTATTGTGCATTTCCTGCTTGATATAGGTTGCCGTGCCTCGGAGATGTGTACGCTGAGGATGAGGGATTTGGATCTCCAGGGACACCGAGCCACTGTTCAGGGAAAAGGTAACAAACGACGGTTGGTGTACTTTGGGCGAGGGACTTCTAAGTCGTTATGGCAGTATCTCAAGGAGCAACATAGGGATGAGGGTGACGCTTTTTTTTGTCGGATCGAGGGCTACGTTCGGGAGAGACCCTCACACGGGACGGGCTACTGCAACTGATAGGACGTTTGGGAAAGGCGGCGGGCATCGTGGGGGTTCGATGCAGCCCCCACACCTTCGGGCACACCTTTGCCATTGAATATCCTTGACCACTTCCACTTTGACCCGTCCCGCCCGCTCCAAAATGCCAAAAACTGGCACTTTACCCGCCGCTCCGCGTCCGCGCCGCCCCTTGCGTTTGCTGCCAAAGTAGCTTTCGTCTAACTCCACTTCACCCGCGAACTCGGCAAAGTCCTCAGCATGGGCCACTATCGCCAAACGGATCAGGTGCGTCGCTTTGAGTGCCGTCGGATAGCTCAATTCCAACTCTCCTGCGATACGGTGGCTGGAGACATCCAACTCGAACAGTTTAATCAGCCACAACCACTGCTGGGCGCTGATGTTAAGTTGGCCAATCCAGCGTCCGGTGAAGTCGGCAAAGGTATATTTGCAGGCTGGGCAGCGATAACGCTTTGCGGCCAAGCGCTGGACTTTTTGGCTGCCGCAACGGATGCAAAAACGCGAACGGCTCGGCCAACACTGTTTGACCAAGTGCAAGCGGGCTTTATTCTCAGTCGTGACAAGGCTGCGATAGCTTTCTAAACTCATAGCACCAGTTTATGTTGGTGCCAATTCTGTGATAATTACCTGAATTTAAATATGGAGGACATGTTTCACGTATTCCGTAATCTAGAGGAACTGCGCCAAGGGCGTCAGGGGGAAAATGACGATGGAGAGTGACGCGAATTTAGTCCACGGTCGCCAAACGCCTCCTGTATTACCGGGCACGGTAGATGCTGCGGCCCTGATGCAGAAGCAATTTTCGCCACCACGCTGGGTGATTCAAGGGCTACTGCGTGAGGGATTGGTGGTGCTGGCGGGGCGCCCTAAAATCGGCAAATCGTGGTTCTTGCTGCAATTATCCCTGGCTGTGGCCTCTGGTCATCCGCTGTTTGACATGGGCGTCGAAAAAGGATGTGGTCTTTATCTTGCGCTCGAGGACACACAGCCCCGGCTGCAAACGTGCATCAGGCAACTTCGGGGGAACCCCCCTTTATCTCCAGGTCACCTAACCTTCGCGACTGAATGGCCACGCTTAGATGCTGGCGGGCTTAAAAAATTGGAAGCGTGGTTAACAACTGTAGATAACTGTCGCCTGATTATTATTGATACTTTGCAGAAGGTGCGACCACCACAAAAAAGGGCGCCAGTATCTACGGTGAAGATTACAATGTGTTGGCTGACCTGAAAAAGCTCGCTGATCATCACAACGTTGCACTAGTCGTGGTGCAGCATTTACGCAAAATGCCCGCCGGTGATATTCTCGACACGGTATCCGGCTCAAACTAGATTGACGGGGGCGGCAGGTCGCGGTGCTTGATGTGCGCCAGTTCGTGGGCAATGACACCCTCCAATTCTTCCTGGTTCAACATCTGCATAATGCCCTGGGTCACGGCAACCGCCGAGTGCTTGGGGTCACGTCCGGTGGCAAAGGCGTTAGGTGCCATTGAAGGAATGACATAAAGACGCGGCATCGGCAAGTTAGCCCGCTGGGTGAGATGTTGAACTGTCGCGTAGAGTTGCGGTGCTTCCGCCGGGTTGACTTCGCGTGCGCCACTCATGGCGAGAGCGATCTTGTCGGAAAACCAGTAGCTGACGAAGTTCATTACCAGAGTAATACCAATGGCGATGATAAGCCCATTGCGCCCGCCCATCAGGTAACCTGCGCCAATCAGCAGGCCAGTTAAGCCTGCCAGCAGCATGAACGTCTTGACGTTGTTATAGAGAGAACCTTGGTTCATCGTTTTAAATTCCCTGCCTTTGTGCTATCTCGTATCACCACAAATACTGATAAGAGATGCCTATGATTCGACAATGAATATGACGTTGGAGAGGTACTCTGGTTGCTGTTATCCACTTCAATTTTGTCGCGGAAGTTAAGCCAATTCCGGCTGTATAATGTTTGCTCGGTTAACCAGAGGAACAATAGTAGCAACCAACTCTGCCGGATCAACTGGCTTGGCAAGGTGCTGCTGAAAGCCGCTGTTAAGGGCGCGGGTCTGATCTTCACTGCGTGCAAAGGCGGTCAGGGCAACGGCGGGGAGGTCATGGCCCAACCCATCAGGTAGCGCACGAATCCTCTGGATGAGGGTGTAACCATCTTCGCCAGGCATTCCTATGTCGCTGATGAGGATGTCTGGTTTATGCTGTTGCAACATGTTCAAGGCTTCCGGGGAGGAATAGGCGGTGATCACAAATGCCGCATTGCCTTCCAGAATGCGACGGATAACTTCACAAGTGTCTGGGTCGTCATCCACAACTAAAATGTTGACTCCCTTTAACGCCGAAGCAGGCAATGCTGCTTGCCCGTTTTGATCTTGAGAGGCCGCAGGTGGCATTTCTGCCGGGGCTTGATTGGCATAAGCCGGAGAGACAGGCAAGGTCACGGTGAATGTGGAGCCACGCCCTTCGCCCTCGCTGGTGGCGCGCACGCTGCCGCCATGCAGTTCAACCAGTTGCCGCACAATACCTAAGCCTAAACCCAGGCCGCCGTAGCGCCGCGTGGTGGATGAATCGGCCTGTTGAAATCTTTCAAAGACGTGGGGCAGAAACTCTGCGGGGATGCCTTGCCCGTTATCCCGCACGATAATCTGGACGTGATGGTTGACACGCTCTAAAAAGATTCGCACCTGGCCACCTTCGGGTGTGAACTTGACCGCGTTGGAGAGCAGGTTCGCTATAATCTGCTGCAAGCGGTGGGCATCACCTTGCATGGATGTGGCCTGGGGGTCTATGCTTTGGGACAGCTCAATATGTTTAGCGGCGGCAGCGGGGCGCACCGATTCCAGCGCCGCTTCAATAACGGCGGGTAAGTCCACTACCTTGGACTCCATGCGTAACTTGCCTGCAATGATGCGACTGACATCCAAGAGGTCTTCGATAAGCTGAGTCTGGGCGCGGGCATTGCGCTCGATAATCTGTAAGCCCCGCAGCATATCTTCGGCTCCCATCGTGCCGCGTTGGAGCAGACTGGCCCAACCCAGAATTGCGGTTAAGGGCGTGCGTAACTCGTGAGAGAGAACAGCTAAAAACTCATCTTTGATGCGGCTGGCCTGCTCTGCCTCACTGCGCGCGGCTTGCTCTCGTTCAAGGAGTTCATTGCGCTCGGTCTCTGTTTTCTTTCGCTCGCTGATGTCGCGGGCAATGGTGGAAACCCCAACTACTTGGCCGTGCTGATCTTGAATCGGTGAGAGCGTGAGCGAAACATCTAGGAGGCTGCCATCCTTGCGCCTGCGCACAGTTTCAACATTATAGATATGCTCGCCGCGCTTAATGCGATTGAGGAAGTCGCTGAGTTCGTCATTAAGACCGGGCGGAGCCAGCATCATAATAGGCTGCCCCACGATCTCAGCCACGGCATAACCGAAGGTTTTCGCGGCACCGGCATTCCAACTGGTCACAATGCCGTCCAAAGTCTCGCCAATAATCGCATCATCGGTTGACTCAACAATGGCTGCCAGTTCCGAACGCACTTCCTGAGCCTTTTTGCGGTCGGTGATGTCGTGCATGAAGAAGCAGATATGCACGAGATCGTTATTCTCCCAGTAGCTGCTGGAATTCATCTGGACATAGCGAATGGTACCATCTTTGCAGCGCAAGCGAGCCTCATAATCATAGAGATTTTCGCCCCGACAAGCGCGGTCTAAGATGTCGCGGAGAGTGTCCTGATCGGCATGAAAGCGTACGATATGATGGCCGATGAACTCCTCCCGACTATAACCTAGCATCTCTAACTCGGCCCGATTAGCGCGTAGCACAATACCATCCGGGCCAATCCAGTGGATGCCCAGAGTAGCGTTTTCAAAGAGGTCGGCTAATTCCTGCTCGCTGTGACGCAGAGCCATTTCTGAACGGCGTAGTTCCGCCGTGCTGCGTTCGGCGTGTTTACGCGCTTTCGCTTGTACCAGGCTCAAGGTGAAGAGCAAACCGCTCATCAGTAAACCTGATAGGCAAGTAAAAGGAGCCAGGTTAAAGCTGGCGGTGCCATCGAATTCCGGGCGAGTGACACATTGCAGGCTCCAGTTGCGTCCGGCGACATTGAGGGTGCTGAGAGTGGCAAAACGCGGGCGATAATTATTATCATTTTCGACTGCACTTAGAGTGGAGCGATAAAGTAAATGATCGCCGCTCAGTTCCTTGCTGTCGAAAATTTGAAAGGCGATACGGGGGTGAGTCTGGCTACCGAAAATTCCTTGTAGTAAGTCCTCCACCCGAAAGGGGCTATAGATAAAGCCCATCAACTCGGCGCGGCGCTCTGTAGTGTTAGCGGGTATATGCCCATGCTGATAGAGCGGCAAATAAATCAGAAAGTCCGCTTGCTTGTGGGAGTCTATTTCTTGCACCAGAGTCACGCGGCCTGTAGCGGCAGGCAAGCCCGTGTCGCAGGCTTCCTGCATCGCCGCACGACGGGTGGGTTCGGTGAACATATCATAGCCAAGAGCGGCCTGGTTGCGCCGTTCCAAGGGTTCTAAGTAGAGGATGGAATGATATTCGGGGCGCGGATATTGCGGCCAGATGTGGAATCCTGGTAGCCCCTGCTGTTGCATGGCGGTGACTAAAGCCGCTGCCGTTGCTGGTTGGATGCGCCGCGAAAAACCAACGCCTTGAATGCCTGGGTAATGTTGTTGGAGATTTAATTGCGCCACATAGTCATGAAAGGCCGCCCGGCTGATGTTCTCATCTGCCGCAAATAAACCCCTGGCTCCGCGAAGCACGGAGATATAAATTTCTAGACGGGCTTCGATGCTGTCATGGATTTGCTGCACCTGGTTCTCAAAACGCAGTTGATCTTTGTTGCGACTCATGACCGCCACATAGGAAGTGGTAATGGCTGTCAGCAGCAGCCCTACAATTAACACGATAAGAGGTATCCAAACCGGACGTGCCGGATTGGATGGTAGAGGTGGCGCAGAAGAAGGGGAGGTTCTATCCGAGATCATGTTGATAAAATGCGGCACTCTTAGTTTATATCGCCTACACCATAAATGCCGTTTGAAAGTGTGGCAAATGAGTTAAGCATTTAAGTCAAGTTGCTACGAAGCCACCCGCGAATCAATTCGCGGGCTGCAAGGCGAAGTCGCCCTACGGCGACTAGGGTAATCCGCGTAGCAGGAAGTCCGCGCAGGCGGACTTGGTCTTGCAGCCCCCGTTTCAACCACTGGTTTAAGGTAGCTTATCAAAACAAAAAGCCCCTCTCCCACGCTGTGGGAAAGGGGTTGGGGTGAGGGCCATTACGCGGCTGCCGCTGCTGACCTGGCGGCTTTGCGGAAGAGCAATTCGCCTTCACGACCAGCATCTATTTCGACCGTATCGCCATCTATGAATTCGCCAGCGAGGATGCGCTTGGCTAAGGCATCTTGTACCAGTCGCTGGATCGCACGCTTGAGTGGACGGGCACCAAAGCTGGGATCATAACCTTCTTCCGCCAGAGTTTCACGGGCACGATCCGTCAGCTCAATTTGGATACCTCGCTCAGCTAACCGTTTGCGTAGACCTTCCAGTTGGATGTCCACAATAAACTTGATCTGCTCGCGGCCCAGCGGGTTGAAGATGATAACCTCATCAACGCGGTTCAGGAACTCCGGGCGGAAGTGGCCGCGCAGAACTTCCCAGATGCGCTCCTTCAGTAGCGGGTCTTCGGCGGCATTGGCACCCTGGATAAGCTGCGTACCTAAGTTGCTAGTCATGATGACCACTGTGTTGCGGAAGTCTACCGTCCGACCCTGGCCGTCGGTTAAGCGACCATCATCCAACAGTTGCAGCAGGACGTTGAACACGTCGGAATGCGCCTTCTCGATTTCATCGAAGAGTACCACGGAGTAGGGGCGACGCCGCACGGCTTCAGTCAGTTGGCCACCTTCTTCGTAGCCCACATAACCAGGCGGAGCACCAATCAAACGAGCCACCGTGTGCTTCTCCATATACTCCGACATATCTATGCGTACCATTGCGCGATCATCATCGAACAGGAACTCAGCTAAGGCGCGTGCCAACTCAGTTTTACCAACCCCAGTGGGGCCAAGGAAGATGAACGAGCCGATAGGACGGTTGGGGTCTTGCAACCCAGCGCGAGCGCGGCGCACCGCATCGGCTACTGCTTCCAGAGCCGCGTCTTGCCCCACCACGCGCAGACCCAGACGCTCCTCCATCTTGAGCAGCTTCTGCATCTCGGCTTCCATCAGGCGCGAGACAGGGATACCCGTCCACTTCGCCACGACTTCGGCAATATCTTCTTCGTCCACTTCTTCTTTAAGCATCTGGCCGCTGCCCTGGCGCTCTTGCAGGCGCTTCGTCTCTTCTTCTAACTGGCGCTGCAATTCGGGCAGTTTGCCATAGCGCAACTCGGCGGCTCGGCCCAGGTCGGCGCTTTGAGTCGCCTGGTCAATCTCGAACTGCAAGCTGTCTAATTGCTCCTTGAGTTGCGAGACCTTGCCGATGGCGTCCTTTTCGTTTTGCCACTGCGCCTTGAGTTGCGAGGACTTCTCCTGCAATTCGGCTAGCTCTTTTTCGATGCGCTCTAACCGCTCGCGGGTCGCGCCTTCGCTGGTGTTTAAGCCATAGGTGTGGCTGCCTTTAAGCTCGCGGTTGAGAGCTTCACGCTCAATCTCAAGCTGCATCACGCGCCGCTCGATTTCATCAATCTCGACGGGCATAGAAGCAATCTCAATGCGCAGCTTGGAAGCGGCTTCGTCCATCAGGTCAATTGCCTTGTCCGGTAAAAAGCGGTCGGTCAGATAGCGATTGGATAGCACCGCAGCGGCTACCAATGCGGCATCTTTGATGCGCACTTTGTGATGTACTTCATACTTTTCCTTTAAGCCGCGCAGGATGGCAATGGTGTCTTCTACCGTTGGTTCACCCACGTAAATCGGCTGGAAACGACGCTCCAAGGCCGCATCTTTTTCGATATGCTTGCGATATTCGTCAAGAGTGGTAGCACCCACACAACGCAGTTCACCGCGTGCCAGCATCGGCTTGAGCAGGTTGGCTGCGTCCACCGCGCCCTCAGCAGCCCCCGCACCCACGAGGGTGTGCATCTCATCAATGAAGAGGATAATCTCGCCTTCAGCGCGGGTGATTTCTTTCAGCACGGCTTTCAAGCGGTCTTCAAACTCGCCGCGATACTTAGCCCCGGCAATCAGGGCACCCAGGTCGAGCGAAAGGACGCGCTTGTCCTTGAGCGTTTCGGGCACGTCGCCATGCGCTACACGTTGGGCCAAGCCCTCCACAATAGCCGTCTTACCGACACCGGGTTCGCCAATCAGCACCGGGTTGTTCTTGGTGCGGCGCGACAGGACTTGCACCACGCGGCGGATTTCTTCATCGCGTCCAATCACCGGGTCGAGCTTGCCCTTGCGCGCATCACCCGTTAAATCGCGGGTGAATTTCTCCAGGGCTTGATATTTCTCTTCCGGGTTCTGATCTGTTACCCGCTGCCCACCGCGCACCTGGGCCAGAGCATTTAAAATCTTCTCGTGCGTCACGCCCTGTTGCTTGAGCAGACCGCCCGCAAAGCCGTTGTCGTGCGTGACGCCAATCAGCAGGTGTTCGGTAGAAAGGAATTCGTCCTTCAATTGTCCTACCGCTTTGGCCGCGCTGCCTAACACCCCGCCGTTACCATCGCGGTTGGAGCCGCCTAAACGGGTGGACAGCAGCTTGCCGCCCTCGACGCCCATCTGCTTGGGACGACGTGCCAACTCCTGCTCCACTTCACGGGTGAGGTTGGCGGGGCTGGCTTCTAATTTTTGCAACAGGGGCGTGGTTGTGCCCTCATTCTGCTGCAAGAGGGCCAGCAACAGGTGCTCGACATCAATTTCCTGGTGGTTATATTCAGCCGCCAGAGCCTGCGCCGCCTGCAACGCTTCGCCCGCTTTGACAGTCCATTTATTTAAATCTATTGCCATATCGCTTTCTCCTTTGCGAATAATTATGCAATTGTGCTGATAGTATTACACTCAAGACGATGAAGGTTAAGTTGGGTTGCATAAGAGTTGAACCTAACTGCAAATAAAGGCCGAGTAATGATTATGGAAACCAGCCTTAATCTTCCTTGAGCGGCACTATTCTTGCAATTTGTGCCCGCGACCAGGCTAGGCACTGACCGGCATTAAAGTGAACCCGTTATCTTTGCTCATTGATGTGCTCATTGCTTGATTCAGGAATTGGAGGAAACTTTCGATGGCGATTCCATTACCTCATCAGGCACTTGCCGCATCACCAAACCTACTGTTATCCGCACTGCCCCCCAACGATTACCAGCGCATTTTACCCTATTTAAAACCAGTTGCTCTGGAAGCTGGCCGCACGCTTTATGAGGCGGGGCAGCCAATTCAGCGAGTTTACTTCCCTACTGAATGTACTATTTCCCTCTTAATGAGTTCCGCGCAGGGCACCGATGTTGAAGTGAACACCGTGGGGCGTGAGGGGTTTGTAGATGTCATAACCTGTTTAGGGGGTGGCCCATCTCTTTACCGGGCGATGGTGTTGACCAAAGGGCGGGCCTGGCAGATGCCCGCCGCTATGCTTAAGCAGGAATTCAGGCATGGCGGTATGTTGCATGAGTTGCTCTTGCGGTACTTACAAAACATCCTGGCCCAGTCAGCACAAACGGCTCTCTGCTGCCGCTTACATTCGGTTGAAGAGCGCTTGTGTTGCTGGCTGCTCTCCGTTCATGACCGGGTGGAGCAGGATGAACTGGAATTGACACAAGAACTCGTGGCGCATGTGCTGGGTGTGCGCCGGGTCAGTGTCACAGAAGCGATGGCCATCTTACGCCAGGCAGAGCTTATCCGCTGCACGCGCGGGCATATCACCGTGTTGGATCGCGTCGGGTTAGAAAGGCGAGCGTGCGAATGTTATCACGCAGTGGGCAAGAACGCGCAAGTGGCATTGCAGGCGAGCCATGCTGCTACAAGGTCACTCATTTCCACCCAGCAACCGATGCCACTGCATCATTGGTCACCTGCGCTAACAGCAGCTTGATCTAAGTCCCCCTACCTCTCCCGCACTGGAAGGATCATGTCTGAACATTACTGTGCAATGTGAGTTATCGCTGCACAGTAATGCTTTGTTCGTCTCCATTTCGGATTAAGATTACGAAAAGATTAACAAACCTACCTCCGAGTAATCGGCTATCCTATAACGCGGACACCAATTCCAAGGAGTGAAAGTTGATGAGTAAGATACCGATTGGCTTACAGTTGTATTCGATTCGTGAAGATGCCGCCAAAGATTTACCGGGCGTGCTTAAAGCTGTGGCGCAGATGGGCTATGATGGAGTCGAGTTCGCTGGCTATTATGGACATAGCGCGCAAGATATTCGCAAGATGCTGGATGATAATGGCCTCAAGTGTTGCGGGACGCACACTGGATTGAATACTCTCACCGGTGATGAGTTGCAGCGCACAGTGGAGTTCAATAAGACGCTGGGCAATCCCTACCTCATCGTACCAGGGTTGCCCCAGGAGCGCACTAACTCTCGCGCCGCGTGGTTGGAAACGGCCCAAATCTTTAATGACATTGCGCAAAAGTTGGAATCTCAAGAGATGCAAACCGGCTATCACAACCACCACACCGAGTTTACGCCCCTCGATGGTGAAATGCCCTGGGACACCTTCTTTGGCAACACGCGGCAGGATGTCATCATGCAGTTGGATACCGGCAATGCGCTGCATGGGGCCGCTGACCCGACACCGTTCTTAGAGCGTTATCCCGGACGCGCTATTACCGTTCACCTCAAAGAACATTCGGCCACCAATGACAAAGCTCTCATTGGCGAGGGTGATGTGAACTGGGATGTAGTCTTTAAGCTCTGCGAGGATAAAGGCAATACGAAGTGGTATATCGTTGAGCAGGAAAGCTACGCCTATCCACCGTTAGAGTGTGTAGATCGCTGCCTGCAAAAGCTGCGCGAAATGGGCAAGTAGAGGATAGAAGATCGAGGATAGAGAATCGAGGATAGAAGATCGAGGATAGAGAATCGAGGATGGAAGATCGCATTAAACCTCTGGAGTGCTATCCCCGATTCTCTATCTTCTATCCTCTCAAAGCTGCACGACTTGCCCAGTTTCTCCTGATTGACTGACGGCCAGCACCAATTCAAGCGTTTTGGCTCCTTCGCTCATGGAGGTGCGAGTGGTGCCGTTGCTTTGGATAGCGTTCAGTAAATCTGTTGTCTCGGCCAACATTAAATTTTTATCACCTTCAATGGTTTCCGAACGCACGGGGTCTTCTCCTGTATAGTGCAGCGTGGCATGGTTGGCATCGGCGAACTCCACTGTGAGGTTGCGGCACACGAGGCTAAACGAGTTTTGCCAGCGCCCCGGAATAGCAGCATTAGTGCCCGCCACGGAAGCCACCGCCCCATTCTTGAATTTCAAACTGGCAGCACTCACATCTTCGGCAGTGTAGTTTTCCACGTCCTGATGAAAGAGATTGTCCATAAAGCAAAAGGCGGAGGCCGGATCGCCTAAGAAGTAGCGAATGATGTCATAGGTATGGATAATCTGTTCCAAGACTTGCCCGCCACTCTTGCTTTTATCGCGCCACCAGGGAGCATGAAGAGCATTACAGCGATAAACGCCCAAGGCCCAACCCGGCGCACCGGCCTGACCGTTGTCTATCATCTCCTTAACGGGTTCGACCGCCTCGCCAAAACGCGACATAAACCCGACTTGAGATTTAATCCCGGCTTTTTCCACCGCTTGCACCATGCGCCGTCCCGTCTCAATATCGAGTGCAATCGGCTTTTCGATGAAGACGTGAACGCCGCGCTCGGCGGCTAACTCCACTTCATTGCTGTGGGCAAACGGTGGCAGGCAAATCCACACCACGTCCAACTTTTCTTTGTCGAACATATGGGTAAAGTCGCTGTAAACGATGGCCTTACCGTCTGCATATCGCTGGTTAAAATCTGCCGCACGCTCGGCAGCCACGTCACACACCGCTACTATATCGGTGCTCTCTAACGCCTGCAAATTCTTGGCATGGGCATTGGCAATGCCGCCACAGCCTAATAAACCAACACGGAAATCCGCCATGATTCTCCTCTTTAATGACTTGTAAGATTAAAAGGTCAGTGTAGATGGGGCAAGAAAGATTGCATAGAGGAGAGAGGCATGTTTCAATCAAAGAAGTCTTAATTTTACGCTATGAAATTTAATGGAGCATCTCCTCCCGTTGCAAGCGAAAATGCGGCGCAAGGGCAAACAACTGCAAATAGTAATAAGAGCAAAGCCATATTCTGGCGGTTGTTGCCTTATTTACGTCCTCATACGCGTACCATCGCTTTCGGATTGCTTTTGTTGCTGATCTCAATCCCGGCTTCTAATTTTCACCCGTTAGTGTGGGGCTATATTGTAGATCAGGTGATTGGCAGGCAACAGGTCAATATGCTCATTCCGGCAGTGGGAGCTATGTTTGCGGTGCAGGCGGTGGGCACCGTCTTAGGCGCGTGGCGCTCGAACTTATTGGAAAAAGTTGGGCAGTGGATGGTATTTGACCTGCGCAATCAAATGTATGCCAAGCTGCAACGCCAGTCGCTCTCCTATCACCACGAAAATCGCTTAGGCGACCTGGTGTCGCGGGTAATGGGAGATATTGACCAGTTGCAGGAAGTAGCGATTCAGGGTGTAGATTCAGTCATCGCCAATGGCATTTCGTTTCTGTATGTGGCGGCTATTCTCATTCACTTGAATTGGAAGTTGGGTCTTGTCACTTTGCTGCCGATCTTGCTGGTCGGTGCGCTCACCCGCTATTTCAACATTAAGATTAAAGCTCTTTATCGAGAGGCGCGAGATCGCTTGGGCGATGTGGGGGCGCGGTTGCAAGAGAATTTAACTGGCCTAGCTCTGATTAAAGCTTTTGCCCGTGAAGATTACGAAAGTGAGCGTTTTCGCCACGCTACCGATGCGCAACGCGCTATGCAGTTTGACGTTACCAATGCGCGCACTCTTTTCTTTCCGGCTGTCACTTTCATTGGTTTCTTCTCGAACGTCATTTCTGTGGGATATGGAGCCTGGCTGGTGCTGCATGGGCAGTTTACTGTAGGTGGTTTAGTCGCTTATCGTGGCTACTGGTGGCCGCTGTTTGCACCCATCAATCAACTGGCGACCATCAACGAAATGCTGCAACGTGCTCAAGCCGCTGGCTCACGCGTTTTTGAGGTGCTGGATGCCCCGGAAATAATTCAAGATAGAGCCGGTGCCAGTGCATTGCGCTATGCCGCAGGCCGCGTCACCTTTGAACAGGTGTCATTTGCTTATACCGAGCGCAAGACTGTTTTAGAAGATGTATCGTTTGCCGTTGAGCCTGGACAAATGGCGGCCTTAGTTGGGCCTTCCGGGGCCGGTAAGACTACGATTCTGAACTTGATTCTACGCTTCTATGAGCCGATAGCGGGCAGGATTTGTATAGATGGTCAGGATATAACGAGCGTCACTCAGCAGAGTTTGCGCAGCCACATGGCCATTGTGCCTCAAGAGCCATTTTTGTTTAACGGCACGATTCTCGATAACATTCGTTATGGCAACCCGCAAGCCAACATGCAAGAAGTCGAAGCGGCAGCGCGAGCAGCCAATGCCCATGACTTTGTAAGTGAACTGCCGCATAGCTACGATACGGAAATTGGCGAGCGCGGCGTTAAACTTTCGGGTGGGCAGCGCCAACGCATCGCTATTGCCCGCGCCTTCTTAGCCGATCCGCAGATTCTCATTCTCGATGAACCCACTTCGGCAGTTGAGCCAGAATCAGAATGGATTGTGCAGCAATCTTTAGAGCGGCTAATGCGGGGGCGCACGACTTTTGTCACCAGCCACCGTCTCTCTTTAGTGCGTGGTGCCGATGTGATATTGGTTTTTGAGGAGGGCCACCTTATTGAACGCGGCAACCATAGTGAGTTACTGGCGCATAATGGTCTCTATGCCAGCATGTATGAATTGCAAATGGGCCAAAGCAGCGTTGTAGAGAAATAACCATGACTATTTCAACACAAAGAGCACAGAGGGATCGAGGATAGAAGATAGAGGATCGAATAACTGGCTATAGCGATCCTCTATCTTCAATTCTCTATCCTCCATCTTCTTTGTGTCCTTTGTGTTGAAATGAAAAAAGAAGGAGTCCTCTTTAATGTCAAATGAAACATTACCCCACTGGGATATGACGCCGGTTTTTCCGTCCCTGGAATCGGCTCAGTTTAGCCAGGCGTTTGAGGCTGCCGTGGCTGAAATCAGTACCCTGGCAGAACGCTTTGAGAAATACAAGGTGCGCCGCCGTGATAGTGATGCTGCGGATGAGCAATTTGTTAGCGCGTATGAAGATGTGACGAATCGCTTGAACACCCTGCGTGATCGGTTGCGCACTTTAGGGTCTTATATCAGTTGCTTTGTCACCACCGATGCGCGCAATGATGTGGCGAAGGCGCGACAGTCGGAATTGGAAACTAATGCGGTGCAACTGAACCAACTGGAAACGCGCTATGTAGCGTGGATTGGTTCCTGTGATGTCGAGGCGTTGTTGCGAGCCTCTGCGGTAGCCCGTGAGCATGAGTTCTTTGTACGGCGGGCGCAGATGCTGGCCGCGCATCAGATGTCGGAAGATGAAGAGAATCTGGCGGCGGAACTACGCCCTTCCGGGTTGAGTGGTTGGGCACGCTTGCACGGTAATATTAGCGCCCTTCTAACCGCTGTGGTGACGGTGCGCGGCGAAGAGAAAACATTGCCGATGAGTTCGGTGCGCTCACTTGCTGCCGACCCAGATCGTGAGGTGCGGCAGGCTGCTTTTGAAGCGGAATTAAAGGCGTGGGAATCAGTGGCGGTGCCGATGGCTGCGGCGCTGAATGGCATCAAAGGTTTCCAATCCACCGTGCGACGGCACCGGGGCTATAGCGATGATGTGGAACCGACGCTTGTCGGCAACAATATGGATCGTCCTACCCTCGAAGCGATGCAGCAGGCGTGCAGGGAAGCCTTCCCCGATTTTCGCCGCTACATGGATGCCAAGGCGCGGGCGCTCGGTTTGGAGCATCTGGCCTGGTATGACGTGGGTGCTCCCCTCGGCAAGACAGAAAGTGCCTGGACGTGGCCTGCGGCGGAGACTTTTATTCACGATAACTTCGGGCGCTATTCGCAACGTTTAGCCGACTTTGCGCAACGCTCATTTAGCGAGCGATGGATTGATGCGGAGCCACGCGTCGGCAAAGAAGGCGGTGCTTATTGCACGGGCATTCGACCGGGTGAGTCACGGGTGATGATGAACTTCGATGGCTCGTTTACCAGTGTGAGCACTCTCGCTCATGAACTGGGTCATGCCTATCATAATCTGAACCTGGTCAATCGCACTCCGTTGCAACGCGCGACTCCGATGACCCTGGCAGAAACGGCCAGCATTTTTTGTGAGACCCTCGCTTTTGATGGGGCTATGGCGCAAGCCGATAAGAATGAGCGTCTGGCCTTATTGGACACGGCGTTAATGCGGAATTTGATGGTGGTTGTAGATATTCACTCGCGGTTTCTTTTTGAAAGTGGGGTTTTTCAAAAGCGGGCAGCGCGTGATTTGACTGTCAATGAATTTAATGAACTGATGTTAGAAGCACAACGCAACACTTATGGGGAAAGGCTCGATCCCTTGCATCCCTATATGTGGGCTGTAAAGGGCCACTATTACGGCCCGACTTTCTACAATTATCCTTACACATTCGGTCTCTTATTTGGCCTGGGCTTGTATGCCCGCTACCAGAATGATGCTGATTCCTTCCGGCAAGAATATGATGATTTCCTATCGTCTACCGGACTGGCTGATGCTAAGACCTTGGCGCAAAGATTTGATGTAGACATTACGGGCACTGCCTTCTGGAAATCAAGCCTGGATGTTATCCGCCAGCAGATTGCGGACTTTGAAGAATTGACCAAGAGCCTGTAATCCTGTAGGTGCAGGGCACTACTGCGTTAAGAGGGGACAGTATGACTGACATTCTAATGCAGTTCGAGCAACTACTACCGCTAGCGGCTGCATGGGCCGAGCGGCAAGAGGGCCTTATTCTCGAAACTGGTGTGCCTCTCACTCACACCGAAATGGACGATGCCCGGTGTGTTCGCGTCCAGCACCCGGAGCGGGTGCGCCTCTTGCGAGTTGCCGGGGTGCCGATGCCAGACGATCCCGTCTTACGTGCAGCGGCAGTAGAAGTGGGGTTGATGTCGCCTTACACGGGCGGCATGGCCTTGCGCTATGGTATCTTCGTGCGGGAGGACTACTGGCGCGAGCGAGACATTATTGCGCATGAGCTAACTCACGCTGCTCAATATGAACGGTTAGGTGGGTTCCTGCCTTTTCTTCGTCAATACCTGACGGAGTGTTTGACCGTTGGCTACTTGCAATCGCCATTGGAACTTGAGGCGATTGCGGCTGCGGCACATTTGCCATAAAAACAAGACCCTATCCTCAGCCCTTCCCCTTGGTAAGGGCTGAGGATAGGGTCAACATCTTAGCTAATTCAATGCAAAGCAGGTTAGGGAACTCTTTGCTGGCTGTGCAGTCAATTCATAAGAAGGCCATTCTGGTGCGATATTGAAGTTGTCGAGGATGTCGTTGTAAATTTCCAGGTTTTTCTCACAGCACAACTTTGCAGCCCCATTCCTTACTATCCTCAACCGGTATTATTTGACTTTTGGTCTCTATAAAGTATTTGTCAATATCAGATGAGCGGCTTGAGCTTTGCTCTCGCAGCGCACAAAGGTCTATCAAAAGCAGGAATTACGGTGGCATTTATGACATACACCACAATGGAATTCTGGCGGCAAGCAGTGGTTCCCTGCCTTCTGGCATTAGGCATTCTGGGGGGTACAGAGGCCAAAGTCCACGCTGCTCCGACACCCCATGCCGATGCACTGGTCATTTCCGAAAAAGAAGAAATCGAAACGGGCAAGCGCATTGCGGCAGAAGCCAGTTATATGTATGGTAGTGTGCTGCCAGACGATAACCCTCTTTCGGTTCGGGTGCGACGCATTGGCATGGCCCTGGCCAAACTTTCCAACCGTCGTCATATTCCCTATACCTATCAAGTCTTGGACAATAACACGGTGCCCAATGCGTTTTCCATTGGGGGCGGCCCCGTTTTCATCACCAAGAAGCTGGTGTCCATGACTTCCAATGATGCGGAACTTGCTTATGTGCTGGGGCATGAGACTGGGCACATTGATCGTAAGCACATGGTCACCGATATGGAAAAGCAGCGACGGGCCGTTACCTTTGCCCGCAGCCTGGGTCAAGCATTTGGTCGTGGCGGCAACATCCTTGGTGGCATCTCTTACATTGCTTTTAGCTTTTGGTCGTTGGGCTACTCACGCAATCAAGAAACTGAAGCCGATTTGGTCGGAGTCCGGCTCATGAGCAAGCTCGGTTATGACCCGCACGCGGCTCTTAATATGCTGGACAAGTTCGATAAGATTTATCCCAACAGTGCAGGTGGTTACTTATCTACCCATCCTGCCGCTAAAGATCGTGAAGCGCGCATCGAGCAGTTGATTAGCGACGAAAAATTAATGGATGTCGCTGAAGATCATGGCGGCCCGCGCTTCTGGACAGACGGCGTCCATGTGAATTCATACCTCCCCAGAGCTTTGGCTATCAAAGCCTCGCAGCACCTCAAGTCTCTGGCTCACAATTTAGGGCGGGTGACGCTGCCTCAATAGCACTCAAGTAATCCCAGGTGTTACCATTTAGCCAGGCGGCTGAAGCCGCAGGCAACCACAGCGCAAAGCCTGCCTGCGCAGGCTCTCAAAGGATAAACCGCCTGCTCTACCATGAGTCCGCGCAGGCGGACTTGGCGCTGTGGTTGCCGCGAATTCATTCGCCCGGCACCCATTAGCAAATTTCGGCACTCTCCCTGCTTCCCTTGTTATCTTTAATAGCGTAGACGAAATGATGACGCCCGGCTAAAACCTGCCGGGCGTTTCAGCGTGTCAATGGATAGATCATTATTTTTAAAGGTAGCTTATGGCGTTGTTGAATATGCGTAATGTGAGGGTGGCTTATAGCAGCACTCCTCTCCTGGACAATATCAATTTACAAATCGAACGCGGCGAACGCGTCTGTTTATTAGGCCGTAATGGAACCGGTAAATCAACCTTGATGAAGCTAATTCAAGGTGACATCCAGCCGGATAGTGGTGAGGTTTTACTTCAAAAAGGGGCGCGTATTGCTCGCTTAATGCAAGAAGTTCCCGAAGGTATGAGTGGTACCATTGCTCAGGTGGTCGCGCAGGGGTTGAACCCGGCAGATGATGCCGCGTTCACTGCCACAGCACAGAACACGGCAACCATAGATGCCGATAATACCGAGTCGGGGCAGCACAAAGTCAATACGGTTCTCTCTCGCTTAAAGTTAGACCCGCAGGCGGATTTTGAGACGCTTTCCGGTGGTATGAAACGACGTGTGCTGCTGGCTCAAGCGTTGGTGGATGAGCCGGATGTGCTGCTGCTCGATGAGCCAACTAACCATCTGGATATTGATTCCATTACCTGGCTCGAAGAATTTCTCTTGCGCTATGTCAAGACGCTGCTCTTTGTCACCCACGACCGGGCCTTCTTGCGCAAGTTAGCCACGCGCATTGTTGAAATAGATCGCGGCCAGTTGTCGAGTTGGGAGTGTGACTACGAAACCTATTTACAGCGCAAGCAGGTAATGCTGGATGCTCAGGTGAAGCAATGGGAAGTCTTCGACAAGAAGTTAGCCGAGGAAGAAGCCTGGATACGGCGGGGAGTGAAAGCGCGCACCACTCGCAATGAAAGGCGGGTGCGCGCCCTACAACGCTTGCGGGAGGAGCGGCGGGCACGCCGTGAGCAAGTTGGCTCCGTGCGCTTGCAAACGCAAAATGTGGAGCGGTCAGGCAGCCTGGTAGTGGAGGCCAAACAGGTCGGCTATCGCTACGATGAGCAGCCGATTATCAAGGACTTCTCGACCATTATCATGCGGGGTGATAAAGTCGGCATCATTGGCCCTAATGGTGCGGGCAAAACCACCCTGTTGCGCCTGCTGCTAGGCAAGCTTGCGCCCCAGGAAGGCACCATCCGCTTAGGCACGCGGTTGCAAATCGCTTACTTCGATCAACTGCGCGAGCAGTTAGATGAAGATAGAACTGTGCAGGAAAATATCAGCGGCGGCAATGACACCGTGACCATCAACGGCACGGCACGGCATATCATCGGCTATTTGCAAGACTTCTTATTTACCCCGGAACGGGCACGCAGTCCAGTGCGGGTGCTGTCGGGTGGCGAGCGTAACCGCGTTTTATTAGCGCGACTCTTTACCCAACCTTTTAACCTCCTGGTCATGGACGAACCGACCAATGACCTGGACGCTGAGACCCTCGATTTATTAGAGGAACTACTGGTAGAATTTAAGGGCACTTTGCTGTTAGTGAGCCACGACCGCGCCTTTTTGAATAACGTGGTTACCAGCACCTTGGTGTTTGAAGGTGAGGGGCAGGTCAATGAATATGTCGGCGGTTACGACGATTGGCTCCGTGTCCGCAAGTCGAACGCCCCGCAAGCCGAGGCTAAAGCCCCGAAGCCGAAAACACCCGCTAAGAATGAGCAACCCACAGCCCCGGATCGCCCTCGTAAACTCTCCTTCAAAGAGCGCCGCGAGTTGGAGACTTTGCCACAACTTATTGAGAAATTAGAAGCCGAACAACAGCAACTTTATGCGGCAATGGCCGACCCCGAAATTTATAAGCAGGGTAATGACGCTCCGGCCCAGGCCCAAGCCCGTTTAGCAGCCCTTGAAGGTGAACTCACGACAGCCTACGAGCGTTGGCAGGAGTTGGAAGAGTTGACCTCTCCCCCCGTCCCCCTCTCCGACACGGAGAGGGGGTGTCAGAGGACAGCGGACGGGTTTTAGTTCTTGCTATACAGCCGTCCTTTGTTCCCCTCGCCGTTTCGGAGAGGGGACAGGGGAGAGGTTGCCACTATTGGTTTCGGGGAGTTGTAGTTCTCCCCGCACCGCCCGGCGGGTGCCGGGTCTCAAGCCGGGCGCGTTGGGGCGCGGGAACGGAAGCCGCGTTGTTGAAAACGGAGCTTCCGTTATTGGGAACGGACGTTCCGTTATTGAGAACGAAAGCTCCGTTGTTGGGAACGGAAGCTCCGGGGATGGGTTTAGACCTCTCCCCCCGTCCCCCTCTCCGACGCGGAGAGGGGGAGTCAGAGGATGACTAACGGGGTTGGGTGGAAACAACTGTGGGTTGAAGGTTGACGCTGCTGTTCTTTACTAGAAAGTAAAATGATATTAAAAAAGCAAAATAGAAGTCGTAGCGGCAGAGAAACAACGGCAGTAAAGATAAGTCGAAATTTAATAATACACCCGTCAGTATGCCTCTGACACCCCCTCTCCGTGTCGGAGAGGGGGACGGGGGGAGAGGTCTAAACAGGTTCAATATGAAGCCTCAAAACATCATCGTCGGCCAACGCATTCAGGCGGGCAAGCAAGAGAAAGCCAAAGCTATGCGCCGGGACATGACACCGGCAGAACGTGCCCTGTGGCAAAGACTGCGCAACCACCAATTACAGGGCTTGCATTTTCGTCGCCAGCAGGTCATCTTTGGGGTCATTGCCGATTTCTATTGCCATGAAGTGGCGTTGGTGGTCGAAGTAGATGGCGGCTACCATGACCCCGGCCATGATGCGGAACGGGACGCTATTCTTGCGGCGCAGGGCATCACCACCTTGCGCTTCTCCAACAACGAAGTTCTCCACAATAGACAGGCTGTCCTGGCGCGCATTGCGGCCCAGGCTGTAAAACCCTAACTGTCACCTCGCAATTTTAAGAAAACTTTTTCTTTTATGCGTCACTGGACAGACACAGCAAGTCTTATCCCTTAAATCCTTCTCATAGATGTTCTACAGAACACAAGCAATCTATATCAAGATTTTCTAAAAATGTGCGATAACGTACAGAAACTATTGAATTTCTAGGGAATAATTGATTTATTGCATTAAGCAAGAGGAGATAACGAAAAAGTCTCTCTCAGTAGTTTCCTTCACTTGAATTTGGCAAACTCTGTATTAAGAATCTATCAAGAAAAAATCGGCCAAGGCACAAGGTAGATAACGAGGCAATTGAAGTGTGGTCGTTCTGATTGCCCTTATTGTTTGTGTAAATGCACGCTTAAGCTGCACGAACTTGATACAATCTGGAATCAATGGCAAATTTTCTGCTATGTTATGGTTCTAAATCAGTACACAAATTCAGGAGATTAGAATTGGAAGAATTACCAGTTGGTAGCACTACGGGTCAGAGTGCAGATGGAGTACTAATTGAGGGGACACACGAGAAAGTTCGCAGAACTATAACCTCCTATCGAGTGCCCCTTGTCACGTTAGGCGCTCTCGCTGTCATTATGTTCATGCACGACAAGAGGGCTTTTTTATATGGAATGCCAGTTACCCTCTTTGGCGAACTGATTCAAGTATGGGCCGCCTCACAATTACATAAAGATCAGCATTTCACGGTTTCCGGGCCTTATTCGCATGTGCGCAACCCGATGTATACAGGTCGCTTCTTCATGTCGCTGGGTTTCTTCATCATGACCGGAAATCTGTGGCTGATTGCCGCTTTCGTGATTCTCTTTGCCGCCTATGGGCAAATGAGAGTGGCTCGTGAAGAGAGGCGTCTTGAAGTGATCTTCGCTCCGCACTATCAGCATTATTGTTCAGAGATTAACCGTTGGGTGCCCCGGTTGAAGCCCTATTCCCGTTCCGAAGCCAAAAATGCGAACTGGTCGCAAGTGCGTTATAACAATGAGCATCTGATATTTGCTGGCGTGGTAGCCGTTTTGTTTATAGTTTTTTTGCGCATCGAATACTTCCCCAATTACTATTGGGGTTTTTAATGCGCAGGCAGCGGGTCGGTAGGGTGTGAAGTGCCGACCCGCTCTCTAACGAAACTGCTAGTTGCAATTACAGTTATGAGTAGTCTAAGTGTTGGTCAGAGGAACGAGCAACGCGGTTTTTTGCTGCGCCCAGATTCTTCTCAGGAGCGCACCGCTAACCCCACTGCTGTCTGGTATTACCTGGCGGTGACGGTGAGTTGCCTGGTGATGTTCTTCTATGACCTGGGCGCATTGCCAATCACCACGCCGAATGAGGGGCTTTATAGCCAGGTGGCGCGTGAGATGATAGAGCGGCATGACTGGGTCGTGCCGCATATCAACGGTCTGCTTTATTTCGAGAAACCGCCTTTGCTCTACTGGCTGACTGCCCTCTCTATGCGGTTGTTAGGATTTACGCCTTTTGCCGCACGGCTCCCCTCCGCCTTAGCCGGTATACTCTCGGTCTGGATAGTGTTTTGGTTGGGCACGCGGCAGTGGAACGCCGTGGTTGGGGCGTGTTCCGCCATTGTGGTGGCGACCAGCATAGGTTTTAGCTTGATGGCACGACAGGTCATGTTCGATGCCCTGTTAACGGCCTGGATGAGCACCAGCCTGGTTTGTTTCTGGCTCGGTTCGGCTCCGCTTAATACAGATAATTCGCCAGCCAACGAAGCAGTTCAAGGGCAGCAACAAACAGAGCGTAATTATTTGATCTACGGGGCCTATGCAGCGACGGCTCTCGCCGTGTTGAGCAAAGGCTTTATCGCTATCCTGTTGCCGCTCTTGATCCTGTTGTCTTATGCTGCGCTTACTGGCGACTGGCCCCGCTTGCGCCCCCTGCGCAACTTTGGTGGCCTTCTGCTCTTTTTGCTCATTGCGTTCCCCTGGCATGTCATCATAGCCATGCGTCATCATGAGTGGGTATGGTTCTATTTAATTAACGAGCATGTGTTGCGCTTTATAGGACAGCGGCAACCTAAAGATTATTCGACTGGTAAATTCTATACCCCCCTCGTGGGCACTATAGCACTTATCGCACCCTGGTGTATATTTTTACCTGGAGCCTTGGCCTATGCAGTTTCGCAGGTTAGCCATACCAGCCAACGTCTAACTCAGCATTGGAGTGGGTGGCACTTTAGTTTAGCTGGAAGTGGTAGCCAAAGTCTAGAGGAAGGGTATAAGCGGGATATAATCTTTATCCTGTGCTGGGCGGCGATACCATTCCTGTTCTTCACGGTTTCGCACACGCGAACATTTTATTATCTCCTGCCTCTCGTGCCCCCTCTTGGGCTTTTGATTGGCAGTTTTTGGGCTGGCTCTTTAGAGGGCTGGAATGAAGTGCAGCGAAGGCGCTGGCTGCAAGTGCCCTTGCAGATTTTTCTGCTGATTTTCTTGTGCGGCTGGCTGTGGTGTGGCTCGCAGAGTACAGCAAGTGGTCTTAAGGGCGGGCGGTTCGCTATAACCTTCTTTAGCGGTTTCTGGCTTCTGTTAGGCATGGGTGCCGCTATGCTGGCGATCCATCGCGCGCGGCTGTGGACTGCCTCTGCCTGCATAGCGACAGCCGCCATGCTGACCGCTATGACCGGCACAACCCTGGTAAGCCGCGCTTCCAAAAAATGGTCAATCACCTCGTGCGAAGAGCCGTTAGCGGCGGCTATTGCCAGTTCTCCTCGACCACCGCAGACTGTTGTGGCTATGGAGGGCAGCCTCGAATGTCATTCTTCATTTGTCTTCTATTTGCCACACCAGTTGCGCCCAGTGCATATTGTAGATGGGCAATTTGGCGGTGACCTGGAATTCGGCAGCCACTTTCCCCAGGCAAGAGGTTTGTTCTTGTCGCATCAGGAGTTAAACACTCTGGCAGCGCAGCATCCCCTTTTCTATTTAACTGACGATCCCCCTAAGTTTGCCCCTCCGGCTTCCCTTCATCCATTCCGGCGTGAAGACAAACTCATACTGTGGACGAATCTTAAGCTTAAATAAACCCAATCTAAATCTCCAGAATTATTTTCCTTGTGTGCAGTACCGGACAGAACATTAAGTGACGGTACTATATTCTTTTGGTGGGTAGCATGGATAGTGGAGTATGAGCCTGTCAGAAAGGGTCAATCGCTAAATTGCAATAATAGCAACTGGAAATACAAAGTGCATTCAGCGATGTTTGACAAATAGGCTCATGTTTAAATCACCACACGGCCTCATTCCAACACGAAAGGAGGGAAGAATATGCAACAATTGGTAGCGAAAACGGCAACGGGAATGGCCCTGGTTGGCCTCTTGAACAGCAGTCTGATGGTGGCCCCGGCTTCAGCCCGGTCGAATAGCGGGCGCAACGCCACCATCGCTGTTGTCGTTATTGGAGCTGGTTTGCTGGCACTGTTTAGTTCGCATCATCGGCATCACAATAGTTCCAGTGGCTCTACAGCTTCGGGCAGTTCTACCACTTCAGGTACCTCCATTTATGGCAGTTCCACTAGTAGCGGGTCAGTAGGCACTGGCACGACTGGTGGCTCAAGTGGCGCGGGTGGCACCAGTAATGGTGCTGGCACCAATAGCGGTGGCACTACGGGCGGCACCACTAGTGGTACCGGCAGTGGCACCACGGGCAGCACTGAGGGAGGCACGTCTGGCACAGGCGGCACGACTGGCACTACAGGTGGAGGCGGCACAGGCGGTGCTGGAGGAACAGGCACTGCGGGGCGCTAAGTGAGATTGTTATAACAGGCGGGCATGGATTTAGTTCATGCCCGCCTGTGCGTATTGGTTAATAGCTGAGTTTAAGCGTCAATAACGCCAGCAAGAGCATTATGAATGCTTATTGGAAACAGAGGAGTTATGTCTAAAAGGAATCTATCCTTGCCTTTAATGAGATTACATCCCCCTATTAAGTTGCTGACTTACTTATGGTTATTGCTCACCTTGTTTCAGACGGCGCAGACGAGAGCAAAACCAACCCGCCATAGCACTACCGCTTTAAAGCGCGGGGTAGGGCAAAAACAAGGTCAAGATATAGGCGCTGCTGATACCCCTGTGGCGCTGGTAACGCGCTTACCACAAACGAACCAGAGTTTAGCGCGGCTAGAGTATGTGATGACTCAAATGGTGAACGCGGAACGGGCTAAAGTCCACCTCAATGCCTTGGTTTTCGATAGCAAGTTGGCGAATGTGGCGCGGGCGCATTCGGCAGAAATGCGTGACCGCGACTACTTTGCTCACCAATCGCCCACCCCCGCGTTGCGTGACCCCCTCGACCGCTATCGCGCGTTTTTTGGCACCACCCCCTTAATTATTGCGGAGAACATCTATCGAGTCTGGGGCAGCCCGCATACACCAAGCGAGAATGACATCAAGACCGCCCACAGTGCCCTGATGAACTCACCGGGCCATCGGGAGAACATTCTGCGACGCGGGGTAACACGCATCGGCATTGGTATTATCACTAACCGGAACGGCGATATTTGGCTGACTCAAATGTTCTCTGAACCTTAAACGAGCAAGCTGGAAGCAGTTGACACGAGCATTAACGAACCCAGAGCGTAAGCGACGGGTTCGTTACGTTTTATTCTCCCTTGTTCAGTAAGCGTTCAGCCGCCGCCAGCACATCGTTAACATAGATGTTCGCCATGCACAGACTTTTTCCGACTTCGCAACATTGCGGCGGATCACAGGGATGATCGGGCAACGGCTTGTGAATAGCAATGTGCGTTGCGCCAGGCGGATTCCATTCATTCGGGTCGGCAAAAGCAAAGAGGGCAACAGTCGGCGTGCCAACAGCGGAAGCAATGTGCATCGGGCCGCTGTCAATACCAATGAATAAATCAGCTTGCTCGATAATCGCCGCTAACTGCTTCAAATTCGCCTGGCCTGCCACCGATGCCGAGGTGTGCGTCATGGCCCCGGCAATGCGCTTGACCCGCTCGACTTCCGCCGGTGCGCCCAGCCATATAATGCGTGCCGCAAAGCGTTGGCTCAAGGCGTCGGCCAACTGGGTAAAGCGTCCATCCGGCCAGGTCTTGCGCGTGCTGGGACGGCCTGGATGTAAAACAATGAGCGGGCCATCCCTGTCGAAAGCCAGCGACTTTAAATAGGATGTGGCAAAGGCGCGATCCTCATAAGATAAACCCATTGAAGGCAGTGTCGCTTTGGCTTCAATGCCCAGTGCCCGTACGGTGTCTAATAGATACTCAACACGATACTCTCTGGGTTGTGCCGTCGCCAGACGATAGGGCACTTTGATATTGGTTAAAGCGTTCTCCAGCTTATCTTGTGGACGGTCGTAGCCCACGCGGCGACGGGCCCCACTGAGCCAAGCCGTCAACGCGCCGCGTTGCCCCGGATGCAAATTGATGGCGATGTCAAAGTGCTGCTGTCGCATGTGTTGGAACAATCTCATCTTATGCTGCAAGCGTGCCCAACGACTGCGCAGTTGTTTTTTCGGCAGGCGAAACACCATCAGTTCATCTAAAGCTGGATGCCCTTCGACCACTGCGGCGGCTTCGGCATCGGTGACAAATGCCAAGTAACAGTGTGGCCAGTGGCGGCGCAGAGCCTCGAAGACGGGCGTGACCAGCAGCACATCGCCGATGAAGCGAAAGCGTATCACGAGGATGCGCGGTGCATCTTCTTTGCGTGGAGAGCTTTTATTCATATTCGCCCTCATAGTATAAACACTGATGCTATTTATAGCCGCCTGCAACAAATACTTTGGCCTCACACTTGCGAACAGTTGCTTTGGCACAAGATCGAAGTTCCTAACGAAATGAAATCTGATGGAGAGTGAGAGTTTGTCACGCTGAGCGTAGCGCAGCATGACAAACTCTTCTGCTCTCTGGTATTTATTGGGGTAGGAACGCTCAAGCGATTAAGTAGGGACAATATATGGCCCAGGCAGAATTGGAAAATGAAATCAGTGCGGATGGGAATGCACCGAGTCCTGATACAGATGGGGATCAAACTTCATCACAAGGCGACCCAAATCGCCATACCACCGGAACCCGTTTTACCGCTGAAGAAATTTATGATAACGTGCGCGTGGCCGCCGACGAAGAATTGAAACGCCCCAGCGCCGCCCTTTTCTGGTCGGCCCTGGCTGCCGGTTTGACTATCGGATTTAGCTTCTTCGCCGGAGCCTACCTGTCCAGTTTAGTGGCGGAGCCATACCGTGAGAGTGCGGCAGCAGTAGGTTATCCGCTGGGATTTATCTTTGTCGTCATGGCCCGCAATCAGCTTTTTACGGAGAATACATTGGAGCCAATTATCCCGTTGCTCCATTGCCCCAAGTGGCCCACCTTGCAGAAGTTACTGTCCCTCTGGATTATTGTTTTAATTGGCAACATGATTGGGGCCATTATCTTTGCGGCCATCGCGGCGGATACCCCCATTGTTGAACCACATTTCAAGACGGCTCTGTTGCGATTAGCTGAACACTCGACCTCTGGTGGTTTTGGCATCGTTATCTACCGGGCTATTTATGCGGGCTGGCTGATTGCGCTGATGGCGTGGTTGGTGGCTTCCACTCATGCGACTTTCGCGCAACTCGCGCTTATCTGGCTAACCACTGCGCCCATTGCGGCCTTTGGCTTCCGCCATTCTATTGCAGGCGCGGTCGAAGCATTTTATCGAGCTTTTGTGGGTAGTGCCGGGTGGGGTGATATGCTAGCCAACTTCGTGTTGCCTGCAATTATCGGCAATATCATTGGCGGTGTGACTTTTGTGGCGCTTCTCAATCATGGTCAGGTCGCGGCTGACCGTGCGGCCAAAGCGTCTAAAGAGTCGGGCAATGAAGATTAAGCACCTTACACATCTTTGGCGCTATAATAGCGTTTCAGCCAGGCACTCAGTCCATCCAGGCCAGGAAATAGCATCCGCTCATTAATATTGGCTTGATCGAGGTTATCTCGAATCTCCCATTTTAAGTGCGCCGGGATGATGATCTTGTGGTAAATATCGGGATGCTGTTCTAACCAGGTATCCAGCCGCTCTTCGGCGTTGGACATCATGGAAAAGAGAGCGTACTGGTTGACGATGCGCTTATCCAGCGATGGCGGTTCCAGGAACATGACAAACGGCTCGCCATGCTCTTTTTCGATTTGGGCCAACTCCTGCAAGTTCTTAATGCTGGCTTCCAACAGGTTGACCGTGAACTTAAAACTCTCTATGCCAACGAGATGGCGTAACTTGCGCGGCAATAACTCGCGCACTTTTTGATAGTCCAGGCACCAAATCACGCCATCTTTACGGGAATGTTCTGTGTTGTCAGTGGCAAAATGCAGGGCCACGTAAGGAGAATAGGTCCAGTCGAGCAGGCGAGTGGGCAGGCCATGATGCTGGGCCATTGCCAGCCACAACCATTCCGATTCCATGAACATATCAGCCTCTTCCGCATACTTGCGAAAGTTGCGCAGAATGGCCGCTTCTAATTGGGCATAGGGGCCGCCGATACGCATCAAGCTGGTGGTTAGATCAGCGTAATCTTCTGTCATGCCACGATAGGCATAAGGTGAGCGATGGCGGCCCGGTGCCGTCAGGCCCCAGGGATAATTAAAGAGCGCATCCTGTAATTCCGCCCAGGTTTGCGGTGTCTGGCAATTCATGGCTTTTCCTGTTGCTATGAGAGCCGTTGGTCATGCGAGCGGAGTCGAGAAGTCTTACTACTTGAACCTAACCATTCTGCATTTAAGATTCCTCGACTTCGCTACGCTGCGCTCGGAATGACGTACCCTAACCATTATCTTTGGGGCTATCCATTAACGATTTCGCCGCCGTTGGGGTGAAGAATCTGCCCCGCGATATAAGAAGAATCTTCGCTGGCTAAGAAAACATAGCAGTTGGCGACTTCTTCAGGCTGACCGGCTCGCTTCATCGGGGTATCTGCGCCGAAAGACTCCACTTTTTCGGGCGGGAAAGTGGAGGGGATAAGAGGTGTCCAGATTGGTCCCGGTGCCACCCCATTCACCCGAATACCTTTTCCGATAAGCGCCTGCGACAGCGAACGGGTGAAGGCCAAGATAGCGCCCTTGCTGGCAGAATAGTCGAGTAACTGAGGACTGCCCTGATAGGCTGTCACCGAAGTGGTGTTGATAATGGTGCTGCCTTCTTTCAAATGCGGTAAAGCGGCCTTGACGGTAAAGAAATGAGCAAAGATATTGGTGCGGAAGGTACGTTCTAACTGCTCGGCAGTAATGTCTTCGATGCTATTTTGTGGGTGCTGTTCCGCCGCGTTGTTCACCAGAATATCAAGCTTGCCTAATTCTTTAACCGTCTGTTCTACCGCCTGGCGACAAAAGGCTTCATTGCCTACATCTCCAGCGATCAAGACACACTGTTGGCCGTGTTCTTCCACCAGGCGTTTAGTTTCTTTGGCATCCTCATGTTCATTCAGGTAAACAATGGCACTGGACGCGCCCTCTTTGGCGAAAGCGATGGCAGTAGCACGACCAATGCCGCTATCGCCCCCGGTGATAAGAGCCACTTTGCCTTGCAGCTTACCGCTGCCACGATGCTGTGGGTCTTGAGACGTTGGCCTGGGGGTCATCTCGGCCTCAATACCAGGCCGCTGTTCCTGGCCTTGAGGTGGAAACTGAGGTTGCTGTTCTTGTGTTTCAGGCATAATAAAGTTCCTTATAACTTCTCTATAATTTGTTCTGGAGTTGGGAAGAATTAATGACGCTCTTCCCTATTTAAGCTGGAGAATGAGACCTACTTGCAATTTTTTATCGGTTATTAGAGGGCACTTGTGGGGATATATTTGGGGTTGTGAGAAGAGCGCCAGTTTAAATAGCGCGGCAGTATAATCCCCTGTTGTTGGCGGATGATGGCCCAGCCGATAAACGCACCCAAGAGGCCACCCAGCGGAATTTGATAGGCGTAATGCGCCTGAACCTCGACCCTCGACCAACCGATTGCCACAGCCAAAGCGAACCAGAGAGGACCTAAACGCGGATACAATACAGAAATTAGCCATGCCAGAGCAATGGCATAGGCGGTATGCCCGCTAATAGACCCGGTAGGACTACCGCTGGGACGAGGCCAGTGAATAAGAAACTTAAGTCCTTGACTCAATATGAAGGTGCATAAGGAGACATCAAGTGCCCACCAGATGCCCTGGGTGGAGCGAGGTAGAATAGACCGCAAGAGTGGGGTGGCGGGAAGAATCAACAAGAGATAACTGACAACGATATAACCGCGATAAATGAACTCGGTTAGGAAGTAGCCCAGCCAGAGCCAAAACAGGGACATGGGAGTGGGAATGGCAAACATGAAAGCCAAGACCACACCACTGATAAGGTGCGGCCAATATCTCAACCAAGCCCTGTTTTTCGATTCCGCAAAGCCCAATAAAGCCTCCTGGAAATCTTCACCTTGACATCTAGGATGTTACGAGTTGGGTGCGATATGCTCATAACATTTAATCGCACCACTTAGGTTATAAACCGACCAAGTTAAATATCTCTTAAATGAGTTCCTCCTGCATAGAGGGTAGAATATCTCGTTAGGACATACCCCATGCTCGACGCACGACCTCGTCTTCGGGGTCTTCTTCCTCGGATTCTTCGTCTTCTTCCTCATCCTCCCAATCCACATCAGCCCCCGCATCGTCAGTATCCTCTACTTCGTCAGTAGCATTCTCTTCGTCCGGTTTAGGCGGACTTAACGACAACTTTTCCTGATCATTCTGTGACATAATTTTCCTCCATTGCACCACTCCCCAGGCTTTTGTCGCAGGCTCCGGTAGAGTTTTTATGACAAGTTCTTATTGTGTTCCATTCCCGTGCCACCACAGCTTGGATGAGAAGTGGTAAGTGATGTTTTACCTATTCAAAAATGGAGTTATGCTTTACTAATTATTAACTCAATAACACTCTAAAATCGAGGCTGGCCGTTGTCTGTCCGGTACCGCACATTCTCCCCCAATTGGTGCTGATATGGCTTGCAGTGAGTAACAAATGGACATACGCCTCACGGCGTATGTCCATTTGTAGGAGGGAGTGACGGATCGAGTTAATTGTCTGTGAGGAGCAGAATGCTGGCTGCTACCTTAGCGTGCTCCTGCGCCGCCATTACCACCAGTGCTGCGGCCTGATGCGCCGCCACCGGAAGTGCTGCCACCAGAGGTGCTGCCACCAGAGGTGCTGCCCGAACTGCCACTGGTGCTACTCGTCCCGCTACCATTCGTGCGACCATGATGCCGTCTGCTCATGCGTGAACTGCTGCTACTGCCGTTGGAACTGCCGCTACGATAACTGACGCTACGGGAACTGCGGCTTCCCGAACTGCCGCTATGGGCAGTGCTACTCAGGCGGCTCATAGAGCCTGAGCCATGCCTCCGGCTGGTGGAACCGTGACTGCGCCGCCCGGAAGTGCCGTGATTGCGGCGTCCATTGTTGGAGGTGCTGCCGTTGCCAGAACTGCCGCTGCCGGAGCCGCTACTTCCAGAGCCACTATTGTCGGTGCTGTTGGACATGCGACCCGAAGTTCCTGTGCCGCTCTGTCGCCCGCTATGGTTGCCACGATTGCGGCTGCCGCTGATACTGCTCGAACCGCTGGTGCTGCTACCGCCACTTGAACCACTGCCTGAACTGCCAGTGCCAGTGCTCGTGCCTGCACCACCGCCAGCGCCCCCACCTTGCGCGAATGCGCCACCACTGAGCAGCAAAGCTCCCCCTGCGCTCAAGACTGCAATGAGATGTTTATTCCTGATCATTTCCTTACCTTTCTCCGGTGCGTTCCCCTATGCTTTACAACTTGGGGACTTCTTATAAAGCAATGTAATGCAATCACCTGAAGCGCTTCTGTCCGATAACGTACATAACTGCACAAATTTATAAAAGATTTTTAATTCTTGACAAAGTTTCTGTATGATAAAGCAACTCAAGGCACGGCTTTAGCAAAGAGTTAGTCAAAGAAATTAAGGATGCAGAGATTTTGTCAGTAAGGTGCGGTAACGGACAGAACAACAAGGTAATAACCCGCATAATACGAATTAGAGTGATTGTAAGGAGGTGACAAAATGAAAAGAAGAGTGCAGGTAGTAAATGTGATAAGTGTAACTAGCGCGTTAGTCTTAACGAGCATGGCCTTCGCTCAAGGTGGTGCAGGAGCTGGTGCGGGTGGTGGCGCAGGTAGCGCCGGGTCCGGTGGAACCGGTGCTGGCGGCGTTGGAACTGGCACGGGAACCGGTGGTGTTGGCACTGGTGCAGGCACCGGAGTCGGCACTGGTGTTGGTAGCACCGGAACAGGAACCGCTGGTGTAGGAACCGGAATTGGTAGCAGCACCGGGACAGGAACCGGAATAGGTGCTGGCACAATAGGCACCGGAACTGGCACTGCTGGCACGAATGGTAACGGTATTGGCACGACGAATGGCGTTGGTGACGCGAATGCGGGCCTGGGCGTTAACGGTTTAGGCGCAACCAGAACGGCTACTGGCGTTGGTGTCGGCGCTGGCACAACTGGTGCCGGAGTCGGTACTGGCACCGGGACAGGAACCAGGGCCACTGGTGATCTGGGCGCTGGCGGCACCGGAGGTGCAGGAACTGGCACCGGAGGCACTGGCACAACTGGCACAGATACGACTGGTCTAGGTGGAACAACTGGAACCGGTGCAACAGGTGGTGCGGGCACTGGTGGTACCGGAACAACTGGTGGCACCACTGGTGCAACGGGTGTTGGCGGCACCAGCACAGGTGGCACGACCAATGGCACCTTTCAGGGAACGGCTGGCGGTGGCACCGGTGTAACAGGTGGTGCTGACACCACTGGCACCGGCACGGGCGGTACTGATACAGGTGCCTCAACTGGCGCGGGAGTCGGTGGCACTAATACTGCCACAGGTGGTACAGGAACTGGCGGCGCTGGCGGTGATATAACTGGCGGCGGTGGCACCGGAACCGACAACACTGGCGACGCTTCTGGTACGGGTGGTGGCGGCAGAGATGTTGGTGGGGCAGGAACGGATACCACCGATACCACAACGACCACCACAACCAATAGTCGGAGCATGTCCAATACGGGTGGAGAACCGCTGTTGCTTGTGGTGTTCGGCTCAATGATGTCGGGCGGAGCCGCTTTCATGCTGCGGCGTAAGAGTCAACGGCAACTTGTAAGATAAAGCTAGTGATTTTAAGCTATCGCTTTACTAGAGCACAGTTACGGCTCTTATAAGCAAATAACAGAGTGTCGGGGCAACTGGGTTTTATACCGCAGCAATGCGGAAAGACTCAGCCCCGACATTTTGCTGTCAAGCCAGCAGGTTGTTTTACACGGGTTGCTCATAGCTTGGGTGATTAACATAGCGGCGCATCCCCAGTCGCAGCTTGATACATCTTCCAGGTGGTAATTCTACAGTTACCAGTTTTCTGGTGTGTGTCGTAGTTTTCTCTAGTTTAATGCTCCTTAGTGCCTCTGTTGCTGATAAAGGCAGTTCCGTTAAATCGGTAAAGCTATGTTCGCCAAAAGCCCCTGCTTGCAGCATTAAGTAACGCTTCCGTAAAGGACTGGTGTTAGAAAGTGTAACTGTGACACTATTGGCATCTAAGTGCTGCACTAAAGCGCCTACGTCCGGAGGTAGACCGGGACGGTGCGCATCGGTATCAAAGTAACGCAACCGCACATGCAGCAGGCCCCCATGATAAATAATCTGCGGGCCACCACAGGTTAGTTGCAATAGCGCCTCAGTATGTACTGGGTTGATCTCCTGCCAGTGATGCACATCCCACTCTTCAGGGTCTCCTTCATCGTGTGCCATGCGTTCCATACGGCGCGTTATCTCATTCCACTGCTCATTGATAATTTGTTGTGGATATTGCGGGTTATCGTCCATGAGATAGCAATACCAGGGAGCGATATGAATATCATCACCTTTGCTGCGCCCGGGCCGCACGGAGGGCCAATAGGTGCGCCTTTCAGGGAAAGCCTCCACACGTTTCCAGTCTTGCGCCGCCTGGGACATAAACCAAAGTTGCAACGGGTATTCGGGGGAGAGAGGGCGGTAACTTGTCCAGCCTGCGTCAGTGTAGCGGTGGGGGATAAGCAGTTGCCCATTCTCCACACGGCCTAAGTCAATCATGCGATCCAATTGGCCGCGTGGAATATCCAGGTAGCGCATATCACCTGTTAATAACACGGCATTCATGGCGGCAATGGTCAACGGTTGGATAATGCTCATGAAGCCATGCGGCCATTGCCAGCCGTAATAGCCACCCCACCAGCGTGCGCCTTGAGCCGCTTCGCCCATGAGTTCGCCAATGATGCCGTTCGGCCCAACATTATCGGGGCAAAGACCATTATTGGCTGCAATGCGTTCAGCCCATGCCTCCAGATAATCCAAGACCCAGGCACGATAGCGATCTTCGCCGGTGTAGAGATAAGCGTGGGTGATAAGGCTGGTGGAGGTTAAGTTGAGCGGCACATCCCCCTGCATCTGCCGTTCATTGAGACGCCGTAAGATTTCGTGGTAAATACTGTCATCGTTCCAATCGGCAGTGGGGCCAGGCACCCCCGGTATATCATCAAAGGGCGGCGGATAATGCGCCAGGATTGCCCGGTGTGTGGCCCAGTCATCCCACGAATTCTCAAAGCGTGGCCCTTTACTGCCGTTAATAGGTGAGCGCATCATGCGCCGTGGCGCGTCCCAGTTCTGCGCTGCATTGTCCTCGCCCATATACATGCGCGCAAAACGCAGGGTGCGCGCCCGATCCACCTGCACAGTAGGATCAGCGAGGCCAAAGTAATAGAAATAGATAGAGCTTTCGCCGTGATGCATCCAATCATAATAAGCGTCGAATTCCCGCCATACTTGCCCATAGTCTGTGAATTGGCGTGTCACTGCATCCCATAAAAAGCGACTGCGGTTGTGCAATTGTGCGCTGCCGCCCAGAGCATAAAAGAGCGGCCAGTTGTGATAACTCTCGTAGCCATCATCCGAGCCATCCATACCGGGCCAGGTTTGCCGCCAGATGAAAGTGCCATCGGGTCGCGTATAGCGTTCCTGAAAGACGGGTGCGGCCTCGTTCATCTTGTCTATGAGCATTCGCTGCCCCAAGGCCCAGGCGGGAGGCGCGGCCATCTGAGTGGCGCGGATGGTCGTTGCAGAATTGGTCATAGGCTTACAGAAATTTAGTGTTATTCGTGGTCTTCTGATAAAGAATTAGTGACACTTTTCAGGGCGTTGTTGGTTAGGATACCCGCCACTTGCTGCGCCCAGAGATGGCGATAAATCGGGCCGTTTTCGATTAACTCGTCATGGTTGCCGCGCTCAATAATATTGCCGTGTTGCATGACTAAAACGAGGTCTGCCGTAGTCGCCACTCCTAAGCGGTGGGCGATGATAAAGGTGGTGCGACCATTGGCGAGGCGATTCAAGGCGTCTAAGACCAAGGCTTCACTCTGGGCATCAAGGTTGGAAGTCGCTTCATCCATAATTAAAACCGCAGGGTCTTTGAGAAAGGCGCGAGCAATAGCAATGCGCTGCACCTGGCCCCCGGAAAGTCCAACGCCCCGCTCACCAATAACGGTGTCATAACCATCTGGCAGGTTAAGAATAAATTGCTCAGCATTGGCCGCGATTGCTGCCGCGTGAACTTCCTCGTCGCTGGCCCCTTGCCGCCCATAGAGAATGTTGTCGCGCACCGTGCCGCGAAAAAGCAAGGGTTGCTGCGGCACAATGCCAATCACTTGGCGCAGTGAGTGGGTCGTCACTTGAGAGATGTCCTGGCCGCCGATTAAAATACGCCCGCTCTGGAGATTGTAGAAGCGCAGGAGGAGGTTCATGAGGGAAGATTTGCCCGATCCACTGCCACCGACTAACACCACTCGCCAGCCCGGTTGCACCTCGAAATCTATGCCCTTTAGGACCAAGGTGGCCGGGTCATCCGGGTAAGCGAAAATAACTTGCTCGAAGTGAACTGCCGGTGGACGGTTAACTTCTAACACTCTGGCATTTGGCACGTCTTGCACCTGGGGCGTGGTATCGAAGAACTCAAAAACCCGATCGGCCGCAATGGCCGTAGAGTGCAGGTTGGTGTAGAGGTTGCTCAGAAAATCTACTGGGGCCAGCAGCATTCCCACATAGAGATAGAAAGCCGTGACATCACCCACCGTGGCGTTGCCATGCAGCACACGATGCACGCCGAAAACGAGCATCACCACGAGACCGAGGGTGCGGGTAATTTCAGAAGATGCTAACAAGATGGCATTAAGAAAGAACTGGCGCAGCGTATAACCCTTTAAGACGCGCACCTGGCGTTGCACGCGGCGGCTTTCATAATCTTCACGGGTGAACGATTGCACTTCGCGCACCATTGAAATACGCTCTTGCAAATGGCCCGAAATGCGCGAATTGGTTTCCAAAACCTGGCGGCTGGCCGTGCGCACATGCTGCCGTAACAGCCGCGTGGTAATAATGAAAATTGGCAGGGTGGCAAAAGAGACTAACGCCCATTGCCAGTCGCGCCAGACGAGGTAGCCTGTAATTACTACCGCCTGCATCACATTTTGCGAACCTTGAATGAAGAGTAGGTCGAAAGCATTTTGCGCGGTGGTCACGTCGTTCATCAGACGTGCCACAATACCCCCGGTGGGGCGCTGGTTATGGAATTCAAGGGAGAGACGTTGGACGTGGTCGAACAGCAGGTAACGAATATCGCGCACCGCATTGGTGCCTGCGACCTGTGCCCAGTAGATGCGTCCGAGCGTCGCCCCGGCATGGATGGTTAGGATTAGGGCAAGCAAAGGCATCATGCCCCATAGCAGGTGCATCCGTTGCGCATAGTTTAGGCCGTGGGCATTCAGCACGCGGTCAATGACGTTCTTCACAAACGCGGGCATATAGAGCGGCAGCACCATGCGAATCAGCCCGGTAATGCACGCGCCGATAACCCAGATACGATATGGCCCAATAAAGGCCATAAAACGCCACAGGTTCTGGAGGCCCGTGTCGGGTGCGGTGAGGTCTTTCTCAAAGTCCTTATCGGGAGAGCTTTGAGTCGGTTTATGCGCCGTTGAAGGAACTTTGATCTGGGGGCCAGGGCTGGCCTGGCTAACTGTTTGCGCCATGTGCTAAGAAACCCGCTTTCTGGATCGTTCTCCTACAAGCGGTTATAACAGTGAATTTGCTATCTGTAAATAGAAGGCGTCACGGCAGGACGCTCACGGGGCAGCTTTGCACTCCAAAGCCAAAGGGCGCGGCCACTAGTTGTGGTCGCGCCCTGGGTTCATCCCGCTACGAGAATTTCTGTAGCATTACCTGACGATTCAACTTTAAAATATGGCCGATGTTTTGTCTGTGCGGTAGCGAACATATAGCCCTCACCCCCAGCCCCTCTCCCAATACTGGTAGAGGGGAGGTCAAAGGATAGTGACTTCGATAGCAGCCAGCAATTTTGAGTTTACACCAGCCAGTGTCAGTTTGTGCTCCCCTCGCCTACGCAGTGGGAGAGGGGCCGGGGGTGAGGGTCGCTACTTCAATATCTGATACAGATTGCTGTAATCATCCGTCCACAGGCGCAAGTTTGGACGGATTTCGGTGGGCTTGCATTCGGTTCTCTGAACCGAAGCTGTCAGGAGAGGTTGCTTGAAAAAGTCGGAGCGACCCGTCACCAGCACCCAGACGGCAGCGGTGAGTTGGTTTTCGGAGTCATCCTCTGTCCAGATCGTCCTTGTCTGCTTATGTAGTGATTGGGCAATCGCCTGCACCACTGGCTCTAAATCCAGGTAGCGGTTGGAGATATGCACGGCTAAGACACCACTGTCCTTGAGTTGGCGGAAGTATAGCTCGCACGCTTCTTTCGTCAGCAAATGCACCGGAATGGCGTCGCTGGAAAAGGCGTCTACAACGATAACATCGAAGTCCTGCCTCGGCTGCTGTTCTAAAGAGAGGCGGGCGTCGCCCATGACAATATCTACGTCGGCTTTACTGTCGCGCAGGAAACTGAACTGTGAGCCAGATTTACCCGATAGCTGCACTACGAGGGGATTAATGTCATAGAAGGTGTAGTGATCGCCGGTTCTGCCATAACTCGCCATCGTGCCGGTGCCCAGGCCAATCACCCCCACACGCTCCGGGCCGTGCGTCTGGCCTTCGCGCACCGCCAAGCCGACACCAGAGTCGGGGCCGTAATAAGTGGTTGGCTTCATGTGCAATTCGGGGGCAAGGAACTGCTCGCCATGTAGCGTGGTGCCGTGCGTCAGGCTGCGGGTGGTGTCGTCCTGGCTGACGCGCAGCACCCCGTAGAAATTGCGTCGGGTAAGGCGATACTCGTTCATGGTCTGGCGCACCCCCTTGGCCATGTAGCTGATGAGAGCGACCGTCAGCAGGGCGAGAGTGATCCAGGTCGGACCCCACCAGGCTACCGATTCATCACGGTACAGGATAAACAGTGCCAGCAATGCACAGGCGGCGATGGCCAGAGGCAGTTCGTGGAAGTCGCGGAATAAGTGGGGGGCCAGTAGCCCGACAAACAGGCCGCCTAATGCGCCACCAATAGACATCATCAGGTAGAACGAGGTGAGGTAGCGCGGATGCGGTTTCAAACGTGCCAGTTCGCCATGACAGAGGACGCAGCAGATAAAGAAGCCCGCTGAAAAGATGACAATGAGAGCTTTTAATTCGGGATGCTCAAAATCGGGCGACAGGCTATAAACCATCGCGGCAATGGTGATGGCGGGAAAGGGCAAAAAAGCCCGCTCCCAGCGCCACCCTTTGCCGCCAAAGCATATGATGAAGCTCAGTAGGTAAAGACTCAGGGGCAGCACCCACAAAAAAGGAATCGCCGCCACGTTCTGGGAGAGATGATTCGTCACGGCCAGTAACAAAACAGAGGGACAAGCGGCCAGTAATAGCCAGTAACCATGCAGCAGCCAACCGGGACGAGTTGCTGTGGCATCGTCTTCTTCGTTCGTTAAAAGCTGTGGCAGATTTTGTTGTCGCAAGGCTACGACCCCACACAGAAGCGCAAAGAGGATATACCCGCCCGACCACCCCCAGGCTTGCTGACGTAGGGTCAACATCGGTTCGACCAGCACCGGATAGGCAATAAGCCCTAACATCGAGCCTGCATTAGAGAGGGCATAGAGGCGATAAGGAAATGCCTGCTTTGTCGGAGGCGTTGGAGTCACTACGTCTGTTGGCTCATTCTGTGCTTCTTCATCCTGCGCCTCTTCGCCCCTGGCATACCACGCTTGCAGCAAGGGGCCAGTGGTGGAAAGCAGGAAGTAGGGGAGACCGACTGTAACCAGCAGCACCAGCAGAATGCGGAAGGTGGGGTCTTCAGTGCCGTGTGGCTTCAAGGCGCTCCGTGGGGTGATGGGCAGCGCAAGGACACTGACGGCTAACAGAATAACATGGAGCCAGACCTGTTGCTTCGGCTTGAGCGAGCGGATAGACCAGTGCGCATAGAGATAACCCAGCAGCAAAACGACCTGAAAAAATAGCAGGCAAATCGTCCACACGGCAGCCGTGCCACCAAACCAGGGCAAAATGGCCTTGGCGATAATTGGCTCGACTTGAAACAACAAAAAGGCGCTGAGGAAAATGGTGAGGGCGTAAAGTAGCATTCCGCATTCAATTGTGGTGCAAAGTGTGTTAGAGGGCAAGGTGGAGTGAGATCAAGAATTGAGGCTCTGGTGAGGTTAACGTATCTCGTCGGCGTTGGCCCTCACCCCCGGCCCCTCTCCCAATACTGGTAGAGGGGTGCCCCAAAGGACAAGGACGACGAATTGTACAAGTTTAAGATTGCTATATGCTGCGGGCAGCAGAAGAGTGAGACCTCCCCTCTCCCAAGGTTGGGAGAGGGGTTGGGGGTGAGGGCTACTGACACCAGTCAAAATAGAAACGTAGCATAGACTGTGCATGTAGCTTGCATAAAATGAACAATTCCACCCAGTCGGAACTCCAATGGCTGTTGGCGACTGCCGAGCGTGTGGAATCCAACCATCTCCTTTACCCAGGAGCTTGTGGCCAGTATTTTAGGCGTCCGGCGGGCTGGTATCACAGTCGCGGCGGGCACCTTGCGCGAGGCTGGCCTGATCGAATACTCACGCGGTGCCATCCACCTCCTCAACCGCCCCGGCCTCGAAGCTTGCGCCTGCGAATGCTGCCATAACATCCGAACCCAATTACAACTCTACTTAAACGCCTCCTGCTGATTTACCAAGACAAATCACCACAAAGACACAGAGAACACCAAGAGTAGGAACGAGGATAGAAGATAGAGGATAGCTACTGTATAGTCGTTACTACGATCCTCTATCCTCAATTCTCCATCCTCAGAGTCTCCTTTGTGTCTTTGTGGTGATTTATGGTAGTTATAAATTTTTAGAAAAATTTCTGATTTTTGTGCGTTACCGGACAGAACCCCCCATTTGACCTAGCCTAAAGTAAAAGGGAAGCTGTAAGTTTTCCTTAACAGGAGGAGGTCGTAAAATGAAAAGACGGACACAACTCGCAAGCGTATTGGGCGTAACCAGCGCACTGTTGATTAGTAGCGTTGCCTTTGCCCAGACAGGCGGCGCAGGTGGCGGCACGGGCGGTGCTGGGGGGGGGACAGCCGGTGGCGGTACAGCCGGTGGTGCCGGTGGCGGCACGGGCACAGATGCCAGCGGCGGCGCTGGTGGCAGCACGGGCGGCACGGGCACGTCCAGCACGAGCGGCGGTGCTGGTGGCGGCACGGGCACGGATGCTGGCGGCGGCACGGGCGGTACGGGAACTGACGCCAGTGGCGGCGGAGCCGGTGGCGGCACCGGTGGCGCGGGCGGCAGCGACATGTCGGCTGGTGGCGCGGGCGCTGGTGGAGCAGGCGCGGGCGGCGCGGGTGGCAGCGGTAGCATGGGCGGCAGCGGACGCAGCATGTCCAACACTGGCGGTGAACCGATGTTACTGATGTTAGCTGGTTCCATGATGGCTGGTGGCGCTGGCTTCGTGCTGCGTCGCAAGACCCGCTAATTGAGTTAGAAAACTTATACTGTCGTATTCCACATCAGTTAGCAAAAACGCTGGTATCTGCAACTCACCTCTCCCCTTGAGACCGGACGCCAGCGTTTTTGCGATTTCAGGAAACTTGCCATAAACTGAATGATGCACCCTGAATGGGGCTGCATCATTATTTTTGTTGGTGAAATGGATAATGCGTTTGCAGTCTAAGCCGTGGTCATGGAAGCAGCTTCAACGTCCTGTTCTCTATCTGATCTTTGTGGGCGGTATCATAACGGCTTTATGGCCGTTGGGTGAAGCCGGTTACGGCGTATGGCATCAACATGCCTTACGCGCCCAATGGGAAGCCGCCGCTGCCGCGCAGGGCAATGGCGGGCAGGACGATACCCCCTCGTCTACAGCGCAGGAAGCACCGGATTCTACACCGACAACGAAGCCGACACCCAAAGCGATTCCACCCGGTGGCAAGGCGCACCCCGCATCAAAATCCGCAAAAGCCGCCGCGCACTCTCCTGCCGCAATCCCTGCGATGGCCAAGAAAAAGCCTAAGCCCGTTTGGAGCCATCGTCATCTGACCAGTTGGCCGCCAATGCGCCTCATTATCCCGGATATTGGCTTAGATGCGGTGGTGGTCGAAGGCGTGGATGAAGCGGCCCTGCGCGATGGCCCCGGCCACGACCCTAGTTCCCATTTACCCGGCGAGCATGGCAACTGCATTATCGCTGCGCACCGTAATATGTATGGTTGGTGGTTCTATCGCCTGGGCCAGTTGGGAAGCAATTCCATTATCAAGCTCAAATCGCCGACTGAGACCTACACTTACAAAGTGGCCAAGATGACCGTGACCCATGCCACGGATACAGCTATCCTGGACGATCCCATCAACCCCGACGCCGCGCCACGTCTGACTCTCTACACCTGTGCCATCCCGCACGGCTCTAAGCGCATTGTGGTGGTCGCTAATCAGGTTGAGGCTAAATAGCCCTCACCCCCAGCCCCTCTCCCCCGCGGCGGGCGAGGGGTGTCCCAAAGGCGTGTTGCTCGTCAAATTGAAAGAACCACAGAGACGCAGAGCACACAGAGATAAACAAACTTGCTTTTTCTCCGCGCCCTCTGCGTCTCTGTGGTTTATTCTTAAGACGAGTAAGTGCCAATTCGCACACCCCTCGCCCGCCGCGGGGGAGAGGGGCTGGGGGTGAGGGCTATTTAAAATGTCCCGGCGATTTGGAACCCTGTAGTACCTCGATCAGTCCGCCGTGAAGAATCCCGCGAAATAAAGGGCGCTAACAGCAAGCCGCGTGGCCGCTTTAATTCCCAGCGCGTGGTCGCATAGCCAACGGCAGCCCCCGCAATAACATCATGCACATGATGGGCGCGCAACTCGACGCGAGAAGCGGCAATTAAAGAGGCCCCTAGATACCAGAACGGTGCCTGCCGGGGATGCCAATGACTCGCCATGCTGGCGGCGGCAAAGGCTGCCGTGGCATGGCCACTGGGGAAACTGGTTCTGTTATTGGAGTTCGGTCGCTTCTCGCGCACCACATTTTTTAGGACTTCCGTAATAACGGAACTGGTAATTATTGAGTCGGAAGTGCGTAAGGCGTGGTCTTTGCCCTCTTTACCATCTTCGAGTAACGGTAAGACCACGCTGCCAGCCACCAGGCCAAAGGTGGCTGGGCCAGATAAAAAGCGCGAAGCGCGATGCCAGCTTGATTCATTAGGATCGGCCTGCGCCGGAGTTGACGGCAGCACACTGCCTAGCGTGATCGTTGAGGTTAACAGAACAAATCCGATTTTTGAAAAGCGCAACATGAGAGTTCTCCTTATTTGTTCCTCAAGCATTATACAATGTGAAGCCGCCGTTTAATGTCGTTTTTATATTAGAAAACGTTAAGCTTCACCATAGAGAGGATAGCAAGGCCAGATCAATGGCAGTGTGCGCTACCGCACAGTCTGCCTTAACCATAGGCTTTATACTTGCTCTATAGAGAGTTGCATTGATGGAGGGGAGATTAAGTGATGGAAACTACTGATACAAACCAGCAGAGTGGCAATCAGAATACAAACAGTGACAGCGATGGTGGCTTCGCTGTCCCAGCCGACGACCCCCGTAACACCCGCAATCGAGGCGGCTTAGCAGCCGATGCTGGAACGGTTATTGGTGGCTCGTCCGGTGATAGTGCAGGCCCAGGGCCAGCCAATATGGGGACGACCGGAGCCGATTTAGCTAACACTGACCCGGAGCATGACTTAGGCGCGCGAGGCACCGGGGGAGCTAATAGTGGCCAGCTTGATGTGAGCAGTGTGAGTTCTATTAGTATGGCCGATGCGCAAAGTGGCCCGCCCGGAGTAGGCCCGGTGGAAGGCAGCCAGTCGGGGGCAGTGGCTCCCCGTGTCGAGATGTCGGATGTGGGCTTGGTAGACCTCAATACAACCGATGTCACAGCGGATGCCGGGGATGGCACAATGGGCGCTCGCGTCGAGGATGCGGACGGCAACCCGCTGTAATTTTAAGGATTGAGCAATGGCGTTAAAGGCAATGATTTTTGATGTGGATGGCACTCTGGTAGATACCAACCGGGTGCATGTGGAAGCCTGGTGGCGGGCCTTTCAACGCTGCGGCTATGAAGTGCCCGTCTCGCGCATTGCGCCAGAGATTGGTAAAGGCGGTGATATGCTGGTGCCTGCCGTGCTCGGTGAAGCGGCTGAAAAAGAATCCGGTGAAGCTCTGCGCAATTATCATAACCAGGAGTTTCTGGACATGGCGGCGCACGAGCACTTTGAGATTTTTCCTCGTATTGCGGATTTATTTAGGACTCTGCATGAGCGCGGACTTAAGGTAGCTCTGGCTACCTCTGCGAAACCTAAGCAACTTGAGGCTATCGAGAAAAGTGCTCGTATTGAATTCCAACCCTTAGTTGATTTAATCGTAACGGCGGAAGCCGCCGAGAAAAGTAAACCCGCGCCGGACATTATTGCCGTGACAGTGAAGAAATTGGGCCTTCCTCCGCAGCAGTGTGCGATGGTCGGCGATAGTCCTTATGATGCCCAGGCCAGTCGGGATGCTGACGTTATCTGCTTTGGGGTGCTAACGGGAGGCTTCTCGCGGGAAAAACTACTCCAGGCCGGGGTTGTTGCCGTGTGGCAAGATACCGCTGATTTATTAAAGCACCTGGATGTAACGCTTGGCCGCGCTACGGCAAACGCTTAACTTCTCAATTGAACTTTTATGGCCGTTAGACAACAAGATGCAGAGCGGGTTCACCAAGTTGCTCAGGCAAAATTCGGTTATGAAAAGTTACGTCCTGGCCAACAGGAAGCCATAATATCGCTGCTGCAAGGGCAGGATACCCTCGCCATTATGCCGACCGGAGCAGGCAAATCGGCTATCTATCAAATTGCCGCTCTGCTGTTGCCCAATCCGACCATCGTTGTTTCTCCCCTCATCGCTTTACAAAACGACCAAGTTCAAAGCATTCAACAACACGACATTGCCGCCGCTGTGCTAAATTCCGCCTTATCATCCACCCAACGGCAGGCGACGCTTGAAGCCTTTGCCGCAGGCGAGTTGAAGTTTCTGCTGCTCGCGCCAGAGCAGTTCAACAATGAAGAGACCCTGACTCATCTAAGCGCGGCGCAACCCTCCTTAGTGGTGGTGGATGAAGCGCACTGCATCAGCGAGTGGGGCCACGATTTTCGTCCCGATTATCTTAAACTTGGCGCTGTTTTGGAAACGCTGGGACATCCCGTTACTTTAGCCCTGACTGCCACCGCTTCACCCCCCGTGCGTGCTGAAATTGTGCAACGACTAAGCCTACGCGAACCATACATGATAGTGCAGGGTTTCAATCGCCCGAATATCCACCTCAGCGTTGAACGCTTTGAAAGTGAAGGCGCGAAGCGAGATGTGCTAATTGAACGGGTTGTGGCAGCGGTCAAAGCCGATTATGCACCAGGCATTGTTTATACCGCTACGCGCCAGGGTGCCGAAGAAATTAGCCAAGCTTTAAATGAATACGGAGTGCGCGCGGCTTACTATCATGCTGGTATGAAAAAGGCAGAGCGCGATGTGGTGCAGGAACAATTCATGGCCGATGAATTAGAAGTCATAGTGGCCACCATCGCTTTCGGTATGGGGGTGGACAAACCTAATGTGCGCTTTGTTTTCCACCTCGATATTAGCGACTCCCCCGACGCGTATTACCAGGAAATCGGACGGGCCGGACGCGATAGTGAACCGGCGCGGGCCATTCTCTTTTATGATCCGCAGAATTTAAACTTGCGTCGGTTCTTCGCCGCCAGTGGTCAAATAGACATCGAGCAAGTTGAACAGGTGGCTAACGTGCTGCAAGAACATGACGGGCCAGTTGAGCCACAAGAGATTGCCGACATAACAGAATTATCACAGGGTAAAATCACCACAGCCATCCATCGCCTGGAAGAAGTAGGCGCTCTCGAAACTGCGCCCAATGGTGAGGCCATTGCCACCGTGTCTGAGCTTGATGTTAATGAGGCGGCGGCGGCAGCAGCCCAGGCGCAGGAACGCCATCAGATGTTCCAGCGCTCGCGCGTGACAATGATGCAAGAGTATGCTGAGGGACGTGGCTGCCGTCGCACCTATCTCTTGAATTACTTCGGCGAAGAATTTCAAGCTCCCTGTAACTATTGCGATAATTGTGATATGGGTGTGGCACTTCAACTTGAAGCAGCTACCGGGGAGCAACCTTTCCCTGTTAATAGCCAGGTCGCCCACAAAGAGTGGGGCGAGGGACAAGTACTACGTTATGAGGCGGATAAAATAGTGGTGCTTTTCGATAGCGTCGGCTATAAAACTCTGGCTGTGGCTCTAGTCTGTGAGAATAATCTGCTAACAGCTTGCTCGTAGCCAATAGTTCAAGCCACTACCTCGTATGTTGTCATTCCGAGCGTAGCTAAGCGCAGTCGAGAAATCTTGTTAACTTGCACCTTAAGTAATAATCTAAGTTTCTACTAAGTTAGCCACGAATGAATTCGTAGGCTGCAAGACCAAGTCCGCGCGGCGGACTGCCTGAGTCGCCGTAGGGCGACTTCGTTTTGCAGCCGGTGGTTTCAACCACTGGCCCTAAGTAGCAACTTGGGTTAAGTAATAATATTCTCCGTCACTCTGGCAGTAGTTCTGTACTCTCATCCTCTAACCTCCCTTTAACTGCGCTTAATCTATGTGCGCTACCGTACAGAACAAAATTGCTGCGTTATTTATACTTTCAGTACTCATAAAATGTCAGCGTTTCATGTGCTGAATCTGACAGGCGTAAATTGATAATATGCAGCCGGACAAGGAGCATAGATGAAAGCTAAACCACGCATAGCCTGGGATTATAGCCAACGAAATATGGCGGAGCCTGAACGGTTACTGCAAAGCAAAAGTTTTACAGCGTGTTTAGAGCAGGCTGAACTTTGCTGTGAGCAGGCGCGGCAAGCAGCACGGGCGCGTCGTTTCAAGGCCGCCTGTGGTTTATTTACGACTGCTTCCGATCTCTATCGTCGCGCTCTCAATTTAGACAGTGCATCTTATCCGGCTGTTGAAAATCGGCTGCGTGCGATTGAAGTCGAGATTAATACCAATACTGAACTGGCTAAGGATATGGTGCAACGCATAACCGCCAAACCAGGGCACAACCCTTTTAAGTAGGCAGTCCATAAGGGGAGTTATAAACACAATGGTAGAGATGGGTCACAAAATTAAACAGGATGCCAATAAAGTTCCGCGCATGGATATTCCAGCTATTAACGCCTGTGCAAGTTATAGCTATGGCTACACCACAGTGCATCGCCGGTTAGCAAAGGCCAGGGCACAGCAGGCAGGGCGTTTAGATGTCACTGAAGAGGATGTGGCTGTTACGGCCATTGAAGCGTGTCGCGCGTATCTCCGTGATTTGGAACAAAATGCCGCCCATCAGAAAAGCAAACGCCCACAGGCGTGAAGTAGCCAGATGATAAAGCTCTGTGCGTTGAGATGTAGGAAGATCAGGTAAGCAGATTTTAATACTGATGTTCTTAATGAGTGTCTTGTGGATTTATAGCCTTAAAATTATTGTTACCAGCTATCTCCATTCTAAATTTAAAATTGTCTTTTTCGAGACTATCTTGTATTTACTATTATTTAAACTTAGTTCATTAAAATCTTCCTAATCTTGGCACAGAATTTGCCTAATATAAATACAATGGAGCAGCGTTCTCCTCGTCAGATTGGTGATTTGATAGTTTGAGCAGTGGAACCAAATAACGGCCATTAAGTGCGTTAAATATCTCCCTCGGTTCCAACGCTATTTTCTTACTGACGATTGCTAAAGTCGAAGGCCGACTTGACAGCACTATCTAAAGCGATAGTTGCATCGCTTTGGAATAACTGTATAACCCTTCCGGGTTGGTTGAGGTTAATTTTAAATAGGGGTTATAGTGTCGAGCCGTACTGTCAGACACTTAACTCCATATTTCTCTAAGATAAGTTTTAAAGAGGTGAAGAGGATGAGTCCAAGTTACACAGACGGTATAGTTTCTTCTATGAGTAGTTTTGAAAAAAAACAAGCCCAGCAGGGCAACCTAAGTTATCCAATTATTGTACATTCCCACTTGCGTTGGGACTGGGTTTGGCAGCGTCCACAGCAATTTCTATCCCGTTTGTCGAAGCGGCATCGTATTCTTTTTGTCGAAGGCCCGCAGGTAGTCGAAACCAATGAACCGCCGTGTTTTGGATTGCATCCTGTAGCGGAGTATCCCAACATCACCGTGATGAAAACCGAGTTTCCCGCATCGCGGTTTCAGGATGGGGAATGGGTGGATGCACAGCGTCATAAACTCTTAAAAGAAGCTTTGCAGGGGCCGTTGGCGCACAAGTTTGAAAACCCGGTGCAGTGGTTCTACGACCCGATGGCGGTCAAGCCCTTTGTCGGCAAAATGGATGAGATCGCAGTGGTCTATGACTGCATGGATGAATTGGCTAAATTTAAATTCGCCCCTCCTGAATTGATTGGCCGCGAGCGCGAATTACTGGCCGCTGCTGATGTCGTTTTTGCCGGTGGTCGCAAGATGGCCGAGTCGAAGAGCCGTCATAACGACAACTGCCATTTCTATGGCTGCGGCGTAGATATTGAGCACTTTGGCAAAGCTCGTTTAAATGACACTCCGTTGCCATATGATGTGGCTAACCTCAATGGCCCCATTCTGGGCTACTTTGGTGTGGTGGATGAGCGCATGGATTATGAACTCGTGGCTAAGTTAGCTGATGCTAATCCACGCTGGAACATTGTCATTGTCGGGCCGCATACCAAAGTAGACCCCGAAACGTTACCGCGCCGCGATAACATCCACTGGCTGGGTGGCCGCAACTACGAGCAGTTGCCCGCTTATACAAAAGCTTTCGATGTTTGCCTGATGCCGTTCGCTTTAAATGAAGCGACTGAATATATTAACCCCACTAAGGCTTTGGAATATATGGCAACGGCCAAGCCGATTGTCTCTTCGGCAGTGCCTGATGTCGTATCCAACTTCAAGCCGGTTGTAAAGATTGCCGATTCGCATGAAGAGTTCATTCAATTCTGCCATCGCGCGGTTATGCAACCTGACCAGGTAGCCGTTGAGCGCGGTTTAAAGATGGCCGAAAATAACACCTGGGATGCCATTGTGGCTAAGTTGGAAAAGCATATCGAAGAGGCTATCGAAGCTAAAGAGGCCAAGGTGGAGGGTGCGGACAAGCGGGTTGCTGTTTCTGCCGCTTAATCTGTTCACTTAGTCTGCTGTGGTGTTGTAACGCTTGATAAAGGAAAATTAATTAGGTAGCGCAAAGAGGCAAATGCATGTTTGATTATCTCATAGTTGGAGCAGGATTCGCAGGCAGTGTTTTAGCAGAACGATTGGCGGTGGGGTCGAATAAGAAAGTGTTGTTGATTGATAAGCGGCCTCACATCGCTGGCAATGCTTACGATTACTACAACGAAGATGGGATACTGATTCATAAGTATGGCCCGCACATCTTTCACACCAATTCTAAAGATGTGTTTGAATACCTATCGCGCTTTACCAAATGGCGGCAGTACCAGCACCGCGTCTTAGCCTGTGTGGATGGGCAATTAGTGCCCATTCCCATCAACCTCAACACCATCAATCAGCTTTACGGCCTCAATCTTAATTCCAGCCAGGTGGATGATTTCCTAAAGTCAATGGCTGAGCCAGTGGAGAAGGTGCGCACCTCGGAAGATGTGGTGGTGGGCAAGGTCGGGCGTGAGTTATACGAGAAGTTCTTCCGGGGCTATACGCTCAAGCAGTGGGGTCTTGATCCATCAGAACTTGATGCCTCGGTAACATCACGGGTGCCAACCCGCACCAACCGGGATGACCGCTATTTCACTGATAGCTACCAGGCGATGCCCTTGCATGGGTACACACGCATGTTTGAGAATATGCTGGATCATCCCAACATCAGCATTATGCTGAATACCGATTATCGGGAAGTCAAGGATTTTATCCCCTATAAAGAAATGATCTACTCTGGCCCGATTGATGAGTTCTTTGATTATCGCTTTGGCAAACTTCCCTATCGTTCCTTAGAATTTAAATTTGAAACTCATGATGTACCGCTCTACCAATCGGCACCGGTGATTAATTACCCCAACGATTACCTTTATACTCGTGTCACCGAGTTTAAATATCTCACTGGTCAGGAACATCGCAAAACATCTATTGTTTATGAGTATCCGCAGGCCGAAGGTGATCCTTACTATCCCGTGCCGCGCCCCGAAAACGCCGAGCTTTATAAGCAATATCAAGCTTTAGTCGAAGACCTTAAGACTGTTCACTTTGTAGGACGCTTAGCGACTTATAAATACTACAACATGGATCAGGTCACGGCGCAGGCTCTAACGACTTATGCGCGTATTACAGGCACCAGTCGGGCGGAATCACTCCGTTAGAAGATTGCTCTAATGAATAAAGTTACACGAATGAAGAAAAGTGAGCTATAATGAGCTAACTTTTCATTAAAGGATGACTGTCGGATGCTAACTACGAGCAAGCAGTCTTCACCCTTATTGTTGTCTAGACAATCTAACACTCGCTCCAAGGAAAAGGTGCTGGAACTGTGGGGTGGAGTGGAATGCACTTTTAACCGCGTCGGCGACGTATATTTCGATCAACTCGAACGCAGCGGACATGCCACCCGCCTCGAAGACCTGGATTTATTTGCCGAACTAGGCATTAAGGCGATGCGCTATCCTATCCTGTGGGAGCGCCACGCACCGCAACAACCCGATGCCATAGATTGGGTTTGGGCGGATGAGCGTTTAGGGCGGCTGCGCGAGCTAAACATCAAACCAATTGCGGGCCTGCTCCATCATGGCAATGGCCCTCGTTATACCAATCTACTCGACCCCAATTTTCCTTCTGGCTTAGCCGGTTTTGCGTTGTCTGTGGCGCGGCGTTACCCGTGGGTAGAAGACTACACACCAATCAATGAGCCGCTCACGACAGCGCGCTTTTGTGGCCTGTATGGGCACTGGTATCCACATGGCTTTGATGGCCCCACATTCTGCCGCATTCTGCTCAATGAGTGCCGTGCTGTGGTGCTGGCTATGCGTGCTGTCCGCCAGGTCAATCCAAAGGCACGCTTGGTGCAAACGGAAGACATTGGTAAAGCCTATAGCACTCCGCCTTTAAGTTACCAGGCCGAGTTTGAGAACCATCGCCGCTGGCTTACATTCGATTTGCTCTGTGGCCGCCTCAACCGCGATCATCCCCTCTGGGACTACTTCCATGCGATGGGCATTGCCACAGAGGAACTGGAAGTCTTTCTCGATGAACCGTGCCCCCCAGATGTTATCGGCATTGATTATTATGTTAGCAGTGAGCGTTTTCTCGATGACCGTCTGGAACACTATGCGCCCCATGAACATGGAGGCAATGAGCGCCACCAATATGCCGATGTCGCCGCCGTGCGAGTGTGCGCAGAAGGCTTAATTGGTTTAGACGGCATTGCCCGTGAGACCTGGGAACGCTATGGCTTGCCGATAGCTATGACCGAAGCCCACCTCGGTTGCACGCGTGAAGAGCAAATGCGCTGGATTATGGAAGTGTGGCAGACCGCACATCAATTGAGCCACGATGGTTTAGATATAAAAGCGGTTACAGCATGGGCGCTTTTAGGTGCCCATGATTGGGATACGCTTGTTACCTGCAACAGTGGTCTGTATGAGCCAGGGGCCTTTGATCTGCGTGGCCCCAATCCACGACCCACGGCCATTGCCCGTATGCTGCGCGAATTGGGGCAGGGCCGCAATTATCAGCATCCAGTGCTATCTGTGCCGGGCTGGTGGCAGCGTCCTGAACGCTTACTTTACCCACCGCTGTCGCGTGAACAACACGCGCTGTCGCGTGAGCCGCACGCAACGCTCACCGCAGCGGTCTCAACAGCTTCGCCTCCAACGGGCAAGCTATTGCCTACACTGGAAAGCAAACTGACGACAGCTTTTCTGTCCCTGGTGCCGCGTAGCAAAGCTCGCGCTAAGTCGCGTGCGGCTCAACCCTTGCTCATTACGGGAGCCGCCGGGACGCTGGGTAGTGCCCTGGTGCGACTGTGTAATTTGCGGGGGCTGCCACACTGCGCTTTAACGCATCGGGAACTCGATATTGCGGATGCGGCGGCTGTTGCAGCAAGATTAGATGAACTAAAACCGTGGGCTATCATCAATGCCGCCGGTTACATCAACATTGAAAGTGCCCAACGCTATCCACATAACTGCTTACGCGCCAACACCCAGGGCGCTACGATTCTGGCCAATGCCAGTGCGCAACGCGGCATACAATTAATGACTTTTTCTTCCGATCAAGTTTTTGATGGTGCGCAGAGTAAGTCTTATGTGGAAAGCGATGCGGTCGCTCCCCTCAATGTTTATGGACGCAGCCAAGCTGAAGCGGAACAAATGGTCTTAGCAACTCTACCGGCAGCCCTTATCATTCGTATGGGCGCACTCTTTGGCCCCTGGGATGAGCGGAATTTCTTGACCTATGCCCTGCGCACCCTGGCGGCAGGACATCCCCTGGCCTTAGCCGAGGACGCTGTTATTTCGCCCACCTATGTGCCGGACTTAGTGCAGGCCAGTCTCGACTTGCTCATTGATGGCGAGAGCGGTTTGTGGCATTTGAGTAGCCCTGGCGCTGTGACCTGGGTGGAATGGGTGCAACAGGCTGCTGCGTTAGCCGGTATTGATGCCAGCCGTATCGAGCCGCGCCCGGCATGGGCTATGGGCCTTAACGCACCTCGCGCGCTTTATAATGTGTTGGGCAGCGAGCGCGGCGAATTACTGCAACCACTAGAGAACGCCCTTTGCTGCTACGCCGATGCCATGTCATTTGAGCGGCGGGATGCGCTAATGGGTGAACAGCAACGCGCTGCTTAGAATTTAGCCGGGGCTATAAAAGCCCCGGCAGGAAGGCTAAAGCCGACCGTCCTCTCGGACGGTACTCTCATTAAAGACTTCATCGTGATGCGTCCAACGGACGCTTGGCCAACGGCCTTCCTGCCGGGGCTTTTATAGCCCCGGCCTACGCTCACTATTTCTCTATGGTAGTGGAATGTCAGGGCGTCGTTCTTTCCAGGTGCGAGTCTTCATATTGCCTAACCATGGCTGCTCTATGACCTTGTCTAAGGGAAGTTCGGCCACTGCAATGGCGTGTTCAGGCGTGGCTTCACTCAGCACTTCCCCGGTTGGGTCTACGATAAAAGTTTTCATGTCGTAGCTGGAGGTAACCAGGTAAACGTGATTCTCAATGGCGCGAGCGCGGGCTAGAACTTCGTTGCCGCCCCAGATGGGCAGTAGTATGACTTCGGCCCCTTTGAGGGCTAAGGCTCGCGCTGGTTCAGGAAACTGCACGTCCCAACAAATCAGCAGGCCCACTTTGCCAAAATCCGTATTGAAAACGGGGTAAGCATCACCGGGCGAGAGTCCGGCTTCAACCTCCTCCCGGGGCAGGTGCGTTTTGCGATAAGTGCCTACCACTTCACCCTGCCGCCCAATTAACACCGCAGTGTTATAAATCGTGGCCCCAACTCTTTCATAGAGGCCAGCGACAATGTAGGTATGTAACTTCCTGGCTAATGCTCCTAATTTCTGGGTAGTTGGCCCTGGAACTGGCTCACTCACTTCCTCATAAGTTTTGCCAGTGCCAACAACTGTCATGCCTTCGGGCAGGCAAATAATGTCTGGGCGCTGCGCCGCTGATTCTTCAATAAGACGGCAAAATTCTTCCACACTGGCGGCTGCCGATTTGGTGTCGCGGGGCCGGTGGTAAATCGTGACCGCCCGCACGGTTCGATGCGGCGGAGAAGGTTCTTCTAATAGTTGAATATCATCCCATAAGACAGTGCCCTTGGGAGACCACCCAAAGCTAAGATCAATAACAACAGCGCGGGCTGCTGGCGGCGCTGGCACGACGTATTCCATTTTCGTCCAGTCGCCGCTCTTGCTTATGTCCAGTGCATAATCGGGCGGGCTTACCCTCTGATCCTTCTCATCCAGCCAATCAAGCTGCGCCGACACGCAACGGCGGGGATAAGCAACATTTTTGGTGTGATAGTAGGCAATAAAATGGTAGGTGCGGCCCCCAACGATGCCCTCAATGCGCCGACGCCACGACCCATAAGCTGCCGCATTGTTGTTGCCGCCCATTTCCAGGGCACCGTGCCCATGCAGGCCGCCAGTGGGATTGATAGCAAAGTGGGGTGCAATTTCAGGGCGTGGCGACCAGGTTGTCCAGCCGTCGGGCCGGTGTTCAGTAGAGGTTAGAGGAGCAAAATCATGGAAGCGAGCGACTACAGGCATGAAGTGGTTTCCTTGGGGAGCGTCAACTTGGGTAGCAGCAACGCGAGGCGTAATGCACCAACCCATGCTATAACACAGGCCAAGCCATAAAAAGGCGCACACTAAGCGGTGGCGTTGATGCAGCATAAGGCATTCTCTGTTCTGCTCTATTATTTTAACTCTTGAGCCTGTAGCTGGCCGCAACAGGACTCTTTTATGAGAAAATAGGGTTAGCTTATGGCACAAGTTTATGATGTGATTGTTATTGGTCTGGGCGGCATGGGAAGTGCGGCGGCTTATCAGTTGGCGTCACGGGGCCAGCGCGTCTTAGGCTTAGAGCGGCACACTCCGGTGCATCATTGGGGATCAAGTCATGGCCAATCGCGCATTATCCGCCAGGCTTATTTTGAAGACCCGGCTTATGTGCCGCTCCTGCTGCGCGCTTATGAATTATGGAAGCAGCTTGAGCGTGAAGTGGGGCAAGAGTTACTAACGATTACTGGCGGCTTGATGCTTGGCCCACCAAACAGTGAAGTAATCTTAGGCAGTATCCGTAGCGCCCAAGAACACAATTTGCCGCATGAAATCTGGGATGCATCCGAGATAAAGCGCCGCTTCCCACCGCTGCAACCGGATGCTCAAGTGGTGGCGCTTTATGAAGAGCAGGCGGGTTTCGTGCACCCGGAAGCGGCGGTGCGTTCCTATCTGCAACGGGCGGAGCAACTGGGCGCGATATTGCACTTTGAAGAACCCGTCACGGCGTGGACTGCCGCGCCATCGGGTGACGGAGTGCGCGTGACGACGGCACAGGGCACTTATGAAGCAGGGCGGTTAGTGATTGCTCCAGGTGCCTGGGCACCAGAAGTTTTATCCAGCCTGGGGCTGCCTCTCGAAGTGCAACGGCAAGTGATGTATTGGTTTGATCCCCTGGGTGGGGTTGAGCCATTTAGTGTCGGCCATTTTCCTATCTATATCTGGGATTGCGCTGATGGGGCGTATTTTTACGGTTTTCCCGCGCACAATGGGCCACAAGGTGGTGTCAAAGTGGCCTTTCACACCTTTGGCACGCCTTGCACGCCGAATGCCATAGACCGCGAAGTGGATGCGACCGAAATAGAAAGAATGCGAAGCTATCTGGCCTCTCGCATCCCGGCCTTGAATAGTGTTTGCCTGAACGCCGTAACCTGCATGTATACGAATACACCAGACCAACATTTTGTTATCGCGCTGCACCCTCAGCACCCACAGGTCGCTATTGCCGCTGGTTTTTCCGGGCACGGCTTTAAATTCGCCAGTGTGGTGGGTGAAATTCTGGCTGACTTGGTTATGGAAGGAGCTACCAGGCATCCTACCGCTCTTTTTGCGCCACAGCGATTAATCACGCCAGGGGTAGGGTAGAAATGAAATATGTTTAGTCTTGAAGACGAGTCTTTAGAGACCCTAACAAAAGGCATTAAGGTATGGCGCAAGAGCCATCCGTCATGTTTCGCTGCGCTCAACATGACGTGACTCTGCGGTTTTGTTAGGCGCTCTTATGAACTTTACTGGTGGTTTGATTTATGGCTGATGCTGGGCCGATGGTGTCAGCTTGGCTTCCTCCGGGCCTATTTGTCTTGCTGTCTGATTCGTGAACTTTATCGCCAGACCAAGGTCAGGTATGAAAAGGTATTGCAAGCCCAAGAAGAAAAGCTCAAAGCGGAAAGCGTAACCATAGAAACCCTATCCGACAGCGGCGGCTATCAGGTGGTGGAATAGAGAACTATGGATGTCTTCTTAATACTGATGGCTATCTGTTTCATATGGCTCTACCTGAATGGCCTGCTCACAGAACGAATGGCCTGCTCACAGAACGCCAATGAAGAATCCCATAAAGCTAAGGCGAGAGAAATAGAGCAACACAGCGTCACGGTGGAAGTGGATTAGAGTGAGTGCAGCAGCAATTATCGCCTATAGCGGTGTTATGCCGCAGTTTCCCCTCCCTTGCAAGTTGTCCCCACAGCCCGTAAAATGCGGCCTAGTGAGCCTATAAAGCCACAAGTACCGCTCCAAGGAGGCGGAGCGGCATAATATATTGTTAGCCCGCCGTGCGCAGCCTACACGTCCATCAAAGTGTCATAATCAAGAACATGGACACCGAACTAACCCATAACTTGGCGAAGCTGCTGTCTGGTGGCGGGTGGATGTTCCACATTCTCGCATTCATTTTTGCATTCCTGGGCAGTATTGCTGGCGGGTATTTCGGCGCTTACGGGAACAAACGAGGAGAGTTGCGAGCAATTCAAGACGATTTCGAGAAGGTGAAATCCCAGCTTCAAGAAACCACGCGACTCACTACTGCAATTCAAACAGAAATAACAAAAGGCGTTTGGGTTGAGCAGCAGCGATGGGAATTACGACGCGATCTGTACACGGCACTTCTAAAGAATCTATCAGAAGCCAAATACACACTGTCGCAAGTCATTAAAGCTGAAACAAGAGAATTCAAAGGAAGCGACGAGGAGAGAGACAACTTTACAAACGATATGTTAGAACGTAATCGTATAGCAAGTCAAGAAATAGAAAATCTAATTCACCACACCGGAGTCCTATTTTTAAGCAGTGAAGCACTAGAAACAATCAATACTTTTTTGAACGCTGAGAAATTACGAATCAAGCAGTTAGAGGATAGTGGAGCTGATTACGCAGAAATTTCCGCTGAGGCCACATCTTGGAGCCTGCATCTGGATAACGAGATTCGTGCCGCCTACATAGCGTATGATGAAATCGTAAACGTGGCCAAAGCAGATCTGCAAATCAATGGTTAATACAACGGGCTAACAAGGCGCTGCACAATACCCTATCTCTTGCCTAAATGCCATTCGCTATGCGATACTGAGCCAAAATAGGGAGGTGCCATATGAATAAGGATGTTAATGGATTATATTATCCGTTCATTCACTTTAGGAATGAAGCCTGGCTTAAGCGTGCGGCCCTATATTGGGATCAAATGGCTAGAATAGTGCCTCCTCATGATTTTCCCCGCGACTCAGACACAGTTAGTGCCCTTAAATACAAAGCTGGCTTTATTTTAGATGAGAGACCTCACAACGCAGCAGATAATGTTGGAGAAAAATTTTTAAAACTGCTCCAAGATTATGAGCAGCCTCTTCTCAGGCGCTACGCAATCAAGAAGGATAGGCGGAAATTACATCCATCAGAACTTTATAGAGGGCACGCTGTTAGAGATTCTAACATCGTAGAAGTTTATTATGGTAAGATGCCGACAAGATTACGACAAGCCTTCACAGACACTGGGTTAGCCTCTCCAGACGACTACGGTGAGGTTCTAAAAATGCATCATCAATTAGCTGGAGTTTATATGACCGCTCTGGCTAATGAGATGGCAAGAGGGAACTATCAACCAGTCACAGACAATCCATTACACCATTATGCCTTAATGGGGGATACCGTAGAGCATATAGCTGAGGCACTACTTCCCTCAAAACGAAGTCTTCAAAAGAAGAATCAACCCTCCGGTACAATGGGTGGTGATGTGGTGCAAGTTGCAATGTTTGCAATCGAAACAGTTATCCCCAGAGACATCGAGACATTATCTGTGGATGAAATTATTCATTTCCGCAAAGAACATAAAGATGCTATGCGGCATTTCCGAGATAATGTAGAGGCGTTTGTTCAAGATCAGTCACTGATTAAAGCAGCTTCACAGGATGAATCAAAATTCCAAGAAGCATTAAAGAGAGCCTATCAAGCGAAAATAGAACGACACTTAAATAGCTTAGAAGCCTACTTTGCTACTCTTAAGAAGGAAACTGTAAGGACATTAATATTCGTATCTCCTAGTGCTTGTGTAACAAAAGGCTTACCCGCTATTGGACTAACATTAGAGCCTACATCGGCTTTTATAGGTGCCCTGGCCGTGAGTACGTACGCTGTCTTTCAAGGCAAACAAAAAGAAGCCAAAAAACAGGTGGGGCCTTCCATTTACTTACTACATCTTAAAGAACGATTTCAGCCAACAGACAGAAGAACATCCATATCAAGGTGGGCGCGTCACTTCTTCTTTCGTGTATAATACCTGATTGCATATCAGAGCAACAATTCTTAAACAACCGCCGAACCAGGCGCTGCAACGGATGGGTTCCAGCTCCGCTGCGCCTTCCCCACCGCAAACCTTGGCGTTGGGCCTCATGCGCGCGACTTAGCTAAAATCGTTATAATTCATGAGGGTGAAGCTATTATGCAAACCGTGACTCTGGACGAAGCAAAAACACATCTGCTTGACCTGATCGAAGCCGCTACTGCTGGCGAAGAAGTCTTTATTCAGAAAAATGAAGATGTAGCAGTGCAACTTGTGCCACGAACGGTCAAGCGGCGTAAGCGGCAGTTTGGCAGTGCTAAAGGTCTTATTGCAATGGCTCCTGATTTTGATGCGCCGTTGGAAGACTTCAAAGAATATATGGAATGAAATATCTGCTCGATACGCACAGCTTAATCTGGTTCATCGAGGGCAACCTTCAACTGAGTGTCCATGCTCGCCAAGTGATAGATAATGAAGGGAATGAGCTATTCATCAGTATCGCCAGCTTGTGGGAGATGGCCATCAAGTTCAGCATCAGTAAGTTAGACCTGGGACAGCCTTTTGAATCGTTATTCCCCGCACAGTTAGAGCACAACAGTATAGAGATTTTGGGTATCACGGTTGAACATCTCAAAGCTGTCTGTAACCTGCCTTTCTACCATCGTGACCCGTTTGATCGTTTGATAATCGCTCAAGCTCAAGTTGAGCAATTACCTATCATCAGTTTAGACAAGATATTCGATAGTTATGGCGTAAAACGGGAGTGGTAGTGATAGCCATGAGGCCCAACTAAGCATTACCCCCGATGCCTTCCGGCTTCGTGCCTCAACCTCCAAGCGCGGCTAAATTCAGTGTTGGGCCGTCGCACGTAGCCAAGCCGTGCGCTTGGTCTTCTGCTATGCAACACAGTGACAAAATGAATGAGCCATTGGCCGATTTTGTCATCCGGCCCGCAAGTAACGCAGACCGGAGCCGAGTCAAAGCCTTCGTCTTTGGCATCCTGACTGAGTATGGTTTGTCGCCTGATGCTCAAACTACAGATGCCGACTTAGAGGATATAGAGGAAAGCTACATCAAGAGAGGCGGTTGCTTTGAGTTGCTGGAGGATATGCAGGGCCAGTTGTTGGGCACAGTTGGTCTCTATCCCGTGGACGCAGAAATATGTGAACTGCGCAAAATGTATCTGGCACCCTACGCACGCGGTAGAGGCTGGGGGCGTCTGCTCTTGGAGCGCACTGTTTCTCAGGCTCGCCAGTTGGGGTTTAAGCACGTCACTCTGGAAACAGCCAGTGTATTGAAGGAAGCCATCCGTCTTTATGTTAGCTTTGGGTTCCGCGAGACGCCTGCCAAACATTTATCAGCGCGTTGCGACCAAGCCTACATTTTAGATCTCTAAGTCCTCCATAATGGCCTAACCGGGCGCTCCGCCCCACCATCTAAGCCGCTTGTATAACCCTTCTGCCAGCCGCAATTCCATCATTTCACACTGCTTATTGTCTTGGGTGCAGGGCTGGCCGCTAGCTATACAAGTGGCCGTCGCCTCCCCTGCTGCCGGAGCCACAATGGAAGTAATCAGCGCCATTGCCAGGCCAGGGGCGCTTGAGCAGGCGAAACAACACACGGCAACTTCCGTGCTGTCATTCTTCAGTAGTGTAATCTGCGGGCGTGATTTGTTGAACTGAAATCTGCTGTAAAATGAAGCTTGAAGTGTTTTTTGAGTGCCCGCGAGTGGCGAACCAATGAGTAGTGTGATAATACAGACGGAAACGAAAGATAACTCAATGGTCGAGATCAAATTAAAAGAGAGTGCCGTCATGCCTCACCGCGATGCCGTGCTCCATCGTGTGGACGGGGTGGACACCCTGGAAGGCATTAGTCTGCGTGGCACTAATTTGCGCGCTGCCTTTTTAGAAAAGCAACTGCTGCAAAGCGCGGATTTAACTGGTGCTGATCTGGCGGACGCTGATATGGCCGGGGCCGATCTCTCAGGTGCCGATTTGAGCAACGCGAACCTGGCGGGGGCGGACTTAACGGGAGCCAATCTGAGTGGGGCTATCTTGAACCGTGCTAATCTGGGGCGAGCTAATTTAACCGGTGCTAACCTGACAGGTGCCACTTTAGAGTTAGCCAATTTAGAATTGACCTGTTTGGATAATGCTATTTTACACGGGGCGGATCTACGTTTGGTCAAAGATTTCGGAATGCAAGTAGAAGGCGCATCTTACGATGCGAAAACGCACTGGCCCACGAGTTTTGACGCGCAAGAGAATGGCGCTGTGCTGGCTGGACAGGAAAAACATGCCGACGACGAGCGTCCGTGGTGGCGTTTCTGGTAGGTAATCCAGGCTTCTAAATAATCCAGCTTGAGCTAACGCTGCATGGTGGGTTATGCGGAAAGTGTATCGCTGTGTTGCGCACCTGCTGCATTTCCGTTGGTGTTATTGATTGCTGTTGCCCCTGCCGTTTTCCCATCTGTAGAGTCTGTCTGGGTTGGTGCCAGCGGAAGTTGAACGGTGAAAACTGCTCCTCGTCCCTCTCCCTCGCTGTGAACTTCAACCGTGCCGCCATGCAACTCGGTAAGATGGCGTGCTATCGCCAGCCCTAACCCCAAGCCGCCATAATTCCTGGTGCTGCTGCCGTCCGCCTGCCGGAAGCGGTCGAATACGTGCGGCAAGAACTCTGGTTTAATGCCTTGCCCGGTGTCTCTGACCTGAATCTCGATAGCCGAGCCAAGGGATTTTAGCAGCACATAAACGTCTCCCTGTTCAGGGGTAAATTTGATGGCGTTGGATAATAAATTTGAGATAACTTGCTGTAAGCGAGCCGGATCGCCAGTAATAGGGCCAATCGTCGAGTCAAGATCGCACCTGAACTGAATCGCTTTAGCTTCTGCTGCTGGTTGCACCGCCGTGATAGCGGCCTGGATAATTGGCACAAGCTTCACGACCTGCACTTTCAGATGTAATTTGCCGCTGATAATGCGCGAGACATCCAGCAGGTCTTCGACGAGTTGCGCCTGTAACTGCGCGTTGCGCTCAATCGTCTCCACCGCTGTGGCTGCATTGGCGTCGTCTAACTGGCCGCTGCGCAGAAGGTGTGCCCAGCCTAAAATGGCGTTGAGTGGCGTGCGCAGTTCGTGGGACAGGGTCGCCAGAAATTCATCTTTGGCGCGATTAGCGGCCTCGGCTTGTTCTCGCGCGGCTTCAGCTTGCTCTTTCGCGGTTTCAGCTTGCGTCCGCGCCTCACGTTCCTTGGCCAACAGCGCAGCCCGTTCCGCCTCAAGTTCTTTATGGGCCGTTATATCCTGCACCTGGGCAATAAAATAAGCGGGTTGCCCGACGGCATCGCGCACCAGGGCCAGGCTCAGCAACCCCCAGAACGGATGCCCCTGCTTGTGTCGGTAACGCTTTTCGATCTGAAAAGAATCTATCTCGCCTGCGAATAAGCGTCGTATGTAATCACCGGTAGTGCCTGCATCCGTCGGATCGGTGATGGCCCCTACAGGAATCTGTAACATCTCTTCCGGGGTATAACCAAAGAGGTTGGCATCCGCTTGATTGACCTTAATGAAGCGGCAGTTCAAATCCAGAATAGATGTTCCCACTGCCGAACGCTCAAAGACACTCCGGTAAAGGTCTTCCTGCGACGGCAGCGAGGCGGGAACTGGCTGCACCGCGTCGGCTTGGCGGGTAGGATCGGACTTAATGTTGGCGGCGCGGTGCTCCATGATGTCTCGGTAGTTTAAGATATTTCAAGAGGTGGAAAGTTATTTTGGCACCAGCCAGATATTACGAAAGAAAACCGGACTGCCATGATCCTGGAGCATGAGTGGCCCGTCTTGAGGACTTTCCGGTTGCATCAGATGGGTCGAGCCATTAATCTCCTGATTGTTTTGAACGACCACGCCATTTAACTTGATGGTCGCGCGAGCATTCTTAATCTTCTTGCCAGTTTTATCGAAGCGTGCCGCCTGAAAGTCTATATCGTAAGTCTGCCACGAGAGCGGCGGCAGGCACATATTAACCTGGGCCGGCGCCTTCGCGAAGATGTCACCACAGACATCGCCTTCAGCGGTCTTAATCCCTAACCCGGAGCCGAATGTATCTAAGACCTGAATCTCATAGCGATTCTGCAGGCACACACCGCTATTACTCCGTCCCTGACTGCGCGCCAGGGGCTTAAATGGCAGGCGAAACTCCACATGCAAGAAAAAGTCTTTGAAGCCTTTTTTAGTTAAGGGGCCAGCCCCGATTCTTTTGACCTGCGGGTTCAACATCGCCGCTAAAAGCTTGCGCTCATCCATGCGTCCCTGTCGCCATTGCGTTAAATCGGTGCCATTAAAAAGCACCAATGCACCAGTCGGTGGGGGTGCGCCTACGGTCGGACTTTCCCGCACTATCTTGTTGAGTTCAAGCTTTTCGCCCTTTGCCGTTTGGCCCGTAATCGAATCACCATTGATGGTGATGCTATAGCCCTTACCGTCATAACTTTGCAGGGTTGTCTTATCGCCTTCGGTTCTGCCTTGAACTACCCATTTAGAAGTCCCATCCCAACCTGCGCCGGGCAGTCCACCCGGTAGCAGATAAGCGCGAAAAGCGCCGCTGCCAATAGCGACCACCTGGGCGGCAAACTTTTGTGGTGTGCTTCCCATAGCTGTAAGGGTGCCGACATATTCACCCTGAAGCTTAAAATCTGGCCCCGCTGTTTCCGGCTCTAAGGCTACAAACTCACCGTTATACTTGACAGTGCTGGCAGAAGTGGAATTTTGTGGGTTTGGTGTTGTCGCGGCCCTGGCTGCTGTCAGGGGCCATAATGAGTAGAGCATGATGAGACCTACCAGAGATATTATGCTGATGCTGTATAACAGCTTTTGCTGCGCCTCTTCCTGCTGCATTGCCAACATGATTGCTCCTTAATTAACCGCCGGGTGATACATGATTTACATCAGTTAAAGATGGTCGAATTGTTACAGTCGTGCTAAATTGAAAAGCACCACAACTCTGTTTCCTAAGTTTTAACTTTTATTTACAATAGGTTCACTCTTTATGGCCGAAAACACTTCATCCCACAACAACGCTAACCGTAAAAACATTCCCCTTGGCTTCGATAACTTTTCGATCCGCGCCTTTGGCTGGAAAGCGCCCCAACTGCTGGATTACGCGGCGCAGCTTCAGGTGGATACCGTGCTCTTCTCCGACCTTTTAGTTTACGAGAGCCATGATGAATCTTACCTTAAAGAAGTCAAAGCCAAAGCCGATGACTTAGGTATTGCGATTCACGCCGGAACGGGTAGCATTTGCCCGACCTCGACTTCTTACGACAACCGTTTCGGCTCAGCGGAAGAGCATGTATCGCTGCTGCTGCGAGTGGCTAAAACGCTCGGTTCCCCGGTGGCGCGTTGTTACCAGGGTGTAGGCGAAGACCGCAAGACAGAGGGTGGCCTGGCGGCGCGCATTAAGGATACCGTCAAAGTCTGTAAAGCGGCGCGCAGCCAGGCTCTTGATGCCGGGGTGAAGATTGCCATCGAGAATCATGCTGGCGATATGCAAGCCTGGCAGTTGGTGACTTTGATTGAAGAAGCCGGGACGGATTATGTGGGGGCCACGCTGGATGCAGGCAATGCCACTTGGACGCTCGAAGACCCGCTCACCAACCTGGAAATTCTAGCTCCCTATGCGGTGACGACAGGCATCCGCGATTCGGCAGTCTGGGAAGATGAAAATGGCGCAGTGGTGCAATGGACAGCGATGGGGGAGGGGAATGTAGATTGCCAAACCTATATCGAACGCTTTGCTAAGCTCTGCCCTGGGGTGCCGGTGCAATTGGAGATTATTTCTGGCTTTGCGCGGCCTTTCCCCTATCTGAAAGCAGAATTCTGGCCGCCTTACCGAGACATTCGCGCTTATGAATTCTTGCAGTTCCAGAAATTAGCCAGGCTTGGTAAGCCCATGAGTCCGTTCAAAGCTCCTGAAGGTGCCGACCCCAAGCAAGCCGAGCAACAGTATCAAAAGGACGAACTGGAGCGCAGTATCAAATACTGTAAAGAAGTTTTGGGCTTAGGGCTAAAGTCCTAAGATGGTTTATGGTGTTAGGTAATTGAAGGTGATCTCTATGTTGAAAATGTCATCTCTACTCATAGCTGTACTGTTTCCATTGGTCATGGTTGCTTTAACTTCTCTTCCTGTATCAGCCGCCGCCACTTCGCCTTACGCCCAATGGCAGTATGGGCCGCCCGCAGACCCCAACTATTTTCCTATTGCGGTGTGGCTGCAAGGCCCCCAAAATGCCGCCAAATTCAAGGCGGCAGGGATTAATCTTTATATTGGACTCTGGCAGGGGCCGACTGAAGAGCAGTTAACCACCCTCAAAGCGGCGGGGATGCCCGTCATTTGCGAGCAGAATGCCGTTGGGCTGGCACATAAAACCGATAAAACCATCGTGGGCTGGATGCATGGTGACGAACCAGACAATGCCCAGGCCATTACTGACCCGGCAACGGGCAAGCAGGGCTGGGGTGGGCCAGTGCCGCCCCCTAAAATCGTCGCGGAATACGAGCAAATGCGCGCTTCTGACCCGACGCGACCCATCATGCTGAACTTAGGTCAGGGGGTTTCTAACGATCAATGGATTGGCCGAGGCACCGGGGCGCGGCCCGATGATTACCTGACTTATGTCAAGGGCTGTGACATCGTTTCTTACGATGTTTACCCGGTGGCTGGTCTGCCCAATGGCGAGAACTCTTTGTGGTATGTGCCCAAAGGTGTAGATCGTTTAACGCAGTGGACAGGCGGCAAGAAGATTATCTGGAATTGCATTGAGGCCAGCCGCATTGATAACGAAAAAGCGATGGTCAGCCCCACTCAAATCCGCGCCGAAGTGTGGATGTCCCTGATTCATGGTTCGACGGGTCTTATTTACTTTGTGCATCAATTCAAGCCGCAGTTCAATGAACACGCACTCTTAGATGATCCGATCTTACTTCCGGCAGTGACCGCGCTCAACCAGCAAGTCCACGACTTAGCTCCTGTCCTCAATAGCCCCACCATCAAAGATGGAGCAACCGTGAAATCTTCTTCCCCAGACGTACCGATTGACGCTATGGTTAAGAATTATAATGGTGCGACCTACGTCTTTAGCGTAGGAATGCATAACGGGCCAGCGCGCGGTTCTTTTCAGGTGCCGGGCGTCGGTAACACGGCCACTGCCGAAGTCTTAGGCGAAGGCCGTACTATTCTATTGCATAATGGGCAATTTGACGACGATTTTCAACCGTATGCTGTGCATCTCTATCGGATTAAGTGATGGGCCGGGCATTGGATACCAGGCATTGAAATACCCGGCGTTGCCCGGCCTTAAATTTGTGAATAAGGTGTTGGGCTAAGAAACTTATTGGTGATTTTAGAAACGATTTCGGGATCACGGTAGCCAGGGGTGGTACTCAGTTTCTTCCACTCCGCATCGCCGCCGAAAGCGCCCCAATGCTTTTTGTGCGCTGCCATGTCGTCACCCGAAAGCATGTACGTCAGATTGGGCATCCGCGGGCCGATGAGCATCTGGCCGTAGAAAACGGGGCTAAGCCCAACCCGGCGCATGATGTCAATTTCTCCGTTGTTAAACATCTCGATTTTCTTGAGGGCCGCTCTTTCACTGTGGCTTTCATAAGTGCGCAACTCGAAGAGGCGCGGCTTTTTCTCCGCATTTGTGGCTGGCAATTGCAGCCTGGGCATTCCGCTAAAAGCTACCAAAAGCGAACTCTCCATACGCACATAAGCCGGATCAGCCGGGGGCACATTCAGGTAATTGGCTGCCGCTTTTTGGTAATCGGCATCGGCCATTAACTGAGTCGCGGCGGTGGCAAAGGCCGCCAGTGAATTGTAAGGAATCAAGACATAGAGCGCATCGCTGTCGGGTTTATTTAGTTCCGTAAAAACTCCTACCGGTGAACTGCCAATGCGGTTAAGGGCAGGCAGAGCCGCCTGGCTGAGATAATCTTCTACTAACTGGTGGCTCGCGCCGGGCTTGAAAGTGTAAGTCCGCAACTCGTAATATTGCCTGTCTGCCAGGGCGTCAGCAGCGTTGGCTACTTCGGCTACCTGACTTAACCCCACCAGGGATGTTGTCGCAATGGATGTCTTCAAAAAATCCCGCCTTCTCATTTGAACCTCTTCGTCAATAAATTCGTATCCGCCAATTGGTGATTATCCCTGAGTGCCGCTAAGCTTGCCAGGCCGCGCCATGCGGGAAGGAAAACTCTTCAATAGATGCGCGGTGCATGGTAATGCTATAGCCCGGCTGCGTCGGCGGCATGTAATGGCCGTTCTGCATGGTAACAGGATCAAGAAAATGCTCGTGCAGATGATCCACATACTCCAGGACGCGATTTTCGAGCGAGGTGCCCACGCAGATATAATCGAAGAGCGAGAGATGCTGAACATATTCGCAGAGACCGACACCTCCGGCATGAGGACAGACGGGAATGCCAAACTTGGCCGCCATGAGAATAACCGCGAGAACTTCATTAACGCCCCCCAACCGGCAGCTATCAATCTGGCAGAACTGGATGGCTTCAGCCTGCATGAGTTGCTTGAAAATCACGCGATTCTGGCAATGTTCCCCGGTGGCTACGCCGATGGGAGCCACGGCGCGGGCAATCGCTGCATGACCCAGAATATCGTCGGGGCTGGTTGGTTCTTCTATCCACCAGGGGTTAAAACGAGCAAGCTGTCGCATGTGGGCAATTGCGGTGCCGACATCCCAGTATTGGTTGGCATCCACCATGAGTTTGCGCTCCGCGCCAATCTCTTCGCGGATGATTGTGCAGCGGCGGATGTCATCTTCTACACTGCGGCCAACTTTGATTTTAAAATAATCCCACCCCTGCGCCAGCGCCACGCGGCACAGATGGCGCAGCTTTTCATCGGAATAACCGAGCCACCCCGCCGAAGTGGTGTAAGCTGGAAAACCATCGCGCTGCATCTCAGCTTCGCGGGCAGCTTTGGTGGAGACGTTCTGCTTTAATATCGCTAGCGCTTCATCAGGAGTTAGGACATCCGTAATGTAACGAAAATCAATACAGGCCACGATTTGCTCCGGTGTCATATCTACCAGCAGTTTCCAGAGCGGCTTGCCTTCCACTTTGGCGTATAAGTCCCACACCGCATTGACCAGAGCCGCTGTAGCCAAATGCAGGACACCCTTCTCCGGGCCGACCCAGCGCAACTGGGTGTCACTGGTCATAATACGCCAGAAACCCGCCATATCCCCAATAATAGATTCGAGCGTGCGCCCGATGAGCAGCGGCTTGAGGGATTCAATCGCAGCCACACAAAGCTCGTTGCCACGACCTAACGTGAAAGTTAAGCCATGACCTTCCAGGCCGTTGGGACTATCAGTGTGGAGGATTACATAAGCTGCCGAGTAATCCGGGTCGAGATTCATCGCATCCGAGCCATCGAGGGAGCGAGAAGTCGGAAAGCGAATATCGTGCGTCTCAATAGAGGCTATCGTGATGGGCATAGCTTATTTATACTCTCCTCTACGCAAAACTTCCAGAATATTGTCGTGGAACTTACGCATACCCGCCCGTAAACGAGCGGGCTGAGGGATCAGAAGCCCGGTAAACCGGGCTGAGCGCGTGCCGTTAGCCCCGTTCAGGGGGCTTCCCCGTTCAGGGGGCTTCCCCGTTCAGCCCGCTGCTTTAGCGGCGGACTGCGTAAGATCATTCTCTTTCAAAAGAAATCATTACCCTATGGAGTCACTGATGAAATTACATGAGTTATTAGGCGCAGCCTTAGTATTGTTATCATTTTGCACAATTTTGGTGATGCCCTTAGTTGCGGCACCAGCAGCCGGGCCGAGGCTTGCGCTGGTAAGCCCGCCCCAAGCTGTGGTTGACCTGGCTATTAAGATGCCCCTAACGCGGCACAATCGCAATATCAAAGGTGGGGCGCACACGAACATGGGGCATCAGGGCGAAGCGCCAGTTATTCTCGCCGGGGCTGCGCTGGCAGGCAATACTTCTGCGGATGCGCGTCTGCTCGAACAGATGCGCTATACCCTCACCGGCGGCAATGACATCACCGCCAATGGCGGGTATCCGGCGCAGCACGACCGCCATATCACGGCTATGTTTACCCTGGCTAAGCTTACGCCACGCATCTGGAATCAACTGAGTGAGGAAGAACGCCATAAAGCGGATTTACTGATGACTGCCGCTTTTGTCTCCTGTGCGTTTACCACCAGCGATAATAACCCGTATGTTTTAGCCCATACACAGCAATACGCGGTAGATGGAGATGATAACCTCAACCGTGATTGGAACCCTAATTTTCGTGAAGGTATGGTCGGAGGGTTGTTAGTCGGCGTAGTCTATTTCGGCGGGCCAGACAAAGCTCAGGCTGTATTAGATGGCTTTAATCATGCGGCGTTTGTAACGGAAGTAGATAAGGCCGGATTATCTAACATTCACGAGACATTCACCTGGAAAGCGGCGCATCCTGATTCCAATGCTCCTGCGGGGTCAGCCATCGAGCAAGTTGTGCGCAATTTTCGCTATAAGACCATGTCGTTGCAAGACTACATGAAAATCTATGCCTATCTCACAGATGACACTTACGGAAAAACCGTGAACTGTGGCTTGAACAATGGACAGGGCGTGCAACTTCCCGATGGCACGCACGCTGGCATGTTGCTGACCGGGTGTGACGAGTTGCCCAATAAGGGGAAGCCCGGAATGCTGAAAGAATTTGACTCAGTAGATGCGGGCGGGCCGCGCAGTTCAACCGGTTATGCCTATGATGGCTTTCGCTGCAACTTAGTGAATCATTATGTCCTCGTTGCAGGCGGCTACTGGCAAGATGGAGACTTAGCGCGGGAATGCCTGGCGAAAATGCAAGTTGGCAGCACCGACCTCTGGTATAAATTGGATCATGGCTATAGCAACTATGCCAAAGGCCATACCCAAGGCGAAGGCCACGCCAAGGCTGATGATGCCGGATTCCAATTTACTCGTGCCCTCTGGGAACAAGTTGTGCTGCCTTACCACAAGGCATAAAGGTTCTGTGCGTGATGCCGTGATCTGAAGTGAGAGTTTGTCATGCTGAGCGGAGCGTTAGCGGAGTCGAAGCATCTGGTAGGAGTGTCGCTAGAGTCTTAATTGTAACTCTATAACTCCACAGAGTAGATGCTCCGCTCAGCATGACAAACTCTTCCTCTAATGTGAATTCTCACGGTGACAAACCCTGAAGAGCATGATTAAACTTTATCTCTTACCTGGTCGTTCCAGCTTTATTATCAAAGCACTTTGAGGTGCAACGTTAGGCAGTAGTATATCGAGTGTCTTATCTTGAACTGGCACAATTTTGTCCACAATGATGTTCGGCTGGTTTAACGCTTCTTTTTCGGTAGCCGGTATAATCGCTATTTGCAGACGGACTTTGCCACGATGCACTAAACCGACTGCTTTATCTAAATGAGTTAAATGCAATCGGACATTTAAAGCTTGCTTGGTTTCACAACTGCCCAATGCCAGACTCGCCCTTTTGGTTTGTGGATCATATCCCGCCAGGCCATCCACTTTAAACTGCTCACTACTGGTGAAGCCGAGGAGATGGCCGCTGATGTCGGCATAAGCATGGTAGGCCCACCATGCTGAGCGCGGCAATTTGGTGTCATGAGTTAAGAGGCCGTCTAAGGATGTATTCTCGCAATTGCTGATAGGGTGTTCTGTGGTGCCATCGCCCCAGCAACTACGGCACGCGCTTTCAATATTGGCGGCTTCAATTCCGGCAAAGTAGCTGATGATAACACCGGGGCTGAATTTCAATCTATCGGGCACAATTTCATTAGTGGAAAGACGCGCAATATGAATATCGTGGGTCGCCATAAATGCGCGTATCTGCTGCGCGGGCAGTGGTATGCTGCGACCATCGGCACTGGACAGTTCATGCCACGATAAAATGTCTGGCAATACGTTATGCGCCTTAGCATAGAGCAGGAAGCTTTCTAAATAAGCCTGGTCGAAATGGGTGATGCTGGGGCCAACGACAACTGCGTCTTTGTCAAGCTCGCGCAGCTTTAAAACGCCGCGTCGCCACGTTTCAAAAAGACGATCTTTATCGCGCTTCCAGAAACCATTATGATTCGGCTCATTCCATATATCCCACTCAACGCTGAGCTTGCGGGCTTGCACCTGCTGATACAGGTCGGCTACAAAATTCTCCCAACGCGACCAATCATCGTTGTCTCCCGGCCAGGGGTTCTGGGCGGCATAGCCCCAGTTATCGGAAATCACAACCTGGATGTGTTGCACTCCTAACCGGCGCAGCCGCTCGTAAAAGCCGGGCGCGAAAAGGTATCCGTTATTAGCGCGTCCCCGGAAAGCTCTCAGTTGCAACGGCATCACCCAGTTATCCGGCGGCTCCGTTGACGAGATAGAGTGCAAGATACCGCTGGCGCGATGCGTGACTGGCCCCCGGTCTACGCCAAAATCTACATTGATGCCTGCTACTGCTGGCAATGGGTCATGGGCCTGGGGTGGTGCTATCGGATCGGCTGCGCCGCTGAATTGTACGCTAAGATTTAGCAGGACAAGAGAAAGGACAAGGACGGTAAGGGACGGTTGCATAAGCTTTTTTCCTTTAAAGCATCTGTTGTAGAGCTTAGTAGAGATCATATCTTAATGGTTATTGAAAAGGAGATTACCGCTAATATTTTCTGCCAGGGCCGTTGGCTCGTGGCAGCCAGCACAGTTGCCTTCGTAAGCGGTTGTGCGTCGCAAGCACATCTACCAGCGCAGCCTAATACCCTCCCCAGGAACAGCATAGCCCCTCTCGCTCATAAAAGTCCGTCAGCCAAAGTTAGCCGCCTGCGCCCCGTGGATTATTTACCTCCCGTGCAGCCCCAGGTGATTCTGCATCTTTCCAGCCGCAAGCGAGTCGTGGCCCTCACTTTTGATGCATGTCAGACGCGCAAACCAGCCCGCTATGACCAGCGGATTATTCAAATCTTGCGGCAGACCAAGACACCAGCCACTTTAATGTTGGGAGGGCGCTGGATGGAAACGCATCCGGCAGTCACGCGAGGCTTAGCAGCGAATCCACTTTTTGAACTAGGTAATCATTCTTATCTGCATCCACACATGACAAAGATTGCATTGCCGCAGATGCGTGAAGAGATTCAGAAAACACAGCGCATTCTCTTTCATTTAACGGGCAAAAGAGCCGTCCTCTTCCGACCACCTTATGGCGAATATAATCCGGCTCTGGTGCGGATGGCGGGCAGCCTGGGGTTAAAAACCTTGATGTGGGATGTGGAAACCGGTGACCCTGATCCGCACGAGTCGGCAAAGTCCATTATTCACACGGTACTCTCGCAAGCCCGCCCCGGCTCGATTGTCATTATGCATGTGAATGGACGTGGTTGGCACTCAGCCGAAGCCCTGCCTACGATTATCCGCAGCCTCCGTCAGCGCGGTTTTAAGTTCAAGACAATTTCGGAGGCACAAAAATAGAGGATTTTAACCACCGGTGAAGGGAGGATGGAGGATAGAAGATCGAGAATCGAAAAGAGGGTTACTATCCTTGCTGGGCTGCTATCTTCCATCCTCAATCTTCTATTCTCTAAAGAGCGGTGTTCATCAGTGGTTCATTGTTTTAGGCGTTTTAAGTCCTGGGTCTGTGGCGACGATCACCGCGCGAGTTGCGGCGCTCGTTACGCCTACGGTCACCCCGGCGGCGGTCACTGCCCCGGCGGTCTGAGCGGTCGCGCCGTTCCTGGCGCACTGGCGCATTCTCGACATTCAAATCAAACTCGAAGGGTTCCATTGCGCCGGAAGTTTGATAGCGTTGCCAGAGCAAATAGACATCGTAAGGGAGGGCCAGGGCACGATAAGGGGATTGTAATTGGTGGGCGCTACGTCCCTCGAAGACGACCCAGGTTTGACCCGTCAGACGCGAAATAGCACGCGTAATGGGGTTTTCCAGCGGATGCTGCCCGGCACCTTCAATATCTTTGTCTGTTATCCGAATCAGCACGGCAAGGCTCTCCTGTCATATCGTAGGGTTTAAGATTACCTAAAAGTAGGACTTATGCCCTTAATTACCCTGTGATAATACCCCATATAAGCATATTTGGCCAAAGTATTATCCATGCCAAATCCGACCTGCGTAGGTTACTCATAGCTCGATAAACTGCGGAAACCCTTCAAGCCGCTTTTTAGTGGGTTATGCTTAATTAAGCAATGCAATTCCTTTTATTTTAACTCTCTCATGAAAACACTTCTAAAGCTCACCTCCGCTTCTCTACTGTCCATGATTCCCTTTTTAGCGTTACCCCAGAGTGCATTAGCGGCTGTGGCACGACGCGGCGATGCTTTTGTCCTCTCCGGCCCCACTTATGCGGTTTCCTTTAATGCTCGCAATGGCTCCATTGTCTCGGTGCAGCAGACGGATCAGCAAGGCTCTATCTGCAAGAGCGGTGAGCAGGGGTTATGGCAGGCGCGGTTTCAGGACGACACGCGAATTAATGCCGCCGCGTTCAACGCCGCCACTGACGAGAGTGCATTTCGGTGTGCAACAGACACGAAAGCCAATGCGCTACGTATGAGTTTCAATAACGCCGCTATTGGGGTGCAGGTGACAGTTACCGGCTTATCGGATCGTGTGAATTTTACGGCGCAGGTGCAGCCGAAGCAGAAAACGGTGCTGGACTTTGCGCTTCCAGCGCGACTGCGCTTTAACCCCGACCAGATGGAGCGTTTCGTTTGCCCGGCTAATGGCAGCTCTTCCGTGGGGACGGCTTTTAAGAGTGCCTTCTTCAAGTTGCAACCACAGGATAGACCTGTAGGCTGGAGTCATGAATTAGTAGGTGCCAAGGGTTACGCCACGCTTTATGGTGGCGCACTCGACCAACGCCCTAATGACGATCTGCCCACGACTCTGGCCGTCACGGAAGCTGGACGCCAGTGGTTAGGGGCTGAGGTGGCGCAACGTCTGAATGGTGCCCCCGCTGTGGTCAATCGCCCGCCAACTAAGGCGCAGGCGCAACTTGTCCTGGTGGATTCTCCTAATGGCCCTTATTTCTCCGCCAACCATTTAGGGGGCATGGGTTCGGTCTGGCGTGTGGGAGGTGCCGTCGGTGAAGCAGAGAAGAACAACGTCGCGGCTATGGTCACGGCCACTATTGAGAAATTGGCGGCAGCAGCACCTTTTGGCCGCACGAGGATAGGTGTTATCGCGCTGCAACATGGCCCGGAACAGGGCGGCTGGGCCGGTGTCGCAGTGAATGAATGGCTCGACCACTTGCAGCGCAGCCTCCAGGCTAATCAAAAGGTGCAAGTGGTGCCGATTGCTAACGCGCAAGCATTGCAGGAAGCCCTCCGGGACAATGTTTATCTGGCGATTGTAAACCCCTATGGCGAATGGTCGCCTGTGCTGCCAGATAGCGACATGCAGGCCACTGTGGAAGCGGTGAGGAACTATGTGCGAGCGAGTGGCAACTGGTTTGAAGTGGGCGGCTATCCGTTCTTCTATGCTTTGCAGCCCATGCGTTACCTATCCTATGATACCGCTTATCCTGATGCTTTCGCGGATTTCTTCCACTTTGGCACTCAGGCGGGTGCGGCGGCTATCTTCGGCGTGCAGCCGCAGACATGGGCACCGTGGGCGGGGGCGAAAAACAAAGCCGCTATTTTTGTGCCGGGCCACTTGGGTTGTGGCGGTGATGAGCAGGGCGGCTACTGCGACCGGACTTTTGGCACTTACATCACCGCAGGGCAAACCTGGCAGTCACCCTCTGTTAGCTTGCTCGTTGGCAAAGACGCACCCCAATCAATAGCGGCCTACTGCCAGGAGAATGCAATTACCCGCAAGCTGGAAACGAAGATGTCACCCACAACTTTGCAGAAGTTTAAGAATTCGGTGTTGGTTTATTATGCGGGCAATGCACAAGAAAAATTAGCTCATTTGAACGAGTTGCCAAGCCTCAGCCTGGTGCATTTTGCAGATTACTTAAAAGGTGGTTTTGACAAGCAATATCCCGATCACTTGCCGCCCAACCCGGCTTTTGGGACACCGCAAGAGTTGCGCGCTTTGATTGATCGCTGTCATGCGCTGGGCCATCTCGTGATGCCTTATACCAACCCGACCTGGTGGTGCGATCATCCACGGGGGCCAACGTTCCAACAAGAGGGAGAAGCGCCACTCTTGCGTGGTCTGGATGGCAAACTGGCGTATGAGAAATATAGCGCCAATGATGGCTATACCGTTACGCACTGGCATCCGGCGGTGCAGGCTGCCAATCGTAAAACAATTAGCCAGTTTTCACAAGAGTATCCCATTGATGTTCTTTTTCAAGATCAAAACGGAGCACGCACCTGGCGCTATGACACCAATCCGGCATCACCCACGCCTTATGCTTATGCGGATGGCCTCGTTTCCCAAGTCGCCGAGGATGCGGGGAAAAAGCTACTCTCTACGGAAGCGGGCTGGGATCGCGTCGTCAACTACGAGTCGCAATTGTGTGGCATGACCTGGGGCATTGTCCCGACCGAAGGCGGCCCCGAATGGCGGCATCTCATGAAATACGATTATCCGCCAGACACCTGGGACATCTTCCCACTTGCTGAATACATTGCCCATGATAAGGCCGCCATGCTACACCACGACCTGGGGCAGTTTGTCACCAACCCGGAAGTCCTCAGTTGGACGCTGGGCTTAGGCTTTGGTTTGAGTGACCGTGTGCAGGCCAGCGGTCTTAACCAGGCCCCAGCGCGTGAGTGGTTACGCTGGCTCGACCGCCTTCAGAAATCGGTTTGCTCTCGTTACACTGGCCAACCGCTAACTGCTTTTACTCATGATCGTGGCACGACGCCAACTGTTGAGGATGATGGTGTGCTGCGCGCCACTTATGGCCCGATTAACGTCATCGCTAATCTTGGCCCCAAAGCCCGCACCGAGAATGGCTATACTTTGCCGCCTTATGGTTTTGTCGCCACTGGCCCTCATTTGATAGCTGGAAATCTTCAGGAGATGAGGACTGTTCAACCCAACCCAGCCGGGACTTCTTTCGTGAGTGAAGAGAACGGCGCAAGCACTGATGTCTGGGTCTATGCAGCCCCCGAGCAAGAAGTGGAGGTCAGGATGCCAGCGACAACTACTACTGCGACTAGGGCTAAAGCTGTGGCGCGCGAAGTTGCGGTGCAATTTGATGCGGTGCAGGAGGGAGCAGGGCAAACCACCAATAGCGCGGCAGTAGGGCAGGCTCAGCGCATGACTGTTAAAGGCGTGGCGGAAGGCAACCTTGTGCATTTCCGTGTGCCCAGTCGCTCACAAACCAAACGAGTTGAGCCTGCGCCTGCTTTAGCTGGTAAAGCGCCGCGCGATTGGCCTGGTGCAAAACCAGCTATTGGGGTGCTAAATTTCCCCGGTGCAGAGCCAAACTGGACGAGCATCACTCCCGGCGATTGGCTGAAAGCTTTTCAAGGCTCACGCCTGGCAACTCAGATGGCGGTGCCCGTTAAATCTATTACGACCCCGGAAGAATTGACTGCCGCCCTTAAATCTGGCCCCACTGCCTACTTCTGCATTATTAATCCTTATGGCGAGAAGTTCCCCAGCACTGCGCCGGGGGCTGCGCGTGATATGCTGGCTTCTATTCGCCACTATGTAGAAAACGGCGGCTGTTGGTGGGAGACGGGCGGCTACTCCTTTACGCAAGGTATGTCACTACAGGGCGGCAACTGGCAAAGCGAAACCGTTGGCCCTGCTGGTGTCGGATCATTTGGCTTGCCCATTGGCGGGGGTGATGTAGAGGCACTGGGGGAGCCTTTGCATGTGACACCTACAGGGCAGCAGTGGCTAGGCGAGGCTCTCAGTGGGCAGGTGGCGCAAATGCAAAGTGCCGTCAACCGTGGTCTGGCACGCGGCAAAGATGATCCCGGTCATGTAACTCTCGTAGCCGGGGCGCAGCAGGATTTCATTGGTGGCTATCGGCTTAACGGTTGGGGTTGGTTATGGCGCATTGGCGGCTTTTGGCCCAATCCGAACGTAGTGCTTCCCGTGACAGTAGCAGCCACCGAGTATCTTTACACCCATCCATCGCCTCCGGCACAGCCTGGCGGCACTCAATATTTGTGGCACGCTGTGGTTCAAATGCCTTGATAGTTAACCTGAATTGCGGCCTACGTAATGCGACGGTTAAATAAATCTGCGTTATGAATACTATCTTACTTGTGTCATGTTAATTTACACACTTTAAGATCAAATTCGATTATAATAAGCACGATGGGGTAGGTCAGGACATACCTCTTAATACCGTCCTTCGGCATACCGTCCTTCAGCCGCTGGCGCAGTCTTAGCTGACCTATCTCATACATTCAAGCCAAAATTTGTTGGGAGCAAGACATGAAGCACGGCCTCCAGCCGCTTTGTCCATCTAAATATTCGCTGCGAACCGGGTTAGCTTTAAGTATCTTAGGCGGCGGTCTTGTCTGGGGCAGTGTTGCTCCGGTACAAGCTTTTCCGACCAGTGTGCCAATTCTGGGGCCAACCGGCCTGGGTTTTATTCCGACCACGGATACTGTGCCTGCGCAGCAGGGCGAAGTCAGCGCCAGTTATGAAAAAGTCAATCCTAACGTTGGCAAGGTGACTTTCGCCCCGGTTCTGACTGCCAATTATGGCCTCCGTCGCGCTGAACTGGGCGTGGCTTATCTGCACGAGCGCACCGAAGTACCCGGTTTTACCATCGGCAACCATTACACTACGTTGCACGCTAAATATCTCCTGTTAGAAAGTGCTAAAAGTGGCGCAGCCCTGGCGGTTGGGGTGCATCATTTAGATTTTGGCGGACTGCCGGGCAAGGTGAATAGTCTTTACCTGGTTGGCAGCTATCCGGTGTGGCGACGCGAGGATAGGAATGAGTCGGTGCGAGCGCATTTGGGAGTTATCCATCATCGCATCAGCGGCGGTGGTGCCATCACCAATGCGACGCGCCCGATGGGTGGCATTGATTGGGCTGTAAATCAGGAAGTCACCCTGGCTGCCGACTATACGCCCCGCCGGGGAGCCGCCGTGCCATTGTGGAGCATCGTCGCCCGCTATCAGAAAGCTTCAACCCCCAGTTGGGGCGTGGAACTTGGCTATGGCAGGCAGAATGGCAGCGATGATAAATTCTTCGCCGGTGTTAACTATCGTTTTGGCAAGGCAGCAGAATAGGTGCTTTAGAATAGGTGCCTCAGCAATGATTAGATATAACCCGTTGCCCACGCCGCGGGTTTGTTACTCTCTTTCGTTCCAGGTCTTAAGGTCAAGAAGGGAAAGTCATTTATGAAGAGTCGAGAACAGAAACTATTCGTCTTTATGGCGTTGCTGTTGAGTGCAGCAGGATTTGGCGCGTCAAACTCCTCCGTCCAGGCGGCCACTTACACTGTGTTGGGTGATAGTCTGGGAACTGGGCAAGGAGCCTCAACCCCTTCGACAAAGGGTTATGCGCCTCTGGTTAATGCATTTTTAAATGCTAATCGCGGTGCCTACACACTTTCCAATCGGGCTGTCAATGGTTACACCGCGCCGCAAGTCCGCGACGACCCCAATGCCCTTAATGCGGCCATTGCCGATAATCCCAGTATTGTCACTCTCACGGTGGGAGCCAACGATATACTCCTCAGCGCGCAAAGCAATGAAAGCACAGCGGCTTTGCAAGCAAGGTTTCAGAGTGCCTTTAACACCATCATCAGCCGCCTGCGCAATGAGACGCACGCTTTTATCATAGTGGCCACTGTACCTGATATAAGTAAAGTCCCCGTAGCAAATTCAGGTGCTTTTACCCCGGCACAAAAGCAATTAGCTCAAGATGATACTATTGCTGTTAATAGCGTTATCACCAGTGTAGCGTCCACTTTTGATGTTCCTGTGGTTGATCTCTTTACTGTTCGTGCGGGCTATAACCCTTATGACCCGACTCTCTATTCTGCCGATGGATTTCATCCCAATGATGCAGGCTACCAGCAAATTGCCAACTTATTTGAAGCTCAGTTAGCATCGCTGTTGGTGGTAACCAATACCAACGATAGCGGAGCGGGCAGTCTGCGCAAGGCGATTACGGATGCTAATGCCCATGCCAACGACCCCTCCGGGCCGGATGAAATTCAGTTCGACATCACAACCGGTGCTGGCCCTTTCACCATTACTCCCGCAACGGCGCTGCCAGCGATTACCGATCCGGTCATTATTGATGGCTACACGCAGCCCGGTGCGACGCCTAACACCCTGGCGGCAGGTGACAATGCCAACTTGCTAATTATCCTGTCTGGCTACACTAACCCCGGTCAAATTGCAGTTGGGCTTGCTATCACGGGTGGTAATAGTGTCATACGTGGCTTAGTCATTGATAGTTTTAGCTCGGATGCCATCCAGATCAGTGGGCCGGGCAACGATTCGATTATTGGCAATTACATTGGCGTTGATCGTAGCGGCAACATTGCCCAAGCCAACGGCGCATTTCCCGGCAGCGGTAATGGCGGTAGCGGAGTGCTGATTACTAATTCACCAACTAACACGGTTGGCGGCACAACTCCAGCCGACCGCAACATCATTGGTGGTAATAGCAATCAGGGGGTCAACATCAATGGCAGCACGGCTACTGCCAACATCGTGTTGAACAACTATATCGGCCTCAATGCGGCGGGCACAACCAGAGCCTCTAATAGCTTTGGTATTCTCATTAATGGGGGAGCGAATAACAATGTCATTGGCGGCACCACAGCCGGAGCGGGAAATGTTATCTCTGGTAATAGTGCGATGGGCATCAGGATTCAGGACACTGGCTCCAATGGCAACACCATCGTGGGCAACTTTATTGGTACCGATGCGACTGGCGCCAAGGGTATAGGTAACGCCGATGGAGTCAATATCGCAACCAATAACAATATCATCGGTGGCACTGCAACCGCAGCCCGCAACATTATTGCGGGTAACGGCGGAGAAGGAGTTGCCCTCAATGGCTCTAACAATATAGTTCAGAACAACTTCATTGGCACGGATGTAACGGGCACCATTAAGCTCGCTAATGCCGATGGCATCGCTATATTTAGTAGTGGTAGCTCCAATACCATCGGCGGCTCCAATGCCAATGCACGTAACATTATCTCCGGCAATAATGGCGATGGCATCGTCATTTCTGGTGGCTCCAGTAACACAGTTCAAAACAATTACATCGGCACCGATGTTAATGGCACCACTGGGCTAGGGAATCGAGGCAATGGCATCACTATTTTTAATGGTGCCAGTAACGTCATTGGTGGCGTGGGAGTTGGCAACCTGATTTCCAGTAATGGAGTTTTTGGCGAAAGTGGTAATGGCATCGAGATTGATGATGGCTCCAGTAATGGCTCTAATTCGCCCAATAACAAAATTCAAGGCAACTTCATCGGCACCAATGCTGATGGCAGTGGCGCTCTGGGCAATGTGAATGATGGTATCTTGCTGGTAGGTGCCGATAGCACTCAAATAGGCGGCACCGCCAGTGGTCAGGGCAACCTCATTTCCGGCAATGGCGGCAATGGCATTGAGACGGCTGGCCCGGCTATAGCTTCCCTGGTAGCCAAGAAGCCGGGATCCAAAATCGCCAACACCCAACCCACGAGTGCAAAGACGACTACTAAACCGAGTGGAACTAAAACGAGCAGCACCAAAACCGGCAGTCCCAAGACCAATAGCGCGCATGTGGCACCCCGTCAGGGTCAGCATAATGTCATTCAGGGTAACCTGATTGGCACCGATGCGACTGGCACCAAAGCTCTGCCCAACGCGACTTTCTTTGGACGGGCTGGCATTTACCTCACGACCGCTAATAACCTCGTGGGTGGCACCACCAGTGGCGCGGGCAACCTGATTTCCGGTAATGGCGTGCCTTTCAATGGCAACAATGGAAATATTGCCGATGGCATCCGAGTCGAAAGCTCCTTCAATCAATCGGCAGCAGGCAACACCATTCAGGGCAACTCTATCGGCATCAACCTGGCCGGTAATGCAGCCCTACCTAATACCGGTAACGGCATCTTGCTGAATGCGCCGACTAATACAGTAGGTGGCACCGCAGGCACCGCGCACAATATCATCTCTGGCAATGCGCAAGCTGGCATCAAGATTCAGGATTCCTTTGGTAACAACAACACCATCCTGGGCAATTTCATCGGCACTGATATTACTGGCGTCTCAGCCATTGGCAATGGTGCGCAGGGTATCTTAATTAATGGTGCGACCAACACAGTGGGTGGCACGGCTAACGGGGCCGAAAACGTCATTGCAGGCAATGGTTCGCAGGGCATTGCAATTCTCAAGTTCACCAGTAACTCGGCGGATGGCAATATAATTCAAGGTAACTTCATTGGCTTGAATGTGAATAGTGCCACCTTGCCTAACGGCAATGATGGCATTACGATCAGTTCCAACAATAACACGGTGGGTGGCACGGCTGCCGGGGCGGGAAATACCATTGCTTTCAATACCGGCAACGGTGTCAATGTGTTAGCAACGGATGTCTTCAGCAACGTGCCCGTTGGCAATGTTATTCTGGGCAACTCCATCTTTTCCAATACGAAATTAGGCATTGACTTAGGCAACGATGGAGTCACTGCCAACGACCTGGGTGCGCCGCCCGATGCCGATACCGGGGCAAACAACTTGCAAAACTTCCCCGCTCTAACGACGGCAACAACGGTAAGCGGGAATACGACCATTACTGGCTCATTGGATAGCACCCCCAGCACAAACTTCCGCATTGAGTTTTTCTCCAATGCCGCTGCGGATAGCTCTGGTTTTGGCGAGGGGCAGAACCTTCTGGGGTCTAAGAATGTAATAACAGACGCCAATGGCCATATAGACTTCTCGGCTACCCTTAACGGAGTGGCGTTGAGTCAGGGCCAGGTCGTCACCTCCACTGCGACTCGTTTGGATATCAACAGCGTTCCCATCGAAACTTCGGAATTCTCGCAGGCTGTGGCGGCGGCTTTTGCTGACCTGTCCATCGCCAATACTGATAATCCCGATCCGGTGGATGCTGGCGGCACTCTGACCTATACCCTGACCGTTACCAACAATGGGCCGGATGCGGCTAACAATGTTACGGTGGTAGATACCCTGCCTACTGGTGTCAGTTTCGGTAGCGCGACTGGCACTGGCTGGACAGTGGACTTCAATGACACCACTAATCAAGTGACCTTAGCGCGAGCCAGCCTCGCCAAGGGCACTGCGCCAGCTATTACCATCACCGTAACCGCACCTTCCGAAGGCGGGAGCCTCACTAATACTGCTACCGTAAGCTCATCGCCCGGTGATCCAGACCTATCCAACAACACGGCGGCTCAAACCACCACTGTAACGCCCATCTCTGATCTGTCCATCACCAAGACTGGTACACCTGATCCGGTGAATGCGGGTGGCACGATTACCTATACCCTACATGTCGCTAATGCGGGTATCAGCACGGCGTCGGCAGTGAGTGTGGTGGATACCTTACCTGCTGGTGTAACTTTCGTCAGTGCCACGGGCACGGGTTGGACCCCATCCTTCGATAGTGCGACGAATAAAGTCACCCTAACGCGACCAACACTGGGAGTGGCGGCTGCGCCGGATATTACTATCACGATCAACGCTCCCGCCGCTGGTGGCAACTCTATCACCAACTCGGCGACCGTGTCCAGTAATTCGACCGACCGTAACTTAGCTAACAACACGGCGACAGCGACAACCCGTGTGAACCCCGTGGTTGACTTGACGCTGGTTAAAACCGGTGCGCCTAACCCCGTCGCCACCGGGAGCAATCTGACTTACACCTTAACCGTGGTGAACCGAGGGCCAAACACCGCCACCGGAGTGACCGTTACCGATACCCTCCCCGCTGGCGTAACCTTCGTTTCCTCCACACCGCAAGCCACGAACACCAATGGCACGCTGACGGTAGCCCTTGGCTCGCTGGCAAACGGAGCGAATGCTACCGTGACTATCGTGGTGAAGCCCACCGTTGCGGGCACGATTACTAACACGGCAAGTGTCACGTCTACGGAATTAGATTCCGACACCACCAACAATACGGCTTCCGTGACGACCACAGTGCAGAACCCGCCGGTTGTCATCCCCACGGCGGATATAGCCGTCACGCAGACTGCCGCACCGACGGCGGTGACTGTCGGTGGCAATGTGACATTCACTGTCACTGTCACCAATAATGGCCCGGACACTGCCACCAATGTGGTGCTGTCTGATATCTTGCCATCGGGTGTAACATTGGTTTCGTCTTCTCCCACAGCCAGCACCAATCAGGGCGGCACGCTCACCTTTAATCTGGGCACTCTTCTCAAGGGAGCCAGCAGCCAGGTGACCGTTGTGGTGAAGACCAGTGCCACTGGCACGATTACTAACACGGCTACGGCTGCGGCGTCTGAAACCGATCCCAACACGGCCAATAACAAGGCGACTGCATCGGCTACGGCCTCAGTGTCTGCTGACGTGCAGGTGTCATTAAGCGGCTCAGCGAACCCGGTGTCCGTGGGGAACAACCTGACCTATACCCTCACGGTGGTAAACGCTGGGCCATCACCAGCGACTAATGTGGTGTTGACCAACAAGTTACCGGCGGGGCTGTCCTTCGTTTCGTCCTCACCTGTGGCGGCCTCCAATCAGAATGGCACCCAAGTCTTTACCCTTGGCACTTTGGCGAGTGGGGCGACCACCACGGTGACGATTGTGGCGCAAGCGGCCCCCGGCGCGGCTGCATCAGTAACGGATACGGCCAGTGTCACAGCGACGGAGCCTGATCCCAACACGGCGAATAACTCGGCTACGGTGACAACGACCATTACCCCGGTTGCCGACCTGAATGTCACTCTGGATGGGCCAGGCGCGGCCACGTTGGGCGATAACCTCTCTTACACGATGGAGGTTTCCAATGCGGGGCCATCGAATGCTACTGGTGTGGTCGTGACTTACACCGTTCCTGCCGGGGAAACCTTTGTGTCGGCCACTCCAGCGGAGACAAGTCAGCAGGGTAAGACCCTGACTTTCAATATTGGGGCCTTGGCCACAGGTGCAACTCAAACCTTCACCATTGCTACTAAAGCGAGCAACTTGGGACTCGCTACCAGCACGGCCAAAGTGACGGGGAACGAAAGCGATCCTAACATCGGTGATAACACGGCCTCACTGGATACTAATGTGGTGAGCGGCCCACCACCTACTGCCGATCTTGCATTGACGTTAACAGCAAAGCCTAACCCAGTAGTCGTCGGAAGCAAGCTCAGTTACGAACTAACGCTTAAGAACAATGGCCCAGACGATGCTCCTAACGTGGTGGCAACCGATACCTTCCCCTTGGGCGTGACCGTCATTCCCACTTCGGTCTTCATTCACACCCTGACGGGTGGGCCAATCAACTTCCTGCCTAATGTCACAGTGACGGGTCGCACCATCACGGCTAAGTTGGGCACGCTGAAGAAGAATGAAGGACTGATTATTGGTGTAGATGTCACGGTGTTACCGACGGCGATTAGTCCTCTGGTGGACACAGCAACCGTCAACTCCAGCGTCAATGATCCCAATAAGGCTAATAACTCGGCTACGACCCGGACGACGGTTATGCCCCTGGCTGATTTGAGTGTTACATCAGATCAGGTTGCCACGACCATTTTTGGACAGTCGCTTACTTACCACCTCGTGGTGAAGAATAATGGGCCTTCGACTGCCACCAATGTCGTGCTCACAGAAACTCTGCTGGCCAGGCTGCGGTTTGTTTCTGGTTCACCATTGCCAGCATCGCGTGACAATGTCCATAAAATCTATCGCTTCAGTTTGGGCACACTGGCCTCTGGCGCTCAGGCGTCCGTTACTGTGATTGTCAGAGGGATAGCAATTGGTCAGGCACAGGCCAGGGCTTCAGTAGTGGGCACCGAAACTGACCCTAACCTCACCAACAATGCTGTAGCGCAAGCAGTGCTGGTGGTTCCTCAAGCTGACTTAGGGGTAGCCATGACTGGCCAACCCAGTGAGGTGCTGCCGGGAACTTCGGTGACATTTACCATCAGGGTTCGTAACAATGGGCCTAGTCCTGCCCTGGGTGCCAGGTTAAACTTTAAGTTCCCGTCCACCGTTGCTTTTATTGCCTCATCACCGCGGAGGGTGCCGGGGCCGAATCAGAATGGGTTAAGAACAGTTGCCTTCGCTCTAGGCACCATCCCGGTGGGTAGGCAGGTTACCATAACCGTGATTTTGAGACCCGTCAGTGCCACAATTAGTGGTGTGGCCAGTTTCAGTACCGGAGCTACTGTCAGCAATAGGGTGCCAGACCCCGACCTGAGCAATAACAGTGCTGTAGTTACGACTTCAATCAGGCCAGCCGCTGACCTGAGCGTAACCAACAGCAGTTCTAGTGATACGGTAGCCGCAGGCAGCACGGTGGATTATAACCTGGTGGTCACCAACAATGGCCCCAGCCCCGCGACTGGAGTAAAGTTGACGGATGCCTGGGCTGCTGCCGCGAGTTTTGTGAGCGCCACCACAAGCCAGGGCAGCTCTACCCAGACGAGTAGCGAGGCAGACTTCGACATCGGCAACCTGGCGGTGGGTGCCAAAGCGACGATCAAGGTGACGTTGCGACTCAACAGCACAGGCAATACCACCAACACCGCGACGGTGACGGGCACGCTGCCTGATCCCAACCTGGCCAATAACATAGCGCACAAAAATGTCACTGCGACCACAGCGGTTCCCAACTTCACCATTTTCAGCACTCCGCCAGTGCCGAGTAATGGTGGTGGTAATGGTAATGCCAATGGTGGTAACGGTGGTGGTGGCGGTGCCTATCTGCCGGGCCTATTCAACGTAGACCGCCATTTCACCCAGACGATCACCATTAGGAACACCGGCACGGCTAGCGTCAAAGGCCCGCTGGCGTTGGTGCTGCTTGACCTCACCAATAATGCCGTGTTGACCAATAAAGATGGTGATACGGGGGGCGATCCCTTCGTTAACCTGAATATTGGTACTGATAACCTGCTCCGGCCTGGTGAATCGGTGACTGTGACCCTGGAATTTGATGCCAATTCAACGGACATCAATTACACGGCTAAAGTATTGTCGAGTGGGCGTCCTAAACCGCATTAAGAACTACTGGCGTGTAGCAGAGAAGAGGAGTGAGAATTATCTCGCTCCTCTTTTCATTGTGATGGTACGTTCATCGAAAGTCGAGCATACTATAGATTCTCAGAGGATTTAGAAAATGAGAGTTTGTCATGCTGAGCATAGCGAAGCATCTGGTAAGAGTGTCTCTAGAGCAATAGTTGAAGCGAGAACTCTATACCTGCGCATAATAGATGCTTCGCTGCGCTCAGCATGACAAACTCCTCTGCAATTCTAATAACTAATTCATGAAGCTGGCAAAGATTTAGTGATGCAATTATGAGAAAATATGTCATAGTTCTGGCTTTTGCCCTGCTGGTTTTGTCCTCACAGACAGTCTTTGCTCAAGATGCTAAAGCCTTAACGCCCGTGCCTATGCCCTGGAATTTAGCCGAACTGTTTAAAGCGCCACCCACTTATCCGGCAGCAGGTTTTCATGAAGCGGGCGTGGAAGCTCTGTTTTATGATGGCTTACCATTTCAGGGCAGGCCGACGCGGGTTTTTGCCTGGTATGGAATGCCAGCGCATAAACCAGGGGAGAAGGTGCCGGGGATTGTCCTGGTGCATGGCGGTGGCGGAACGGCTTTCGCCGAATGGGTGCGCCTGTGGACGAGCCGGGGCTACGCCGCGATTGCAATGGATAACTGCGGTTCAACGCCCGGCGGCAAGCACATGGATCGGCCCCGCCACACCCACAGTGGCCCAGCCGGGTGGGGTGGGTTTGACCAGATAGACTGGCCGCTTCAAGATCAATGGACGTATCATGCCGTCGCGGATGTGGTGCTGGCCAATTCCCTGTTACGTTCCATGCCCGATGTTGATCCGCAACGCATTGGCATTACCGGCATCTCCTGGGGCGGCTATCTCACTTGCATTGTCGCAGGCGTTGATAATCGCTTCCGCTTTGCGGTGCCGGTTTATGGCTGTGGTTTTCTGGGCGAAGACTCTACCTGGCTGCCCGACTTCAAGCACATGGGGCCAGAAAGAGCGGCGATGTGGCTATCGCTCTGGGATCCATCGCGCTATCTGCCCCACGGGACGATGCCTTTTCTCTGGGTAGATGGCACCAACGACTTTGCGTATCCCTTAGATTCTGTGCAAAAGTCCTATAGTTTACCCCCCGGCCCTCGCACCCTCTGCACGCGGGTGCGGATGCCGCATGGTCACGGCGGCCCTGGCGAAAATCCCGCTGAGATTCATGCTTTTGCGGATAACATCTTGGAAGGTGGGACGCCACTGGCCGAGATTACCGCTCAAGGACATGGTAACGAACAAGCTTGGGTGAATTATAAAGCGGCGTCCCCCATTGCTAAAGCCGAATTCAACTATACATTAGATGTTGGCCTTTGGAAAGATCGTTACTGGCACACTATCCCCGCACAACTGGATACCACGCAATCTAAAGTCTCTGCCACTTTGCCTAAAGGTGTTACTGTTTTCTATTTTAATCTCGTTGACCAACACGGGTTGATTGTGAGTTCGGAACATGTGGAACTAAGTCCACACTCTTGAGGACAAGTTCAACACAAAGAACACCAAGGAGCCACAAAGGACACAGAGAGAATGAGAATTGAAGATAGAGGATAGAAATACCTGGCGATGGGCGGTCTCTATCTTCAACGGCTTTAATGTCCTTTGTGGCTCCTTGGTGTCCTTTATGTTGAACTCTAAAATCAGTAGAGGAGTTATTGAGTAAACTCACCACTACCCTGTAGATCAATCAATAGCAAGGAGAAATTATGTCTTTGTCCCGTCGTCGGTTATTAATCTGGTTATGTCTGCTTCTGGTTCCCGTGAGCTTGGGGGCCTTACGCGGCTCAGCGCAGCAGAATGGGGCGCAAGTTGAGAATGATGTATCGTATGGTGAAGCAGGCGGACAGAAGTTGTTGCTGGATGTCTATCGGCCCGGTGGCGAAGCGAAAACACGACCTGCGGTGATTCTGGTGCATGGCGGCGGTTGGTCGGGTGGCGACAAACGCGATTTTGAACCTTATGGCCGAGCACTGGCCAGGCAGGGGTATGTGGCATTCTCCGTCAATTACCGGTTGGCCACGAAAGAAGGCAATAAATATCCGGCCCAGATAGATGATGTGCAGCGGGCCGTGCGCTGGATTCGCGCCCATGCCGATACATACGGCGTAGACCCCAATCATATTGGAGCTTTAGGTGCCTCGGCTGGTGGACATCTGGTAGCTTTATTGGGCACCCGCGATACCCGCGATAACAGTGACCCTGCCTTAGCAAAATACTCCAGCCGTGTGCAGTGCGTGGTGGATATGTTTGGCCCCACCGACTTTACCGTGCAAGGCCCCTTAAGCGAGCAGGCGATGGCTATTCTTTATAACTTTATCGGTAAAACACCACAAGAAGCCCCTGCTGTCTACCGTGAAGCTTCACCCATTACCTATGTAGATAAGAACAGCGCACCTTTTGCCATCTTCCACGGCACCGCCGACCCCCTCGTGCCCATCGGCCAATCACAGCGTCTGTATGACGCCCTGCAAAAAGCGGGGGTGGAATCGTCCTTTACCAAATTCGAGGGCGAAGGGCATGGCTTCCAGAGACCTGAAACTAACCGCCAATTTGCGCTTGAGGCTTTAACCTTTTTCAATCGTCATCTGAAACCTTGAGCTAACTTCCAGAGGAATTCATGCCACAGCGTGACTTAAGTCATATCGTGGTTGCCGGTTTGTGCGGCAGTCTCAGTGCAGGCGGCTCCACCCAGCGGGTTTTAGAGGTAGCTTTGAGTGGTGCGCAGGAGGCCGGGGCGCAGACTGCCTTTCTTGACCTGCGCGATTATCAATTGCCCTTTGCTGGCCAGGTAAAAGACCCTAAGACGTTTCCTGATGTCGTGCGACTCTCGGATGAACTGCGCGCGGCTCATGCCATTATCTGGGCCACCCCGGAGTATCACGGCAGCTACAGTGGCGTCTTGAAAAACGCTCTGGACTTAATGGGTTTCGATGAGTTTGAGGGCAAGATGATTGGGCTAATTGGCATCGCTGGCGGGGCGTTAGGGGCTATTCACTCGCTTGATCACTTGCGCTCGGTGGGTCGGCAACTGCACGCCTGGGTCTTGCCCCAGCAGGTTTCTATCGCCCGCGCCTGGGATGCTTTCAATGCGGATGGCACGCTCAAAGACAAAGAATTAGAAACCCGCCTCAAGTCCATCGGCCACGAGATTACCCGTTTCGCGCTCCTCCACTCCACGACCGCACAAGACTTCCTGGAACGCTGGGAAAAAGCCGCCGAAAACCCCGGTGGCGATCAATAAAATTTAGCCACAGAAACACACGGAAGGACACGGAAAAGAACGAGGATAGAGAATCAAAGATAGAAGATCGGGTTAGGGCACACAGAGGCATTTCCCCTCTGGTTTACCCAACGATCCTCAATTCTTTACCTTCTATCCTCTTTTCCGTGTCCTTCCGTGTGTTTCTGTGGCTAAAAATTGCTTTATAAGCGCACGGCGGCGTTCATTTTGCTATGGTGTCAGTGGCTACACTTTTATTGCATTATAGTCACGGTGCCGGTATGAGCGTTCAGGAAGCGGCTGCTGAGCCATTAGCACAACGGGTTCGATTGCTGCAATCGCTGGGATTAGGCATGGCGGTATTAAACCGCATCTTCCTTGGCGCGGCGGCGTTTTGCCTGTTGCTGCTTTTCCTGCCTTATGTCACTGACCCCTCACACTTCGGACTGCTGCGTTGGATGTCAAAGCTGGAATGGCGCTTTGCTCATTTTATAAGTCAAATTTTGCCCACGCACTGGGGTGGCAGGGATATATCCCACTGGTTAGTCATTGTTGCCCTTTTTGCCTTAGGACGGCTCTGCGAGCGGGTCAGCACGCGCTGTTATGACATGCTGCGCTACCTCCGCTTCAAAACCGATTATGACCAGTGGAAAAAAGACAAGAACCTGGCGGATAATGCTCAAGTCCTGTCGCCGCTCAATGAAATTTTAGCCCAACTGCGCGCCGGAAAACTGAAAGATCGTGACCAGTTGCTTAAAATCTTCGCCGAGACCAAGCGCAAACTGGACGAAATCGGTAAAGACTTGGCTTTTCTCTCTATTGATGTGGTGGACTCCACCGGCATTAAAGTAGGCGAAGAGCAAGCCGCCGTGGAATACGACTTTAAAGCCTATAAAAATTACGTCGAAGGCAAACTGCAAGCGCACGGCTGTCTGCAAACCACCTGGACACCGGATGGTGTCATGAGTTGTTTTTCCACTGTGGATGCGGCAGTTGAAGCTGCTCGTGCTGTGATTGAAGAGTTAGCCGAATTTAACGCCCATGTCAAAACCATGCGCCGCGATTTTCGTGTGCGTTGTGGCATTAATGCGGGGCGTGTTTACTTTGACCCTTCCCGGCCCCTGGAAGAGATTAGCGACCGCGTCCTGGATATTGCCGCCCACTGTCAAAAGAATGCTGCGCCCGACACTATCTGGATAACCCAATCCGCTGTCGAAGCCTTGCACCACCAGATGGGCTTTACTCCCACTGGCAAAGCGGTGCAGGGTAGTGAAGCGTACCAATGGGCACCAGTTGACACCAAAATAGTCCCCGATCCTGTGGCACATGGGAACATAGCATTTGAACCGAGTGGGGCATGATAGGAGTGGGTAGATTAAACTTAAAGATGTTATAGTTTGGAAGAAATAACTTTTATGTTAGGGTACATTATGGCAACAAAAATAAAAGACAAAGCACATAATAAAATTACCAGCAAGACTAAAGGTAAAGCTCCCCAGCACTTAGCGCAAGCTGTGCCAACTGCCACTTATACAGCACGCGAACTCATGACGATGTCACGCGCAGAGTGCGATGCCATTTTAGAAGCTCAGGCCAGGCAAGCTGCTATTGATTACGCACAGCATCCAGAACTTATGGAGTTCACGACCGCGTTGGCTGGAGATGACTGCGTTGAGTATTGATCCTAAACGCGGCGAGATTTGGCGCATTGATCTTGAACCAGCACGAGGTGCTGAAATGAAGAAAACACGGCCTGCTGTCGTTATTAGCCGAGACTCAATTCGTCATCTCCCACTACGTCTGGTAGTGCCTCTCACAGAAATGCAGCCTCATTTTACAGCGCAATCTTGGAAAGTTCTCATTACTCCTGATGCCAACAACGGTCTGACTAAGTTGTCGGCTGCGGATGCTTCACAAGTGCGTGGTGTTGATTTAAGCCGTTTTACAAGTCGTATTGGCAAACTTCCACCAGCAACTCTTGATGACATTGCGGCTGCTATAGCTCTAATTGTTGATTATAAACCTAATTCTATTCTACCTTCCGCCCAGGCCCGTTAATGATACGCCCTCAATGAAGTAGCGTTGGGTGAAGAAGAATAGGACGATAATAGGTAACACGACCATCGTGGAGGCGGCCATCAGCAAGCCGGGTTCGCCGCCGTGTTGCTGCTGGTAGAGTTGCAGGGCGTAAGCGAGGGGCATCTTTTCCGAAGAGGAAAGATAAATCAATGGCCCCTGGAAGTTGTTCCACGCGCCCATAACACCCATAATAGCAATCGCCGCGAGAGCCGGTTTAACGAGCGGCAGCATAATGCGCCAGTAAATGCTGAACGGGCCACAGCCATCAATCTTGGCGGCATCTTCTAATTCAGTAGGGATGGACATAAAGAATTGGCGCAAGAGGAAGATGTTAAAAGCCGAGCCAAAGAAAGATGGCACCCAGAGAGGGCGCAGCGTATCAATCCACCCTAGAGAACGATAGATCAAGAACTGCGGCATCATGGTCACTGCGCCGGGGATCATCATGGTCGCCAACAGGACGATAAAGAGAGTATCCTTGCCGGGCCACTTAAGACGGGCAAACGAGTAGGCCACAAGCGATGAAGACAGTAGCGTGCCCAGCACCGTCATAAGAGTCAGAAAAAGCGTATTACCTAAAAAGGTGAGACCATAATGAGTGTCGGGAGGCAGATAGGTTAAAGCTTCGCTATAGTTATCCCACTTGGGGGCGGTGTGGCGAATCTTCGTGAGGTCTGCCGGTTCCACAACTCCCGTGTGGCCTTGATAGGGGCCGGGCGTAACCACTTGCACTTTAATCTGGCCGGATGGCAGGTCGCGCACTTCGGCCACTTCTACCTTAACTTTCTCTTTGCCGACTGGCATTTGCCACCACGAGAGGCCCGCTGGTTTATCCTCTTCATTTTTGAGTGTGTCGCTCGTCACCTGTTGAGTCGGAATCCAGACTGGTGGAAAAATGGCCATTTCATCATCCGGCTTAAGCGAGGTGGAAATCAGCCATGCAAAGGGAATCAAGAACATAAATGACCCGGCCAAAAGTGCCAGATGCGCAGAGGAAAGCTTGTGGACTTCTGTGGCGTGCGCTGCATTACGCGTCAGGCTGCGTAGAATTTTGCCTGCTCCAAAACTCAGAGTAAGGGCTGTTAGCAGCGTAAAATAGGCGTTGCGAAGCAGGAATACACTAATGAGAAAAGCTATTGTTAGCCCAAGGGACACGCCCAGCATCGCTGAATCCTTAGCGCGTGCCGCCGCTACAATTGCGCTGACTAAATTAGCGATAGCGACCAGGCTCAAAATAATGGCAATTAACCAGAAGAAAGCGTCCATAGCCTTAATTTAACCTTTTCTTTATGAACCACTGATAAACACAGATAAAATAGATTACTTTCGTACGCCGATATAGAGACCTCTGCCAGTCAGCCCGTCCGCTTCGTGATGTACTTCTAAGCCTGCATTGTGAAACGCGGTTAGATACTCTTCATGGGTGAAGAGGGCGAGTTCATGCCGCTCTGTAAAATGCTCAATGCCTTCGGGGGTGCCCACCAGATAATGCATCTCCATCACTGATATGTGGCCCTCGATCCCGCTCACATTCATCCGTGCGATCTTTAAGTCTGGGTCATTCACAAAACCGGCATGAAGGGTGCCTGGATAATAAGTCGTTGGATGAAACCACGGCTCGACTAACATCAGTCCCCCCGGCTCAAGATGATGGGACATATTATTGATAGCGCGCTGTAAATTTTCAACGGTCTTAACATAGCCAATGGAGCTAAACAGACACGTCACCACATCGAAACTATGCCCCAACTGAAAATCCATCATGTTGCCCTGATGAACGGGCACGTCAGGCAAACGCTCGTGCGCGATTTTGAGTAGTTCTTTATTGAGGTCTACCCCTTCAACCTGGTAATAGGAACGCAGAAACTCTAAGTGCTTGCCTGTGCCACAGGCGACATCCAACAACGTCCGAGTCTGCGGGTCATGCGCCTGAATAAAAGCGTGCAACCACTCGACTTCACCCGCATAATCCTTCCAACTATAGACTGCATCATAAAACCACGCCGATTGGGTGAACATAATTTAGCTTTTAACCACGAATGAACACTAATAACACGAATAAGAACACAAAGCTATGATTGACGGGATATGTAATGATAACCCCACTTTCCTCTAGATATTCGTGTTATTAGTGTTCATTCGTGGTTCCAATTAAAGCACAATGCGTTCTCGTTCCAATTTTGGCTTTGCGAAGTTGAGCAGAATCGCTAATTTGAAGCCAGTGGCTTTAAGATAATTTAGGGCTTGTGCCCGGTGAATGTCAGACAGTGCATCCACAACCTTCAGTTCTAAAATCACCGCATTCTCTACCAGAATGTCAGCGCAGTAATCTCCGACGACTATGCCTTGATAATAAACTTTGATAGGCTTCTGTTGCTCACAATTCAACCCGCGTTGCTGTAAAGCGACCATCAACGCATTCTCGTACACCTTCTCCAGAAAACCACAACCTAAAGCGTTATGCACATCCATTGCTGCGCCAATGACTTTGTAAGCTAAGTCCTTGTAAATTATTTCGTGTGCATTCGTGTCCATTCGTGGTTCCAAAACCTACTTCTTATCGGTTTCATAATGCACCCAGTATTTTTGGGCTTTCCATTGCACCAACGTTAGCGCCAGGATAATGACGAAAATAATCCATGCAATCGCACTGGCATAGCCCATTTTGAAATAGCGGAAGGCGTTATTGAACAGGTAGAGGACAGGCACCAGGAGCGAATCTTCGGGGCCGGTGCCGCCACTACCACCTGCTAAAACGTACACTCGGTCGAACTCCTGTAAAGCACCAATGGTGCCCATGATGAGGTTGAAAAAGATGTAAGGCGAAAGCATGGGCAGCGTTACATGGCGGAACTGTCCCCAGCCGCGTGCGCCATCTATCTGGGCTGCTTCATAAAGCGTCTGGGGGACACCCTGCAAGCCAGCCAGCCACAGAATCATGCCGCCGCCCGCACCCCATAAACCCTGCACAATGAGGCCGGGTTTCGCCCACGCCGCGACCCCAAACCAGCCGGGTGGGTCGAGGTGGAACCACTGAGTGATGGTTGCTTTCCAGAGAGCATTCAATAATCCCTTACTGGGGTCTCCTGCCAGTAGCCACGCCCACAACACCGCTGAGGCGATGGCGGGCACGATGGAAGGAATATAAAACGCCGTGCGATACCACGACATGCCCTTCACTTTCATGTTGAGCAGCATGGCGATGGCCAGCCCTGTGCCCATGCCAAGGGGAATGCCAATCATGGAAAGATAGGCGGCATTATAAAAGGCTTTGGTGATAAGTTCGCGGTCATCGGTAAAGAGCGTCTGGAAGTTGGTCATGCCGATATAGCGCGGTGGATGTAGCACGTCATAATCGCAGAAGGCGAGCATAACCGAGACGAGGATTGGCCCGGCGGTTAGCAGCAAAAAGCCAAATAACCAGGGCGCGATCATCAAGTAACCAGCTATGGCCTCAGTTTTGGCCACCCGCGAGCCAGCGACGGCTTTCCTGATGTGCATAAAGCCATAAAGTAAACCAGCTAAGGCGAGCAGGCTGATAAATAGCACCGGCCCGGTGAAAGAGAAGAAAGGCAACTTCTCGCGGCTGAAGGATTTATCTAACTCTTTCTGTACCAGATTACGCTGCTCATCGAGGGCCTGCTGGGGCGTTTGCTTCAGACTGCACGCCCGTTCAAAGGCCCGCACATGGGCATCCCAGAGCGTCTGACCGATAAACGTGACAGGACGATAACGCGCTACGGGCAGCATGTCAATGAAGGCTTTCTGCGCGGTTTTTAAACGCGGATTCACTGGCGGAAAGTTTTCAAGTAAAGCTTCGTTGATCTTCTTATTGGCGGTTAAGTCAAAGACGTAAGGACGACCCTTCGATTCGTTATAAGCTTTTTGGGCGCGGTCACCGAGGATAGCGGCATCCAGTGAGGTCATCCACTTAATAAAACGCCATCCCGCTTCCGAGTGCGGGGCACCCATTGGCATAGCGAGCGAGAAACCACCCGTCCAGGTTAGAAAAGGCGGCTGTCCGGCAAAGCGGCCCGTTTTAGCTTTAACACCCTGCAAACGCTCGGCAGGCACCGGGGCCGGGGCTACCGCGAAATCTAAGCCTGGCGCATAGCGGGCTATCGAGTTCAAGACCCAGTTGCCGTTAATCACCATGCCGATTTTGCCGGTGAAGAACGGGTCTTGCTCGTTCGACTGGAATCCCGTCTGGAAAATATTAACTTTATCGTAGCCGCCCAAGTCGTTGTATACATTGACCATATACTTGAGGGCAGCCGCGGAATAAGGGTTGTTGAGGGTGCAAGTGCGACCATCAGGACTCATGAACTCGCCGCCATTTTGCCACGAGTAAAGATAGAGCCAGGAGTTGCCGAAGTTAGGGATAAACCCGATGCGAGAGTAGGTGCCATCGCGGTTATACTTGGTGAGCTTTTTGGCGTAGTCCTCCAACTCTTCCCAGGTCTGGGGTGGGTGATTTGGATCCAGCCCGGCATCGCGGAAGACCTGGCGATTGTAGTACAGCATTCGGTCGTCTATACCCGTAGGGATAGCATAGACCTGGCCTTTATAAAGGGCTTCTTTCCACGCGGCGGGATAAAAGTCCGCTTCATGGACACCATCGGGTAAATTCTTTTCTGCTGCCAGAAAGCGGTCGAGTGGCTGAAAGGTGCCGCGTGAGGCCCAGTCGCCGATAGTGAAGCGATCCTGGTTAATGACATCCGGTGGCACGCCACCCACAATGGAAGTCATGAGCTTTTGCGGGTTCATGCTGCCCGCTCCCATCGAAAGCACCGAGACTCTGATGTCGGGATTGCGCTTCTCAAATTCAGCAATCTGGGCGTCTAAGCCTTTAGTTTCCTTGCCCGACTGCAAGCCCCAGACAATGAGTTTTGTTCTCGACGACGAATCCGCCTGAGCCTGATGAGCCAAAAGGGAAATCGTAAACAGAACAAGAAGCAGAAACAAAAAATTTGGATAACGTGGAGTGGGGGATAGTCTCACAGCGAAAAGTATAGCAGGGACGTAAGAGAACCGTAAATTGCTGCATCGCTACAAGAGGAATTAACCCAAGTTGCTGCCTATACCCGGCGAATGAATTCACGGCTCAGGGCGTGCCGCCGACCGTCCGCCTGCGCGGACGGTCGGCCAGGGGCCAAGAGGCGCGGTTTTAACCGCCGGGCCAGGGGTAGCAACTTGGTTAATTACCATCGAGGACTTGGCGGTTTACCAGTGGATGGTTTAGATGCCGGGGGGGATGGCACAGGTGGCGTAACAACAGGCGCAGGCGCGGGTGGCGTATCCTTCTCTGCATTGGGTGATGGCTCGTTTACCACAACTGCGGAAACCGGGGGAACAGTTTCCTGGAAGGGCACAGGCGGTTCGTGGGTTGCGGCGACTGGCGTTAAAACAACTGGCTCAAAGGCAACAACCGTAGGCGTTGGCGGTGCCATAGTTACGGGTGGGGCTGGCTTTTCGATAACGCCCAGCAAGAGCGGTGTGTCGCTCCGCTCTAAATCGTGGGCGGAGCCGTTTTGACTGCCACGCAAGGTCGTCTTAAAAGTAGAGTAGCGTGGTGGCTCGACATCTCCTAGCTCTGAACTGGCTGTGCTATCGGACACAGGTTCGGGTTCCTGGAGTGGCTGCTCCGGTTGGCATAGCAAAGATAGATCAAGCAACGCCTGCGGATGATCGGGTTGCCGCCACAAAAAATAAATTAAGGCGCTTGTGATTGGAATCAGCAAGACGCTGCCCTCACCTCCAAAGGAGCCGCCCGTCAGCGAGGAGCTTAGGGACTCGGTGATTTCTTTTATGTCTAAGAGGCGGTACACATCAAGGCCACTCACTGGTAGCGAAAAGATGCAGCCCTGGAAGAAGTTCCAACTCACATGAAAGCCAATAGGAAACCACAGGGAGCCAGTTTTTAAGTAGCAAAGCGCGAAAAAGACGCCGATGAGGGCAATATTTACCATACCCCACCGAACGTCCCACAGGGCATTCTCCAGCGTAGAGACTGAGAGCGTGGGGTTGGCACTGGAACTGGCATTATCATGCGCGGGTTGCACCAGGACATTTGACAAATGCAGCAAAGCAAAAATAACAGCTTGTGCGATAAGAGCCTTGGTAGTGCCTAACCAGGCCGCTAAGTTATGCAAGCCATAGCCGCGAAACGAAATCTCTTCGCCAAACCCCAGAATGTAGAACGCCCCAGCATAGAGCACCAGCATCGCTACGGTAGCGGGTGCAGGAGTATCGAAAGCTTCGGGTGACCAGCTTATAATGGGTGGATGACCTAAAGCAAACCCGGCCAAGATATAGAGAATCCCAAAGAGGAATGCGATGGCGGCGGCCCCGGCCAAAACCCCCAGCAGTGAATCGCGCACGCAACGCCGCACCCGCAAACCCAGTGAGACAAAAGAACGACAGTCTAGAACGCGCCGACAGAAGTAAATCCACAAGAACGTTGGTGGACAGGCGAGAACGCTGAGTAGCAGCGCATGGCTACTCACAAAATCGGCCACCAATGGCGCGGCGGGCCGATGGCTCAAGGCGGCAGCCGTGGTCACACCAGAGCGAATCACCAACACCAGCACCACCTGGACTAAGACTACGCCCAGGACACAAAGAATCAGACGTGTCAGTGGTTGAAAGCGTGGAGCAGGCATGGGAATCAAGGCAAAGGGCAAAATTAAAAAGCAAACCTCTGGTTTAGTAGCGGTTATTGTGCCTTCGCCTTGAGTCTAATGGAATCGTGAGCTATAGGAAAGAATTTTTAGCCACAGAAACACACGGAAGAACACGGAAAGAAGAGGGAGAAGGGGAGACCCCGTAGGGGCGCTGCTTGCCGCGCCCTGCTGTAGTTCGTCGCTAACGTTCTGGGCGCAGCAAGCAGCGCCCCTATACCATGAATCCCAACCCCTGATTTCCGTGTTCTTATGTGTGCTTCGGTGGCTAAAAATCAATCACTGGCTGATGCCGCCATCACCAGAAACAGCGTCGGCAACTTTACGGATACGGGGGCGCGGGCCGGTGGTGAGGCGTTCATCGGAGGCATGGCCGTGGGGTAGGGTGGCGGTGGCCTCGGCGATTTCTGACTCGTCATCGGCCATGCTGCCGCGTTTGCTAAAGAGAATTGCCACCGTGAGGATGATTAAGGTCACTCCGACGACTGCGGCGCGTGCGCCAGTCGAGAGACTTGGGCTGATGATAATTGGCGCGATCATGATAGCTACCAAATTCATGACCTTAATCAGTGGGTTCAGTGCCGGGCCAGCGGTGTCTTTGAAGGGGTCGCCTACGGTATCGCCAATGACGCTGGCTTTGTGGTTTTCGGTGCCCTTGCCGCCATACCAACCATCTTCAATCTTCTTTTTGGCATTATCCCAGGCCCCGCCAGAGTTAGAGAGCAAGACAGCCATCATTTGACCGCTCACAATAGCCCCAGCCAGAAAACCGCCTAAAGCGGCGGCACCCTTTAAAGGGTCGGAAAACCCTAAGCCAAAGCCGACGAGTATTGGCAGAGAGATACCCAGGATGCCGGGGCCAAGGAGTTCTTTTTGCGCCGCAGCGGTGACAATCGAGACACAACGCGCATAATCGGGCTTGGAGGTGCCTGCCATAATGCCGGGGTCATCCTGGAATTGCCGTCGCACTTCTGTAATCAACTCCTGGGCGGAGCGGCCCACCGCATTGATAGCGAAAGAGGAGAACAAGAATGGAGCGGCCCCGCCCAACAGAAGGCCGATAAAGACTTCGGGCACATCCAAGGGGATGCCGAAAATTCTATGCGCTTTGACGGCTTCGATCAGGTCTTGAGTATTCGTTGGTGGCAGCAGTTGCGCATCCGTCATAAAGGAGCGGAAGAGCGCTACTGCCGCAATGACCGCCGTGGCAATGGCAAAACCCTTGGTGAGTGCCTTAGTAGTGTTGCCAACCGCATCCAGACGGCCCACAATGCGGTCGCCCGATAACGTGCCAGGGGCAAAGTGCGGATCGGCTTTGTCGGCTTCGAGAACACCCGACATCTCGAAAATGCCATTGGCATTATCCGTAATGGGGCCGAAGGTATCCATCGCCAGAATATAGCCGGTGGTAGTCAACAATCCCAGGCCCGTTAAGGCAACGCCGTAGGCCGCTAACAGGGGATTTCCGGCAAAGATGAAGAGGGCAGCGAGCAGCGTTACTGCAATCGCTACCGCACCCCACACTGCCGACTCCAGGCCAATGGCAAAGCCAGAGATAATCATGGTAGCCGGGCCAGTCTTTGAGGCGAGCGTAATTTCGGTGACGGGTTTCTTGTCGGCGGAAGTGAAATACTCGGTTAGCTTGCCAATAATCAGGGTGAGGAAAATTCCGGCGAGGGTGCAAAGGAAAAACCGCCACCATTCATAAGTCACACCATTGACCTGCACGCCATCTCGGAAATACCAGGCCGAGCCGATACCAAAAAGCACGCTGGCAACAGCGGCGGAAATCCAAAATCCTTTGTTGATGGGTTGCATGGGGTCAAAGTCCTCGCGGTCTTCACCCTTAACGCATAGCACCCCAATAATCGAGGCAATAACCCCCACCGCGCGCACAATGAGGGGATACATCGCTAAGGAAAGGACAGCCGGGCCACCCACCGACGCACCCAGAATAATGGCTGCCACCAGGGTAACGGCGTAGCTTTCAAAGACATCCGCCGACATCCCGGCACAGTCGCCGACATTATCGCCCACATTATCGGCAATGGTCGCCGGGTTGCGCGGGTCATCTTCAGGAATGCCTGCTTCGACTTTGCCCACCAGGTCAGCGCCCACATCAGCGGCTTTGGTGAAGATGCCGCCACCTACGCGCATAAATAACGCTGCCAGGGAGCCACCAAAACCAAAGCCTACCAGCACCAACATGGCCTGATTTTTGAAGAGCAGAAAGATAACACAGGTGCCAAGCAGCCCCAGCCCCACTGTCATCATGCCCGAAACAGCTCCGGCCTGAAATGCGGTTTCGAGTGCGCCTTTAAATGTGGTGCGGGCTTTATGTGCCGTGCGCTGATTGCCTGTTACGGCCATGCCCATGCCGATATAACCCGCCAGGTACGAAGTGGCTAAACCTAATAAAAACGCGCCTGCTACACCAGCCGCTAAAAGGGGCGTATAACCTGCCTCGCGCTGTCCCTGAAACAAGAAGAACAGGCCAAGGGCAATGACGACCGCTAAGGGCAGCATCATTGTTACTTGCTGGCGTAAATAGGCATAGGCTCCATCGCGGATGGCTGTGCCCACTTCCTGCATCTTCTCCGTGCCAGGACTTTGGGCGTTGATCTTTGACATCCAGTACCAGCCAGCAGCCAGAGAGAAAAAGCCAAAGAGTGTCACCACCCAGATGATGGTCATTTCGGCGGTGCCAAAGGTGGGGAGAGTGATGGCTTCGCCAGCAGCCTGAGCGGGACTTGCCAACTGGCTTAACAGAGCACTCAAGAGAACGAGCCAGAACAGTTTTGCATTTTTCTTATTCGCGTTCGCGGGGCGTGGAGGAGCAGGTTGCTGACCCTTCAAAGCCGGGAGCCGAAAATCCGCCGCCAAAGGTGATTTTAAGCGGGTCATGTTCAGGGACAACGTCTCTCCTCCTGCAATTTGGATTGTCAGCCTAAAAGAGCGAATTTGAAGCCGAACCTGCTTAGTTCTGTATCACTGTTAAAGCAGGAAAACCACCATAAATCTCAACTAATAGGGCGACTGACACCGGCAAAGGGGATGTGTTGAGTATGACAGCGGCGGGCGGTAGCGTCAACCGCAGCAAGAGTTAGATGCCAACGGATAATGTCAGCCACAGACGCAAAAGAGGAGCTAATTTTTCATTAGCTCCTATTGTTACATCCGCTTAAAAATCCTACTGTCGGTTTTGGTGAATCTGGTTTTTGCCCTGCTCTACGCCACCAAGTAGCTTCTGGAGAATGGTGCTGGTTTTCTCCAGGACTTCGAGCGCATACTGGTCAGCCTGGTCGCGCATCTCCTGCGCATCGGCTTGAGCGTGCTGGTGTGTCGTTTCGGCGAACTCTTGCGAGCGTTGCGTAATGACATGCTCGGCTACCAGTTGCTCGGCGTGTTGCTGGGCATCGGCCACGATGCGTTCGGCTTCCCGGCGTGCGTCTTCGATGATGCGGTCGCTGTGGGAGCGCGAGTCCTGAATGGTGCGGTCGGCAGCGGCCCGCGCATCAGCCACTAAGCGTTGGGCTTCACCCTGGGCATCGGACACCAGACGATGCGCTTCGTTATGTGCGCCCGTCACCACCCGGTCACTGTCGCGGGCTACTTTCTCCGCTTTTTTCAGGTCTTCCGGCAGGGCTTTTTTCAGCTTGGCGGTTTGATCGAAAAAGGCTTCCTCATCAATAAAGACTCTGCCGAATAAATGGCCTTTGCCATTTTCTACCAGTTGTTCCAGTTCATCAATTAAGCGAAAGACGTCGATGGGAAGCCCTCCCTCGTGTCTAGAAGATTTTTGATTTTAATCTGCATTGCGACTTTCTGCACTTTCAATTTCAGGTTTAAGGTCCGGCTCAGCTTCAGGGTGTGGCTCAACGACACTATCAACAGCCTCAAATGCGGCATTTATCGTAAAAAACGATAGCAACGATTCCCCAGCGCGACGCTCTTGCGTGGCCGTGAACTGTTGCGACAAACGGGGGCGTGCCTTCCAGTGATGCTGAATCACGAGCAGAGCGGGCCACCGTCCGCCTAAATTATGCAACAACTCAGCACAATTGTCCAACCGGACCGTTAAATCGCCCAATTCCTGGGGGCGCACAAAGGGCGGGTCGGCAAAGATCAGATCGAATCGCTCACCATTGTCCATTAAATGTTTAAGCGCGGACTTAACTGTAGATTGCCACACTTGCCCCTGCTCCTGCCAGTCGAGTGTACGAATATTCTCTCGAATGGCCCGCGCCGCCGCCGCGTTTTGTTCGACAAAAATGCAATGCTTGGCCCCACGACTCAAGGCTTCCAGCCCCACCGCTCCCGTGCCCGCATAGAGATCAAGCCAGCGCGCGCCCTGCACCCGTTCCCCCAAGATATTAAACAACATCTCACGCGCTCGTGAATCGGTGGGGCGCGTCCCTTTCCCCTCGCGGGTCTTGAGGACGCGGCCTTTAGCTTGCCCGGAAAGAATTCTCATGATTATGTCTACAGAATGGGAATAGGACAAACTTGATTATAACTCCCTGCGACTGCATGTGTCATAAAGAATAACATGAGACCAAGAGTATGTGCCGCTATCATTCGCCATAACAGCATCTTGATGGTTCAGCATCGGGACGCTAACCGCGATTATTGGACACTGCCCGGCGGTGCCATAGAAGCGGGCGAAACCCCGGAACAAGCCGCCGTGCGGGAAGTGCAAGAGGAAACAGGATTAGCAGCCACGGTTGTGCGCTTCTTGTTTGAAGAAACTTATTTGAACGGCACCAACGTTTGTTACTGCTATCTGCTGAAAATTAACGAAGATCAAGAAGCCACTCTCGGCTATGACCCCGAAGAAGCCCATTTAGCAGCGGATGCTCACCTGTTGCAAGGCGTCGCATGGCACACTTTGGAGAGCAAGAAAGATGATGGTCAAGTAAAGCAAGTTATCCAGTGTTTAGCTATGCTAAACCGAAGCTGGATAGTATATTAGCCTCGAATCTCGGATTATAAATCAAGTGTGTGGCGAAGTGACGCGTTAATATCAGTTAAAGGCAAAGAACCTATGACGCGGTGAATGGCGACTTCCTCCACTGTAGCTAAGTTATCTGTCATCACTATTGAGTCGCTTAGCAGACCAGATTGCTAACCTTCAGGTGAAGATTGCAGCACGCTAATACGACTGGGATGTCCAGCGCGAGCCATGTGGCTGGAAATCATAGCTACTATAACTTGAGATAGGCCAGTTTGCAGGTTATCCGCCTGGACAACTAGAGCTGGTCTGGTTTTGGCAGTGCGCAGATTGGAGTTTGGGAACAGGACTAATACAACATCCCCACGTTTAAAGGTTGGCTTTGGCGGCATCGTAGTTATCGTAAATGTCCATTTCAGGACTGCGCCAATCGGTGAAGGTTGCTAATTGAGCCTGTAACTCTGCGGCTTGAGCTTCATCAATACTATGTGCTTGGAGGTCAATGGCCTTCAGTTCTAAGAATGTTACAATCACAGAGACTTCCTCCGGCAAATTGTCGGATAGCTGAATTAGATCAATTTGCACATTACAATACTTCCCCTGCACACTCGTTAGCATGACAATTCACTTTACTCTTCAATTTATGAAATAACAAAAGCTGGAAGGCGTCGGTTTCGGTGCCTAGTTAGTGTCCTGTTATCAGTTACTTAATGTTCTCGGCTCTTTTCCTCAAGAATTACAGTAAAGATTTCATATAGTTCTTTAAGTGATAACCTAACCATTTCCCCATCGTTCGTAGCTCCCTTACCGCGGTGGCTAAGATTATTCCGAATTTGATAGTAGTATTTTATAGATTTGCGTGGATTTTGGTTATTGAGAGATTCTGGTCTACTACTACCGCGAGTATCCCAAACTTTCGCCTCACGCTGTACAGTGTTGAGTAGGGCCTGCTTAAACTTAGGATCATCCCGGCTTTGCCTAATAATTAGCAATTTGGCCTTAATTGTTGGGCAGATGGTGAAGTTGCACAAAAATTGTTCTGAAAGTCTGCCTCTATTCCTAACTCATTGATAGATTGAATGACACAGCAGATGTTATGACACAACACCTTGCAGAGTGCCTCATTAGTGCGAGCCACTTCTGTTTTACTGCGTAGCGCATCCCCAAATTTCGCCTTTATCATAGAGAAAGTAGATTCTACATTGCTGCGCTTGTGGTAATGCTCTAAGAACTGGTCAGTGTGGAAAGTGTAGTAACGCCACATGAACAGGAATAGGTCATCACCTGTCCCCACCTTATTGCCTTTACTGTGACCTTCACCTGTTGAGTTGGTTTTAAAGGGGATGTAGGGCACCGCTTTGTGCTTGGTAATGGTGTGCATATTCTTGGCAGATAAGTAAGCTTTATCGGCAGAGACTTCCTGCATGGTGAAGTTTTGGGCGGTAGCGTCTACCAAGGGGGCTAAATACGGGCTGTCATGCTCATATCTACCACTCACCTCAACACTGGTCACTACATTTGTCTTAATGCCGCACATCAAGTGCAATCTGAGCCAGTCTGTACGATGTTGCTGCCTAACGAAGCCCTGCTGTGTTGAGTCGTATTTCTCGTAAAACCACTTATCGAACTTGGAGCCACTAAAGCCACTCGAATCTACGGCAAAGTCTACCTCTACCCCTTTGAGGGGTAAGCTACTGCGCTTTATCAGTTCGTGCAGCAAGGGCGTCAGTTCTGGCATTTCAAAGTAGTTAAAGATTGAGTTGTAGTGCGGTTTCTTGGAGATATACCCTTTATTGTAAGCATCCTCTAAGTCACCATTAAAGCGGCGTCCTGAGACGGTGGAATACACCTTAAAAGCACAGCTAAAGATCATATCTCCTAATGGTAAACGGTTGCGACCCGCACCCTTCTCGCGTGCCATTTCGGGCACGGCTTTGCATAAATCGCGGAGCAGTAATTGAAAGGTCGCCTTCTCTTGAGTTTGGGCGGTATTGTAAGCAGGCCAGTTTTGGCGGTAAGTGGTTTTCTTGGTGACTTGGGTCGTTTCGGTAACGGTAGTTTCACCCTGCGCGTTCGTCTCTGTCACCGTTTGCTTGCGAATGGTGTACTCTACCGCAAAGACGTGCTTGCACTTGCAACGACGCAGTTCCCAATCAGGACAGGTGCAACGCTTGGAACTGCTGTTAAGGTCTACCGTGTATTTGGTCGTGCTACTGGTTGCAGAGGGCACAATCCACTTGCCGACACCTTTACCCATTGGACGAATGTTGAACTTTTCGGCTAACTCGATACCCCGTTGCTGTCTGGCATTAACCACTGCTTTTCCGGTTGCTTGCATGTCATCCACTCCTTGAGAAGATAACGCCTAAACCATATCTTACCTATAAAATATATTACTATAAAAGTAAGATACGTGCAAGCCCATAAGACCACTTTGCGGCAGTATTTTGCGTGTCAGAATCTATTATTTAGAAACCTGATATTTTATACTATTTTATCTCATAATATTATATTATCGCAGTGGTTTTTGTGGTAGAATAAAGGTATGGCACGGATTACACTACAAGTTCCTGGTTTGCGCTGTGAGCGATGCAATTATGAATGGCAACCGCACCCAGGCAAAGAGCCAAAGGTGTGTCCTAAGTGCAAAAGTCCCTACTGGGATAGGCCGAAAAAGAGTAAGAGTGACGGGGCAACGGCTGCCGCCGAAAATCCTTCAGTAAAGAAAGATTGAATGTCTAAATACGACCTACTGAACGCTTCAACGGAACTGGAACAGGCTATAACGGCTGATCTTAAGGCGGCTCTCGAAAAACGTGGCTGCACAGTGCGGCATAACGGTTCTGCGACGGGGCACGCGGCGGCGGGATTGCCCGACATAGTTGTAACGCACCGCAACTTTGTGCTGACCGTTGAAGTCACTAAGTCCAGGGGCGCTCAACAAGACAGGGAACTTAATTCGATTCGAGATCATCTCCAGGCAATCAAAACACAAAACCCGAATAAGACGTGTTTTTGCCTCTACTGCGCCCCACAAACTCCCTTGCGGATGCGTGATGGTATCCGCGATTATAACCGCCAGCGTGCAGCGGAAAGACATACTGACCTTCAGATTATGCCCTTGTGTTTTGAGACTTTAGAGTTACTTACTTCACGCTGGATTAGGTCAGAAGCAGTGCTTTATCCTCTGTCTGGGTTTATTCGTTTGTTCAACAAGTACAATGAGTTCGTAGACGACTTGCGCGTCCGCAAGCTGCTGGTTCACTCTCTTTTTCCTAATGACATTACCTTAAGCGAGGAGATTGAGGCACATGAAAGAGAAACGGACAATAAGACACTTGAGCAATTAATAAAAGACTTGGCGAATTTGGAAGATGTGATGCGGCAAAATGGCATTGCCACCGCTGGAGCCACCATTGACAATCTTATCTTCCTGGTTTTTCTGAAGGTTTTTGAAGAAAAGAGAGAGCGAGATCATGGTCGTCACAACCGATTGCGCTCCGCAGAAGCGTTTCTTGAATACCGTGATAATCTGCAACAGTCAATCATTGAGAGCAAACGCGGCATTCATGAGTTGTTTGCTTCGGTCAAAGCAGACCGTGAATTCACTGCTTCACGGATGTTCACTCCCAATGACAGTCTGACGGACTCGCTCAATGATGATTTTGTCATTGAGCGGTTTATTCCCAAGTTGGCTCCTTACACCTTCATTGGCACTCGTGTTGACGCCCTGGGAGCCGTCTATGAGGTGTTAGCACAAAGGGCACAGAAAGATGTCAAGGTGGGGCAATTCTTTACGCCTGAGAACGTCGTGGATTTTATGGTTCGACTGGCTAGTTTAAGGACGGATGACAGAGTACTTGATCCGGCGTGTGGCACAGATCGCTTTCTTATTTTTGCGATGCACAATATGCTGGAAAAACTGCGCCGTTCCAGTGAGCGAAACAAGTCTAATAAAGAGGAAAGTATTCGTCAGGCGCAGCTTTTTGGAGCCGATATTGACGAGCGTATTGCCAAAATCGCCAAAATGAATATGTGGATTCATGGTGATGGCAAATCCAACATCTTTGGCGGACAAAACTTCTCTGGCCTTACCTTACACAAACATAGCACGCCTCATTTTGATACATTTGACAACGCCTTTGACGTAATCTTGGCGAATCCACCATTAGGTGACTTGAATTATCAGGCCATTGATGTAATTCGCGCTCCTGATAGCTCACTGACTCCCGCACAAAAGGTTGACCTGACACTGGACAGAATACCCATTCTGCCGCACCGAAACCGACTGGAAGATAGGGTTCGGGAATTACAGAGAAGGCTTGAAGGGCACGAGAATGATCTGCGGCAGATGCAAGAGGCAGGGGTAACTGGTGCTCGTATTAACAGCAAGCGGAGAACTATTGAGGACAATCGCCTTCAAATTACCGACCTTGAGGCACTGTTACGCGCTGGCAACAAGAACTTTGAAATCACCGGTAACACCTTAAAGGGGGGTGCCTTATTCCTGACCGCCATGTGGCATTATCTCAAAGCGGATGCTTATCCTGATGAGTTCCCCGAATGGCGTGGTGGGCGTCTACTGGTAATTCTGGATGAGGGCATCCTGAACACAGACGAGTACCAAGCAACACGCGCCTTTTTGCAGGAACGGTTCTATATTAAGGCCATTATTTCCCTGACACGCGATACGTTCGTGCCTATCTCCAAGACTGCAACCAAGACTTCTATCTTTTTTGCGGTTAAAAAAACGGACTTTGTTGCTGAACAACAAGAACCTATTTTTTATGGGCATGTAGCCTACACAGGCTTAGATACAAAAGGAAAGGCTACGCACAATGATTTTGAGGATATATTAGCGCGCTATGGCATGTTTGAGCGTGCTGTAAGAGAAGGTTATACAGGTCTTGAATTTCGTCCAGAACGCTTCCAGTCACAGGAGTTTGAAAGCGGGTATATTACGGCGGAGCCAGACTTCGTTGACTCCGACCTTATCGGCAGCCAAGATGCAAAGTCTGAAGACAAAACGGGAACAGTTTTAGGGCTTCCCACACCAAAAAAGATTTCTTTTTTCTTTAAGACTGGTGAGGAAAAGCCCTCTTTGGCCTTTGCCGTCAATCCTCGTGAGGTGGCTGGCCGGTTGCACTATTTATTTTATCACCCGCGTTACCGTGCCCTGGACGAACTGCAACGCCGTTTTACTACGACGACCTTGAGCCAAATCGTCGCCGATCCAATCCGTAGAGGTGAACAGCCTGAGTATGATGAGAATGGAGAGATTCTTGTAATCAAGACCGTTGACCTTAAAAATGGTTCTATCGCTCTGGACGAGGCATTGCGAGTATCGGCAGACTTCTACGAGTCCAAACCGCAAGCCCATATTAAGTCTGGGGACGTTTTACTGGCGTCTACAGGATATGTATCAATGGGCAAAGTGGATGTTTACACCGCCGACGTTCCTGCGATGGCCGATGGTCATGTGGCCATTATCCGCGTCAGCAATGAATACGACCCTTGTTTCATCGCTTACTACCTACGCTCTTTCTTGGGGCAATTACAGATCGAAAAGTGGTTCACTGGCTCATCCGGTCAAATTGAGTTGCAGCCCAGCGATGTGGGACAGATCATAATACCCGTAGCAGGGGCAGGCGGCGTGCCTTTGCCGTTACAGCGAATTATTGCTGATGCCGTTACTAAGCATTTAGAAGCGGCACGCATGTTGGAAGTTGAAGCTGCCCTAAAATGGAGTGAGGCGCGTCGCACCTTTGAACAAATGCTACTTTCTGCCCACTGAATTTTTAGGCAACTCATTCTATTTTTGGGCAGAAGTTAATTTTTAGGCAAAGCCGATCATCCCCAAGACACTTGACCTTTTCTCCTGGCTCCAAGGTAGGGCTATAGCACAGGGCCGCATATCGCTCTATCGCTGTCCAGAGAAGGAGATAAGCCATTTGTAAATGGAAGAATCGGGACCAATCCCCCATATCCGCTCCAGGCTCAAATCTTTGAGACCCATGCTCCTCAATCATATGCTTAACAACCTCTAAACCCTCATTGAGCACAGGGTCTTCTCGTCCCGTCCATTCCGCTTTGTCATAGTGGACGGTTGCTGTGCGAGTATCCTTGCCAACAAGAACATTAGCTCTTATTTTAGATTGGGCTATGTCAATTTCATCCCACTTGTAGAGCTGCTGTGGCTCAAAATCTGAAATTTTTTCATATGCTTGACATAAAGAGTCTTGCCGAAAATATAAAAGATACCCAACCACCGTTCGAGTGCCTTGTTTATCCAGTAAGGGCAACCCATCCCGAATCGCCAATCCTCCTGTTGTTGAACATCTGAGTGCAGCAGCCTCAAGCAGTGGCTCAATAAATTTATAGGCGAGTTCTCCCGGTTTGAAAAGACCATATGTAAAGAAAGGTAATTCTATATTTAGAGGAAGCACCGGCCTTTTAAGATGCTTTTTACAGACATTTACTAGGTCTTTCATTAAATCAATATCTTCTGAGATACACTTATTATCACCGTTGCGTGTAACAAAATGTATATCACCCTTATGATCTCCATATAACCTGTCAGTAGTCATATTCACCTACTTCGATTTATTATGTTACATGTGTGAACTGCGCTCAGCCACACAACAATAATATTCATACGGAATTATTCTACCTGTCCTGGGATTTTGCAAAATAGGCGGAAGAGCCACGGGATGAAAACTTTCGGCCAAGTTGCTATTGACAACACGCTAATAAGTTAATAATTTGCAGAGAAAAGTCCCTAAGGACTATGCACAGCAGCTTATAACGTCATCAAATAACCTGAACTAAGCTCGGTTTCTTGCGCCAGAAGCCATTAGAGCTTCTTAGTTTTACCCCATAATAGCACGCCAAAGCACATTATTAGCATTGGGTGAAGAAGCGTATGGAAGAGTTCTGCCGTCCGATTTATGAAGGAGTAGAGTCGGTGGACTTAGTGCATCAGAATAATCAAAAAGCCAGGCTTCAGTCGCAATCTTCCAGAATAGCGGGAGCATTTGCAAGGAGCGATGCCAGCGGCTATGTATCTTTTCAACCGGGACATCATGCCCTCCCTTGCGTACACGAATAGCGACTCGTTCTACAGAAATAGCCGGATTTTGGTTGCCAATATAAATCAAATTGGCAATGCCACCAGTTGCTGCCACTTGCTTGAAGAAGCCAAGGTATTTGTCTGTACTCAGAACCGTTTCAACCGTCACAGCGCCATTGTTGCGCAATATTTCTTCTAACTGAGCATAAACCAGATTAGCTGCCCGAATCGAACACTCGCGCTGCATATCGCTGGGAGCATCGCTGAAGCCTGAATAACCCGCCTCTTGCAAGAATCGGAGGGCAATAATATCGGGATTAGTGAGTTTGGGGACGGGCAGAGCAGCAAAGGCTGCGGACTGTGCGAGGGTAATTTTCCTGCGCCATTTGGCCCGCCAATAAGCCAAAATTCAGCGCCACTCATGCCTTACTGTTCCTGGCTCGCAGAGAGATTAGAATCTGAGAATATCCCCAAGCTGGCATTCTCTGCACGCGCCTGCATGGATGCCTCCGTAAAGGCGGCAACGAGTTGGTTGGTAAAAGAATCTACTTCAACCTGTTGCGCTTTACTGTGCTTGACAGGCGTGAGCTTTCCGGTCTGGCGGTTGATTATTCTGGCTCCAGTTGTTACCCGTTTCTGCCCATTTGCTTTAATGCGTTTTGTCATAGCTGTGTCTCCAACAAGAGAAAACGTCACACCTACTTCATTATAAGCACCTACATACCTGTAACGCTACATTAGACGTATAGGGGTAGAAGTTCAATATGTGCTATAAAAGGCAAGCTATCCTGTTAGCTGACTTGCACTAAGCTCAACTTCTCGCCCCAAAAGCGCATGAGGGCTTCTTTGAGGGGTTGATTCTCTTCGGCTTCGAGGTAAGGATCACGCTCGATAAGTTCAAAGGCGGCTTCGCGGGCGCGTTGGATCATGTCTACATCGCGGATGATGTTGGCGAGGCGGAAGTCGGGGAGACCGCTCTGGCGCGTGCCGTAGAATTCGCCAGGGCCGCGCAGTTGTAGGTCGTGCTCGGCGATTTCAAAGCCGTTCTGCGTTTTGGTCATCACTGATAAACGGGCGCGGCCTTCATCGGTTTTGGGGTCGCTCAAGAGAACACAGGTGGATTTATGTTCGCCGCGCCCGACGCGGCCCCGTAGCTGATGAAGTTGGGAAAGGCCAAAGCGTTCGGCGTCTTCAATGAGCATGACGGTGGCGTTGGGCACGTCCACGCCGACCTCGATAACGGTAGTCGAAACGAGGACATCCAGCATTCCAGCGCGAAATAGTTCCATCTCCTGATCGCGTTCGAGGACGCCCATTTGTCCGTGCAAGAGGCCCACGCGCAGGTCGCGCAGTTCTTCGGCGCGCAGGCGTTCGGCCAGGGCAGTCGCGGCTTTGAGTTGCGCCAGCTTTTCAGATTCTTCCACAAGCGGGCAAATCACATAAGCCTGACGCCCTTTCTTGACTTCATCTAAGACAAATTTATAAGCGCGGGGGCGCTGTGTCGGCTTAATAGCGACCGTTTTAATGGGCTGGCGTCCCGGGGGCAGTTCGTCTAAAACGCTGACATCTAAATCGCCATAGACAGTGAGGGCCATTGTGCGCGGGATGGGAGTAGCGGTCATCACGAGGACATCAGGGCGAATGCCGCCAAAGCCCTTTTTCTGCAAAGCGGCGCGTTGCATCACGCCAAAGCGGTGCTGCTCATCCACCACGCAGACGCTCAATTTATTGAACTCGACGCCCTCTTGAATCAGGGCATGGGTGCCCACCACAATACTAGTGCGGCCTTCGTTCAAGTCGGCTTGGATGCGGCGTTTTTGCTTGCTCGAAAGCGAGCCTTCCAACAGGGCGACTTCCAGACCCATTGGCTGGAAAAGACGGGTGAGGACGCTAAAGTGCTGCTCGGCCAGGATTTCAGTCGGGGCGAGCAGGGCACCCTGATGGCCCGTGATATAGGCCGACCAGAGGGCATAAGCGGCCACAATGGTTTTGCCGGAGCCGACATCGCCATGCAGCAGGCGATTCATCGGGCGGGCACTGCGCAGGTCTTTGCGAATCTCATTCATCACGCGCCGCTGTGCGCCCGTTAGCTTAAACGGGAGCAAGCCCAGGAACTGCTTGATGCGCTCGTCTTCCACTACATGGCGCACGCCGATTTCCTGGATATTCGAGGCCACCTTTTTCTGTGCCAGGGCAATCTGCAACAGGAACAGTTCTTCAAAGACGAGGCGAGTGCGCGCCGCTTCTTTAGAGGCCCAATCATCGGGAAAGTGAATCTGGCGCAGTGACCAGGTCAGGGGCCGCAATTGTTGCTGTTCTAAGATGCTCTCTGGCAGCATCTCTTGCACGAAGTCGCCGCACTTTTCCAGGCTGGTTGCCACCGCCCGGCGTAAGGCGGTTTGAAAAAGGCCCTCCGTCATGGGATAGACAGGAACAATACGCCCGACTTGCAAGGTGTCCTCGGTGTCGCCCATGATTTCAAAATCGGGCGAGTCAATCTGCACAACACCGTTGAACTCGTTGATCTTGCCATAGATGAAAAGCTGCATCCCCGGCTTGAACTGCTTTTCGCGGAAAGCCTGGTTCCACCACTGCAAATCGGCGCGTCCAGTCGAATCCCCTACACGCACCTTGGTCAAAGGACGACCGCCCATGCGTCCTCCCATCAGGCGCGTTTGAGGTGGGAAAAGCACGGTCGCGCACAGGCTTTCTTTAGCTCCGATTTCCAGTTGGGCAATCGGCTTCACCGTGCGCCGGTCTTCATAACGGGCCGGGAAGTAATAAAGCAGATCATAAACGGTGCTTAACCCCAGTTTCTTTAATGCTTCTGCACGCTTTGGCCCTACGCCTTTGAGATAGGTTAGCTCGGTTTCGAGGCTACAGTTGCTCTGGGGTTTAGGGTTTTGGGGTTTGTTAGTTGTAGCTTCGTCTGTGGGGAGTTCGGGTTCGGGCTCGGCAGTTGGCGGCAAAAGGTCTTGATAACCGTTGGCTGCTCTATGGCTTACACTATGAGCCATCTCTTCTCTGTTGTCTGCGCTAAGGCCAGCTAAAAGTTTTTCAGAACTGTCAATCATCTGTTGGCGCAAGGTCAGATCGGCGGTGGCATATTGATTCCAGATGTGATCGAGCCGCTGCAAGCGAAATTCAGCACTGGGCGGAACCTCCCCGGTGGCGATGCCATCCAGGGCGCGGCGCAGATTCGATTGCATGTAGGCATCCAACCCGCCAATGACCGCAGTGTTCTCAAAACCTAATTTGCATTCTATCGGCAGCGGCTTACGTAGTTTGTCTAGTATCTCTTGGAGCATAGCAGCATAAAGATGTTGCAAATGTTAGGGTGTTCAAACATGAATTTGAGCATTAATCACCCCTAACAAGTTTATCTAAAGCATCGTGGGAATGAAATTTAGCTGCAACAGAAGAGTTCAGGATTAAGCATGGCCCGCTGCTTTAGCGGCGGGCCATGCTTGATATACAGCTTATCTTTTGGCTTTGTTGAGAGGGGGACGAGCCGTAGAGTTAGGCATGGGGCCATCGAGAGGCTCATTGCGATTGGGTGTTTCGCCATGCCGTTGATGCACCACAATGTTGGCAATGTCGCGGTTGGAAAGGCAGTGGATATAGCCAGAGCTGTCGCGTAGCCAGGCACCACGCAAGGTCATTTTCTCAATGACGCCTTGATGTCCATTGATATTGACCGCATCGCCCACCGCCAGGGTATCTTCGGCCAGCAGTGCATAGCCTTGCATGAAGTCTCGCAGTAGGGGCAAAAAGGCGAGGCCAAAGACCATGCAGAGTGCTCCCACGACAATAGCAATTGGTAGCACGGGGACAGCCAATAGCGGCAGGGCACTTTCAAAAATGCTGAGCACCGCAATGATAGCAGCGACATAGCACAAGGTGCGGGTGATAATCTTGGGGGTTTGACGCAGTGTAGCGCGTCGTCGCATTCGCCAGTTGGCTTCGCGGTTTGCATCGGCGGTTATTAGGGGACTGGTCATCTTTTCGATGCGACGACCGGCCCACCACGCAATAAATTCAAAGATGAGAGCGATAAAAACCACCCGCACCCCCACCATCAGCAGATTCGACAGGGTGAAGTTGTGGGCCAAAACCGTCCGTAAATCCATGATCTGCGTATCCATTTAGTCTATCACTCCCTCAATAATGAGTTTCTGCTGGGCTACCGTCACATGCTCGATACGCCCCGGCGCGTTCTTCAATAAACCGTTCAATTGTTGCGTCACGACGCGCTCGGTCTTGTCTTTCCATTGGTTTGGCGCTTTCATGCCACCAATTTTGAGCGAATCCGCCTGATAGACCAGCTTGCCATCTGCTACAGTGACGTTTCCGGTGAGGGTGGCGATTGCATCAAATTGGTTATAAATCACATGGCCCTGCAGGGTCAGTTGGTTTGGCTCTAAGCCTGCTCGCAAATCGCGCACCTGAAATTTATCGGTGTGGAGATTATCTTGCAGCAGGGTGTTGAGGACGGCTTCGCTCACTTCAAGGGTAAAAGTCCGGTGCTCCTTGCGCCGCGCACTCTCTTGGATGCCATGCACCTGGTCTAAAAACTGCTTTGCTTCCGTTCGGCGTTGCTGTTGAGTAGCTGGGGGCAGTTGGGAGAAATTCTCGCCCACCTGGGGTGGTGTGCGCGCCCGCCAGAATAGAAACGCCGCCAGACCGAGCAGTGCAATGACGCCAACCAAACAGCCTGAAGCCGAGCGAGATTTCATGGAATTAATTTCCGATTATTTCAACACAAAGGACACAAAGATGGCACAAAGCACACAGAGTTAATAGAAGATAGAGAATCGAGGATCGCCTACAAATTATAACGTGCCGCTTCTATCTCCTTTTGTGTGCTTTGTGCCATCTTTGTGTCCTTTGTGTTGAAGTGTTACCGTTTAGCGTTTCAAAAGCTCACGCGCATGGCGCAAGGTGGCATCGCTTTCGCTGCCCATCATGCGGGCCAGTTCGCGCACACGAGACTTGTCTTCGAGTAAAGTCACGGTGACACGGGTTTGTGCCTCGTCCGTCTCCTTGGTGACACAGTAGTGACGATCAGCACGACGCGCAATCTGGGGCAAGTGCGTGACACAGAATACCTGAAAGTGGTGCGCCAGTTCCTGCATCTTTTCGCCCACCGCTTCGGCTGTCACGCCGCCGATACCGACATCAATCTCATCAAAGACAATAATTGGGGTTCGTGAAAGCGTCGCTTGCCCATCGTTTTGATGCGTGCCCAAAACGGAGCGTAGAGCCAGCATGACCCGCGAGATTTCGCCACCCGAAGCAATGCGGGCTAAGGGCCGCAACGGTTGACCGGGGTTGGCCGAAAAGAGAAATTCTACGCGGTCGGTGCCATCGGCAGTGCCGGTTTCGTCTGGCTCAAAATGAACTTGAAAGCGGGCACGCTCCATCGCTAAAGTTTGCAGATGCCCTACGACTGATTCTGCGAACTTTCCGGCTAACTGCTGGCGGGCCTGGGACAACTGCTGGGCCGCTTTAAGAAAATCCCCGCGTTGCCGTTCTGCCGCTTCCCGTAAGCCGCCTAACTCCGTATCGGACAGGTTAAGCCGCTGCAACTCCTCTTCGATTTCAGCGCGGTAGGCAATGACCCGTTCGAGAGAATCGCCGTACTTGCGCTTGAGCCGGTTGAGACGATGCAGACGCGCTTCGACTTCTTCCAGGCGCAGCGGGTCGGCTTCCATTAAATCGGCATAAGAGCGTGCCTCACTCGCGGCGTCCTCGATTTGATAAATCGCGCTTTGTAATTCTTCAGCCCACTCTGCCACACTGCCATCGAAGGCGTGAATCTCTTTTGCTGCCTTCAAGGCTTGCTGCAAGAGGGTCAAGGCTCCCGGCTCATCTTGTCCTAACAAGGCATCACGGCAAAGGCTGGCGGCGGCGCGCAGCTTTTCGGCGTTCATTAAGCGCAGGCGCTCATCTACCAGTTGTGTGTCTTCATCAGGCTGCGGGGCAGCGGCGTCTATTTCATCGGCCTGAAATTGCAGCATGTCCAGCCGTTGAGCGCGTTGCTGCTCGTTGCCGCTGAGTTCATCCAGGCGGCGCTGGGCCTCGCGCCACTTTAGATATTTCTCGCGTGTGGTGGTGCGCAGGGTGGTATGGGCGGTATCACCGAACGCATCGAGAAAGCCTAAGTGCGTATCGGCGTTGAGCAGCATTTGATGCTCGTGCTGGCCGTGAATGTCAATCAGCAAACTGCCTAATTCGCGGAGCGTGCTGGCCGTTGCTAACCGTCCATTGAGGCGTACGCGGTTGCGGCCATCTGCTGAGATTTCGCGGGCGATGACGAGTTGGTGATCGTCTACCGTAAACTCCTGCTCACTGAGATAAGCTTCGGCTGCCGGAGCATAAGTTAAGTCAAATTCCCCTTCGACCAGGGCACGCGCGGGAGTTGCCTTGGCCGCAGGTGTATTGCCATTAGAGGTGCCATTAGCGCCAGTGCCGTTCGGCGTGTCGCCTTTAGCCGCCGCATTGCTGCCGCCGACCCGGTCAGAAGCGGCGCGTTCTCCAATGAGCAGACCAAGGGCATTAATGAGAATAGATTTGCCCGCACCTGTTTCCCCCGTCAGTACATTTAAACCTGGCCCGCACTGAATCTCGGAGTGTTCGATGATAGCGAGGTTGGAAATTCGTAAGTCAATTAGCATAGAGAAACGACAAATGTAAGATTTTATAGGCCGGGCATTGAAATACCCAGCGGAAAGGCTAAAGCCAACCGTCCTACCGGACGGCTCTAACTGCTACTCTATCGTGGCGTCCAGCAGGACGCTTGGCCGCAGGTCTCCCTGCCGGGTATTTTAATGCCCGATATTAAAATCCCAGTCCTCACAAACACAAATGGCGGGCACACTTTAATCTTAAACGGTGCCCACCATGAACGTGTTGCTAATGCCGCCTGGTTGCTGTTAGAGCAGCAGGCGACATCGTAACGAGAACAGATTGTGTTAAGTTGCGGCTGGTTCCGGCTGTTGAGACGTTGAGACGTGTTGGCGGACAGTATCAACGACGACATCCGCCGTGATAGGTTTCTGAAGAAATGCCACTGCACCCGCTTCAAAGACGCGTTTTTCAACGTCGGGATCACTTAAGGCTGTGACCACAATAACCGGAGTGGTGCGGCCATTGCGCATCATGCGGAAAGTGCCCAGTGCTGAGCATCCATCAATGCGGGGCATCGAAATATCCAGCACTACAGCGTCAAACTCTTCGATTTGGACGAGACCAATAGCTTCCAACCCATCCGCCGCTTCTTTGACATCAAAACCGGCTCCCGTGAGAGCTAATCGGAAGAGCATCCGCAAGTCCATGTCGTCTTCGACTAGTAGAACTCTGGGGCCCATTGTCATAATTCTCCTTGCTTAACAGCCAACATCTGACAGTATCTACAACCGGTAGAGTAATGACTCTTACCGAGAAATTCGTTTTGCCTTCAACAAGGCTTGAAAGTTAAGAATTAGGCAAGCAACTACTGTGCCAGCCTTCGGTCAGGCGATAAATCTTTTGATTAACGAACAAGTCCAACACATCTCGATCCAGGCCACCATCACGCGCTTCCCATTCCAGAATTTGCAGCGCCTTATTGACGGGCATCGCCTTTTTGTAAGGCCGATCCGCAGCCGTCAGGGCGTCATACATATCAGAGACCGTCATCATGCGCGACTGCAAGGGAATATCCGGGGCGGTGATGCCGCGCGGGTAGCCTTTGCCATTAAGTTTCTCATGATGGCAATGTGCGATGTTGGGAATATTAGCGAATTCTGCTGTCCAGGGAATCTGAATCAGGAATTGAAAAGAGAGGGCCGCATGTTCCTGAATCTGCGCATATTCATCAGGCGTCAGCGAGCCTTTGCGCACGCTTAAGGCGCGGATTTCTTCCTCCGTGAGCAATTGTTGCTCATGCCCATTTTTGTCCACATAAGTGAGGCGGGAGAGTTTCTGCAAAACTTCCTGCTGGCGGCCATATTCTTCGTCCGGCAGAAAAGTCGCAGATGGGTCATTAGCCCGGATGAGCAAGGCTAAGTCACTATCTAAGGACTCTAATTGAGCTTTAAGCTGAATATCCAGGTCTTCCACAATATCCAACGCCTGCTCCCGTGGATATTCCATAAGGGCTGTTACTTTGCGATTAGCATATTGCGTTTCTAAAGATCGGCGTAACAAGAGCAAGCGATCTTCCACCACCTGGAAGCGCCACGGTTCTAATTTATGGCTCTTGGTTAAAATGTTTTCCCGCACGCCAATCTTGCCAAAGTCATGTAAGAGCGAAGCATAGCGCAACTCTTTGATTTGATCGGGTGTGAAATGCACATCTTTAAACGGCCCTTCGGTGGCTTCGGAAGCGGCTTCGGCCAAACCAACTGTTAAAATGGTGACGCGTGCCGAGTGACCAGAAGTGGAAGGATCACGGTCTTCAATGGCGGATGAGGAAGCCATGACGAACTTATCAAAGAGGTTCTCGATTTCCTTCAGCAGAATGTTGTTTTCGAGTGCAACTGCTGCCTGGGAAGCCAGGGAAGCTGCTAACTCGGTTAATTCCTGGTCGAAGGGCAGAACTTCGCTGTCAACAGTCTCCTCATCTTCTAAGAGGACGTCCTGCTGCCGTTTGCGATTGATGAGTTGGAGCACCCCAATCACGGCATTGGAATGACTTTTTAGGGGTACGACCACCATGCTCTTAGTGCGGTACCCCGTCTTTTTGTCTAACGAGCGATTAAATTGGTAAGGCGCATCCGAAGGCAGTTCATAGACATCATCAAAGCTGAGCAATTGGCCGGTTAAAGCCGCATAGCCCGCCAGACTGGAGGGGCCAACGGCAAAGGTCATGGAAGTGTTGAGGTTGGGATTGGAATCGTTTTGTGCTAGGCGAAAATAAAGCGTTTGTTCTTCGGGTGTGGTTGGATCGTTTTCTTTTTGAATGAGATAAAGACTGCCCGCATCGGCCCTGGTTAATTCCCGGCTTTTGGTCAGAATGAGTTCCAGCAGACGTTGAATATCGCGCTCGGCGGAGAGGGCCAGGCCGATTTGATTTAACTGACGCAACCGTTGCGCCGCTGGGTCGGATTCCCGTCCGTCCGCGAAACTCGCAGGCGGCACGATAGGGGGCTGTGGAATCAGGGTGCTTGGTGACATTGCAATATAATTCAATTTTAGATTCGGCATTTGATGCGGCTATCAGGGAGATAACTTTACGACTCCCAGATTACAGCATAACTCTATCCAATGATGCTGCCATTTAGCAGCGTAGGACGTAATAGGTTGCTATGCACAACGGTATTGCTACCAACCACTTGAATCTTGCAACCGTTTTGCCTTGCCTGAAATCTTACGATTCTTGAGCCTGAAACGACGTGGCCCACTTGCTTCTTTAATTGTACAGCACTGGCAAGGTTTATTGTAGAGCATTTATGCTGGACACTCCGGGTACTATGAGAAAGCAAGGAGTGGCGGCGGATTGAATTGCTTAACGGCCCCAACGCATTTTTTCGCGGAGTCGCTCATAGAAAGTTTCACGCGGTAAGTGCAACAGGCGCGCTTTGCAATCGGCACGCTTCACTTGCACCACATCGCCGCTCTGAAGAAAAACACCGATTTGTCCATCTATGGTGAGCATCGCTTCCAATTCGGAACTCGACACTTCATCGCCTTCCCACTCAGCATGAACCTCAATTGTTTCGCCTGAATCTACAATGACTGGGCGCTGAGTCAGAGAATGGGCGCAGATAGGACAAATTAAGAGCGACGGTACGTCGGGATGAATAATTGGCCCCCCAGCGGAGAGGGCATACGCCGTAGAACCTGTGGGTGTTGAAATAATGAGGCCATCCGCTCTGGTTTCCGCCACTAAATCGCCGCTTACAAAAATTGAAAGCCGCAGAATGCGCGCTAAGGCACTTTTCGCCACCACCGCATCGTTCAGCCCAATACTACCACCGACTTCATTGCGGATTGTGGAATGTGAATTATCCGGTGGCGAGTGCTGAGTGCTGAGTGCTGAGTGCTGAGTGCCATGCGAGCGAAAAACCCGTGCATCTAGCATCATGCGCTCTTCGACTTCGAATTTACCCTCGACCAACATGGTGAAGGCTTGTTCCAATTCCGTAGGACGCACAGAGGAGAGAAAACCCAGTCGCCCTAAATCTACCGCTAAGACTGGAGTGCCATAGCGGGCTGTCGCACGCGCGGCAGTCAACACGCCACCATCCCCGCTGAGAGTTACTAAGACATCGCAGGCGGCAATTGCATCATCGGAATCCGAGCCAAGGTCTTCGCGGCCAATTTCACGGGCTATCCCTTTTTGGATGTGGATAGCAATTTGATGTGCTTCGGCCAGTGCCACTAATTGGCGGAGCAACCCCTGCACGTTAGGTTTCTTAGGTGCGGCGAAGACTCCAAGAGAACGCATGAAAAGTAAGAAATGTTAGTTGTCTAAGCGGGGTTTGCCGTCAAACGCTCAATGTTGGCTTTAGCTTCGCTGTAATCGGGTTTTATCTTGGCGGCTTGACGGTAGGCTTCCAGGGCGCCAGCGCGATCTTTAAGTGCTTCTAACATCACTCCGAGGTTATTATAAGCGATAGCGTTGTGCGGGTCTTTCTTGATGATGTCCCGATACATTTTAGCGGCTTCCTCATATTCCCGTGTATGGTAAAGAGCCAACCCCAGGTTACTCATGGCTGGAATATTATCCGGGTTCAGGGTCAACAGTCGCTTGTATTCATCACGGGCATCAGCATAGGTGCCGCCCTTTAAATAGTTTTCGGCCAGGGCTGCGCGGGCTGCTACCAATAGCGAACGCATCTCGCGGCGTTGCGTATCGTCCATCGGTTTACTTAAATCACGCCCGGCTTTATCTATGAGTTTCTTCCACTCATCATCCGCTTCGTTCAGCTTGGCTTGATCCACTTTATTCGGGTCTTGCGTCGCCTGCGCCGTCAGTACGAGCGCCAGGTTATAGCGGGCATCGTTAAAGTTGGGATCAATTTCTAGAGCTTTGCGGCATTGGGCGATAGCCTCCGCCAGATTATTGCGCTTGTAGTAAATGCGCCCAATGTTGTTCTTAACAGCAGGATCATCCGGCTTGAGCCGCTCGGCTTCTCCATAGGCGCGCAGGGCATCATCGAATTTGGCCGCGAAATCGTAGGCCACACCCAGGTTATACCACCCCAGCGCGTCATTGGGACGTAAGGCCACGTAACGGCTCAACGCTTCTTGCGCCTCGCCCCAGCGGGCCATTTGAATGAAGATGTCGCCTAAATGCAAGAAGGCATCCGCATTTTGAGGATCGAGCTTGGTCGCATCGCGTAGATACTTGACGGCTTCTTTCTTGCGATTGGTGTTGATTAAACCAAGCGCGATACGCAATTGATAAAAAGCATTCTTTGGCTCAATCTCTAATGCCTTGTTATAGGAAGCGAGAGCTTTATTCCAATCGCCAGTGTTCTCATAGGCTTCGCCTAAGCCGTCATAAATGGTCGCGTCCTTGGTATTTTGCTTCAATAAGTCCGTAAAATACGGAATCGCCTCTTTGTAGCGTTTCTGGGAGAGCAGAGCAAAGGCGAGATTATATTTGGCATCAGCAAAAGTTTTATCGGTTTGCAGCGCGTGCTGATAAGCGGCTAATGCCTCCGTTGGCATCTTCTTATTCCAATAGACTAACCCGATATTGTTGTCAATCACCGCTTGCGATTTAACATCAAGCTGTGTACTCAGGCTACGCGCTGCCTGAAAAGCCGTTAACGCTTCATCATACTTTTCTTGTTTCAGCAGCACATAACCGAGGAACATTTGTGCGCTGGCATCGGTGGGTGCCAGCGTCACCACGCGCTGAAAGTAATTCCCGGCATTAGCCAGATCATTCTTCTTCAACGCCTCTAATCCCGCGTTATAGGCCGTTGTCTGTTCCTGGATGGCGGAATTGCCACCCGTTGCTCCTCCCGTAGCACCGCCCGTGGTGGACGTTCCTGTAGTTGCCCCCGCAGGCGCACTGGCTGGCTGTGAAGGCGCACTGGTGGGTGTGCCCCCCGTGCCCGAATTGACTCCTGAATTCACGGGTGCTTTAGGCGCTGTGCCAGTGCCGCCACTAGGAGCCGGGCTGCCATTGGACACGTTGCCGCCACTACCACCAGCGGGCTTTGGACCTCCATTAGGGGTGGCGGGGCTGCTATCAGCATAAGCAGCAGGCACTAAAGGGAATAAGGGGGATCGAGATGGTGCAGTGAGTGCAACCATCCATATCAACGGCATATACAACTTTTTCATCTCTTCTCCTGTTGCAGCAGGACACCGCCTAACATTTTGAGTTATGGCTGTGACCTAAAATATGCGCGTGCATATTTGATGATGCTATCAAATCACCTTTGTTTTATTTAACTCGAAAGAGCCGGGCATTGAAATACCCAGCGAGAAGGCTAAAGCCAACCGTCCTGCCGGACGGGACACTGCTTAAAACTGTAATTCTGTGGCGTCCGGTAGGACGCTTGGCCGCAGGTCTCCCTGTCGGGTATTTCAATGCCCGGCTCTTCAATTGGTTTATAAGTTTTTGGGCTGTCTGTCTACATCTCTGCTTGAGAGAACCGTGATGGAACAACTTTATGCAACTTACTGTACCGCAGTGGCTTTGCGCTTGCGGGGCAATTGGCGGCGCATGGTATATTGCAGACCGTCGGCATCCAAGCCTAACTCGCGCCGCTGGATTTTAGGTGTCGCATGATGAATGAACTCATCCGGCACGCCAACGAGTGTCACTGGTATTTCAATACCTTCCCGGTGCAAAAGCTCCAACACCGCCGAGCCAAAACCGCCCTGTACGGCATTTTCCTCCACTGTGATTAGACGCTTGGCACGCCGCGCAGTGGCGCAGATCAATTCTTCATCCAGAGGTTTGACAAAGCGAGCATTGACAACCGCGATGCGATGCCCTTCACCAATCAGTACATCGGCGGCCTGAAGTGCTGGTTGCACGCTATTGCCAATCGCAATAACGCCCAGTTCTAAATCTTTATTTTTTACTCCATCTCCCGCCCCCCGCAGCAATTCCCCTTTGCCGATGGCTAAGGGTTCTAGAGGAGCATCCAAGGTCACGCCGACGCCGGTGCCGCGTGGATAGCGCACGGCGGCTGGCCCTTCATGCGCGATGCAGGTCGCCAGCATCTGCCGCAGTTCCCCTTCATCCTTGGGAGCCATCACAATCATGTGCGGTATCGAACGCAGGTAGCTTAAATCAAAGACGCCCTGATGCGTGGCGCCATCTTCCCCAACAAGACCGCCACGATCCAGGGCAAAGGTTACGGGTAGACCTTCGCGCACCTGGCAGACATCATGCACAATCTGGTCATAAGCACGTTGCATAAAGGTCGAATAAATCGCCACAATCGGGCGCAAGCCACTTAACGCTAAGCCACTGGCAAAAGTCACGGCGTGTTCTTCGGTCATGCCCACATCGAAACCTCGCGTGGGAAACTTCTCGATAAATTTGTCTACGCCCGTGCCGCCTGGCATGGCGGCGGTAATGGCAATAATGCGCTCATCTTTTTCGGCCAGTTCAATAATGGTATCAGCAAATACCTGGGTATAAGAGGGCGGCGCAGCCGGAGTGGGTGTGCCTTCGACGGCCTTGACATCTTTAAAGTCGGTTGGCGTGGCCGCGTGCCATTTGATTTGCTTTTCTTCAGCCTTTTCATAACCTTTGCCCTTGGTGGTCACGGCGTGCAGTAGCACTGGGCCACCGAGAGAACGCGCCGTTTTAAGAGCTGTCACCAGGTCGGGCAGAGAATGGCCATTCACGGGGCCTAAATAGTGATAGCCCAATTCTTCAAACCACATCCCCGGCACCACCATAGACTTAACGCCCGCGCGCACCTTTTGTCCCGCTTCAATGACTAATTCGCCGCCGGGTAATTTCTTGAAGACTTCTTCCAGGTGCTGCCGGGTGTGGCGATAAACTGGGTCAGTGCGCAGGCGGCGCAGGTAACGGGCTAAGGAGGAATAGTTGTGACTGATGCCCATTTCATTATCGTTGAGCACCACAATCATATTCGTGCCAATATGCCCTGCCTGGTGCAGACCTTCTAAGGCTAATCCGCCCACGAGGGAGCCATCACCAATGACTGCAATCACGCTTTCGTCGGTGCCTTTCAGATCGCGTGCTACGGCGTAACCTAACGCCGCTGAGATGGAAGTAGAGCCATGCCCCGGATTGGTGGTGTCATGCTCTGATTCCTCGACGCGCGGGAAGGGTGCGATGCCTTCCCACTGGCGCAGCGTATGGAAGCGGTCACGTCGCCCCGTCAGAATTTTATGGGCATAAGCCTGATACCCCACATCCCAGACCAGTTTGTCTTTGGGCGAGTTGAAAACGTAGTGCAGCGCGACGCATATTTCCACGCAGCCGAGAGGCCCGCCAAAATGACCGCCCGTCTGGGCTATGGTATCAATGATATGACGGCGTAATTCAGCAGCGACTTCCGGCAGTTGACTCATGTTGAGTCGCTGTAAATCACCTGGCGAATTAATATGTTCTAAAAGTGCCATTTCTCTCCAAATTTCAATTTTAAGTTTTGAGTTGGTTGCATTCAAAACTCATAACTCAAAATTCAAAACTTAAAATTACTTATCTCGCTGCACGACAAAGTATGCTAATTGACGCAACGCGGCGGCGCGGTCTCCAAACTCTTGTAAAGCGGCGATAGCCGCCTCGCTGGACTCGCGGGCCAGTTGCTTCGATTCCGCCAGGCCAAAAAAGGCGGGAGCCGTTAATTTATAATTAGTTGTATCCGTGGCGCTTTTGCCCGTTAATTCGGGGTCACCTTCAACATCCAGAATATCATCCTGAATCTGGAAGGCCCGCCCCAGATGCTCTCCATAACGGGATAATGCCTGGATTTGAGTGTTTGTGCCCCCACCTAAAACCGCGCCGACTTCGCAGGCCACACGAATTAAAGCCCCGGTTTTCATCGCCTGCATCTGTAATAATTGCAGTCTGCTAACGTTCTCGGCGCGGCCATGTGACCAGGTAATATCCACGGCCTGCCCACCGACCATGCCCGCTTCCCCGGCGGCTCTGGCGATCAGTTGCACGGCCCGCAATCGTGTTGCAGCATCTCCCGCATAATCTTGACCCAGGGCATCGCCCGTCATAATTTCAAAGGCCAAGGTTAAAAGTGCATCCCCCACGAGGATAGCGGTGGCCTCATCAAAGGCTTTATGGCAACTGGGGCGTCCCCGGCGCGTATCGGCATTGTCCATTGACGGCAGGTCGTCATGCACTAAGGAATATGCGTGAATTATCTCCAATGAACACGCGGCTGACAAGGCCCTGAGTGCATCGAAATCGGCACTTACGACGCCCGCAGCTTCCAAAACAAGCTGTGAGCGCAGCCGCTTACCGCCACTAAAAACGGCATAGTGCATAGCTTGGCGCAAACGCGCATGGCCTGCTAAAGAGTCTGGTGCCAAATTATCTGGCAGTATCTGCTTGAGCGCATCCTCGACAAGGCTAGGCGCAAAGCGCCACTGAATTTCGTGCATCCTGCGCTTAGTCCTCGTCTTCCTCAGTATCGTATTCGATGGGTTGCGTCACTAATTCCCCATCCGCTGTAGCGACTAATTGCTCCAGAGCGGCTTCCGCCTGGTTCAAGGTGTTATCACACTGTTCTGCTAAAGCCATGCCGCGTTGCAACAAAGCAATAGACTGCTCTAAGGGCACATTACCCGTTTCTAATGCCGAGACGACTTCTTCTAATTCGCGTAAAGCGTCTTCAAAGGATAGTTCTTCGCCGGTTGATTCTTCTGTTGCTAAATCTTTGTCTTTCAATTTCATAAATGCGACTGTACAATATGCAAATGCTGTGTTGTCCCCGATGAGCTTGTCATTCTGAGCGCAGCGAAGAATCTTGTATAAGATCCTTTAGACCATCAATTAAAATTCCGTAACTCCGCAGAGTAGATTCTTCGCTGCGCTCAGAATGACAAACTCTTATGCTTATTCTTATGGCTCTTTTGTCTGTTTCAGAACTGCCTCTGCACTTGCTTTAATCGTGCCATCTTGCAAGGTAACGCGCAGCACATCGCCAGGCTGCGCCTGTGCCACAGACGTAATCAGACTACCAGTCTGGGCATTGCTTAACAGCGCATAGCCACGCTCTAACACCCGCTGCGGGTCTAAGGCGCGTAACTGGGCGCGATAAGCTGCCAAGGTTCGTCTTTCTATTTTAACACGTCGCTCTGCCGCGTCCCGTGCCCGCCGCTTTAGCCCCGCCACACGCTCCCGCGATTGGTTTAGGCGCACCTGCGGATGAGTCAGGACATGGCGCGAGAGCAAACTATCCAATCGTTGCCGCGATAGGCGCACGTCTCCCGCCACGGCACTGTGCAAACGCCAGCGCAGTCCATCTATGACAGACTGCACTTCGCGTATGTCCGGTGCCACAAGCTCTGCGGCGGCTGAAGGCGTTGGCGCCCGTAAATCAGCGACAAAATCGAGGATGGTGAAGTCCGTTTCGTGTCCCACCGCCGAAATGAGCGGCTTAGGGAATTGACTGGCGACACGGGCCAAGTCCTCATCATTAAAGGCCCAGAGGTCTTCTGCTGAGCCGCCACCACGCCCGATTATAACGACATCCAGGTCATCGAGAGCCGCTGCCCACGAAAGAGCGCGAATTAAATCCGGGGCGGCAGAAAATCCCTGCACCGCAGCCGGGATAAAGACAATCGTCGCCAATGGCCAACGCCGGGCCAGGACAGAAATGACATCATGGGCGACAGCCCCGGTAGGTGAGGTAATCAGCCCAATACGGCGCGGCATGACGGGCAGGGATCGCTTGCGTTCAGGATCAAATAAGCCTTCTTCCGCCAGTGTTTGTTTTAGCTGTTCATAGGCTTCATAAAGCGCACCCTGACCATCAAACTGCAATTCTTCAACGATAAAGTTCGCTTCGCCCCGCGCCTCGTAAAATTCAACTCGCCCCCACGCTACCACACGATTGCCATCAGTCGGACGAAAGGCGAGATTGCCCAGCTTGCGCCGCCACATGCAGCAGCGAATCTGCGCGGCATCATCCTTGAGGGTAAAGTAAAGATGCCCTTTGCCATGCGCCTTGAAATTGGAGACTTCGCCCCGCACGCCAATGTCACATAAAATGGGGTCACTTTCCAGGACGCGCCGAATCTGCAAGGCGAGGTCGCTGATGGAAAGTACATAATCGGCGGGGGCCGCGATGGTGGCGGAGAAGAGATCGCGCATGATTATTTTGACAAGGTGAGAGAGTGACAGGGTGAGGGGGTGACAAGGTGAAGGGGTGACATAGCTATAATCAAGGTTATTGTGATAAATATCTTGGTTCGTTTACTTTTGAGGCTGTTTGTCACCTTGTCACCCCCTCACCCTCTCAAACGCTGCTTTGCTGCTAAGACCGTATTACGCAGCAGCATGGCAACCGTCATGGGGCCGACGCCGCCGACGCGGGGGGTAATCCAGCCTGCGACTTCAGCCACATCTTCATTCACATCGCTAATAATGCGATTGCCTTCGCGGGTGATGCCTGCGCCGACGACGGCGGCACCAGGCTTAATCATCTCTTTCGTTATCAAGCCGGGTGCGCCTGCTGCGGCCACCACAATATCACCCTGGCGAGTGTAGGCCGCCAAATCAGCCACACCGGTATGCACAACCGTCACTGCCGCGTTGCAATGAGGCCGCTTGAGTGCCAGCAATAATGCCAGCGGACGACCAATAGTCAACCCGCGCCCGACAATCACCACATGCCTGCCTTCGATGGGCACATCATTCTGTACCAATAACTCGACAATGCCTGCCGGAGTGCAGGGAATCGGGCCAGGTGCGCCCATGACCAGTCGCCCCAAGTTAATCGGATGGAGTCCATCCGCGTCTTTCGCCGGGTCAACGGCTAAGAGGGCTTGCTCTTCGTTGAGACCTTTCGGCAGCGGCAATTGCACCAAATAACCATCAACGGCGGGGGCAGCGTTGAATTCCCGAATGGCCGCTATCACCTCATCTTGTGTGGCACTGGCAGGCAGATGCCGATGAATCGAAGCGATGCCAGCTTCTTCGCAGGCACGATGCTTCATACCAATATAAGTGGCACTGGCAGGGTCGTCGCCGACCAAAATTGTGCCCAGCCCTGGAGTTACGCCCCGCTCTCGCAAGCGCGTAGCCTCTTCAGCAACTTCGGCGCGAATCTTTGCAGCGGCAGCTTTGCCGTCTAATAATTGCATAAATCTTATTTTAACGAAGTTAGGCTGTGGCGTGGCTGAATTAAGTGGACTGACCGCAAAATGAAGCTGTCTCATTGACAAGTTCAGAAAGAGTATGAAATCATAACAATTGCCTATTTGTGACTGCCGCCCATTGGACGCTGATTATCCCCCGGCTCTTAACGCTAAACACCATAAAGGAAACGAAATGCCTGTGCCGTCTGAACCCACCTCGTTTGTAGTAGATACCACTCATAGTCCACACGCTCAGTTGCGTCCGGTGCCGCTGCGAGATGTGACCTTATCCGACACCTTCTGGCAGCCGCGCCGCCGCATCAATCAAGAAAAAACGCTGCCTTCTCAATATCAACACTGTGAGACCACAGGCCGGGTTGATAACTTTCGGCGCGCGTCCGGCAAGAAAGACATTCCCTTCGAGGGAATCTTTTTTAATGATTCAGACATCTATAAGTGGCTTGAAGCCGCCGCCTGGACATTAGCCACAGAAAACGACCCTGACCTGGTGCAGATGGTGGAAACAGTCGAGCAAGAGATTGCTGATGCCCAGCAACCAGATGGCTACCTCAACACCTATTTTATGTTCGACAAAGCCCAAGATCGCTGGACGAACTTAAAAGACATGCACGAGCTTTATTGTGCGGGTCACTTTATTCAGGCGGCGGTGGCCCATTATCGCGCCACTGGCAAGGACAACATGCTCCAGGTCGCGTGTCGCCTGGCCAATTATATCAGCGACACTTTTGGCCCCAAGGAAGAAGGCAAGCAATACCAGACGGATGGGCATGAAGAAATTGAGTTAGCCCTTGTCGAACTGTACCGGGCCACAGGAGAAGCCAAGTATCTCAAGCAAGCCCAGTTTTTCATAGATGTGCGCGGGCATGGTACCATTGGCGGGAGCAGTTACCACCAGGATCATAAGCCGGTGCGTGAGTTAGATCGCATGACGGGCCATGCAGTGCGCGCGGTTTATCTGAATGCAGGTGTAGCCGACCTGTTGGCTGAAACGGGGGAGGGTGCCCTGCGCACAGCCCTCGACCGCCTGTGGGACAACATGACTACCAAGCAGATGTATGTCAGTGGTGGCATCGGCTCACGCTACGAAGGGGAAGCATTCGGCAAAGACTATGAACTGCCTAACGAGCGTGCCTACACCGAAACCTGTGCCGCGATTGGCAGCGTGATGTGGAATTGGCGGATGCTAATGCTCGAAGGCGATTCGCGCTATGCTGATTTCATGGAACTGGCGCTCTATAATGGCGTAATGGCGGGGCTTTCCTTAGATGGACAGTCCTACTTTTATCAAAATCCCCTGGCCGATGATGGCACGCATCGCCGCCAACCGTGGTTTGGGTGCGCCTGCTGCCCGCCCAATGTAGCGCGTCTGCTGGCCTCGTTACCCGCTTACTTTTATAGCACTTCGGATAAAAGCGTCTGGGTGCATCTTTATGCGGAGGGAAATGCCCGTCTGGACTTGCCGAATGGTGGCTCTGTAGCGATAGAGCAAACGACTCGGTATCCCTGGGATGGCGATATAACTTTGCGTCTGAGCGAGGTCGAAGCAAGCGGTGATTTCAGCCTCTTGGTGCGTATTCCATCATGGTGTGAAGAGGACGCGCAAGTTCAAGTGAATGGTGCAGGGGTGCAAGCACTGGTGCAGCCAGGCACCTATGCAGAAGTGCGCCGCGCCTGGCAAACCGGCGATACTGTACATCTGTATCTACCCATGCCGGTGCGCCGGATAGTATCGCATCCGTATGCGTTAGAGAATGTGGGTCGGGTTGCTTTAATGCGTGGCCCTTTGCTTTATTGTCTGGAAGCTATTGATAACCTTGATATTGATTTGCGCGATGTTATGTTGCCGGAGCAAAATGAGTTGAGCGCCCAATATAACGCCAACTTACTGAATGGTGTGGTTGTATTAAATGGTGAAGCAGAAGTTGCAGCCCCGGAGCAAGGTTGGCAGGGGCAGCTTTATCGCACTACAGTTCAGGCTTCCTCTGTAACGCCTAAGAGCGTGTCACTCACAGCCATTCCTTATTATGCCTGGGCCAACCGTGAGCCGGGGCAGATGCAGGTCTGGCTACGCGGTTGATAGCAGATTACCTGTAACCAAGTTTATGGCTCCGAAACTCGCCGCATTCTTGGCAAACTACACAGCTTGTGTGGAAGAATCAGCAGTCTGGGGCAATGGCCTTTTGCCGCTTCAAATCGCTTCTCACCTGAGCCACGAAGTGCTACCAGTGGAATTTATAACTTCCGTGCGCTGTGTGCTTTTGCGGGGAGAAGCCGTCCTTGTGGTGCGCAATCTGGAAAATAGCTATCATATCTTACCCGGTGGACGGCGTGAGTCAGGTGAAAGTCTGGAAGCTACGCTGCGGCGAGAGATTCTTGAAGAAACAGGTTGGGTTATCGCAAAGCCACACTTGCTGGGCTTTAAACATTTTCATCATCTTAGTCCTAAACCAGAAGGCTATCGTTATCCCTATCCAGATTTTGTGCAGCTTATTTACGCGGCAAGGGCAGAGGAGTTTATGCCCAATGTTGTAATTAGTGAGATAAACGCTGAAAACTTTGAGGGCACCACCGAATTTCTGCCCCTTACCGATGTGCTTGCCCTAGAACTTACCGCCAGTGATCGGCTTTATCTTAATGCGGCACTTAAGTTTGGTTTGTAGCCCAGGTATTCATAAGGTGCGTCCTCTTTGAGTGTCGTGATCGGCACTCATGGTGGCTGGCTGATTTGTAACTACATTACAGTGGAAATCAGCCAGCTTGTTGGCAAGCAAATAGCATTATGGGGTAGGCGTATGAGCCAACAGAATCAGAATCTCGGTCATGGCCCTCAACCTGAACCGGAACTGCCGACACGCTTTGCCACGCCGGAAGAACTTGAAGCACTAAAGGCCCAGGAGCAGCAACCTCCACCCCGACCAACGGTGCAACGACCAACCGCACCACGTCAAAATGATGCAGTGCGGGTGCGTGTCAGTAGACCTGGCCCTTTCGATATGCCGCCCTATGCGCGCCGCCCCTTCCCGATGCGCAGGCCACGTCCTGATCCTACGCCTTCTTTTGTGCCGGTGGCCCGTCTCTTTGTGAGTACCTTCGGCTGCTTCCTAATGGCCGGGTGCGTCTTGCCGATTATCTTTGCGGTGCTCTTCTTCCTCTTGAGCCTGGGCGTTTCGTTTTCTTATTAGGTCAGGGTATTTACCTTTAGATTCCCGTAAAATAAACCGCAGAGACGCGGAGAACACAGAGAAATTGAGGATAGAAGATGGAGATAGAGGATCGCCACAGCAGACCGCTTACCATCCTCGCTTTTTAATTCTCTATCCTCGTTTAACGGTCCGCGGTCTCCGCGGTTTGTTGTTTACTTTTATTCAATCAACAAGGGGAAGCCAAAAGTAAAGGGAAATGAACATGAATACAACCACCAAAATGGATGTGGCTGTCCGCGATGCGATGCTGCCGGTGAAAAATGGCGAGTCATGCTTTAGCCTGCTCCATGCTCTGGAAGTGACCAGTGTTGAATTATTGGTGGATCGGGAGTATCGTCTGCCGGGCCTTAATCTACGCGATGGTAGCACGCCATTTTTAATAGATACCCTGGAGAATGCTGCTCACCTGAAAGCTCGACTTGATGCCGAAGGGGTGCGAGTGGCGGCGCTGCTGTTGATGACCGACTTTTCTGCGGACGAAGCCGATCAGCATGTGGAGTGGTCGGTGCGTGCCACTCGTGCGGCACAGGAGTTAGGGTCTCCCGCAGTGAGGATTGATACCGCTACACGCAACACCACGCTCTCCGTACCACAAATCCGCGATAACTTTGTGCGCCGTATTAGCCAAGTGCTCGGACAAACAGCGAATACTGGCGTGGACTTAGGCATCGAGAATCATGGGCATATTTCCAATGACCCGCAATTCCTGGATGAAGTCTTTGCTGCTGTTGGGGATGAGCGGCTGGGGATGACACTCGACACCGGCAATTTCTATTGGTATGGACATCCTCTGAGCAAACTCTACGAGATTCTGGAACGCTTTGCGCCCCGCGCCAAACACACCCACATTAAGAACATTAACTATCCGCCGGAGATGGTAGAAACCCAACGCGAAATCGGCTATGAATATGGCCGCTATTGCTGCCCACTGGATGAGGGCAACATAGACATTCACCGTGTCGTGCAAATTCTGCGGGATGCAGGCTATACCCGTGATCTTTGCATCGAGAATGAAGCATTAGGCAAATACACTCCCGAAGAACGCGCCTACATCCTGCAACGCGATGTGCAAGCTTTGCGCGCAGGGTTATGAGCAGCTAGATGGCGGCTGAAACCGTGTCTATGGTGGGCCGTGTGTTTCTCTTGCGGGTTCCGCAAGAGAACAGCCAGGGTACATTGCCCGCGTCGGTTAGCAATTGGGTTTATGCTGCTGAGGCGCGGCTTCATCCGCCATCTTCGGTTGCGAGTGCCTAATGTTCCATAGTGAGTTGCCACTTCTCATGCGAGACGGCTAAAGCCGCGTCAACCCGAAGCCAGGCCCACCTGGATGGGCTGGAGAGTCATACTCTGGAGTCCGCGCAGGCGGACTTGGTGTTGTGGTTGCCTGCGAATTCATTCGCCAGGGAGAGGTGGCAACTTGGGTTACTTAATGCGTTGCGTGCGCTGGACGGTGGAATAAGCCATGCGTAGCACCCATTTTAGCACCGCGACTCTTGGGGTTGGTAGCACCTGCCTCGTGATAACCGGCGGCACGGGCTTCTGCTGCCGTGCGGAAATAAACACGATTTTGTGGTTCAGGCAACTTACCTCGATCCCCCGGCAAGTGGAACACATGGGTCTTCTTGTTACCAACCACGCCGCCCATGCGGCCCGTGCTGCTGGTGCCTGTAGTGCCAGAATTACGATGCAACAGGCGATTCATCAGCCCTGGCCTCTTGGCTGGCTGTGCCTTGACTTGGCTGGACAATAAACTACTGCCTATTGTGGCTAAAGTCGCAACGACGACAATCCGGCTAACTGAATTTCTCATGATTTAACTCCCTCTTAGTGATATTCCCATATGGAGGCTCACTGTTCCAACTATCAAGAATAGCAATCTTGCGTCCATTATGGTCTGTCTGAATTATAAGTAGCGGCACTGCATAGAGTCAATCAAGGTTTTATCAAGAGAGTCGAGGCGGTTTGAATCATGAGGTGATTGCAGGGGCAGCTATAATTTAATATGCTCCATATCACCATCCACGCGTTAAATGCATCTGCCAACTAACCATCATAATCGAAGTTAATTATTAACCTGATGAGTGCTGCTGATACTTCTTCTGTTACCTTTGCTTCACCCACTCCGGTAGTAATACGGCCTACTCACAATGTGCCGCGCAGCGTTTATGGTTTACGACTGCGGGCTTTATTAGTCGGTATTCCCCTCCTGGTTGGCATCTGTCTGATTTCGGTTTATGCCGACATGGTCTCTAAAACGGTGCAGTTTGGCGTGTTACAGCTTGCGCCACCCGCCGTAGCCTCACTTTTTGCCATAGCCTTTTTTAATCGTGGTTTGTCGCGCCTGCTCAAGCGCGAGTGGCTCAGTCAGGCCGATATTCTGGTGATTTACGCCATGCTTCTGGTGGGGGTGATGGTCTCCACGCGCGGTGTAGTGGAGAAGGTTATTCCCCCACTGGCGTATTTGCCTTACTACGCGACGCGCGAGAATCAATTTAATGAGTTGATTACGCAGCACCTACCGAAATGGGCAGTTCCTTTTGTGCCCTCGGCGGGGGTGCAGCCACCGCCCGAAGCCATGCGCCAGTTCTTTGAGGGGTTGCGCAGCGGGCAGCCGATTCCTTTTACCGTATGGTTTGGGCCGCTGCTCAACTGGTTTGCTTTGGTGGGTTGCGTCATCTTTGTCTTTGCATGTCTGGCGACCTTGCTGCGCCGCCAGTGGATGGATAACGAGCAGTTGCGCTTTCCGCTTACTACGTTACCGCTCGCTATCATTCGTGATGAAGTGGAAGGCCAACCTTTCTTCTCGAATCGTGTGATGTGGATGGGTTTTGCATTCTCCGCGATTGTCTTTGGACTCAATGGCTTGCAAGCGAATAACCCCCTCTGGCCCCGCTTTGTGCTCGATCTGGATATTAACGGTTTATTGACGGAGCGGCCCTGGAATCAGATTGACTATACCCACATCTATATTTCCCTCGCGGCTATTGGCTTTGGCTTTTTCCTGCCGACTGATTTACTCTTTTCGCTCTGGTTCTTCTTTGTTCTGAGCCGTTTGCAGGATGTCGGTGCAGTACTCATGGGTGGTATGCCGACGCCCATTGGAACACACAATGCTCGTGTCTGGACGGGTTATCAAGCGGCGGGCGCTTATATCGTCCTTGTTTTAGCCCAACTGCGCATCGGCTTGCCTTATTATAAACAGGTGTGGCGCACCGCTTTTGGCAAGGAAAAGCTCCTTGATGATAGCAGCGAACTAATGAGCTATCGCACTGCCATTATTGGTTTGATAGCGGGCTTTGGCGGCATTGTGCTGTGGCTTTCTCTCGCGGGCATGAACCCCCTTCTGGCAGTCGCGCAGATGGGCATTTATATGTTCTTCGTGGCCCTTATCATGAGCCGCGCCGTTTGCGAAGCGGGTCTTTTAATGACCGAAACCAGCTTTTTACCGGCGCATTTAATTAGCCTGGTTTGCCCGCAAATGTCAGTGCTGGGGCCGACGAACCTGTCGCTCATGGGGCTGATGAATGTTGTCTTTGCGCGTGACCTGCGTGGGGTGCTGCTATCTCCCATGATGGACGACCAGAAAATGGCAGGCGAGTTGCGTGTCAAGCCTCGTTCCCTGCTGTTACCCTTGGGTCTGGCGGTGGTGATTGCCTTTGTGTCGGCCAGTTTCTTTATGCTCTATTTCAGCTACACCAAAGGGCACTTATCGCTCTATGACTATCCGACCAAGGGCAACGCGGCCAATATGCTCAACCAGACCCATGCTATGATTAAGGGTGATCTCCAGCCGCCAGATGCCACCGCTTATGGTGGTTTCGCAGTGGGTATTTTGGTGACCATTATCCTGGTCTATATGCGCGGGAACTTTACCTGGTTCCCGCTACACCCATTAGCCTACGCCATCACACCCAACTGGGCCATGATCGTTTTCTGGTTTCCCTTCCTCATCGCCTGGATCATTAAAAGTATCGTGATGCGCTTTGGCGGCATTCAGACCTTCCGCCGCATTGCACCTTTTATGCTGGGGATGATCTTAGGCGAGTTCAGCATGGCAATGTTTTGGGCGGTTGGTAAAATGGTGTTCAACTGGTCAGCCCCCGATTTTCCGTGGCCTTAATTTCAATACGTTAATTAATCCGCAATGTATTGAAATTCCGCATTAACCTCTTGCTGTGGGGAGACCGTAATCAGCGTCCATCCCTGGGGCTGCTTGCCGCGTGGCAGGCCAAACGAAACCGGTGGTGAGGACGCCAGTAAAATTCCATTGTAGTGGTTGATAAGTGGACGATGCAGGTGTCCTGACAGCACAGCGCGCACCCCACCAGATTGCAGCAGAGCCAACAGCCGGGCACGGGGTTGCGGCTCTACGTTCCAGTAAGGATCGCTGGGTTCATCGGGTGTTTTCAGAAACAATGGATAGTGCATCAACAGCAACGTGGGCAACTTGGCCGGTTTTGCCAGTGCTTTCTCCAGGAATGTCCACTGCTCGGCTTCGCGCGGCAACCCACTTCCCAACAGCGAAGCTGTAAGCCCCACCACCCGCACCCCGGCCTGCTCCTTCTCGAAAAAAGCAGCGCCTAACAGGGTCTCATAGTGCTCCACCCGTTTGGCGGTAACGCCACCCGGTTTAGTCGGTAGAATTTTATCCCCCACATCATGGTTGCCCGGCACATAAAGAATAGGGGCGTGCAGCTTTTTGATCTGGTCTTTGAAGTCGGCTATTTCCTCATCGTGGCCACCTTGCGTCAGGTCTCCGGCGATGAGTACGAGGGAGACATTGGCCGCGTTGACGGCTTCAATGACCTTGTCGAAGCGGCCTTTGTAGAGAGGTTGATCTTCGGCAGTGCCGCGTGTGGTGTGTGTATCGGAAACTAAGGCGATGCGTATGGTTTGCGCTTCTTGATTTGTTGGGCTTACAACCTGGGCTGCGCCTGGCAGCGCACAGATAAACAGCAATAACCAAATTCCATAAAAGTGCTGAAGGTGCATAATCTTCCCCTTGACGTTATTTGCAATACACTATGTGTTCATCGCTTATCTTTTTATAGAGGCAAGTATAAGGAATTCTTATGGCTCAACGCACAGGCAGTGTGCAAAATAGCTACGATGCCGCGCGCTGGAAAAAGACAATAATGAACGTGCAGCCGCGTTATGGTTTCGCGGCGCAAGATTTAGCAGAAGCTAAACAATGGCAGCGCACGTTGCGTCGTCAATTTATCAAACGATTGGGTGGCTTTCCCCCTACGGCAGCGCCGTTACAGCCACGCACGGTGGCCCATGATGAGTTTGAGGATTACACGCGAGAAACGGTGCAGTTCAAGAGCCGGGAGGGATTGTTCGTCTTTGGCTATTTCTTGCTGCCCAGGAACTTGCCTGCTGATTCGCGGCTACCTGCCTTAATTTGCCTGCCAGGGCATGGTTATGGCGTGGATGCAGTGGTGGGGCTGGATGCCTTCGGTCAACCGCGCCCCGCAGATGAAACAGAATATCATCATGACTTCGCCTTGCAAGCGGCGCGGCGCGGCTATGCGGCTTTGGCGGTTGAGATTTTAGGCTTTGGCAGGCGGCGCGAAGGCGAGTTTGAAGCTGGCTCCAATGCTTCGAGTTGCCAGACCCTTACTGGCACGGCCTTTATGCTGGGCGAAACGATGGCGGGTTGGCGCGTCTATGACGCGATGCGGGCGGTAGATTATCTGCTAACCCGGCCCGAAGTAGACCCGCAGCGCATCGGGGCAATGGGCATTAGTGGTGGTGGGCTTAACACCCTTTATCTGGCGGCGGTGGATACTCGCATCCGCGCTGCTGTGGTGAGTGGATTCTTAAATACCTTCCGCAACAGCATTATGTCCATCTCTCATTGCATTGACAACTTTGTGCCGGGACTTTTCTTAGATACGGAAATGAGCGATATTGCGGGCTTGGTTGCACCGCGTGCCCTGTGGTGTGAGAATGGCACAGCAGATAACATTTTTCCGGTGGAGGCTTTTCGTCGCGCCTTGAATGACGTGAAAAAGATTTATAAAGTTTTTGGCGTGCCTAAACAGTGCGGCGGCGAAGTCTTTGAAGGTCGGCACCAGTTTTATGGTGTGGGAGCCTGGAAGTTCTTAGAGAAGAATCTATAACATGAGTGATGCAATTTTAATCGAGTTTTTGCCGCAAGGTGGGGTCGTTACACCGCAGGGCTTTGTGGCTGGGGCAGCGCGTGGCGGCATCAAAACGCAGGGTGATGATGTTATTCTCATCGTCTCGGAGCAACCTGCTACGGCGGCGGCTGTTTTTACACACAATGCAGTTAAAGCGGCTCCGGTCTGGGTCAGTGCAGAACACGCGGCGCATCAAACAACCCGCGCTATTATTGCTAATGCGGGCAATGCTAATTGCTGCACGGGTGAACGCGGCCTGGCCAATGCCCGCCAGATGTGCGAGTTAGCCGCGATGAAACTTGGTTGCTCGGCGCAGGAAGTTCTGGTTTGCTCGACGGGTATTATCGGGCATCAGTTACCCATCGAGAAGGTCACCATAGCGGTTGAGGCTATTGAACTGCAAGGTGAGGCAGAGACTAATGAGAAGGTGGCGCGGGCCAGCATGACAACTGATACCCGTCCCAAATTCTGCGCGGCTCGGATGGTCATTGATGGCAAGTCAGTAAGCGTTGGCGGCCAAGTTAAGGGCGTGGGCATGATCGGCCCCGACATGGCCGCGTTGCAGACTCCGCAAGCTCTGCACGCCACGCTACTGGCTTTTCTCACGACGGATGCTGAGGTTGAAAAAACTCTGCTGCAACAAGCTCTGGAACGTGGTGTGCAAAAGTCCTTTAACTCGGTTACAGTAGATGGTGATACCTCAACCAATGACACCGCTTTCCTGCTGGCTAATGATGCCAGTGGAGTCTCTATCACCGAAGCTAACTTTGAAGCGTTTTGTCAGTTGGTTGAAGCCGTCTGTATTCCTCTCGCTAAAATGGTGGCTGCCGATGGAGAAGGCGCGACGAAGTTGGTCACCATTGAAGTGAAGGGTGCTGCCACTGCTGAAGATGCTAAGCGCATCGCTATGACGATAGCCAACTCACCCTTAGTCAAGACAGCTATTTTTGGTCGTGATCCTAACTGGGGTCGTCTGGCAATGGCCGCTGGACGCTCAGGGGTGGTCTTCAATCCACAGCAAATGAGCATCTATCTGGACGATATAGAGGTTTTTCGCAATGGCGAGCCAACAGACTTTGCTGTAGCAGAAGCTGAGGCAACGATGAGCCGGGAAGAACTAACAGTGCGGATTCAGTTAGGTGCAGGGCAGGCCAACTGGACAGCCTGGACCTGTGACTTCTCTTACGACTACGTTAAAATCAACGCAGAATACCATACCTGATAAAATGCACAATAACTAAAAATCTCAAGCACTGAAAGGAACTTATGTCACAAACACGACCCACGATTGCGCTACAACTTTACACGCTGCGTGATCTGACCAAAGACGATATGACCGGTGTGCTACGCCAGGTGGCCCAGATGGGCTATGAGGGTATTGAACCTGCCGGTTTTGGCAACGCTTCAGTTTCTCAAATCAAAGACCTGATTGACGAATTGGGCTTGAAAGTTGTTGGCAACCACACCGGTTTTGACGCGATTAAGAACAACTTGGATGGCGTAATTGCGGATAACCAGACACTTGGCAACCGCTATATCGTATGCCCCTCGATTCCCGGCGACCAGCGCGGTTCCGCTGATGGTTACAAGCAGTTTGCCCAGACACTCAATGGATATGGTCGCAAACTGAGTGAAGCGGGGATGCACCTGTGCTATCACAACCATGATTTTGAGTTTAAGGATCAATTCGATGGCAAGTATGGCCTTGATTTGATTTATGAGAATAGCGATCCCCAATTTGTGCAGGCTGAGATTGATACTTTTTGGGTGCAAAAGGGTGGCGTTGACCCCGCGCAATACATCCAGAAATATGCCAATCGCGCCCCGCTAATCCATGTGAAAGATATGACCAAAGATGAGAAGCAGACCTTTGCCGAAGTGGGCACGGGTTCTTTGAATTGGCCTGCTATCTTTGCAGCAGCGGAAGCGGGTGGGGCACAGGCGTACATTGTGGAGCAGGACGTTTGCCCTGGCAATCCGCTTGATAGTGTTCGCATCAGCCTGGAAAACTTGAAGCAGATGGGCAAGTTAGGCAGTTAGAGCCTGTGTCATAATGAGATGCACAAAAGGGATACCGATACAAACGGTGTCCCTTTTGTCTTAAATTATTACTGCGGATAATAAGGCCACTTTCCGTGTTCTGCTGTGTGATTCTGTGGCTAATTTTCAAATAAAGGAGAAATCATGTCTTCCGATAAGTTGGCCGTGCAAATGTACACTGTGCGCGAGTTCCTCAAGAATGAACGTGACTTAGCCGAAAGCCTCGCCAAGATTAGCGCCATTGGCTATCCCGCCGTGCAGTTATCGGCAGTGGCGGCGATGAACGGCGATAACCCCGAAGTTTCCGTGACGCAAGCGAAGAAGATGCTCGATGATAATGGCCTCAAGTGTATTGCCACCCATCGCGGCTGGGACAACTTAGCCCAGCGCACCGATGAGGAGATTGATTTTCATCGCACGCTTGAATGTGACTTTGTGGCCATTGGTGGCGTGCCGCAATCTTATGCGGGGAAAGGTGCCGAGGGCTATGAGCAATTTGCCCACGATGCTGTGCCGGTGTTAGAAAAGCTCAAAGCTGCTGGTATCCGCTTTGGCTATCACAACCACGCTCATGAGTTCGAGCGGGTAGGGTCGGGACGCCGCAGCCTTTATGATATTCTCTTAGAGCAGGGTGGCCCTAATATGCTGATGGAGATTGACATCTACTGGGTGCAACACGCCGGGCTTGACCCGGTGCGTGTTGTGGAGCGTTGTCATGGCCGAATGCCGGTGATTCATCTCAAAGATAAGGAAGTGGCGAACCGAGAACCTGTGATGGCTCCTATCGGCGAGGGCAATCTTGATTGGGAGCGCATCCTCCCGGCCTGTGCCACTGCGGGTGTAGAGTGGTATGCGGTGGAGCAGGACAACTACCGCCGTGACCCTTTCGATTGTTTGAAATCCAGCTTTGAATTCCTTAGTGCGCAAAAAGAAAAATAAGAGAAGCAGAAGCTTTACTGCCATGATGAGAAGATGGAGCGTCATTTGGCTGGTGGCGACGCTTATGCTGGTCGCGTGTGGTAAAAAAGAACAAGTCTACAGTCAAACCACACCGCTCCCGGCTGCACCAGTCACGCAACCCCATGAAGTGTCTGTTTCAAAGGGGCAACCTCACAGCTTGCCCCTGCGCCTGGTGCAGACTATTCCCCTGCTGGATGTTGAAGGGAGAATAGATCATCTGGCGGTTGATGTTCAGGGACAACGCTTATTTGTGGCGGCGTTGGGAAATAACAGCCTGGAAGTGGTTGATTTGCGTGCTGGACAGCGAGTCCACAGCATTCCTAATTTGCAGGAACCGCAAGGCGTGGCTTTTGTGCCGAGCCTCAACCGAATCTTCGTGGCTAACGGCCAAAGTGGAACTTGCGACATCTTCGATGGCAAAAGTTTTAATTTAATTAAAGGTGTAAAGCTCGGTGATGATGCCGATAATGTGCGCTATGATAGCACTGCAAAGCGAATTTATGTCGGGTATGGTGATGGTGCGTTAGACATTCTGAATCCGGCGACAGGAGAGCGATTGGGTGACATCAAATTAGATGGGCATCCCGAATCATTTCAATTGGAAAAGTCTGGCTCGCGCCTTTTCGTGAATGTGCCAGGGGCAGACCACATCGCTATCATTGACCGTGCCAAGGCTACCCGAATTACGACCTGGCCTTTAGTAAATGCGCGCAGCAACTTCCCAATGGCCTTGGATGGAACACATCATCGCCTATTCATTGGCTGCCGCAATCCGGCGCAAATGCTCGTTTACGATACAGTGTCGGGAAAATTAGTGACGCGTGCAAAGATTGATGGCGACACGGATGACATTTTTTATGACGCTGCACACCAGCTTATCTATGCTGCCTGTGACGAGGGGTTTATAGATGTTATCGAGCAAGTTGATGCAGATCACTATCATCCAATAGCCCGGATTGCCACTGTTACTGGGGCACGCACGGCTTTGTTTGTGCCAGAACTGCGCAGGCTATATTTAGCAGTGCGGCGTCAGGGGCAGCAGCAAGCTGCGGTTTATGCGTATGCTGTGCCGGAAAGTGGACATTAGATTTAATTCCATAGATATTCCTCTATCCTAACTGTCCCTTCCCAAAGCACCAATGAAGATTACCATTGTTCTGAACCCGACTGCTGGACGGGGGAGGGGAGCACGCTATCGTCAGCAGTTAGAGGAAGTGCTGACGCGAGTCGCAAATAGTTCGGTTACTTCAGGTACAGTTCCCGCAGATTGGAGCATTGTGGAAACGACTGGCCCTGGTAGTGCCCAAGAGTTAGCGGCTACGGCTGCCGCAGATGGAGCAGATGTCGTGGTGGCGGCTGGTGGCGATGGGACTTGTGGTGCGGTGGTCAATGGTATCGTTGGCACAAGAGCGCGTTTAGGTATTCTACCCCTTGGCACTGGCAACGATTTAGCTCGCTTTCTGGGCCTTATGCCCCAACTCAGTGCAGAGCATAAAGCACAGGGCATAAGCAATAACCTGGAATTTGCAGTGCAGACAATTCTCTGTGGCACACCACAGTCAGTAGATTTGGGACAGGTCAAGGGGCGGTGGTTTATCAATGTGGCTGGCTGTGGGTTCGATGCGGTAGTGGCGGAGCGCATCAATCAGGGTTTTCGCTACCTGCATGGCACCCCGGCTTATATTGCGGCAGTGTTGCAATCACTGCACACCTTTCGTGCTGCCACTCTCCGCCTGACTTTAGATGGTCTCACGCACGAATTGCGTGCTATGCTGTGCGCGGTAGCGAACGCTCAGGGCTATGGTGGGGGAATGAAGGTTGCCCCTGATGCTCAGATAGACGATGGGATGTTTGACCTATGTATCATTCGTGAGGCAGGGGCATTAGAATTCTTGCGTGCCTTTCCATCCGTCTTTAGGGGCACGCATGTCACGCATCCTAAAGTCACTATGTTCTGCGCCCGCCATGTCGTTATCGAGAGCGAGCCTCCATTACCTTTGCTTGTGGATGGAGAAATCATGGGCACCACCCCGGCTGAATTCACAATTCAACCCAAAGCTATTGAAGTTCTTGTGCCTTAATTGAACTCAACCTTCCTAGTGCCTCCCACATAAAAATCGTGCTTTACTCTTCGCCACGGGCGCGGCGTTTGGCACGGCGGAGGCGCTCCATTGGGTCGAGTTCGGTCTCGCTTGGTTCTGGTGGTGAGGGTGGCACGGCTTCCGGCTGGGGCTGGGCAATTGGCGGCTGAGATGGGGGAGGTTGAACAGTGCCTCCGGGCGGTGGCGGCGCGATAGGTGGTGCGACTGGCGTGACGTTGGATGGTGGGGCTGAGGGTGGAGCAACTGTTGGAGAGGCTGGGGCCTGAGCATCCGCAGTTGTGGCATCGGGAGTAATCGTGCCGCGCTGCTTGGTGCGTAGCAGACGGTTCATGGACTCGTCACGTTGGGTGGTTTTGGTGGTGCGTGTGGCGCGGCCCTGACGGAAATTCCGCACGCGCTGGCCTAAACTTTCTACTTCAGTTTCACCCCACATTAGACGACGCACGGCGACATCGAGCGGGAACAGACACGTTGCCAACATGAGGAGGGGCAACCAGACATCTTGGGGCAGACGGGCTTCAATGTGTGGGCGGGCAAAGACTTGCGCTGCTTTATCAAAGGGCACAGCTTCCCCCTCACCGATTTCTGCGATACGTGACAACAGCGGGTCATTGGTGCCAACCGCGTTATATTCGGGTGAGTAGGGGAGGACACCACCTGTCACCTGAGAAGTTGTCTTATCGCCGCGCTTGGTTTGAATATTTACCAGATAGGTGCCGAGTTGACGCGCATCAAAGTTAGCTTCATAATGGCCGGGGCCAGTTTGGTCGAGGGATAGGTCAACACCTTTTAAGTCGGGCGGCACGAGGCGAGCTTTGGGGTTCAGGAAGTTCAGGAAGTTGCCTTTTTCATCAACCGCCTCAATGGTGATTTTACCCCGACCTTTATCAATGTCCACCGAAGTTTGCAGATCGCTGGAACTGCTTTGCCGCATACTCCAGCGCACTGTCTGTGCCCACATCTTAGAGAACCCCGGCCATTGCAGCCAGGGAGCGGCCCACCGTTGTTGCGCATCGCTGGTAAACGCCACGGATTTACCCAGCCCATATTGCCACGTCGCCAGGATTGGGTCGTTCTGATGGCTTAGCAATACGGGGTGCGCGGTGGGTTTCTGCGAGGTGCCTACATAGCCCAACAGCGGCGGCATTTGCGTGATGCCCTTAATGATGGAGCTATCGGCCCCGACGTGGGGGGTGAAGGTCTCCTCAATAATCGCCGAGCGCGACACGGTAGCCGCTTCTTTTAAGAAGATGTTGGGAATTTCGCGCGGATTTTTGACCTGATAAAAGCGCCCATGATGCTGCCGCGCGATGCGCCACATATTCGCTGCGCCGCTGGAATCATGCGGCTGAATCACGACTGTAGAAACGGTAATGTGAGCCGCGTTAAACTTGGCCACGAGTTGCGGCGTGGGTGGGCTGGGGTCACCATCACTCAGGATAATGCAGTGTTTTAAATAGGCTTTGGTGCTGGTGAGTCCTTTATAAGAAAGTTCCAGGGCCGAGTCGAAGTCGAGCATATCGCCGGGGTTGATGCTGCGGATTAAGGTCAACATCTTGTTGCGATTGGAGCCAACTTTGAGCATCGGGTAAACCCAGGTCGCATCCATGCCGAAGACGCAAAGTCCCTCATAGTCGTTATCGCCCATCTGCCGCGTAACCTGGCTGCATACCGCTTTTGCCCAATCGTTACCGGCGGGAAACTCGCACGAGTGCATAATCAGCGCCACCGCGCCGCCGGGAATATATTGCATGTTCTTAATGTCCATCGTCACGGGCAGGGTTTCCTCTACCGGGGTGGAGCGATAGCCGCCTGGCCCATAGGAATACTCGCCGCCGACCATAATCAGACCACACCCTAAGTCGCGCACATACGATTGCAGCGATAGCATCTGCTTGGTGCTTAAATCCCAGGCAGGGACATTGCTGAGGATAATGGCGTCATAGGGTTGCATGGCACGCAACTGCTCCGGTACGCCACCTGCGCCGCGCAGTTCCACATTGACTTTCTCGCGCTGCAAAGCGTTTAAGAGGAATTGGCCCTGTTGCGGATCATTGGAAACGAGGAGCACGCGTGGCTTGCCCTGCACATTGACAAAGCCAAGGGCGCGGTTATTTTCGGTAATGGTGTCCATGCCGCGCGGCGCTTCAATTTGTGCTTCAAAAGTGGCGGCTCCCGCTTCTTCGATGCTCTGGGGAAATACGAACACGTTCTTGCCGCGTGAAAGATGCACGTTGCGTGAGCCGAGATATTTGCCATCGCGGAATAGCTTGATTTGCGAATCGGTATCCTGTGTGGCACGCGCTACCACTTTAACTTCGAGGGGTTCGCCAATCTTGGCTTCGCTGGGCAGGGTCAGTTTTTCCAGTAACACCTCATGGCGTTGTGGCGAGGTGAGGGGCACCACATCAATGGTGACATCGTTATTACGTGCGACCTGCGCTTCATCTAAGGCATTGCCTAAATTCTCGTTGCCATCGCTGAGGATGACCAATCGCTTTTGCATTCCATCCGGCAAAGAGGCCATGCCCAAGCGAATGGCGGCGGCGATGTCGGTGAATTCTGTGGCGGGCACCGTCTGAATTTTGCCCAGTGTGGGGGCACCACTGACCGTTTGGTCAATGTAAGCCTCCCGGCCAAACACCACCACGCCCCATTTATCATTGGTCTTACGTGCTTTAATGGCGGTATCAATATAGCGTTGGGCGGCTTCTTTAGCATTCGGCCCCACGGAATCGGAGTAGTCCACCACAAACATGACCGCCAGGTCACGATTGAAATGCACTAATTGCAATCCGGCTAAAGCGAGGATAACGAGGGTGGTAATGAGAATGCGTAACCCCAGCGCCAAACGCCGCCGCAACGTGGAAAGGTCAGCTAATGAATGCCGCGCCAGCCAGCTAAAATAGGCGACAAGCGGCGGCCATAATAACAACGCCCACGGATTGGTAAAGGAGACGCCGAGGTTCATAGTCGTTAAATGACAAGGTGAGAGGGTGACAAGGTGAGGGGGTGAAAAAAGGTATTCATGGGACAGGTGCTTTGCGTGGAGATGTTATAACCCAGGTTTCAGGATGGTTCATCATGCCTACCAGAGTGCTAATTATCCCGTTATAAGCTTTATATAACTCCTTACCTGCTTCAGGGGAGATGTAACTGCATTTTACGGCGTATTCCAACCAGACTTGCGTTTCTGCTGCTTCTGTTTCAGCATCACTCAATTTGCTAATAAAGGCTGCCTCATATCGGCGTTTGCGCCAGGCTTCAGCTAAGTTAGCACTTACTGAGCGTGAAGAACGTCGTATCTGATCTGTAAGTGAGTAGGTTTCTTCTTTAGGGAATGTCTTTGTTAACTCAAATATACGCATAGAATTATCAAAAGATCTCTTATAAACGTCTAAATCCCGATGGCATATAATCCTCTCTGCCATAGTTGTTTCTGTCACCCCCTCACCTTGTCACCCTCTCACCTTGTCATTTAACTATCGGCTATTGGGCCGCTAAATCGCGTGGTGGAATTTCTTCCGGTGGTACGATGACGACTTTGCCATCGCGCCAAATGACGATAGACTCACCCATGCGGCGATGCCTTTCAATAGCGCGTGACACTGCCTCACGAGCAGCAATAAGAGCAACTTGAGCCTCTGGAGAGAGCCTGGACAGTTCATTGTTAGCGGCATCGTTCATGTGATAATCTGCCTCCATACTTGTGGTTGTAATACCTCTAAGGCAGTTCCTTGCCTACCTTCCGCGACTACAATAGCCTCATCCCCAGAGTTATTAAATACAATCCAATGATCAGCTAGAGGGGCATATAGTTGCCAAAAATTAACCCGTCCTGATTCATAGCGGCGTCTAATTGCTTCTTCTGGTATGGAATGGCTTCCTGCTCGCACGCGGGCGGTGACACGTTCAATGGCAACTTCAACATTAGGCAGCCAGATATAACACAACTTGAATTGATAACCCTTAGCTTGACACTCCTGAATAAATGGCACAAATGCTCGTGCGGCTAAAGTGCTTTCCGTACCGAAATTAACCTTTTCCGGCTAGATCATGTAGTCGTTTGAGCATCAGGACGCCAGCTTGCAAGGCTACACTTTCTGGATCAAAAGGCGATAAGGCAGCCGCAATAGAATCGGCATTAACAAACTCATGGCAACCCCACGTTGGCAATAGTTGAAGGGCAATCGTCGTTTTGCCTGCTCCATTCGGGCCGCCTATAAGATAAAGGTCAGGCATTACTTCTTCTTTTTGCTACTCGGCTTTTTGCTTTTGCGGTTCTGCTGCTTTTTCCAACGCTGCACAGCGGCGCGGGCCGTTTCCATTGCGTCCTGAGCGGGTCGCCAGCCTGTCAGTTCAATTTCACTGCCTTCAAAGGTGTTATAGTCCTTCAAAAACGCTTCAATTTCCTTGAGTTGGCGTGGCGAAATATCTTCGAGTTTATGGACATCTTTCCAACCCGGAGCGGTCTTGGCGGTGGGACAGGCAATGAGACGATCATTCACTTCGCCATCTTTAACCAAGCCAATGACACCTAACAAGCGAGCTTCCACCAAGCATCCGGGAAAGGTAGCTTCATCAGTCAACAGCGCCACATCAAGCGGGTCACCATCTTCCCCCAACGATTGAGGGATAAAGCCAAAGTCGCAGGGCCAGACCATGCCACTGCGCAAAATGCGACTGAGGGAAAGCACACCAAACTCTTCGTCCCATTTGAATTTATGACCGGTGCCGCGCGGCGTCTCGATAATAATGCGAAGACCAAACGGCTCGTCCGGGTCATCTTGCAGGAAAGGAGGTATGTCATGGAAATTGATTTGTTTCATAGCAAAGGTAAAACGTAGTGCATCGGTAGCCGTGAATCTGCGATGAGGCTACTCTTATTGTAGCCCTTTATCTGGACTGCTAAAAGTGAAACTTTTGCACCCGATCATTCATGGTATCGGCTACATAGACGTTTTCATCTTTATCCACCGCCACGCCACGCGGATTGGCCAACTGACCTCGCCCATGACCGGGGCTACCCCAGCGGGCTAAGAACTTGCCCTCTGCCGACCATTTCTGCACGCGATGCGCGCCAAACTCGACGGTGTAAATCTGCCCTTCATGGTCAACGGCCACGCCAAAGGGATAATTTAACTGCCCCTCGCCGCGCCCCTGGCTGCCCATGCTGCCCTTATAAGCTCCTGTCTTACGGTCGAGGCGTTGAATGCGGTGATTGCCCGCATCAGCAACCAGTAAATCGCCTGCCTTGGAAATCGCCAATCCGCAGGGGCGACGAAACTGGCGTGGCCCTTCACCGTGCCCGCTCCAGGTGGCCACCAACTTACCCTGCGGCGTCCATTTTGAAATGCGGTCGAAAGGGCCACCATAATCTGCCGCGTAAATATATCCTTCCGGGTCTACGCACAGCCCTGTTACCAGGAGAAAGTTGCCCAGCCCCGTGCCATAGCCCCCAAAAGAACGTAGCAGCTTCCCATTGGGCGTAAAGATTAAGACCTTGGAATCATGCGTGTTGCTAAAGGCGACATTGCCATCTTTGAGAATGGCTACTCCTTCCGGGCCTTCGGGTTGGTCTTTACGAAATTTAGGGGCAATCCAGGAAGTAATAAATTTGCCCTTGACTGTCCATTTTTGGATACGCCCCGATATATCAGCGATATAGGCAATGCCATCGCGGGTGACAGTGATCACCCGCGGTTGAATAAACTCGCCATCCTTGGCCCCTTTGCTGCCCCACACCTGCACCGCCCGTTGTGTAGAAAGTCCATGAGTCGTTGCTGATTGCCGACAGCCAGCGCAACACAACAAGAGGAGGGGAAGAAGGAGTCGGTAAGACATTAGCAGGGTAACGTAGGCCAGACAAGAGTGTCTGGCTTTGCTTTATTCATAAGATAGCCAGACAAGAGTGTCTGGCTATCAAGTCATTTAATGCTTTTAAGGATGCGGTAACCGTGCGCCATATCAATGGTTGCACAATTGCCAAACTGTTCCTGAAGCCGTCGCTGCCAACTTTTGGCCCCCTGAGCCGTGCGCAAGACCACCCACAGGCTACCCTGCGACTTTAAGCAACGATGGGCGTCATCAAAAAGCTTTGCAATAACAGTATTTCCGGCACGCACGGGCGGATTACACAGTACCGTATCAAAAACGTCTGGACGCACTCCTGACAACCCATCGCCACACCAGGTTGTA
>Ga0213875_10000019_pt1 | contig 231333 bp, 215 predicted proteins | sample BarmaccomBMRX_R8_FD_160105 | JGI IMG/M metagenome (GOLD analysis project Ga0213875, IMG submission 160105) | Root-associated microbial communities from Barbacenia macrantha in rupestrian grasslands, the National Park of Serra do Cipo, Brazil - RX_R8 | ecosystem: Host-associated > Plants >... | reverse complement strand
GCTGCGCCGTCTCGATCACGTTCACCCCGGCGGCTTCCGGCACCCGCACGGGAGCCGTGGCGTTCACCGATGCGGCCGGGTCCCAGTCCGTCTCCCTGAGCGGCACCGGAATGCTCGCCACGGCGACCGCAAACCCCACCTCCCTGGCCTTCGGCAATCAGAACGTCGGGGTTGTGAGTGCCGCCCAAAGCGTGACGCTTTCCAACTCCGGCAACGCGCCTCTCGCCGTCACCGGTGTGGCGGTGGGCGGGACGAACGCCGCCGATTTTCAGGTCTCAGCGAACACCTGCGGCAGCAGCTTGGCGGCCGGGAGCAGCTGCGCCGTCTCGATCACGTTCACCCCGGCGGCTTCCGGCACCCGCACGGGAGCCGTGGCGTTCACCGATGCGGCCGGGTCCCAGTCCGTCTCCCTGAGCGGCACCGGAATGCTCGCCACGGCGACATTGCAGCAAATTTCTGCCGGGACAGATGGATCCGCTTGGGCCCTCGATAATTCGAGTACAATTTACGTGTTCAGGGATCAAGCGTTTCAAATCACAGCAGGCACACTAACGCAGGTCGTCGCGACGCAAGGCACTGCATGGGGACTTAACGCCGCAGGTCAGATCTTTGAATGGAATTCAACGCTATCTACCTGGACCTTGATGCCAGGAAACTTGTCGAAGATCGCCGTTGGATTTGACGGCGACGTTTGGGGTTTAAATAGCGCGAACCAGATATATCATTTCATTCAACAAACTACGACGTGGTTACAAATTCCGGGAAACCTAGCTGAAATCTTTGTTGGATTTGACGGCGCTGTCTGGGGTGTCAACGGAGGAGACCAAGTCTATCGATTCAATCCAGGGCGCCAAGTCTTCGAGCAAGCCGCCAGCGGGCCGACTAGACTTTCAGTCGGGGTGGACGGCGACACTTGGGGGCTCGATATTGCTGGTTCGATCTATCACTTCAATCAGCTTAGCCAACAATGGGATCACATATCGGGGAGACTGAGCCAGATCTCGGTCGGCTCAGGCACGAACGTGTGGGGATGCGATTTCTCGGGTACCGCCTATAAATATGACGCCCAAGCGCAAAGTTGGGCAGCTATCGGAGGAACGTTCGCACAGATCTCCGCAGGCGCGAATGGAGCAGTTTGGGGGATTGACTACTTGGGTCATGCTCAGCAGATCTTGGGAGGCAGTGCGAATCAAGCTCTCTACCAGTTAGGCGGTTCATTGGTGCAGATATCCGCCGGAACAGACGGAGAAGTCTGGGGACTCAATTCAGGTGGTCAAATATTCCAATTCGACCTCGTTACCCAAACCTGGAACTACGTCGAAGGGCAACTCAAACAAATCGCCGTGGGCACGAACGGGAATGTATGGGGGATAAATCCTTCCCACTCGATCTTTCACTACAATCCTGCAAGCAGAGGTTGGGATTACATTCCAGGAAGTTTGGTGCAAATTGCTGTGGGAGCAAACGGGGACGTCTGGGGCATTAATGAGATTGGCTCGGTCTTCAAATACGATACAGCGGCCGAAGGATGGCAATTGATTCCAGGCTCTCTGGCGCAATTATCGGTTGGAGCGGACGGTGCTGTCTGGGGAGTAAACTCTGGCGGACAGGTTTACCGCTGGGATCCCATCCGAAAAATCTGGATTCACATTCCAGGCGTGCTTTCCCGAATTGCCGTGGGGTCAAGCAATAATGTTTGCGGCATCAACCCCCAAGGCGAGGTCTATTGCTACGATGCCACGCATCAGAGTTGGATTGACACCAGTCGCAATCTAGTTGGGATTGCCGTGGGTTTCGACGGAACGATCTGGGGTACAGATCGCCTGCACCAGCTCTGGAAAATGGCGAGCTTGCCTGCCGGCTGGAATGAGATTCCCGGATCGGCCTCCCAAATTGCGGTGGGATCGGATGCGGTAGTTTGGACGATAAGTGCCTCGGGGTCTATTTACCACTTCAAGTAGCCTGAAAATCAGTAAGATGAAGACTGCCGCATTACCGGATGCTTGAGGCCCGCATGATGCCGCCCTATAGTCTTTCTTCTGCCGCCGTCGCTTTACTGAAACTCACCGCTAACTGCTCGCGTTTTTCCCGGATCGCCATTGCGCCGTCATGGGTACAGCCCGCGGCGTGCCATTCCTCCTCGTCCCCTGCGACTGCCTTCGCGCATCCAGCAAACGCTCTCATTCACACCCGACCACACTCTGTCAAGACACTCCCTCAAACGATTTTCCACGCATTCTGCAAGTCGGTGACAAAAGAGCAAAAAAAATTATCTCGCCTTGCTTGAATGACTTAACCACCAAAGACGGGGCTTGGGCGAGGTCAGCTCTGAGACATTGAATTTGCAAGTCGATCAGTTGAGCTTGAGTGACGAGTATTCCGGCCCAGGTTCGAACTTGCTTGAGATTCGTAGCCAACAAAAGGGAGATAAGCAGATGCAAAAGAATCGGACCCGAATAGTCAAGAGAGATGTGCGTTGCCCGGCTTGCGGACGCCGCATCGAGACAGAATCCATTGTGCGAACCGCTTACCGAACTGCACACAAGCTTAGCGCCGCACCGGGAGAATTAACTCAGTGTTCTTGCAACAGAATGCTAGAGTATGTCGGACCTCCGGGCAGTCTTTCGGTGATATTTGCGCGCCCGGGGAGGGTTCGGGCGTTCAGAGAGCTGGAACACGAACAACCCGGACGCGGCGGGCTCGCGCCGTTAGTCTCATACATAATAAGGTATCGCAAGATGCCCCGCGATAAAGCCTCCCGTATGCCTCTCAATTGCGTCACTCGCCCTGCCAGGCAAGCTACGAGAAAAAGACCAGCATGACGGAGCAAAGCCAGACGAATTGACTATGCCTTTCTGAGCGTTTCTGGGGTATGCGGAGGCTCTAGCGCCGCGCGGTCTGGCCGGTTGAAGGGCCGCGCAACCGAGTCAGAACGGAGACCGTCTCCCCGAAGTGCGCCAGATCCGAGAGGGGCAGCTCAAGAAGGAGCGTTGGCCGCGCAGAGCCGCCCCTCTTGCCAACGAGGACACTTCCGGCGCTCCGATGGAGCGATGGCACTTCGGTAACATTTCTCGTGAGCAACACGAATGGAAGAATACTTGACCGGATCATGCTCCAGAACATCGCTTATCGCACGTAGAAGACGAATTCTCGAAGCAGTTCCGATCTGCTATTTGCTGCTCGTTTACCGAGCTCCAGAATGTACCATCCGCCCCGGCGAAACGGGGGAAGCACTATCTGGGCTACATCTTCTTGCACCAAAGTTTTTCCTTTCCAAACCTCTGCTCCTTGAGCATCGAACACCTGCACGATCACAGGGCCAGGAGATAGGTCGACAGCATCCGCGATCAGGTTAATATCGGAGTCGCGTGGGACTGCTTCCAAGTCGGAACCCCGATCGGCATGCATGACGACCCTAGGTGTACCGGTTTCCTGCCTAACACGCAGCGGGAGCAACAGACAAATAGCGACGCACGGGACAAAGGCAACATACGACAATCGTGGCAGTGCGAGGCCAAACCATCTCCCGGGCCATTCGACATTAGGTACGGCATGCTCAAGCTGCACCGCGCGCAGGCCCATCTTCATCGCGGCCACTTCTTCGTCCATGGTCTCGAGCCTTAGCGTGCACGACTCGCACGCGAGTATGTGCGTTTCGATTGCCGCGATCTCGTTCTCAGGGGTCCGTTCTAAGATGTACTCCTCTAGAGCATCGTCGGGTATGTGAGCTTGGCTAATTATTTGCAAGTTTTATACCTCGCAAGACAGGTTCGAATAGGAGGCAACTGTTCTCAGGCGCATCCTGATCAATTTTTGGCCCGAATCAGACTCCGTTCAGAGCAACTTTAGGGGCACGAGTGGGACGATATTTCACTGTGGGCGTTAATGGATCCAACATGCGCAACAGGACTGATTCAATGCTACGAAAACCAGGAAGAAGATAGAGAGGTTGACAAGCTGGCGAGAGAACTCCTCGCTGATCGAGGTGTATGGCAATTCCGGTGTTCTGGTTAATGAATTTCCCAAGCCGGGGAGAGTCATCTAGACCGAATCTGGTGAGGATTGCTGGCCGGTCGGGCGTGGTCTGGCGCAGCGCGCGAGCCCTCCTTTGCGCGCTTCCGCGCTCCGCTGTTCCGCCGTTAGCTTTGCGAATCGATTTGCCCCGAACAAATCCAAACCGTGGAGATCGGACGAACTGCCACCCTCCGTCAGCAAGCTTCCGCAGTGCGGACACTCTATGGCGGCGAGAGGCGGTTTCCGGCGTGGCTCCAACAGGCACTAAATGAAGTGTGCGGACGAAACCGGATCGCTCTCAGACTATTCCTTGGCAATCTAGACGCATGCACGGATTCGAGATTTCCACATTCAAGTTCAATTGACGTTAATCGTTGCGATGGCTGCCGAAATACGACTCAGGTGAGCTGGCCTGAATGAGAAGCTAAGGAATAAACAGAACGAGAACCGTGGATGCTTCCTGGTTCGGAGTCCCTCGGTCTACCCTGCCCGCATTTGAAATCAACCAGTTGGATCAGTTTCGATCCTGACTTGGCGTTCCAAGCAAAGTTTCATTGCCTCTAAGCGTTCCACAACCGCAAACTCCGGCATTTTAAGGGCGAGTGCAAGATCCGCAACCGATTTGCCCTTCTGATGTTCGCGGTAGACTAACAGCGGCCAGAGCTGAAGCATGCAGTTTAGTTCTTTGCTGCACTGCGTATTCTCATAAGCCAGGAGGGTCTAAGCTGGCCGAATCACACTAATCGTGATGTTCAGCTGCTATGGGCCGATGAGAATGAAGGGTGCGCCATGTCTCGAGAGACTTGGATTCTTTCCTGTGAACCCGTCGTGATTGGCAGATCGAGTGCGTCGGCGCCACACATCTCTTTACAGGAACATCGGCTCGGTGTGAAAGCACTTGCGGCCGCGATATACGAACGTCAGCCACGGGCGTGGACCGGCGATCAGTGGGAGTGCCCGCAGTGCTTTGAATTGAATTTCCGCCATTCCGTTGAATGCTGGTGCGGCATCAGCCGGGATGGTTTGCCTGAATTTTGCGATTAGTGGGCCGAGCGTTCGAAGAAGCGTCCTGAGAACGGACGACCGCTGGAAAAAAATCTGGCCTGCCTCCGGTTCGTTGGTTGGCTCATCTCATATTCAGGAGCGCTCGAAGCCCCCTCATGAGAATGGCTTCCGTGAAACCAACCCACGAAGGCTTAGGTTTTTGTCGGTCGCGCGACTCGTAAGGGAACCGGCACAATCCTGTCCTGAAGTCCTCACGGAGTAGTACGTTGCAAGGTGCAACACTGCCGCTTCGAGGTCGACTAGAGCAGTAGGGACTTGAGCGCAGTGTCGGCCAAGCCGGCATTGGGAGGATCGCGCTGTCATGCGTCGGTGCGACGCTTGCGTCCCTCATCTCCGTCAGGAAAGTGGAGGGCGAGGAGCGATGCACATGGAGTGGTGCATCGCCCGCCAAATCTGATCGAAGATCTGGTCCGGCCGTATCACCCTTTTGCTCTACTCTTTCGGGCGGAGCATATTATCGAGTAATAGCAGAACCGCAAAATCGCGGAGGAACGTGGAGCGTTGTGACCTATGCGCGCGCCTGGAGCGCGTTCGTTTAGAAAGCCTGACCGAATACAAGGCGGCGCTTAACCGGCAAACGGACCATCTTCAGAAGAGGATTGCCGCGGCTTACTACACACCCTACGAAACGGATCGGGAGATTGCTGTCGATGTCCGGCGAAAGGCGGATGCATACATGAACGCGGACGGGGCATTATCCGAGCACCTGGGAAATCACCATTCCTGAAGCCGGAAGCGTCGAGGAGTGGCCCCTCAATAGTAATCTGCAGAGCTCATGAATTGATTACATCGAGAGCAGGTCAATTTGCAGCGGCTTTGTGGCGACCTGATCGCGGCGGGGACAGTAAAGCATCCGTTCTTCAGCGTCCGACGAGGCGCGGTTCTCATCCGACATCGGAGCGTCGGTTAGGCTGTTTTGGAATTCATTTCCTCAAGGGTTTGACACGGTCTGGCACGCGCCGCGCTATCGCAGAGCCGCTCCCGGGTAGCTGCCTCAGTTTCATCGCTGCCGGCAGCCCCTTCATTTTCCAATCAGGTGTTCCGGTGGCGGGTCTTCAAGGAAGAGAGGGCGATATAGCCGGATCGCTGCGACACATATTCATAGGGGAGCGAGCCTCGCGCAAGCGCGACTCGCTGTTTTAGGCGAGGGGCGGGGGTTACAAGTTGCTCACGTGGAGAATCGCGAGTTGTGTAGAAAGCAGAAAAATTTTTGTCGATGAACGAATTTTGGTCGACGGTCCGCACTAAGCATGTAGGATCACCCAAGAACGGTCTCTTTAAGGACGATTAAGGTCAATTCTGCCGTTGTAGCTGAAAGCTGGGGAAGCAAATGGAAATTTGCATTCTCTTCTAGGATCCATATAAGTCGTCTCAGACCTAAATCGATGATCCGTTTCGATCCTACGAAAATTGCGTCATCTGATTTAGTTGGGAGGTTACCATGCTTGTTGCGCGACTCCGCGTCGTCTTGGGAATAGCATTTTTCTACGTCGTTTGCCAAGCCGTCTTTACCATGCCTTTGTTTGCGGCAGGTTGGACATTCTACGTCGCGCCCTGGGGAAACGACCACAACAACGGAACTAGTCTCCGCTCTCCTTGGCGGAGCATCGGGTATGCCGTTTTCCAGATGCATGGCGGCGACACTCTTTATGTACGAGGCGGCATTTACTCGAACCAGGGCTTGACGGTCGAACCGGGCGTCAGCACACCGAGCGAGCCTTTGCGAATTGCGGCTTATCCGGGGGAAACGCCAGTGCTTACGGGCGAGGAGCCATACGGCGTCGTAGCCGAAATCCAAAGTCCAACGATCATTGATGGATTGCATTTCGAAAACTTTATAAACGTCAGCGATGCCGTCGACATTTGGAATTCACATGTCACGATTCAGAACTGTACGTTTCGAAACGTCCCATATCAGTTCATCCGCTTGATGTACGCGGATCACGTCACGATTCAAAACAACTTCTTTGACGGTAACGGAGAACTGCAGAGTTACGGCCAAGGCGATGCAATCTTTGCAGGAAGCGCGACCGATGTCTTAGTTCAGAACAACTATGACACACGTGCGGGCCACTACTTCTTTGACGCCATGGCACTCCCGGGCGGTGGGAGCCCTTCTTCACGGATCGTGGTTCGGGATAATACGGTACAGTCTTTTTGGGGTGGCGGCATTGGATACGGTTCCGCCCAAAACCTGCTCTTTGAATACAACCGCGTGAGCTACGTTGGACAAGGTGTTCCATACATTAAAGCAAGCTTTGAAATCGCTGGCCCCCTGAGTATCACTCGTTTCAACATTGCAACTTACGAAGCCGGCTGGTATGACGACAATGTATTGGACGTTGTCGCCGAGGACAACGGGGGTGCGCAGGATGCGGTAGATAACCGGATTTATGGCAACGTCTTTTATCACAACGATTACCTGCCGATATTTTTGAGCGAGCGCTACGAGCGCAATTTGACCGACAATAAATGGCTCAATAACCTCCTTTACTATAACCAGACGACCGCGGCCCCTGGCATGACCGATTACATTCAGGTCGAGACCTATCATGCTTACCCAGGGTGCCCGACTGACGCACCCGACTGCACGAATTATGTTTGGACAAAGTTTCCGAACTGGAACTATTTTCAAAGCAACCTAATTCTCCACGCCGACGCAAATGGAGATTATCCAGGGCTAGCGCACATCAGCTATGTCAGCGATGTTGCTAATGCCGGTTGGAAAATCGGCGACTTCACGGATGATGTCGCGCAAGCGCAGAACAGCTATAGCCCGTTCATCTCAGGCAATATCCAGGAGAATCCCGCGTTCGTCGACGAGGCAGGGGGAGACTTCAGGTTGAGACCTGGTTCACCGGCTATTGCAGCGGGAGGCCATCTAGCGCATACCACCATAGCGGGCTCATCGAGGACCGTTCCTGTTGATGATCCGTATTTCTTTACAAACGGCTTGGGCGTGATTCCTGGGGATGTCATTAGGATCGGAACCAATGCGCCGGTGACGGTAACGGCGGTCAGTCACGAGAGCAGTTTCTTGACGGTCAGCACGGAGGTGACCTTCAACCGCGGGGACAACGTTGATCTTGCGAACTTCAACGGAGCGGCGCCGGATATAGGAGCCTTCGAATACAGCGCGACCGCACCCTGGATCTACGGCACAGAGGCGGCGATTAGAAATGCGACCTCGGCTACTATCTCTTGGGTAACGAATACAGCAGCAACAAGCCAAGTCGATTACGGCACCACGAACACATATGGGCAGACCTCCGTTCCTGATAGCACCCTCAAGGAAAATCACAGCATAATCCTTCATGGGTTGTGGCCGAATACGACATACCACTATGCGGTGATCAGCAAAGAGTCAGACGGAGGACGTTCCATTTCCCAGGATGAGACCTTTACCACACCCCCATCGCGAGGCCCGATGATCGAGAATGTGTTGGTCTCCAACATCTCCTCGACCGGGGTAACCGTTACGTGGACCACCAGCACGGCAAGCAGCACTCAGGTGTTCTGGAGCGGCACGGATCGAGAATACGTCTTCAACCCAGGCTACGTGAATTCATCCCCCTTGAGCGATTTGTCAGGCGTGACGATCCACTCGGTCTCAGTTTCTGGTTTGCATCCCGGCACGTTGTACCACTTCGCGCCTCAGAGTACCGACCTTAATGGCGACACATCATTTGCGCCTGATGCCACATTCGTGACGGAAGCGTTGACAGCTCAGAGTCCAGTCATATCCAACATCTCAATACATACTTCCGCTGGCTGGCTGGGATGGTTTGCAGGTACGCCCGGCCAAAGCTTTGCGCCCTCTGGAATGAACTGCTGCGGCTATTCATACGGTCAAGCCACGTTCAGTTGGACAACAAGCACCGCGACCATTCGGAATAAAGTGCTCCTCATCCCGCTTGTCGGCGGTGGTTACTTGCAATCTGCCGAGCTCGACGATGGAACGGCGGTCGCGGTGTCTGGAAATCCCGACGCGACAACGAACCCGAGCATCACGGTTTACCAGCTCGCGCCGAATACGACCTACGTCTACATGCTGCAGAGCACTGACTCCGACGGGCATACAACAACCTCCCCTAATTACGAGTTCACAACACCCAGCACCGCCCCGCCTGCGGACGGAGATCGAGATTCTCCTAAGACGGCCGGATTAGTCTCGGAAAGTAGATCAAAGCTGGAGGTATCAAATCAAAAATTGAGGTAAAGTGGCGCGTTTGGCGTCCTTCCAAGAGGGTTTAGGCTATCGAATCGAGACGAATCTGGCGAAAATCGTGCCCACGCTCAGCAGGTGTTGATGCGTCTAAGAACGACCGCTTCTTCCATGCCTCGCGAACGCGAAACCCACGAGACCGGCCCCGAGCAATAGTACGGAAGCAGGCTCAGGTGCAGTGACAGGATCAGCGCTTGCCGTAAAGGTTGCCGAGAATGGGGAATCAAGCGGCAGGCTGTCAAGCATCTGCGCAACGGTCTCACCATCGAATGTCGCTGAGAATGTGCCGGTGAAGGTGTCCACCTCCATCTGGGTGGCGGTGTCCCAAATGAATCCGTTTACGTCAAACGCGAGAACCGCGCCATCCAAAGTATTGGTTAGGGTAAACGGTCCCACGGCACCCGGCGGAATGTTGGTCGCCCATAGTTGCACGTTAGAACCACCGTTATCAAACGTCATGAAGGCGCCTGGAAGTGTCATGGTGCCGGCCGGTTCACTGAAGCTCTGAATTGTGCCAAACTCGCCTGGTGTAACGCCTGCGCTTGAAAATACACTCGAGTTGACGAGGGAAATTTCGAAGCTTCCATAGCCTGGAGCTGGTGAATATGGAGCTCCATTAGGATACTGACCAAAATCGATATAGTTGGAGCCGACTTGTGCCTCGCCGTCAATTCCCAACTGAATCGTCGAACCTGAAGCTGCGGTAACAAAAGATATCACTGTCGCCGCGATGAATAATCTCTGTTTTGTGTTCACTCTTGCCTCCCTTATTTCGAATCGATACGTTAAAAGAGAGGCTAGGGCTGAGCAATTCTCAGGTCGCACATCTCAGACTGAACAAGGCTTCGTACTGGCGGTACTGACTACCGTGTTGGATCCGACACCGAGCGTTTCATAGCCCACCCGGAAAGGCTTTCTGGTCCTCGGCCCTGATCACAGCCAAAAGCCGCTGGTGTGCCTTTGTGAAACTGCAATTGAGTGCAGCCCATCAGACCGATGAATACAGCGGCTGACAAGGGTTGCTATAAAGTTTGACTGAGCGTTTCCTAAGAATCGACCGGGGAATTACCGATAAGCCTGATGATCCCGTCAGTTTTCCCGGTTCGCCTGTAGGACGATGCAGAACCTTTCATATCACTGCGAGATACTCGCACCGAACATCACTGATCCAAGTATTTGGACCGGCAGCTTTTCATGGGACGAGCGGCGCCATGCTCACCTGCTCCGATCGGCTCAGCAGTTGCGGGGACGGTGCTATCTCGCCGACGGGGCGGTTCGTCCAGAGCAGCTGGTTCCCGATGGGCGATTTACCACGCCGGACGACGAACGGAGTTGGCATTTTCTGGTTGTTGCAAATACCAATCGCGTGATCGGATGTGTCCGATACTCACTGTTCGACCCTCGTATAACCCGCTTTAACGATCTCAGGGCTAGTGACCTCGTGCAATTTGCAGACCGGGAATGGAGCCGCAAACTAGTTGCGATCGTTGAGGCGGACTTGGCACTTGCTCGCTCCCGAGGCTCCCTCTATGCCGAGTTGGGAGGATGGGCGATTGCTGAAGAATATCGCGGCACGAAGCTTGCTCTAGAAACCGTGCTTGCCTCCTATGCATGGGGCGCCCTGGTAAGGAATGGATGCATATGCTCATGCACGGCTACGGTCAGGCACGGTTCGGCTTCCATTCTGCGTCGCATTGGTGGGAGGCCGCTCGAGAGCACCGAGGGCACACTGCCTTTGTATTGGGATCCTCGATATGGCTGCGAGATGGAAATGCTGCGCTTCGATTCGCAGGCGGTTGTGCCGCGATACCGGCGACTCGTTGTCGAAATTCAAAGCCAACTGAAAAACAGAGCTGCCCTTCAGGCGGGTGGTGCTGCCAGTCAAGAGCAGTTCCGAGAAAGTCTTTTGAACCTTAGCCGTGCTCTGGAGGTGGGCCGCGGCTTGGTTCCGGCCCTCACGAATTCGCATCCAGCGGAGGTCAACCTACCGAATCGATAGCTTTGACGTTTGCCAGACGGATATGAGTAAGGGCGAAGGGCGACGCATACGGAGTGTGCATCGCCTTGGCGGAGCCAATCAGAAATCCTGCCCGGCTCCTTTCGCCCCGGGCCGCAAACTTTCGCTTGCGACCGGTTGTAGCAGTTATATCATGGAAGCGATTCCGAAAATGGTCCGCGCGGAAAATTGAGCCAACTTGGCCGAAGGAAGCATAAGGCAACGCACCACCTTGCTCTATACGCTCCCGCTGACGGTGGACTTAGAGGGAGAAATGGATCAGTGGCGTGACCCGTGCAAGATCTTGCGCAAGTTCTCGATCTGTGAGGGCCTTTAACCGCAAGAAAAACCGGCGAATGTAAACGAATTACAGCAGCTTACTTGAGCAAGGTTATAGCAAAGGCCGACGATACACCGTGACGCCCGCGGCTTCAAGAAGATCAGCGTCCCGACTCGCGTCATCTCCGTTGATGAGGAGCGGTTTATTTCCTACGTTCACGAACAAGAGGTCAGCATCGTGGCGGTCTCGGCTACCTCGAAGTAGCGCACCGCTGCGCAGCGATCCCTTGGGATAGTATTCCGCCCCGACTATAGTCTGCACACTGAGAATGCCGCCGATGCTTAGACGTACCGTTGAATGAAGTTTTGCGGATATCGAGGATTGCTTGCGCACGGGCGGCCCGCTAAGGAATCAACATCATCAGCTTAGTAGACAGATGGCGGGTAAGCGAAGTTTTCCTAAGCCAAAGGTTAAGGTGCTTTGTTCTTCGGCTCTCTCAATCAGGTCGACTATGAAAACCTTCGTCAATTTGGAGTCCCATTCGATCTCCAGAAAGCGCGCACCGAGTTCCTCTCCTTTGACCAGGACTTCTGCGCCGGCCGGAATGAATTCAAGGACATGTCGATCCCCACTCGGATAAACGCTCAAGATGGATTTGATGAGTGTATAGCGGGTTCCAGGAATTAACGCGGGGACATCGGAGGACTGCATCACATAACACCAGAATTAATGTGAAGTTTTTGGCTCGAAGATCTCGGGGCAATAGGAGATCCCTTACCCCATAATGCCACTTGGTTTTAGAGTAAGATTGGCAGCAGAAGTGAACCATAGCCCATTCCGTCCGCCACTGGAGACACAAGCAATGCGGCGGTATTGTCATCGCCATGGGCAACTTCGTCAGATGCTTAGCGTGCAAGCGCGAAGGGCCGAGGGGTGCCGTAGACCGCTTCAACGCCGTCCTGTACTGCAGGGCACGGAACCATCCGCCCTGAAAGCCAGGATGCTCCTCACTGATCGCGCGGTGACGTTTTGGATCGATCCTCCGTTTTTATCGCACGGACAAATTGTTGCTTCAACTCCTTAAAATCGATGTTGAAGTCCGCTGGAATCTTGCCTTCGTGCATGAACCGCGACAGAAGACTCAGTTCTGTGAGAAGCGCGTCCGATTCGTCCGCGTCTCCCATTGCATGTGTGAGTTCGTGGCCCGAGACGACGACCATCATCCAGAGGATCGCATCTTGGCGCGTGCGAGTGTGCGTTTCAGCGAGTAGTTTATATTGATCGAAATTGAAGTAAATAGGCCATGTCGCGTTGATGGTGAATGCAATGGAGCGGTGCGCCTTTGCGACAAGCTCCGGTTTTGCCCGCAGGTCCGGCATTCCGCGAAGGAATGCTCCGAAATCCTTCACGACCACCACCCGATCGCAAGGAATCTCATAGCCTTGCGGCATGGAGCGAAGGACCTCGTCGATGAAATCGTCGCCGCTGCAGGATCGCTCGGTTAGTGCGCTCTTCGCCTGCCGCGCGTGCGCCTGGGATGCCGGCCCGGCGGCCAAAGCAAGGGCCAAGAGCACGCCGTAAGAACGGGAGCGTGTCCACAGGCGCCCGCTCCAGGAGCGGCGGGCAACGGGCTGCATATGCAGACTATACTCTTGTTTACTATACTATGCAAGCTCATACTCTGTAGCATTATGCTCTCCGTTTGTTGCAGCATCTCCCGTAGATGCAACGACATCCCAGGAAGCGCGTTACCCCGGAGCAGGCCTTTGCCAAGGTCCTGCGCGCTGTTCGGACGGAGAGCGGTCTGTCTCAGGAAAAGCTGGCGCTCGAGAGCGGGTATCACCGGACGTATGTCGGGATGTTGGAACGGGGTCTCATGAATCCTACGCTCCACACCATCCTTAGCTTGGCATCGGTTCTCGGGATTTCGGCCGGTGATCTCATCGCCAGGACGGAGGCGATTTTGGGGCCGGGCTGGAAACGCGAACGGGAAGAGAATTAGCGTCAGGGGCGCATCCTATCAGAACGATTTCCGGAACGAGTCGAGGCTCGCGGCAGGTCTTGCCGGATCGGATGAAGTGGGCGGGGAACGTGATCGTTAGAAACTGTCAGCCAGCGGCAAGAAGCATCTGCTTGACCACCTCATGACGGCTTCGAACCTCGCTGGTTGGTCGTCCGCCTCGATTGTTTCGATGCAGGTCTCCCTTCGCCGGCTTTTCCGTTCCGCTTCTCCCAATCCTCTGAGCGCCTGCCGCACGCCGTCCAGGCGCGGAGTTCCTTGTCGCCAAGCGCTTGGACAACTTGATAGCGGGACCAAGCAGCGGCTTCCTCGGTAAGCATGCGGCAGCCATCAAAGAGATCCCGGTTCGCGAATTCCGCGCGGGAGAGCAGGTCGATGGCGGAGAGCGCCTGCTCGAAGCCTTGGCTCAACGAATCGAGTGCCGTGTAGATCGCCGCCGTTGACATCCGTCGTGGCATGGTGCAACGTTCCCTTCGATTGCGGCAGGATCGGCACGCGCGTGCCGCGTGCACAGCACACGCGCGTTTTTGCCGCGTCTCAGGTTGCCAGACTGCCCGATATTTGTAAAGGTCTTTTTTCATGAATTGGCGTGGGCTGCCAGAATCCGCGAGATACAGCTTTACGTGCTACATAAAGGACATCGTCAGTGCATCCGAGGCATCGGTGCATACGCCGAACGCAATTTAATCTCCAGCGGCCCGGGAATTGGGGAGCATCGAATAGTCCTTTACGCTTGCTCCGGCTCGCTCGAAGTAGGCGAGCCAGAACGCGCGTATCCATTCCCAGTCGGCGACTTGTCGCCGGTCGGCATTCGCTCCCGAGACCGCGACCTCTACCCCGGAAAGATCGGCCAGCAATCCGCGCTGTTCGAGATTGACAATCGCTCGATCGATTGAGAGGAGCGTGGGCCGTTCCAGATTGAGGTCTCGCGTCACATGCCGCATGTCGGAATAAAGAATGAGAGATCTCTTGCGCCCCGACGCTTCCTTTCGGAAGAGTTCGCCTGCGAAGCAGAGCGCGCCCAAGACGTCGGTACCCGGTGCGGTGGGAGCCAGTCGCGATGCACGCTTCATCCACGCGCCGATCAGTTCTCGCCTCGCGGCTTCGAGCCGCTCGCCGAAATAGCCGCGGTCCGGCGAGACCTCGGCCTGGAGCAGTATATAAGGATCGGCGAAGCTCGACTCGGTGATGCCGATCACGGTGATTCGGGTATCGGGTTCAACCGATCCGAGCAGCCGCTCGATGCCCGTCACATTCTTTTCAAACGCCGTTTTGCCGTCGCGTCCCTTCACATTCTCGGAGGTCGAGCTGTCGAGCGCCACCACTACAGCGGCCCTTGTTTGCGCCGAGAGCATGCGGTGTCCGAAAAAAAGCAGGCAGAGCGACAGCATGAGGCCTTTCGCAATCGCCTTGCGGGCCGTGCGCGTGAGCATTGCACGGTAAAAGTCGCGCCAGAACGTGGCAACGAATATCGAGGGTCCGTTCGTAAGCGCTGTGAGTTCATAGATGACAGCGCCGAGTTTCCCGCGGACCGCCGCGAGATCTTCCGAAATGCGCTCGGGATCCTCGCCGGGCTTTGTTCCCAGAACGAGTGCCCGATGGATCGCGATGCCCGCCCCGAGATCGATCGCGAGAGCGAGGCATAGCATCAGCCATTCGAGCGAACTGTGGGTGGCATCGTAGAAGGAGGGCTGCGCCCGTCCCGAAGCGGATTCGCCGTCGATCACGACCGCCGGCTTCGGTTCTTGCAGTTGCCGAGTAAGAAGATTGCCGCGGACAGCGGCAAGCAGCATGCCGCCCGCAAGCGCCGCGACGAACACGGCCGAAATGACCACTCGCAGCAGCTTCTCGCTCTTCCACGCGCGTAGGAACTCCTCGACCGCGAAAGGAATGACGAGCGCGATCCCGAAACAGTAAAGGTTGCCGACCAAGCCGAGGCGATAGGGCCGAAGCGCAATCATCGCGAAGAGAAATGCGGCGACGACAAGGATCGGGCCGACTGTCCAATAGTAAAGCGGCGAATAGCGCTCGCGGATGGCTGCCTGCGCCTGTTCTGCGATACGCAGCCGCTCGGTAAGCGCCCGATCCCGTGCGCTCAAATACTCGCCTTCGAAGCGTAAGGTATTGATCCGCGCTTCGTTCGCAAGCCTGATGCGCTCGCGTTCGCTTTCGCTAAAGTCCTCCGCGCGTGAGGCGATCTGCTCGACGGCGTGGTAGCCAAGTTCAGTCCCGATCTCATCGTTCGTTTCGTACGTGTTCATGTTCCATCTCCTTCCATCAAAAAAGGAGCCTGTCATCGTGACAGGACTCCGCTAAGCAAAGAGCTAATTAGCTTCGAGGACCTTGCGGGCCTCTTCGAGTTTTTGGAGCTGGCGGCGCGCCTCCTTCAGCTCCTCTTCTTTCTTTGTGACATCGGCGCGAACACGGCTGATCTGATCGAGGACAACTTCCGCCGGGGTTTTCTTCTTCCACGGTTTCCGTTCGTCGGGGACGTTGCGACCGGACTTCGGCGGTGCCGGGTCCGGTTGTTTTGGGGTTGGCATGTCATGCCTCCTTTTCGCTGTCGAATGGTTGTTTCTGGTTGCGCACCCAGCGTTCGAGTTTCCGGATCGCTTCACGCTTGGCCGGAAGCTCGACGTGGGTGTAAATGGCGTTGATGTCTTCGCCGGTCGAGTGGCCCATGAGCGCTTTGCGGACTTCCTGCATGACGCCCGCCTCCATGAGCCGGGTATTAAAGGTATGCCGGAGGTCGTGGAACCGGCAATAGCGGATTTCCGCGCGGCGCATGGCGGTCTTCCACGCGGTTTTGATTTGCTGGATCGGGTTTGCCTGGAAGGTGAAGACGAGTCCCGCGTCCTGCCGCCGTTCGGTAAGCAGGCTAGCGAGTCGCTCCGTCAGCGGAATCTCGCGGCTCTCGCCTCCGGCGGTCTTCGATTGGGTGACAAAAAGCAAGTTCCGCCCAAGATCGACGTGTTCCCACAATTGGTGGAGGAGCTCGCCGCGCCGCATCCCGGTGTCGAGCGCCGCCATGATGATTGGGCGGAGGTGCGAAGCGGCGGCCGCGAGCAGGCGCTCTTCGGCTCCGCATCCGAGGATCGCGCGCGGCTTGCGCCGCTCGGGTACGAGGCGTAGCCGGGTAAGCGGATTCGCGGTGAGGAACCCCTCGTCTTGCGCCCAGTAGAGAATGTGGCGCAAGGCTTGGAGATCGCGGTTGATGGTCGTGTCCGTGACGGATTTTGCCGCGTGCCGTCGCCGTCGGTAATCGGCGACGATCGATTTGTGGATCCGGCCGATGGGGATCCCGCTCCAGTAGGGAAGCAGGATCTTCAAGCGGTCCAGGTGCCAGGGACGCGCCCCGCCTTCGGCAAGGAAGCGGGCGGCGAGTTCCCCGAAGGGCATCTGAGGTTTGGGCTCGACGATTTGATGTCGCGAGCGGGTCAGGTCTTCTTTGAAGCGCTGTTCAATGGACTCGGCAAGCCGGCGGTTGCCGGTTCCCGTCGATTGCGAATGGCGGATACCGTCCTGGAAGAGATAGCTCCAGTACACGTTCCTGCGTTTATAAAGGCTCACGGCTTCATTCCTCCTTTCTGCTGGCGCGCGAGAAGCCAGCGAATGACTTGGTTGCGGTAGAAGATCAGTTTTCCGTTGGGCGTCGGCCGCTCGTGCGGCAGGCCCGCCGGAAGGTATCGTTGGCGTACCGTCCAGGGCGAGCAGCCGATCACGTGAGCGGCCTCCCGGATCGAGAGCGGCGCGCCTAAGGCATCGGCGATGGGCGTCGGAATCTGCGCTTGCGCCTGCGGGTACTGCTGCGGGCAGCTCTGCCCGAGGCAGATCGGCAGGGAAGCGTGTGTTTGCCGAGATTTGCGTCCGAGGTGCAAACCCGACTTGCGTGTCTCCTCCTCCGTCCGTCTCACGAATGCCTCCCCTTCCCGCCGCCTTGTTCGCGTCGGCGTTTGAGCATGCGAGCAATCGCATTCCGGAACCAGGCCGGAAGCTCCGACCAGAGCCACCAGAGAATGCCGAGCAGAATGAGGAGCTTCACGAGAGCGAATTGCAGAGCGGGATTTTCGCGAACGGCCTCGATGCCCGCTGCGAGCGTGACGACGGAAGCGATTGCGAGAAAGAGACCGGGGACGAGTTTCAAAAGATACTCGATGACCGGCGCCCAAAGCGGCGTTCGCGGCTGCGGCGTCGAGAGATCCCGGCTGCCGCACTCGGCGCAGATCTCTGCGTTCCGGGAATTCGCATGGCCGCGCGGACAGAGCTTCACGTTGTAGCTCCGGCCGCAGAAATTGCAGTAACGCGGTTCGCCTGGGGTGATCTTTTGGCAGTTGTAGCAGTAGCGCATGGGAATTTAGAGAAGGGCTTGCCGCGTGTCACCCGTGGGCCGGAGCCAGATCGGTGCCCAGAGCCCGTCCTTCGCGATCGCATCGAGCGTTGTGAACCAGAAGATCTTTTCCGTGATCTCCGCGGTCGCGAGGCGCAAGGATTGCAAGCGGCGCTCCGAATGCGCGGCAACGAGCGTGCGGAACTGCGTCCCGTGAAATTCTTTGGCGAAGACGCCCGAGACGGCGTACTGGAGATAGGCCTCGACTTTCTTCCGCCACACCGCCCGGCTCTCGTTGCCGAGATCGACCTCGAGGAAGCATGCGAGATTCTTCTCGGGCGTCATCACCTCGGCATATCCGTCCGGGATGAGCGCGGAACCTTTGACGAGCGGTTCATGGAACGCGGTCCAGCGAAGGAATTGCGCGCCTGCGACCGGGATGGGTTCGAGCTTCACGCGGCAGTAGATTTCGTTGATCTGCAATTGGTGCGTGACAAAGAAATCAGTCGCGAGCGTCTGGTCCGAGGCGCGGCGCGGACCACGGTATGGCACCGCGATGAGCTCGGCGGATTTGGACGAGAGCGCATACAGCGCCTTCCGCGCGCCACCGACCGTTCCGAGGAAGAAGCGCCTGAGAAACGCTGCGCGGGTGAGCGCAAGCAAGCGGCTGTTCGCGCGCGTCACGGATTGGAATCCCGCAACGCGCATCGCCTGGTCGCGGTCCACGACCCGCATCACGGAGAGCTCCCCAAAGAGGCTTCGGTCGCGCTCCTGCAGAATGAGCCCCCGCTTATTCCCACTCATGGAGAGCCTCGCTTGGCTTTGCAAACAAACTTTCCCGCGCCCGGATTTCGGCTTCGATGTCCTCACGCGTTCGCGCCCATCGTCTTTGTGACCGGGCCAGGAGATCCGCGCAATCGACCTTCGGGTCCTTGATTGTAGGAACGATGGCTTCGCGCCAGCGCTCGTGGCCGCCCTTCACGACCATGTGCCGTCGCGGCAGGTTCTTCAGAATTTCCGCGAGCGGCTTTCCGCCATCGAGCGCGGTCGCGATCTGCTGCGCATCGGAACTCGAAAGTTGAAAAAAGATGTGAGTTCCGACCGCAAGGATCGCGGCGCGCATCTCAGGCGGGTATTGGTCGAGAAACTGGTTCGCGGAGGTAATCGAAATCCCGAACTTGCGGCTTTCCGAGAGCATCGTCTCGAGCCCGCTTCCGAAGGCGACCAGGTTCTGGATTTCGTCGCAGTAGAGGGTGAAAAGGTCGCGCTTCGTGCGGGAGAACAATGCGGTTTTCAGATTTGCGAGGAAGAGGCTGCCAAGCGTAATAGCCTGCGGCCCGAGCCTTCCCTTGTGGAGGTTGAGGATGATCCAGCGTCCTTCGTCCAGGGCCTCCCGGAGAGAAAACGTGGAGTGCTGTTGGCCCACGATATGGCGGAAGCGCGGATCGCCGGTGAAGGCCGACGTTTTGTTGAGAATGGGCTCGCGCATCGTGGCGCGCATCGGCTCGCTCGCTGCGTCGTAACGCAGTTCGAAGTACTGGCGCACCTCGGGGTTCGTCGTCTTCTTGAGACACGTGGCACGGAACGCGGCGTGCGTGAGGAGCGGGGCCGATTCGAGAAGCGTGAGGCCGTTTTCGGCGAGCACGTAGAGCGAATTGCGCAGGAGCTCGTCCGTTCGCGCTCCGAGCGAATCGAGTTGCCACCGTTCACGGAGAACTTGGGCGAACTCGGCGACACGGAGAAAACGATCGTCCGGCGATTGCTCTGCGAGGGGATTGATGCCGACGGACGCCTCAGGATCGGCGGGCTCGACGACAATGAGCCGGTCGCTCAAATCTTCTTTGAGCCTCCGCTCCTTCGCAGCAACCGTCGATACGAGGAACTCAGTCGCATCGCCGTGAAGATCGAAATAGCAGAACCCTCGGCCCGACTCGATGTCCTGCGTCGCGAGATGTCGCAGCAGAAAGGATTTCCCGCTACCGGTCTTTCCGAGAATCGCGATGTGCTCCGCGCGGCGGCTTTGTGCGAGCGCTACGCCGTACGGGATGGGTTCACCGTCTACGATCTGCGCGCCGATATCGAGCGCGCGGTTTTCAACGTGCCGCTTGCGCCGGGTCCCGCGCCGGTTCCACAACCGCGCGAGCAACGCTTCGAGCAAATACTTCATGCGAGGAGGATAGGGGCGGCGGTGACAAAAACGGTAACAGTCGCCGCTCGTCCACAGCCGGAGGCGAAGGTAGAGTAAGGCTGCTAAGTGCCTGGTTAGGCAGCCTTTTTGCCGGGTTTTGCTGGCAGCTTGAAATTCGCGATAAGAAGCTCGCGGAACCTCTTGCCAGCTTTCGTCTGCGAGGTATACGAAATCTCAATTTCGCGCAAAACGAATCCTTGGAAGATTTCCCGGATCCGCGGCACGTCGTTGATCGAGAGAACGAATTTGCCCTGCAACGATTTCAGCCGTTCGGCAAGATCGACAAAGTCCTCATCCGCGAAGTTGAAGTTGTAGAGCTTCCGGCCCCAGTACGGCGGATCGAGATAGAACAAGGTTCCGGGCCGGTCATACCGCGCGAGAATTTCGCCATACGGCAGGGATTCGATCTGGGCGCGATCAAGCCTTCGATGGGCATTCTTGATCAATTCGGGAATCTTGCCCGGCTTGAAGTTGGGCGACTCGACAACCGCACAGTGATACTTCCGATTGCGGATCAATCCGGCAAAAGCGTTCTTCTGCAAATAGAAGAACCGCGCGGCGCGTTCCATATCGGTAAGCGCCGCTGCGTTTTCCGCTTGGAGCAACGCGAACCATCTGCGGCTGACCAGCACAAACTTCAGATATCGAACGAGGTCATCATGATGACGTTGGCAGATCCGGAAGAAATTTACCACGTCGCCGTCCAAGTCGTTCAGCACTTCGACCTTTGAAGGCTCCTTATGGAAGAACACCTGCGCACCTCCGGCAAACGGTTCGACATACGTCGTATGCTTCGGGAATGTCGCGATGATCTGCTTGGCTATTCGGTTCTTGCCGCCGATATAGGCGAGCGGTCCTGTCATTCAGGAGGTAACGCTAAACGGCTGGTTAGTAGGCGCTTCAACTCGACCTTATTGAAGCGTGGTGATAGTTTAGAGAAGATTGCGGCCTGAGTGAAGATACGCTATCTTGCGTGCCGCGCGAGTCTTTATGTACTTGACATCCCGCGCAGCGATGCGCAATTACGATTGGCAGTCGCTCCCCGAAGGCCGCTACTTCGTCGAATGGTACGAACGCGGCAAGCGCAAGCGGAAAGCGGGCGGAGGGACGGGCCGCCGAAGTGAAGGAAGTGGCCCGGCGGCGCCGTCACGCGCTCGAAGCCCTGCCCTGGGCCTGATTAAGGACCCGGAAGGGGAAGAGGCGAAGCGCACGACCGTGCATGTGGCTGTGAATCACTATCTGGAATCGGTCGCGGCATTAAAAAAAAGCCGAACACCTATCGCAAATACAAAGCGGTGCTCGAACATCTCGTCGAGTTCCTGCCACCGAGCATCGATCCGCGGAAGGTCACGCGCGACGATCTGACCGATTTCATGGTCCGCCTCAAGAACAAGCATGGGCTCGACAACAATACTGTTATCCACCAGATGGTGATCGTTGCCCAATTCCTGAAGCACCACGGTAAGTCGGGAGTGACGAAGGGGCTCGGACTGCCAGAGCGCATCGTGAGCCTCCCACGCGAGTACAGCGATTCCGATTTAAGGCGGTTCTTCGATGCGTGTTTGACGGCCGAGCGAGCGCTCTTCTCGACCTTCCTCTTCACTGGCTTCAGAGAGCAAGAAGTCGTGCACCTCTTCTGGTCGGACGTCAACCTGGCCCTTAACACCATCCGGGTGACTGCTAAGCCAGAGCTGGGCTTTTGGCCGAAGCGCTGGGAAGAGAGGGAAGTGCCGGTCGTGAAAGCAGCTCTGGATCTGCTTAGCGATCATCCGAAGAGGACGAATTGCCGGTTCATCTTTCCGTCTCCGGCGGGGAATAGGGAATGGCACATACTGGACCGCTGTAAGGAGATTGCGGAGCGAGCCGGGTTAGATTCGAAGAAATTCGATTTGAAAACATTCCGGTCGACGTACGCGACGCGCATGCTGCGGGCTGGATTCGACGTGCGAACCGTCCAGCACTGGATGGGGCACCGGTCGCTTGAGACCACTATGCGGTATTTGGTGCCGGCTACTGAGGTGCACGAGCGTCTGCAGAAGCTTCAGATTGCCAGCATTCTTGATAGAACTGAATGAGATCGAAAGCCCCCAAGCCTGCTTAACCGGTTGCAAGATAGCCTCGCCATCTCACCTCATCGCACAAAGACCAAGAATTTTCCATCTCAAAGCTGTGTGGCAGCTACACCTTGACAGATATTTTGGATCTGGTATAGTTCCCTAGTCGTCGGCCGGTATTCCGACCGGCGAGCTTGCCTCCTTTCGAAACCCGTTCGCAGCACGTGTCGTACCTGCTTTTGCCGGCATCGGCTCAAAGAACGGGACGATTTCGGACGTGTTTCGGAAGGAGACGCAAGCTATGGCATTTCAAGTAAGATTTTGGGGCATCCACATTGTCCCTTGGCTGTTCATTGTTGGTTGCATGATTCTCGCAGCGCTCGCGGTACACGATCAATGGCCCGAAGGCGGCTTAATATTCGCATCAGTTGGCACGCTCTTCGCCGTGTTAGCGAGGTTCGCTCGCGATAGATAAACTGATGTTTCTTTACAGCTCGCTCCGGCGAGCTGTTTTTCTAGCAGTAAGCTTTTAATTAATCGTAGTAATTGGAGAGGCGAATGGCAGATTCGCGCAAAGCATCCAGACCCCATGATCGAAGCGCTGTACGTAGGGAGCAAGTAGATGAAGAACTCAATGATAATCGACAACACGCTTTGACAAGCCAGGCATCTGAACCCGTACCGGAACGAGTACATGTACACTTGCAAACCGCCACAACGTGGACAGAGCCGCTGACTTTGTCCACTCTAGCCCTTGGCTTAATAACGTTAGTGCTGGTGTGGCAAACTCATCGCGACGCCGCGGAAGCCATCAACGTCGCCCAAAAACAGTCGAAAGAATTAATCCAGTTGACGACAAGCTTAGCGGCCATGGAAGACAGGCCGTGGTTGTCCTTAGCGTGCATCGATTTCCCCGAACAGAAGACAGACGCGGTGGAAGCAAAGTGTTTATTGCAAAATACTGGAAAAAGCACCGCGCTACATTTTTCAGCCAAGTCGGATCTTGTCGTTTCGAGTGTCGAACCGAACGAAACCGACTTCAGACTAGATGACACGAAGGATATGCCGCAGTCGGTCGCCGTCGGCACCAATTTTATTATAACTTTTGGCGCGGCATTCCGGCCCCAGACCATCGCAGATTATAAGGCCCAGAGAAAGCGTGTTTATATTCGCGTGTTATTGACCTATTCCGATTCCTTTAATGTCAAATATACGACCCCACTCTGTCTTGCACACCTTTATGGCGCTCCGCCTAATGAGAATTCCTACTGCACGGTACAGTAGGTTGGGCGATAAGCTGCAATCTCGCGTGAACGGCTCCGTTGCGCATCGCAACATAGATTAACGTGAAGAATAATTCTTAGTTGCGGGCGCGCGTTCCAAGCGACCGATAGGTTGTAAACAAAACGAAAACGCGCGCCCTCTTACACTGCCCCATCCGGCTTCGTTATTGAAATCACGTCTCCTCGTTGTACAAGAATTCTGGGAACCTAAATCGGTCTGTGGATAAGCCGACTTTACAGTTAGTGCGACTTATGCTAGTCACCACTTGACACCACTTACCAAGGACGTATCATAAAGGACGTTATGAGGCTTTCGAACGGTTCTTACTGTCCTAGCCCTTCTGCTCACCTTCCAATTCTGCGCTGCAGATCGGCAAGGGAGGACTCACCTCGGCGCTCTCCTAACTGCGCGAGCAACTCAGTCCATACATCCGGAAACTTCTTTCGTATGTAGTTTTCTTTCTGACGAATATCGAACTCCGACATGCTACGGAACAGGCGGATCGCGTCAGCGAGCGTGCGTATAAGATTCTCTCTGGTTCCGAAGCGCTGAAACCAGAATCCCCACACCATGAGAGTATCGGCGAAGTTGACGCGATTTCCCGCATTAGAAGCGATCCGCTCGGCCCGGAGAAGCATGAGATTCGATAACAGCGGCTTATCCGACTCCAAGTACATCTTGGCAAGAATCGTCTCGCCGTGTGCATCGTCCCGCCCAATTCTCATCTGGCGCGCGATGCTGATCGACGACAGAATCCATCGCCGCGCCTCCGCATACCGCTCGAAACCCATTCGGTGGAGCACACTCCCGATATCTGCGCACGACGCCTGCACGCCATGATAGTTGGTAGCAATGAGGTATCCGCGAAGCGCTTCGACAAACGTATCGATGGCTTCATCAAGGCGCCCTTTCTTTGTCAAAAACGATGCTTTACGATAGGCAAGAACCGCGAGCGCCGTTCGATCCCCGCTGTTTTCGGCGTAAAAAGCCCCCTTCGTGATAGCCGCCTTCACCGCCCGATCTGAGAGCTCACCGCTCGATGACCGTTGGTAAGTCCAGGCGAGTGAGAGATGATAACGAGCTTTGAGCGAGAGGTCCGCAGTTTGTCGCACCAGTGTGCGGTTTGCCTCTAGGGTTTCGCGAGCGATACGATAACGGCCCAGACGGTAGAGAACGTCGGCAGCCGATATCGTGGCCAATAGGCGGAAGTTAACCCCGCATTCGCGCCGCTCGATCATTCGGAGTAGCCTTTCACAAGCATCATCCGCCAGACGTTGCTCGGCGTGGCGAACCAAACGTCCTCGATAGAAAAGCCATTGAGCCCGCACATACGAGCGCGTGAACTGAAGCGTGACGTCTGGCGTCGATTCAAGCGGTTTCTTCGACGAGAGGCGAAGGCGCTTGCGTGCTGTAGGGAGTGAAACATCAAAATCTACCGAGAGCGGATCCGCAGACAGGTGATAAGGACCGCCCCATGTCGTTCGCGACCCGATGAGCCGCTTGGCATCTCTCGATTGGAGATAGCGACCGACATTCGTGCTGATGTCGTGCTTCCGCCTGCCCTTCCAAGTGGGCAGGCGGGCGATTTCGTCAAGCGAAATCCAAGCTTGGTCTGCGGGCGCGGTGACCTTGGCTATCGCGAGGAGCGCAAAAAACTCAAACTGCAGTGGTGTCCGGAAGAGCAGCTTCCTGCCAAACCAGACGCGGCGATCCGTAAATGAAACCAGTATCTGCGGCATTTTGCGTGGCTACTTGTAGAAATTGTAGACGACGCCGCAGTTGCTTGCGTTGCCGAATTGTCTGGAAGATCGTCTTAGAAACCCGAGAAGTGGCGGGCTAAACAGCAAGGGAAATGTACGAGGCATTGCTCATCGACGGTGATCGGATCCACGCTATGCAAATGCTTCGGCGGTTGGATAGTCGCAGTCTCCGAGCTCACATTATTCGTGACGTGGAACAGGCCGCGTTAGCGCTCCGGTCATCGAGCACGCCATTCCGAATAGTGATAGTCAACGTCTCGGATGCCGCACAGCCGTGGCTCAGGAACCTCGAGGATCTGCAGGATGCCGCCTGCATCGGCGGCCGGTTCTCGCCGCCACAGTTTCTCTGTGTGTCAACGAGACGGTATGAGCCACGTTTCGAGTTGGAGATTGAACGGCGTGGGGCGCGGTATGTTTTCGACCGATGATCTGGTACTTGAAAAGCTTGATCTCTTACTCACGGAAGCCGCTCTCTTGCAGGCTTCCGGACCACACTTCAGGATCGTCCATCGTTTTCGCAAAGCGGGTATCCTTTGCGGCTCGGGGGAGGAAATAGCGTGCGTGCATCTCATGCATCGCTCGCGCGAGCACGTCGTGCCGCTCTCGCTCACCTTACGAGTCCTTTTCGATTATCTGGCGAAGCATCCGCGTTGGCCCCAGAACGCATCACAGATCGCGGCTGGAATCGCAGCAGATCCGTTTTATCGAAAACATGGTGCGAATGCGGGATCACAGGCGAAGCTTACGCGCAGCGTGAGCCGGTCGGGAGTCAAGGAGTTGATCAAGCGCATCCGGCGCGCACTCGACCTCGTCTGTCGGGAAGCTTCGCTATGCCTGAACCCAGAGGATGTTCTGTGCGCAGAGAAAACGGTCATGAACGAAGTGGGATACCGATTGAAAGCGAACTGCCAATGGATTCACGTCGATCTTGCTTAATACCGGAGTGCGAGGCGCATCAGCCGTTCAGCTGCTTGGATGGCTCCTCTAACATGACCGGCGGCCTCATTCGGTCCTAACGCCGGATAGAGGAGCCGTCAAAGCAGCCGCACGAATTTACTGCGGCATCGAGCCTTTTCCCCGCGCGGAACTGTCAAAGGCCACCTTTGTCGCCACGGCATCGAATACCGCGCTGTGATAGTTTTCCGGGTCCCAAAGGCGTCGCCTCGGCGGGAGCATCGGTCGGAGTACGGCGAATTGATCAGCGAGCCACGAGGCAATCGCATGCTTCGTCTCGAGGTACCGTGCATCGTAGAACCGTTGAACGTCGTTTCTGCTCAGTAATTCGAAGGTGATCCCTCGTTCGTCGGCCGCTTGCCGCAGCTTCTTCATCGCCTTGTTCGTTGCTTCAGATGGCCCCTTTGGAGAATTCCGGGGTTCTCGCGAAACGATCAGGGACGGAGCGTAGAGGTCAAGGAGAGACTCAAACTTTTTCGCTGCGGCATCGGCACCCGTTCTCCGCGTGGTATAGCTTCGAGCCCCCCACTCGATCAGCGTTCGTCCCTCGAATATCGCGAACGCGAACCTCTTCGATCGCGGTTCCAGCGATATTTGCCGATTTGGGGCGGCACCGGACGGCCTTCCGTGCTTTTCTGAGGTATGGTCTATTGCATCGTGGATCGCTCCCGTAGCCATTTCAATTTGTGACCGGCCATCCGCCCGAGTGGTTGCTTCGCTGTCTGGCGCTCAACGACGGCTCTCAGTTCAGCGAAGTTCAACGCGACTGCGGCGGTGGCGATCGAATGAACTTCCTTGAAAAGCTGTGCCACCGGAACCTCAAAAACGACTTCGTACGCGAGGGCTATGGTCAGCGGTGGAATCGTCTTCGCTAGCTCATGGCGAGAGACTTGCCATTCGTTTTTATAGCCCACGAGCAGCGCCAGTTCCCGTTGCGACAGACCGCGCGTTCGGCGGTGCGCTCTTAGATAGTTCCCCACTATCTTCTTGCTCATGTTGAGATGATTCGCATGTATTTACGACCTTTGTCCTCTTAGCTTACTGAGCAGTAGCAATCGGCGCTAAGAATGCTATCTTGCGTGGCGTGCAAGTCGCACTCGCAAGGATCGATTGAGAATTACAGCAATCTCGACTTTGCGCCAGACACGTGTCGCTGCGAGCCAGCCACGTGCCGCCGAGACCGCGTCGGGCGTTTTCTTACTTTTCGCGAACGCGCTTTCAGGCGGCGGCAAAGGAAGCTCCTCAGGCTATTGCCCGCGAGATCGACCACGAGATTCCGAACCCAATCGATCATCGCACTGGTAACTATGTGCAGCAGTTCCATGCGAGAGATGATGCGCCGCGCTGCGAGACAGAGGAAGATTGGCGGCTAAGCGCGGCAAGCTCCGTCTGCACTCCGCACCTGCTGGCGAGCTTGTCCGCCTATCTTCCTCTAACCCGCTCCCTTCGGCAGACTGATGCGATATGAGTTCGCGACAAAACCGAAAGCCGCCACCCATCCGAGTGTCTTGGGAAGTTACAATCCAACCGAATTCAGACGCGATCAATCGCGCCTACGCAATGATTTTCCGGAGACGCGCACCGGAACCAGAGCACCTCGCATCTCTGCCGACGTCTCGATTGACAAATCCCGAGCAAGAGGTAGAGTCCGAATGCAAGACTCCGCACTAGCCCGTACTCATGGCTCAAGACCAAGCAAAACAAATTCGGGCGGCTCTCTACGCGAGGGTGTCGACTGAAGAGCAGAAAGAAGGGCAGACGATCGATTCTCAGATCGCCGAGCTCGAACGGTTTGCGTCCGAGCGCGGCTACATGGTGTCGGCCGTGTACAAGGATGACGGCTGGAGTGGCGGCGTATTGGCGAGACCCCAACTGGACCTCCTGCGCGACCATGCGGCCGCTGGCGCATTTGACGCCGTGCTCATCAACGATGTGGACCGCCTCGCGCGGGACGTGACCCATTTGGGAATCATCAAGCGAGATCTCGAACGAAAGGGCATACAACTCATCTTTCGAAAGCTGCCTGCGGAGAACAGTCCAACGCACAACTTGATGATCAACGTGCTCGGTAGTTTTGCCGAGTTCGAACGCGAGATGATCGCCGACCGCACCCGGCGCGGTCGGCTCCACAAGATTGAAGTGCGCGGCAAGTACCTCGGGTCGATTACGTCCTATGGGTATCGATATATTCCCGCAGCCCAGAGTGCCACTAAGGAGGGCGCCCTTGAGATCGAGCCCGCCGAGGCCGCTGTTGTTCGACAGATGTTCGAGTTGGTTGATCGGGAAGGACTGTCGGCGCACCGGGTGGTCGAAAGACTAAACCGTTTGAAGATTCGTGCCCGGAAAGGCTCCCGGTGGGCTAAATCGAGCGTGTTAAAGGTCCTTCACAACGAGATGTATGTCGGCGTGTGGTACTACAACAAGCTGCAATCGTTTGAGCCAGAGCACGGGCACAACCAACAGACATATCGGCGTCGAATCAAGAGCGCCATGCGTTTGCGGGACCGCGCCGAATGGATTCCACTGCAGCTTCCCACTTCGCTTCACATCGTAGATCGCGACCAATGGAAACGGGTTCAAGACCAACTTCGTCGGAACATCGCCTTCTCGCCGCGCCATGAGAAGCACTCGTATCTGTTGAAGGGCCTGGTCTCGTGCGCCGCTTGCGGTTCACGATACGTAGGAGAGCCGTCGCACGGAAGGTTTTCATATCGATGCGCCGCCCGCTGTAAGCGCTGTCCGTTGGTGAGCGAAAGAATTTTGGACCAAGCCGTCTGGGATGAAGTCGAACGAGCGATTCTCGATCCGGAGTTAATTGCAGATCAGATCACAAAGTTGAATCAGCAGGATGAAAAGGCAAGTTCTGATCTTTCAGCAGAACTTCGGGATACAGCAAACGAGCTTGCCCAATTAGAGAAGGAGGAAAGCCGACTTATGAAAGCATATCGTCTGAGCGTCATTACGCCCGCCCAACTCGGCTCCGAACTGGAAAAGCTCGGCACCCGAAAACGATCGTTACAAGCGCGGGACGATCAACTCGCGAATAACCGACCAGCGGCTGAGCCTGACGTAAGAAGGTCAGTTGCATCGTACTGTCAGCAAGCCGCAGAAACACTCCATCAATTCACTCCGGGAGAACGGCAGCAGTTTCTCCGCACGCTGATTAAAGCTATTGTCTTTGACGGGGCAGAGGCCCGAATCCGGGCAGAAATTCCGCAAGATCATGGCCTCAAGTGGCCGGATCGTTCCAATGGCAATCTAGAATCGCATGCTCCCGGACGAATTGCGAGCAAGGATGTACAGCAACATGGTCGCAATCCGTCGGTTCCTCTGACATTTAGCCTTATCGCAAGACTCCCGCTACCTCGGCACTAGACGTAAAAGACAGATTAGGCCATCCACTTGAAAAGATACTCAGCCCTGCTTGGGTCAGTTGTTCAGAATGATAAGGATGTCCACCGATGCGACTACTCCGAGCAACGAAAGAATTTCTTGCGCCAGGCCTCCATAGCCCGTGTACGCTGTTGATCTCGATGAATTCGGCATCACAATAGATTTCAAATTCCGATTGCAGCATCCGCAGCAGAGCAGGTAGGTTGAAGAAATATGCATCGCGCCCACAGGGCAAGACCGATTCGCGAGCCCCTTTTCGCGATGTGAAGGTCAATGCGAGGGAAATTTAATCTCACAGGGATGTAACCAATTGGCCAAATTGCACATTTGACTTAGGCCTTCTTTCTATGCGGTAATCTGAAGGCGTCTCGGAGCGTGAATCCAGGCTGAGATTGAAAGATGAGTGCAGCCCTCCGCAGAGATCCCTGGTCAGGAGGAGTCGAACATGCAGGTGGAACAACTTGTCGATCGCGGCCTTCCCGAGTTCGCAGTGGAGGAACTTGCAAGCCGTGGCATCACCTCCCTGGAGCCGCTTCAGAAAGACGCCATAAAGGCCGGTCTTTTCGAGGGCCAAAATCTTGTCATCATGGCTCCAACTTCGTCTGGAAAAACTCTGGTGGCGGAAATGGCGGCACTCTATCACGCTACGCATCGCTCAGGCTCGGTCATGGTGACATCGCTAAAGGCGTTAGCATATGAGAAATACCTGACTTTTCGCGAAAGCTACTCACGCGCCAGCCAATTTCATTTCCACACCAGCATCGCTACAGGAGATGAAGTAACGGACGAGGTCGCATCAGACCATGTCAGCTTCACAGTTGCCACATATGAAAAGTGGTACTACACATTGGTAGAACGCCCGCGCTCTATTCAAAACAAATCCCTTTTGATAGTCGATGAGCTTCAAATGTTAGGTGATCCTAACCGGGGCGACAAGCTCGAAGCACTTATTACGTTTGTTCGTATGAAAGAGCCTGATACACAAATTATCGGCCTCTCAGCCACTTTCCCCAATGCGCTGGAGGTTGCGAACTGGTTGGGCGCCAAGCTTGTCAGTGTCGCAGGAAGGCTCGTTCCGCTTACTGAAGAAATCTGGACGGGTTCGAGCGTCATTTCAATTGACCGTGACCGGACAAAGTCTTTGTCCGTGCGGGCGCGTAACTGCCCGAATCCAAGTACTCAGACAGTGTTGCAACGTATCGAAGCCGAAGCTGGGTATCCGGCAATTGCCTTTTGTATAACCAAAGAAGATGCCGAACGCCTAGCGACTCAACTTTCGGCTGCGCGTTCGCCGAGACCGGACTGCGAGATGTTGGTTAATGACCTTGATGAAGTGGCGGAATCAAATCCAACGATTCGCCAACTTCGACAGATGTTACCGAAAGGTATCGCCTTTCACAATGCAAATCTTGATCACGATGAAAGGCGCCTCGTGGAAGCAGCCTTCCGCGAGAGAAAACTTGATGTTCTGTGTGCAACGCCCACGCTGAGCGCAGGGGTCAATCTTCCTGTAAAGACAGTAATATTTGACAGTTGTTTTCGTAGCTGGGCTCAGGAATACATCAGCGCGACGGAATACCTCAACATGGCCGGGCGCGCAGGCCGACGAGGTTTTCAGGAATCGGGACGTAGCATTCTGGTGGCGCGCAGCAGTGCTGAAATAGAGCGCTTCAAACAATATCTCTTGGGCGGCGGCGAGCATGTGCGCAGTGCTCTAATAGGCGGCAATTTGGACCGAGTAGTACTGCAGGCAGTCGCCGGACGTATCGCTGGTTCAAGAGCGGATGTCAGCACGTTCTTTGCCTCGTCATTTCATGGCTTTCAACAAGCTCTTCCCGCGGTAGAGACACAGGCTCGCATGACTGCTGCAATCGAAAGGCTCAAGTCAGACGGGCTGCTTGAGGAGGGCGCCCAAGGCCGGTTATCGGTTACTCGCCTGGGTGCACGGGTTGCTTCAACGGGCGTATTGCCCCACACAGGTGCACTGCTCTTCGCGCGATTGAGGTCCGCAAGTGCAACATTTGGTACAGGCCGAACGGAGCAACTAGAGCGCCAAGTGCTGTTGTTAGCGACTGTATGCCCTGATCTAGCACCATCAATCGACGAAACGGCGCTGGTTTTCATGCACAAGAGAGACAACATTACGAAGCTGAGGTCTGCTCTGGACGACTTCTCAGGACTGGCAGATTTGTCTGAGGCCGAAAACCTGGATCGTTCTTTGCTGTCCGCGCTCATCGCTTACCGGTACATCTCGATGGATTCCTTCGCACAGCTGCATGAACTCGGCGGCTATGCAAATTCCGCGAACGTCAGGCGAGTCGCGAACCTATGTTGCTGGATGTTGCAAACGGCTGCTCGGTTGGAGGATGCGCGAGGGGACTTATCGAATAGTAACTTTCGTCGCTGGCTGTTCCGAATGGCGCAGCGGCTTCAATTTGGAGCCAGTGACGCGGCTATAGATCTGCTTGTCATCGCGCGCTTCGGGGATGTCCGTGGCCTGGGCCGGTCTCGTGCGGAACGACTGGCGCAAGCGGGCTTCAATGACTTGAACGCGCTGTTATCTGCCGATCCAAAGGACATCGTCAGGCACGTTGATTCTTATGCCCGGGTCACTTCAATTCGCGAAGCGGTTGTAGACTATCTCGGCGATCTATCGCGGCATAATTTGGTTGGACACGCGAACCGGGCTGTGGCGCTGGGCAGAGATGCACGGCTGATAAACGATTTTTATGATGCCACTGATCTCGCTTTTAACCGTGCAGCTCTAGCAATTTTACAAACTGTGTATCCCAATGCCAGGCAACAAGATGTTGGTGGTGACTCTGAGCCGGATTTAGCGATACCGATACCGAGCGGACTGGTGGTAATCGAATGCAAGGCGAAGCGTGCGGCAGAGGGAATAATCGGCCTAAATGACGCATTTGCCGTGGTGAGCAAATCTGCACACCTTAACCCTATTTCGAGAATCACCCTTGGTAAACCGGTATTCGAAAGGCTGGCAACTGAACGCGCATCGAGTGGTGGAATTTTGCTGCTTACACACATCACGCTATGCGAGGCGATCATTCGGGTGTGGGAAGGACGGCTCACGGCCGACAAATTGCTCCATGCCCTATGCAGATCCGGGGTGTTTGATCGAGATGACGTTGATGCCATCAATTGAGTGCAATTTGGCATGGCGTCAGTAAGACCGTGGCGGCTATTGGACAGTTAGAAGGGCACATCGTCATCATTGAAATCCCAGTCGTTGACTGACGCGGCCCGTGGGCGAGCGTCTGGCCCTTGGCGAGGTGCGGGAATCATTATGAGGCTATCTGGTCTGTCGTCAGGGATGTTCGTGGAATTCTCCAAAAGCTCGTCGCGAACTTGGGCGAGACGCACCTGGGCAACGTGCTGCCCGTCTGCATCTGGATGATGCAGCTTGCTGGCTTGTTGGAATCCTCTTTTGATGATGAGTTGTGCGAGTTCACGCCGCGATGGGACGTGAGCTTCTTGCGCCGCGCCACCTCGACGGCGGTCAATTTCTGCGTGAATCGCCAGGGTAATAACCAGGTCATCGTATTCGGGCGAATAGTCATCCGGTAGCACAAGCGGATATCGGGCTGCAAGCTGCTCCAACATATCCATCGGGAGTTCTTTCACGCGGTAATCTTCGAAATCGCCATAACCAACAATAATCAGCGGCATACGACAATCGACGAGCTTCGCTTAGTTCAGTTTAAGAGAAGGCCGCCCTTCAGTGTGGTGAAATATTTCCTCGAGAACGTCTTCGGCCTCCTTTTTCGCGGTCGATAGCCACAATGATTCTTGTAATTCCGTCAGCATAAACCTTTTCTGGCGGTGTGCTTGGGCGTCCTCGATACCAACGGTTTTGCCGCGGCGCTCAACACACCACCGTGGGCCGACAAATTAAAACACGCCCGCTTCGCAAGTGATCTGCTTTCAGTGTCGGATAAGGTCTGCGGCCCCGTACCGCCGCCCGAATGACATTGAGCGACGCGGCCCTGTCTACAATTTCATCTACAGTGCCGTACCGCCGTATTAAAGCAAGCTGCGCATGTAATTGAAAGAATTGGTCGGGGCGAGTGGATTCGAACCACCGACCTCCTGGTCCCGAACCAGGCGCTCTAGCCAGGCTGAGCCACGCCCCGAACTCTCTTAGTATAAGCCGCTCTCGCTTCCGACGGCTCGCTCTCCCACCAGATCGGCCGCCTTTAATTCAATCGCCGCAGCTCTTCCGCCAGACCGCTGACGCCCTTCCGCCGGTAAATCTCTGCCAGCCTCTGCTGTTCCGGTGACGCCCCCAGCGCCCGCCTCAGCACCGGATCGCTCGTCGCCGCATCAATATCCGTCCGCGTCGGAATCCAAACCTTTCCGTCCGCAAACTCCACGTCGTTCACAAACGCCAGCAACGCGTCGATCACCATCGGCTGCCCCGTCGGATGCGAGAACCGCAGCGTTCCCGGCTCGCTCATCGTTCCCGTCTGCACCGGCCCCAGTTGCATCCGGGCCGGCACCGACCCCGCCACAAAATCGCGCCCTCGCTCATCTCGCACGATCCATCCCATGTCGATGCTCCGCACCACCTTTTGCGAAGTGTTGCGCACATCGATCTGTGGCGCCCGGACTTCGTTCCCCGCCACCCGCGCCGCCCCGCTCACCGTCTGCACGGGCGAACTCGGAAACGAAACCGCCCCTACCGTTACCGGCTGCTCGCCCCGCGCGCTTCCTCGCGGTTCGCGCAACAGCTCAAGCCCCAACTGCTGCGGACTGAAATCTTGCAGCCCGAAATTCAAATCCTCCCGCAGCTGCGCCAATCTCTGCTCCTGCAACAATGCCGCCAGATATCGCCGGTCCCTCCGCGCCTCCAGTTCATATACCATCAGCGCCCTCCGCGAACCCAGGCTGTCCGGCCCATACGCCGTCAGATCGCTGAACAGCGCGCAGTCGAGCGACACCTGCACCAGCGCGCCTTCGCTTCTCGCCATGCTGAACGGCCGCAGCAACTGCATATCCACTCGCACTGGAAACGTCTCCCCAGGCGCCACGTGCAAGCTCGGCCTCGTCACCGATCCTTTACCCGCCGGCGTTAGATCTTGAGCTTCCACTCGCAGCGTCAATCCCGATATCGGCTTATTTCCCGTGTTCCGCAACACCAGCGAAGCGTGCAGATCCAGCGCCATTGACATGCCCAGCGGCCGCGCCGTCGTCGGCCCCAGGCTGAAAGACACCAGCAGTACCGGCGAATCCCGCGCGAACCGCACCTCCAGCCACTGATCGTCCGCGCCCGCGGCCGCGCTCGCCGCTCCCAGCAGCAACGCCGCCGCCCCTGCCGCCCGCCCGATCTGCCCCCGCCTACTGCCCGTAAACATTGGTGATCGTCACTTGCCCCGTCTCTTCGTCCACGTAGCGCGCCTCCACCGCCGAAGCCCCCGACACCGACACCACCGCCGATCTCGGATGCATCATCATCAGAGTCGCTCCCTGCGCCCGCACCGCAATGCCGTCCGGCATCGTTCTCAACACCGTCCCGCTCGCCTGCGGCCGCTCCCATCCGAACACCCTGCGCGCCGAAGCCGTCAACTGCGCGGTCTCCTCTTTCGGAATATGCGTCAACCACCCCGCCGCGAACAACGCCATCAGCGCCGCCGCGAGCGCCCCCTTGCTGAACAGCCCCCGCGTGCGCCCTGCGTTATCGATGCATCGCGCCGCCGCCACCCCCACCGCGATGTTGCCCAACATCTCCCGCTCCAGCCGCCCCAGGTCCGCTATCGCTTCAAAGCCCGTCAGCGTCTCCGTCTCCGCTTCGCGCTTCAACTCCGCCCTCGCCGAGCGAAACAACAGCGCCTGCTGCTCGCAATCGCCGCATCGCCTCACATGACTCCGCGTTCGCCAGCGCAGCCGCCACGGCAAATCGCCCGTCGCGTATAAAGCCAGAATCTCCGCCCTCGGATGCGCTCCCGCCCCTAGCTCGGCCATGCTCATAACGGCCTCCTCGCTTCCAGGTACCTTCTAAACTTGATGCGCGCGTTCGCAATGTGCGACCGCACTGTCGCCATCGAACAATTCATCTGGCTCGCCACTTCGTCCGCCGGCATATCCTCCACATCGCGCAACAACAACGCCATCCGCTCGCGCTCGGTCAACGTCGCCAGCCCTCCGTCCAGGTGCAGCTTCCGCTCCCCCCTCAACAGCGTCTGCTCCGGATTCTCCGCGTTCGACATGCGCGAATCCGATAGCTCCGCCACGTCGGTAAAGGCGAGCTTCTTGTTGCGTCGCAAGTAATCGATTGCGGTGTTCGCCGCAATCCGCGAAAGCCAGTGTCCCGCCTTCTCCAAATCTTTCAATTGCGATTTGCGCTGCAGCGCCTTGATGAACGTCTCCTGCGTCAGGTCCTGCGCATCGTCCACGTTCCCCACGATGCGATAGATCAGCAGAAAAATGCGCCGAAGATTCTGCTGGACAAACTTAGTCTGCGCGTCGCTCTCCGCCTGCACGGAGTCCGAAATCGGAGGCAGAGGCTCACTCACGTAGTCCTCGCCAGCGGCCCCGGCCCGCCATGCGCCCGCCCAATCCGCGCCCGAAATCCAATCGCTCCTCGCCTGCGGCATTCCCTTACAAAGGAATGACGAGGCCCGTTCGGAAACGTGCAGGACCGCGCAGCCATCAACGCTATTCTTAAGTGTATATGAGACCTGTGGCCATCATCGGCATCGGAAAAACCGCCTTCGGCGCCTTCCCCGATCGCGACCTCCGCTCCCTTGCCGTCGAGGCCGTCGGCCACGCCCTCACCGACGCCAACCTCCCCGCCGCCTCCGTCGAAGCCTTCTATCTCGGCAATTTCGCTGGCCCCTCCTTCGTCGGCCAGAATCACTTGGCGCCTTACATCGGAACCGCCGCCGGGTTCACTGGCATCCCTTGCACGCGCTTTGAAGACGCCTGCGCCTCTAGCGGCTCCGCTTTCTTTCACGCCTGGCAAAGTGTCGCCGCTGGCGTGTATGACATCGTCGTCGCCGCCGGCGTGGAAAAAATGACCTCCCAAAGCACGCCCCGCGTCACCGAAATTCTCGCCGGAGCGGGCGATATGTCCGGCGAAGGCCGCGCCGGCGCCACCTTTCCCGCCCTGTTCGCCATGATCGCCCGCCGCCACATGCACCAATACGGCACCACCCGCGAGCACCTCGCCGCCGTTGCCGTCAAGAACCACTCGAATGGCGCGAAAAATCCCCTCGCCCATATGCGCAAAGTCGTCACGCTCGATCAGGCGCTCGCCGGCAAGCCCATCGCCGAGCCTCTCACCGTCTACGACTGCTCTCTGATCAGCGACGGCGCCGCCGCCGTCGTCATCGTCCCCGCCTACCGAGCCCCCCGCTACACCTCCCGTTCCGTCCGCGTCTGCAGCGTCGCTCAAACTTCCGATTACGTCGCTCTCGATTCGAAGAAAGACATCACCTGTTTCCCCGCCGTCCAGTCCGCCGGTCAAAAGGCCTACCAAGCCGCTGCCGTCTCGCCCAAAGAAATCCAGCTCGCCGAGCTTCACGATTGCTTCACCATCGCCGAAATCGTGGCGAGCGAAGACCTGGGCTTCGTCCCAAAGGGGCAAGGCGGTCCGTGGGCAGCCGCCGGCTGCTCCGCCCTCAATGGCTCTCTGCCTATCAACACCAGCGGCGGTCTCAAGTCCAAGGGCCATCCCGTAGGCGCTACAGGAGTTGGCCAGATCTGCGACGTCGTCATGCAGCTTCGCGGCGATGCCGGCGAGCGCCAGGTCGCCCGCCACCAGGTCGGACTGGCGCAAAATCTCGGCGGCTCGGGCGCAACCTGCGTCGTCACTATCTTGAAGGCCGCCTGATGCCCGCCCCCGATTCGTCCGACGCCACCGTCTACACCGAAACCATCGTTCACTCCCCGCCCGAACAGTACGCCGCCGATGCGCCCTACCAGCTCGCCATCGTCGATACCGATGACGGCGCCCGCTTGACCGTCCGCATACTTGGCAAAGAGCCGCACGAGCGCGCCCACATCGGCGACCGCCTCTCCTTTGTCGAAGAGCGCGACGGCGTGTCGTATTACCGCAAGTCCGCCCTTCCCTCTCCCGCCGAAGAATTTTCCGAAACTCCGCGCCCGCTCGTCTGACTCCCACGCTCCATCGTTCGCAGCTATACTGTCACGCAAGGCTCTCGTATGCGATGCATCCTTTCGCAGCTTTCCGCGCTTACTTTCTTCCTGGCCGCGTTCGCCTCTGCCCAGATCAGCTTCAACCCTCAAACCCAGCAGGCCACTCCTCCTCCGAGTAACACTCCTCCCGAACAACGCTGCATCGTCGCTGGCCGTGTCACCAATGCGCAAACCGGCGAGCCTTTGAAGAAAGTGCTCCTCCGCCTGGACGTCAGCACCGGTAAACTCACTGCATCAAGAACAAACGCACCCGAAGGTTACGCCATCTCCTCCGATACAGAAGGTAATTTCCATTTCGATGGCGTCGAACCCGGCAGCTACACGCTCTCCGCTCACAAGACCGGTTTTCTCGATTACAACTATGGAGCAGCTACTCTCCGCTCCCCCGCAAGGATTCTGACCCTCGCTCCGGCGCAGCAACTTACTGCTCTCGACATAGCGCTTCAACGCCAAGGCGTTATTTCCGGGAAAGTATTCGATGAAGATGGCGACCCCGCTCCCAGCGTTAACATACAGCTTCTAAGATCCTGGTGGACTCACGGCAAGCTCCAATACTTGCCCGCAAGCTCTAGCGCCACGAACGATCTAGGCGAATATCGAATAAGTAATTTAACCCCCGGCAAGTACTATCTGTTCGCGGAACCGCAGGATTTCGCGTCGCTACAACAATCGGCCATTGCTCCCGGCAAGCCGGATATCCGCCCCGTTCGCACTTACTATCCCGACGCCCTCACGCTCGCCGGGGCAACACCTATCGAAATCAAGGCTGGCCAGGATGCGCCCGGCGTGGACATTCGCCTTCATGCCGCCGCCACTTATCACGTACGCGGGAAAATTGCCGGCTCCCTGCCCGAAGGTGATCTGGATCGCCTCATCGTTACCATTACTACGCAAAACGACGAGGTCTTCTGGGCCTTTGGAGGCCAATCCGCAATTCAGAAAGATTTATCCTTCGACGTGGCCGGGGTCGCGCCGGGCGCCCACATCGTCAACGTCTCCAGGATGGGAGGCGGTTCCTTACGATTCCTCGCGCACCAGCCGATTGATGTCGGATCGAGTGACCTGACAGGCCTCATCGTAAACTTAGTCCCACTCCTTTCGTTGCGCGGCCAGATTCGGATCGAAGGAACGCCTGCAGGGCCGCCCGTCTCACTATCTACGCTCCGCATGTCTCTCACGCCTGCGGACCGAACGTCAATGTTCGCCTCGCTTAACCAAATCGCGTTCAAGCCCGACGGCGCCTTCACCCTGGAAAATATCTTCCCAGGTAAGTACTTTTTGCGCTTAGTTGGAACCCGAGACGGAACTTATTTGAAATCTGTCCGCCTCGGCCAGGAAGAAATGCTCGGAAAGGCGCTCGATTTGAGCGCCTCGGGAGAGTTAGACATTCTCGTGCGCTACGGTCCCGCCGAGGTCGACGGAACGGTTGCGAAGCCGGACAACACGGCTTCCGCATCCGATTCCCAAAGTTCGCCCCAGACTCTGGCGTCGCCCGCCACCGTCATCCTCGTGCCGGAATCGCCAGACGCCGATGGCGCCGCGCCAGGCCAAAGCACCGCGCGCGCCGATGGAAGCTTTTCGGTCAAACAGGTCCCACCTGGCCGTTACCGCGCGTATGCGTTCGAGCAAGTCGAATCCGAGCTGCTTCAAAATCCCGACGTCCTCGCCCAGTTACAACCCATGGCTGTCGAAATCGATTTGAAAGAAAACGAAAAGAAACAAATACAGCTTCCATTAATCTCGGCCGCCCAGTTTCAACAACTGCTCGATCGCCTCGGCATCGACCCGCAGTAAGTCGCCGCTTACGCAACGCCCGCGGCGGCCTCACTTACGTCCGCCTTCCGCCGCGAGTAGTACCGGAACAGTCCCACCGCCGCCGCGATGAAGACCGCGCAGCTCAAGAGCATCTTGATTTCGAAACGCCAGGTGGAATCCACCTGCTCCGACGGAATAAACGCCACAACCGTTCCAACTCCCGTCGCCACTAATCCACTTACGGCCGCGAGCCGCGTCTGCCACGGCTTATATCTGCCTGTCGGCGCCTGATGCCCGAACGCCACCCGCGCGAGCGCCGCATATACATAGAAGTAAGCGATCATCTGCAGCACAACTGCCATTTCCAACAGCGTCACGTACGCTTCCTTCACGCTCGACTCGCCCGCGAAGCTCATCGCGACGAGGCAGGAGCACAGCACTGCGATGCCAATCAGCGCCACATATGGCGTATCGTGTCTCGGGTGCAGCTTTCCGAACATCTTTGGCAGATACCGGTCGATTCCGGAAACGAAAAGGATTCGCGCCGACCCGCTCAGCCAGGCCGATGTCGCCCCAATCGTCGAAACCCCAACCAGCGCCGCAATGGGCAGCAGCACCCATCCCGCCTCCAGCCTCGCCGTCATCTTATCTACCGCCTGCACCACGCCCTGCAATACTTTCATGTCCTTCTGCGATACCGCCAGCAGCAGCGCGAGCGTGGCGCCTACATATTGAAGCCCCGACAGCACGCCTCCATACAACACTCCTCGTGGCACATTGCGTCTTGGGTCCCGAATTTCATCGCCCATCACGCATCCCAGCTCCAAGCCCACCAGTGCGAAACAGATGAGCCCAAACGTCGACAGCACGCTCCAATCCAAGCGAGCCAATCGAAAACTGCTCGCAGGCAGCGAAATCCCGAATCGCGCCACCGTAATTAGCCCTAGCGCGATTAACAGCGACGCCGCGATCAGCGTCCCCACCCCGCCGATGTTATTCACCCATTTCCCGACTCCAATGCCCGCGACATTCGCGAACGCCGTAACCCAAATCGATCCAATCGCCACCAACCCGAAGACGAGCGAGCTATTGTTCAGCCGTGCGATATTCGCGCCGCCGACGTAACTCACAATTCCCAATAAGTAGAACAGCAGCGTCGGTATGAAGAACATATTCGATGTCCAGTAACACCATCCGCACAGAAACCCGTGCAGGTCCCCGAACATCTCTTTGGTCCATACGTATACGCCGCCTTCCTGCGGATAGCGATGGGAAAGCTCGATCACTCCAATTCCCTGCGGCAGAAAAAAGAAGAGCAGCGCCGCTGCCCACAACCACATGGTCGTAGGGCCGGCCGCGGCAATCACCGGAACCACATTTAGATTCGCAACGGCGACAATCGCCAGCCACGTCAGATCCCACATCCCCAGCGCGCGCCTCAAATGCGCCCCGCCTCCCGGCGTCCCGCCGCCGCTTCCATTGGCTGTCATGCGGCCGTCAAAGAGAGAACAAGCTCACGATGCGTGCGTTCCCAATCGTCGCGCGGCCATCCGCTCTTCCTGCGCCGCCGCCAAGGCGGGCGCCACCTCGGCGAACACCTGCAAATGTTCCTCGATATCCGCTTCTGTGTGCTGCACGGAGATCGTCCACTGCTCGTCCCACCAGTAAGGCTGCGCCAGAATGCCGCGGTTGGCCATCGCGAACCAGTAGTGCGTCCAAAGATCTTCATCCACGTGATACCAGTCGCGATAATTCCTCACGCGGTGCGGATATAGCATCAGCGCTCCATTCGCGCCGGCTCCGTCCGCATAGGCAATCAACCCGACTCTTTGGACGATCCCTTGATAGCCGCGCACCAGCTTTTCATTTAACCCGCTCACATACCGGAACGCGTCCCGCGTCAACACCTCGCGAAAAGTCGCCAGGCTCGCCGCCATCACGACGGGGTTCGTATTGTAAGTGCCTGCATGAAACATCTTTTGGCTGGCGATCACGTCCATAACTGCCCGGCTCGCCGCAAACGCCGCGATGGAAAATCCTCCGCCGATCGACTTACCCAGGCACACAATATCCGGCTTCACATCGAAATACTCGCAAGCGCCGCCATAAGCCAGCTTTCCGCCGGTCTTGACCTCATCCATAATGAACATCGCGCCGTGCTTTTTGGTAAGTTGCCGCAACCCCTGTAAGTAACCCTCGTCCGGCATGCAGAAGGCGATGTTCATCATAATCGGTTCCACGATGAGCGCCGCCACCTCGCTCGGATTCTCCTCAAAAAGCCTTTCCACCGCCTTGAGATTGTTGAACGGCGCCACCAGCGTCGCATCCGCCGTGCCCTTCAAGACTCCTAGGCTGGAAACCACCGGGGTCGGGCGATCCGGGTCTCCGAACTGCCCTTCCTTCGGCTTCACGCTCACCGAAATCGCATCGTGGCCGCCGTGATACCCGCCTTCCATCTTGATTACTTTGCCGCGCCCCGTCACCGCCCGCGCGAGCCGCAGCGAATGCATGGTCGCCTCCGATCCGCTGTTGCCAAACCGCGCCATCTCCGCTGGAAACCTGGCGCAAATTTCATCCGCCAGCTCCAGTTCCAGTCCGTGCGGCATGCCGAACAGCGTGCCCGCCCGCAGCCGCTCTTCCACCGCCCTCATCACCGCCGGGTGGCAATGTCCGGCAAACAGCGCTCCGTAGCACAAATTGTGATCCACATACTCGTTGCCGTCCAGATCGCGGATTCGCCCACCCTTCCCATCGCGAACGAACAATGGATACGGCGGATAGTAGCGGTAATTGCTCCCCACCCCAATCGGCACCCGCTCCATCGCGCGCGCATGCGCCTCCCGCGATTTCGGCGTGCGCTTCTCGTACGTGTCGAGTTCCTTCTGAAGTGCCGGATACATCTGCGGATTATAACTTGGCTTTGCGCGGCCGTTGCGCCTGCTCAACCTACAAGGAATCGCTTCCGTGCTCAGTTACTTCTGCCGCTTAAACGAAAGCTGCTCTTGCCGGAGTTATCACGGCTTCAAGTGCGCCGGGTTCGTCTGCTTTCGCTGCTTCTGCACGCCTGGCAAGACCTCGTTAAAATCTCGAAACAGCGCCTTGTATCCGTTCGGGTCTCGATAGGTCTTCTTTTGAAATCCGTCTGGCAGCTCCTCGAACTCCTGCACATCATCCCAACCGTTCGGCAGTGCATACGCGTAATACGGATATTCCTTCGGCACGCCTCTCGCCAAGATGACATTTAATCTGCGGCCCATCTTCATCGCTGCATATACGCGATGAATCCCGTCGTTAATTAGCCAAACCTGCCGCCCGTCCGGTTCCAGGGATTCTTCGATCACCGGTGGAATAAATGGAATCCTCTCGCCACTATCCTCAGTCGTGAACAGAATTCCCCCGCGTAACTCGAATATGTCCATCCCCCGTATCTGAAACTCGCCTGCTAAGTCCGCAATCGCTCGAACACCGCTCCCCAACACAAATCGTTGAGCCGGCGCCAGTTCGCGAGGCGCCACAGCCTCCACAATACTTAGTTCCGAATGTTCGTAGACACATGGCCGCCCAAATCCCTGCAGCCGGGTCTTCTTTAAACGTTCGAGTAACTCTGCCTCCGGAATCACCTTAAAATCGCTAATCACGAACCCGCCTCATATGAAGTCCGTATGCCCGATGTACCGTATCCGCGGTTAAGTCGCCAATTCCTCCCAGTGTTACATCGGGCGCGGCGCTCGTCCCATTCAACACACGAATCAAATCCGCCTTCTCTTTGTCCGGCCTATGTAAGATCCAGATCGTTCCCATCCCGCTCCTGATCGCAGGCTCTATATCGGCCGCCCATGTATCGCCTACCATCACCACATCGTTCGGCGCAACGTCGATCTCGCTGCAAATCGCCCCAAGCAGCTCCGCGCTCGGCTTCATCCTCCGTGTCCGAAAAGAGAGAAAGCACGGCTGCGCTCCGGCTTCGAGTGGAAACTCCGCCTCAAAGCGCGCGTGAAACGGCCGCCATATATTCGAAACGTAAACGCGCCCGATCCCCGCCGCCCGCAGCGACTCGATCGCCTCCTTGGCGCCTGGCAGCACATACGATTCGTCGAACTGAGCCTCCCAGATCTGCCTTACGACATCGCTCGCGCGACCCGCGCCCGCGCCAAACCGCTGCGCCACCCGAGCGGCCAGTTCCTCGCTCTCCCGTGCGTCGGTCTGAAACAGTATTTCGTTCATCGCCGAAACCGCTTCGTCGCCCAGCCCCAGTTCCATCGCGATCCGCTTCCCCGGCCCGGACGCCGGCCCGTCAATCAACGTCGACCCGATATCGAGAAATGCGATCAAGCGCCGTCCCGTCGCGAGCCGCCCGCCTTCTCCGCCTTTTGCGCCGCCTTCAACTGCGCCTCTTTCTTCGCTATCTCGCGGCCGAGGTACAGCGCGTGCGAGATCTCCGAAATCGCCGCGTCGCGGGCGAGCTGGTTCTCCATTGCTTCAGCCGAACTGGCTCTGTATTCATGAATCCTTGCTCCGCGCCAGGAATGCTGCACTACAATCTCGCCCGCTTCTTGATCCACCGTCACCGTGAATTCACCATTCGGGTCGAACCGCAAATCGGTTTTCCCGGTCTCGCGATTCACTACATGGTCCGTGGTTTTACTCTTTGCGATGCTCTTCGCCTTCTCCAGCACCGCGGCGTCCACTGAAATCGAGTGGCTAAATACCGTAATCGCGCCGGTCGCCATCCCCGCGCCTTCCGCTACAAATCGTTGTATAGCGATCAAGCCATACACATTTTCAAGCCACGCATCCATCGCGTTATGGGTGCGGAAAGTAGCCGTTAATGTAAGTCGCTCCTCGAATCTTCGGAAGAAGATAGATACTAAACAAGGGCAATGCGTCCCACTTACTAAGTTGGCCGGGTTATCCCACAAGGTCATGTAAGCGTGCCGCGATTCCGGATCCTTTCGCAGCCGATCCACCATGATTTGCAAGCCGTCAATCGGCTCGCCGTCAATCTCGAAATAACCCCGGAGCCTGTTCCCGTACGTGTAAACCAGGTCCGGCGGCTTACGCGCATCCAAAATCCGCTCCTGGTACTCGTGAAAATGCTCCAGCGAAAACCCGAACTCGTTCAGGGCCTCCGCGCTCTCTTCCACCGGCGCCTCAATCGTCGCCTTTACGTTCTGTAATTCGATCTTGTCGCCCTTGCGCAGCCGGTTCCTGTGCCCGAATCGCACTAATCGGAAGATCAACTCACGCCAAGCCTCTAACGGCGTGCCGCGCAATATATTATGATTCCGCGGCTCCGATGGAAATCGCTGCACTTCCACTTTCGGAATGGGCACGTCCAGCCTCGCCAGTTCCGCCCCGTCCAAAATTGGCAGCGAATCGACCGTCCGCTTCACCCCGGCCGCCGTCTCAGGGTCCGAAAGCAGCCCCAATGGAACCAGCCGCATCGGCCGCGCAAACATATCGGGCGTCGCCATGCCGTCGATTATCCGGTTCGTTCCAATCACCCTGTAGCTCGGCGTCCCCAAGTAGTCCACCGGCTCGATCCCTAATTCGAAAAAATTGATTAGCTCTTGCCGCGATCCCGATAGATCTTGCCCCATCACGATCAGGCATTGAATCTGCGGATTCCATAGCAGATTCCGAAGCAGTTCCGGCAGCCCGTTGCCGAACAGATTCCCGATCGCCGCAATCCGCGAAGATCCTTCGCTTACGTCTACGCCGGCCTTCGCAAGCACCTTGTATGCCTGCTCCGTATTCGACCAGAGCGTTACCACTCCGATATCCCCGGCGGGATTCACCACAACCAGGCGGTCGCTGTAAAAGAGCGGATCAAACCACAGATCCGTAGCTGACGGTAATACGCTCACGGAAAAGAAGCTCTTAGTATAGCCGCTCCCGCGCGCTTCAATATTCCCCGGCTGCCTTGGCGTCCGAAGTCCCTTCGCCCGCCTCGCCATGCGCTAACTCGCCCAGGCGCGTTCGAATCTCCGGCTCCCGCTGCTTATAGCTGCTGATGCCCGTCAGCATCGTCTCTTCCAGAACCTTGCCGCGGGCGCCTCGATATACCACCTGAAATTCCCCCGGCATCGCCAGGCTATACACCTCCGCCTTCACATCGCCGTCGCTAAAGGTTTCTACTAACTGCGCGTCCATGCTCATCAGATGAAACACATGAATCTCTGGTGACAACCAACATTCTCTCGGGCGCCTACACCGGCGCCCGCCCCGATCCGCCCCTGATATCCTCTAGCTGTCAGCACCGTTCGCTATCTTTCAAATTGTATGAATCACCTGGAACGCGTTTCTTCCTTGCTCGGCGCCCTGCTGGTCGGCCTCTCGGCCTGGATCATCGTCTCCAACCGTCGCTCCCGCGCCTCCCATCCGCCCGTTGACAAATTGGCCGACGATCTTCGCCGCGCCTGGGCCGGCCACCACACCCCCTGAGCCCGCCGCGCTCGATGAACTTCCGCCGCTTCATCGTCCCGCTCGCCTCGCTTGCTCTACTCGCGTTTGTCGGCGCCCTTTCGGCCCAATCCGACCATAAGGGCCGCGACATCATCGACAAGTCCGTCGCCGCTCTCGGGGGCGACCGCTTCCTCAATATGCGCTACCGCGTCGCTCGCGGCCGCGTCTATTCGTTCTTCCACGATCAGCTCAGCGCTCTCGACGTCGCCACCGTCTACACCGAATACCTGTCTCCGCGCCCCGCCGCCGGACTCGCTCTTCGCGAGCGTGAAATCCTCGGCAAAAAACAGGATTACTCATATCTGTTTCTGCCCGACCGCGCCTTCGACATCTCCTATCGCGGCGCCCGTCCCATACCCGACGAAAGCTGGCAGCGCTATCTACGCACCACCGAAAACGACATCCTATATATACTCAAAGTCCGCCGCGACGAACCCGGCATGCTCTACGATTACGTCGGCGCCGACGTCTACCTCAGCACCCACGTCGAAATCGTCGATATCACCGACGCCCAAAGCCGCACCGTGCGCGCCTTCTTTGACTACAACACCATGCTTCCTATCCACGAGACCTATTCCTGGCTCGATCCCGACACCAAGTACCACAACGACGAGGTCGCCGATTACGACAAGTACCGCGACACCGGAGACGGCGTCATGTGGCCCTATTCCATCGAGCGCTCTCGCAACGGCTACAAGTCCTACCAGATGTTTGCCACCAAAGTCGAAGCCAACCAGTCCGCCCCCGCCAACACCTTCGAACTGCCTCCCAAGGCCAAGCTGCTGAGGCAGGTTAATTGAGGTTTCCCCGCCTTCCCTCTCGCCCGCCTTAGCCGCGCTTTCCGTCTGCTGTTACAATTTGTACTCAAGTTCGAAGCGTGACGTGCGGCTTCCCGGATCTGCTTCCATGGACCTCGACCAGCTCCACACCTTCCTGGAGATCGTTCGCCTGAAGAGCTTCTCCAAGGCTGCGCAGACCTGCTATCGTACGCAGCCCGCCATCAGCGCCCAAGTCCGGCAACTGGAGCAGGAGCTAAATGCCACCCTGTTCGACCGCCTCGGCGCCCGCATTTCCCTCACCGTCGCCGGCCGCATCTTCGCCGAGCACGCCGAGCAGATCCTCGCCCTGCGCCGGCGCGCCCAGGACGCCATCAACGAGCTCGAAAAGGTGCCCCGCGGCGAACTCCTCATCGCCGCCAACGAAGGCACCTGCATCTACGTCCTGCCCGGCGTATTCGCGGAATTCAAGACGCAGTTCCCCAATGTCCAGCTCCACGTCGACCGCTCCTATGGCAGCCGCGTCGTCCAGGCCGTGCTCGACAACCTCGCCGATTTCGGCATCGCCCAGATGCCCCCGCCCGACAGGAAACTTCAAATCGTCAAAATCCACTCCGATGAAATCAACCTCCTCGTCCCCTCCACCCATCGGCTCGCCTCCCACAAGCGCATCACCGCCGCCGACATCGCCGGCGAGCAATTGCTTCTCCCCAAAACCGGCGTCACTCGCTCCCGCCTCAACGCCTGGCTCGATACCGTGCACGACGGCTTAAACGTCTCTATGGAACTCGATTCCACCGAAATGATCAAGCGCTTCGTCATGGCCGAACTCGGCATCTCTTTCCTCGCCGCCTCCCACTGCCGCGAAGAAGTCGCCTCCGGCAAGCTCGCCGCCATTCCCCTCGGCCCGGAGCCCATGATTCGCCGCCTCGCCCTCATCTACCGTAAAGATAAGTCGCTTTCCAAAGCCGCCCTCGGCTTTATTCAGGTAACCTTGGATCATGCGGGAAATCAGATCCGCGCCGGCTCTCCTCCCCTGCTCCGCGCATCCGGAACCTGACTCTCAACGCCTATGGCCCGTTTGACCGCGCGAAGCTCCACAATTTTTATTTCCACCAGCGAAGAAACCCGCGTCTATCGCTCCGTCAATGAAATTCCGCCCGAGCTTCGCCGCAAGCTCCACGATTCCACCCGAAGCATAAATTCGGCCACCATCCTGATCGCCGATAAGCGCGGTCAGGAAGAACTCCTGCGCGCCCTGGAGCGCCGCCCCATCCATGTGCAGCGCCGCCTCTCCGATCTGATCGCAAAGCCGGCCGCCCCCGACACGCCGCCCGCCCCATCACGCTCCACCCGGGCAGCCTGGCGCAAGTGGCTCGAAATTCTTCTGCCCGTCGCCCTCGGCGCCTCGCTCTGGTTCTTCATCGATTCCCACTTCTGATCGCTCCAGTCTGGAAGCCAAAGCGTGCAACGCTCCCGCCAAGCTACTACTGACGCGAAAATAGAGCCGCTCCCCGTCGTATGAACATCTCCGCCCTCTTCAAGCGCCGTTCTTTCAAGCCGGGCTCAGGCGCCCTCGGGCCCTTGGAGCTTCAGGTCATGGAGATTCTTTGGTCGCAAGGCGAGTGCAACGTCCGCGACGTCGCCCGCGCGCTCGCCCGGCCGCTCGCCTACACCACTCTCATGACCACTCTCGACCGTCTCTTCAAGAAAGATATTCTCAATCGCCGCAAGGTCGAGCGCGCTTTCGTTTACGCCCCGCTTCTGACCCGCCACGAGTGGAATCGAAGATTGGCCGATGAGTGGGTCGCCGGTTTCCTCACTCGACCCGATTCGTCCCGCGACTTGCTGGTCTCCTGCCTCATCGATGCCGTCGAGACCCATGACGCATCGCTCCTCCGGGAACTCGAGCGCAAGATCGCCTCCAAGCGGCGCGAGCTGGCCGCGCGGGAAAAACCATGACCCTCGACTACCTCCCGCGGCTTTTTGCCCTCGCGCTCGCAGTGTTCTTCCTCCTTCACTCCATTTGCGGGCTCGTCGCTTCTTTCGCTGCGCGTCCGGCCATTCGCTTCTTCCAGTCCTTCTCGCCTCGTATTGCGGCGCGCCTTGTGTTGACCCTCCGCTTCCTCCCCTTCGCCATCGCTCTCTTCCTCGCAATCGGAGTCTGTGTCCCCGGCTATCTCCGCTACGAACCCGAGGCGCGCGCCGAACCGGTCGGTCTTCTGTGTCTCGCTTGTAGCGGCCTCTGCGTTCTCACCTGCTTGTTATCCACCCGCCGCGCGATTTGCGCTCTGCGCGCGACCTCTGCCTGCCTGCGCCGCCCCGTCTCCCTATCGCCTTGCGTCGCCGGCATCTTTGTCCCGCGCATTGTCGTCCCGCTTCAAGCGCGGAACCTGCTCTCGCCGGACGAACTCGGCATCGCCATCGCCCATGAGCGCGCGCACGCCGCCGCGCACGATAATTTGAAACGCCTCCTGCTGCTCCTTGCGCCCGGAGTCGCTCCCTTTTTCCGCGGCTACGATCTCCTCGAACAAGCCTGGGCCCGCCTTGCCGAATGGGCAGCCGACGACGACGCCGTTTCCAGGCAGCCCGCGCGCGCCCTCTCCTTGGCCGCGGCTCTTGTCCGCCTCTCGCGCTCGCCCCACGCCTCGCACGCCTCCTGCATGACCGCTTCGCTTCTGCTGGACGCCTCCAGTCTCGCCGTCCGCGTCGACCGGCTCCTCGACATGCCCTCCCCGCCGCGCCGGCCGAACGTCGCCCTTGCCGCTTCCCTCGCCGCCCTTCTGCTCACCGGCGCCCTCGTTATACTCGCCCGCGCGCCATCGCTCTTAACCGTCCACGCGTTTCTCGAACGCTTTATCCACTGACTCCGCGAACCCGCAACTACGATTGCTGGTAGTAGCATCCCGCCCCGCGCTACCCTGTCCTGTTTTACGGCTACATGGCGCTCCTCTTCGCACGGCTAATCACCCTGTTCCTTATCCTCTGCGTTTGCCTCGCCGCGCAGACCCCCGACACCGCAACACTCCAGGGGCAAATCGTCGATGCCTCCCGCGCGCCTGTTGCTGGCGCTCGGGTCACCGCCACGAACTCGCTCTCGGGCCTCGCCCGCGCTGCTGTTACCGGCCCCTCCGGCGGCTACTCCATCCCCGCGCTCCCCATCGCTGGCGCTTACACAATCACCGCCCGGAAACCCGGCTTCGCAAACGCCTCTCTCGATAACGTCACGCTCGTAGGCGGCGCGACCGCTCAGATCAATCTCGAACTGAGCCCCGCCCGCGGCCGCACCCAGGTCACAGTCACAGGCGTCGCCGGCGCGGTCCGAGCCGACGAGCCTCAAATCGGCGACTCTCTCGGCGCCCACCAGATCGAAGAAACGCCGCTCCTCGATCGCAAGATCACCTATCTGCCTCTGCTCAACGCCGCCAACCGCCCCGCCATCAATCAAGGCGACGTCTTCATGAACGAGGATCTCTTCACCACCAATGGCGCCGGCCGCCGGCAGACTTGGTTCGAGATCGATGGCGCCACTGGCAACGATAGCTGGGGTCGTCAAACCATCTTCACCAACATCCCGCTTGCCGCAGTCCAGGAAATGGATGTGCTCACCAATGCGTTCTCGGCGGAATACGGCGGGGGCGCCGGAAGCGCCGTCAACATCGTCACCAAAAGCGGCGCTAACAATTTCCACGGCGAAGCGCTCTATCTAGCCCGCCCCTCCGCTCCCGAAGCAAAGCTCTCCGGCTTCAATTCCAGCACTGCCGCCAGCGGCAACGATCTCACGAACGACACTCTGAATCAAACCGCCCTGTCGCTCTCCGGTCCCATCGGGCGCGCCGGCCATACTCAGTTCTTCGCCTCCGGCGAATACAGCCTCGAAAATCGCGCCTCGCCTGTGATATCGCCCGTCGCCCCCGGCAACTTCATCGGCCATTATCGCGACTGGCTCGGCTTCTTCCGCCTCGACCACCAGTTCAGCGACACCCACAATCTCTTTCTCCGCGGCGATGTCGATGGCTTCTACGACACCAACCCCAACGGCGCCGTCGGCGGAAACACTCTGCCGACCCTCGACCGCATCTTCCGCCGCCGCACTTACTCCGAAGAACTGGGCGACACCAAAGTCCTATCGCCGGCTCTGGTCAACAATCTCCGCCTGCAATTCCAGCTCGCCTCTCCCATCACCGAATTCGATCCCGTCAACTACGGGACGGAGTTCTCCGTGCCAATCTCCACTGGCGGAACATTCGCCACCGGAACCTCGCAATCCGCGCTGCTCATGAATCGCCAGTACGAAGTCGCCGACACGCTGTCCTCGGTCCGAGGCGCGCATCAAATCCGCTTCGGCGCCGACATCATCTTCGCCCACACCGGCGGCAACAGCAAAGAATTCGGGGGTCCCATCTACGACGGCGAATTTGTTTATAAAACCTGCACGCTCGCTCTTTCCGTTTGCGAGAGCGCGGCCTACCTCAACAACATCTCCAATGTCCAGAGCTACACCCAAAGCTACGGAAATGCGCAATACACGGTCAACGACACACTCTGGTCGTTATTCGTCCAGGACGATTATCGCCTTCGTCCCGGCCTGACCCTCAACCTCGGGCTCCGCTACGAACAGCAGACCTTCACCGATTCTCGAAACGATTTCGCGCCGCGCGTGGGCTTCGCCTACGACTGGCTCGGCAACGGCAACACAGTCCTTCGCGGCGGCTTCGGCATCTACTATTCGCAAATCGTCGACAATTCCCAGGCCAATTACGCCCTCACCGGTCCCACCGGCGTCTTCAACTACACTGCCGGCCCGGGCCAAATCGGGTTCCCATCCAGCGTCTCCGCCGCTCCACTCCCCGCATTCCCCGCTGGCGCCGTCGCTCCCGTTCGCAGCCTCTATATCAGGCCCGGAGAAAGCGCGTATCTCAGCCAATTCTTCCCAACCTCCACGCTCACCGGCTATCCCGATCGCTTGCTGAACCCATATTCCGAGCAATGGACCTTCGGCATCGAACAGCGTCTTGCGCCCGGCTGGGTGCTGGCCGTCGATTACATCGGCGCCCACACCTTGAAGATCAACCGTCCGCTCGATGTCGATCCGCCCGCGCCCTTCGTCCGCACCGCTCCCGGCCAAGTCCGCTCCGCGCAGGCCGCCAATTGCACGCGCCCGTATTGGATCTGGTGGTACGCGCAGGAAGGCATGACGTGCAACCCTAAGCACGCAACCAATCCGCAGCCGCCTTATGCGCTCATCCAATCCGACGTGAACGACGGGTACGCCTATTACGACGCGCTCGACGTGAATCTCAGCCACGCCTTCAGCCGCCGCTTATCCATGCTGGCCAGCTACACCTGGTCGCACGCCATCGACAACGTCGATCCCGACATCCCCAGCCAGAATCCCAACGACCCCAACTTCACCGGCCGCGTCGAAAACGGCAGCGCCATCTTCGATCAGCGCCAGCGCTTTGTGCTGAGCGGGGTCTACACGCTGCCGTTCAAAATCAACTTCGGCGGCGTCGGAACCCTGGGCGCCGGCCTGCCCTATAACATCGTGACCGGCACAACCAACAGCGGCGATACCGGCGGCACGACCGACCGGCCCGTCATTGATGGCGTTGTGATCGGGCGAAATGCAGGCCGCGGCCGCGCCATCTACGACGTCAGTCCCTTCGTGGAGCGCTCGTTTGCGCTCGGAACCGAGCGCGTCAATCTGTTCCTCCGCGCCGAAGCCTTCAACGTTTTTAATCACGCCAACTTCGTCGGCTACAGCGGCGCCTACGGCAATGGCGCCGCCCCCGGCGCCGGGTTCGGTCAGCCGCTCGCCGGCGTCACGAACCAGCTTCCGGCCCGCTCGCTTCAGTTTTCCGGTCGCGTAACATTTTAGTTGTCGCTAGTCTCTCCGACAACCCCTATGCAGACGAGTTACTCGCCCGACCCCCATCGCTACAACCAAACTCCTTTCCGCCGCTGCGGCCGCTCCGGAATCGTCCTGCCGCCCATCTCGCTCGGCCTCTGGCAAAACTTCGGCGGCGTCGATTCGTTTGAAACCGCCCGCGCCATGATCCGCCGCGCCTTCGATCGCGGCGTCACCCATCTCGATCTAGCCAACAACTACGGCCCTCCCTACGGCTCGGCCGAAGAGAACTTCGGCCACATCCTGCGCAAGGATTTTCGCGGCCTTCGCAACGAGCTCGTCATCTCTTCCAAAGCCGGCTGGGACATGTGGCCCGGCCCTTACGGCATCGGCGGCTCCCGCAAGTATCTTCTTGCCTCGCTCGATGAGAGTCTTCAGCGCATGGGCCTCGATTACGTCGATATCTTCTATTCCCACCGCCCCTCCCTCGACGTGCCGCTCGAAGAAACCATGGGCGCGCTCGCCCACGCCGTCCGCCAGGGCAAAGCGCTCTACGTCGGCATCTCCTCCTACAGCCCCGAGCGCACGCGCCAAGCCGCGCAGATCCTTCGCAGCGAGGGCGTGTCTCTGCTCATTCACCAGCCTTCTTACTCCCTCCTCAACCGCTGGATCGAACAAGGCCTGCTCTCGACTCTCGACGAGTTAGGCATCGGCTGCATCGCCTTCTCTCCGCTTGCCCAAGGCCTGCTGACGAATAAATATCTGACCGGCATCCCCGAAAACTCCCGCGCCAAATTGCAGGGCTCGTCTCTGCAAAAGGAATTTCTCAACGAGCAAAACCTCGCCCGCGTCCGCTCTCTCAACGACATCGCCCGCGAGCGCGGCCAGACCCTCGCCCAAATGGCCATTGCCTGGGTGCTCCGCGACCCGCGCGTGACTTCTGCCCTGATTGGCGCCCGCACAGTCGCTCAACTCGACGATTCCCTTGACGCCGCCAAGAACCTCAGCTTCTCCGGCTCCGAACTTTCCGCCATCGATCGCCACGCTCAGGAATCGGGCATAGATCTCTGGAAGGGAGCGCGCGAAGGAACCGAGTAACACACGCGCTTCAAGCCGCAGCGCCATAATAGCCGTATGGCCCACTGCACTCGCCGCAACTTCCTCAAGACCGGAATCGCCGCAGCCGCCCTCCCCGGCCTCGCAGCCCTACCCCTCAAAGCCACCACCGGCGGCAAAGCCACCGAGTGGGTCACTCTCGGCAAGTCCGACGTCAAGGTCACGCGCCTCGCCTTCGGCACCGGCACCATGAGCGGTCGCGTCCAGCGCGAACTGGGTCAGGACCAGTTCACGCGCCTCGTGCGCTACGCCTACGATCACGGCATTCGCTTCTTTGAAACCGCCGAGTCCTATGGCGACATGCACCGCATGCTCGGCGTCGCCCTTCAAGGCATCCCGCGCGACAGCTATCGCATCATGTCCAAGATCACCACCCACGGCGACACCGACCCTCAGCAGAAAATCGACGAGCTCCGCAAGCTCGCCAACACCGAATACTTCGACATCATGCTGCTCCACTGGCAGCATGTCTCCTCCTGGCCCACCGATAGCCGCCGCTGGCAGGACGGCATCGAGGAAGCGCAATCGAAGAAGATCGTCGTCGCCCACGGCGCCTCGGTCCACGGCCTCCCCGCCCTGCGCCAGGTGCCCGATAACAAATGGCTCGAAGTCGCCATGATCCGCATGAACCACACCGGCAAATCCATGGACGCCGAAGATTTCGCCACCTCCGGCCCCGGCAACGTCTCCGAAGTGGTCGAGCGCGTCAAGCAGACCCGCCAGGCCGGCATGGGCGTCATCAGCATGAAGCTCGCCGGCGAAGGGACGTTCACCCGCCGCGAAGACCGCCAGGCCGCCATGAAATTCGCCTTCCGCAACGCCGGCGTCGATTGCGTCACCGTCGGCTACAAAAACACCGCCGAGGTTGACGAAGCCATCGACAACCTGAACCTCGCGCTCGCCTGAGCCGCGCCACTTTCCCCCTAAACTTCCTCACCCCTCCGACCGATAAGCCAGGTGTGAGCACCTCATTCGAAGATCATCCTCAATCGGCCACCATCCAGGTCCCCATCGGCAACGGCTTGAAGCGCAGCGTGCCCTGCTCCTTCGAACGCATGGAGGGTAAGCATCTTATCGTCCAGGCCGGCCAGGCCATCGCGCCCTTCACCGTGCTCAGCATCGAACACGAAGACAACCTGTTCTTGGGCGAAGTCGTCACCTGCTCCGCCCCGTCTCAAGGCGCTTACCAGATCGAAATCAAAATCGAGCAGATCCTCACTGGCCTGCACAATCTGATGGCGCTCCGCGCTAACCTGCTCGGCCAAGCCGTCCCGCAGCCGCTCGGCCTTATGCCCGTCGGCGTGCTGAACTAGCGATCTGTCCGGACATCGTTCGCCCGCTGCGCCTGTCTCTCAACGCGCCCGCCCAAATCCCTGGCTATCTCCGCTCCGGCTTCGGCGACCATCGAATACCAGCCGCCACCGTCGGCTGATAATATTCGCGCTGGATCATGTACTGCGGGCTCCCTTGATAAAAGCCGAACACTTCGTTGTTCAAATTCAACCCGTACACCACGAACTGCAGCCCGTGATTCAAGGCCACGCTGCCCTGCGCGTCCACCTGGAAATGCGAGTAAAAGTAAATGTCGCTCAGCGGCCCGTTCACCCCGCCCGGTAATCCGTCCGTGTATTGATAACTGTAAATACTCGCCTGGTTGTAAGACATCCCCACCCGAATCGACACCCGCCCTTTGTCGAATGTCGGGCTGATATTGAACGCGTTCGGCGAAGTCCGCAGAAGCCGCGGATGATCCGAACGCCCCGGTATCCCGTTCGCCCGCGAATCCGTGTATCCGTAGTTCCCCCACAAGCCCAACCCACCCAGCAAGCCGGGCAGCGACGAATAATGCTGCAGGTAGTTGAACTCGAATCCGCTGACCCATCCCGACCCCGCGTTCACCGGCTGCGTCGCCAGATAGTTTCCTAGCGGACCTCCCGGCGGCTGATAACCCACCAACTGACTCGTCGTCGATACGATCGGGTTCTGCAGCGCCTTATAGAAGTACCCGGCCGACACCATCCCGAACGTCTTCATATAGTGCTCGAACAGCACGTCCACATCGTCCCCCGTTTCGGCCTTCAGGTTGGCGTTCCCGAAGCTGACCGAATATCGATCCGCGCCGTTGCCCGTGTCCGTCCAGCTCAGCGGCTGAGCCAGATCCTGTGGATCGGGCCGCGACAATGCGCGCGCATACACTAACCGCAGATAACTGTCCGAGCCAACCGCATAGCGCAGCGAAGCGCTCGGCAACAGGTTATAGTACGACCCGTTGAACGCATTCGGCCTCACGCTCGTACACGAGCCCGCCGCGCACGGGTAGCTGCCGAACGCCAGATTGCGCACGTCGTCGTTGGTCACTTCCGCCCGCAGCCCCACGATGAACCGCAGTCGGCTGGTGAGGTCGATCGTGTTCATCACATATCCCGCGCTTACCTTCTCGATAATCGTAAAATCCGACGGGTCCGCCCCCTGCGTGCTCGAAAATCCGAAGTATTGCGGAGCGGCATTCGCGAAATTCAACACATCCGTCAGGTCCGCGTTGTAGCCCAGCGGATAATCTCCGCCCAGATAATAATTCTTGTTCGTCAACCTGTTTCCGAACGTGTTCAGCGGAATCGCCACCGTCGGGTTGTAATTGACGACATAAGTATCGGCAAACTTATTCACGTTCCGAAACTTGCCGCCGTATTCGATTACTGCCGACCGCGACCCGATCTGGTACCGCTTCGCCCCCGAGCCTGCGATCGCAAGGTTAAGCTGCGCCGAGTGTCCCAGGTCCCGATTGATGTTACTCAAATTCAAATTGGCCGGGTTGTAACCTTCCGTAAAGCACGCCGACGTAAACCGCGGAATATATACGTTAGTGGTCGCCGACGGATCGTACTGGCAGTTACTCGTCGCCAAGTTACTACTGAAGACCGCCGTCGAGTACGGCGAATTGCCGTACGACGAGCGCCCCGCCGACATCTCCCACATGTACCAGGTCGTGTTCAAAACATGGTTACCGCCCAGCACCAGGTTCCCGAGCTGAATATCCGGGTTGCGCAGTTGCGTGTTGAAGGTCGGCGCCGCCGTGCACGGCGTGGTCGTGAAACCGTTCGCGCCCACCGGACAGCCTACGTTCGCCGGATTCAGAACCTGAATCCCCGGCGTGTTATCTACCAGCGTGTACGCCCACCGGTTGCCGTAGTTCTTAAAATCGGAGTACACATACCGCAAGTAAATCGAAGAACCGTCCGCAATCCGGTAATCGATCGTCCCCGCCAAACCCCAGCGCGACCGGAAATATTCGTACTCGCGAATGTCCGTACCGTCTTTCCACGACTGCTTTGTGCCGTCCGCAAAGGTGGCGATATCGGGAACCGGCTCGACATCGTCGATGCCGCGCCCGTTCCAGTCCCACGACCCGCCCACCAAGATTCCGAGCTTATCGCCGAAAAAGCGCTTCCCCACCGTCAAGCTGTCTTCGGCCAGCCCGCGCCCGTGAATGATCGGCGTGTACCCGCCCATCGAACTAAATGAAATGCTCGGCAGGTCCGTCGCCATCTTCGTCACCAGGTTCACCGACCCCCCGATGCCGTCGCCTTCCATGTTCGCTTCGAGTGTCTTATTGACCTGAACTTCCTGCACAATATCAGCGGGAATGGCGTCGAACTTGATCTGACGAACACCGGGCTCCGGTGAGGGAAGATTCACGCCGTCGACTGTCGTATTCGTCAGCCGCGGCTCGGTGCCTCGAATCTGAACATACTTGCCCTCGCCTTCGTCGCGCTCGAGCGTAACACTCGGCATCCGGCCCAGCGCGTCCGCCATGTTTGCGTTCGGCAGGCTGCGGATCACTTCCGAACTGAGCGTCTGCAGAACATTGTCCGCCGACCGTTCCTCATTGATCTGCTCCGCTTCCCCGCCCAGCCGTCCGCTTACGCTCACGCTCTCGGCCTGTGCCGCCAGTTGCAACTGCACGTCCGCGTTCGCCACGCGAGACGCCGCGACGTCCACCGTCTGAGTCAGCGGCGTGAATCCCACGTAACTGAACTTGACGCTGTATTTCCCCGGCGTAAGGTCGTTGACGATGTAGCTCCCTTGCTCGTCCGTCTTGGTGTGAATGTCTTTCAGGTCGGGTCCGGTAAGGATCACTTCCGCGCCGCGCAGCACCGCTCCGGCCTGGTCCTTAACGGTTCCCGAAACCGCGCCTTTGCCTTCGTCGGCAAATGCCGTCGACGGCAGCGCAGCAAACAAGGCAACCAACAGCAAGGACGCGATACGCGCCCGCATAGACAAATGTTGAACTCCCACGAAGCTCCTCCACAAGAGGTACTCGCGCTTCGACCCAACGGGCCGCCGAACGCGAGTCGAAATGGAACAAGAGTAACGATGCTCGATGAATTTAACGTTTCTCTGCGATGACTGCCGCGTGAATCATCGGGCGTTGCCCAACCCCGGTTTGTCCCTTGCACCCTGCTTTCGGTTGCGCCGCCGCAAACACCTGATCCCAATCACAGCCGTTTACAATACCTAAGCGGAGGGGGATTCATGCAGCGTAAGGCTGTTATCTTCGGCGGCGGGGGACAACTCGGCGTCGAACTGTGCCGCGAATTCGAACGGCGTCAGTGGGCCGTCCACCGCTTCGACCGTCAATCGCTCGACGTCACCGATTCCGCCCGCGTCGAAGACGCCGTGGCCCGCTTCGATCCGCAACTCGTCCTCAACGCCGCCGCCTACAATCAGGTCGATATCGCCGAACGCGAGCCTCTCGCCGCCTTCCAGGCCAACGCGCTCGCCGTCCGCAATCTCGCCATGGCCTGCCGCCAATGCGACGCCCAGCTCGTCCACTACTCAACCGACTATGTCTTCGATGGCGCAAAAGGCAGCCCCTACTCTGAAACGGACGCAACCCATCCCCTCGGCGCCTACGCTGTCTCGAAACTCGCCGGCGAGCTATACGCTCAGGCTTATCTCGAAAACCCGCTCATTATCCGCACCTCCGGCGTCTTCGGTCCCGGCGGCATGTTCACCCCGCGCGGCAACTTCGTCGAATTAATGCTGCGCCTCGCCAACGCGCCCAATCCCATCCGCGTCGTCGAAGATCACGTCGCCTCTCCCACCTACGCTCCCGCCATCGCCTCTCGCACCGCCGATCTGGTCGAGCGCAAAATCACCGGCCTCTTTCACATGGGAGGCGGCGAAGCCATCTCCTGGTACAGCTACGCCAAATTGATTTTTGAACTCGCCGGTCTCTCGCCCGCTCTCCAGCCCACCGACGAGCGTGAATACCGAACCGCCGCCCGCCGTCCCAAGTTCTCCGCGCTCTCCAACAGCAAACTAGAAGCCGCCGGCATCGCTCCCATGCCGTCCCTGCGCCAAGCCGTGCGCGATTACTTCCACGCTCGCCAGCACGCTACTGCGCATCGTTCGCCGTAGCGTAATATCCGTTGCGCGCCTGTACCCGGTAGTCCGGATTGTCCACCTTGATCTCAATGTGCCGGAACGACCCGTCTCGGCTCGGATTCGTCGACTCATATCCGATCGAGTACTGGTTCCGCATCTCTTCCTGAATCTCTTTAAATACTTCGTCGAGCGAATGTTTCTTGTCCACCGTGAACACATGGCCGCCCGTCTCATCCGACATTCGGCGAAGGTCGCCTTCGCCCCCGCCTCCGAATCCCATCCCGTACTGCGCATAAAACCCGTGGTCCACGTAGTAAATGCTGTAAATAATCGAATCCGCCCGCTGCGCCGCCTCCGTCGCCCCGCGCCGATCGTACGTGCTTCCCTGGTCCTCTCCGTCCGTGATCAGGATCATCGCCTTGCGCCCCACTTCGCTCTTCAGCTTTTCATTCGAAGCCAGGTAAATCGCATCGAACAGCAGCGTGCCCTTCGGCGTCCCCATCTGCGGCACCGGCCCCGTGTTGACGTTCGGAATCGGCCCGCGCCCGATCATCGGCGTCTGCCCATCCCCGCGCAAATCCCGCAGCGCCGCGCTCAGCGCTCGCGGCGAGCTCGTGTAATCCTGCAGCAGCTCCGTGTCCTTGCCGAACGAAATCAAGAACGCTTCATCCTTCTTCCGGATCACGCTCGAAAAAAACGCCGACGCCGCCTGCTTCTCGATATCGATCAGCCGCTCCTGGCTCGCGCTGATATCGATCAGCAGCCCCAGCGTCAGCGGCAGATCCGTCTCGCGCGAAAAGTGCAAAATCTTCTGCTCTTTGCCGTCCTCGTAAATCTTGAAGTTGTTCTGCTCCAGGTTCGGGATGAGCTGCCCGCCCTTCTTCGCCTTCACCGTGAACAAAATGTTCACCAGGTCCACGTCCACTCGCAGCGTCGGCTGCTGGCTTTCGCTCTGATCCGCAGGCGACGCCTGGGTGGGCTGGCCCGGCGCCTGTGCGCTCTGCGCGGGCGTAAACTGCGGGCGCGCGCCGCCGCCCCACGCCAAGCCCGCGGCCGATAACAAAACAAGGGGGAAAACAAAGCGATTCATGCCGGTTAACTTTGATAGTCTCACCAACCGCTTCAGACGTCCGCCCGCCCCGCCTCGTTCCAGTGGGGACCCCGTTCCAGCCGCCGCCCCGCCCGCGAAAATCCTCTTATGCTTCCAACGCCGGCAGCGGCCGCGCCGGCTTCAACACAATCACCGCCAGTGGCGGAACCACCAGCGTCGCCGACGCGGGCCGTCCGTGCGCGGCCGTCGGCGCCGCCATTACATATCCCCCGTTGCCCATGTTGCTGCCCCCGAAGATCTCCGCATCGGAATTGAAGATCTCCCGGTACCCGCCCGCTTCCGGCATTCCGATTCGATACCTCGTGTGCGGCTGCGGCGTGAAATTACACACGAACACCAGGTAATCCTCCCGCCTCTTTGCGTACCGCGCGAAGGAGATCACCGAATGCTCCGCGTCGTGAAAGTCGATCCACTCGAAGCCCCATCCCTGGAAGTCGATCTCATACATGGCCGGCTCGCTCCGATACAACTCATTCAGCGCCGCGCAGAACCGCTGCAGCTTTTGGTGAATCGGAAACTGCAGCAGCCACCATTCCACCTGCCCTTCCGAACTCCACTCCGCCGTCTGCCCGATCTCGCATCCCATGAACAGCAGCTTCTTGCCCGGATGCCCGTACATGTAGCTCAAAAACGCCCGCGCGTTCGCAAATCTCTGCCACTCGTCGCCCGGCATTTTGTCGAGCAGCGCGCGCTTGCCATAAACAACCTCGTCATGCGAAATCGGCAGCACGAAATTCTCCGTGAACGCATAAACCATGCTGAACGTAATCGCGTTCTGATGATACTTTCGAAAAACCGGGTCCCTCGAAAAGTAATCGAGCATGTCGTGCATCCACCCCATGTTCCACTTCATCGTGAAACCCAGCCCGTTCAAGTACACTGGCCTCGACACGCCGGTGAACGCCGTCGATTCCTCCGCAATCGTCATCGCTCCCGGCACCTGGTGCACAATCTCGTTTGCTTTCCGTAAGAAGCTGATCGCTTCCAGATTCTCGTTGCCGCCGTAAATGTTCGGTATCCACTCCCCGGCCTTGCGCGAATAATCCAGATACAACATGGACGCCACCGCATCCACGCGCAGCCCGTCCACGTGATACTTCTTCAGCCAGAACATCGCGTTCGAAATTAAAAACGAACGCACCTCGTTCCGCCCGAAGTTGAAGATCAACGTGCCCCAATCTCTGTGCTCACCCAGCCGCGGATCGGAATGCTCGTAAAGCGCCGTGCCGTCGAAATACACCAAGCCGTGCGCGTCTTTCGGGAAATGCGCCGGCACCCAGTCCATCACTACGCCGATCCCCGCCTGGTGGCATGCGTCCACCAGGTACATAAAATCTTGCGGCGAGCCGAACCGCGACGTCGGCGCAAAATATCCCGTCACCTGGTACCCCCACGACGGCGAATACGGATGCTCCGCGATGGGCATCAGCTCGATATGCGTGTAGCCCATCCGCTTCACGTAATCCACCAGCTTCGTCGCCAGCTCGCGATAGCTCAGCGAATTTCCCTGCTCGTCCTTCTGCCACGACCCCAGATGCAATTCATAAAACGCGATCGGGCTTTCGAGCGGCTTCGCGTCTGCCCGCCGCTCCATCCACTCCTGGTCGTGCCACTCGTACCGGTCCAGGTCCGCCACCACCGATGCGGATTTCGGCGGGACCTCCATGAAGAACCCATACGGATCGGCCTTCTCTTCGCGAAACCCGTGAAAGCGCGATTGCACAAAATACTTGTACGATTGCCCCGCTCCCACCCCCGGCAGAAAAATCTCCCAAACTCCGCCAGTCCGCAACCGCATCGGACTCCGCCGCCGGTCCCAGTCGTTGAAATCTCCAATAACGCTCACCACCAGAGCATTCGGCGCCCACACCGCGAACCGCGTCCCCGGCACGCCCTCCACCATCGCCGGATGCGCGCCGAACGAGTTATAACCTTCATAGTTCGTGCCCTCCGAATGCAGATGCAGGTCGAAGTCGCTGATCAACGCGGGGAAGCGGTAGGCGTCTTCCACCTCTCGCGCGTGGCCTTCGTAATCGGTGACCCGCAGCCTGTAAACGCCCGCCTCCCCATCCAGTCGCGCCACAAAGATCCCTGCCGGATGCACGCGCTCCATCGGCGTGTTCTCGCCTGCCGCCGCCACCTCAACTTCTTTCGCTTGCGGCAGAAACGCACGAACTTCCCACTGCTTCTTGCCGCCTCCCTCCAGGGCGTGCGGCCCGAGCACGGCGAAGGGATCTCCGTGATATCCCCCTGCGATCGCTTCGAGTTCTTGCTCAGTCATGGCACGTATTATGGCAGGGGAGATTACGTTGATCCCCGCCCAGCCCGATCTTCACGAATTTCTGCGCGCGCTCCCCAAAGCCGATTTGCATCTCCACCTCGAAGGCTCCCTTGAGCCCGCAACCATTCAAGAACTCGATCCCTCGCTTTCTTTGGATGCAATTCACGGGAATCTTCATTACACCGGCTTTTCCGGGTTTCTGAAGGCCTACATCTGGGTCGGCCGCCTTCTCGACTCGCCCGCCGCCTACGCGCTCGCCACTCGCCGCCTGCTGGAATCGCTCGGCGCGCAAAACGTCTGCGGCGCTGAAATTACGTTATCGGCTGGCATGATTCTGTGGAAAGGCCAGCGCATCGAGCCCATCTTCGAAGCCATCCGCGCCGAAGCCGTGCGATTTCCCGAAATCTCCGTGGGCTGGATCTTCGACGCCATCCGCCAATTCGGAGTCAAGGCGGCCGAACCCGTACTCGCCGTTGCCAAAGAACTCCGGCGCGACGGCGTCGTGGCATTCGGCCTCGGCGGCGACGAAGAACGCGGACCCGCCGAATGGTTCGGCGGCCTCTATCGCGACGCCCGCGAAGCCGGCCTCCATCTCACCTGCCATGCCGGCGAAACCGCCGGCCCTCATAGCGTCCGGCAGGCCGTCGACATTGGCGCTCGCCGCATCGGCCACGGCATCCGCTCCATCGATGATCCCGAGCTGTTGCGTATTTTGCGCGAACGCGACATTCCGCTCGAAGTATGCCCCTCGAGCAACGTCTGTACCGGCGCAGTCGCGAGCCTCTCGGCTCATCCCTTGCGCAGGCTGTGGGACTCGGGCGTTCCCGTTGTGCTCGGCGCCGACGACCCCGCTCTTTTCTCTACGACCCTGCTCCGCGAATACACCATCGCAGCCGAGCACTTCGGTTTTTCGCGCGAGGAGCTGCGGCAGTTGGCCGCCAACAGCCTGCGCTACCGTTTCGCTTAGCCCACCGGCGTCCGCCCTAGGCGGAAACGCATTACCAGTGCGGGTGTCGGCTTTGACCCGGCCTTCCAATCGCCATGCTCGTCCAGGTTGCTCCAACCCGAATTCGCGATATACCAGAACGAATCTCCAACGATCACGCCATGCGTGGGGTCCCCGAGCGTAGGCGTTGCGCGCTCGATAATCTCCTCGGAAACCACCCGGCTCAACCCGCCATCCAGCCGTATTCGCACCACGCGCTCGGGAGACGTTCCGTTCTGCGTGGCGAGCAACGCCCCGCCATCGAAATACAGCCCGTCCACCCCATTCAGAGCATGCTCGGCCCGAGATTCTGTTCCCAGCCAGGTCACCTGCCCGCTCTCAAGGTCTTCGATGCCGATGCCTCTCAGGTAATCGGGCACGAACACCCGTTTACCATCCGGCAGCATCGCGGGAGTTTGGGGCGAAATGAAATCTCTTCGATTGATTTCCTCCAACCGCCCGCCCGTCACCCGATACAACCCGCCCCCATCCCCGTCGCTGACAATCGGATTCCCGTTGGAGTCCAGAACCATATCGCCGAACGCGGCATGCGCCGGCCCCTCCAGCCGATGCAGAAGAGCGCCGCTATCGAGATTGAAACACAACACGGCGGAGCGCCCCCAATCCGCCTTCGAAACGGCGGTAAAACCGTCGATTGCAGTTTCCGTAGCCCACGCAAGCCGCCTCTTGGCGTCGATCTTCAGCGCGAGCATCGGCCAATGGCTCGGCGAGTCCACAAAGCGCGAGCACGTTCCGTCCAACGCAACGCGAACAATCTTCTTCTCGAGAACGCTTGTCACCAGGAACGACTTCGATTGCGCATCGTAGTCGATATCTTCGGCTACCAGCCCGGAATCGGATAACGCGAACGCCCTCTCCGCTCTCGAAACCGCCGTCCGGTTAGCCGCGAATCGTTCGAGAATCGATCGGTACTGCGGCAGTCCCTGCAGAATCGAGAAACGTCGGTTCTTGTCCTCCCGCAAAGCTTCATCGGTTTGGCCCATGTTGGCGAACCGGCTTAATTCGGCGAGCGCATGTGGAACGTCGCCCACAGCCGCATACGCCTTCGCCACAGTTTCCACTGCGTTCGGTGCGCCGTTCAACAGCTCTTCCATCTTCAGCGCAGCCGATAGATACGCCTGCTTGTCGCCCGCCGTATTCGCCGCGTGCGCCTGCTGGTTGATCTTTGCGAACTCCTCGACTGCCGTCGGCGACGGAGCAAAGGACATGCCCGCCAGCCCCACAATAGCCAGAAACCTGATCGTCAACTCGCCTCAGATTCTATCGACTCTCATCCGAGATAATCGAACAGGCTCTTCTTCGGCAGCGCCGCATACGCTGATTCGGCTGCGTTCAACGCCGTCGATTCGGTCTGCTGATTCGTCACGGCCTGCGCCTCGTCTACATCCTGCAAACTGCTCAGTTGCGTCTGTAAATTTGTATCGAGCGTCGTTTGTCCGGTCAGCGCATCGGAGATTTTATTCTGAATATCTCCATACTGCGCATCCATGCCGCCCAGATAGCCCGCCGCGGAAGACACATTGCTCGCCGCCGCCATCACCGCGCCTTGATTATTGCTCGCGAGCGCATTGTATAGCTGCGTCAACGATTGGAAAACACTGTTGGTGGGCGTTCCACTGGAGCCGCCGTCAAAAATCTGCTGCGCCGTAAACGAAACGGAGAACCCCACCCCGTATGAGTTGATAATCGTGCGCGTGTCGCTCGTTCCCAGATAGGGCCCCACTCCGTTGGTCGGGTTTGCCGTAAAGTTCACCGGCCCGTAGGGCGCCGTCTGGTCCGAGTCGCCGCTGAACAGATACCTGCCGGCCACCTGCGTCGAGGCGATCTGTTGCATCTCCGTCAAAAGGTCCGACACCTGGTTGGCCAGTTCCGATCGATCCGCTCCGTCGCTGCTGCCTTCTGCCGCGATCTGGCTGGCGCTATCCATGAGCGTCGTTGCCGTGCTGATTGCCCCTTCAGCCGCATTCACCTCCGTCTGCACCTGCCCCAGATTCGTCTTCACCTGATCGTTCTGCGCAATCTCCGCATTTACCTGCAGGATTTCCGCTATATCCTCGGGATCGTCGGAAACCGTCTGCACCCGCAGTCCGCTGCTCACTTCGTTGTTCGTCTTATCCAGGCGCTCTTCAAGCGACGATAGATTCGAAAGGAAAGTTTGAGCCGCGGTTTGAATCGTAAACATACTATGTCTCGCTCGTTTCTACGCCCCGCTCCCCGGCAGCGCGATCAGGTCCAACACGTTTTGCACGATGCTCTGCAGAACCGTCATCAACTTACTGATTGCGTCGTACGAGGTCTGATACTCGGTCATCAGCGTGGCTTCCTGGTCCAGAGAAACTCCCGAAATATTGGATCGCAATGTCTGAGCCTGCGAAAGAAGCTGCTGCTGCGTGGTCTGGTCGTTCTGCGCCTGTCCCGAATCGGAGCCCACGTTCGACCCGATCGTTCCGTAGTACTCTGCGAACGTCAAATTCGAAAGCACCGGAATCGCAGCGGTTTGCAGGTTCGTCAAAGCCACGGCGTTGTCGTTGCCGCCTGGATCCGCGGAACTCGCGGCCGCAATCTGCGTCGGCGTAATCGAAGTCAGCGCCAGCGTCTTCGCCGCCGCCGCGCTGTTGTACGTGAATAGCGCCACTCCCGGCTGCGTCGTCCCGCTAGCATCCGTATACGTCCCGCTAGTCAATTTATTGTTGACGTTGTCTGCGATCCCCTGCGCCAGTTGATTCAGCTGCGTCTGGTACCCCGGTATCAGATTGTTAGTCAAATTTACCAGCGCTCCTAAACTCCCCCCGGTTACCGACGCGCTGATGTCGTTCCCGCTCGAATCGAGAATCTTCAGTTGTCCGTTCGCCGAACTAGTCCCGAGCGAATACAGATGCCCGCCGATCAGCAGCGGCTGTTGGCCGCCTAAATATATGTTCGTCTCGCCATCCGACGATGTCGTGGTCGTGAAGTTCACAAGCTGCGACAGGTTCTCGAGGTCCGAATAAAGCTGCGCGTCGATGCCCGGATCCGACGCCGCCGCGTTGTTCTCCTCTTTCTGCTGATTGATCTCCTGAATCTGCCCCAATAACGAATTGATCGAAGCTACATTACTCTGCGCATCCGATTGAGCCGTGTCGGCGGCGCTGGTCAAGGCATTCGAAGCCGTATTAAACGCCGTAGCCAGGTTCCCCGCCGCGTTCAATACCGCCTGCCGGTATGACGAATCGTTCGGATTCACCGTCAGTTGCGAAAACGATTGGAAGAGCTGGTTCAGCGTCCCGCCCACTCCCGAGTCGCTGCCCGACGATGTATTCAGGTCGAACAAAGGCTCAATAGACTGCAATTGCGAAGCAAGCGTCGAGGAATAATTCAGCTCCGTCTGCGCCGATTGCACGTTGTATTCGGCGTACGGGTCCCGCGAAGTCTCAACCGGCCCGAGCGTCACCCCTCCCGCCCCCCCGTCGGTCGAGCTAAAGGCATTCGCCTCGAAATTCACCGACTGGTCGGCATACCCCGGCGTCGTCGAATTCGTCGTGTTGTTTGAGACCACCTCGAGCGCCTGCTCGTAAGCCGAAAACGAGCTTGCGGTAGCCGACAGCGTGGCCAGAATGTTCGACATGTTCCTCTACTTGCCTATCGGCAGATCACATCCGGACGTTTACAGTTCCACGCCACGGCGACCAATTTTTTGCTTCTGCCCGCGCCGTATAAGTCTGCGTGAGCGATGTGAGAAGCCGCAGCCGCACCCACTGCGCCCGGCGCGCTCCTTCGAGAAGCTTCATCACCCGGTTGCAAGCCTTGCGGAATTCACCCACTTCCGCCTCTTCGCTCGGCGCGCCACCCTTCTCAAGCGCCGCCCGGTATTCGAGCACCGCCCCCGCCGCCTCTTGCAACAACGCCTCGGCCTGATCGATTGCCTCCGGTGTGGCCGATATCAGCAGCCGCTCCATCGCCCGAAGCCGCTCCAAAGCGATTCCCAGTTGAGTCTCCATTAAGCAGAACTCAGCGCCTCCCCTATAATTCGCTTGCTCAATTGCATCGGATCTACCGAGTAGGCGCCCGACTGCACCGCTTCCATCGCCTGGTAGACGTGCCTGCGTATCGCCGAAGCTCCGCTCTCTAGTCCGTTCAGCACCGAACTCAGCGCCGACAACTGAGCTCCGTCCGAGCCCCGCGCCGGCCCGCCGTTCGTTCCCGCATCGCCGTCTCTCGGCGCCCCGCCTGGTCTGTCCCGCTCGCCATTCATCATAGAAACGGTCGGCAATGGCCCATCCAACTCACTGATTCGCATCGCCTTCCACTCCATTCGCCATCTGTTGCTCTTATCGGCGCTCCCGCCGTTCGAGTTTAGTAGCCCCGGTACCACTTATTCCTGATCCCGCCCATCTCCTTCCTTACTCCCGCACATGGTGCAATGGTCTACAGAGACTTCCCCGTGCCCGATTTCGTCCCCGCAGCCCACTCGACGCCAATCTCGCGCCCACACCCCTTGCGCACTTTGCTCCTCGGTCTCGCCGCCCTCCTCAGCTTCTGCCTCGCCCTGCCCTGCGTCGCGTCTCCCCAAGCCGCCCTCCCTCCCCCCAAAACCGACTTCTCCGGCCGTTGGCGCATGGTCAAAGACCAAAGCGATTTCGGCGGCTTCACCGTCCCCGACGCCGTCATCCGCGTCGTCGAGCACCGCGATCCCACCCTCAACGTCCACACCATCCAAACCACCGCCGGCAAGACCACAACCGCCGACGTTAGTTACTTCACCGACGGCTCGCAAACCAACAACGTCATCAACGGCCACCCGGCCACCAGCAAAGCCTTTTGGGACGGACCCGCTCTCGTCATCCGCACCACCATGAAGGATGCCAAAAACGAAGACGTCGTCATCGAAGACCGCTGGGAACTCTCCGCCGACGGCCAAACCCTCGTCACCACCAGCCACATCGAAACCGAAAAAGGCCAGGTCGATATGAAACTGGTTTGCGTAAAGGAAAAGCCAGCCAGTTAAATCGCGCTATGCGCGCCCATCCTTGCCCGCGCGCGTTCCCGCGCCTTCAACTCCGTTTTTTTAAGTCCTTGAGCGCCCACTGCGCCGCGTAATACCCGCACATCCCATGCACCGACCCGCCCGGCGGCGTCGAAGCCGAACACAGATACACGCCCTTCAACGGCGTCCGGTACCGCCGCCATGTTGGCCGTAGCGCGAACTGCAGCGCATCCAGCGCCCCGCTGTTCACGTCCCCGCCCACCAGGTTTTCGTCCCACGCTTCCATCTGCGCCGGATTGTGCGCGGCTCTCGCCAGCACGCATTCCCGAAATCCCGGCGCGAACCGCTCGATTTGCGCTTCAATCTGCGCCACCGCCGAACCGCGCCATCCATTCGGCGCGTGGCAATAAGCCCATGCCGTGTGCCGCCCGCCCGGCGCCCGCGTCGAATCGAAAAGCGTCGGCTGGGCCAACAGTACAAACGGTCGCTCCGGCGCCTCCCCGTACGCTGCCCGTGTCTCCGATTCCCGCAGCTCCTCCATCCATCCCCCCAAATGCACCGTCGCCGCGCGCCCGCACTCCTTCACGCGCCACGGAATCGGATCGCTCAACGCCCAGTCCATCTTGAACACTCCCGGCCCATACCGGAACTGCTTGAGCGACTCGCGATACGGCCCCGGCAGCTCCGTCCCCGCCATCGCCACCAACTGCCGCGGCGTCACATTGCACAAAATCAAATCGCGCTCTCCCACCTCTCTCAGTTCCCCGATGCGCGACCCGGTGACGATCCGTCCGCCCGCCGCCCGCAATACTCCCGCCAGTGCGTTCGAAATGCGCTGCGAGCCGCCCCGCGGAATCGGCCATCCCACCGCATGTCCCGCCGCGCCTAGAATTAAACCGAACGCGGCGCTCACCGGCGATTGCAGTTTTAAATTGGAGTGCGCCGCAATCCCCCCAAACAGCGCCTGCGCTCTCCGGTCCTTTAGCGTTCGCCGCGCGAACACTGTCGCCGGCTGCATCGCCTTCAGCCCAAAATTCCCCATCAGAAGCGGATGATGCGGCGCCCGCAGCGGCCGGAAAACCTCCCCAACCAGCGTCGGCCAATCCTTCACCAGCGGCTCAAAGGCCTCCCGATACGCCTCGCCATCCGAGCCAAACTGCGCCGCGGTCGCCCCCAGATTCCGCTCTAACATCACCGCCGTGCCATCGTCGAGCGGATGCGCCAGCGCCGCCGGCGGCTGAATCCACTCCAGCCCGTAATCCTTTAGCGGCAGCTTTGAAAAGAACGGCGACGAAATCGCCATCGGATGCACCGCCGACCCCAAATCGTGCACAAACCCCGGCAGCGTCAACTCGCCCGACCGCGCCGCCCCTCCCACCTCTCGCGCCGCCTCGTGCACCTCTACATCCATGCCCGCCTGCGCCAGCACAATCGCCGCAGCCAGCCCATTCGTCCCCGCCCCAATCACAGCCGCCGTGCCCTTCATACCTCGATTATCCGGCGCGCGGCCGCGTGGCGTCCTGCCCTAACGCGAGTGCAACTAGATGCTATGCTGTCACGAACCAATCTATTCGCGGACAAAGGTCGATGTGCAAGCGAATGCCGGTCCAGGGTTGCCTCTTATTGCTATTAGCTACAGTGTTGCAAGCCGAGCAAGGCGTGCTCGTGGTGCACATCAAGGATCTGCACGACCACCCCATCGACAACGTTCGCCTGCGAGCCGGCGATAGCTCCATTAGCGCGCCTTCGCACTTTGGCGAAGCGCGGATTAAACTCGCTCCTCAAACGAAGCCCGAAGACGTAGTGATGCTGGAGATCGTGGGCTATCCGCCGGGCAAGGATCTGGTCTTCATTTCGCCCTGGGATAAATGGACCCACGTACCGCCCTTCGATAACGCGGCCAAGAATTTCATTCCGATAACGCTGGCCGAGCGAGGCGACCGGGCCTGTTTGGAAGATTCCGCCTGCATCCGCGCCGCCGCCGCGCAAATCAACAAAGAGAATGCGCCCAAGTCCGCCGGGCCGCCCAGTTCCGAAGCGCAGAACAGAGAAGCTCTCGAGCGCGTCGCAAAGATGTTCGGCCTCACGCCCAACGACATCGACCAGGCGATCCGAGCCTGGGGAGAACGCGCGGACGATCCTTACGACAAGGGCTTGGCGGCTCTCTATGAAAAGCGTTACCCGGAAGCTACCGCCGAATTGGAAAAGTCGTTCTCGATCCGCAAGAAAGCCGAAGCCGACGCCCGCGACAAGACCGCTGAGGCTGCATTCTTCTTAGGACAATCGCTCTACGAACAGGGAAGGTTCCGGGACTCCGCCCAAGCCTACGAAGAAGCGAGACTCCGCCGACCATTCGATGCGATGGTATTGAATAATCTGGCGCTGAGTTGGGCGCGCGCCGGTGATTTCGCAAGCGCTGAGCCGCTGTTTCGGCGGGCACTCGCGATCAACCGGGCTGCGCTCGGGGAGGCGCACCCGGTCGTAGCCAAAGACCTCAACAACCTGGGGCAACTGTTAGAGGTCAAGGGCGACTACTCCGAAGCCGAGCCGCTTCTTCGGCAGGCCCTGGCCATAGATGAGAAGGCGCTCGGGCCAGACCACCCCGACGTCGCCATGAATCTCAACAACCTGGCCATTCTATTGAGAACGAAAGGTGACTACGCCGAGGCCGAGCCGCTCTTTCGGCGGGCGCTGGCCATACTTGAGAAAACGCTGGGCCCCAACCATCTGAACTTGGCCAAAACCCTCAACAATTTCGCCCAACTGTTGCAGCTTAAAGGCGACTATGCCGGTGCAGAGTTACTCTATCGGCGGGCGCTCACGATAGATGAGACGGTACTGGGACCCGAGCACCCGGATCGGGCTGCGCATCTCAACAACCTGGCCTCATTGCTGCAGGCCGAGAGCGATTATGCTGGCGCCGAGGCTCTGTACCGGCTGGCGCTCGCAATCAACGAAAAGGCGCTCGGCCCGGACCACCCGGATACCGCAGCGGATCTCAACAATTTGGGGTTTTTGTTGCAAACCAAGGGCGACTACGCTGCTGCCGAACAACTATACCGGCAGGCGTTGGCAATCGATGAGAAGGCGCTAGGGCCGGACCACCCCGACGTCGCTCGGACGCTTAACAACTTAGCCGTACTCTTACATACCGAAGGCGACTACGCGGGAGCCGAGCCGCTGTACCGCCGGGCGGTGGCCATCGATGAGAAAGCCCTAGGGCCTGAGCACCCCGACACAAGAGCGATTCGGGCTGATCTCGAAAAGCTGCTACAGGCGAAGGCCAAACGTTCTCCTTCGCAATAACGGCCTCACATGTTCGAATACATCGCTGCGGTAAGAACTCCCTTGGCGCTTTCTGCTTTCGCCATCGCCGCTCTCTTATCTCTCTACGCTACTTTTCGGAAAAAGCCAACCGCCGCCTCACGCCAACCGCCGTGGGTCCTTATTGCTGTGATTGCTTTGCTCGCGCTTGCCCCCATCGGAATCGACGCCTACTTACAGCACGAAAAGACCGCAATCGCGGGCATTTACCGGCTCCGCGTCACAGTCGTTGATCCCCGCAACGTTCCCGTCGAAGATGCCACGGTGCGCGTCACTGCTGCGAATGAGAGCAAAACCGCTCCCGACGGGAGCGCCGAGTTAGCGATTCCCAGAGGCAGCATGCCGCAAGACGGAAAAGTAACCGTCTATGCCCAAAAAGATTCGGCCTTTCTGCACGGCAACAAAGAAATGACACTAGGCGGGGATATGAACCCGTCCACCACCATCACGATCGCCCCGAATCGGACCGCGCCCATCAACGGAACCGTCGAGGACCAAACCGGACACGCGATCCCCGGAGTCAGGGTCGGAATCGCGGGAACTACTTCCATAGAAACCGATGCCGGTGGCAACTTCCGCATTCCGAATGCTGGCTCGCTCGGACAAAAGGTGCTGCTGCATGCAGAGAAGCGCGGCTACACGCCAGTTTCCCAATATCATCCCGCCGGAGACGAACCAGTAGTGTTGATTTTGACCCGAGAACGCTGAAGCGCGCCCCACGCATGTTTCGATAGTTCTAGAATTATAGAAGCTATCCATGCCTCGCGCCTTACCCAACATCGCCCGCTACGCCGACGCCTTCTCCGCCATCGGCGCCGAACCCCGCCTCCGCATCATGCGCCTCCTGCTCTCCGCCCACCCCGCAGGCATGATCGCCGGCGAAATCGGCGCCGAACTCGATATCCCCGCCTCTACCCTCTCCCACCATCTCGACAGGCTCAAGAACGAAGACCTTGTCAGCGTACGCCGCGAAAGCACCTTCCTCTGGTACTCCGCCAATACCGCCACGCTCGAACAGTTGCTCGGCTTCCTCTACGCCGAGTGCTGCACCCGCAACAAAGCCATCGAGCCGCGCGCCATCATTCAACTCTGCAAATAACAAGGAGAAAATTCCGCTATGCAAATCAAGGATCAAATCCAACACAAATACGCCGAGGCCGCCCGCCGCGTCATCGACGGCGAAGCCCTCCCCGCCGGCTGCTGCGCGGAAACCTCCTGCTGCGGCGGCGCCGCGGCGCCCTCCTGCGATCCCATCACCTCCAACCTCTACGACGCTTCGCAAGCCGCCGAGATACCCGATACCGCCCTCAAAGCCTCGCTCGGATGCGGCAATCCCACGGCGCTCGCCAGCCTCCAACCCGGTGAAGTCGTCCTCGATCTCGGCTCCGGCGGCGGCATCGACGTGCTCCTTTCGGCGCGCCGCGTCGGCCCCACCGGCAAAGCCTACGGCCTCGATATGACTGACGATATGCTCGCGCTCGCTCGCGAGAACCAGCGCAAAGCTGGCGTCGAAAATGCCGAATTTCTCAAAGGCGAGATCGAATCCATCCCGCTGCCCGATAACAGCGTCGACGCCATCGTCTCCAATTGCGTCATCAACCTCTCCGCCGACAAGGACCGAGTGTTCCGCGAGGCATTCCGCGTCCTCAAGCCGGGCGGCCGCCTCGCTGTCTCGGATGTAATCACCCGCGGCAAGCTCCCCGAACAGATCCGAAACAGCATGCTCCTTTGGATCGGCTGCATCGCCGGCGCACTCGAAGAACAGGAGTGCCGCGAAAAATTGTCCGCCGCCGGTTTCATCGAAATCGGCCTGGAGCCCACTCGAATCTATAAAATCGAAGATGCCCGGGCCTTTCTATCCACCCAAAGCATCGACGCCGACGCGCTCGCTCGTACGATCGAAGGCAATATCCTGAGCGCCTTCATTCGCGCCACAAAACCACGCCAGTAAACAGCCGCCACCGCGCACGCCAACCCCACTTCCCCCGCAGCAGCGTCTTCAGAATCAGCATATGCAGCGTCCCGGGCGCCGGGCACGGTGCTCGATTTATCCGTTAAACGCGGAGATTCGGTCCGGCAGATTCCGCTAACTCTGCGCGATCAGATCTGACTTAGTAACTAGTTCGACCGCCAATGCTTAAGCCCGCTTCCAAATACTCCTGCTGAGTTCCGCCCCCGGCGTCCCCGGCCGCTCCCTTACGCCACCTGTCTCTCCATCGCATGCCGGTTCTGCGTGCACACTTCGCAATCGCACCCGCCGCGCTCCCTCGGCCGCGGCAAATTCCCTACGCCCGTCGGCCCCACGTGTCCCGTCCCGCTCGCCTCTTCCCGTTCAATCGCGTCCAGCCACGTGTCCACCGTCATGCGCTGCGTTCCGATCCCGCCCCGCTCCATCCTCCCTTCGCTCGAACCCACTGCCCACCGGTACTCTGCCGGCACGCCATGCGGAAAGCTCAATCGCCGGTAGACCAGGTCCGGCGGCGGGTCCATCGCTTGCCCCTCTTTAATCAATCCCGCGTTCGAGGGATACAACTTGGTCACCGTGCGGCCATCCTGGATCTCCACCTCTACCCACTGATCCAGAATCGCTATTTTGCGCATCTTCTTCGGCGCATTCTGTCCTTGGAATAGCTGCTTCGCCCGGCTCGTTCCTGTCCCTTCGGCCGTCTTCAACGCCTTCGGTTTCGTGTCTGCCCGCTGCCGCTCCGCCCGGATCTCCTCATGCACGCCCGTCACTACCTCTCGCGCCGTTTTCTCTATCTCCTTGCGAATCTTATTCAAATCCAGCTCCTCTTTGAACTTGTCTTTCCTCAGCCCTCGCAGAGCGTAAAACGCCCGGTAAAACGATCGTTCCGCGCTGGTCTTGTACCGCAAGTACAACTGCACCTGCGCATGCTGCTTCTGGATTTCTTCCTCGTCCCGCCCCAGCGCCAGCGCCTCTTCCAGAATCGCCTCGGCCTCAAAGCACTTCCGGTCCGCGCGTCGCAAACCCCAATCCCCCAGAATCACCCGCTCGAGTAGCGTCTCGCCCGCCTGCCCCTCCACCTCGAATTCCTCGCGCCACCCCGCCGCCATTCGGTCGAAATCCTCTTGCCGCTCGTCTCCGATAATCAACTGTCGCGACCTCAATCCGTGCTTCCTCGCATTCTGGCTGGAGTTCGCCTTTCCGCCCGGCGTCTTCGGCCCAGTCTGTCCTGGCATCCTGTGCGAAATTCCCACGGAGGCATTTCGCGCGCTTCACGGCCGCGCCGCTATCTGCTTCGTCGCAAAGATACTTATCCGATTCTTAGAAACTGTGATCCGGGCCTGTGGCAGCCGCGCCGCCTGTGCCCCTCGCTACCGCATTTCGTTTGGCAAAAATGCGCGGCAACGCTACACAACCGCGCTCCCCGCGCTAGACCGGCAGCGTATTTAACGCCGCCTCGATCTCCGCCCGCGTGTGTAAATCGCCTCTGCGCGTGGTTACTTCGATGCCCTTCTCGTAAACCGCGCGCGCCTCGTCCAACTCGCCCAGTTTCTCCAGCGCCTGCCCCAGATGGAAGTACGCCGCCGCGTAATTCTCATCCCGCTCGAGGAGCGCCCGAAACTCTCCCGCCCCCTCTTCGAGCGCCCCGTTATTGGCCAGCTCCATCGCGAGGCCATACCGCGCAAAACTGTTCGCCGGGTCCTTCCCGACCATCTGCTTCAACAACTCCAGCCGGTTCGTCGCCATCTCGAAAAAGCCGCGCTACTCCGTGTATTCGCGCACGTACCGCGCCGCCGTCTCTACCGCCCCGGCCGCCTTCGATGTTGCCCCGCGCGCCGTCTTCGCCGCATCTCCAAAGCGCTGCTGCGCCCGCCCCGCCACATCGCCCAATGCCGAAGCCGCGTTCTCCACGTGTTTGCGCCCCCGCTTGATCGCCCAGTCCGCGCTGCACAGCCACCAGTCTGTTATCACTGGAACCAACAGCATCGCCCCCGCTGTCGCCAATCCGCAGCCCACTCCGATCAATACCGCGCCCAAGACGCCCGATCTCGAATTTCTCGCCATTATTTCCCTCCACCCCGTATGACTAACATTTATAGGTGCGTGGTTTCCGCATATGTGCCGAACACTCGCCTCAATGCATTACATATTTCGCCGAGCGTCGCATAATTCCGCACCGCCTCCACAATAAAGGGCATCGTGTTCTCAGTCCCTTCCGCCGCCCGGCTCAGCTCGCTCAGCGCCCTCTCCGCTTCCGCATTATTCCGCCGCGCGCGCAGCGCGGCCAGCTTCTCTTCCTGATGCCGCTGCGCGCTGTGGTCGATCTGCAATAGCTCAATCGGCTGATCTTCCGATTGAAATCGGTTCGCCCCCACGATCGTCCGCTCGCCCTCTTCCACCTCGCGCTGGTACCGGTAGCTCGCAGCCGCAATTTCCGACTGCGGAAATCCCGCTTCGATCGCCCCAATCATTCCGCCGAGCTTATCGATGCGTTCGATGTACTCGTTCGCCGTTGCTTCCATTTCGAGCGTCATCTTCTCCACGAAATACGACCCGCCCAGCGGGTCTGCCGTATTCGCCACCCCGGTCTCATACGCCAGAATCTGCTGCGTCCGCAGCGCGATCGTCACCGCCTGCTCGCTCGGCAGCGCATACGCTTCGTCGAGCGAATTCGTATGCAGCGACTGCGCCCCGCCCAGCACCGCCGCCATCCCCTGCAGCGCCGTCCGCACCACGTTGTTGTACGGCTGCTGCCACGTCAACGAGCACCCCGCCGTCTGCGCGTGAAACCGCAGCTTCCAGCTCCGCTCGTTCTTCGCTCCATACCGGTCCCGCATCGCATGCGCCCAGATTTTGCGCGCCGCCCGGTATTTCGCGATTTCCTCGAAGAAGTCGTTATGCGCGTTAAAGAAGAAGCTCAGCCGCGGCGCAAACTCGTCGATCTCCAATCCCCGTTCGAGCGCCCAATCGACATACTCCATCCCATCCCGCAGCGTGAACGCCAGCTCCTGCGCCGCCGTCGATCCCGCCTCCCGTATGTGATATCCGCTGATCGATATGGGATTGAAACGCGGCGCGTGCCGCACTCCGAATTCGATTGTGTCGGTCACCAGCCGCATCGATGGCCGCGGCGGAAAAATGTACTCCTTCTGCGCGATGTACTCCTTCAGAATGTCGTTTTGCAGCGTGCCCGAAAGCCTTTGCCAATCCGCTCCCTGCCTCTCGGCCACCACCAGGTACATGGCCCACAGCACCGCCGCCGGCGAGTTGATCGTCATCGAAACCGTGACATCTGCCAGCGGAATTCCGCGAAACAGGATCTCCATGTCTTCGAGCGACGAGATCGAAACTCCGCACTTGCCCACTTCGCCTTCGCTTAATGCATCCCCGGCGTCATAGCCCATCAGCGTCGGCAAGTCGAAGGCCACCGAAAGCCCCGCCTGCCCCTGTTCGAGCAGGTAGTGGTACCGCCGGTTCGTCTCCTCCGGCGTGGCGAATCCGGAGAACTGCCGCATCGTCCAAAGCTTCCCGCGATACATATCGCGATGAATCCCGCGCGTATACGGAAACTCGCCCGGCTCGCCCAGCTCCCGCTCCGGATCGAACCCCCGTAGCTGCTCCGGCCCATACACCGGCTGCACCGGCACGCCGCTGATCGTCGTAAATGCCCGCTCGGCTGTCTTCATAGGCAACGCTGCCGATTTGATCGTAGCGCGAATGCTACCATTGCCCGATCGCCGCTTTGGTGCAGGGTTTCGATGGCGCAGACTGTCCCCTCTCAGTTTCTTCTCATTCGCAAGGCCGCCGAGCTCGCGCTATCCGGGAAACACGAACAGGTAAAGGATTACGCCTCCGCGATCACACGTTGCTTCCTTTCCGAGGGCCCGATCAAGGACAGCTTGGACGAACGCGTGACAACGCTTCACATGAAATATCTGGCAGGCGAGGCCCCGGCGGTCTCGGAGCAGACCCTGGTATCCGCGCTCAATCAAGTCGCCTCACAGATGAGCCTCCCCGAATACGGCAAAACCAGTCCAATCGAATTCCGGTTGTTCAGAATGGCTGTACTGCGCGCGCTGCCGGAGTTGAACCCGGCGCCCGCCCCCGCGCCCGACCGTGGTCCGGAAACCAAAATGTCACCCGTGGAAATCGCGTACCTAATCGGCCTTCTTCTGCTGCAAAAGAGAATCAATCCTTCCTTTCAAGTTACCGAGGCCGAACTACAGCAACGATCCGCCGAGCACCACGACATCCCACAAAGAACAACGCTGGCCATCACCGCCGGACCGGCCCGTTCTGGCGCCGTCGTGTCCGCGTTTCTATCCTTTTCGAAAACTTTGACCCTTGCACGATTGAACGGCCTGTTCAATTTCTTTGCCGAGGCTCTTGGTTATCGAGAACCAACCGTTCCTCGCTAACATTGACGGATGCCCGCTTCACGCCTATGCTGGAAACGAACGGGTCATACTCTCCCCCCATGAAGACATACACGTTCAAAGTGATTCTTGAACCCGACCAGGACTTTGATGGCAACCCTGCGGGTTGGCACGCGTATTGCCCTGCGCTTGAGCCTCTAGGTGGCTCGACCTGGGGCGAAACCCGTGAGAAGGCTTTGACGAACATCAACGAGGTCGTTCATATGATCGTTCAGGAACTGATCGCGGATGGGGAACCGCTACCGCAGGGTCCGCGCGATTCAGTCGAGGTCGAAGATATCTCACACCAGGAGCAGCCCCGCATCGCAGTGACTGTTTAGCATGGCGATCGACTACCGCGCACTTCGATCGCTGACAGCTCGGCAGCTCATCGCGGCGCTCTTGTCCGACGGATTCCAGCTTATACGGCAAACCGGCTCGCATCAGCGATATCGCCACCGGGACGGTCGTCGCGTCACGATTGCACCTCACGGCAGCGGAGGCACATTCCCGATCAAAACACTGAAAAGCATTATCGAATTTCAGGCTTGCTGGTCTGAAGATGATCCAAGACGGCTCAATTTACTCAAGTAGTCTCCCTACAGCGTCCGCTCCGCTACCTCCCTCAACTCCCCTTCCGTCAACTTCACCGCATTCGCCTTCATGCTGTTCGCCCGCGACGCTTTCTCCACCAGCTCCGGAATCTGCCCCTGATCCAGCCCATGCCTTCGCAGATTCGAAATCGCCATCCCGCGGCACGTCTCGGCCATCCATTCCGCCGCATCCTCGGCGCGCGCATCTTCCCGCCCGGTCAAAATCCTCCCAACCTCTCCATACCTCCGCAGCCCCTCGCCATCCGGCTCGCGATCCCGCAGCGCTCGAATGTTCACCGCCGTCGCATGCGGCAGCACCGCCGCGCACAACGCCCCATGCGGCGCATCCAGCATCCCACCGAGCGGCCCCGCGAATCCATGCACCGCGCCCAGCCCCGCGTTCGCCAGCGCCAGTCCGCTCAGCAGCGCAGCCAAACTCATCGCCTCCCGCGCATCCATATCGTGCCCATCTCTATATACTCGATCGAGCGAATTCGCCGCGAGCTTTAGACCCTCGACGCAAAATAGATCCGTCATCGCATTCGCCCGCGGCGACACATACGCTTCCACCAACTGCGTCAACGCGTCCAGCCCCGACGCCGCCGTCACCTCCCGCGGCGCATCGCGCGTCAGCTCCGGATCGATCACCGCCACTTTCGCGAGCATCGACGCGCTCCGCACGCTCGCCTTCACCCCGTGCTCCGGCGACCCGATCACCGCGTTCTTCGTCACCTCCGCGCCCGTCCCCGCCGTCGTCGGTACCGCCAGAAACGGCAGGCCCGCCCGCTCCAACACCCACCCGCGCCCCACGCCTTCCATGTAATCCAGAACGTCGCCCGCATTCTTCGCAAGCGCCGCAATCGCCTTCGCCGCATCCATCGCGCTCCCGCCGCCGAAGCCGATCACCACATCGCACCCAGCGCGCGCCGCCTCGGTCCCACGCCGGACCATCTCTACCGTCGGCTCGCCATGCACCGAAAACTCGCGGCACTCGATGCCCAACCCTCGCAGTTCTCTCCGCACCGCCTCGGCGCGCTCCGCGTTCCGCCCTGTCACCACCAGCGCCCGCCGGCCCCACTCCCGCGCTATCTGCGGCAGCTCCGCAATCGCGCCCTGCCCGAACACGATCCGCGCCGCCGTCGCAAATTCAAACGTCACGGTCAGCCTTCATCCCCAGCCTTCGTCAATTGGATACACGTTGTGGTACTCAACCCCCACTCGCGGCTCCGCCATCATCTCCGCCACCGTATCGCGCCACTTCGCGTAATGCGCCGTCGCCCGATGCTCGGCCCGCGCCTCCGCCCTGCGGTACACCTCCACCAGCGCGAACCGCGTATCATCCGCCGCATCCTGCAACACGTCGAAGCGCGCAATCCCCGGCTCCTTCACGCTCGCCCGCGCGTTCTCGATGCTCGCCTCCCGGAACGCCTCCACGCTTTCCCGCTTCACCCGTATCTGCACATGCACAATCAACATCGCCGACGCTCCTCCAGCTACTGCTTGGTATCCAGCGGATGCCCAGCCTTCTCGAAGAACTCGTTCTGCAGCTCCAGGCTCTTCCGGTCGCTTTTCACCGCGCGAATCGCATCCACCACCCGATCCGTCCACGCCTTCATATCGAATTCCCCCAGCGCCGTGTTCGCCGCCGTCGCATCGCCTGCATAGTGATTCGGAAACCGCGCATACCACCAGATTCCGGTATACACATCCGACGGCAGATCCAGCCGCTGCTGGTCCGCTCCCGATTCGCTCCCCGCGCGATCCAGGTGCACCAGGTCCGGCCGCGAAATCATCGTGTGCGACGTCTCCGATTCCCCCGCATGCATGTCCGTCTTCGAATGCATCGCCGGCCGCCCCGCCGGCCACTCCCCGCGATCCACCACATACACCACGTAATCGTGCCGCTCTGCCAGTTGCGACTGCGCGAAATACGGCAAGAAACTCGAATTCCCGCCATGCCCGTTCACAATCACGATCTTCTTGCACCCGTTCCGCGCCATCTCGTCCGTCGTCGCCTGCAACAGCTCCATCTGCAAGTGCGCCGGATAGGCCATCGTCCCCGGCTCATGCCGCGCCTCGAAGATCTGCCCAAAGTAGTATTCGGGAAACACTACCGCGAACTCCCGCTCGGCCGCATGCACCGACACATACCGCACATTAATTAGATCCGTCCCTAGCGGCAACTGAGGCCCATGCTTCTCGATAATCCCGAACGGCAGGACGCACGTCCCTCCGCTCTTCTGAATCGCCGCCGCGAAATCCGCCCCCGTCAGTTCTTCCCACTTGACGCCCGAGCCCCGCTCCGCTTGCGCCGTCTGCGCCGCCAACCCCACGGCCGCCGCCGCCATCAACCAGCAAATTCGCATCGTCATCATGATTTTCAAAGTATGGACTTCCACAATAATGGACAGCTAAGCTTAACTGTATGCCGTGCCCGTTTTTCGAGCCGCGCGCCATCACTCCCTCCCCCCGGCACGCTCACGCCCGCCTGCCTCTCATCGATGAGTACGACGGCCTCTGCCGCGCTCGCGCCGACCTGCCGCCCGCTCCCGCCGAGCGCCGCTTCGAGTGCTGCAATCACGGCTACTCCCACTCACTGTGCGACCTCTTCCCCGCCGGCCACGCGCCCTCCTGCTTCCGCTACACCGTCCTCGCCCAATCCGAAGCCGGCCTCGAAATCCTCTGCATCGAAGAGCGCCACTACGCGCCCGTCCGTTGGTTCTCCACGCGCTACTCCCCTTCGACCGGCGCCCTCGATCCCGATCCCGCCGGAGTCTCCATGGACGCCCAGCCGCTCGCCATGCGCGCCCAGGCTCTCGCCTTTTGCCGCAGCTTTCTCGAACGGTTCCCCCTGGCCTCCTGATCGCCCCGCATGTCTTATTCCGAAGAGCCTCTCGTCGTTGTTCCGCCTTCGCCCGAGCCTCGCCCCGTGCGCGAATCGCAGTCCGAGTACTTCGAAGTCTGCCTGCCCAACGACGCCAACCTGCTCGGCAACATGCTCGGCGGCCATGTCATGCACCTGGTCGATCTCTGCGGCGCCATCGCCGGCATCCGCCACGCCCGCTGCATGGTCGTTACCGCTTCGGTCGATCAGATGACCTTCCTCCATCCCGTCCGCGTCGGCGAACTCGTGCGCCTCAAATCGCAAGTCAATCGCGTCTTTCGCACGTCTATGGAAGTGGGCGTGAAAGTCTGGGTCGAAAACCTGCAAAGCGGCGCCATGCGCCACACATCGTCCGCCTATCTCACCTTCGTCGGCCTCGATAAGGCCGGCAACAAAGTCATCCTCCCGCAAGTCGTTCCCGAAACCGGCGAGGAAAAACGCCGCTTCGAAGAGGCCGCCGAGCGCCGCGCCTATCGCCTCGTCTTCAAAGACAAGACCCGGCTCGCCGCCAACCAGCAGGATCCGCGCCCGTAATCAGGAGTACGAGTGGCTCAGTTCATGTTTGCTACCGGAATCGAGAACAGCTATCCCACCATCTCGCTTCCCAACGGCGCCGCCAAGCGCATCGACGAAATGGAGAAGTGCGGCCACTACCAGCGCTGGCGCGAAGACTTCGATCTTGTTCGCTCCCTCGGCATCGAGTTCCTGCGCTACGGCCCGCCTTATTACGCTACTCACCTCGCGCCCGGCCGCTACGATTGGGAGTTCGCCGACCAGACCTTCGGCGCTCTCCGCCAACTCGCCATCACGCCCATCGTAGATCTCTGCCACTTCGGCGTCCCCGATTGGATCGGCGATTTTCAAAACCCCGACTGGCCCCCGCTCTTCGCCGAATACGCGCAAGCCGTCGCCATCCGCTACCCCTGGCTCCGCTTCTTCACCCCCGTAAACGAGATCCACATCGCCGCCACTTTTTCCGCCCAGTTTGGCTGGTGGAACGAACGCCTGCGCGGCGACAAGCCTTTCGTCCGCGCTCTGCACAACCTGTCGAAGGCTAACGTCCTCGCCATGCACTCCATCCTGGACGTAAATCCCAAGGCCATCTTCATCCAGAGCGAGACCTCCGAATACCATCACCCCGTTAATCCATCGAGCGCCGCCATCGCCGCCATCTACAACCAGAAGCGCTTCCTTTCGCTCGATCTCTCCTACGGCAATCCCGTGACCTTCGAAATGTACGAGTACCTGATGGACAACGGCATGGCCCGAAACGATTACCACTGGTTCTGCGACAACCACCGCAAGGAACATTGCGTAATGGGAACGGATTATTACGACACCAACGAACACCTGGTCTCAGGCGACGGCGCCATCCGGCCCGCCGGCGAGATATTCGGCTATTACGTCATCACTCACCAGTACTTCAGCCGTTATCGCCTGCCCGTCATGCACACCGAAACCAACCTTCCCGACGCGGACCGCGCGCCGCAGTGGATTCGCAAGGAGTGGGCAAACGTTCATCGATTACGGGAAGACGGCGTGCCCATGATCGGCTTCACCTACTACAGCCTCACCGATCAGGTCGATTGGGATACCGCTTTGCGCGAGGATAACGGGCGCGTCAATCCCCTCGGCCTGTACGATCTCGATCGCCAAATCCGACCCGCCGGCGAAACCTATCGCGAGATTATCCGTGAGTGGCGGCACATCTTGCCCACTCAAAGCCACAGCCTATATTTGAATTGCTAGGCCGCCGCGCACAGGGCGTCTTCGCTTTAGCGCATTGGGGTCCGTTGTGCGCGTTTAACATGGCCGCCGCGCTAGTCGCCTTCGGCCTTGTACATATACTTGATCGAACGTTTATACAACAGCAGATTCGGCGCGCCCGTCCGGTTCAGCTTCAGGCACTCGCGGTCATACCATTCGATTACTCCTTCCAACTGCTCGCCATCGGTAAGCACAACTACCATGCGAGTCTTACTCTGCATCTGCTTGGAGTAATAGAACTGTTCGGCGTTCGTTTGGTCCGGTGGCGTGCTCTTCTTCGCGGCGGGAGGCCGTCGCGCCGGCTCTCTCGTCTCTAGCGCGGCGCTGTTGCGTACCGGTTTTCGAATTAGCGGCTCTACTCGCCTCTCCTCAATCATTTGTGGTGGTTTCCCGAAAGTGTGGGGTTGCTGGCGAATTAAACCAGCGCAATTGCATAATTAGGTGCTCTTCTTTTAAGCACGGTTACGTAAATTAATAATCATAGCGTCGAGCGCTGCTGTTTTTTGAATGTTCCTTCGTACCATTAGTACAAGCTCATCCATGAAACGTACTGCTCGCTCCATCCACGTGAAGTTAACCGCTTTCGCGAGCGCCGCGATGCGCTGCTCCACGTCCCGGTTCCGCGCCGGCCGGTTCCCATGCATGCCCGCCAGCATATCCTCCAGCACGCCGTAGCCGATCTTCAAATAAGCTTCCAGCTTTTCGCTTTTCCGCGCCCCAAAATTCTCCGAGTGCTGCACCCATTTCGCAAACGGGCTTAGCCCCGCTCCGCAATCGAACGCCGCGAGCATCAGCGCCCGCCGCTCTCGAAATTGTTCCAGGTCGAGCGTGGCCGCCAACCCCGGGCTGCCTTCCGCAATCGCAATCCGCGTCTCTGCGTCCGGCAGTTGCCGCGAGGCCGCGAACTGCTTCATTTCCTCATCCCGCAGCCGCGACATCTGCAGCACAATGGAGCGCGACCGAATCGTCGGCAGCAAGTCGTACAGATTCTCCGCCGTCGCGAAAATGATCAAATGCTCCGGCGGCTCTTCGAGGATTTTCAGTAGTGAATTCGCCGCCTGCTCGTTCGCGCGCTCCAGGTGATCGATCAGAAATACGCGATGCGATCCGCGCAGCGGCTTGAACTGCGCCCGTTCGCGCAGCAGTCTCATCTGCTGGATCGTGATCTGCCGTAGCGGCCCGTCGGGGGCGAACGTCACGAAATCCGGGTGCGTCGAGAACAACAGCGGATCGTCGCTCCTTTTGTCCGCCGGCCATTTTTCCCGCTGCTCCACGATGTCGAGATTGCGCGCGAGCCCCAGATCGTCCTGCTCGATCTTTTCCGCGTCCCCCACCAGTTCCGCCGCGAAGCGTCTCGCCAGCGTCGCCTTGCCGATGCCTTCAGGCCCGCTGAGCAGAATCGTCTGCGCCATCCGCTTGCTGTCCAGCATCTGCCGCAGGGCTGCGGCCGCGCCAGCGTTGCCATAAAAGTTCGGGAAGCTCAACTTCTATTCTCCGCCCCTGCTCCTCCGCAAAGCCGCGTCGCTTCCGCCCACACTCGTTCGGCCACTTCCTCGGGCGCGCCGCTTCCATCCACCATGCGAAATCGTTCCGGCGCCGCCGCCGCGATCTTCCGATACCCCGCGGCCACGCGCCTGTGGAACTCGAGCGGCTGCTGCTCCATGCGGTTCTCGCTCGCTCTCCTCAACCCGGTTTCAATATCCACGGCAATGCACAACGTCAGGTCCGGCAACAAACCGCCCAGCGCCAGCCGATGCGCCGCCATCACAGTTTCAAAACCAAGCCCGCGCGCTTCGCCCTGATACGCCAGCGTCGAATCCGTGAACCGGTCGCTCACCACAATCTCTCCACGTTCGAGCGCGGGAACCACTATCTCGGCCGCTGCCTGCGCGCGCGAGGCGAACATCAGCAGCAGCTCCGCCATGGGCGTCATCTCCCGATGCGCCGGATCGAGCAGAATGCGTCGAATCTGTCCGCCGATTCGCGTCGCGCCCGGCTCCTGGTTCTCGGCAACCGTGTACCCGGCGCCGCGCAGCCGCTCCACCAGCAAGCACATCTGCGTGGTCTTTCCGCTCCCCTCCGTGCCTTCGAACGTGATGAATAAGCCGCGCCGCCCCGTGCCGGCGCGCTCAGTCATAAACAAAGTGCAGTAGCGCCTTTAAGTCTTCCCAGGCCTCGCGCTTCGCCTGCTGGTTGTACTGCCGCAGTAAATACGACGGATGATACGTCACCATCACCGGAATATCGCGCCACTTATGCCATCGTCCACGCGATTTCGTGATGCCTTCCTTTGCATTCAGCAGCGCCTTCATCGCCGTCGCCCCCAGCGCGCAGACCGCCTTGGGCTTGATCGCCATCAACTGCCGAAACAAGAATTGCCCGCACACTTCCATTTCCTCAGGTAGCGGCGTCCGGTTCTCCGGCGGCCGGCACTTCACCACGTTGCAGATGTAAACATCCCCTCGCTTGATCGGAATGCCTTCCTTCGCTGCCGTGCCTTCTATCATCTGCGTCAGCAGTTGCCCCGCGCGCCCGACGAACGGCAATCCCTGTTCGTCTTCGTCCGCCCCCGGTCCTTCTCCGACAAACACCAGCCGCGACGCTTCATTGCCCGTTCCGAAGACGATCTTGTTTCGACCGCGATGCAGCCCGCACCGCGTGCAGTCGCCGATATCGGAAGAGATCTTCCCGAGCGTGTCGCCTTCCGGTTCGAGGGTGGGGAGCACGGCAAGCGTCACCGGTTTCGCCGCTTCCATCAACGGCGCCGCGGCTGGCGCCACAGGCGCTCCGGCGCGCTTGTATATCGATTCGAATCCCAGGTCCCGATAATACTCCAGGTAGCCCCGAATTTCCTCCGGCGTCATGGTTACGCGCGCGCGTCCGCGGCGTGCAAGGATAGCCGCAAGGTCGCGATTTGATCCAGAATTTTTTCGGCGATCTCGATCTTATCCGCCGGCCCGGCATGCGCAATTTCGCCCGACCGCGAAAGAATCTCCACTTCATTCCGGTCGGATTCGAACCCGATTCCGTCCTGATTCACGTAGTTTGCTACCAGCATGTCGCACTTCTTCGAGTTCATTTTGCGGCGCGCTTCTTCAATCAGGTTTTGCGTCTCGGCCGCAAACCCCACCAGCAGCCGGTCGCCTTTCGATTGCCCGATCTCGGCCAGAATGTCGGGCGTGGGGTCCAGTTCGATTGACAATCGCGTCGCCGTTTTCTTGAGCTTCTGCTTCGGCACCTCCGAGGCATAGTAATCGGCCACCGCCGCGCTCTTGATAATGATGGTGGCCTGTTTCAAATGCTCCATTACCGCTTTGCGCATCTCCTGCGCGGTGCGAACCTGGATGGTCTCTATATTGCGCGGCGCCGCCAGGTTCACGGGCCCGGAAACCAGCACCACCTTTGCTCCTCTGCGCGCTGCCGCTTCCGCGATGGCGTAGCCCATCTTTCCGCTGGAGCGATTGCTTACGTAGCGCACCGGATCGAGCGGCTCCTGCGTCGGCCCCGCCGTAATCAAGACCGTCTCGCCTTCGAGATCCTTCTTTTGAATGCCCAGCAGATCGATCTCCTGCGCGATCGCGACCGGATTCGCCAAGCGTCCGGGGCCGATTGAGCCGCAAGCCAGCCAGCCTTCTTCGGGCTCCACGATCCGGCACCCGCGCGCCCGCAGCTTGGCCACGTTCTCCTGTGTAGCCGGATGCTCCCACATCGCGTTGTTCATCGCCGGCGCCAGAACCACGTGTCCCGTGAACGCCAGATACAACGTCGAAAGGAAATCGTCGGCCAGCCCGTGCGCGAACTTCGCCAGCAGATCCGCGGTCGCCGGCGCCACCGCCAGCGCGTCGTGCTCCTGCGCCACGGCGATGTGCTCTACCGCGCTCGATAGCGTTTCTTCCGGGCTTGCTTCGGAGAACAGGCCTTCGATGACTTTGCGCCCCGTAAGCGCCGCGAACGTCAACGGCTGGATGAACTGCCGCGCCGCTTGCGTCATCACCACCTGCACCGCGTGGCCTTGCTGCTGCAGCGCGCGCACGAGTTCCGCCGACTTGTACGCCGCGATCCCGCCCCCTACGCCCAGAACGACCCGCATCGGCCCCGCCGCTTATTCGGCTTCTGCTACGGCTTGCTGCTCTTCGCGCCCGAAATCGTCGTACTGCACCAGGCCGCGCCGCACTTCTTCCATGGCCAGCATGGTCGGCTTCTTGTTCGTAGCCGGCAGCACGCTGCGCTGCCCGTTCTGCAACTGCCGCGCGCGTTTCGCCGCCACGATGATGAATCTATACGTGCTCGCATCCGCATCGTCGGGAATGCAGTACATCGCGTTTCTTGCCATACTTTCTCTCCTGTCCAATCTCTTATTCGAACAATGAAGGCGGCCGCTCTTCAAATGACTTGAGAATCGGCCGGATCTGATCTTCCATCCGGATGCGCCGCACGTGCTCGGCCCTGATAATCGAGGTCAGGGTGTTCACCGATTCTTCCACCTGGTGATTCACCAGCACGTAATCGTATTGATTGTAGTTCCGAATCTCTTCCGCCGCAGCCCGGAGACGGCGCTGGATGACTTGTTCGGAATCCTCCGATCTCGTTCGCAGCCGTTGTTCCAATATGTCGCGCGAAGGCGCCAAGATGAAGATGCTCACCGCGCCCGGGATGCTTTCCTTTAATTGTCGCGCACCCTGGACATCGATGTCGAGTATCAGGTCTTTCCCCTCGTTCTGCGCTTGCTCCAGTACTTCGCGGTGCGTTCCATAGTAGTTGCCGAACACCTCGGCGTGTTCCAGAAACTCGCCGCGCCGAACGCGCGCCTCGAACTCCGCTCGGGAAATGAAATTGTAATTTTCGCCGGGCTGCTCGGCGCCCCGCGGCTTGCGCGTGGTGTAGGAAACCGAGAAACGCACTCCCAGGCCGCTTGCCAGCAGCCGCGCCACCAGCGTCGACTTGCCCGAACCCGACGGCGCCGAAATGATGAAGACCGTGGTCATGCGTTGCCTCGAACTGCCGCTTTCGAGCGCCTCCTTTTGCGCAATAAAGCTATTCAAGATTTAAGGCCTGCTCTCGTATTCTTTCGATGTTAGCCTTCATCGCCAGCGCCAGATCGGTGATCTTCAATCCGGTGTCGCCCGCGCCCGATGTCTTCGAAAGAATCGTATTGGTCTCGCGATTCATCTCCTGCAGCAGAAAATCCAGCCGCTTTCCGGCTTCCCCGCCCGACTGCAGAATGCGCGCCGCCTCCCGGGCATGCACATCGAGCCGCGTCAGTTCCTCCTGCACGTCCGAGCGATCCGCCAACAAAGCCGCTTCTTCGGCGAGCCGCGCTTCGCTGATCGAAGCTTCGGCAAGCAACTCCTTCAAGCGCTCGCGCAGCCGTCTGTGAAACACAGGGACCGCCTGCGCGCGAATGGCCGAGATCTCCCGCGTTCGCTGCGCGATCGATTCCACTTCGCCTGCCAGCCCCGCCGCCAACTGCGCGCCTTCCCGCTCGCGATAGGCGTTCAACTGGCGCGCGCACTCGCTCAGCGTTTCCACCACCTCCGCTTCGAACGATTCGCCCAGCGGTTCGGCGCCGTTTGGCGAATCGAAAACGCCCGGCAGCGTCAGGATCACGTTCAGGTCCGGCTCGCTGCCGATCCCGAACTCTTCTCGCGCAGCCGCGAACAGCGCAAGGTAACGCGCCAGCAAATCGCGATTGAAGCGAGCGCTCTCGCCCGTCCCGTTGCGGGTGAGCGTTACTCGCACCTCCACGTGCCCTCGCGCCACATTCTGCTTCAGCACCGCGCGCATGGCGTTTTCAAAGCGCGCCAGCTCACCGCCGGCGTGGAAATGCAGATCGAGCCCCCGATGATTTACGGTCTTCAGGCTGATGGCCAGCTCGCCCACGCCGGTCTCTTTCCGGACCAGCGCGTATCCTGTCATGCTGCGAATCGGCGTCGCGGAAGTAGCGGGTTCTGCGCTCATTCCCTTCTGCGTTATCCTACCGCCGCGCCGGAATCGGCGTGCTGCATCTCATGCAGCCGCCGGTAAATGCCGCGCCGCGCCATCAGTTCCTCGTGCTTGCCCGTCTCGGCGATCTCGCCGCGATCCAACACTACAATCCGATCCGCTTGCCGGATGGTAGAGAGCCGATGCGCGATCACCAGCACCGTCCTGCGCTTCATCAACGCGGTGAGCGCCTGCTGCACCAGCCGCTCGGATTCCGTATCCAAATGCGAAGTCGCTTCGTCCAGAATCAGGATCGGCGCGTCCTTCAACAGCGCGCGCGCAATCGAGATGCGCTGCCGTTGGCCGCCGCTCAGCTTCAGGCCGCGCTCGCCGATCAGCGTCTGGTATCCCTCGGGCAGCCTTTCAATAAACTCGTCCGCGAGAGCGGTGCGCGCCGCCGCAAAAACGTCTTCTTCTCGAGCGTCCGGCCGCCCGTAGGCGATGTTGTCGAAGACTGTATCGTTAAACAGGAAGGTGTCCTGCGCCACAAGGCTGACATTCTCCCGCAAGCTGTCGAGGCGGATCGCGCGAACGTCGTGCCCGTCGATCCGGACCGCGCCGGCCGTGACATCGTAGAAACGCGGCACCAGGTTCACCAGCGTAGTCTTGCCCGCGCCGCTCGAACCCACCAGCGCCACAACTTCGCCCGCTTTCACTTCCAGATCGATCCCGTTCAGAACGCAGCGTTCCGGCGTCAACGGATAACAGAAGCCTACCTTTTCAAACCGAATGCCGGTTTCGACTTTGGCGAGCCTGATGGCGTCGGGCGCTTCCACCAGGTCTTGCGAGCGGTCCAGGTATTCGAACACCTTCATCGCCGCGCCCACGCCCTGTTGAAAGATGTTGTGGATATTGGTCAGGCGCTTGATGGGTTCATACAGCATCACCAGCGCCATGCCGAAAGCGGTGAACGTGCCGGCCGTCATGGCCGCGGTCTTGACCTCCTCGCGCCCGAGCCACAACAGCAGAATAATGGTGAGCGCTCCGAAAATTTCGATGATGGGCGAAGCCAGCGCCTGGTGCGCCACGTACCGCAAGTTGCCCGCGCGCAGGCGTTGCGAGGCTACGCGAAAGCGCTTCGATTCGTAGTCTTCCGCGCCGAAGCTCTTCACGACCTCATGCCCGGTGAGAGTTTCCTGCAAAATTTGCGTCAGCCCCGCCGCCATGTCCTGCGCGTGCCGCGTGGTTCTGCGAATGCGGCGGCCCAGGCGCATGGTCAGCACCGCCACCACCGGAAACACCAGCAGGCTGATGAGCGACAGCTTCCAGTTGATGCTGATCATCGCAAGCAGCAGGAACAGCGCCGTGAACATCTGCCGCAGCCAATCGGCCAACATCGTGGATACCGAGACCTGGATGCGGTCGATGTCGTTCATGATGGACGACATGATGCGGCCGGTGTTCTGGTCTTCGAAGAACGAAGCGTCCTGGCGCAGCACGCGGTCGAAGACCTCCTGCCGCAGATCCATGATCGCGGTGGTGCCGACCCAATTAATAAGGTAGTTGCCGAGGTAATCGCATACGCCTTTGGCGATGAAGCAAGCCAGAATCCCCAGCGCCACCATGGTCCAGATGTTGTGCACGAACGGTGGAAACACGTCGTTCAGATAGAGCTGCGTGTGGGTCAGCGGAACCGAAAACAGCAGCGCCGGCGTATCGGGCGTGTTGGGATTCAGAACTCTCTCGAAGATGAGCGGAATCAGCCGGACCAGCAAGCCTTGCGACAGCCCGACGATGGCCATGAATACAACGCTCGCAAGCAGCGCCAGCCAATACGGCCGCGCGTAGCGCAGCAGGCGATAGAGATCCTTCACGGCCGAGAAGCCTTCAAGCGTGCGCCTCTTCGAACATGCGCAGGCGTTCGAGCGCGGCAATGACGCGCGACACGCTGACTGTGTTGAGGCCCTCGGGCGCAACCACGATTTCCGATTCGGTCTGCCACGGTCCCCAGATGGCGGGGTTCGAGGCGCCGAACAGCACCACGCTCGGAACGCCGAACGCGGCCGCGACATGCGCCGGCCCGCTGTCGTTTGCGATCAAAACGGAAGCTCTCGAAAGCAGCGCCTTCATCTGAGCGACAGAGCCTTGAAAAACCTGGTGGGCGCCGAATGGCGATGGATCGTCCGCGGGGCCGGCGAGAAAGATGGGGCGGATGTTCCACAGTTGCAGGTAGCGGGCTACTTCGCAAAAGCGCTCGGCCGGCCATCGCTTTTCAGGCGCGGAGGCGAACGGATGCAGGACGGCGTAACGGCCGCCGGAAGATTCCACGGGCGATTCGCCCGCCGCCAGTTGCGCGCGAGGAATTTTGGAAATGGGGACGCCCAGCGCGAAGAACGCGGACGCCAGATGCTCCGCCGTGTGAACCGTCCGATTGACGCTCAAGATGCGCTGCGCCCGAGGGATTTTGATGTTGTAGGCGAAAGTAAAGCTGTGATGCGCGAACCCGGCTCGCCATCTCGCGCCGGAAAACGCCGTCATCCATTGGCTGCGCGTGCCGCCGTGCAGGTTAACGCAGAGCGAAGGTTTCCAAGCGCGAAGCGCCTGCCAAGTGGGCGGCAGAATGCGGTCCACCGCGGAGCTGCCTTCGAGCACCGGCGCAAATCGCGGCTCAACCGCTACGCCGATTTCCAGATCCGCCCGCGCGCCTTTGAGGAGCGCCAGCCCGGGAGTTGCGAGGACGCAATCGCCCAGCGAGCGAAGCCGTATGACTCCCACCCGCGAACGCTGCGGCAACTGCTCCAGAATCGTCATGAAACGCTACTGCTCGATGGTGGCCTGATCGACCAACATCACTGGAATGTCATCGCGAATCGGATAGACTCTGTGGCAGGAGACGCATTTTAGAGCGCTGCCGTCTTGTTTGAGTTCCACCTTGGCTTTGCACACAGGGCAAACCAGTATTTCCAGCAGGTCCTTGCTGATCGCCATGGAAACTTACAGTTTAGCAATTCAGACGCCGATCCGATCCGGCGCGGCAGCCACGCCGACCAGGCGAATCCACTCCTCGGCGGTGCGGCGCAGCGACTTCCGATCGCAGTTCTCGGCCAGGATGCCGGAGATGAGCGCGACGGAATCGGCGCCGCCGGCGAGCACCTCGCGCGCATTCAGCATGGTGATGCCGCCGATGGCGACCAGCGGCTTAGCGGTGAGCGTGCGCAACTCGCGCAAACGGTCGAGGCCAACCACGGGATCGGGCCGGTCTTTGGAGGTGGTCGGGAAGATCGGACCGATCGATAGATACTCGACCGGCTCTTCGTTCGCGCGCGCCAACTGCTGCTTGTTGTGCGTGGAAAAGCCCATTACTTCATCGCTTACGACGCGCCGCGCGGCCACCGGCGGCAGATCGTCCTGCCCGATGTGCAAGGCCGCGCCCAGCAGTCGCGCGAAATCGGCGCGGTCATTGAGCACGAACAGCACGCCGGCTTCGTGGCACAGCTTTGCAATCTGACGGGCGGTGTCGAAATCGCTCTGCCTCCAGTCGTCTTTGTGGCGGTATTGCAGGATGCGCGCGCCGGCGGCCAGCAGCGCTTCAGCCGCAAGCACCGGAGCGCAGCCGCGCCTCCGCAGCAGCGCGGTGTCGAGAATCGGATAGAAGCGCGGAACTTTAAAGGCGATCGGCATGAACGAATGCGTCGCTACTGCCCCTGCTGCAGATACTCTTCAAAAAACTCCGCGGCTCGCCCGAATGCGTTGCGATAACTCTCATCGCGGACATAGGCGTGGCTCTCTTCCGGATAGAACGCTTCCTCGAAGGGCTTGCCTTCGTGAATCAACTTCTCGGAAAGCTGCACGGCGTCCTGAAACAGCACGTTATCGTCGGCAATGCCGTGCACGATCAACAGGCGATTCTGCAATTGCCCGGAGAAGTGGATGGGCGAGCTGCGTTCGTATGCCTCCGGATTTTCGGCCGGCGTGGTGAGCCGCTCTCCGGTGTATTCGGCGTTGTAGTTGCGCCAATCGTAAACGCCGGAGAACGCGACGCCTGCGCGGAATGCGGAGGGCGCGCGAAACATGGCCATCGCGGTCATGAAGCCGCCGTAACTCCAACCCCAGATGCCGATGCGCGAGGGATCAATGTTCTTGAGCGATTTCAGGTACTCGACTCCGCCGAGAACGTCTTCCAGGTCCGGACCGCCCATGCTGAGATACACGCCGCTGCGCCAGTCGCGCCCGTAGTTGGTGCTGCCGCGATAGTCCATTTCGAGGATTACGTAGCCTTTATGCGCCAGGTAGTTATTGAAGGCGAAGCGTATTTCCTGGTAACTGCCCCACTGCTCCAGAACGCTGGTGGCATAACCGGAGCCGTGGATATAAACGACGGCGGGCCGAGGCTTCTGGTTGGGATCGTCCGGATTGTAGCCGGGCGGCAGCAGCATGCGCGCGGCCACAGGCTTGCGATCCTTCAAAGAAGGATAGGTGATGAATCGCGTTTCGGCCCAATCGGTTTTATAGAACTCGGGCAGCGGAGAAGTAGTGACGCGCTCTCCATCGACGTAGAGGTCGAAGGGATTTTTCATGTCGGCCTGCATGGCAGCCTGCGCTTTGCCGTCTTCCGAGACCCAGGCTACGGTCAGGCCCTCGCGCTTCGAGAGCTGTTCAGGCGCGGACGAGCCATCGGCTTTGACCTTATAGAACTGCCGTTCGGCGGTTCCGGCGGCGGTGGAGGAATAATAGATGGAATCGCCGATCCATTGCGGGCTACTCGAAAACGGATCGCGATGGATTTCCCAGGAACCTTTGGTGATCTGCCGCAGATCGCTTCCATCGACGGCGACAGTATAGAGTTGTGAAAAGCCGCTCTTATCGCTGGTGAGCCAGATGCGTTTCGAAGTCGGCTCCCAACCTGTATCGGAGACTTCGACCCAGCGGTCGTCCGTCTGGTGAAAGACCACTTTGGATTTTCCCGTGTTTACGTCGGCGACGCGGACATCTTCGCTCTTGTAGTTCGGCGCCTGCAGCGCCAGCAACAGATAGCGGGAATCTTCGGACCACTGCAGGGCGCGCCTGTCGAATCCCTTGCCGAAATCGATTTGCCGCGGCGGATTGTCTCCGGTGCTTTCGACCACGTAGCATTGCACGGAGGACGGCGCGTCGCCAGCAACTGAGCGCGGGAAGGGCGAAGCGGTCACGAACTCGCCCGAATAAATGGGGAGAGGCATGGCGCGCTCCGGCTGCGGCTGAACCGTGTAGGCCAGATACTTTCCGTCCGGAGACCAGACAAAGCCGTTCAGCGAGGCGGGCGCATGTATGTCGGTACGCTGTTCGAGCATGCCGCCGCCCGACATCGCGAAAAACTGGTCGGCTCGCACGAATGCCGCCTTGAACCCTAAAGTCATTACATAGATCTGTCCGCTCTGGGTAAAGGCGACCTTGGTTCCATCGGGCGAAAATTGGGGGTCCACTTCGGCGGCCTTGGTCTTGGTCAGGCGATGAAGCTCTCCGCCGCCGGTCGAAACCAGATACAGATCGCGGCGATAAGAGAACACGGCGTTGGCGCCATCTTGGGAGAGATGGAAAGCCGTCAGGCCGGTCTGGGGAGGCAGATATTCTTTACGGCGCGGATCGTGTTCGGCTTCGGTATCGTTGATGGGATCTTTCAGGCCTTTGAGGTCTGTCAAGCGCGCCAGTTTCTTGGTGTCCGCGTTGTATACATAGAGGTCGCGGAACGCTTCGCCATGGGCGTTCCACAGAAACCCGAGCACATGCGCGTGTTTGGCCCATTCGATGTGAGTGGGCCATGTGCCCCAGAGATAAGGCCGGCTCAAGAGACGGTCGAGCGACCAGCCGGAATTGGAGACGGGCGGCGCGGCCGGAAGCAGCAGGGCGCTTAAGAGCAGCGCTGCGAAAGTTTTCATGTAACGGCGGAGACCTCCGAAAGAATGTGGGCGGGAAATGGAATCTGTCGAGTGATCCGGATGCCGAAAGCCTCGAGGCCGGCGACCTTGCGCGGGTGATTGGTCAGCAAATGAATACTGGTGAGGCCGAGATCGCAAAGGATCTGCGCGCCGATGCCGGCTTCGTGCTGAACGGGCTGCTGCTTGTCCGTTTCGATAAAGCCGCCCTGCGCGCGGCCATGGCCGAAAAAGCCGCTCTGGGCGCGGCCATGTCCGACGATTTCGCGCGCGCCGTCGCGCGAGGCGATGTTCAGGCCGGGGCCGTTTTGATGGAGGTAGAGAAACACGCCGCACTCGGCTTGCGAGATGGCTTGCAAAGCGGCCGTAATTAGATCGCGGCAGTTGCAATCGAGCGAATGGAAGACATCGCCGTAGGCGCAGTGAGAGTGCACGCGCACGAGCACGTTCTTCTTGCCTTTCACGTCCCCGTGGATGAGCGCGAGATGCGCTTCGTTATCGATGCGGTTCACGTAACGGAGAACTTCGAATTCGCCGTAAGCCGTGCGGAGGCGGCCGGAGGCTTCGCGCTCGACGAATTTCTCCGTCTGGAGGCGGTAGCGGATCAGATCGGCCACCGAGATCATCTTGAAACCGTATTGACGGCAGAAGCCGGTCAGCTCCGGAGCGCGCGCCATCGTGCCGTCTTCGTTCATAATTTCGCAGATAACGCCGCCCGGCTCAAAGCCGGCGAGACGCGCGAGATCGACAGCCGCTTCCGTCTGGCCGGTACGCACGAGGACTCCGCCGGGGCGGGCCCGCAGCGGAAAGACATGGCCGGGTCGCGCCAGGTCGTGAGGCCGGGAACGCGGGTCGATGGCGACGCGGATGGTGCGCGCGCGGTCGTAGACGGATATGCCGGTGGTGACGCCTTCGGCGGCATCGATCGCTTCGCAGAACGCGGTGCCGAAGCGGGCGGTGTTCACCGAAGACATGGGCTGCAGGTCGAGACGCTTGCAAATCTCGGCGTCCAAGGCGAGGCAGATGAGGCCACGGCCGCGCGTGGCCATGAAGTTGATCGCCTGCGGAGTGATGCGCTCGGCGGCGATGGTCAGGTCGCCTTCGTTTTCCCGGTCCTCGTCATCGACAACCACGAGGATTTTGCCTTGACGGAAATCTTCGATTGCTTCAGGGATGGAAGCGAATTCCATTCAGGTGGCGGGCCTTTCCTGCGCCCCCTCAGGCGGTGGCGGCGACGCCTGCTTTAGCGTACCAGGGCTTGGCTGGTTTTATGGCTTCGTTGACGGCGTTGATATTCTTGACGCCCTGCACGGAGAGCCAATCTTCCAAGGCTTTGGCGCCATCCTTTGCGTAGATCGGAACGCCGTCTTTCCAGGTGGCGCGCCCGCAGAGGACACCCGAATAGTCGGTGCCCGCTTCGGCGGCCATGTTGAGGGACTCGACGAACTGCGCGTTGTCGACGCCGGCGCTGAGATAGATGAACGGCTTCCGCGCGACGTCGGCGGCCTTGCGGAAAAACTCGAGAGCCTGTTCGCGGCTGTAGGCGGCTTGACCCTTGTAGACGCTGCTTCCCAGAACGAATTCGGCGTTGATGGGCACTTCGACTTTCAACACGTCAATGCGGTATTGAGGCTTGCCGAATTCTTCCATGGACTTGATGACGACGTCGGGCTTGTTCTTGGCGAACTCCAATCCCTTTTCATCGCCGCCCGCCGGATCGTAGCCGACGAATTCGCAGAAGAAGGGGATCTCGACGGCTTCGCACTCGGCGCCGACGCGCTCGATGAAGGCGTGCTTGATGTCGTTGATCTCTTCTTTTTCAAACGGCGAGTAATAGAGCAGGATCTTGACGGCGTCCGCGCCATGGTCCTTGATGCGCTGGGCGGAGAGGTGAGGGAGCAGATCGGGAAGACGTCCGGGCTTGGTGTTGTCGTAGCCGCTTTCTTCGTAAGCGAGCAGCAGGCCGGCGTTCTTGGCGCGCGCCTTGGCGGCGGGAAGTCCGAACTCGGGATCGAGAAGAATGGCGCTGGCGTGAGGAGTCAGGACTCGCGCGACGATCTCCTTGAATTCGCTCATCATGTCGTCGGAGACCTGGTTTTCGGGCGCGTTTTTCGCCTTGGCGATGGATTTGCGGAGGCTGCCGCGCTGGTCCATCGCGGCGGCGGCTATGACGCCTTGCTTGTTCGAGAGCGCGTTCAAATGCTTGATTTTGCCTTCGGAAAGCTGCATGAGAGGTGACTCCAGAAGCGGGCTGCTTCAGCGCTCAGTATAACCTGCGCACGCTATTCTTAGACGCGGCGGCGGCGCCTCAACGCAGCGACGGCAGGCCGACTTTCTTCAGCAACTCGTTGTAATCGGGATCGTTTCGCAGGCTATGCAGTTTGAAGTCGATGCGGAGCGCGAGCAGCGCGCTTTCGCGCTGGTCGAAAGCACGATGCAAGTACTCGAAGGCCGCTTGCTTTTCATCCAGCAGCGCGCAGGTTTGGGCCAACGAGTACGCCTGAACGGCGCCTTCGGCGTACAACCTCCTCTGAGCTTGCAGGATGCTCCTGAACATAGCTGGCGGATTGCCGCTTCGGAGTCCCTTTTGGGCCGCCTGGGCGACGGCGAGCGCGCCCGTATCGCGCGACAACTGGGCGGCCTTCAGCGCCTCTGAAGCATAGGTCGCGTAATCCTTATCCGCAAGAGCAATGTCCCTCAAATAACTATGAGTGGAGAGGAATTCCGGGTCAGTAGCCTCAAGCTGTTTGAGCAGCGCGACTGCTTGCTCTTTTCGATCCGCATAGAAAAGGATCAAGCCTTTGTCGGCCAGGATGGAAGTAGATGAGGGGTCCAGTTCCTGGGCGCGCTCGATTTCGTCCAGAGATTCGGAAATTCGCCCAAGGGCGAGCAAGTATGTGGCGTACCAGTGGTGCGCGTTTACGTAATTCGGGTTGAGAACCAGCGCGCGCCGGAACTCGCGGTCCGCTGTGGCCACATCCCACAATCCCCAGAAAGAGGCAAAAGCCAGGGCGTTGTGCGCCGCGGGAGAGGAATCGTCCAGAGCGACGGCTTTCTTCGCCGCCGCGCTTGCGCGGGCGAATGCTTCGCGCGAAGGCATGGAAGTAAATTCGGAGAGGAGGTTGTAACAATCGGCCAGCCCGACATACGCTTGCGCGTAGACCGGATCTCGCACAATCGCCTGATTAAAGTAATCGATTGCCTGGTTCAGCCCCTCGGGAGTGCGTTTGTTCCAGTAATATCTGCCTTTCAGATACAAGTCGCGCGCTTCCGGATTTGCAGGGCGCGCGAGCCGGGCGGGATCCGTGGCCGTGTGCACCGAGATATAGGCGAGAGCAAGAACGACCGCGCATGCCGCAATTCCCCCCATCACAATCGCCCGTATCGAGCGAGCCTTGGAAGGCGCGGACTGTTCGGGGCTCGCATCGGTTTGCTCGTCTGCCGAGGACTCAACCGGCGGCGGTACTCGCCGCTCGAAATGCGCCGCGTATCCACCTTTAGGCAAAGTGATCACGATTTCGTCAGTCAGCCCCGCTGAGCCGTAGTAGTCCGCTAGCTTGAAACGAAGTTGACGTGCTTCGACGCGCACTACTGGATCCGCGCGTGGATCGTAGTCGCGGTCGCGATCGAATACTTCGATGCCGATCTGGCGCTCTCTCAGGGTGGTTTGGCGTTCGATGGAGTGTTCCACGACATAGCGCAGAAAGCGGCTCAATCGGCTGGAGTTCTTGAAAGCATCGCTAGAAAGGATGGCTTCCAATTGACGCACGACCAGTTCGGAAGGGATGTCGGCGGCAGCCGAATTGTGGGATGTGGTTGCGCTCACGAATTCGAGTAAGAAAGCCGGCAGGGGCCGCGAGTCTGTGTCGGTTTGTACCTGCAAGTATACCGTCAGTCGGCAGACATGGGCGAAGTACTGTTGGGCCCATTTCGGCCATAATCGGTGGGTTAACTACCTCAACTCTGGCCTGTAACCTACTTTCGCGGAAGCACTTTGCCGAGGCATGCTGCGAAACGGCGAGAACAATACATGTCATCCACACCTTTCGCGGCAGCGGCTCCGAAATATACGTTGTTCGATTCGAATGCGGTGGCGCTTGCCACGTTGTTCGGCACACCGGCGGCGGGTGGGTCCTTAATGGCCCTCAACTATCGCCGGCTCGGCCAGGGCTCTAAGGGGGCGATGACGCTGATCGTTACGATCGTGGTCGCGGCGCTAGCCATACTGATCACCTGGAATCTTCCGAGAGGCGTCACGACAACGCTCGGGCTTGGGCTTCTGCTCGGGACTCGCTGGTCGGCTCGCTCGTTACAGGGCCAGGCGGTGAAGGATCATACGGACCGCGGAGGACGGCTGGGTTCGAAGGGCGGCGCGTTTGTATTCGGACTGGCGATCTTCGGCGCGATTTTCATTTGTGCTTTGATCGGTTTTCGACTGGCGCGCGATCCTTCGATCACGATCGGCGCTAACGACGAGATTTCCTACTCGGGCACGGCTACCAAATCCGATGCGCGAGCGCTCGGCAACAGCCTTAAGCAGATCGGCTACCTGAAAGACCGAGGCGTAAGCGTCTCGCTGGCGAAGGGAACCGAAGGAGCGATTGTGTCTTTCGTCGTCAAACGAGACGCCTGGAAGGATCCGAACGTCGTTTCGCAATTCGAAGAAATCGGGCGCGAGGTCGCTCCGGCGGTGGGAGGGTTTCCCATACGCGTTCGGTTGCTGAATACCGACCGCGAAGTCCAGGAGGAATCCGGCGTCGGCAAGGCGCCGTTCGGCAAAGACGACGTCTACTATGCCGGCGCGGCGCGGGAAAAAGATGCCCGAGCACTCGGCAAGGCATTGACTTCCGCAGGCTTTTTCGAGAACCGCGGCGCCGATGTTTTTCTGGCAAGACACCGCGACGGCGTGGCGCTCTCCTTCGTAGTCGGACAAGCCGTTTGGGACAACCCCGCGCTGGTCAGTCAATTCGAGAAGATCGTCCGGCAAGCGGCGCCCTCCGTGGGTGGGCTTCCGGTCAAGCTTCGCCTGGTGAACACCTCGCTTGAAGCGAAAAAAGTCGAGGAGATTACTCAATGAGCAAGCCAAAGGTTTTGGCGAAGCTGCTGGGGGTTGCGGCCGCCCTGCTCGGAGTGTTCAGCATCGGTGGTTGCTTCGTCCCGACGGTGTACGCGAAGGGGAGCAGCGGAACAAGGACGGTCGAAATCAACGACTCCGCGTTGAACATGAACGCTTTCACGCTCAAGATCCCCGCCGATTGGAAGTTCGTCGGCATGATTCTGCGGCCGCATGGCTGCTACGCTCCGATGGTTCCCGCCGATGGCATGAGCTATTCGGCGGTGGCGCCCGATGGCGTGAATGCAGTTATGCAGTTGCCGGGCGCCCACTGGGCGTGGTCAAGCGACGGCACAAGCCCGGAGGGCCGCCAATGCGCGCCTATCGCGATCGACTCCGCCACCGCTTTCCTTCTGAACATCGCAGTGCCGCACATCCATCCCACGGCGCGAATTATTGGCATCCAACCCCTCTCGGCTCAGGACCAGCAGGGCCTGGAGGAGGCGCGCCGCCGCCAAGCATCAATGGACATGAATAACGGGCAGTTGCATATGCGTAACCTGGCCGATCTTGGGAAGGTTCGGATAGAGTACGTGCTCGACGGGAAATTCGTGCAGGAACAGCTCAGCACGTTCGTCACATGCATGGTCAACGATCAGCCCGCTTTTCCGGCGCTTCACCGGCCAGCCCGCTCCGTTGCTACCTGCCAGGCGCACGGCATTTGGATCAGGCGCGCTCCCAAAGGCGGGCTCGATCGACTCCTGGAGCAGCTCGCCGCCCTTCAGCCAGGTCCTCCGCAGATCAATCGCCAATGGGACCAGGAGGTCTCACAGCGGATGAAAGCCGCATTCGCGCAGTATCAAGCGGCGCAGGACCGGCAATTCCAATCCATTCAGCAACACTACAGGCAAGTGACCGCGAACATGATCGCCAACGGGCAGCGTTTCAACGACAATTTAGTGCAAACGGCGCAACACGCGATGGCGGCAGATCGCGCTCAGCAGGCCGCAATCGACCACGCCGCCCACCTGCAAGTTTTGGATTCTCTAAATCGTCAGGATTTCGTCGATCCTCAAACGGGGAAAAAGATCGAGACATCCAATCAATACATGCACAATTGGATTTCGACCGACAAGAGCGAGGTGGTGCTTAGCAACGATTCGACATTCGACCCGAACGGAGTGGTAGATCCAATTCGCGAAGGTTGGACCGAACTGATTCCTGTCTCCTAGAACGAGAGGCGCAATCAGAACCAGCCGCCGGATGGCTCGAAGCCATTGAGGCGCAGATACGTGACGAGATTGCCGTAATGCAAGGCGTCATGACTGGGGAGCTGCGTCAAGATGAACATCTTGTTCGTCTTGCGGCCCCAGAAGTCCGCCGGGTCATTGAGGCGCGCATCGTTGAACCCGGCGTATGCGTCATCGCAGTAGGAGAACGCCGCTTTGAGGTAGGCCATGATCTCGGCTTTCGAAACCTTGCCCGTAGCAGGAGCGGGGGGCGCATCACCCTTGACGTTAGAACACAAATAGTACGATATGTCCCCTATATGAATCAGGATCTCGGCAAACGAGCGAACGTCCTTAGTCGGCCGATAGCTGAACTTGGATTCCGGCATCGCATCCGCCGACTTGACGATCTTGTCCTGCATGTTGGCGCGAAAAATAGATAAGGTCTTTGTCAGCGGATTCGGCGGAGTGGGCGCACTGGGGAAGTCCGGGGAGATTTGGGCATTGGCCAAACAGGCAAAGAGCGAAACAGACGCGACTCCAATAGGAAACACCACGCGCCGGATGGATTGAAACATTTTAGAATCCTCCCAATCTGTTGCAGGTCTTGCGAATCGCCAACCGCCGATCCTGGCAAGGGTTGGCAATCGGCGCATTCCTTAGGGCAGGTATTCTTCCGATTTTCGCTACGTTCAAGTCGCTGTGCCGACTCACCTTTAGCGCTTTGTCGGGCGTGAGACTGTTCACCAGGTGTCCACTCGCAAGAAGAATCATCGCGAAATCGAACACTTATCGGTGGTTCGAATCCAAAGATTCGGCGGCGAGAGGACAGCTAGTTGGGTTTGATGTGCACCAGCAGATGTTCGTCCATGATCGTCGTATAAGGGAATTCGTCCCGCATATGTTCCTCGAGCGTTTGCATCAGGCGGAAACCAGCGGAGTTCTCCAGTCCGCTTTCCCGCTTGCTGGGATCGAGGCCCAGATGAGCGCATACGCGAACAAACAATTCATTCAATGCACGCTCGGTTTGTTGGCCCTGACCCCGAACGCCCGAGAGCAAAGACGGGAGTTGAGTCGCGATCTCATCGCAGAACTTTTCGAATTGATCCCGGGTAATCGTGGACATTGCGGACTAGACCTGGTGCTGTTCTTCCCTGGGAAGCAGCAAGCGGTTGTACTCCTCGCGCAAGACGCGGTAACACTCGCACGCAGCGCTTGTTAGTCCATGCCTGTCTTTGATGCGAATGAGGCCGCGAGAGTATTCAATGTAGCCTGCCTTCTGAAACTTCGATGCGATCTCTGACACGGTGGCGCGCCGCACGCCGAGCATTTGACAGAGAAACTCCTGGGTGAGAGGGAACTCGTCCGAGTCGACGCGATCGCGGCTCATCAACAACCATCGCGCGCAGCGCTGTTCCACCGAGTGACGGCTGTTGCAGGCTCCGCCTTGCGCGAGTTGGACCATGAGCGTCTGCAAATAGCGTTGAAGCGTGGCAAAAAATGCGCCGTTTCCGTTCAACGCCGAGCGGAAATCTTCGGCGCCAAGCACCAGGCAATCGCCGGGTATTTGACAATACGCACGGTGCGGCATTGTATCGGTCCCGAGCAGCAGCGCAATGCCCAACATCCCTTCATGGCCCATGGTGGCAACCTCAACATAGTTTTCTCCGTCCGTCCGGGTCAGCATGGAAAGAACGCAGCTTACGGGGAAGTAGGCGCGCTCAATGGGCCGTTGCTCAACGAGGAGAAGTTGTTTTATTACGAGGTACTCTCGCTCGCATTTCGCCAGAACGTCATTTCTGTCCTGCGATGGGAGCGCATCAAGCAAGCGGTTTCCGGTTGGATTGGAGTCAGTAGGCATAGGCCGGAGCGTCGCAATCGTGAGACGTGCGCTCGCGTCAGGCGACACACTGGACGATATACTTGGGTATATGTACGGTACCGTGCATACACGTGGAAAGATAGCGTGATTGGCATTGTTGCCTCGGCTGGCGGCGTGAAGACGCTTTCGTGCTTTTTAGCTCAAATCCCCGCGGCATTCCCAGCGCCTATTCTGATCGCGCAGCACCTGGCTCGAAATCGGAAGAGCCATCTAATCGAAGTGCTACAGCGGTCCAGCCGGCTGCCGGTCGTCTGGGCCGAGAATGGGATGCCGATCAGCGGCGCCACCGTGTATTTAGCGCCGGCGGATCATTACGTCTCCGTTGAAGGTAGAACGCTCCTGGTGCGCTCTGCGCCTCCGGGCGAGCGCTCTAAGAATGTGGGCAACGTTCTGTTGCGAAGCTTAGCCGCGGCTTATGGCCGAAAGGCGCTCGCGGTCGTGCTGACGGGGTGCCTTTCCGATGGCGCGGCCGGCGCCCGAGTAATCTCGGAACGCGGAGGAAGAGTATTTGTCCAGTCCCCTGAAAGCTGCGATTACTCGGATATGCCGATTGCTTCTCTGAAGACGGGCACGGTAGATTTCGCTTTGCCCATCGGGGTCTTGGCGGCGGCTGTTACGGCATTCACGATGGCGCCGGGCGCGAGGGCGCTTTTCACTGTCGGGAACGAATATCGCGTTGCCATGGCAAGAGAACAGATGCGCCTTTCAGGTTATGACGACTCTGCTCCTCGTCTCTCGCAGGGGAAGGCGTTCGGGATATGAACGGCTCAGGCGCCTGGCGACTCGCCGCCGCGGCTCCTGCAATGGCGGCTTGCGCTAGCCCGCGGGAGGCCGCCCGAACCAAGTGGTCAGCACGTCGGCGAGCGCCCGTTGGGCCGGATCTCCCACCCAGGCCACATATCCGTCGGGCCGAATCAAGACTGCGATCGGAGCACTGACGGCGCCGAGCGCCGGAAGCTCCCAAGGACCGTCGTACTTTGCATCGATCAACTGGACCCGACTTGCCCACGGCGTTGTCTCAATGCTGCGTGGCTCACCGAAGTTGAGGAGCACCGGCCGTGCCTTGTGCAGCAGGGCGTAGAACCGAAGCGGGCCATGGGAGGTGACCAGGTCGAGATCGGGCATTCGACGCCCAACAAGCGGGTGTCCGTTACCAAAGTCATAACGAACATCGAGACCAGACATCATCGCGACGTATTGCTTTCGAGCCTCGTCTCGCTGCAGCAGCTCGCCGACCATCTCGCGCAAGGCCTCGACACGATCGTCACCGCGATAGATAGCGGTGAGGGCCATGGTGTTGCGCAGGACGCGGGCGCCGATGGGATGCCTCTCGGCGTGGTAGGTATCCAGGAGGCTCTCCGGCGATGTTCCATGAACCACCTGCGCGAGCTTCCATCCCAAATTCACCGCATCCTGAAGGCCGATGTTCAGGCCCTGGCCGCCAACCGGGGAATGCACGTGCGCAGCGTCGCCGGCCAGGAGCACGCGTCTGTCCCGATAGGATGCTGCCTGCCGGGTCATATCGGTGAACCTTGAAATATAGGTGGCGCCGCGAAGACCATAATCCGTGCCGTAGACAGCGGCGAGCGCCTCGCGGACGTCGCTGACGGCCGGCTGGTCGCTTTGCGCGACGCGCTGTTCGTTCAAGACGACGCGAGCGTGATTGACGCCGGCGAGTTTGGCAATAGCATTGATGCCCTTTTCACCAGGGCGGATACCCCACTCGGGCTCTTCGGCCGTTTGAATCTCCGCAATCAAGTAACTGGTTGAGGCCTCCCATCCCGGGAACTCGATACCCGCTTTCTTGCGGATCAGACTGCGGCCGCCATCGCACCCGACGAGATACCTCGCTCGCAACGATTCGCCGCCGGACAGCTCGACTTGGACCGAGGCGTGGTCCTGCGCAAAGCCGATCACCTCACGCCCGCGATAAATCGGCGCCCCCAGTTCGCCGACCCATCCAGCCAAGATGCGCTCGGTATGGGTTTGCCAGAGCGCGAGAAAGTAGTTGTGGCGAGTCGGGAGGTCACCGATGTCGAGAGCGCCAGCCGCGAAGGGCGTGCTCCGAGTTACCTGACCTTGCGAAAGGAAGCGATCGGCGATGCCCCGCTGATCGAGCACTTCGATGGTTCGCATGTGCAGTCCGCCGGCACGCAAGCCGGCGAGATCCTGGGTTTCGCGCCGCTCGACGATGGCGACGTCTACGTGTGCTAGCGCCAATTCGGCCGCCAGCATCAAGCCGGTCGGGCCTCCTCCGGCGACTACAACCTCATGCTCGATCATGTCCGCACTCCGCCGGCATTGCGCTTGTAGCATTACTCAGCATGGCCGCTGCATGCGATAGCCGGGATGTACGCCAGGGGTGAGATCCTGCGCATTTGCGATCTTCTGCAGGAGCACAGCCAATTGCCGCCGCTCTTCTTTGTCAAGAGATCGCAACAGGTCTTCCTGGTGTTCGCGAGCCACTCTCCCTATGTCCTCCAGAGTCGCAGCGCCTTGCGGCGATAAAAATAAAGAGTATTGACGCCGATCGTCGGCATTCGGGCGCCGTTCAACGAGGCCACGTTGTTCCAGGCCATCGATGAGAGCGACTACGCGGCTCGGGTGCGCGCCGAGCCTGCCGGCGAGTTCCTGCTGACTGAGGCCGGGCGAGCCGCGTAGGATGCGCAGGATTCCGGCGTCCGGCGGCGCCAGCTTCAGCGGCGCGAGTCGTTCAGCGAAGCGGCGGGCTGCATGAGCGCCGATCTGCGCCAGTAGAAATGCAGGACCAGGACCGCTCCGGTATTTAGATGAGTTCATGTTGTACCAACAGCTTATTGCATTGCTAAATAGTTTATGTCATAAATGATTGTATGGAACAAGCAAATAGGGCGGGCGACGGGAGCCATGGGAACCTTGCGCGCGACTTTGGGAAAGACCTGATCTACGCGCTGCGAACGCTGCGAAAAGCTCCGGTCTTTGCCGTTTTTGTGGTTCTGACGCTCGGATTGGCGATTGGCGCGAATACGACGGTTTTCACGGTCATCAACACGTTGCTCTTGAATCCGCTTCCGGTTCCGAAGTCCTCAGAGCTCGTAAGCGTGAACGCCGCAAAGCTGGGGACGGGCGCGAAGGCAGGAGCGCCGCTGCAGCTTTCCTACGCAGATTTCAAAGACATCGAATCGGGCGAGACGGTTTTCAGCTCCCTGGCCGCTTATTCTTCTCCACGCGGGGCGACGTGGCAAGCGGGGAACGGTTCTCAAGGCCTGTTCGCAGAGTTGGTAACTGGGAATTATTTCCAAACGCTCGGGCTCCAGCCGGCAAGAGGGAATTTCTTCTCCTTAGAAGACGATAGCGCTCCGGGAGCTCATCCGGTAGCCGTCATCAACTACGGAACATGGCAACAGCGCTTTGGCGGCGATCCCGCCATTATCGGCAAGACACTACTCTTGAACCACGTCGAGCTAACAGTTATCGGCGTTGCGCCGCAGCATTTTATTGGGGTGAGTGCAATTTTCGGGCCCGATCTCTGGATTCCGACTGCCATGGCCAAGCAGCTATTTCCAACCGAAATGGCGAATGTGTTCGAGGACCGCGGCAAGTCTCTCTTCGAGGGCATCGGGAGGCTGCGCCCAGGCATCCTGCAGGGACAGGCCCGAGCGAATCTTTCGAAAATTGCTTCGGGCCTGGCGCGCGAATACCCGGCGACAGATGAAGGCCGAACGGCGACTGTGCAGCCAGTCCGCGACGTACTATTCGCCAATAACGGAGCGAGCTCCGGGTCGGTTCTTTACGGCAGCGTGGGACTGCTGGTTGTAGTGGGCGTGGTCTTGCTCATCGCGTGTTCGAACGTTGCGAACCTATTGCTGGCGCGGACCGCCGGCAGACGCCACGAGATGGCCGTGCGGCTCGCGATGGGCGCCCGGCGCGGAAGACTTCTGCGGCTATTGCTCACCGAGAGCATCCTGCTTGGTTCACTCAGCGGCGCCACCGGAGTGCTCTTCGCCTATGCGGCGCTTCGCCTGTTGTTTCATGTGTTGCCTTCAGGAGCAAACTTCGTGGTTCCGAAGTTCGACGCGACGGTATTTCTGTTTGCGCTGATTGTTTCGCTGTTGACGGGCTTGCTTTTTGGCGCTCTGCCGGCGCTGAGAGCAACGGATGTTCCGGTCGGGGAGATGCTGAAGGAAGAAGCGCGAATCATGGGCAGGAGTCGCCGTAAAGTAACGCTTGCGAACGCGTTGCTGAGCGGGCAGGTCGCATTCTCATTTCTGTTGCTGCTATTGGCGGGCTTATTTTTGCGAAGTATCGGCCGGGCGTATACGATCGATCCGGGCTTTCAGACGGCACATCTCGCCATCTTTATGACCAGCCCGGGGCAAGCCGGATACAACAAGCCGCGCACGAAAGCCTTTTACAAAGATGTTCGGGAACGCGTCTCGACAATCAGGGGAGTGGAATCGGCGTCCTGGGCATCCAACCTGCCGCTATGGGAACGACCGACCGCCGCCTTAGAAGCCGAAGGCTATGAGAAGCGATCTCGAACGGACGCGGTCGCGACGATCGTGAATACCGTGGATCGGGATTACTTCGACGCTGCCGGCGTGGCGATGGATCGTGGACGGCCGTTTACAGAAATCGACCGGGAGAATTCGACGCCGGTGGCGATCGTAAACGAAAAGATCGCGAACGATTACTGGCCAGGACAAGATCCTGTAGGAAAGCGCATTCGGCTTGCCGGAGAGCAAGAATTCCGGCAGGTGATTGGCGTAGCGAAGAACGCTAACTATACAAATTGGGGAGAGGCGGCGCAACCCTGCCTCTATATTCCTCTCGAACAGAAGTATTCGGATGGCATGGCTTTGTATGTACGGACTAGAGGCAATCCGCGGGAGGCCTTGACGCCTATCCAGCAGGAGTTCCACGCGATGGCGCCGCAAGTAAAGATCTCGGTTCTAACCGGACCCGAGCTGATTAGAGACGGCCTGTTTTTCGCGCGAACAGGCGTTGCGCTTCTAAGCGTATTCGGATTTCTTGCCCTGGGCCTGGCCAGTATTGGCCTCTACGGAATCCTTGCGTACGAGGTGGCTCAGCGAAGGAGAGAAGTCGGCCTGCGCATGGCGCTTGGCGCCGGAAGGCGGAACATTCTGCGGCTGATTGTCTGGGAAGGGATGTCGTTGGCCGGAGCAGGCGTTCTAATTGGGCTCGCGGGCGCCGTAGCGGTAGCTCGCCTGCTGACCCGCTTCCTCTATGGCATCAGCGGAGGAGATCCGCTTAGCGTGTTGGGCGCTGCCATGGTGTTGTCAACGGTCGCGTTTCTTGCGTGCTATCTTCCGGCGCGCCGCGCAAGCAGGGTAGATCCGCTGGTGGCATTGCGCGAAGGCTGAGAAAGGAGTGTTTTCGATGTTGGCTACTGAACGGCAAATGGCATCCCGCCGTTTGGCTCACCCGAAATGGCTGTTGACGGGATTCTGGATTTGCGTGTTCATCGCTATCGGCGTTGTAGCGCGAAGGCTCGCCGCGCTGGCGAACTCCGGGCCGGCAGGCAACTCGCCGACGGCTTCGCTCGACGCAACTTTCGACGCGCATGCGGCGCTGACTCTCGCGCACATTGTGCCGGCGGCAGTGTTCGTGGGTCTGGCTGTTCTTGTTCTCTTCCGAGCGAAGCACAACAAATGGGTAGACCGCGCGTTCTTTCTGTTAGGCGCGATCACCGGGTTGACGGCATACGCAATGAGCGCCTACGCGGTCGGGGGCCGGACCGAACGCGCAGCCGTTTTCCTGTTCGATAGCTGGTTCTTGTATTGTCTGGCTCGCGCATTCCGGTTCGGCGTTCAGGGAAACACCGCCGCCAAACGAGAATGGACAACGCGAGGCGTGGCCATTCTGCTGGGGATTGCAACGACTCGTCCGGTCATGGGGGCGTTCTTTGCGACGAGTTCATTGACCCATCTGACCTTCCACCAGTTCTTTGGCATCGCCTTCTGGATTGGGTTCTCCATCAATGCGGTTGTGATCGAGTTTTGGCTGCACTCGAAACGCCGTTTCCGCTTGCATGGAGAGCCGCCGCCACCAGGTCTGCGCGCGGGAGACATCGCGCATGATCTGTGACTTCAAAGCGTCGGGACTCGGGAATTGGCGCTCGTGGCGCACGAAGCGATGGAAGAGCACCTCGATGCGGGTGGGCGCGGGACCCTGGAGCGGGGTGAGCAGGAATGTTTCAATGGTGAACTGGTCGCCGCCGAAAGTGGGGCGGACGCCGCAGTTGGTGATGGATTGCCAGCGGCGCGCGGTGGAGGGCTCGCGTGTTTCGGTGATGTAGACGCCGCGCGGAACGATTTGGCCCGCGGGCGGAAGCAGGTTCAAGGTGGGCACAGTTTGCCTGGCGCCAACGCCATGGCCGGAGACGACCGATCCTTCGATCGAGAAGCAGCGGCCGAGCAGGCGCGCCGCACGGGAGACATTGCCGGAGGCAAGATAGCGGCGGATGGTCGAACTTGAGATGATTTCACCGCGATAGGAAACGGGCGGCACGATCTCGACTTGAAAGCCGTATTCGGCGCCGAGCGCGGCAAGGGTTTGTGGCGTACCGGATTGCCTGTGGCCGAAGCGAAAATTCTCGCCGACGAAGACGGCGCGGGAATGCCAGCGGTCGCGCAAAAATTCGGACGCGAATTCGCGGGGCGAGAGCTTGGCGATGGCGGGGGTGAACGGCAGTATGTAGACTTCGCGAATGCCTGCGGCCTTGAGCAGGGCGATGCGCTGGGGGAGCGCGCAGATCATTTGCGGCGTGCGCTCGGGGGCGATCACGACCGTGGGATGTGGATGGAAGGTAAGGGCGGCAGAGACGATGCGATGGGCTTCGGCGTAGCGAACCGCGGCTGCGCAGAGGGCCTGGTGTCCCAGATGGACACCGTCGAAATTGCCGACCGTCAGGGCGCATGGTTCGAATGGGACAGTAGTCATTCCGCCGCACTTCGTCCAATGGGGATTTCGAGGCCGTCGTAGGCCAGATGCACGCCCGGGGGCAAGCGCGCCTCGAGCGAGGCGTGCAGAAGGTCATGCGAAATATGAGTGAAGAAGGCGCGCTTCGGCCGCAGCAACTCGACGGTCTTGAGCGAGGCTTCGACAGTCGAATGCGTGGGGTGCGGATTGTGGCGCAAGGCGTCGAGGAACAGCACGTCGAGATGCGAGAGAAGGTTGAGGCTTTCGAGAGGAATCTCGCTGTGATCCGTCATGTAGGCGCAATCGCCGAAGCGGAAGCCATAGACCAGGCCTTTACCGTGGAAGGCGCGAACGGGCAGAATGTCCAGCGCGAGGCCGGGAATCCGGATGGGCTCCTCTTCGAAGCAGTGCAGGCTCAGGCGAGGGCGGCTGGACTCGCTTGGCGAGTCGTCGAAGACGTACTGAAAGGTGCGTCGGATGACATGCAGGGATGCGGCGGAGGCGTAGATGGGAATCTCGCGCTTCTGCATGAAGTTGAACGGGCGGACGTCGTCGAGACCGAGGATGTGGTCGGCGTGAGAGTGCGTATAAAGAATGGCGTCGATGCGGTCAATGGCGAAGCGCAGGGCCTGGTAGCGGAAATCGGGGGAAGTGTCGATTAAGACGCGGTGTTCGCCGAGCCGCAGGAGAACGGATGGGCGCAGGCGTTTGTCGCGAAGATCGTCGGAGGCGCAGACCTTGCATCGGCAGCCGACCATAGGGACGCCGACGCTGGTGCCGGATCCTAAGACCAGGATGGAGGCATGCTCGAATTCGCCGAGCATCTACCCGGTTTTCGTTCCCTTTCCGCCGTCCGCGGTGACGATCAGCGGGCTTTCATCGGCAGCGCCGGAGGCGGGCGCCGAGGCAGTGGATTTGCCGGCGCGCTTCAATTCATCGGAGACCTGGACGAAGCGAAAGCGGAGTTCGGTGAGCCCGTTTTCAACCAGGCGCTGTTCTTCGGTGGTGAGGTTGCCCCGGGTTTTTTCCTGCAGCATGGCGAGCAGATCGATAGAATGGCGCGCCAGTGGGAGATTGGGCTCGGGATGTTCGTCCTTTTCGCCGAAACTCAGGAGGCCGAGCTGCACTTGCGCCTGCATCAGGATGGATTCGACCAGGAACAGGAAATCCGCCGGGGGGATGGGGAGTTCGGTGCTATCTGCCATACGAGACTTGTCTTATGAACATTGTGTCAGACGGGGTTGCGGAGGAGCGCGCGGCCGAAGCGGGCAGAAAGTTCGCGGAGCTGATGCGGGTGATGGCGAAGCTGCGCGCGCCGGGCGGATGCCCGTGGGACCGAAGGCAGACGTTCGAGACGATCAAGCCGTATCTGCTCGAAGAGACCTATGAGGTGATGGACGCAATCGATCGGAGGGATTGGCAAGGGCTCGCGGAAGAGCTAGGCGACCTGCTGCTCCAGCCGGTTTTCTTTGCCGCGATGGCAGCCGAAGAGGGGCTGTTCGAGATTTCGGATTCGCTGGAAGCGATCAACCAGAAGCTGGTGCGGCGGCACCCGCATGTTTTCGGGAATGCGACGGCGGAGACGCCGGAGGATGTGAAGCTGCGCTGGGACGAGATCAAGAAAGGGGAGAAAGCGGCGCGAGGCGCGGCGGCGGAGGCGTCCGTGCTGGATGGGGTTCCGCGGAATTTGCCGGCGCTGGTGGAAGCGGAAAAGATCAGCCATAAGGCCGCGGGGCTGGGCTTCGAATGGCCGGAGATCGGCGGGGTGCTGGAGAAGCTGCAGGAGGAAGCGGCGGAGCTGGCGCGCGCGCAGAACGAAGGGGACAAGGCGCACGTGGAACATGAAATAGGTGATTTGTTGTTTACGCTGGTCAACCTGTCGCGCTTCTTGAAAGTGGATCCGGAGCAGGCGCTGCGCAAGACGAATGCGCGGTTTCGGAGGCGTTTCGCGCATGTGGAGAAGCAGGCGGGCGGCGAGCTGGCGGACGTGCCGCTGGAGCGAATGGAGCAGTGGTGGCAGGAGGCGAAGGGGTTGGAGAATTAGCGGGCGGCGTGCTGTAGCTGCGCGGCTACCTTTTCGACCTGGCGCATGAGGCGGAGCGTGTTGCCGCCGTAGATTTTCTTGATGTCGGCGGGCGAGTAGCCTTTTTCGAGGAGCGCGCGGGTGAGGTTCGGGAACATGGCGACGTCGTCGAGGCCGAGCGGAGCGCAGTTGATGCCGTCGAAATCGGTTCCAAGGCCGATGGCGTCTATGCCTGCGATCTGGCGCACGTGATCGATGTGGGCGACGACGTCGTCGAGGGTGGCGCGAACCGGAGAGGCATTGGGGGCAGCCGCGGACGCAGCATTGAGAGCGGCCGCGTGCGCGGCGTCAGCGGCTTTCTGCGAAATAAAAGAGCAGTAGATGTTGATCTGGATGACGCCGCCTTTCGCGGCGAGCGCTTTGATCATGTCGTCAGTCATGTTGCGCGGCACATTCGTGACGGCGCGCGCGGCCGAATGGGAGGCGATGAGCGGCGCCCGGCTGGTTTCGAGCGCGTCATAAAACGTTTTGTCGGAGACGTGCGAGATATCGACCATCATGCCGAGGCGGTTCATTTCGCGCACCACGTCTTTGCCGAAGGGAGTGAGGCCGTTGTGATGCTGGACGTTGGAGTCGTTGATATCGCCGGACGAATCGGCCCAGTTGTTGGTGTTGAAGTGAGTCAGAGTCATGTAGCGGACCCCGAGGCGAAAGTAGTCGCGCAGCAGGCGCGGGCTGTCTTCGATCGCATGGCCGCCCTCGATGCCCATGAGACCGGCGATCTTGTGACGGCGATGCGCGCGCACTATGTCGTCGGCGGTGAGCGCGAGGACGAAGGTATCGGGGTAGCGATCGAGGATGTCCTGATAGACGGTGTCGATCATCTGGAGCGCCCGGTTGGCGGAGCGATTTCCTTCCACATACTTGGCGTCCACAAACACCGAGAAGAAGATGGCGCCCACGCCGCCTTTGCGCAGGCGCGGGATGTCGGTGTAATTCTTGGGCGAGTTGCCGATGTCGGTTCCGTCGATGGTGAAGCTCGGGATGTCGTTGTGGGTGTCGATGAGGATGGCCGATTTGGTGATGGCCTTTACCTGACGATCGATTTTCGAAGAATCGGAAGACAGAGCTGGGAGGGCCATGAGGGAAAAGAGCAGGACGATAGGGAAACCTTGATACTTGCGCAATTTCCTTGATAGCAGATCACGGTAAAATCGGAAAGTATACTGGCGCGACGAGATGGCAGACACATTCGTTCAAACGGCGGCGCAGACGCCCTACATAGAGACGGCGAACTGGAAGCGAGCGGCCGCGACTGCGTGCGCGATCCTGCTGGGGGTCATTTTTCTGGTATCCGGCGGTTGGAAAATGTTGAGCCCGTTTAAGACCGGCGAGCTGCTGGAGCAGGCGCAGGTACCGGCGGGCCTGGGCGTTGTGGGGGCGGCGTCGCTGGGGATTGTGGAACTGCTTGCGGCGTTCATGCTGTTCGTGCCGCGATTCCGGCGTTGGGGCGGGCTGCTGGGAGCGGCGCTGATAGTGTTTTTCATCGGCTGGGTGGCATATTTCTATCCGGTGCTGGTGGGCCATGAGTGCAGTTGCTTTCCGATTATCAAGCGGACCGTCGGACCGGGATTTTTTATCAGCGACGCGGTGCTGCTGCTGTTTGCGTTGGCGGCATTCGCATGGTCGCCGCGAGCGCACTCCTGGAGAGTTCCGGCGATTGTCTTTTCGGCGCTGGTGCTTCTATCGGGCGTGAGCGTATTCGCGAACGCCTCCGCGCGGCAGAAGGCGCAGGTTCCGGTACCGGTGACGGTCGACGGCAAGCCGCAGAACCTGGCACAGGGGAAAGTGTTCCTGTTCTTTTACGACCCGTCCTGCATGCACTGCGACGCGGCTTCGAAGTTCATGTCGAAGCTGAACTGGGGCGATTCGCGGATTGTCGCGATTCCGACCGTGAATCCTCAGTGGGCCGCGTCGTTCCTGCACGATACAAAGCTGAAGGCTTCGACGAGCCTGGAGCTGGACAAGCTGAAGAAGGCGTTTCCGTTTGTGGACCCGCCGTTCGGGGTGGCTCTCGAAGACGGGCGAGTGAAAGAGACGTTCGGGCAGGCGCAGTTCAACGAGCCGCTGCCCGCGCCCGATTTGAAGAAGCTTGGGTTCGTGAAATAAGCTTCCGCGCACTAAGCGCGGTTATTCGCTCAGCGGGATAATTTCTCCGACGCCAAGCTTGCGAAGAGACGGCTCAAGCTCGGAGGCATCGCCGACGACCAGCCAGAGCATGCGCTCGGGGTCGAGCAGCGATTTTGCACAGGCCTGGATCTCATCGACTGTCAAAGCGGAAACGCGGCTCACATAGCTGTCGTAGTAATCGAGCGGCAGTCCGGCTTGCAAGAGGCCGCTGAAGAGATTCCCGATCGAACTCATTTTTTCATTTGCGCCGGGGAGCTCAAAGATCTGCTGCTGTTTCACTTTTTCGAGCTCCTGCGGCAGGACGGGCCTTGCGCCGGCCATGCCTGAAAATTCTTTGAGGATTTCGGCGATGGAATCGGCGGTCTTGTCGGCTTGCACGGAGGCGTAGGTGAGGAAAGGGCGCTGCGCGCGCGCTTCATAGAGAATGGAAGCCGCTCCGTAAGACCAGTGCTTGTCTTCCCGAAGGTTCATATTCAAGCGGCCGCCGAAGGTGCCTCCGAAGATGTTGTTGGTGGTTTCGAGCACGACTTCGGTGCGAGCGTCGGGCGGCGGGGCGAGCGTGGCGGCCATGACGATGGAGTGCTGAGAGCCGGGTTTATCGAGCAGATACAGGACGGGCTTCGAAGGCTCGGGAACGGGGCGAAGATCCTTGAAGGGCGTTTCACCGGGCGCCCAGGCGGCAAAGAGATTTTCGAGCTTGGGTTTGATTTCGGCCAACGTGGTGTCGCCGACGACCACGAAACAGGCGCTCGCGGACTTGAACCATGTGGAGTGAAACGCGGCGATGTCTTCCCTGCGAAGCTGGCTCAGCGAGTCTTCGGTTCCGGAACCGGTAAACGGAACAGCGTACGGATGATCGCGCCCGAATAGGAGCGGCGGAAGGGAGCGGAGCGCCATTTGCACGGGAGTCGCTTTTTCATGAGCGATGGAGGCGAGCTGGAGCTTGCGTTGATATTCGAAGTCGTATTCGGGAAAGGTGGGAAGGAGAACGATGTCGGAGTAGAGAGCGAGAGAATCGTCGAGCGTGGGGCGGAGAGTGGAGAGATAGACGCTGCAGAGATCGAGGTTGCAGCCGGCGCTAAATTGAGCGGCCAACATCTGGAGCTCTTCGCTGATTTCGAGAGCGGTGCGGCGCGCGGTCCCGCCGGCAAGCAGAGATGTAGCAAGGCGCGCGGCGCCTAGACGAGCAAAGCGGTCGGCCGCATAGCCGCCATCGAATTCCAGCCAGACGTTCACGAGAGGGATGTCGTGGCGTTCGGCAACGAAGAGGCGAGCGCCGTTGGCGAGGCGGTCTTCGCGGAAGGGCGGCAGGCGCAGATCGTGGGGAAGCCCGGGTTCGGGAACGTGGCTGCGGGCGGGCGCGGGAGCGGCAGGCTTCTTCGCCTCAAACGGCAGAACTTCAAGAGCGTAGACTCCTTCGGAGAGCCAAGTCGCGGCCGCTTCGCGCAAAACTTCGGGCGTGACTTCTTCGAGCTGTTGAAGGCGCTGCTTATAGGCGGCGGCGGAGCCGAGATAGGTCTGATTTGTAGCGAGAATATCGGACTTGCCGCCGAAGCCGCCGATGCGCTCGGTTCCGCGAACAAAGGAGGCGTAGGACTGGATACGCATGCGCTGGAGTTCACGGGCAGATGGGCCTTCTTCGCAGAAGCGGGCAATCTCTTCATCGAGAGCGCGCTCCACGCGCAGCAGATCCTTGGTGTCGCGCGCAGTAGCAACAACGACGAACTGGCTGCCGATCTCGCGTTCATCGAGATAGGCGGAGACCTGGGTGGCGACCTGGTCGTCATAGACGAGCCGCTTATGAAGGCGCGACGTTTTTCCGGCGGAAAGGATGCCGCCTGCGAGGCGCAAGTAAGTGGCGACCGGCGAACTGTAGCCGGGCACGTTCCATATCTTATAAGCGCGGGCGTGGGGAACGCGGTCCTGAACGGATTCGCGATGCTGGCCGGTCATGCGGGCGATCCACGAGCGTTCATGAACGACGGGCGGCCCGGGAGGGATCTCGGCGAAATACCGATTGACCTTTTCGCGGGCCTGATCGACGGTGATGTCGCCCGCTATGGCGAGCACGGCGTTGGAGGGAGTGTAGTAGGTCCGGAACCAATCGCGCACATCGTCGAGCGAGGCGGACTCCAGATCTTCCATGGAGCCGATTATGGTGTGGGCGTAGGGGTGGCCGGCCGGATAAGTGGACTTGACCACAAGATCTTCGACGATGGCGTAGGGAAGGTTTTCGTGCTGGCGTTTTTCGTTTTGCACGACGCCGCGCTGAAGATCGAGCAAGTCCTGCGTGATGGTGTTGTAGAAGTAGCCCATGCGGTCGGATTCGGCGAACAGGGCGTAGTCGAGCGCGGAAGCGGGAACGTTTTGGAAATAATTCGTGCGGTCTTCGCTCGTGGTGCCGTTCAGGTCGGTGGCGCCGATTTTTTCCATGCTCTCGATGTAACTGCCCTGGAGGTGTTCGCTGCCGCCGAACATGAGGTGTTCGAATAAGTGGGCCAAGCCCGTCCTGCCGGGCTTTTCATTTTTCGAGCCGACGTGATACCACACGTTGACGGCGACGATGGGGGTCTTGTGATCCTCATGAACGATGACGGAAAGGCCATTGTCCAGGGTGAATTGCTCGCAGGAGATTTCGAGGTGGGAGAACTGCATTGCGAAGTAAATCGTCACGATAGCAGACGGCTCCGGGCGTTCGGGCGAATTCGGACGTAGAGTAAAGAGATGGGCGAATGGACAGAAGTAGAAGCGAAGCTGACCGACGGGCTGCGGATGCGGTTTTATGCGGCGGCGCGGGAGGGAGAGCTTTGGTGCGCGGCGATCGAAGACGACCGGCATCCGAAGGGCGAGGACGAATTCGTCTGGAGACTAGGGAAAGAAGAGACCTGGACACGGCGCGAGCGCGGGAGAGGCTCGGAGGTGTTGAAGACGGCGGCGAAGCAGGTTGACGAGTACTTCGCCGGGAGACGCCTGGAGTTCGAGCTGCCGCTCGGTTTCAAGGGCACGCAGTTTCAGGTGCGGGTGTGGAAGCAACTGACTCAAATTGCTTTCGGGACCACGAAGACCTATGGCGACATCGCGGAAGAGATCGGGCATCCGGCGGCGTTTCGCGCGGTGGGCAACGCCAATGGGAGAAACCGGCTACCGCTGGTGGCGCCGTGTCATCGCGTGGTGGCGGCAGGCGGAAAGCTGGGCGGATTCACGGGCGGGCTCGGATTAAAGCGGCGACTGCTGGATCACGAAGCGGCAGTGCTCGGCAAGCGGCGCGCGGCCTGAGAGCGGCCACGGCGCGAGGCGTCAAGCAACTGAACGGCGGCGCAGAACACGGTCGAGTAAAGCGAAGAAGCGAGGTTCGTCTTCGAGCTCCAGTTGGATCTCGAGCCACGCGAGATCGAGCGGAGCGATGGCGTTTTCGAAATGGTTGGGACAGTTGATGCGGTCCTTTTCGGTGGTGACCAGGATCTCGGCGCCGTGGGCGCGAGCTTGGTGGGCGATGCGATAAAGTTCGCGGGCCTTATAGCTATGGTGATCGTCGAAGGCCCAGCGGAAGACGACTTCAAGGCCGAGCGATTCTAACGTCGTCCAAAAGCTTTGCGGGTTTCCGAGGCCGCAGAAGGCGGCGACGCGGCGCGTGGGGAGGGTTTGCAGAGCGCCGGTTTTATAGTTGCGCCAATGGCGGGCGACGAGGCGGGTTCGGAAGATGGGCGCGTTGGGGTTGAACTCGCGGAGGCGCGCGGAGACGGCTTCGAAGCGTAGAGGATTTTCGGCGCGGGTGACGATGAAGACGTGCGCGCGATCGAGCGCCGAGAGCGGCTCTCGGAGGCGGCCGAGCGGGACGAGTTCTTCACCGCCGAAGGGATCGAGCCCGTCGATGATGACGATGTCGAGGTCTCGATTGAGGCGGGCGTGCTGGAAGCCGTCGTCAAGGAGCAGAACGTCGGCAGATGGGAACTGGAAGCGGAGAATCTGAGCAGTCTCATACCGATTGGCGCCGATTCCGATGGGGGCGACGGCGTGGCGCAGGAAAATTTGCGCTTCATCGCCGGTGAAGGCCGCGGGAACCTTGGCGCCAGGCGGGAAGACGAGATCGCGTGCGGGCGAGCGCCGGCGGTAACCGCGCGTGAGGATGGCGGGCGAGTAGCCGCGCTCCTTAAGAGCGGCCGAGAGATAGGTGGTGAAGGGCGTTTTGCCGGAACCGCCGACGGTGATGGCGCCGATGCTGACGACAGAGGCGGCGACGGGAGGCACAGAAGCGGCGTAATGCAGATAGCGGCGGCGGCGAAGAACGCCGCCTTCGCACCAGAGGAACGCTAGCGGCAGCAAAGCGAGACGTTGAAGGGAACTGCGCGGGGTGCGCAGAGAAGCGTTGTAGAAGAGAGGCCAGAGCCGAAGGGTGATCCGCTGGGCGGCGCCCCGCTGCTTTTCGATTACAGCGCGAGCGCGACTGCCGAGTTGGGCCGAGCGGGCGGGGTCGAGCAGCAAAGCGCGGGCGGCGGCGGCGAGAGGTTCGTGAGTGAGAACGGGCGTTTCGGAGAGCTGGACGATGGCTTGGGCGTCGAGGAAGTCGCGCGCGATCGCTTCGAAGTTCTGCATATGCGGCCCGATGACGATGGGCGCGCCGGCGGCCGCGGGTTCGAGGATATTGTGGCCGCCGCGAGGGGCGATGGAGCCGCCGACGAAGACAAGGTCCGCCTGGGAATACGCGGAGGCGAGTTCGCCGATGGTATCGAGCAGGAGCACGCCGGGGAGCTGGGGCGCGAGCGCGGAGTCGGCTTCGAGCCGGGTGCGGCGGATGAAACTCAGACCGGCGCGCTGAAGTTTGCGGGCAACCATATCGAAGCGATCGGGTTGGCGCGGCGCGAGGATGAGCAACAGGCGCGGGAATTCGAGCGCGATGGATCGAAACGCGCGAATGACGAGATCGTCTTCATCGATGGAATGGCGGCGAAGGCTGCCGCGTTCGTTCGGGCCGACGGTGCTGGCGCAGATCCAGACGGGCTGCGCGCCGAAGGTGGGGATGGAGGCAGCGGGAGGTTCCGAAGAGGCATCGTATTTCAGATTGCCAATCGAGTCGAGATTGGCGGCGGGAACGCCGAGCGCGGTATAGCGTTCGCGATCGAAGGCGGTTTGGACGAAGACGGCATCGGGAAGCTGGAGTAGCGGGCGGAAGAAGAAGCGGAGTTTTCGGTAACTCGGCCAGGCGCGATCGGAGATGCGGGCGTTGACGAGAGCAAGCGCGGCGCCGGACTGCTTGGTTTCGTTATAAAGGTTAGGCCAGATCTCGGTTTCGAGAACGATGACGAGAGCCGGGCGGATGGCGCGCAGGGTCCTGCGGACGCAGGATACGTAGTCGATGGGAGCATAGAAAATGCCATCGATCAGCGTGGAGACGCGGCGCTCGGCGGCGATGCGGCCGGCGACGGTAGAAGTGGAAAGATAGATGGGGATGAGCGGCTCGGCCGCCTGCAGGGCGCGAATGAGCGGGACGGCGGATGCGACTTCGCCGACGGAGACTGCGTGCAACCAAATGGCGCCGGGCTTCGTCCGAGTGAAAGATCGGGGGAGGATTCCGAGGCGCTCGCCGAAGTGGGACCAGTAAGAGCGGTTAGTAAGTAGCCGCGCGACGAAGTAAATAGCAACGAAGGGGACCGAAAGAAACTGGACGATTCGGTAGAGGAGAAGCGTGCGCGTGATTCCAAGGACGTGTTTCGTGATTTCGAGTATAGCGTTGGCGGCGGGGGCGCTGGCGACGGGAGCACCGGGGTGGACCGGCGATAAGGAGTTTCGGCCGGGGACGGCGAACGAGTACGCGCACCAGAGCGCGGATCGGGTGATCGTGGGCGCGAAGCAGTTCAATACGGAAGACCTGACGGCGGAGGCGTTCGGCAAGAAGGCCGACTTACTGCGCTATGGGGTGCTGCCGGTACTGGTAGTGATTCAGAATAACCGGGACAAGGCGCTGGATTTGCGGGAGCTGGAGGTGAACCTGGTGGGGGTCGATGGCCGGCATGTGAACGCCGTCGACCCGCAGGACATTCCTTTTTTGTGGAAACATGGCAGGAAGCCGCCGGCGGTCACGCTTCCGGTGCCGCTGCCGAAGAAGGGCAATCCATTGAATGCGCCCCAGATTGTGACGCGGGCTTTCGCGGCGAAGTTAGTGCCGCCGAACGATTCGGTAAGTGGATTTTTCTATTTCGAGGCGCAATCGGAGCCGGGAGATAAGTTATATCTCAATGGGCTGCGGGATGCGCGGTCGGGGCAGGATATTTTGTATTTCGAGTTTGCGCTGGAGCGGTAGCCTTCGGAAGCTACTTCCAGTCCGGGTTCTTGGAGATACTTACTAAGTTGGCAAGAATCCGATAGGCGCCGGGGACGCCGGACGGGAGTTGGCGGTAGAGGGCGAAGGCATCGTAGATGTAAGTGCCGCGGCCGTAGCGGGCGATCAGGAGGCCGCCGGATTGGGGGTCCTGATCGGGATCGTGGGTTTCGATCAGAGCCTTATAGTGCTGATCCCACTTTTCCATGAAGCCGTGGCCGCGCTCTTCCTGCCAGCCCGCGAAATCGGCGGAGCTAATTCGATTGGGCCAGTTCAGGATGGGCGAGGCGGGATCGAGTAACTTGACGTCGGAAGTTTCATCGACCACTTTCTGAGGATTTTGACCGAGGGTGAACGGGTAAGGGCCGTAATCGGCGTCGAAGTTTTGCAGGTTGTATTGCACAAGGAGGACGCCGCCGTTGTTGACATATTCGAGCAGGCGATTGTTGGCGGCGCGGAGTTCCGGGCGGACGGCATAGGCGCGGACGCCGAGGACGATGGCGTCATAGGCGCTGAGGTCACCGGTTTCGAGATCGGATGCGGAGAGCAGTTGCACGGGAACGCCGAGATCTTCGAGCGCGCGGGGCACGTCGTCGCCGGTTCCGGGCAGGAAGCCGACGCGCAGATGGGGCGCGGTTTTCACATCGACGCCGACGGCCCGATACGCGGCAGGGCGGTAGTACGGATACGGCGCGATGCCCGGGTAGCCCGCCAAATGGTAACCCTCCTCGTAGGTTTTCCCCCCGTATTCGGCGACGGCCTTGATCTGATAAGTCTGAGCTTTGACGGAGTGCGGCGAGATCTGAAAAGCGAGGGTTTGATTATCGCCATCGCGGGCGAGGGTGAAAGGATGCTCGGCGGGTTGGGCCTGCCAAGCATCCGGCAGCTGGAGCCGCAGGACGCCTTGCGCGGGACCTTTAACATTGCTGTGCAGGGTGCAGGAAAAGGTGAAGGAAGCGGTGGTGAGAGGGACGGCGCCGGCGGCGGGAGAGACAGAGACAGAGATGGGCGGACCCATCAGCAGAGGATCTTCGAGCATGCCGATGCCCTCGGCGCGCTGCCGGGACTGCACGACCTTTTCGATTTGCAGAGTCGCGCCGCGGTATGAGATGCGAGCGACGACGGCGAGCGGATAGGGCGCAAAGGAGCGGCTGCAGTAGCGAGGATCGGTGAGATCGTAGTAGGGCTGCTCCTGATCGGGGCGCCAGAAGTAGGGCTTGGTGAGGCGAGCGTCGGGCGGAGCTTTGACGGCGAACTTGACCGAGATGTCTTTGCCAGCATCGAGCGCGGGGGCAGGCGACTTTTCGGCGCGGATGTCCCAGCCGTCGGAATCGGGCGCGACGATGCGTAGATCTTCGATGGAAAGCGCGAGCGGGCTTTCGTTCAGCAGGTGAACATTGACGCCGAACGATTGGCCGGGGATGGCGACGGCAAAGGTAGGCGCGGCGCCTGCAAAAGAGGCAAAAGGTCCGTTGGGTTCTTTGGCCGGCGCGACAGCGGCGTCGAGCGAGAGACCGAGAGCGATGGCGAGCGCCTTCTGGAACTGCGCCTCTTTGACCTGGAGTTCGAAGGCGACGTCACTCTTGCCGGGCTCGGGAAGGCTGCTTTCGCGAACTTTGGCGAGCAACGCGCGCGTAGCCTGGAGGCCATCGGCGAGGCGCGGGGCAACGGCTGAGGGGTCGAGCGGGCGATATTGATTGCGAACGTCGGAGGCGAGCGAGGCGAGCTGCTCAAGACCGGATTTCAAGAACTCGGTATCGCCGGGAGCGAGCGATGCGATGCCGGGAAGCGAAGTATCGATGCCGTCGTAGAACGACTTTTCCTCGGCCGTGGAGGCGACGCGCGAGCCGTAGCGATGGTAGGGCGAGCTGTAGAGCGAAGGCTGGGGGAGAGTGCCGCCTCCGTTCTGGGTCTTTTGGAAGCCCCAGCCTTGGCGGCCGATTTGCAGGAAGGTGAGACCGGAGGCGAAATCGGGACTGCCCTCGGGGATGGAGACGTTGGATGCGGGCTTCTGCTCGATCCACTTCTTGTTGACGTAGTCGTAGAAGCGGACAGGGACGTATTTGTCGGTCGCGTAATCGTAGATCTTGCCGTCCTTGGCTTCGAAGAAGGGGACGCGGGCGTAGACCTTAAGCGGCGACCAGGGGCGCAGGCCTTCGCGAATCTGTTCGGGGAAGCGATGGGGGTCGCCCGCGGCGAGGAACGCTTCTTGCGCCATTTGGCCGGCGACCTGATGATTGCCGTGGCCGTCGGTGGGCGCGCCGGCGAAGACAGAGGCAAGGATCAATGGACGCGTCATGCGGACCACGCGAACGACGTCGGAGAGTGTGCGATCGTAGCCCCACTTTTCGAGCGCTTCCTCACGCGTCTTGGAGAAGCCATAGTCGATTTCGCGGCCCCAGTATTGATCGACGCCATAGTAGCGGTCCGAAGCGAGGAGTTCCTGGGTGCGAATGAGGCCGAGGGCGTCGTAGAGATCGGGAGACATGGCGTTTTGGCCGCCTTCGCCGCGAGTGAGGGTGAGCAGCGCGGCGCGGGCGCCGAGGCCGCGCGTTTCAAAGGCGAGCATGCCGCCGTCTTCGTCGTCGGGATGGGCGGTGATGAGCAGGATGCTGGCGCGAGTTTGAAGGGCGGAGAGCCAGTGGGACAGGCCGGGGGCGCCGCGGTCCAGATCGATGGGCATCGAATGGGGGTCGATCTCAGGGGCGGGCGGCCTGGCGGAGATGAAACCGGCCATCAGAACTGCGCCGGCGCAACCGATGAGAGTTAAAAAAGACGGACGGTTCATGCGCGGATGAAAAGGCGTTTTGAACTCCAAGAAAAGACGTGTTTCCAAGGTATAGCACGCGGGTAAGTGAGTGGAATCCACCAAGTGGTTGAGATGCACCAGTCGGTTAATCGCGGCTTAATGGCGAAGGCGTGGAGCAACGGTATCCGAAAGATCGATTTGAGCGTCCATTAAGCAGATGCGTGCGAAGCCAAGTACGCTGACACCATCAGCAGGAGAGTTGCAGAATGCGAACCAATAAAGTTTTCGCCATGATAGCCGGAGCTATTTTTGTTGCAGGGTTTGCGGTGGCTCCCGCGCTCGCGCAGGCGCCCGATGCGCCGCAGGGGCAGTATCCGCAGGAGCAGCAACAGCCCCCGCCTCCGGGCCAATATCCGCAAGCACAGGGACAAGCCCCGCAACAGGGTCAATATCCACAAGAGGGACAATATCCGGCAGCGCAAGGACAATATCCGCCGCCGGCGCAGGGACAGTATCCACAGCAGGGACAATATCCGCCTGCACAGGGGCAGTATCCGCCACAGGGCCCCGCTCCGGGCCAGTATCCGGCGGGGCAGTATCCGCCGGGGCCGCAACAGGGACAATATCCGGCGCCTCCGATGCTGCCTCCGCAGCAACTCGATCAACTGGTGCAGCCGATTGCGCTGTATCCGGACGGACTGCTGGCGCAGGTGCTGACGGCCGCGACGTATTCGAATGAGATTCCGGAGGCGGCGGGTTGGGCGAACCAACACAGCTTCCTGCATGGCGACCAATTGGCGCACGCCATTCAAGAAGACAACCTGCCTTGGGACCAGAGCGTGATCGCGCTGCTGCCGTTTCCGCGGGTGTTGAATTACATGGCGCAGTACATGGGCTGGACGCAGGCGTTAGGCAACGCGGCGCTCGCGCAGCGCGGCGACGTGATGGATGCCGTGCAGCGCATGCGGCAAGAGGCGTATAACTACGGCTACTTACGTAGCAATCAATACGATCGGGTGGAGGACATGGGCCCGAACGATATCGAGATTCAGCCGGTTTCGCCGGGCTACTACTATGTGCCTTATTACGATCCCTATGTGGTGTTCGCGGCGCCGCGGCCGGGATTCTTTGTAGGCGGGGCGATCCGCTTTGGACCGGGAATCGTGATCGGCGCGGGCTTTGCGCCTTGGGGTTGGGGACATGTCGGCTTCGAGTGGCGCACGCACGGAGTGCTGATCGACGGGCGCCCGTGGGGGCGAACCTGGGTGAATCGCGGCGCGTATGTGCATCCCTACGCAGTCCCGAGGGCACGGTATGAAGGGCCACGCGTGGAGCATCACGAAGTGAGGCCGGCACCCGAACGCCGCGAAGGAAGGCCGGCGCCGGAACATCACGAGCACCTCTGACAGCCGCGCGCTGGACCCGGCTCACGCTACAACAGAATGAGTGCATCTCCCAGAGCTTGGATACTTAGGGCAATCGTCACTGGTGCGCCTGGCGGTGGCCTTGCTCCTGGGAGCCGTCATCGGCATTGAGCGTCAATGGCGGCAGCGAGCCGCCGGCCTTCGCACAAACACGCTGGTCTGTTTAGGGGCGGCGGCGTTTGTCGATCTGAGTTCGATACTGGCAGGCCCTACCTCGGTGACAGTGGTCGCTTACGTGGTTTCGGGCGTCGGGTTTCTGGGCGCTGGAGCGATCATCAAAGACGGAGCCGGCATACGCGGCCTGAATACCGCGGCCACTCTGTGGTGTTCGGCGGCGGTCGGAGCATGCGCGGGAGCGGGCGAAGTCCTGGCGGCGCTCTACATTACGGCGCTGCTGATGATCATCAATCTGCTGTTCCGGCCGCTTTCAAGATACATCGACAGCAAGTCCGTGCGCAGCGCAACGGATGTGATCTACCGGCTGCATGCCACGTGCTCGGATCTGCATGAGGCGGAGGTGCGCGCGAAGCTGCTCGAAGCCATTGCCGAGCGGCCGCTGATCCTGCGGCAGCTTCGAACGGATAACGTCGAGGAGGGCGACCTGGTGCGGCTGCACGCGGAGATCGAATCCGCGGTGCGGAGCCCGGAGACGATGGAAGAGCTTGTAAACGTGCTGCGAGAGAACCCGGCTGTGACGAGCGCAGGGTACGGCGAAGGCACGACGGAAGTCGAGTAAGCAGGACCCGGGCAGGCACTCGATCGCCGCGGAACATGGATGGCGAGGGTTAGCTCGCGTCGGGCGCCCTCACCAGTTTCACGGGCAAATCAATGGAGCGCCGGTCGCGCAGGATGGTCAGGGTGATAGTGTCTCCGACGCGCTTACGGGCAATGGCGCGGACGAGCGAGTCTTCACGCTCGACGGGCTGGCCGTCGATGGCGACGATGAGATCGCCGCCAACTCCCAGTTCGACGTTGCCGATATCGACGACTTCGCGCGCGCCGCGCACCCCGGCGAGATATTCGGAAGAGCCGCGCACGACACCTTGCACGAGCAGGCCGCCTTTACGCGGCAGGCCCAGCGCTTCGGCCAGATCGCCCGCCACGTATTCGACGGTAACGCCGATCCTGGGACGCTCCGTGACGCGGCCGGCCTGGTAGTCGGTCAGCAGAGCCTTGGCGCGATTGATGGGAAGAGCGAAGCCGATGCCAATGTTGGCGCGGCCGAGGATGGCGGTGTTGATGCCAATAACGCTGCCGCTCGAATCGAGCAGCGGGCCGCCGCTGTTGCCGCCGTTTATAGCCGCGTCGGTCTGAATCATGCCTTGGAGACGCTGATCGTTTTCGCTGTCCACGACGCGCCCGATGGAACTCACGACGCCCACGGTAAGCGTGCCTTCGAGGCCGAAGGGATTGCCGATGGCCAAGACCTTTTGACCCACCTGCAGGTGATCCGAGTCGCCTAGTTTGAGGGACGAGAGACGGGACTTGGGTTCGATTTTGATGAGCGCCAGATCATCGGAGCGGTCCGTATCGATAGCTCGAGCGTAGTATTGCGTCTGGTTGGAAAGCGTGACCTGGATGCGGCTGCTGCCCGAGATCACGTGGTAGTTGGTCAGGATAAAGCCGTTGTCGCCGATCAAGAAACCAGAGCCAAGGCTTTGGGAAGCGATGGGCTGATAGAAGAAATCGCGACGCACAGTGGTGCTGGTGATATATACGGTGGCGCCCCGGGCGGCACGGTAGACATCAATGTTGTTCTGCTCGTCGGACGTTAGGGCGGCGCCATGGACGGAGGTTTGCGCGGGCATCTGCAGGCCTGGGCGGAACAGAGGCGCCGCGACGCCCCGGATGCTCCATTTCGCATAAGAAGTCAGCCATACGAGCGCGCAGGCGAACACGAAGGCGAGGAGAAAGATACGGGCAATCATGCTAGGGGTGGTTCGAATGCGCGAGGCGCTCCAGAGCTTCGAAGATCACTTTCACTTGACAGAGCGTGTCCTGTTTTTCGCCGCTGGTATCGATGACGTAATGAGCATGGCGCTTCTTTTCTTCTAATGGCAGCTGGCGCGCGAGGCGCGCGAGCACCTGTTCCCGCGTGAGATGGTCGCGCTTGACGCCGCGGGCGATCTGTGTCTCCCGATCACAGGCGGTGAGTATGATGCGATCAAACATGCGATCGCGGCCGGTCTCTATCAGGATAGCGGCTTCGACGATGGCGACGCCTTGAGGATTGCGAGTCTTGTACTCTTCGATCATCTGGTCTTCGCGGGCGATCACGGCGGGATGGACAAAACTGTTGAGCTTTTCGAGCAGTTCGGGATTCTCGAAGACGACGGAGGCGAGCTTCTTGCGATCGATCGCGTGATCGGGCGCGAGGATGGCGGGGCCGAAGGCGTGGAGCGTGGGACTGTAGGCCGCCCCGCCGGGTTCAAGAACGGCGTGGCCGATTAAGTCGGCGCGCAGCACAAAGCAGCCGAGGCGCTCCAATTCGGCGGCCACGAAAGATTTCCCGCTCGCGTAGCCGCCGGTGAGTCCGACCTTCAGCATTCCCCGGACACGGAGGCGAGATGGCTTTCGGCAAGCTGCACGGTATTGGCCATCAGCATGGCGATAGTGAGAGGGCCGACGCCGCCGGGGACCGGCGTGTAGGCGGAAGAAATTTCCTGCATGGCGAGCGGATCCACGTCGCCTATGAGCGTGGTCCCATTCTTTTCGAAGGCGGCGAGACGGCGGGGGTCGTGACCGAAAAGGCGAAGGACCACGGCGGGATCGTTGAGGCGGTTCATCCCGACGTCGATGACGACGACGCCGGGGGAGAGATGCTCGCGCGTAATGAGAGCGGGCTTGCCAATGGCGGCGACGAGGATTTCGGCGCGGCGGCATTCGGCCGGGAGATCATGAGTCTTGGAGTGGCAGATGGCGACGGTAGAGTTTTCGTGGAGCAGCATCAAGGCCATGGGCTTGCCGACGATATCGCTGCGGCCGACAACGACGGCGCGCTTGCCTGCGAGCGGGATGCGGTAGCGCTTGAGCATTTCCACGATGCCGGCGGGGGTGCAGGCGCGCGGGGCCGGACGATTCGCCACCAGGTTTCCGACGTTGAAGGGATGGAAGCCGTCGGCGTCTTTGGCCGGATCGATGGCGAGCAGAATCTGCTTCTCATCGATGTGCTTCGGAAGGGGGCTCTGGACGAGTATGGCGTCCACCTGCCGGTCGCGATTGAAGTCTCGAATGAGGCGAAGGAGTTCGTCGGTGCTTATGCCGGCAGCGGGAGCTGCATCGATGCTGCGAATGCCGAGATCCTGGCAGGCTTTAATCTTGTTGCGGACATAAATGTGAGAAGCGGGATCGTCGCCCACGAGAACGACAGCGAGGGCGGGAGGCCGCGCTTTGGCTTGAAGAGCCTCGACGCGCGGGCGAAGCTCGTTGAGAATGTCCTGATTGATCTTCTTGCCGTCGAGGGCAAGCCCACTCATGCACTCGTGAGGATAACAGAGGGCGGGCGGCGGTCGACCACGCGCATGGCGGCGACTAATCGGCCGACGATGCGGGCGCCGCTGCGGTTGCAGACCGAGGAGAGCGGCACGGGCGCGCCGGTTACGGGGTCGCGGTAGAAGACGCGATCGGGCCAAGTGCGGCGGCCTTCGAAGTTTTCCGGATATTCGCGAAGGGCGTCGATAACTGTGTGCACGATGCGAAGCATTCGCGGCTGGCGGTACTGGGGCATGAAGACGACGTGGCTGAAGCGCTCGCGGCGGATTTCGTGAACGAAACCGGGGAGCGAATCGGCGCGAGAGAGGTTCAGGATCGCGTTGGGCTCCATGCCGTGACGGTCGCCTCCGGCGACGACGGGGATGTTGAGACTTTTGCCCATTTCGAGGATGCGGCGATTCTCGCTCATGGCGCGGAGACCGTTGAGCTCAAGAGCGTGCAGCCGCGGGCCGTGGCGCTGCAGGAGGATTTTTAACGAGGCCAGGTGACGGTCGCGCCCGATGCCTTTTTCGTCCCAGAGCGGATGGTTTAGCACGAGGAGCACATCGGGATAGGCATGAAGAAGCTCAAGGATGCGCGAGAGTTCGGCGGGCTCGGGGCGGGCTGTGTAGGCGGAAAGCCGGCGTTCCACCGCGCACGCTTCGCTGGGCGGCAGATTGTGAACGCCGAGATGAAAGAACGTCTCCTCGAAGGGAATGGTCCATTCGGTCGAGACCGGCGCATCGGCGAAGCGCGGGAGAACGCGAAGCTGCATACCGGCGCGAATGTCGTCATGATCGGTGAGGGAAACAAGAGCGGGCAGTTGGAAATGAGCCTCGATCTGCTTCTGTTCGAGGCGGTGGGCCTGGCGCGGAGCGAGAGGCGGAGTCCAATAACCTGTCTGAAGGTCGAGCTTGACGCTGCGGGCGCGGTTGTACTCGGCTTCCTGGCGTTGAATGGCGCGGCGCAGGAAGGGAACCCCCGCGATGAAAGGAGCGGCGTTATCAAGGCTTTCTTCGGAGTACGCGGTGTGGCTATGCAGGGAAACGCCCGACCGAAAGTGCTTCGCGACGGCGCGTTCCTTCCAGAGAAGTTGCACGTGGGTGGCTGCTGTAACGGTCATTTCAATACACCCTCCGGCCACCAATGTCCGTTATGGATGTTGCGAACTAGTTACTGGCGCATTAAAACATTTGCGATTCGGAATGTTCCCAGGCGAGGGCGCGTTTCAACCGAATGACTTCGGATAAGATCTTCAAACAGAACAGCGTATTCGCGTTTGCGGGCGGCGAGGTCCTGCTCGCGGCGGCGGAGAAACTCGAAGCGGAAGGGCGAATAAGGCTGCAAATTATCGAGGAAGGACGGCGTGTAGAGAGCGCCGGCGCCCGCGGTGCTGCGGACCAGCAGGAGCTGGGAGCTTTTCTGCAAGAGCCGCTTGAGGACGGGCTCGCCTTTTTCGAGCGGCGCCATGGCCGTCATAACCCAGCGGCCGAAATGGAGAGTGCGCGCGGTGATGCGGTCCAAGGGTTGGCGCGCGGCGTCTTGCGTATAGAGCGTTCGAGAGCCGCGCTGAGAATCCGACAGCACATCTTGCAGATCGTCGCCAAGCTGGAGGACGACGCCCCATTGAAAAGCGAAGCGAGCTTCGTGGGGCAGCAGATGGCCCGCGGCGAGGCAGGCGTCGGCGAGAACGGATGTGCCGCCTTTTGTGAAAGTGAGACGCAGAATGTCGAGCGCGGCGGAATCGCCGCGGTGGGGCAACTGGCGAATGCTCTGTTCCTGAGCGGCGTGAATCGCGAGGAGCGATTCGTAGACCTGCGAATAGCGGTCGCGCGGGTACTGAGCCTCGATAATATCGACCAGCGACCAGATGGTAGCTTCGCGGGAATTGCCGGCGGGCAATCTGTCCCCTCGGAGACGCGAACGAAAACGCAGGCTGAAGGCGAATTTCACGTCGCTTGAGAGAGCGGGGTCATCCAGATAGTTGTCGCTATAGGGATAGAGCATGCTGTAAGCGAAGATTGCGGGCGTCAGCTGAGGCGCGAGCCCGAGCAGCGCCTGGATGCCACAAGCGGTCCAGGCGTTGCGCGCGGCTTGGAGGATGTCGATCATGCCTACGGAAGAATCCATCTGGCGCGCCTGGCGGGCGAGGCCGGTGCTGACGCCGCCGAAGCGATCGCCTAGGAGCCAATCGATATAGGGATCCTGGACGTCGAGGGCGCAGGTTGTCAGCTCGACAAGGGCGGCGGTGATGCGAGCCTGGGCGTCCTGGGGCGCGAGTTTCCTACGGCGCAGATCGCGCATGACAGTTTCAACGCGCGTAAGACATTCATCGGCGAGTTGTTCGCATTCGGCCTGCTCGCGCGGGGAGTAGCGGCGCCCGAGATCCGGGAGGTCCGTTCCGCAATCCTGCCAAGCCGCGAGAGATTCTTCCACCAGATCCGTAACACCCAGGCTTTCGCGATCCATCTGCACAATGAAAGATACGTTACCGCGAGCGCATAAGTTCGGGAGTATATGCGAGGCGGTAAGCTCACAACATGGCCCATCAATTCACCACGTCGTATATCCGAGATTCGCTAGCGGTGATGTGGCAGTACAAGAGCATGGCCGAGCGCGCGATGGAGCAGCTTACGGCGGAACAACTGGTGGCAACGCTCGATCCAGAGATGAACTCGGTTGCGATTATTGTGAAGCACATGGCGGGGAACATGCGGTCACGATGGACCAATTTCCTGACCACCGACGGAGAAAAGCCGGATCGCAATCGGGATGGCGAATTCGTGGGGCCGGCGTCGACGCGCGAGGCGTTATTGAGGGAGTGGGAGGAGGGATGGGCGCGCGTGTTCGCGGCGCTGGAGCCGCTTTCAGACGCCGATCTGGAGCGGCAGGTGACGATACGCGGCGAATTGCATTCGGTGATGCAAGCGATTAACCGGCAGATCGCGCATTACGCCTGCCACTGCGGCCAGATCGTTTTTCTCGCCAAGCATTTGCGCCACGAGAACTGGACATCGCTGAGCATTCCGCGGAAGGGATCGGCCGAATACAACCGGCGCGTGGCCGCCGGGGAGGCGAGTCAACGCTAGAGGCGAAGCTGTGGAAGCCGCTTAGGCCGCCGCAGTTTTTTTGGAGGATGCGGCGCGCGCCGGCCGCTTCTTTGCCGTCTGCCGCTCGGCTTTTTCTTCGGCCTTCATGCTGGCGGGCTCCTGCCTCCAGGCGTCCCAGAGCTTTTCGGTATCCTGCACGAGGCGGCGCGGCTTGCGCTCGTAGACGCGCTCGCCCAGCGAGACGGCCTTTTCGCGCAGTTCCTGCTGCTCTTGGCCAACCAAGGCGAGGAACAGCTGCACGATCTGTTCGCCGCCGAAAGAATCGGGAGCGGCTTCGAGCTTCTCACGCAGCACGACCAGGTTGTGATCGTCGCCGAGCCAGGTCTCAAGATCGTGCAAGCTGCCTTCGTAGGCCTGCATCACGCCGGTCCACAAGCTCTCGAGCAGGCGAATGTGATACCAGTGATCTTTCACGCGCTTGCGCCACTCGTGAAAGCTTTCGGGCGTTTCGTCCTTTTGCGCCGTCGCCATGGCTTTCCTGCCGCGACGATAGCGGTCCTCCAGACCCGGCGCCAAGGCGCGGAAGCCGTCATGTTGGAGCGGCCACTTGTCTACCTTTTTCCGAATGACGCGCAAGGCGGAGGCGGCGCGTTTCACGGCGGCAGGGATGCCGATGCGGCGTTCGATTTCGCGCTTGTCCGTTTCGAGACCTTTGCGGATGGGGGCGAGTGCGTTCTCTTGCAGCGCGTCCTTGTGCTTGGCGGCGAGCGAATCGAGCGATTCGAGCACGGCCGTAGTGTCGCGAATCTCGGAGAGCTTACGGCCGATTTCGCCGAGACTCGTGTTGGCGGAGCGGTACGCCGGGCCGAGTTCAGCCCGCACCAGACGAATCAAGCCGCGAATCTTCTTGATGCTCTTGCGCGCCTCGTGGACGCCTTCGTCGAGGCGCGCGCCGGTGTGGGAAAGTTCGGCGAGCGTCGAATCGATCTCTTCGCGCACGATTCGCCGAACGGCGTCCGGAGCTGTTTCGCCTTTCTTAAATCGATATGGCATTTCGATGAGGGGGCGACATTCAGTTCTCTTTATTGTGCACGATACGCGCGAGAAGATTAACGGGCGGCGGGGACTGTCGCAGAAGCCGGGAGCTTTTGCTGTCGCTCATACTCCCGTAGAACCTTGAGCACGTATTGGCGAGTTTCGACATAGGGCGGCACACCGTGATACTTGTCGACGGCGCCGGGACCGGCGTTATAGGCGGCTAAGGCCAGACCCGAATCATAGTGATAACGCAGCAGGAGCTCGCGCAGGTATTTCGCGCCACCGAGGGCGTTTTCTCCAGCGAGCGTGGGCTGGACCCCGAGCGCCGCGGCTGTTGCCGGCATAAGCTGCATAAGCCCGATAGCGCCTTTGACCGAAACAGCATTCTGCTTCAGACCGGATTCTATTTTGGCCACGCTGCGGACGAGTTCGGGCGGCAGGCCCTGCTCCGCCGCGGCCTGGGCGAGCAGTTGATCCGTCGCAGCTGGGGCGGTTGCACTCGGTAACGGCGCGGCGGCGGCGTTTTCAGTCCGTTCCGGCAGCGGCTCAATACGGACAACATCGCTTGCCTGGAATTCGAGCGTGCCGGTCGAGGTGCGGCACACGATCGTTTCATTCTGTTGGATGTGGGACTCCACTTCCAGCGAGAAGCCGGAGTTCAAATAAATGAGCTCGCGGCCGAAACAGACGCTAGACGATACAACAATCAGCGGAACGAAAATGAGCGCGGCCCAACGGCGAACACGCATCAAAACCGCTCGAACACTCCCTCAGGATTTTCGGCGAGGGTACTCTGGTCGATCGAATGGATATCACCTTCGAGCAGCATCAACTCATGCTCCAGCAGGGTTGAAGATACCAGGGTTTTCACCGCAATTTCAGCGATGCTACTGCTCTTTCCGTAGCGCGCCGTAAAAAGATCCGAGACCTCCTGCAACTGCTTTCGGATGCCAGACAAATACCTGGACATAGCAGCGTGTTCGTCCCGGCTTAGGGGATATTGCACGGCACTCCACTCCTTCAGCTTTTGGCTTACCCGTATTTTGCCATAAGTCTTAGAGCAAAACCATCCGTAAAATCGTGTATTCCTCTTTTTTTCAGCGGAATACCGGGCGATACCATGCAAGAGCATGGGCCGAGCCACCGATCTGAGATGTAGCCGCTGCGCGAAAACGTTTACCACCCGAGAAGCAAGAAATGGGTGCGAGTGTGGGGGGCGCTTAGAGGTGGTTTACGACCTCAAGACCATCCGTGAGACCTGGCGCAAAGAAGACCTGAAGAGCGCGCACGGAGACATGTGGCGGTATGCGCCGGTGCTGCCGTCGAGCGTGGAGGAGGCGGTGACTCTCGTCGAGGGCTGGACGCCGCTGGTGCGGGCCAGGGGACTGGAACGGGAACTGGGCGCCCAGGAAATCTGGTTGAAAGACGAGAGCCGGAATCCGGCGGGATCGATGGAGGCGCGAAGATTTTCGGCGATCACTTCGTCGGCCAAGGGGCTAGGAGTGAGAAAACTGTCGATGGCTTCGGATGGGAGCGCGGCGAGCGCCTTAGCGGCTTACGCGGCCGCGGCCGAGCTGGAGGCGCGGATCTACATGCCGCGTCATGCCCCGCAAAGCGTGTTTATCGAATGTAAGGCGCTGGGCGCGAACGTGAGATTGGTGGACGGTGGTATGGACGATTGCGCGCGGCTCGCGGGCGAGACCCGGGAGGACTCGATGGAAGTGGAGGCGCTCGATGCCTTCGGCAGAGAGGGCGCCAAGACCCTGGTGTACGAGGTTGCCGAACAGTTCGGCTGGCAGGTCCCGGACGCGATTGTGCATTCCGGCGACGAGCGAGACGCGATGGCGTTCGAGAAAGCGTGGAAGGAATTGGAGGAGCTGAATTGGATTGGCGCCGGACGGCCGAGGACGGTCGCGGCGCAGCCGGGAAGCGTCCAAAACGAAGAGGCGCTAGACCAGGCGCTGCTGATGGCGCGCTGCGACGGTATTTTCCCCACGCTCGAAACGGGAGCGTGCGTGGCGGCGGCGAGGGGGATGCTGAGAGATGGGAAGGCGAAGCCGGAGAACCGAATCGTAATTGTAAATGCCGGCGCCGGTTTGAAGCAGATCGAAAAGTATGCGACGCGATATTCGCGGCAAGGCGCGAGCGAGCAGGACAAATTGGGCGGATTGATCACGCCACGCTGAGGCCACCGTAGAAGTACCAGAGGGATTGACTGCGATTCCTCGGGTTTTTATGGCACCATGAAGTTGTCGGTTTGGATTCCGGTTTGGTTCCGCTTGGTGTGACTCCCCGTCCGATTTCTCGCGAGATGCCCTCGTGTTTCCGAACAACAGTCAGGAGAGTGAAGTGACAAAGCTGTTCGTAGGGAATCTGCCCTACAAAGCTACAGAAGCCGATTTACAGGCGTTCTTCGAAGAAGCAGGAGTCCACGTGGACAGCGTGAACATCCTGCGCGACCGCTTCAGCGGAGAAGCCCGAGGATTTGGGTTCGTCGAGATCAGCGATGACAATCTGGCGAATCAGGCGGTTCAGGCCTGCAATGGGCGAGCGCTGATGGGGCGCGCGCTGGTTGTAAATGAAGCGCGTCCTCCGGAGCGCCGCGAACGGCCGCAGGGCGGCGGAGGCGGCGGACGCCAACGGGATTTCGGCGGAAGCAAGAATCGCTGGTAACGATCGATTCCGCGCGAGCAGGAATCGCTGAGAGAGAAAGACCGGGCGGAGGGCGTATGCTCGCCGTGCATTTAGAGGCGGGGCGGGTCTCGGTGGAGGAGACCCCATCACCGAAGCGGCCCGGCGGCTACGCGCTGGTTCGGGTGCTGGCGGCCGGGATTTGCAATACAGACCTGGAGTTGCAGCGCGGGTATTACGGATTCCGCGGGATTCCCGGACATGAATTCGTGGGCGTGGTAGCGGAAGCGGACACGCCGGCTCTGGTGGGCCGCAGAGTTGCGGGCGAGATTAATCTCGCGTGTGGGCATTGCGACTTCTGCGCGATCGGGCTGGGGCGGCATTGCCCGAATCGCGCGGTGCTGGGAATCGTGCGGCATCCGGGAGCGTTCGCGGAATTTCTGGCATTGCCCGAAGCGAACCTGCATGTTGTACCCAATGAGATCGCGGTCGAAGAGGCAGTGTTCATTGAGCCGCTTGCGGCGGCATGCGAGATTCTGGATCAGACGCAGATTCCGGGCAATGAGCAAGTTGCGGTACTGGGCGACGGCAAGCTCGGGCTGCTGATTGCACAGGTGCTGCACGCGCACGGGGCTCGCGTAATGCTGTACGGGCGGCACGAAGAGAAGCTGCGTCGGGCGCGAAAGGCGGGAATCGAGACCAGCGCCGTTGCGAACTTGCCGAAGGGAATGTTTCCATTCGTTGTGGATGCGACGGGATCGGCCGATGGACTTAAGCAGGCGGTCAGCATGGTCCGGCCGCGCGGCACGGTAATTTTGAAATCCACCATTCATGGAGAGGTCGCGGTAGATACGGCGCCAGTGATCGTCAACGAAGTGACGCTTGTGGGGTCGCGTTGCGGGCGATTCGAGCCGGCGATAGAGCTGCTGCGAGACCGCAAGGTGGATGTGAGAAGCATGATCTCCGCCGAGTATCCGCTGAAGGAAGCCCCCGAGGCGTTTGCCGAGGCCGCTCGAAGCGGCGTCTTGAAGGTGCTGCTGCGAGGCTAGGCGGGCTGCTGCTGCGTCATGCAGTGCAGAGTGCCGAGCCCGAGAACCAGGTCGGTAGATGCAATGCCCACGATCTCGCGGCTGGGAAAAAGATCGGCGAGTTTGTTCAGGGCGATGCGATCGTTCTTGTCGTTGAAGACCGGCGCGAGAACCAGACCGTTGGCGATGTAGAAATTGGCGTAGCTCGCAGGCAGGCGTTGACCGTCGAAGTATATGGGCGCGGGCATGGGCAGAGTTTCGATCCGCAGCCCGGTTTCGCGCAGCAGCGCAAGGTTTTCTCGGAGCGGTTCATAGTTGGCGTCCGCGGGATCGTCTTCGGAAGCGATCACGATGGTGCGCTCGTCACAGAAGCGCGCGAGGTCATCGACGTGGCCGTGCGTGTCGTCGCCGGCGATGCCGTTGCGCAGCCAGATGGCGTGGGGCGCTCCGAGGTAGTCGCGAAAAAGCTGTTCGAGTTCGTGGCGACCCAGGCCAGGGTTGCGGGCCTGCACATCGCTGAGCAGGCATTCTTCGGTGGTGAGAATGGAACCGGCGCCGTTGACATCGATACTGCCGCCTTCGAGCACCACGGAGCGGCCGTGCCAAGTGGGCGTAGCAAGAGTAAGGCCGAGCGCGGGCGCAAGCTGCCGCTTGACCGCATCATCGTTCGTCCAGTTGTCGTATTTCGCCCAGCCGTTGAAGCGCCAGTCGAGGATGCGGCGTTCGCCCGCTGCGCCGCGTACGAAGATGGGGCAGAAATCGCGGGTCCAGCTTCGATCCGTGGCGATGTGAAAGAACTCGACGGCTGAAAGGCGCGCGCCGGTCTTGCGCAACACCCGGCGGATTTTGTGCTCGGCGTCGCCATCATTCACAAGAATGCGAACGCGTTCGACTCGGGATAGATGCCGGACGATCTCCGCATAGACCCAAGGGATGGCGGCGAACTTGCCGGGCCAATCGGCGCGTTCGTGCGGCCACGCGAGCCAAGTGGCTTCGTGCGGCTCCCATTCGGCGGGCATGCGAAGGAAAAGCTCCGCGGCTGTTGGATCGTGGCCGCTCACCTCAGCCAGTCACCTTACCCAATCCAGCGGTTGGTGATGGACGAATAGGCGTCGATGCGGCGGTCGCGCAGGAAAGGCCAGTTGCGGCGCACTTCGTCCATCTGCTTGGGGTCGCACTCTACCACCAGAACGCGCTCTTCATTGGCGGCCGCTTGGGCCATGACGCGGCCGAACGGATCGGCGACGAAGGAGTTGCCCCAGAATTCGAGGCCGTTATCGTGAGGACCTTCGAATCCAGTGCGGTTGACGGCCGCGACGAAGACTCCGTTTGAGATGGCGTGCGCGCGCTGCACGGTTCGCCACGCGTCGAGTTGCGCATCCCCGTATTGGTCCTTTTCGGAGGGATGCCAACCGATGGCGGTTGGATAAAAAAGCACGTTGGCGCCTTGCAGGCTGGTAATGCGCGCCCCCTCCGGGTACCACTGATCCCAACACACCAGAACGCCGATACGTGAATAGCGGGTGTTGAAGTTCCGGAAGCCGAGATCGCCGGGCGTGAAATAGAATTTTTCGAAGTAGAGGGGATCGTCGGGGATGTGCATCTTGCGATACACGCCGAGCAGAGAGCCGTCCGCATCGAGAATGGCGGCAGTGTTGTGATAAAGGCCCTGAGCGCGCTTTTCAAATAGCGAAGCCACGATGGAGACCTGCAACTCTTTAGCGACGGCGCCGAGCGCTTCCGTGGATGGGCCGGGAATGGTTTCGGCCAAATCGAACAGCGAGGCGTTCTCTTCGCGGCAGAAATATTGCGAGCGGAACAGTTCCTGAAGACAGACGATTTCGGCGCCTTGAGCCGCGGCATCGCGAATACCCTCGATAGCGTTGCCGAGATTCGCCTCGGGATCGGGCGAGCAGGCCATCTGCACGAGGCCGATTTTGAATTTGCTGTCTCGATTTACAAGCATAGCTACATGTAAATTCCGCCGTTGACGTCGAGGACGTGGCCGGTGATGAACGCGGCTTCCTCGCTTGCCAGAAACTTCACGGCGCTTGCAATATCTTCGGGACGTCCCATGCGGCCGAGCGGCGTCTGCTCGATCATCTTCTGTTTCAGGTCGGCGGTGAGCGAGTTCGTCATATCGGTTTCGATGAAACCGGGCGCGACGGCGTTGACCGTGATATTGCGGCTCGCGACTTCGCGCGCAAGCGACTTGGTGAGCCCAATCAAGCCGGCCTTCGATGCGACATAATTCGCCTGCCCCGGGTTGCCCGTTTCGCCCACCACGGAAGTGATGTTCACGATCCGGCCCCAGCGCTCCCGCATCATGCCGGGCAGGACTTGCTGCGTGGCGTAGAAGGCGCCGCTCAGATTTGTGTGAAGCACTATTTCCCAGTCGGCCGGCTTCATGCGAATGGCTAGGCCGTCCTTTGTGACCCCGGCGTTGTTCACCAGAATGTCAATCCGCCCGAAATCCTTGGATGCTTTCGAGATGCCGGAGGATACAGATTCGCGGTCCGAGATATCTAGTTCGAGAATGAAGGTTTCCGAGCCGGCGGCGCGAATGGCGGCGGCGGTGTCTTCCAGGTTCTGCACGTTTCGCGCGGCGACAATGACGCGATGGCCGGCGGAGGCGAGCGAGAGAGCGCAGGCCTTTCCGATGCCGCGGCTCGCGCCGGTGACTAGCGCGGTTCGAGGGCTCATGAGCAACTCTCATGATAATGGGTGTACAGGAAATTCATGCCTTCCGGAATCAGGGTTTTCGAAGATCTTCGCGACTTCATTCGCGCCTTGGACAAGCACGGCGAGCTGAGCCGCGTTTCGTTGCCCGTTGACCCTTATCTGGAGATCTCGGAGTTTGCGGACCGGTCGGTGAAGAGGGGCGGCCCAGCGCTGCTGTTCGAGAATCCCAACGGTTCGAGCGTCCCGGTGCTGATCAACAGTTTCGCGAGCGAGCGGCGCATGCAGATCGCGCTGGGAGTGGAGAGCATCGAGCGCATCGCGGAGCGCATCGCCGGGTTTCTCGAGATGCAGCGGCCGGAGGGATTGCTCGACAAGCTGAAGATGCTGCCGAGGCTGGCCGAGATTGGGGGCGCGTTTCCGAAGACCGTCGCGCGAGGCGCTTGCAAAGAAGTCATCCGGCGCGGGAGCGAGTTCTCGCTCGATTATTTTCCGATTCTGCATTGCTGGCCGGGAGACGCGGGGCGCTTCATCACGCTTCCTATGGTGTTTTCGCGCGACCCCGAAACGGGCAAGCGCAACTGCGGCATGTACCGGATGCAGGTCTTCGATGGGCAGACGACGGGAATGCACTGGCAGAAACACAAGCAGGGCGCGGAGCACTACCGGCGCGTGGTTGCCGAGGGCAAGCTGGAGCGCATGCCGGTGGCGGTCGCGATTGGAAGCGATCCGGCGACGATGTATTCGGCGATTCTGCCGCTGCCCCCGTCCATTGACGAGATGCTGTTCGCCGGATTCCTGCGCGGCCGCGCTGTCGAAATGGTGAAGTGCGAGACCAGCGATCTGGAAGTGCCTGCGAATGCGGAGATCGTGCTCGAAGGCTACGTGGTTCCCGGAGAGATGCGGCGCGAAGGTCCGTTCGGCGATCACACCGGCTTCTACTCGCTTGACGACGACTACCCGGTGTTTCATATCGAGTGCGTCACTCATCGCGAGAAGCCTGTTTATGCGACCACGATCGTGGGGCCGCCCCCCATGGAGGATTTCTACATGGGAAAAGCGGTCGAGCGAATTTTCTTGCCCCTAATGCGTATGCAGCTTCCGGAGGTGCGCGACATCTGCATGCCGGCAGAAGGCGTTTTTCACAATCTGATGCTGGTGTCGATCCGCAAATCCTATCCGGGGCAGGCGCGCAAGGTGATGCATTCCATCTGGGGCACGGGGCAGGCCATGTTCAGCAAGTGCATCGTGGTGGTCGATGAAGACGTGGATGTGCAGGATGTGCGGGAAGTGACGTGGAAGGCTCTGAACAACATCGACCCGCAGCGGGATATCGAATTTTCGATGGGGCCGATCGATTCGCTGGACCATGCGAGCCGCATGCCGAACTATGGCTCCAAAATGGGCGTGGACGCGACAACGAAATGGCCCTCGGAGGGTCATTCGCGGCGCTGGCCGAACGCGATCAAGATGTCGCCCGATGTGGTTCGGCGCGTGGATGAGTTGTGGAAGCGAGCGGGCTTGGATGAGAAGTGGCGCGGCGGGAAGTAAATAACACGCCCGCTAGTCGACTAGCCGCCAGGCGTGGCCGTCGCGCTTGAGCAGGTCGTCGGCTTTGGCGGGACCCTGGCTGCCGGCCGCATAGTTCGGGAAATTCGCGGGCGCATTCTGCCCCCAATGATCGAGCACGGGCTGCACCACGCGCCATCCGGCTTCGATGTTGTCGGCGCGTTGAAAGAGCGTAGCATCGCCCTGCATCACGTCATAGAGGAGCGTTTCGTAGCCGGTAGCGGGAGCGGCGCCGAAGTAGTCTTCGTATTTGAAATCCATGCGAACGTCGCCTAACCGCATGGTGGGGCCGGGAATCTTTGCGCCGAATTCAAGCGCGATGCCTTCATCGGGCTGAATACGAATCAGCAGCCAGTTGGGAGCGGGATCGCGCGCCGGAGTGTCGCGGAACAACCGATAGGGCGCTTCCTTGAATTTGATGGCGATCTGGCTCTTGCGGCTGGCGAGACGTTTGCCGGTGCGGATGTAGAACGGCACGCCTGCCCAACGCCAATTCTGGATCTGAAGCTTGAGGGCCACATACGTTTCGACCTGGGACTGAGGCGACACGTCGGGTTCCTGCCGATAGGCGGCGACGGGCTTGCCTGCGATTTCACCCGCGCCGTATTGGCCGCGCACCGCCATGCAATCCACCTCCGCGGGATTGCAAACTTTGACTGCGTCGATGGCTTTGGCCTTTTCAGCGCGGACGGCGTCGGCGCCGAAAGAATTCGGCGCTTCCATGGCGGTCATGGCGACCAGTTGAAATACGTGATTAGGCACCATGTCGCGCAGCGCGCCGGTGTGTTCGTAGAAGCGGCCGCGCGCTTCTACGCCGACCGTTTCGGCAACGGTGATCTGAACGTGCTCAATGCGATCGCGCGTCCAGAGCGGCTCGAAAAGACCATTCGCGAAGCGGAACATCATGATGTTCTGAACGGTCTCTTTGCCGAGGAAGTGATCGATGCGATAGATCTGCTCTTCGCGCAGAACGCTGAGGATGGCTCTGTTCAGTTCCTTGGCGGAAGGAAGGTCGTGGCCGAAGGGTTTCTCAACGACGACGCGGCGCCAGTGGCCGTCGTCTTCGCACGCCAGCCGGCTCTCGCCCAGATGCTTGACCACGGTTGCGAAGAATCGATCCGCGATGGCCAGATAGAACAGGTAGTTGCCGCCGCAGCCCTGTTTGGCGTCTCGTTCTTCGAGCTTGGATTTTAAGCTTTCATACGTAGCCGGGTTGTTGAAATCGCCCTTCAAATAGCTCATGCGCGAGGTGAGCCATTGCCAGACACCCTGATTGACAGTGGAACTCTGGCCGCCGTGGTGAACGAAATCGGCCGTCATGGCTTCGAGCGATTGCTGCCAATCCTGGTCGGTGTGGTCGGCGAGATCGACCCCCAGGATGGCGAACTCGGAGGGCAATAGCTTCGCGCAGGCCAGATTATAGAGCGCCGGAACAATCAGGCGTTTGGTAAGGTCGCCGGCGGCTCCGAAGATCACCATGCAGCAGGGTCCGGCGGGCTTGGCGCCGCTTGCTCGATCGTGTGGCATCGCTTTCCTATTCTGACTGGGCCGTTTTTTGCTGCGCCTCTTCCTCGCGGACCGCAAGCGGGTTTCGAAGGTCAATCGCGATCAGCGCGGCTAGACACAGAATAGCGATGCGAAGCGATCCGAGACGCCAATTGAATTCCCACCGCGACGCTATTGCCGCTCATATTGGCCGTGTAGATGTGGCTCAGCGAAAGGAACCCGACTGCGTCGACGTAGCCCGCGAGCCAGGTGATGATGCAGCAAGAAGAAATCGCGATCCGGTTTGCATCTAATGTCAAGACGCATACTAGGAAAAAGGCATGACTCTCGGCGAACAGATTACTTACCTGTTTATTTTGGGCCTCCCGATTGCAAGCGTCGCCTGGACCGTGACGCACGAAGAAGTGTTTCGCGAGCCGCGCGAATGGTGCAAGAACCGCAGCGAGAGCTGCCGCCGATTATTCGAGCGAAAGTTTTTCTATCTGTTCACCTGCGAGTATTGCTTTAGTCACTACGTGACGATCGCGTTCCTATTCATCACACGTTACAAGTTGTTATACGAGGATTGGCGCGGCTACCTGGTAGCGTTCTTCGGATTGGTGTGGGTGGCGAACTTTTACATCAGCATCTTCGCGCGGGTCCGGCTGGAGATCAAGAAGGAGCGTGTAGAGATCGCGGTGCACGAAAAGACCATAGCTGAACCCCAACCCGAGCCGCAGATTGAAGTGCCGGTGGGCCGCTAATTGCCAGGCTGGCTCATCAAGCTCTTTTGGTCGGCTGGCGTTAGTTCGTCGTACAACTGGTTGAAGACGGCGTTAGTCCAGCCGAAGCCGGCCTGATTCGCGCTATAACCGAAATGAATGTTGGAGCTGACATTTGAGCCGCCGTTGACTACGTCGTATTTTTCGACGATATAGCCCTGGCGCAGGAATTCGCGGCGCACTAGCGTGAGCCATTTCATGGCGATGCGTTCGGCGTCCGCCGTATAGCCGTAGCGGCGCAGACCTTCAACCGCGATCATTTGTAGCGGCGCCCATCCGAAGGGCGAATCCCATTGATTGCCGCTCACGTAAGTGCTGGTTTGCAGGCCGCCGACGCGCTCGAACTTGGAAAGGTTCTGTTCTACTCGAGCCGCGGCGTCCTTGGTCGCGAAACCGGCCCAGAGCGGATAAAACGTTGTAAGAAAGGGATAGTGGCGAACCTGCCTGGTTTGAAAGTTGTAGTCGTAATAGAGGCCATCGGCCGCGTCCCACATCAGGCGGTTTATGCGGGCGGCGCGCTCGGCTGCGCGCCTGCGCCACACAGCGGCGTCGGCGGAACGGTCGAGCTTATCCAGAATGTCCGCGGTCTGCGCCTCCATCAAATACAGCAGTGAATTGAGGCAGACCGGATCGTAGTGGATGATATCGATGTTGAAGGCGCCGAAGCGATTGGAAGGATCGAAGCCCGACTCGCGCATCGAGCGATCGCCTTTATAGAACAGCTGGGTGAGTTGATCGGTCGCTTTGTCGTAATATTGACTTACATCGTAATCTTTGATTTCATGCGTGCGCAGGAATTCTTTGACTAGCTCGTAGTGAGTAAGGCCCTGGGCATTACGCTCAGCGGAGACGACTTCCGGCGCTGGGCCTTCCCCCATGTCCCAGTAGCGCGACAGACCGGTTTCGGGCGTCAAGTGGGGCTCGGCGGCCCAGATCTGGTAATACTTTTCGATCAAGGGCTCCGCGTCTTCGAGCCACTTGCGGTCGTGAGTCTTGGCGTAAACGCCGAGCACCATCTGAGTCAAGAACGGCGGCTGAGAGCGTGTGAGATAGTAAGTGCGGTTGGCGTTGAGTACTTTCCCGTAGTTCTTGGTCTCGTAGAGGAAGTTATCCGCCATATCCTTGGCTAGATTCAGTTCGCCATCTCGCAAGAGGCCGACCTGGATGAAGTAACTATCCCAGCCGTACATTTCGTTGAAGCGGCCTCCCGGCACGACATAGGGATGCGGAAGATACAGCAGCCCCTGTTCGCGCAGTGAATCGAGATCTTCGGGAAGCGGTTCAATGTTGATGGTTTTGAATCCGGCGGCCGGCACTTCGCGGCGCAGGCCTTCTTCGATCAACTGCGTGTCATCGCTGCGGGGCACGTAGACTGGCCAGCGGCCGTCGGGTTCGGGCTTGAACTTGGGGTCCACAGCAGCCTTTGCGAGGTCCTTGTTTGAGCGCGTGAGCGTCGCCCAAGTCTGCTTGATATAGGCGAGAATGTCCGTCGTCTGCGCGGGAGGCGAGGGATTCTGGCCGCAAAGTGCGAAAGCAAAAAGGGCGGCTACGGCAATGGTTCGTTTCATTGGTTTACCAAGTGAACGTGATGGTCTTAGTCTGATATCCCGAGCCATTCGGGAACTCCACGTGAAGCAGTGAGCCGCGCACTTCCCCGCCCTGCGCGGTTACGTTCGGACGGTTGAGGCGTAGCGGCAAATCGTAAGTCGCGCCGCCAATGCTCGCGAGCGAGAAGATCGCTTGACTAGGAGTCTGGCGCTGATCGAGGACCTTCAACTGCGAAGTGAGGGCGCCTTCCAAAGGCAGATGAGCCGGAATTGCAAGTTCGACTGCTGGCAGGGGAATGTCGAGAGTAGCGCCGCCGCTGACGATCAGATGCCCGGCCGCGCGGCGGTATTCGAGATCGACCGTGCGGCCGCCCAGCGGAACATTGTGCAGCGTAGCGCGATCCCAATCGGCCGGCAGATGCGGCTCGAGATGAAGCTTCTGATTCGGCGCATCCCAGGTAACGCCAAAAAGCCCGCGAATCAACGGCACGATCACCATAGCGGACGACCACATTTGATGCGAGCTGCTGCGCCCCAGCGGCTGGAAGAACTCTCCTGATAGCAGCTCGGTGACGGAGCCCAGGTCCTGCGCCCAGGTGAGGCCGGCGTTTTGCATCAGGTGCGCGTAGCCGGAGAGCGGTCGACCGGCGCGATACTCGGCGAGCGAAACCCAGCCGGTGAAAAGCGGCCAAATGGAGCCTTGGTGATAGCTGATGGGATCGTAGAAAGAGGTGCGCTCGCTGATGTCTCGCGTGCCCCAGTCCGTTGAGAACTCGTTGGATGCCCAGCGCGCGAGCATAGGCCCCGGACTTTTCAACCCGAACGTGCCGTCCCACCAGGCGACCGATGGATAGATGCTCGCGGTGCGATCGAGCGAGCCATCCGGGTTGCGGCTGAAGGCATAAAAATCTTCGGAGGGTTCGTAGTATTCGGATTCGATCTTTTCCGCAATCTCTCGGGCTTTCTTCTCGGCGGCGCCGGCAAGCTGCTGGTCGCCCACGAGCGAGGCCAGATACGAAACGGCCTGAGCCGACTGCTGATCCAGGGCGGCGAGGTAAATTTCTTCGTGCGGCATTCCAGTGGGCCAGGATTCGACCCAGCCGGTCCCTTGCGTGTTGGAGTAAATGCCGTCCGTGGTTTCGTGAGCGCGTGTAAATTGATAAGCGCGGCGAACGGCGTCCCAGTTATTCATTAGATACTCTTTGTCGCCGCTGGCCTTGACGTAATCGCACATAGCCATCACGAAGAGCGGAGTCGAGTCGGCGGCGGCGTAGAAATACGGCGTCGATTTCCAATCGAGCGCATCGGCCGATTGCGAGTACTCGTGCATGATTTTTCCGTCTTCGCGTTGACGGCGAATCAGGAAATCGAGGGCGCGTCGCGTGAGTGCAAAATCGCCGTAGCTGTTAATGGCGTAGGTAGTGAAGAGCGTATCGCGGCCGAAGAACCAGGCGTAGCCGGGGCGCGCGGAATCGGCCGATTCATAGTAGCCAGCCACCATGCCGGTTTCGTCGTGGTACTGCACCTGCATCTGGTCGATTGAGACTTCGGCCCAGCGGAGAGCTTCGTTCAATCGACGGTCGGGAGTGTCGATCGTGAGCCGGCGATCGAAGAAATGCGCGTAGTAATCTTGCGTTTGGGCATAGAGATTCAGCAGACTGGAGGCGATTTGGGAAACGCGATCGGCGGCCGACGCTGGATCTGCAAGACCGAAAATGAGCGGGTAAACGGAGCCGCGATCGCGATGCGGGTCGTACGAGAGCTTGAGTTCCAACGGATACGTCTGCGGATGCTCTTGATAGGGCGCCATAATTCCGGGGCGGGTGCGCGGCATGGCGACGATGGCCGAGAACTTGGGATCGTCGGTATGCAGGATGTAAAAGCCTCCGCTTGAAATCCATTCGCCATTGGGGCGTCCGAAATTCGGCGCGGGCCACATGTGAAGCATTTCGGGCGTGAATGAAAATGTGAGTTCCAGCGGGCGCGCGGATTCGATTTCAAAGTAGACGGCTGCGCCCGTGGAGGGCCTCTCGGGGCCTCGAGGCGCAAACATGTGCTGACGGATGGTGAAGGCGGCATGCGAGTAAGTGATGGTGGTCTCGGCGGGAGTAACTTCGATCTCCGCCGCGAGAGCGTTGACGTCGATGGGAACCGGGTAATCCGCTAGCTCTGCGCCGATTCGGAAGTTGCTAAGGATCTTATTGGGCCAGAGCCAGGCTTCAAAGACGCCATTCTGACGGCCGAAGAGCGCGCCATGTTCGCCGGCAACCGTCCAAGGCGTCAGCGGTACGCAACGAGAGACGATGCGCAGAGTGGACTCATGCTTGGGGAATGCGGGCAGTGGAGCGAGTTCGGCCGCGGCGGCCTGATTTGCAAGAGGGTGGATTGCAAGAGAGTTGGCTGCAAGCAGCACGACGAGAAAACCCCGAATCGGCATGGTCACTGATTGATATCCAATCACAGTGGCATTCGGTTTTCACGACTGCACGATAGCTGCAACGCTGCTCTCAGACAGAGACGACGTTCCGGGCGATCCAAAATGTCGCGACTAGGATGCAGGCGGCTATACGCAAAGCCGGCGGCGGATTCACCGCGCGAAACGATCCGACGCGCCACAGCGAGACACATTGCAGGATCGCGAAGGCAACCGCGGGCAACGCGGCTATCGTGATGAGCGAATTGAAATGCAGCGCGACGCTCACGCGGCCATGCAGCAGGGCGTGCAACGCGCGCGTGCCCCCACAGCCGGGACACAGCGTTCCGGTAAGAGCATGAATGGGGCAAACGGGGTAGAACCCGCCCTCAGGAGGCAGCCAGAAGACGATAGCCAACGCGACCACGACAGCCGAGCCGGCAAAGGTCGCGGGTATGCGGCCGCCGTTCAAATCAAGACTCCGGTCCGTCTCCAATTCGCGATGCGGGTGAAGTGGTATTGGTAATAGAACACCGCGAAAAAGAAAACCATCACGCCGCTGAGGCGAAGGTTGATAGGTTCTTCGCGATTGTAATGGGTTTCGAGAGAACTCTTGATGTTGTAGTGGCCGACCAGGAGAAGCACAAATCCTACGATGGTGCCCAGGCCTTCGAGACCTTGCTGATGAGATGCGCCCGAAATCGCGCCGCCGGTGACGAAGCAAGCGAGCGCGATGGCGTAAAACAGAATGGCGTTGCTCCCCCGATCGATACGCTTGACAAAGCTGGCTTCGACGAATAACCAGACCCAAGTAAAGATTCCGCAGGTGACCACGGAAAGAAGCAGAACGAGACCCCAATGAAAATTAGGAGGAATGGGATAGAAATTAGCGGCGGCGGGGACGGTAGCGGCGCCGTAAGCGGCCGGCGCAGCATAACCGGGCGGGGGAACGGGCGGCGGGGCTGCGGCCGCATTGACAATTTGAGAGACCGGAACCCAGGATTGAGAATCGTGGGTGCGGGCGTAGTCCTGCGGCGAGAGCTGGCCGGAGGCTAACATATTCTGCAGATCGGAGAGCGAAAAAGGGCCGCTTTGCTGGCCGGCACGGTAAATGTAGTAAGTCATTGAATGTCCCCGCGCGTAAGAGGATTTCCAGTTAGCGTACAACACGCCGAGGGGAAGGCGCAGGCGCATGGAGGCCCGGTACTCTCAGGACTTCCGGGACGCAGATAGATGAAGTTATTCCCGCGAGCTTGAGGCCCTCCTCCTCCTCGTTCGCAATTTTGTAAAAAAAAGTTTCTCGCTTCGAATCAGAAAGTTGGGCTTCAAATGCGGGGTTGCGGCGCTCGCCGGGCATGAATCCTGGGGGCGACCACAAAGGAGTTTTATCACTCCAGGAGAGCCCAGCATTATGAGCGTTATTCTTGCTTACAAGAATTTTGCGGCTAATCGCAATATTAGTCATATCGGCCTTGGCGTCGCCGCCATCAACACCGCCAAAGTACTGCGTCGCGCGGCAGTCCAGACCGACGTTTGGCCCATCATCAGCGCAACGGACTTGCGCCAGCGTTTGCGCGCCGCCCCGGCAGCGCATGTAATCATCTCGGCGCCGTGGATTCCGGCGCTAGAGATGCACTCTCTTTCGAATGAGTTTCCGAATACTCAGTTCACGGTCAACTGCCATTCGAATGTCGGCTTCCTGCAGGCGGACCGCAACGGCATCCGGCTGGTGCGCGAGATGATGGAAATGGAACTGGCGACGGCGAACGTGCATTTGGGAGGCAACAGCCGGCGCTTCTGCGACTGGATCCGCTCCGCGTTCGGCGCCCCCTGCGCCTACTTGCCGAACCTGTATTGGCTGGAGAGCGACCCGCTACCGCAGCGTCCGTTCTGCGCCGGGACGCTGCGAATCGGCATCTTCGGGGCGACTCGTCCTTTGAAGAACCTGATGAGCGCGGCGGGCGCGGCGCTGGAGATCGCGCGAGACCTGCGCGCGCCGCTGGAGCTTTGGCTTTCGGCGGGCCGCACGGAAGGAGGCGGCGATAGCATACTTTCGGCAGTGAAGGAGATGCTTGGCGGGCTGCCGGGCGTCAATCTCGTTCTGAACGGGTGGCAGACCTGGCCGAATTTCCGCAAGACTATCGCGCATATGCATCTGCTGCTGCAGCCGAGCTATACGGAATCGTTCAATATGGTGACCGCGGACGGCGTGGCGGAAGGCGTTCCCTCGGTGGTCTCAAACGCGATCGACTGGGCGCCGAACGATTGGAAGGCGAATGTGGACGACGTGCTCGACATAGCGCGCGTGGGGCGGCGGCTGCTGTTGGATTCGCGGGCGCCCCTGGATGGCTTGTCGGCCCTCAAGGCGTATGTCGCGGATGGGTTGAAGTGCTATCAGCAGTTCTTCGCAACTATTCGATGAGCATGCAATCGCCATACGAGAAGAAGCGGTATTTTTTCTCGACGGCATGGCGGTAAGCGGCGAGAGTAAGTTCGCGGCCGGCGAAAGCGCAGACCAGCATCAATAGGCTGGACTGGGGCAGATGAAAGTTTGTGAGCATCGCGCCCGTTGCGCGGAACCGGAAGCCCGGAGCGATGAAGAGATTCGTCTCGCCCTTGAGGGCATGGAGGCCGCCCCGCAGCAAGGCGGTCTCCACGCTGCGCACGCTCGTGGTGCCTACGCAGAACAGGCGTCGGCAGCAGCGCATCTTCGCGGCATCCGCGTTCCCTATTTCGAAATATTCCTCGTGCAGGCGAATGTCCGATACCTGTTTAACGCGCAAAGGCGCGAAGGTCCCGAGCCCAACGTGAAGCGTAACGTGGGCGATTTCTGCTCCCGCATCGCGGCACCGGTCCAGGATCTGCGGCGTGAAGTGCAGGCCGGCGGTAGGCGCGGCAACCGAACCGGGCCTGCCCGCGAATACCGTCTGATAGCGGTCGCGGTCGGCAGCGGCGGGCGCGCGACGAATATAGGGCGGCAGAGGCGTCTCGCCCAGCCGTTCGACTAGCTCGGGAATCGATTCGTTCGCGGTGAAGCGAAGCGTTCTTTCGCCGTAATCGCTCTCGGACAGGACTTCGGCGTCATAGGGTTCATCGAAGATAATTCGATCGCCGGCCCGCACGCGCTTTCCGGGCTTGACCAACGCGCGCCAGACCGTTTCTTGCTCGTTCAACGCGCGGATCAGCAGGATCTCGACGAGAGCGCCATTCGTGGTGTTGCGGCGGCCGTGGAGCCGCGCCGGGAAGACGCGCGTATCGTTCACGACCAGGCAATCGCCCAATCGGATATAGCGGGGGAAGTTTTCGAAGAAATCGTCCCTAAACGTTTGGTTCTCGCGCGAGACCACCAGCATGCGTGAAGCCCCGCGCGCCCGTGGGGGTTCCTGGGCAATTAGCTCCTCCGGCAGCTCGTAATCGAAGTCAGAGACTTGCAAATCCTCATTGTAGGAATCAAAACTTCGCGCAAGGAGACGAGTTGCGGTTGTGGAGAACGGCGCTCGCGTCGATCAAGCGCGGTCGCCTCTCAACTCAAGCTCACGAGCATGATCGCAGGACACTGACTTTATCATGGTTTTAGTCGAAAATCTCCAAGCCAATGTCTTCTCATGCACCATAAACCGAAACGAACAGGCCGCATTCGCTGGAAAAGGTGACGTATGGCCGAGATTGTTCGAGTGGATGGGACGCCGGGCTGGGTATTTTCTCGCGCGATTCCTCTTCTCGATAGGGACGGCGAAGTTCATCGGGCGCATGGACCAGTTGATTCAAGACCTTCTCTCAAGGGATCGGCTTTTTACTTCAGCTTTCCAAGCGCCCGCGAATAGCGGATGCTAGCTTGAGGGAATGGGTCCTCAAGCGCCGGGCGAGCAGCCCAAACTGCCGATTCCGGGTGTTCAAAACATAATTGCAATCGGTTCGGGGAAAGGCGGAGTGGGCAAGAGCACCGTCGCCGTGAACCTCGCGATCACGCTAGCGAAACTGGGCCACAGAGTCGGGCTGCTCGATGCGGACGTTTACGGGCCAAACGTTCCGCTGATGATGGGAATTCGAGAGACGCCGCATGCGATCGGACAGCGTATACAGCCGCTCGAAGCCCACGGCGTGAGAATCATGTCCATGGGATTTCTAAATCCCGGCGACAAGCCGCTGGTGTGGCGCGGGCCCATGTTGAACAGCGTGATGCAGCAGTTCCTGCGCAACGTGGATTGGGGCGAACTGGATTATCTCATCATCGATCTACCCCCGGGGACCGGAGACGTGCAGTTGACTCTGATTCAAACCACTCCCCTGACGGGCGCGGTCGTGGTGACGACGCCTTCGGACGTTTCGCTCGAAGACGCGCGCAAAGCGGTGCACATGTTCGAGCAGGTGCGCGAGCAGGTGCTCGGTATCGTCGAGAACATGAGCTATCTGGAGCACAGCGGCGAGCGTATCTACGTGTTCGGCAAAGGCGGCGGCGCGAGGACAGCGGAAACGATGAACGTGCCGCTGCTGGCGGAGATCCCGCTGGACCCGCGGACACGCGAAGGCGGCGATTCGGGCAAGCCGATTGCGACCGTGAAGGAGCCGAACGCGCAAGCCGCGCTTTTCGAGAAGCTGGCGCACACCGTAATCGCAAAAGCAGAGGCGAGTAAGACCAAGCAGCGGCCGACGATCACGATAGCAGACTAGTATATTGTTATTCGATGGCCGACCAAGATTCGCCAGTGCTCGATCTTAAGTTAGATCGCCTCTCTAAACTGTCAGGTATTTTCGTGCCGATCGTCATTGGACTTGTGGGTGGATATTACGCCTGTCAAAAGGATTGCAGCGATAGAGAATTTCGTATCGCAGAACAAAAACGAAACGAAGATCAGAGAGAGTTTGACAATACTCAAAAACAATACGCCAACTTAAGTGCGCTGCTACCCCTACTTACAAGTGGGAAACAAGACCTGGTCGAGGCGGCAGTAGACGTGTACACCTCCGAGGCCAAAACGCGTCAAGCTCCAACAGACTTACAGGACACAATTGAAAAGCTGAAGGCTCGCTTTCCGGAGCTGGCTAACCCTATCGACCGGGCAACCGAAGCAGGCCAGAGGCAAATCTGCAAATTGAATCCCGATGGTCTGTATATTCAGGTGGCAAATGACAGCAATCAGCTAGCGCTCGGTAAAGATCTGGATCAAAGGCTCACGAAGAGCGGCATTTCTCCTGCGGTTCAAGGCGTTCAGCGAATCGATGCAGGCCCGCGCACCACAGAGCTGAGATATTACTTCAGCCAGCGAACTAACGCGCAGGCGGACCAGATTATCCGTAAGTTGAATTCCGTCGGCATTCAGGATATCCAAAAAGCCGATTTAAGTGCAGAATATCTCAAGCCGGGCTGCTCGCCTCCCGCCGTTTACGAACTTTGGATCGGGACGTCTTCTCCGCTGACACAGCATTAGCTGGCGGCGAAGTAAGCGCTACTCGGTAGCGCGATCGACTTTTAGCTTGGAACCGGTGCTCCACTCCGTAAATGGACGGATGGTGGTGACCAGATTGTCGCGCTCCCGCCAACTGCCTCGAATATAGTCGCGATTCATGGCGGCGATCACTTCGAGGGGAATTTCCTTGGGGCAAACGCCAGTGCATTCGCCGATGTTGGTGCACCCGCCGAAGCCCTCCGCGTTCATTTGCGCGACCATGCGAAGAGCGCGTACGTCGCGCTCGGGCTTGCCTTGCGGCAGGATGCCGAGATGGGCGATCTTCGCGCCGGTGAATAGCGCCGCGGAAGCGTTCGGGCACGCGGCGACACAAGCTCCGCAACCGATGCAGGCTGCCGCGTCCATCGCGCGGTCAGCCGATTCTTTCGACACCAGGATGGCGTTGCCGTCCGGCGCGCTGCCGGTTGAGACGGAGACATAGCCGCCGGAGCTGATGATGCGGTCGAACGACCGGCGGTCCACGACCAGATCTTTGATGAGCGGGAACGCGCGGGCGCGCCAGGGTTCCAGAACCAACTCCTGGCCTTCTTTGAAATGCCGAAGGGTCAACTGACAAACGGTAGTAGCGGGCAACGGTCCGTGCGCGACGCCGTTGATCATGAATCCGCAGGAACCGCATATGCCTTCTCGGCAATCGTGCTCGAACGCCACTGGATCTTCGCCGGCTTCGATCAGCCTTTCATTCAGCACGTCAAGGCACTCCAGCATCGACATGTCGGGATTTGCATCGTCCATGGGGTAGGAGACGAACTTGCCCGCCGCACTGCGGCTCTGCTGACGCCAGATCTTCAGCTTCAGGCGCACTTACTTATAGCTCCTCTGGCTGGGATGAACATATTGGAATTCGAGCAGCTCCTTGACGAGCTCCTCGGGGCTGCCATAGCCGCGATACTCCCACGCGGCGACATACGAGTAATTATCGTCGTCGCGCTGCGCTTCGCCCTCGGCGGTCTGATACTCCTCGCGGAAATGGCCGCCACAGGATTCGTTGCGCTCCAGGGCATCTACGCACATCAGCTCGGCCAGCTCGAAGAAATCGGCCACGCGCCCGGCTTTTTCGAGGCTCTGATTGAAGTCTGCGGCGCTGCCGGGCACTCTTAGGTTGTTCCAGAATTCTTCGCGCAGTTCGCGGATCTGTTCGATCGCGAGCCGAAGTCCTCCGGCCGTCCGCGACATGCCGCAGTAATCCCAAACTATCTTGCCAAGCTGCCGATGGAACGAGTCAACCGTGCGCTTGCCGTCAATTGCGAGTAACTTCTGAGTCATCTGCTCGACTAAGGCGACCGCGTTACCCACTTCCGACTGGGATTCGCTGATCTTTTCCAGCTTGTTGCTAGCCAGATAGTCGCCCACCGTGTAAGGCACGATGAAGTAGCCATCCGACAGGCCTTGCATCAGGGCGCTAGCGCCCAGCCGATTGGCTCCGTGGTCCGAGAAATTCGCCTCCCCGATGACGAACAGACCGGGGATGCTGCTCATCAAGTGGTAATCCACCCACAAGCCGCCCATGGTGTAGTGAATGGCCGGATAGATACGCATCGGGACGGCGTACGGATCTTCACCGGTAATCCGCTCATACATATCGAATAGATTTCCGTAGCGCTCTTCGATTGTCTTCCGGCCGAGGCGGCGAATCGAGTCGGCAAAATCCAGATAGACCCCCAAACCCGTTTCGCCGACCCCTCGCCCTTCATCACACGCATACTTCGCATTACGGGACGCCACATCCCGAGGCACCAGATTGCCGAAGCTCGGGTATCGGCGCTCCAGATAGTAGTCGCGCTCGGATTCGGGAATTCGATCGGGAGGGCGCGTGTCGCCCTTCTGCTTGGGAACCCAGATTCGGCCATCGTTGCGAAGGGATTCGCTCATGAGAGTGAGCTTGGATTGATAATCGCCAGAGACGGGAATGCAGGTCGGGTGAATCTGGGTGAAGCAAGGGTTCGCAAAGAGCGCCCCGCGTTTGTGCGCGCGCCAACTGGCCGTCACGTTTGAACCCTTGGCGTTGGTCGACAGATAGAAGACGTTGCCGTATCCTCCGGTCCCGAGAATCACGGCGTCGCCGAGATGAGTGTCGATTTCACCCGTGACCAGATTGCGAGTGACGATACCGCGAGCGCGTCCGTCAATAACGATGAGGTCGAGCATCTCCGTGCGCGGATACATGGCGACAGAGCCGGCTTGCACCTGCCGCTCTAGCGCCTGATAAGCGCCCAGCAGGAGTTGCTGGCCGGTCTGGCCGCGAGCGTAAAACGTGCGGGAGACCTGCGCGCCGCCGAAGGAGCGGTTGGTGAGCGTGCCGCCATACTCGCGCGCGAAGGGAACGCCCTGCGCCACGCACTGGTCAATGATGCTGACGCTGATCTGCGCCAGGCGATAGACGTTGGCTTCGCGGGCGCGGAAATCGCCGCCCTTGACGGTGTCGTAGAAAAGGCGGTAGATGCTGTCGCCGTCGTTCTGGTAATTCTTTGCGGCGTTAATGCCGCCTTGAGCGGCGATCGAGTGGGCGCGGCGCGGCGAGTCCTGGAAGCAAAAACACTTGACGTTATAGCCGAGTTCGCCTAGGGTGGCCGCGGCCGATGCCCCCGCGAGGCCGGAGCCGACCACAATCAGCGAGTGTCTGCGTTTGTTGGCCGGATTCACCAGCTTCATGTTGAAGCGCGTTTCATCCCACAATCGTTCGATCGGCCCGGAGGGAATGCGGGAATTCAGTTCCATTTGCGTTACTTGACGACGCCCAGCATGACGCTGACCGGGACGGATATGTATCCGGCCGCGATCAGGATGGCAAGCGCCAGCGCGCCTTTCTTGAGGATCGGCGTGTGGCGTGGATGATTGAAGCCAACCGATTGAAACATGCTCCATGCGCCGTGGCGAATGTGAAACGCGAGCAACACCATGGAGAACACGTACCACGCCGAGACATACCAAACCTGGAAGCCGGCAACGACATTGTGATAAACGTCTGCTGGCACGAATTCTCCGCCCGGTTGAATGACGCCGGCTGTAAGATGCAACAGATGATAGATCACGAACGCCAGTAGGATAGGGCCGCTCCAGTACATGGTGCGGGAAGCGTAGCTGGAAGCGATGTTGTCGCGGTGCGAATAGCCGACAGGCCGCGCCTTGGTCTTGCGAACCGCGAGCTGAACGGATGCCCAAATGTGGAGCACGACGGAGACGATGAGCACCGATCGCACAGCCCAAAGGATTTCCGGGACGCTGTGCAGAAAGTGGCCATAGTCGTTGAGCTTTTCCGGACCCTCGAAGATCTGCAAATTGCCGAGCATATGGCCGATCACAAACAGAAAGAGTATGGCGCCGGTGACGGCCATGACGGCTTTCTTTCCGTTGGTGGAAGCCCAAAAGCGCGCAGGCCGAACATCGCGAGCGCCGAGTACGGTAGTTGCCATGCTGAATCCTAGCTTTGCGCGAAAACAGCGCCTTCGTCAGTTGTCCTGCGGGCATCTGACAAGAGGCGCTGACAATTCCAGGGTAACGCAGGGCATGAATGAGACGGCTACAATGGAGCCGGTATGCCCCGTTTCCCAGGCGTCGATTACATGCAATTCGACTCGCTGCTCAGCGAACAGGAGTTGATGGTGCGCCAGACGGCGCGCCAGTTTGTCGACGACCGCGTGGCGCCGGTGGTGCGAGAGGCCTTCAACGCGGGTACATTTCCCAAACAGCTGATTCCGCAAATGGCCGAGTTGGGTTTCTTCGGCGCGAACCTGGAAGGTTACGGCTGCGCCGGCATGAACAACGTGGAGTACGGGCTGATCATGCAGGAGATTGAGCGCGGCGACTCGGGTTTGCGCAGCTTCGTCAGCGTCCAAGGCGCGCTGGTGATGTATCCGATCCACGCGTTCGGCTCGGAAGAACAGAAGCAGCGCTGGCTTCCCAGGCTGCAGTCGGGCGATGCAATCGGCTGCTTCGGGTTGACCGAGCCCGGGTTCGGCTCAAACCCGTCGGCCATGGGCACGACCGCCGAACAGCGTGGCGATAGCTGGGTGCTCAACGGAGAAAAGACCTGGATTACGAATGGCTCGCTGGCCGACGTTGCGGTGGTGTGGGCGCGCGCGTCCGAAGGGATTCGCGGGTTTCTTGTGGAGAAAGGCGCGCCCGGCTACTCGACGAGCGATATACACGGCAAGCTCTCCATGCGAGCATCGGTCACATCGAGCCTGCATTTTGCCGAGTGCGCGATTCCCCGCGAGAACCAATTGCCATGCGCCAAAGGGCTGAAGGCCGCGCTGAGCTGCCTTTCGCAAGCGCGCTTCGGCATCGGCTGGGGCGCTCTGGGCGCGGCAATGGATTGCTACGAAACGGCGCGCGCCTACACGCTAGCGCGCAAACAGTTCGACGAGCGGCCGCTCGCGAGCCACCAGTTGGTGCAAGAAAAGCTTGCGTGGATGATTACTGAGATTACCAAGGCGCAGTTGCTGGCGCTGCAAGTGGCGAAGCTGAAAGACGTAGGCAAAGTGGAGGCTGCGCACATCTCGATGCTGAAGCGCAACAACGTCGCGATTGCATTGGAATGCGCGCGTTTAAGTCGCGACTTGCTCGGCGCAAACGGCATCATGGACGAGTATCCGATCATGCGTCACATGTGCAACCTCGAAACGGTGAAGACGTACGAGGGTACCGAGCATATTCACACGCTGGTGATCGGGGAGAAGGTGACGGGGATTCCCGCCTACCGTTGAGCGGCGGCTATTACTCCGGAGCCGAACTCAATTGCTTCTCGATCTGTTCGTGTAGAACAGCCACCCCTGGATCGCGCTGAACCGCGGTCAGATACCGCTTCCAAAAATTATCGCTGTCTCTCGAGGGGGAAAGCAGAGCGCGCATATCTTCGATAAGCAGCTCAAAGTCGCGCGAAGAGGCGAGAGGTTTTCTGGCCGCGAGCTTCTCGTCGATCTGCACGATAAGAGTGGTGACGGGGCGCAGCCAGGCAAACCAGCTATCGTTGATAAGCAACTGGAGAAAAGCGGCGGGGGAAGCGATCGGGCCGTGAACGATCTCGTAGGAGGTTCGTTCGGAATCGAGCAGCGCTTTATGCAACGCGAGTAGAGTCTCCCGGAGGGCTGCCAATCGTTGTCGCGCCAAGTCTGGAGGAGGCTCAGGCAACTCCATGCACCTCCAGAGTAACGCGGGCGAGTGCGGATCCGGACGCGCGATTACTTGTTCGATTCGGCGCCCGCCTGTTCGAGCTTGGCGAGATCTTCGCGAAGCGCGGTGGCGTCCTTGCCGTTAGGAACCAACTGAAGGTAGGCGCGCAGGTGGAGCGCGGCTTCGGAGTAATCGCCCCTTGCCGCGAGCAGATGCGCGAGCAGGCTCTCGGCTTGTGGATACTTGTGCGCGGAGTCTAGCTTGAGCAGGCTTCTGAGACTGGCCTCGGCGGCAGCCGGCTTATTGAGATTGTAGTTCGCGAAAGCGTTGGACCAGAAGGCGCCCGGAAACTCCACAGCGTTCAGGTCGGTCGCCTGTTTACTGAAATCGGCGGCGGCCTGCCAATCGGATTCCTTAATAGCAAGGTCGGCGAGAGCCTCATAGGGGCTGACGTATTTCTTATCGGCTGCAATGGCGGAAAGAAAAGCTTTCCGCGCATCGCCGCTCCTGCCCCGCATCTTCTGCACTTGACCGAGAGCAAACCAGGCGACCGCATACTGCGGGTAAGCGCCGGTCGCCGCGGTCAGGCGCTTCTCGGCGTTTTCCAAGTCGCCTTTCTGGAAGAGCTGAACGCCCTTTTCGTAATCTTTTCGGGCATGTCGTGGAGCTAGGGCGGTGGTGACGCTGATGGTGGTCCCCTGCACGTTACCCAGGCGGTGGAGCACGATCGTTCCCAGGTCGGGATCGTCGAGCGAGCGGCGCGTCGCAAGATCTACGACATCCGACCGGTAACCGGGATAAGAGGCGCGCAGCTCACAATTGAAGAGCGGATCGGCGCGATTGCGGCTTGCGCCTGCCAAGGGACTGCTTGATCCAGACGAAGACCATTGGTCGCTCGGCCGGCCCCCTGCCGACGCGTCCGCGGCATCGGTATCGACCGTCAGATTCTGATCGAGTTGCAACGAGAATCGGCCTTTTACATCGGTGTGAGCCTCGAGACGCGGCGTACCGCTGCAGACGCGTTCGATTCGTATATTCGAGTTGGTCGGCGCGCCATCGTCGAAGACCACTTTACCGGAGAGAAACAGGTTGCGCGGACTCGATTCGATCGGAGAGCTTGCCGTACCCGGAAAAGAACCCGTTCCCGCAGTGGAGCGAGTTGTTGACCCGAATCCACCGCCAGCGCCGGAGCTGGGCGCGGAAGGAGCGCGTTGCGCAAGCGCGGAAGAAGCATTCAGGGATATAACCGCCGCGGAGACTATGAGGAAGCGGTCGGCCCAGTTACAGCGCATGGAACCTCCCAACTGTGTGGTTCGAGTATCTCACAAAAATGGCGACGTCCCGCTACGGAAAGGCGCCGCCGCGCGTGCTTACAAGTTTTGCTAGGACGGTAGCGGCGAGGTGCAGAAGGCGCAGCGCCGAGCGGCAATAGGCACTTCGCTGAGACATTCGGGACACTTCTTCACGGTCGGGTCGGGCGGAGTTTGGCCGCGCCGCGCGCGAGCCACGATGGTATTTACAGGCAGAACGACTAAGAAGTAAACCGCCGCGCCGATCAGAAGGAACGAGACCAGCGCGTTAATGAAGTCGCCTATGGGAAATATGCTGTTGTGAATCGTAAACGCGATCCGCGCGAAGTCGGGTTTACCTACGATCGCGGCGATCAAAGGCGTGATGAGATCCTTGACGAGCGCCGTGACGACCGCGCCAAACGCCGCGCCCATCACTACGGCGACCGCCAGGTCCAACACATTGCCGCGCAACATGAACTGCTTGAAGCCTTTCATATTTATGTCTCCTTTCGAATCGGTTACTCCTCGCCTTCGATTCCATCCCAGTCGTCGGCCTTGGCAGTGTACTGCTTTAAAACGGCGAGCACTCGGGCGCCATTGAATCCCGCGGCTCGCAAACGGCGATACGCCCCGGCTAGGTTCTTGTCTTCGGCGAGGTATTGTTTCAGATTCTTTCCGCGATACTTGCGCGCCAGAAATTGATGAATCAGATCCTGCTCGTCGGCGCCGGCAAATGCTGTCTCGACGGCGCGCTCGGCAATCGAGCTTGAGACTCGCTTCGCGCGCAGCTCGCGCAGGACGCGAGAACGGCCGAAGCCCTGGTTGCGAAGGCGCGCGGATGCAAGGGTTTCGGAAAACTTGCGGTCGTCCGTGAACCCGTATTCCCGCAGTTTTGCGAGTGTGGCATTCAAGACTATGGGAGATTGGGCGCGAGCAGCCAGCTTTTGTTTCAACTCGTAGGCTGAGTGAGCTCGTTGGCCGAGCGCGCGCAGAGCATAGCTCCACAGCCCGTCCTCGTCGAGCTTTCGCGGTTGGGCGCGCAATGCCATCTTGCTGAAACGTTTGCTACTGTACCACGCTCTACAGGGTGTAAAGGGCGGTTGAAACAGCCTTGCAGATTCAGATTGGATAAGGAGATTCAGATGGAGGAAAGAAGCGGATTCGGCTACTTCCTGCTGGGGTTAGGCATTGGAGTGGCAGCGGGAATTCTTTGGGCTCCACGGGCGGGCGAGGAGACCCGGCAACTACTCGCCGACAAGGCGGGCGAGGGAGCGGACTATCTCAAATCGCGTGCACAGGAAGGAAGCGATTATGTCCGGCAGCGCACCGAGGATTTGAAAGGCACAGCAGCCGATCTCTATGAGAAGGGCCGGCAAACCGTGTCGCGCCAGAAAGACACGCTGAGCGCCGCGCTGGATGCTGGTAAGCAGGCGTATCGGGATGCCGTGGACGATGTAAAGACCGCGGCGGCGGGAAGCCAGCCCAGTTCAGGCGGTACCGGAGTCTAACCCGCCGAAGCCGGCTAGTTACAGGATAGGGTCTGCATGGACCAAAACACACTTCTCATTCTTCTAATTATTTTCGTGGCGCTTTCGGCAGTGGCTATGTTGATCCAGGCTGCGATGCTGATTGGCCTGTTTGTAGTCGCTCGCAAACTTCAACAAGCGGTGATGCCGATTATTCCGCAGGTTGAGGGCATCGTGGGAACGACGCGGCGAACGGCGGAACGTGTTGAGAAGCATGTTGAAAAGATCGGCTCCATTAGCACCTCTATCCTGGATACGACTCGACAGCAGGTTTCGAAGATCGACGAACTGCTCACAGACGCGACGACGCGCGCCAAAGTTCAGATGGAACGCGCAGAGATGGTGCTGGACGACAGCATGACGCGCGTGCAGGAGACCGTAACAGCAGTGCAGTCCGGGGTATTGCGGCCGATCCGGGAGGTCCACGGAGTGTTGGCAGGTCTCCGAACATTTTTCATGTATTTAGGTCGCACCGGCCGGCCGACCGTCGATCACGCGACGGCGGATGAGGAGATGTTTATCTAGGCGCCGTTGAGCCGCAGTTCCCTAAAGGCGGGTATCAGAGCGAACGGGGTAGACACGTCGCGAATGTTTTCCCCTATCTGGTCGACTAGAGTGGAACTCCATCCAGTGCGCCGCGAGGCGAGGCGCAGGTAGCCGATTCGATTCGGGTCGATCTGCATGACTCGACAGCAAGTTGCGTCGACACTCGGAGGGTGAGAGCCGGCGACGATTACGCCCGGCGCGTTTCGTGTGCCGAGAATGGGGCCATTTCCTTCCATCCCCTGTATTCCGTCGACGATACAGAACTGGCGGGGAAAGAGGGTGTTTAAATCCACAATGCACTCGTCGATCCCGCTCCAATGCAGCACATTTTTCGGCCATCCGTAAACCGCGCCCGGTACGACGCCAAACAAATTCTTCATGCTGAGAGTGGCGCCGGCCCAGTGGTGGGTTTTCATCTTGGGCAACGAAACCAGGAGATCGCAGTTGAGTACCGTGTTGGGCAGATAGATGTGCGACAAAGATGAAGCCGGATTGCGAATGGGCGTCCTCGAAACATCGTCGAGATTTAAATCTACAAAGCTGTTTTCAAAACCCGGAACCGCGGCGAAGAATCCTGCATCGTAAGCCATATCGAGCGTGGCGCGCCGATGTCCCGGGCCCTCGGCTATGCGGATGTGACGGGCGCCGAGCGAGCGGAATGCTTCATAGACTGCGGCGACGAACACCGGATGAGTATTGGCGGGCGCGTGAGAGCTGAACTCGACTAAGTTCGGCTTCAGGACGATGCTTTTCCCCGCGACAGCGACCCCGTGACCGGCTATTAGACGGCGGATCAAGGAAACGAGATCGCTCGAATAGGACGCGGCGCGCACAACGGACACGTTATACCGGCGGGCGCGCGGGGCGCGCGAACAGGCGGCAAGCGCCAAAGAACCGAAGAAGAAGTGACGGCGGGTCATGCCACCAAGAACCGCGGGGGGTTACCGGTTTCGACTCCCGCAAGGGCGATGAGGCGCAGAGAGATGTCCAGATAGTTACGGCACACGGGAGGCGCGCCCGACGGAGGTATGGCGCGGCCGTGCTTTAGCAGTGCTAACTGTAACCAAGATAGAGCGCCAGCAGGTTGGCGGCGGTTGAGAAAAGCCGCCGCGAGACTGAGTGGTTTTTGAAGCGGCGCGTTTGGCTCGTCCGGCAATGCGAGCAGGGCGATTCCGGTCATCTCGGGGTACGATTCGGCGTCTTCGCTGCGAAATGCAGAGCCCCCGTGATTCCACCCGCCGTCCCGGCATCTCCGCGAGAGTAGGTAACGTTGAGCTCTCTGGATAGCGGAACGGAGTTGGGTGCGCTCGGGGATTCCGGCTGAAGCGGGATTTACAAACCGGGAGAGCGCCAGAACCGACATAGCGGTTGGAGCGATCCAGGCGGCTGTTCCGGGAAACCAGGGAGAACCGCCCGGCGCCTTGGGAGGCGATGCTCCGAGAAGCCGGTAAGCGAATCGCTCAAGCGCAGGCGTCTCCTGGTATTCATGTCGGAGGATCCATTGAACTCCCGGGCCCAGCGCATCGCCCCTCAGCGGAGATTGAGACAGCGCCAGAACCGCGAGGCTGGTGACGGAAGTAGTTGTGTCCACGTCGGGGTGCGGCGCCCAACCACCGTCGGGTCTTTGCTTGTTGAGCAGCCAGGAGCATCCGGTGCCATAAGCCGGGTCTCGCGGATCTTGATTTCGAGCGGCTAGAGCTAACAAAGCCCAGGCCGTAGGCTCGGTCCAGGAACTCTTCTGCGAGGTCTGTCGAGCGAAACCTGGCTGATACGGCCAGCCGCCGTCGCGGTTCTGCCCCTCGAGCAGCCTCCGCCGAAGTTGGTCGCCCTCAGCCGATGTGGGAACCTCGCCGGCTTTCGCCGTCATTTCCGTACGGGTGCTATCGTCAGGTGCTTAGGGAAGCATCTTGCGTTTGCGGCGCCGCTTCAAATATAGAACTAGCGTTGTAGCTGCCGCTATCCAAAGCGCGGACTGCACCATCATGTCATTCATCGTGCTCTCCTTTTTTGCATCTCAAATTGTCTTCCAGTCGCTGTCCGATCTCTTAAAGAGAGTGGGTTCACCGGAATTTTGTTCGCAACATCCCTCATGAACCTCATCGGCCGCTTCCTGTCAGATCTTTAGCCGGGTTGGGCATTCTCTTTTACTGGCCCATGTTAGCCATCGCCGGGAACAGGTTATGGAATAACTGAAGCATGCCGGGTCCGGCCGTGACCACCAGTAAGGAAGGCAGGCAGAAGAAAAAGATAGGAAAAACGAGCTTTACGCCTACCTTGCCGGCGCGCTCCTCAGCTTCTTGACGGCGGCGAATCCGCAGGAAATCGGACTGTGTGCGTAGCGCCTCCGAGACGCTGGTCCCGAACCGATCGGTTTGCACCAGGATCGCAACCAGCTTCTTCACCTCGTCTTCTCCCGTGCGGCGGCCGAAGTTGCGGAGCGCCTCAGCGCGGCTCTTGCCAGCCATAATTTCCATGTTGAGCAGCGCCAGCTCGTCCGCCACAGGCGGGTGAACGCTTTTCAGCTCGCGGCTGACGTTAACAATAGACTGATCGAGCCCGCAGCCCGCCTCGCTGCAAACTACCAACAGATCGAGCACGTCGGGCAGCGAGAAGCGTATCTGCTCTCGCCGGCGCGACACCATTCTCCCTAGGATGAAGCTCGGTAGAGAATAACCCATTCCGGCGCTCCCAATAGGGCCAATAATGCGCAGCATCGGAGACGGCATATGATCCCGCAGCACGATGGCCGTCAGCAGGAATACGGCGGCGAGCAGGATCTTGCTGCCGTAGAGGGCCGTTACTGCTGAATTGGAACGAATACCCGCGGCGATCAGCTCGCGCTTAACGTTCGCCGCATCCTGGGAGGAAACCGGCAGAAGATTTCCGATAGGTTGAAGCAGCCCCGAAAGCGAGAAGCCCCGCTTTGGTTTCCGCTCGGCAAGCGTGAGACGGACGGGAATCGCATCCGAAGTGGTGGTAGCCAGTTGATCGAGTAGCCGCGCCGGGCGTACATACTGCATGTACCCAAAAATCGAAACCGTTATCGTAACCAGCAAGAAAAGCGCTACACAAACCAGAATGCCCATGGTCAGACCTTTATATTCACGATCTTGCGAATGACGAAGTAGCCGATGATCTGGCCGATGATGGCGCCGTAGATCATCTTCTGGCCGGTTGCATCTGCCGCCAATCCGCGCAGATACGCCGGCGAGCTGACCATCATAAAGCCGGTGACCGCGACGGGCATCAGCACCAGCACAATCCCGGTGATGCGGCCGTGCGCGCTAGCGGCTTTGACCTGGCCCTTTAGCCGGAATCTCTCGCGAATGACATGCGAAAGTTTGCTCAGGATTTCGCCCAGATTGCCGCCCGTCTCCTGTTGCAGCAGAACGGAGGAAACGAAGAATCGGACGTCCACAAGCGGAACGAGCGTTACGAGTTTACTCAGCGCGACCTCCAAAGAAGAGCCGAGTTGCAGCTCGTTTGAAACCCGACGGAACGCGGTGCCTAGCGGATCCGGCGAATCCGATCCAAGCATTTCGAGCGCAATAGTGAAACCATGCCCGGCGCGCATCGAACGCGACAAGAAGTCCAGAGCTTCCGGGAACTGTTCCTCGAACTGGCTGATGTTCTTGGCGCGCTTGCGGAGGATGAGCAGAAGAGGTATGGCGAAAGCCAGCACCCCTAGCAGCAAGCCGCTGAGCTCGGCGTAGCCGAGAAGGTCGAGTCGCCACCCTACCAGAAAGCCAATGAGGCCCAGTACACAAGAAATGGTAACGAGTTTGCTGACGCGCCAATCCTTGCCCGCCTGTTCCAGCGTCAATTCCAGCCGGCCTGCGATTTCGAATCGGCGTATGAACTTCGTGAGCAGATCTTCGACGTCTGCGGGCCGAAGCAACTGGACCGTTCGCTGCTCGACGGGAGTGCTCGCCTCGGCATTGCGCAGCATCGAGCGAATGTGCTGCTTTTGCTGAGATTTGAAATAGGAAAACCCGAGACCGACACATCCAATGATGGTCACGAATATGACAAAGAATAGGACGGTGGCGAGCGCCATAATTTACCGAACTTCGACTGCGTTCTGAAACAGATGCGGCGGGAACTCGATACCCGCGGCTTTCAGCCGTTCGCTAAATTTCGGCCGCACTCCAGTCGGCCGGAAGCGGCCCGTGACGCGGCCTTCACTCGTCACGCCCGTTCGCTCGAATATGAAGACATCCTGGGTTGTGACGAGGTCGCCTTCCATTCCCACGCATTCGGTGACGTAGGTCACTTTCCTGGTCCCATCCGCGAGGCGCGAGATCTGAACAAAGAGATCGACAGCCGAGGCTACCTGCTGGCGAATGGAGCGCACATTCAGGTTCGAGCTAGCCATGCCAATCATTACTTCGAGGCGGCTGATGGCATCCCGCGGGCTGTTGGCGTGAATGGTTGTGAGCGAACCGTCGTGGCCGGTGTTCATGGCCTGGAGCATGTCGAGGGCCTCTTCGCCGCGCACCTCGCCCACGATAATGCGGTCTGGCCGCATACGAAGAGCATTGATTAATAAATGTCTCTGCACCACGGCGCCTTTGCCTTCGATATTGGCGGGCCGGGTTTCAAGGCGGGCGACATGAGTCTGGCGGAGTTGCAGCTCGGCTGCGTCTTCGATGGTGACGATGCGCTCGCTTGGCGGAATGAATCCGGAGAGCATATTCAGAAAGGTGGTTTTCCCGGCGCCTGTCCCACCCGAAATGATGATGTTGAGCCGGGCCTTTACGCAGCCTTTCACCAGCTCCAACATTCCTTCGGTGAGGGAAAGATTGCGAAGTAAATCGGCGGGCTGCAGCGGGTCGGCGCCAAAGCGCCGGATCGACAGAAGCGGGCCATCCACTGCGAGCGGCGGAATGACCGCGTTTACGCGAGAACCGTCGGGCAAGCGCGCATCGACCATGGGCGATGATTCGTCTATCCGGCGCCCTACCCGAGAAACCACCCGCTCGATGATGCGCATCAGGTGCGCGTCGTCTTTGAACTCGATGGTGGTGCGCTCGAGTTTTCCGCCGCGTTCGACGTAAATCAATCGCGGGGTGGTAACCAGAATGTCTGAAACGGTGCGGTCGCGCAAGAGCGGCTCGAGCGGGCCGAGCCCGAACACTTCGTCGAGAACTTCCTCGATGAGCCGGTCCTTTTCGGCGAGGCTAAGAGGGGTCTTCTCCTCGCTCACTAATTTGGCGACCGAAGGGCGAACCTCCTGGCGCACGCGTTCCCCAGGCATCGCGTAGACGGCTTCGAGATTGATTCGATCGAGCAGCTTGCGATGAATCGAGAACTTCAACTCTTGATGCTGAGCGGCGGAGGCATCGCGAAGAGCGGCGGCTGACCGGGCCGGTTCTGCCCGGGTCTCATTGCGAAGTGTATCGGTCGGCGCCATAGGAGGAGGTTTGTTATCCAAAGAGGGCGAATTTTTTCTTATTCTTTAAAGGCGGAATACCCGCGATCTTGGAGGCGAGCATCGCGAAATGCTGAGCCAGCCGGTTGTTGGAATCGAGCAGGTTCCCGCTCGAATAGGATTGATAAAGACCCATGTAGTCGTTCGGCAGAGCGGCGTAGAGCGATCTGCCGAGAATCTTTTCAAGCTCTTGTGTCGTGATATCCATCGTCTTGGGAGTTCGGTTGAGCACCAGTTGCAGCTTCTCCCCTTGCTCGAAAAGCCCGTGAACGATAGATTTCAGCCCGTGCAGCGCGACCACCTCGAGTGTCGAAACCAGAAAAAGCTGATCTATCTCGTCGAGCACCGCCGTTGCGATCGAGTTCAAGCTGCGGCCTAGATCGAGGACAATCCAATCGTGCTGCGTGCGCATGAACTGCAGAACTTGGCGCAGCTGATTTTCGTCGGGATGGTCCCATCGGGAATAAGAGGCCGGCGCTGGAATCACGGCTATGTTGGGCCGATGTTGCACGATAAGCGCTTTCCACAGGCTCTCGTCTAAGCGCGCCAGATTCTTAATGGCATCCAGGATGGAATAGGAACTGGGCGTCTTCATCAGAAAGCCCACCAGCCCGGAGGTCAGGTCGAGGTCGGCCAGTAGCACGCTCTTCCTGGTTAAATTCTGTAATTCGCAAGCAACGTGGCAGGCCAAAGTGGTGGCCCCACATCCCCCTTTCGCTGACAAAAAGCCGATCAGCTTACCCCGCATGGCGGGGACGCCCTCGGAGGTGGAGGCGGTCAGGATGCGCTGCACCGCCGGCTGAAGATTGTCCTCAAAGGGCGGATGCAGAAATTCGTTTACACCGGCTCGCATGGCGGCGAGAATGGTTTTCGGATCAGCGCTTGAGTGCAGCGCGATGACTTTTATGCTGGGCGAGTAATAGCGAAGCTGGCGCATCGCTATGTTGAGTTCGCCGGGAACCGCCGAGAGATCAAGCAGCAGCACTTCCGGCTGAGACTTCGAAAGCCGTTCGAGAAGAGAGTTCCAGTTAGAGTCGTGCTGTTCGAAGTCTAACGGCGGACTCGATTCCTTTAGCGTTCGAACGGCCTCCCGGCTAAGATTTTCGTCTTGTATGTGCAGCAGCAATTTGATGGAGCTCATAACAGATAAATCAGTTGTTCGGAGGCGGAGCGGCGGGTTGGGCGCCAGGTGCTTGCGCCGGTTGTTGGATGGGCTGTATGGTCAGCACGGGCTGAATGCCGAGCAGCGGAGCGACACCTGGACTTGAAGGCAGCGAAGTCGCGGGAGCAAAGTTCTTCAGCTGCTCCACGGGAACCGTCGAAGCCTTGGGCAACGCAGGCGCCGGACCGGTCACAGATGGTCCAGGGTTCTGAGGCGCGCTCTTGGACGATCCCTCCAAGAACGGCTTAGGAAATTTCAAACTTGGAGCTGGAATACCAGCAGGAATTGGGCCCACAAGCTCGGGGGTGACCGTCACGAGCAGCTCGCTGTTGGTTTTGTTGACGGATTTGGATTGGAATAACTTGCCAATGATCGGAATGTCGCCAACACCCGGAATCTTGTTGAGTTGTTCGGTGACTTCGTTATCCAATAACCCCGCAATCACGAAGCTTTGGCCGTTTTCTAATTCCACTTCTGTCTGTACACGTCTCGTCGAGAGGCCCGGGATGGTGTAGCCACTCACCGTCAAGCCATTCGAATAATCGAGCGAACTCACCTCCGGAGTGACGACTAAATGAATCGTTCCGCGCGGTGTCACGGTGGGCAGGAAGTTCAAGCGGATGCCGAACTCTTTGAACTGGATCGTGATTTGGCCGACGCCAGCCGCGCCTCCTTGCAGGGTGGGAAACGGGAACTCGCCGCCGGCGAGAAAGCTCGCGGACCGTCCACTCGTGGTCAACAGATTCGGCTCGGCCAGAATTTGCAAGACGTTCTTGGCTTGCAAATCCTGAAGAATAGCGCCCATGTCGATTTCGGGATTGAAATAGGATAGATTCAACAGATTCGAAAGGGTGAACGCGACGGAGTGCGCGCTTCCCTGCTGTGAGTAGTTCCAGATGGGAACCGTGCCAAATTGCCCGGTTGTGGAGCTGCCGAGCCCTTTATAGGGATCCATCGTGTAGAGATTGAAGCCAAGCTGCAGGGCTGCTGTGCGATCAACATCGGCAAAGCGGACCTTCAAGAGGATCTGAGGATCTCCGGGTGGAACTTCGACACGAAGCAAGTTGACAACCTTACCGAGCGTCGCGGCGATCGCGTTGGCGCGATCGGCGGCGATCGAGTCCTTCACCGTCCCATTCAGGAAGACCGTCCCGTCTCCAAGCGTAAGAGAAACCTTCGGCCCCGCCTCCACAGCCAGCTCTTGCGTCACGGCATCGAGCTTCGTCGAGTTTGCCAGCACGTGCACTTCGTAGGCTTGCCGATTCCCCTTGGCGTCCCAGACCAGCAGGGTGGTATCTCCAGGCGACTTGCCGTTCAGCAGGATCTCTTGGGAGCTTGCCGCAGCAGCTTCGGCGATATCGCCGCTCGCGATCGAAATCCGCCGGATGCCCGCCGGCTGATCGAGGATCAGCGATTGATTGACAGTTACGGTAAGCGCCGAGTGCCGCATGGGCGCTCCAATGCCTATCGACCCGCCGTTTTCGGGATTAATCGACCCGCCGGCTTCTGGTCTGGCCGGCGAGGAATCTTTGCCCGAGCTCGCGCTGGGGCCTTGCGCGAACAACGCCGCACTCAATACGAAACAGGCAAGGACTCTCACTGGTTCTTCTCCTGTCGGAGCTCGAAAACCTGTTCGCTCTTCTTGGTCCCACTAAACACCTCGATGGTCGCGACCGGGGGCGGGTCATGATGAACCGGCGGTAGGATGACAGGCCGCGGCGTCGGCGGCCGGAAAAGGACCGGCACAGGACGTCCCGATTGCCCGAAGAGTCCCGCGATCGAAGTGCCATGAGTGGGTTGTTCCCGAGTGTCCAGAGGATTCCTCAACACGAGCTGGACCTTCGTCTCGCTACTTGCCAGATTCAGGATTTCGGCCTGATCCGGAGTGACTAACAAATTCACAACTTGCGCAGACTCGGGCTTGCCTTCGACACTTTTTTCGATTTTTTGTCCGGCGGAGAGCACTTCGATGTTCTGCAGAACAGTCCTGCATAGAGTTCCGGTCCAGTTTTGGTCGTTTCCGGGAGCGTTGCCCGCAATTAGTACGTCGACGCGCATACCGGGTAACACAAAACCCGCAAGGCCTACGACTTCATTTACGCGTAGGGCAACGGCTCGCATGCCGACGGGGATGGTGGACGCCAGTCCGGCGCCCGCGCCTTTGCTGGCGAGCCTGCGATCCAGAATGGGTTCGTTCTGATATATGGTCGCGATCACTCCGCGGCCAATAGCATCTTGAGGCGACTTGACGGCCTGGTCGGGAATGGGGGCGCCCCACGGCACTTGCGCAAGGTCGTAATCGTGGATAAGCGCGCCGACTTGCAATTCGTGCGCCGCGACGACCAGCCTATTGGCCGGCGCCGGACGCCCTGGCGCTTGCACGCGCAGAATGATCAGCCGGTATACCAGGAAACTGGTCAGCCCGGCAACGAGCAGCGCAAACGCAAATACAGAGATGAGACGGCGGTTCATTATCCTTTCACTAAACTTTCTGGAAGAACAAGCGCCGACTGTTCCTTCCGGGCTTGCTCGACCGTAACAACGAGTTACAAAATAGAGTCGGGAGAGCCGCGCAAGCGCGCGGCTGCGGGCGCGGCTCTCTAAAACTCCGGTTTTCGCTCCTTCTTAGGAAGCGGAGGTAGCAGCACTGGACAGGGTGTTGCTAATGGTGTCCCACAACTTATTGAGGCTGCTGCTGGTGCTGGTCAGCACGGTCACGGCAGCGAGCGCAATGAAGGCGAGCAGCAGAGAATATTCCACCAAATCTTGCCCGTCCTCCTCCCGCCAGAATGCGTTGAGAACTGAAGTGCTCATAAGCTTCTCCTTTCGTAAATTATGAATTCTGAGTTAGAGCCTCGCCGGGGTGTCGTGAGGACTTCGGACTCATTCCCTCCGTCGTGAGAAACGGGTGAAAGTCGTGCAGAATCGGCAGTAAGGGTCCGGCCACCGGCTACGCTTGGGCGAACCGCAAAAACGATCACACTACCGTTGTCGAAAATTGTTCGCCACTGGGCCGATCGTTTAAGAACCGCTGCCAATGGAGCTTCCGGCTTGATTACGACTGTGTCGACTCCGAAGCGCCGGAGATCGGTTTCCCAGTTGTATCCCGCATTTAGTATTCCGAGATAGGTGTTCACGACGAAATCGCATCCGTAAAAATCACTTCTGCCATCCATGAACACTCTGGTATCCGGGTAGAAGCGATAGATCATGTAATCGCTCCACTGGTCGTAGGTAAAAATTCGAGACTTCGAAACCGCGGCCAACGAAGGCACAGACTCGATGGGAAATTGTTTGGAGTCAAATTGCGCGGCAAAGCTGGGGCGGCCCGATGTAAAGAGAACGGCAATCGCTAAGACCGCTCCGACAGAAATGACGTGGAATCGCTTAATGCGTTCAAAACTTCGCAGATCGCTGCAAGCTTCGGCAATCGTTCCGGCGAAGCTGGCCAGGCGCTCATTCCATCGCGCCCGCCCGAGAACGCTGCGCAGCATGCAGGCGGCCCATGGGCTGGCAACGAGCAGAAACAGCGGTATGTTCCGGCCGTACATAAGAGCCAAGTGGCCGAATAATAGGATCAGGAACGCCGGTGTAAATTTGCGGCGCTCGAAGCACCACCACGCCGCCCCAATCCCCATTAACAACATGAATTCGAAAAAGATCGCACCGCCGTGGTGAAAGCTGACCGATTGAAACTCAGAGATGTGGTCCAGGAGAGAAGAATCTCTCAGATACGAAAGAATGTGCCGATGCAGGTTCCAACCGTAAGGGTTGATAAACGTCACGAGCGCGCACGCGCTTGCGCAAAACAAGTACGGCTTGGCTCTGTTAATGATGTGCCGCCAAGTGCATTTCTCGGCAATCGCGACACAGATTACTCCTAACCCGGCTGTCGATACGATAACGAGGGCGAGAAAAAAGCCGCCATGTAGATTAGTCCAGCAGAGCGTCAGTAGCGGCAACCAGCCGAGCGATTTCACTCGCCCGCGCTCGGCCGATACCAAGGCGTGGAGAAAGGCTATCACGAATATCCAAGAGACCAGGTGAGGCCGGGCAAGCCAGTGAATGGTAGAGCCGCAGACCGCGGCTAGGGTGAATAGCAGGCTCAGAACATCGTGCCCGCAGCAACGGCGAATCAACTGAAACAACAAAACCGAGACAGCGCATAACACCAGGGCATTGATAAACGCCACGCCCGCCAAGCCCCAGAATCGATGTATGACGGCAAATAAGACATCCCAGCCCCACTCCCATGCGAACCACGCTTCGTGCGGCTTAGTGAAGGAGAACAGGTCGGTCTTTGGCACAGCGCCATGTTCAAGAATCCACTGGCCCGTCCGGATGTGCCACCCCGTGTCCCCATCCGTCAGCAGACGCTTCGTCCCAGAGAGGAAGGCAAAAAGCAGGAAAGCCGGAAGAATAAAAGCGAAGTCGATCAAAGATGGAAACAGGCGTATACACCACTGCGCATCAACGCTATAGGTGGGTTCCCATGTCTGAGCTGGCGCCTGCATATATTCCACTTGTTACTAAGTACTGTCTACGCTTTCTAATCGGTTGTATGGCCAAATTTCATTAGGTGGCATTTCCATCCATGCGGAAGATACCCCAAAACTTTTCATCTAAAAACCTCAAACCACAGCCGTTATGATTTTGGAGCCCAAGCCGAGAAAAACCATCGCGCCGAGAGCGATCACGGCCCCGTGAGGCATCCGTAAGGCTTCCGCGTGGCGGATATCCAGACTCGCGTGTCTTTCCGCGGGCAGCCGAGCGTGCAGCAAATCACTGGCGATCAAGCCAAGATTCAGCATGGTCTGGTTCAGGCGCCGTCGCAATAGCACATACAAAAGAGATACGAGACCGCCCAATAAGGCCGTGCATAGAAATATGCCCAACCAGTTCCAGGGCCCTACGATGGCGCCGACCGCAGCCATCAGTTTCACATCTCCCGCGCCCATACCCCGCACCAAATAGAGCGGTACATAAATGAGCAAGGAACATCCCATGCCGAGTAGCGCAAAGGTGAACCCGTGCAGCGCGAAAAGCAAAATGTTCGCAGCTAATCCGGCAGTGATAGCTCCTAAGTTCAGCCAATTAGGAATACGCCGGTAACGGAGATCGAATAAGCCGGCCGCAATAACCGTTGAGATTAAGACGAGCTTCAGCGGCAACGGCATATCGGATTCATCCTCATCGGCTGGATGTTGCGCATGCTCCGGGATCGGAAGCTTCGAAACTCAACCGATCGCCAACCGTAGTGCCGGTGCGATGAGCGGTTCCCGCTTCAACTTCAAGGACCGACGCTGCCGCTAGACAGAGCGAAATGCGCCAGGGCGGCAGGTCGTTGCTAAGTTTCCTCACTTGATGATGCCGATCTAGGAAAATCGCATCGATCGGCATCTTCATGCCGAAGGTGTGTATCGCTTCACACGGCGAGATCCATAGCCCCGCGCCTTTCAAAAGACCGCCAATGCCGAGTAGTCCCTGCCGTCGGGCAGCGCTGGTCCCCGCTATCCTAACCCGTTCCGCTAACGTCGACTTGCGATCTAAATTGACCACGACGTACTCGCGGGGTGTTGCTATCGGGCCGGTACCCATTTATCACCATCCTCTCGAGCGCGTTCTCGAAGTGATGGTGTGACACAGGAGTTGAAAGTCTCAGGGCCAGAGAGAGTTAGGGATGAGTCATCTCTTCGGGCTTAACGCGCGCATCGAATTCTTCTCCTGTTAAGTACCCGAGTTTCAGGGCCGCATCGCGCAAACTGGAGCCATCATGATGCGCGATGTGTGCGATTTTAGCCGCTTTGTCATAACCCACGATGGGACTTAAAGCCGTGACTAGCATCAGGGAAGTCTGGACGTACTTATCGATCTGAGCACGATTTACTTCTATTCCCCTCGCGCAATGTTCGGTAAAGCTGTGGCAAGCGTCGCCGAGCAGGCGCACGGAATGCAGGAAGTTATAAATAATGACCGGTTTGAAAACGTTCAGCTCGAAATTGCCCTGCGACCCGGCAAACCCAATGACGGCATCGTTTCCCATCACTTGAACGGCGACCATGGTCATGGCCTCGCACTGGGTGGGGTTGACTTTGCCCGGCATGATCGAAGAACCTGGTTCATTCTCAGGCAGGATTAATTCACCGAGGCCGCAGCGGGGCCCGGAGGCGAGCCAGCGAATATCGTTGGCAATTTTCATGAGCGAAGCGGCTAAGGTGCGTAGCGCGCCGCTCGCTGCCACGAGTTCATCGTGAGCCGATAGCGCCGCGAACTTATTGGGATGCGAACGGAACGGAAGGCCCGTGATTTCCGCGATCTTCGCGGCCGCGCGCTCGGCAAATTCAGGATGAGCGTTCAGGCCGGTGCCGACCGCAGTGCCGCCAATTGCCAGTTCATAGAGACCGCCGAGAGCTGCCCGCAGACGCGCAATGTCTCTATCGAGCAGGACAACCCACCCGGAGATCTCCTGGCCAAGTGTCAGGGGGGTGGCGTCCTGCAGGTGCGTGCGTCCGATCTTTACGATGCCGGCGAAGGCGCGCGCCTTTTCATCGAGGGCGTCGCGCAGTTCCTGAACCGAGGGAATCAGTTCACGTTCCACCTCCTCGGCGGCGGCCATGTGCATGGCGGTTGGAAACGTGTCGTTCGAGGATTGCGACAGATTGACGTGATCGTTGGGATGGATCGGCTTCTTGCTGCCCACCTCGCCGCCCGCAAGCTGGATCGCCCGATTCGAGATCACCTCATTAGCATTCATATTGGTTTGGGTGCCGCTTCCGGTCTGCCAGATGCGCAATGGAAAATGGCCATTGAGCTCGCCTTCGATCACCTCGTCGGCGGCCTGTACGATCAAACGGGTCTTCTCCTCGTCGAGTTTTCCCAGGTCGCGATTCACCAGGGCGGCCGCTTTCTTCAACACGCCGAACGCCCGGATGAGTTCCGGCGGCATCTTATCTTCGCCGATATCGAAGTGGATCAGAGACCGCTGAGTCTGCGCGCCCCAATACCGGTCCGCAGGGACTTCGATTTTCCCCATGCTGTCGGATTCGGTGCGGGTGGGACGGTCCATGACCTTTATTGTGTACTGGCCCGGTCCTTGTCTCCCTGCCGGGGAATCCCCGATGCCTCGCTAGTGGGTTCCCTTCGTTAGGAAACCGGGCGCTCCCGCTTCGACGCGACGCTTCAATTTGTCTTGATAGAGAAGGCGGAACCGCAACGCGCGCGATCGCGCCACGTTCTCGGTCGTGGCCGGTTCCCCCTGTTTTGAAGCTGAAAGGTGACCGCCTATGGCAGAGAACGTTCCTTACGGCCGATCGACTCAGCGGCCTTCTCCCGTTTCAGACATTCACATCGTCTGGATGACCACCGGCCTGAGTTGCGATGGCGATTCGGTTTCCATCACCGCGGCCACGCTTCCAAGCCTTGAAGACGTAGTGCTGGGCGCGATACCCGGCCTGCCCAAGGTGCATCTCCACAATCCCGTGCTCGCCTACGAGGTGGGCGACGACTTCATGAAGTACTGGCATCAAGCGGCCGAAGGCAAGCTCGATCCCTTCGTGCTGGTGATGGAAGGCTCCATTCCCAACGAGAGCATCAAGCGCGAGGGCTATTGGGCCGCGATGGGCACCGATGCGCTGACGGGCCAGCCTATCACGACCAACGAATGGATCGACCGCCTGGCGCCCAAAGCTCTGGCCGTAATCGGGGCGGGCACCTGCGCGACAAACGGCGGTATTCATGCAATGGCCGGCAACCCCACCGGCTGCATGGGCCTGCAGGATTATCTCGGACGCAATTGGAAATCGAAGGCGGGCTTGCCGATCGTCAACGTGCCGGGCTGCCCCGTACAGCCTGACAATTTTATGGAGACTCTGCTCTACCTGCTCTATCAGGTTGCGGGTCTTGCTCCCATGATTCCGCTCGACAAGGAGAACCGGCCGGAGTGGCTGTTCGGCAAGACCGTTCATGAAGGCTGCGATCGCGCCGGCTACTACGAGCAAGGCGACTTCGCGGACGAATACGGATCGCCGAAATGTATTGTGAAGCTCGGCTGCTGGGGTCCGGTGGTGAACTGCAATGTGCCGAAGCGCGGGTGGATGGATGGAATCGGAGGCTGCCCGAACGTAGGCGGCATTTGCATCGGCTGCACCATGCCGGGGTTCCCCGACAAGTTCATGCCCTTCATGGATGAGCCGCCCGGGGCGCGCATATCGGCGGGAACCATAGGCGTCTATGGCCATGCCATACGGGCCTTGCGCTCCATCACTAATCACACGGTGAACAAAGAACCCAAGTGGAGACATCCGGGAAGGCTGCTCACAACCGGCTACCATCCCAGGGCTTATTAGGCGAAGCGATCAGCACAGGAGCACATATGAGCACATTGACCGCGCCGGAAACTGGAGTTGAAAGAAAATCGCGCAACCTGGTCGAAATGAACTGGGACCCCATTACTCGCATCGTGGGCAGCCTGGGCATCTTCACCAAGATCGATTTCGACAATCGTGAGGTGGCGGAATGCTTCAGCACATCCTCCATTTTTCGCGGCTACAGCATCTTCATGAAGGGCAAGGACCCGCGCGACGCCCACTTCATCACCAGCCGCATCTGCGGCATTTGCGGCGACAATCACGCGACCTGCGCCGTCTATGCGCAGAACATGGCTTTCGGCGTGCGTCCGCCGGATATGGGCGAGTGGATCACCAACCTGGGCGAAGCGGCCGAATACATGTTCGACCACAACATCTTCCAGGACAACCTTGTGGGCGTCGATTTCTGCGAACAGATGGTGCGCGAAACCAATCCAAGCGTGTTCGCGAAAGCGGAGAAGACGCCCGCCAACCACTCCAACCTGCATGGCTTCAGCACCATTGCCGACATCATGCGCGCGCTCAACCCATTCAGCGGCGAATTCTATCGCGAAGCGCTCGTCATGAGCCGCATGACGCGCGAGATGTTCTGCCTGATGGAAGGACGCCATGTGCATCCATCCACGCTTTATCCAGGCGGCGTCGGAACCGTCCCCACAGTCCAGTTGTTCACGGATTATTTAGTGCGCCTGATGAAGTACGTCGAGTTCATGAAGAAGGTCGTCCCGCTTCACGACGATCTGTTCGACTTCTTCTACGACGCGCTTCCCGGCTATGAGAAAGTCGGCCAGCGCAGAGTGCTTCTGGGTTGTTGGGGATCGTGGAACAATCCGCATGTGTGCGACTACACCTACAAGAACATGTCCGAATGGGGACGCGCCATGTACGTCACGCCCGGAGTCGTCGTCGATGGGCAGCTCGTCACAAACGACCTGGTCGACATCAATCTCAACATTCGCATCCTGCTCGGCAGTTCCTACTATGACGATTGGCAAAACAGCGAGACCTTCGTTCGCGAAGATCCTCTGGGCAATCCTGTCGACAAGCGCCACCCCTGGAACCAAACCACCATTCCGCGCCCGCAGAGACGCGATTTCAAAGGGAACTACACATGGGTGATGTCGCCGCGCTGGTACGACAAGCGCACCGGCGATTACCTTGCGCTCGACACCGGCGGCGGCCCCATTGCGCGTTTCTGGTCAACCGCGCTTTCGGGTCTGGTCGACATCGGCTACGTGAAGGCGACCGGCCACAGCGTGAAGATTTATCTGCCGAAGACCGCCACGCTTCCCGAAGTGGAATTCGAATGGAAGATTCCGAAATGGAGCAACGCAATCGAGCGCGACCGCGCCCGCACCTACTTCCAGGCGTATGCGGCGGCCGCGGCTCTGCACTTCATGGAGAAAGCGATGAAGGATCTGCACGCAGGCAAGACGCAGACCTGGGCCGATTTCAAGGTGCCCGAAGAGGCGATTGGCTGCGGATTCCATGAAGCGGTGCGCGGCGTGCTCTCGCATCACGTGGTGATTCGCGAAGGCAAGATCGCAAACTATCATCCCTATCCGCCCACTCCGTGGAACGCGAATCCTCGCGATATCTACGGAACGCCGGGACCGTACGAAGACGCGGTGCAGAACACGCCCATCTTCGAAGAAAACGGACCGGACAAATTCAAGGGCATCGATATCATGCGCGCGGTCCGCAGCTTCGATCCTTGTCTGCCCTGCGGAGTGCACATGTACCTCGGCAACGGCAAGGTGCTCGAGACGACTCACTCGCCCATGTTTGGACATCAAGAGCCTGGTCACCAGAAGTAGCCCTGATGACGGACCACCAGGGGTTTCGTGACCAGATCGCGCGTATCGAAGGGCTGATCGGCGGTATCGAGTCCGCCGCTGATCCGGCCCTCCGCGCGACCGCCAAGAACTTGGTTCAGTGCGTAATGGACCTGCATGCGGGAGCGATCGACCGCATTCTCGAAATCTTATCGAAGGCCGGCGAGCCGGGCGCCGCGCTGCTCCGCGCGCTCGCGGCGGACGAACTGGTCGCAAGCGTCATGGTTCTCTACGATCTGCATCCGGACGACTTTGAAACTCGCGTGCGCGGCGGGGTGGAAAAGGCGCAAGCAGCCCTGGCGCGCCGCGGGGCGACTCTGGAACTGCTGGCCTGCGAAGCGAACAGGATTCACGCCCGCATCGACTCGGGCAGCCACGCCTGCGGATCGACCATCGGAGAACTGGAGACACTGGTTCGCGAGACACTGTTGGCCTGTGCGCCTGATGCAATCGAAGTCCAAATCGAAACGCCGCGAGACCGGCCTGCCTCTGCGTTCGTTCCGCTTGCCAGCTTGCAAGCGGAAAGCGGTTCTTCGCCGGCCGCCGGGCTGCCCTGAGGCGCCATGCCGCTGATGCAGTACAGCCCTTTCGCATCTTTGCAGAATCTGGCGCGCCAGCGGGACGCACGGGAACCATGCGAATTGTGTGGCGCTGGACTCTCGTCCGCCCACCAGCACCTCATCGAGCCCGCTACCCGCAAGCTTCTATGCGCGTGCGAGGCGTGCGCGCTGCTCTTCGATTCGCCCACCAGGACCAACTACAAGCGAGTGCCGCGCCGCCTTCGCCAGCTAACCCGTTTTCAAATCACCGACGGCGAGTGGGACAGCCTGGCCATTCCTATCGGAGTGGCTTTCTTTTTTCAAAGCAGCCCACAAAACGCCACGGTCGTAATCTATCCAAGCCCCGCGGGAGCGACTGAATCTCATCTCTCGTTCGAATCCTGGCGGGACATCGCCGAGCGAAACTCCGCGCTCGCTCGCATGGAGCCCGACGTCGAAGGGCTGCTCGTCAATCGCCTCGGTCTACCCCGCGCGGCGGCTGAATATTATATTGCGCCCATCGACAGATGTTACGAGCTGGTGGGAACGCTTCGCGCGCACTGGCGCGGGCTCTCCGGAGGGGCTGCCGTCTGGGAGCGCGTCGGCCGTTTCTTCGAACAGTTGCGGTCGCAAGCTGCTCTGGAGCCGACCCATGCCTGACCTGTACTTTCGCGTCGAAAGCGCGAATCCGGTTCCGCTCGCGGCCCAGCCTTTGATCGGCTTCAAGCTGCACATCTCGAATCTGCCCCCCGGCGAAACCATCCATACCGTCAACCTCCGCGCGCAGATCCAGATCGAGGCGCCGCGCCGGCAATATAGCGCCGCCGAAAAAGGGCTGCTGCTGGATCTCTTCGGCGCCCCGGATCGCTGGGGCAAGACGCTGCGCAATTTTCTCTGGACGCATGTCTCTACCGTGGTGACGTCTTTCACGGATTCGACCGTCGCGGAGTTGCACGCCCCGTGCACCTTCGATTTCAACGTGGCCGCTACTAAGTATTTCCACGCTGTTTCGACCGGCGATATTCCAATGCTGCTGCTGTTCAGCGGCGCCGTTTTCTACGCGAATGCGGAAGGTGCGCTGCAGGCCGCGCCCATCTCCTGGAACAAGGAAGCGCGATTCCGTTTGCCCGCCCGCGTCTGGCGCGAAATGATGGACCTCTATTATCCGAACAGCGCCTGGTTGAATCTTCGGCGCGACGTATTCGAACGCCTCTATCGCTACAAAATCGACCGTTCGCTCCCCACGTGGGAAGACACGCTCGAAAGCTTGCTCGCCGCGCAAGAAGAAGTGATCCCCCAATGAACGCCAAGCTCGTCGAAGAAATCGCCAACGCTGTTCTCTATGAAGGGTACATTCTGTATCCTTATCGCGCTTCCGCGGTGAAGAATCGGCAACGGTGGAATTTCGGCGTTCTCTATCCGCGCGCCTACGCCGAAGCGCAAACCGGCGCGGACGCCTGGAGCATGCAAACCGAATGCCTGGTGCGAACCACGGCCGCCCATTCCACTCTGAACGTCCGCGCGCGTTTCCTGCACCTGATCGAGCGCAGTTCGAAAATGTCGCCGTCCTGGCAGGAAGCAGCCGAGCGAGACGTCGTCCTCGAATCGCTTGATCTTCGAGAACTCACTTCACGGCGTAGGCTGCACGCGTTCTACTTCCCCGCGAGCCGCCAGTTCGATGGCGACATCGTGCGGACGAGCGAGCCGGCCGAAGGAGCCGTTGAAGTACAAGCGCAAGAACTCGCCCCAGGCACTTTCAAACTGCGGGTGCGCGTGTTCAATGCTGCTATAGCCAACCCCGCTCTCGGGCGCGATGCCGCGCTTCTGCGGTCTCTGGCGTCCACGCACGCGATCCTGAACGTCGAAGGCGGCGAATTCATTTCGATGACCGATCCTCCTGACCAGCTTCGCGAAGCAATCGCGCAGTGCAGCAACATCGGCGCCTGGCCTGTGCTGGCGGGCGACGCGGGCGCTCGCGATGCGATGCTCTCCTCGCCCATCATCCTTTACGATTACCCGCGGATTGCTTCCGAAAGCGCCGGCGCGCTGTTCGATGGAACCGAGATCGACGAAATCCTCACGCTCCGGATCATGACGCTGACCGATGAAGAAAAACGCGAAATGGACGAAGTGGATTCGCGGGCTCGCGAGATCCTGCGGCGCACCGAATGCATGCCGCCCGAGCAGCTCATGAAAATGCACGGCGCCCTGCGCGGCCTGCGGCCCGTGGCCGAAGGCCAAATTGCTCAACAGGCCCGGGACACCTCATGAATCATTGGGAGTGGCAGCTACTCGAAGATAAGCTACCCGTGGAGTCTGTTCAAGTGAACGGGACCTCAATTGCTGCCGGTAGCCGCGTGAAGCTTCGCCCGCGCCCGGGCGGCGATATCTTCGATCTGGCTCTGGCGGGCCGCGCCGCCGCTGTCGAATCCATCGAGCAGGATTACGAAGGCAAGCTGCATCTGGCAGTCATCGTCGAAGAAGATCCCGGCCAGGATCTCGGATTGCTTCGCCAGCCGGGCCATCGCTTCTTCTTTGCGCCGGAAGAAGTGGAGCCGCTCGGCCCGGACGAGCAACCGGCCAATCTGCGCATGGCCGGCCCGCAAATCCTCGTAGCCTGCATCGGCAACATCTTCCTCGGCGACGACGGATTCGGTGTAGAGGTCGCCCGCCATCTTTCGTCGCGAACGTTTCCCGCCAACGTTCGAGTGCGCGACTTCGGAATACGCGGCTACGATCTCGCGTACGCGCTGCTCGAACGTAACGATCTGACAATCCTCGTAGACGCCTGCGCTCGTGGCGAAGCGCCTGGAACCGTGTACGTCATCGAACCCGATCTCAACGTCCCCGAGGAAAGTTCGGCCGCGGCTCTCGACGCGCACGCAATGAATCCGGTCTCAGTCATTGGCCTCGCGCAGTCGATGGGTCCCATCTCGAAGCGCATCCTTCTGGTTGCATGCGAGCCCGAGACGCTCGGCGGCGAAGAAGGCGCCATGGGACTGAGCGAAGCTGTTTCGGCGGCTGTACCCCAGGGCGTTCACCTGATTGAAAAATTGATCGCGGAAGCGCTGGCTTCGGGCGAAGCGCCGCCCCCGGCTTATGGAACGTGAGCGCTACGCCATCGATGCCGCTATGAGCCGAGTCACCGTGCGCCCGTTTGTGAGCGCAACCTCCCAGGCGGTAGGTCAAGCGCCGGCGCTTACGTTGCGGGACTTCGTCGGCGAGGCTTGCTTTGCGCCGGGCACGCTCGAAGAAGCGTCCGTTCTGGTCACGCTCAACGCCGCTTCCATCGGCTTCGACGACGATGCTCGCGATAAAGACCTGCGCCTGATCGGGCACGCCATGCAAAGCGCGGTTCTCGAGACCCGCAAATTCCCCGAAATTGTATTCCGCAGTTCTAACATTTCGGCCAGCAAGGCTGGCGGCGGCCAGTATTGGATCAATCTGGTGGGCGATCTCTCTCTGCACGGCGCCACTCGAAGCGAGCCGGTCGCGGCGCAGGTGGTCTTCGCAGGCGAAACGCTGTTCGCGCGCGGCGAGCTGACGCTCAATCCGTCCCTTTATCGGATACCGCGAGTGGAAATTCCAGGCGGCGCGCTGAAGCTGAAAGACGAGGTAAAGTGCGTGTTCGATATTGTGGCGCGTAAGCGGCATGATGCCGCACAAAAGTCAAAGAAGCGTATGCTGGCGATAGAGGGCTCCTGACCATGTGCCTCGCGATTCCTGCAAAAATCGTAGAGTTCTCGACCGGCGAATCCAGCCGCGCGCTGGTGGAAGTAGCCGGTGTTCGGCGGCATGTGGACACGGGCCTGCTGACCGAAGAATGCCTTGCAACCGGCGATTGGGTTTTGGTTCACGTCGGATTCGCGATGAGCAAGATCAGCGAAGAGCAGGCTCTCGATCAGATACGAACGCTGACGATGTTAGGCGAACAGGACGCAGTAATGGAAGAGGTGGAAGGCTACGGCCTGGAAGGGCCGGCGAGCGCACAGGGCGTTTTGAGCCCGTTGTGCGCGCCAGAGAAAACACCCCAATGAAATTCGTTGACGAATTCCGCGACCCTGCCGTCATTTCAAAGACGGCGGACGAAATCCGGCGCCTCGCCGATCCCGCCCGGCATTACCGCTTCATGGAAGTGTGCGGCGGCCACACGCACGCCATCTATCGCTTCGGGCTCAAAGATCTGCTTCCCGAAAACATCGAACTGGTTCATGGCCCCGGCTGCCCGGTGTGCGTACTTCCCATGGGCCGCATCGACGACGGCCTTTCCATCGCGCAAGATTCGAACACGATCTTCACAGCCTTCGGAGACATGATGCGCGTGCCGGGGCGCCATGGTAGTCCGCTGCAACATAAAGCGCGCGGCATGGACATTCGCATCGTCTACTCGCCTTCCGACGCGCTGAAGCTGGCGCGGAAGAACCCCGGCCGGCACGTCGTATTCTTCGCGATTGGTTTTGAGACCACGGCGCCTTCGACGGCGCTCACGCTGATGCGCGCCAAGGCCGCCGGCGTGCGGAATTTTTCCGTGTTCTGCAATCACGTGACGATCATTCCCGCCATTCGCGCGATTCTCGATTCGCCCGACATGCGGATCGACGCCTTTATCGGGCCCGGTCACGTATCCACCGTCATCGGCTGCCGCCCCTACGAATGGATCGCGCGCAATGAACACAAGCCCATCGTGGTCTCGGGTTTCGAGCCACTGGATATTCTGCAATCGATCGTCATGATCCTCGAACAGCTCCATCGCGGCGAGGCGAAGGTGGAGAACCAATACAAGCGCGTCGTGCCGTGGGAAGGCAATCGAGCCGCCCTCAAAGCAATGGCCGAAACGTTCGACCTGCGGCATTATTTCGAGTGGCGCGGCATGGGTTTTATTTCTCAATCCGCGCTGCGCATCCGCGATTCGTACGCCGAGTGGGATGCGGAGGCGCGTTTCTCTATCCCCGGCGTTCGCGTAACCGATCCGAAAGCGGCGCAGTGTGGAGAAGTGCTGAAGGGCGTCCTTAAGCCCTCGCAGTGCAAGCTCTTCGGCAGGGAATGCACTCCCGAAAATCCGATCGGCGCGCTCATGGTCTCCTCCGAAGGATCGTGCGCGGCGTATTACAACTACGAGCATCGCAAGCGCCAGCCGCTCACCCAGCTTTCCGTCGCGGTCTAACCGGCGCAGAAGATGAGCACCGATGCGCCCCGCACCCGCTTTCGCGACTCACAAATCGAAATGGCCCATGGCGCCGGAGGCAAAGCCAGCCGCCGGCTCGTGGAAGGCCTCTTCGCCCCGCTCTTTTTTCCCGCCTCAACCGAGCCGCTCTCCGACGCCGCGCATCTCACCCTGAACGGCGTCCGCATCGCCATCACCGCCGACAGCTTCGTGGTGAAGCCGCTGCGCTTTCCCGGCGGTTCCATCGGAGAACTCGCGGTCAACGGCACAGTGAACGATCTCGCCGTGTCCGGCGCGCGCGCCGAAGCGCTGGTCGTCACGTTCGTGCTTGAAGCGGGGCTCCCATCCGAAGTGCTCGAAGCCGAGGCTCGCGCCATGGCGCAGGCCGCTGCGAAGGCTGGCGTTGTCATCGCCGGTGGTGACACGAAAGTAGTCGAAAACGGCAAGGCGGATCGCATGTACATCACAACTGCGGGCATCGGCTGTCCCATGCCGGAGTTGAACCTCTCCGCCGCATCCGTGCGGCCGGGAGACAAGGTCCTGCTCAGCGGCCCCGTCGGCGATCACGGCGTCACGATTCTGCTCGCGCGCGGCGAGCTGGACCTCGAAGCCGAACTCTGTTCAGATACCCGTTCTGTGCTCCCCATGGTCGAAGCGATCGCTCTCGCGGCGGGGCCAGGCGTTCGCTGGATGCGCGATCCAACTCGCGGAGGACTGGCCACATCGCTAAACGAATTGGCTCGGGATGCAGGCGTGGGCGTGCGCCTGGCCGAAGAATCCATTCCCCTTCGAGACGCCGTGCGCGGCGCTTGCGAATTGCTAGGGCTAGATCCGCTGCATATCGCAAACGAGGGTCAATTCGTCGCCATCATCGCGCCCGAACATGCGGACGCCGCGCTCGAAGCGCTGCGAGCCTCGCCAGGCGGCGGCGAAGCTGCTCTCATTGGCGAGATCCGCGAGCAGCCTGTCGCCACTGTTCTCGGGGCTGCGTCCTACGGAGGAACGCGCGTCATCGATATGCTCGTGGGCGATCCGCTGCCCCGCATCTGCTGATATGTTCGCCGAGCGCAACCGGTTGTTCAGCGAATTCTTTGCGCGGGAAGCTCGCCCTCTTGCCCTAGCCTGCCGGCAAATGTCGGAGCGCTTTCTCGAAGGCGGTCGCTTGCTCGCCTTCGGCTGCGGCCCTTATGCAAGTGACGCGCAACATGTGTCGGTAGAATTCGTTCACCCAGTCATCGTCGGCAAGCGCGCTCTGCCCGCGCTCGATCTCTCCATCGCCTTCCTCCCTTGGCTAAAAGCGCTCATGCAACCCGAAGACATCGTCGTGGGGTTCGGTCCTCCCGAAGGAGATGTTGAAATCGATCGGGCGCTCCAGACAGCAGAGACTCGCGGCTGTATGACATTTGCGCTTTCCGGCGCGCATGGCTCCTATTCCTTTGAAAGTCCCACGCATGATCCTTTCCTGCATCAGGAACTGATCGAGATCCTGTATCACACGCTGTGGGAGACCGTTCACGTATTCTTCGAGCGCCGCGAATTCGGCCACGATGTCGGCGAGGCGGGTTTCTTATATCCATTCCTGGGCCAGGAAAAACAGCAGGACGCCGGTCTCATTGAGGAAGTCGCCGCCTCTATCGAAATGAAGGTTGCCGAAGACGCGAGACTGCGCGCTCAAATCGCAGCCGAACAATCCGAACAGATTCGCAATACGGTTGCGGCCGTGCGCGAACGCATTCATCGAGGCGGAAAGCTCATCCTCTTCGGAAACGGCGGCTCCGCCACGGACGCAAACGACTGGGCGCTTGATTGTATTCTTCCGCCGCCGGGCCGCCGCGCCATTCCCGCCATCTCGCTTTCGCTCGAACCCGCCAACATCAGCGCTCTTGCAAACGATGTGGGAGTCGAATTGGTCTTTCTGCGTCAACTAATCGCGCAAGCCCGTCCGGAAGATGTCGCCATCGGCATCTCCACCAGCGGCGGCTCCCGCAATATCGTCGCCGCCCTCGAAGAGGCTCGCAAGCGCGGCCTGCTCACAGTCGCGCTGCTCGGCTATGACGGGGGCGAGATCCTGCGCCGCGGCCTCGCCGACCACCCGCTCATTGTGCGCTCCGATTACATCCCGCGCATTCAAGAGGTGCAAGCCTCGATCTATCACGTCATGATCGAGCTTCTGAGGGATTTCGATTTGCCGTGACCTCCGCCAGATCCATTCATGTGCGAGGCGTCGTTCAAGGCGTGGGCTTTCGGCCCTTCGTGTTTCGTCTCGCGCGCGAGCGCTCGCTTGCCGGATGGGTTTCGAACGCGGAAGACGGGGTGCGTATTCACGTCGAAGGCGCCGAGGAGCCGCTCGCCGCGTTTCTCTCCGACTTGACCGCGCAGTCGCCGCCCGCGGCGTTGATCCTCTCGCTCGATGTGGAGCCGTGCCAACCTGCGGGCTTGCGCGATTTCACCATTCGCGAGAGCCGCCGAAATGGGCGCCCATCCGCGCGCATATCGCCCGACCTGCCTGTCTGCGACGAATGTGTGGGCGAACTCTTCGATCCTTCCGACCGGCGCTACCTCTATCCCTATATAAACTGCGCCAACTGCGGCCCGCGATATAGCGTGATCGAATGTCTGCCTTACGATCGCGGTAACACCACCATGAGGCAATGGGCGCTCGATCAGTTCTGCGCGGCGCAATACAACGATCCTTGCGATCGGCGATTTCACGCGCAACCGGTCGCGTGTCCGGCGTGCGGCCCTCGTTACGAACCGGCCGTCGAGGAAATTGCCGGATTGCTGAAAGCGGGCGCCATAGTCGCAATCAAAGGAATCGGCGGATATCATCTGTCGTGCGATGCGCGCAACGCGGAGACGGTTCGCGCGCTTCGTAAGCGGAAATTCCGCAAGGAGAAGCCGTTCGCCGTCATGGCGGCTAACGTCGCGGCGGCGCGAAGTATAGTCGAGCTCTCGTCAAACGCGGAAATGCTGCTGACCTCGGCCGCGCGGCCTATCGTGCTCGCGCCTGCCATCGCAGATTTACCGGAGGTCGCGCCGGCCAATCGTGAACTCGGAGTGATGCTGCCGTATGCGCCGCTGCATCATCTTCTATTTGCCGCGGGCGCGCCTCTGCTTCTGGTGATGACCAGCGCGAATCGCTCGAGCGAGCCCATTGCTTATCAGGACGAAGACGCGCGTGAAAGACTTTCGGGCATCGCGGACGCGTTCCTGGTTGGACAGCGTCCCATCGCGCGCCGCGTAGACGATTCCCTCGTGCGCGCCGGCGTATTCGGTCCGGTGATCCTTCGCCGTTCTCGCGGCTATGCGCCCGGCGCGGTCGCCACGCTGCCACGCGACCGGCCGGTCCTTGCCGTTGGCGCGGACCTTAAGAACGCCATTACGTTGGTAGTCGGCGGCCAGGCTTTCGTCAGCCAGCATATCGGCGACTTGGATCACTACGAAAGTCTCAAGTCTTTCCGGCAGACCATCGCCGATCTCGCGGCCATGTACGATATCGACGTCAAAGAGACGCTGGTTGCGCATGACGCCCATCCGCAATACGCCTCAACTGCATATGCGCTCGATTTACATGGCGCGCGCAGAGTCGCCGTTCAACATCACCGGGCGCACATCGCCTCCGTCCTCGCGGAGCGGGAAGCCTGGGATACGCGCGTGGTCGGCGTCAGCTTCGACGGCACAGGCTACGGCGACGACGGAACCATCTGGGGCGGCGAATTCTTCACCGGCAGCATGAGAGAAGGATTCGAGCGCGTACTACATCTGCGGCCCGCTATGCTTCCCGGCGGGGACGCGGCGGCTCGCCATCCCGTTCAGTGCGCCGCGGGTTTCCTTGCCCAGCTTTCCAGCCTGCCCGATCTCACGGGACCGCCGTTCCACTTCCCTGCCCGCTATCGGAATGGCGCGCAGCTCGTCCAGAAAGGGCTGCGCACTTTTCAGACAACATCCGTCGGCCGCCTTTTTGATGCCGTGGCGGCTCTCGTAGGCTTCACCCGCGAGACTACGTTCGAAGGTCAGGCCGCCATGTGGCTCGAACACATCGCGCAAGCAGATGCTTCAAGCGGTCGATATCCGTTCCCGATTGCCGGTGAAACTCTGGATTTTCGTCCGCTGCTCGAAGCTGTCGTTCACGATCGTCAACGCGGGCGCGAGCCCGCCGCCATCGCCCGTGGTTTTCATCGCAGCGTGGCGGCGGCGCTCTGCGAATCCGCATCCCGGCTATGCGAGGCGCATTCCATCGATACCGTTGCGCTGTCGGGCGGCGTCTTCCAAAATGAATTGCTACTCTCCGACATCAAGCTCCTGCTTCCAAGAGTGAAGATTTGGACCAACGCGGCCGTTCCCCCGAACGACGGCGGCATCAGCCTGGGCCAGGCGGCCATAGCATGCATGAACTTTCTATCGCAATGAGCATCATCGAAATCGCGGAGGAGGAATCCGAAAAGCGCGACAATGCCGCTGTCGAAGCCATCTATCTGAAGTTGGGCGAGATGTCCGGCGTTGTGAAAGAAGCGCTCTCCTCCGCATTCGAGCTTGCTGTTGAACAAAGCGCATTTCCCAACTGCCGGCTCGTGATCGAGGAGATTCCCGGGAGCCGAGACTTGCAGGTCTCCGCTCTGGAGCTTGCCTCGTGAACGCCGCCCCTCGCATCGTCGAAGTCAGGCAGAACGTTTTCAAGCGCAACGACGAGGTCGCCCGCGCTCTGCGGAGCCGCTTTCAGGATGCGCGCGTTTTCGTCGTGAGCCTCGTATCGAGTCCGGGAACCGGCAAGACTGCATTTCTTGAGAAGACTCTCACGCTGCTCAAGCAACAATACCGCCCGGCCGCGCTGGTGGGCGATCTGGCCACCGACAACGACGCCACCCGGTTGGCTCGCAGCCAAGCGCCTGTGAAGCAGATCACCACCGGGACGCTCTGCCATCTGGAGGCGGCCATGGTGGAGCGGGCGCTCGAAGACTGGAACCTTTCCGATCTCGATTTCCTGTTCATCGAAAACGTGGGCAACCTGGTCTGCCCCGCTTCGTACGACCTGGGCGAAGATCTGCGGCTGGTTCTGTTGTCGGTGACCGAAGGCGAAGACAAACCCCTGAAGTACCCTGCCATCTTCAACGGGGCCGATCTCGGCGTCATCACCAAAATAGATTTGGCGGACGCCGTCGAATTCGATCGCACTGCCGCTTATCGAAACCTGGAGACTGTGCGCCCCGGCATGCGCGTCATGGAAACCTCTTCTAAGACCGGCGCCGGCTTCGAGGAGTGGCTTAGCCTGCTGAAGAATCAACGGCGAAAACACGGCCGATAAATCTAATTTGTTTCGAGTATAGAAAGAGGATTGGGTGCGGGCGCTTGGGGGTTTCGGGTTTGGGTAAGCGCCCGCGTCGTTACGGGGATGTACCTATAGAACGCTGGGGCACAAACGAAGGTTACTCGGGCATTAACATTTTTATAAAATTTAGTCGAACATTCCTTCGAAAAGCGTGGAGCTGAGGTATCGCTCACCCGCATCCGGCAGAACGACCACGATCGTCTTTCCAGCCATCTCCGGCTCTTTGGCCACGCGCACCGCGGCAGCAGCAGCCGCGCCACAGGAAATGCCGCTAAGCAAGCCCTCTTCCATGGCGAGCCGGCGCGCCATCTCGATGGATTCCTCGTTGGAAACCTGCTCGACGCGATCCACAACGGAAAGGTCGAGCGTTTCCGGAATAAAGCCGGCGCCGAGTCCCTGAATCTTGTGAGATCCCGGCTTCGGGTCTTCGTGCGCCAGCGTCTGGCTGATGACCGCGCTGAGCGACGGTTCCACGGCAATCGACACCAGCGGGTGCTTCTTCTCGTGCTTGATGTAGCGGGAGACGCCTGTGATGGTTCCTCCCGTGCCTACGCCCGAAACGAGTACGTGAACCTCGCCCTTGGTGTCTTCCCAGATCTCCGGGCCCGTGGTCTCGAAATGGATGCGCGGATTGGCCGGATTCTTGAACTGCTCGGGAATGAAAAAATGCGCGGGATCGGACTTGCGCAGCTCTTCGGCGGCCGCCATGGCGCCCTTCATCCCTTTCGCCCCTTCGGTCAGAACGAGCTTGGCGCCCAGAACTTTCAAAACCTTGCGCCGCTCAAGACTCATGGTGTCCGGCATCATAAGCGTCACCGGGAAGCCGCGCGCGGCCCCGACGAATGCCAATGCAATACCGGTATTTCCACTGGTGGCTTCTACAATCTCCATGCCGGGCCGGAGGACGCCTCGCTCTTCGGCATCCCAAACCATCGAGGCGCCAATGCGGCACTTTACGGAGAACGACGGATTGCGCCCTTCGATCTTGGCGAGCACCGTGGCTTTGGCGCCGTCGGTCACGCGGTTCAGCTTTACGAGCGGCGTGCGGCCGATGCTGAACGAGTTGTCTTGAAAGATCACAGCGTCTCCTTCTCTCAGATGTCCCAATTGGGCACGTAGTGGGTATGCTTTTCCTGCCAGCTTCTGGCGAGTGCGGCAAAGGTGGTTTGATCCAATACATCCGAGACCGCGGAATCCACGCGAGACCAGATGTCGGAGAAAGGGTCGTCGCTTTGAAGACGGGAGTTTCCCTTAATGTTTTCCACGGCCCGCAGCACTTCTCCGACGGTAATGGCGTCCGGAGCGCGCGCCAGCAGATATCCGCCTTCGGCGCCGCGGCGCGAATCCACAAAGCCGCTTTGTTTTAAGCCGGCCAGGATCAGCTCCAGGAACTTCTGTGGAATCTTCTGCCGCTTGGCAATATCGGCGATCTTTACCGGCGTTGTGGCTGGCGCGGCCTGGGAAGTTCCCAGGTATTGAGTAGCCAAGTCGAATACTGCCTTCAGAGCATATTCGCTCTTGACCGAAATATTCATCCGATTCCCCTATCGATTCTAATCCTTCGGGGCAAGACCGCCGATGAAGTTTACGAAGGCTTAGCTCATGGTCGGCGGGTAACATAGGACTGCGGGAGTGAAATTGTCAAGGCAGTTATTCGGGACGGATGGCATTCGCGGGCTGGCAGGGGAGCCGCCCATGGATGCGAGAACTGCCCAGGCGCTGGGCGTAGCGTTGGGGCGCTGGGCTCGCGGGAACACGGGCGAGCATCTGGATGGCGGCGAACCGCAGGTGCTGATTGGCATGGACACTCGCGAGAGCGGTCCCTGGCTTGCGGAACATGTCGCCGGCGGGCTGGCGCGCGCGGCGGTCGAAACGCGTTTTGCCGGTGTCATTACTACCCCGGGCGTTGCTTACCTGACGCGAACTGGCCCCTTCGTCGCGGGTGTCATGATCTCCGCGTCGCATAACCCCTATCACGATAATGGACTCAAGGTCATCAGCCATTCCGGTTACAAGCTGCCGGACGAGTTCGAGACCGAGCTCGAACGTTTGATGGCGGAGTGGATGGCGAGCGGGGAAGAACCGGTCGCCAAGAGGCTCACTGTCAATCACTCTCTGGACACTTTGTACACGGATTATCTGGCCGGCACTGTTCAAGGATTGCTTCCCTTCCGCCTGGTGATCGATTGCGCAAACGGAGCTGCGACGGAGATTGCTCCGCCTTTATTCGCCAAGCTCGGCGCAGCGGTAGAGTGGATCTGCGCTTCGCCCGATGGCCGAAACATTAACTTGAATTGCGGCTCGCTTCACTTGGAAACAGTGCGGGAGCGCGTTCTGGCGACGGGCGCGGATTTGGGCGTCGCCTTCGATGGAGATGCCGACCGGGCTCTGTTCGTATCGGGTACGGGCCGGATCGTAGATGGCGACGCGGTTCTGTTTCTGGCAGGTTCGGCGTTGAAGAGAGCCGGCAAGCTGAAAGGCGACGCAGTGGTGGCCACGGTGATGTCTAATCTTGGCCTGGAGAAAGCGCTCGAAGCACGTGGCATTCGGATGCTTCGAACTCCCGTCGGAGACAAGTATGTCCTCGAAGAGATGTTAAAGCAGGAAGCGGTGCTGGGGGGAGAGCAATCCGGGCACGTTATCTTTTCCGAGTACGCGACCACAGGGGACGGCCTGCTGACGGCGTTGCGAGTGTTGGAAATCGCCCGAGACTCGGGCCAGACGCTGGACGCTTTAGCGGAAGAAGTCAAAACATTCCCGCAGAAGCTGGTCAACGTGCGCGTGAAGTATCGCCGCCCGCTCCAGGAACTGCCGGCTGTGCAGGCCGAGATTCAAGCCGCCGAGCGCGAATTCGCCGGAAGCGGGCGAGTGGTGGTGCGCTTTTCAGGAACCGAGCCGCTCGCGCGCGTCATGATCGAAGCCAAGACTGACGCGGAAGTGGACAAATGGACCGGCCGGATCGCCGATGCCATAAGAGCGGAGTTGGGCGCGGCCGGCTAGGCGCGGGCCGCGTGATAGACTCGAAACTCCGGGCGATCTCTCCCGGCGCCTGCGATGGAACGAGCTGCGCGGCTGATCCAAAAAAACAAATACTCGCGCGAGCTTCTTACCGACGACGAGCTGATGAAAGCCATCTGGCCCGCTGCGGTGGGAAAAGCGATCGCGGCTCATACATCGAGCGCGCGCCTGGTGCGGACGACGCTGATTGTCGAAGTCGAAGACGCCATTTGGCAGAAGCAATTGCATGGCTTAAGCCTGCAGATTGTGAATCGGCTTCGGAAGATAATCGGAACCGGCTGCATCGAAGACGTAGAGTTCCGCATTGCGGTCCCGCGCAGGCGGCCGCAGCGCGCCGAATCGATCGATTCCAGTTCCGCGCAGCGCGATGCCTCCGAAGACGCCGAGGCGATCGAAGATCCGATTCTCCGCAAGCTTTACAAGATGTCGCGCAAGCGGACGGCGGCCGGCTGACCCATAAGACATTCCATGAAACTGACGGAAGACGAAGTGCGTTACGTAGCCGAATTGGCGAACCTGCGGCTCTCGGAAGAAGAAGTGCATCGCATGTCCCAGGACCTGGGGCAGATCCTGACGCACATAGATCAGTTAAAAGCATTGGATACTTCGAACGTAGAGCCGATGGCGCAAGTGTTGTTCGCGGCCGACGAAACCGCCACTCTTCGCGAAGACGTCCCGCACGACTGCCTGGGGAATCGCGATGCGCTCGCGAATGCGCCGTTGTCGGGCGCGGGCTATTTTAAAGTTCCTAAGGTGATCGAGCGATGAGCAGGCTATCCGAAGTCGCTTCGCTCACCATACCGGCCATACGCGAAGGGCTGGTGAACAAGAGATTCTCGGCGGTTGAAGTGGCTCAGGCTGCACTCTCGTTTGCCGAGAGGGAGAACTCCGCCACCAACGCGTATCTGACGTTTTCGCCGGAGCGCGCACTGGCGGCGGCGGCGCGCGTGGATGAAGAGATCGCAAAGGGCGAGTATGTGGGAACGCTCGCGGGCGTTCCGGTGGCGATCAAGGACGTCATCATGACGAAGGGCCTGCGCTCGACGTGCGGGTCGCGGATTCTTGAGAACTACGTGCCGCCCTACGACGCGACCGCGGTGTACCGGATGGAAGCGGAAGGCGCGGTGCTCATAGGCAAGACGAATTGCGATGAGTTCGCCATGGGTTCATCGAACGAGAACTCGGCATTCGGACCGGTGCGGAATCCGCGCGCGCTCGATCGCGTGCCGGGCGGGTCGAGCGGCGGCTCGGCCGCGGTCGTGGCGCAGGGAACGGCGGTTGTCTCGCTCGGTTCCGATACGGGCGGATCGATACGGCAACCCGCCGGCTTCTGCGGAGTGGTGGGCGTCACTCCGACGTATGGGCGCGTATCGCGGTATGGCCTGGCTGCGTTCGCAAGCTCGCTGGATCATATCGGGCCGTTTTCCCGCACGGTGGAAGACGCGGCGACGGTGTTGCGCGTGATCGCCGGGCGGGACGATCTCGATTCGACTTCGGCCTTTGCGCCGGTTGACGATTATCACACTCTCATGAAAGAGCCGGCGCTGGGCATGAAGGTGGGGTTGCCCAAAGAATATTTCGAAGGGCTAGGAGCGGATACGGGAAAGCTGATTGGCGCGGCCGTAAAGGAACTGGAGAAGCTCGGCTGCGAGGTTCGCGAGATCAGCTTGCCCCACACCCAGTATGCGCTTTCCTGCTACTACATCGTGGCGACGGCGGAGGCGAGCTCGAACCTGGCCCGCTACGACGGGGTGCGCTACACCTCGCGCAGCGATGGCGACACGCTGACTGCGATGTATCGGAACACTCGCGGCTGCGGCTTCGGCCCGGAGGTCAAACGGCGGATCATGCTGGGCACTTACGTGCTGAGCGCGGGCTACCACGACGCTTACTATCGAAAGGCGCAACAGGTTCGCACGCTTATCACGCAGGACTTCACGCGCGCTTTCGAGGAAGTGGATGTCATCGTGGCGCCTGTTTCGCCTTTCCCGGCATTCAAGATCGGCGAAAAGGTGGACGATCCCTTGGCCATGTACCTGTCCGACATCTACACGCTGACGGCGGATCTGTCGGGCGTGCCGGCCATGAGCGTTCCCTGCGGCGAATCGCCGGAAGGCTTGCCGGTGGGGCTGCAGATCTTCGCCAAGCATTTCGACGAAGCAGCGATGTTTCGCGTCGCCTATAACTACGAGCAAGCCACGGCACGTTGACGCGCATCGGTCCAGCCGGATGGTCGTACAAGGACTGGTGGGGGATCGTCTACCCGCTGCCGAAGCCGCGCGGCTTCAACGAACTTTCGTTTCTCGCGAAGTACTTCGACACGATCGAAATCAATGTAACGTTCTATCGTCCCCTGGCGGCGAAGACGGCGGCGGCATGGGCCGAGCGCATCGAGCAGAATGCGCGTTTCCGCTTCACGGCAAAACTGTGGCGCGGATTCACTCATGAGCGAAACGCAACTCTGGCGGATGAGCAAGAGTTCAAGGACGGGCTTGCGCCGCTGCTCGAAGCATCCCGCTTGGGAGCGGTGCTGCTTCAATTCCCGTGGTCGTTCCGCAACACGCAGGAGAACCGGGACTACGTCGCCCGGCTGCGAGGGCGGTTCCAAGAATACCCGCTGGTGCTCGAAGTCCGCCACGCGAGCTGGAGCGAGCCGGGCATTCTCGATCTTCTCGAGCAGCTCGATTTGGGGCTGTGCAATATTGACCAACCGCTCTTCAAGCGATCCATCCAACCGAGCGCGCTGACTACCTCCGGTGTCGGTTATGTGCGCTTGCACGGGCGCAATTATCAATCCTGGTTTACCGAGAACAAGCATGTGGGCGAACGCTACGATTACCTCTATTCGATTCGAGAGTTGGAGCCCTGGCTCGATCGGATCAAGACAGTCGAGCAAGCCGCTCCGGATACGTACGTCGTCACGAACAATCATTATCTGGGCAAGGCGGTGGTGAATGCGACCGAGATCTCATCCATACTCAAGCGGGAGCCGGCGAGCGCTCCGGCATGGCTGATGGATAAGTATCCCGAATTGAGAGAGTTTGCCGCGCCGTCGCGCGAGGCGGAGCAGCTAACGCTCGAATCCGAGTAATTTGCCGACCTCTGTGATCGGCTTATCCTTCCAGAGCTGATTGAAGCTTTCGACGCTCATGAAGGTGCGCGTATGCATGCGATCGATATACAGGGCGCCATTCAGATGATCGACTTCGTGCTGGAGGATGCGGGCGTACCAGCCGGCAGCTTCTATGACGCGCGGCTCGCCTTCCTGGTCGAGGCATTCGACCTTGACGGAGCTGGAGCGCGGAACCACGGCTGTGAAGCCCTTGAGACTCAAACAGCCTTCGAAGAATCGCACCCGCTCTTCCGAGCCGGTAACGATCCGGGGATTGGCGAGCACGTGAAATGGGACCGGCTTCCGCCCGCGCTCCTTTAAGAAATCGGGGGGCGCGTCCTTCGTGTATTCGGGCTTGTCTTCGATCACAACCAACTGCAGGGAGACACCGACCTGGGGCGCGGCGAGGCCGACTCCCGGCGCTTCGCGCATGGTTTCGCGCATGGATTCGATGAGTCCTTGAATGTCGCGGCTTCGTATCTGGGTTTTTGTGAGCGGCTGGGCGCGCTGCCTGAGGACCAGTTCACCGGCCTGCACGATCTTGAGTGGCACTGATGGCGATTGTAATCGAGGGGCGCTTGTACACTCGTGACTGAATGCCGAAAGCGTCAAGCGCCTCAGGACGAGGCGAGCCGCGCTGGCCAGCAATTCTGGCGCTCGCCGCGCTCGCTGGTCTATATGAATCGCTGCCGGAGCGGCTGACGCCAGGGCCGAGCTGGATGGTTCCGGCGGCAATCGCTGTTTTATTGATTCCGACAATCGCGAGCCGCAGGAAGCAGATGCACACGACTTACTTCGCGCTGGGCTTTGCGCTGAATTTGACGATCACGGCGGCGGTGATCTGGTCGCTGAGCGTACTGATCGCGGGCTTGCCGACGAAGCGTGAAGCTCCGACCGAGCTGCTGCGCTCGGCGGTAGCGCTTTGGGTCAGCAATGTTCTGGTGTTTGCTTCGTGGTACTGGCGGCTGGATGCAGGAGGGCCGCTGCGAAGAGAGTTGCGCGGAGCGCACACCAAGGGCGCATTCCTGTTTCCGCAGATGATGTTTCCGCCCGACTCGCCGCTTGCAGACGCGGGCTGGAAACCCGGCTTCGTGGATTATCTTTTCCTGGCGTTCAACACGAGCACCGCTTTTTCTCCAACCGACGTTCCGGTGCTATCGCGCTGGGCAAAGCTGTTGATGATGGTCCAGAGCTGCGTGTCGCTAGGGACCATCGCGATACTCGCCGCGAGGGCGATCAATATTCTGTGAGCGCGAGATTGCCGACAGCCTGATCTCGCCTCGCGGACTTGCGGCGGGTCACCAGGCGATCCATGTAGAGATAAATGACGGGCGTGATATAGAGCGTGAGGAGCTGGGAAACGATCAGTCCTCCGACCACCGCGATACCGAGCGGACGCCGCGCTTCACCGCCGGCGCCCGTGCCGAAAGCGACGGGCAGGGTTCCGAGCAGGGCGGCCATGGTGGTCATCATGATGGGGCGGAAGCGGCGCAGGCAGCCTTCGAAGATGGCTTCTTCGGGCGACTTCCCTTCCTTACGCTGTGCTTCGAGGGCGAAATCGATCATCATAATGGCGTTCTTCTTCACGATGCCGATCAACAGGATGATGCCGACGAACGAATACAGGTTCAGGTCTTCGCCGAAGAGCAGGAGCGTGAGCAAGGCTCCGAGACCGGCGGCCGGTAGACCCGAGAGGATGGTGATGGGATGGATGAAGCTCTCATATAAGATGCCGAGCACGAGGTAGATGACGAGCACAGCGATGATGAGCAGGATACCGAGCCCGCGCAGCGAACTCTGGAACGCGGCCGCGGTGCCCTGATAGCTGAACGTTACCGTGTCCGGCATGCCGATCTGACGCGCGGCTTCGTCGATCAAGTGGGTGGCCTGGCTCAAAGCCACGCCGGGCGCTACGTCGAACTGGAAGTTGACGGCGGGCAACTGGCCGATGTGGTTCACGCTCAAGGGCGCGACGGTCTGCTTGAAGCCGGCGACGGCGGATAGCGGCACCATCTTGTTCTGACCGGAGCGGATGTAGAGGTCTTTCAGAGCGCCGGGGTCGCGCTGATACTGGGGCAGCACTTCAAGGATGACGTCGTATTGATTAGCGGAGGTCTGGATGGTGGTGGCCTTACGGTTGCCGTAGGCGTCGTATAGGGTGTTGGCGATCTGGTCGGGCGTTACGCCGAGGGCGAGCGCGCGGTTGCGGTCGATATCGACGTCCAGCCGGGGGCTGCTCAAACGCAAGTCGCTGAAGATGTTCAGGAGCTGCGGGATCGAATGCAGCTTGGCTTCGAGGACGGGCGCCCACTTATAGAGCTCCGCGGTATCGGCGTCCTGGAGCGCGACCGAATACTGGCTGCGGCCTTCGTTCTGTCCGAGCGGAATGAGCGGCGGAACTTGCAGGAAGGTGAGCAGGCCGGGAATCTGGAGGAGCTGGGCTTCGAGCTGGCCGATGATGACCTTGGCAGGCGGACGATGCTTGTCGTCTTTGAAGGCGACAAAGGCAAAGCCCTGGTTCTGGCCGACGAAGCTGCCGGTGCCCGAGCCCCAGGTGTCGATCCAGGGATTCTTGCTGAGAACATCGTTGACCTGCTTCTGCAGGCGCACCATCTCGTCGAAGGAAGTATCCTGGGCCGCTTCATCGCCGCCTTCCGCGAATCCCTGATCGACGGTGGGCATGAAACCCTTGGGCATGACCACGAACAGGTAGACCGTAGCGACAGTAAGGACGATGGTTCCGAGCAGAGTCACGAGCCGATATCGCATGACGATTTGCAGAGTGCGGCGATAGGCGTCGTTGAGCCAGACAAAGAACTGTTCGGACCAGCGATAGAAGGCGCCGCTGGGATGAGCCTCGTGGCGGAGGAAGCGGCTGCACAGCATGGGCGTGAGGGTCAGTGAGACGAAGCCCGAGATGAGCACGGCGACGGCGATGGTGACGGAGAACTCGCGCAGCAAGCGGCCGATGACGCCTCCCATGAAAAGCACCGGAATGAATACGGCGACGAGGGAGACGGTCATGGAGATGATGGTGAAGCCGACTTCGCGCGCGCCCTCTATAGCGGCCTGCATGCGCGGCTTGCCCATTTCGACGTGGCGCACGATATTTTCCAGCATGACGATGGCGTCGTCGACAACGAAGCCGACCGAGAGCGTCATAGCCATCATCGAGAGAATATCGACGGTGAAGCCCAATAGCTTCATGGCGGCGAAGGTGCCGAGCAGGGAGAGCGGGACGGCGAGGCTCGGGATGATAGTGGCCGAGACGTTGCGCAGGAAGACGAAGATGACCAGGATGACCAGGCAGATGGTGAGGATGAGGGTGAATTTGACGTCGGCGATGGATTCGCGGATGTTCTTCGAGGCATCGAAGGCTCTGCCGACGTGCACGCCGGCGGGCATGGATTGCTCCATGACGGGCAGCAGCGCTTTGACGGAATCGGCGACTTCGACGGTATTCGAGCCGGGCTGCTTATTGACGGCGAGAACGATGCTGTGCTTGCCGTTGATCCAGAATGTGGTCTTGGTGTCACTGACACTATCGAGAACTTTGCCGAGTTCGTTGAGCCGCACGGGGCTGCCGTTTTGGTAGGTGACGATGAGCTGGCCGAATTGCGAGGCAGAGGTAAGCTGGCTGTTCGACTGCACTGTATAGGATTTCGAATAGCCATACAGGTTGCCGGCGGGCAGATTCAAGCTGCCTTGCGCGAGCGAATTTCGGACCTGTTCGAGATCGATCTTGTGAGCTGCTAGTTCGGCGGGATCGGCCTGGAATCGCACGGCGTATTTCTGAGAGCCGAAGACCTGGACGCGCGCCACGCCATTGACCATGGAGATGCGGCGGGCCATCATGGTCTCGGCATACTCGTCGAGCTGGAACGGCGACATGGTGTCGGAGTTGAGAACGATGAAGAGGATGGGGCTCTCGGCCGGGTTCACCTTGGAATAGGAAGGCGGCGACGGCATGTTGGTGGGCAGGCCGCCTTGGGCGCGCGCGATGGCCGCTTGCACGTCCTGGGCGGCGGCGTCGATATTGCGGCTCAAATCGAACTGCAGCGTGATGGCGGTCGAGCCTAAGGAACTCGAAGAGGACATGCTGTTGATGCCGGCGATGTTGGCGAACTCGGTTTCAAGCGGAGTGGCAACGGAGGAGGCCATGACGTCGGGATTCGCGCCGGGGAGTGAAGCGCTCACCTGGATGGTGGGGTATTCGACGGCCGGAAGATTGCTGACCGGGAGCGTGGTGTAGCTGAGCAGGCCGAAGATCAGGATGCCGGCCATCACCAGCGTCGTTGTGATCGCGCGGCGGATGAACAAGTCAGTAAAGTGCATGCCGCTTCCTTATGAATTGTCTGGCGATTGCGCCGGCGAACTTTGCTGTCCCATTTGGGTATCCGCTTTCAGCAGGCGGACCTTCATGCCCGGAGCGAGCCGCATTTGCCCCTCGGATATGACCATTTCTCCGGGCTTCAGACCGGATCCGATGACCGCCTCTTCTAGGGATTTTGGCGGAGAGTAATCGCGCAGGACTTGAATCGGACGGATGGAGACCGTGTTATCCGACGCGTTCATGACCCATACATACTTGCCTTGCGGACCGGTTTGGACCGTGCGGCTGGGAATGACGACTCGATTGTGTTCGAGGTTCAGGCGAGCCTGAACATTGACGAACTCGCCAGGCCAGAGCGATCGATCGGTGTTCGGGAACTCCGCCTTGAGCTTGATGGTTCCGGTGGTGGTGTCGACGGTGTTGTCGATGAACTTGAGGGTTCCGGTGACCGGAGTTTGGGCATCGCCGCTGGTGGCTTGAATGAGAAGCGGATGCTCCTGGTTGTATTTTCGGACCTCGGGGAGGAGCTGCTCGGGAAGACCGAAGGAGACATAGATAGGCGACATTTCGAGCAACGTGACGAGCGCGGCGTCGTTGTCTTTTATCAGGTTGCCGGCTTTGACGGCGATGGCCCCGGCGCGGCCGGTGATGGGCGCGGTGATCTTGGTGTAAGTGAGTTGGAGCTCTGTTTGCGCGAGGCGCGCACGGTCGGCCTTGGCGGATGCGACGGCGCTTTCGACAGCGGCTTGATCGGCATCGAGGGAAGCTTTAGCCGAGTCGTTGGTGGCGACCACCTGCTCGGTCTGCTCCTTGGAGAAGATGCCTTCCTTCTGAAGCTGGAGGCCTCGATCAGCGGCGGCGCCGGCCTGCTTCAGCATGGCCTGATCCTTGACAACATTGGCGCGGGCCTGCTGCTCAAGCGCGGCGTCCTTGGCGATGTCGGCCTGGGTCTCGGCGATTTGACGTTCGAGGGGCTCGGGGTCGATTTCAAACAAGAGCTGGCCTTTTTCGACGTTCTGACCCTCCTGGAAAGCGACGCGGAGTATCTGGCCCGCGACTCGGGACTTAACGTCGACGGAGCTGATGGCTTCGACGTTGCCGACGGCCGAGGCGTCGAGCGGCACGTCTGTCGCGACGGCCGGCACCGCGCGGACGGGCGCGGTCTGCATCATCATCATGAACGCGGCATTGGCATCCTGCTTCTTGCCTTTGCCGCACGAGGCGAGCAGCACCGCACATACGGAGGCAAACAGCAGGGCGAGAACGAGATTGTACCTGCGCAATTGTTTAGACACGGGACCTACTAATGGACATTTAAACCGCGCACATCGACTGGTGCGCTGTTTGGGGATTGAGAACATTTTCGCATACGATGGGGCGGTTGCGCTGCCTACATGGATACGAAGAAAAACCGAAAAGGTTCAGGGCGTTGATAAGAAATTTGTAAATTCGCCGCGCGGGCCGAGGGTCGGCGGTTTAACGGACCTGGATGGTGAGGTGCTGGGAGGCGGTGTGCCCCGCTCCGTCATCGGCGGTGATCGTATAAGTGGTTGTCTGTTTCGGCTGTACGTCGAAGCAATGCAAGTAGCTGGGCTTGAGCTGTTGGACCGGGGGATCGATCCTGACGCTCTTCGCGTCGACGATGCCATAGCAGATGTGGGCCGTTTCGCCGGGGCGGACCACGCCTTTGTCGGCCGACCAGGTGCGGAAGGACAATCCTCCCGAGCCGAAGATAGTTTGCGCTTCGCGCTGGCGGTGGTCGGCCTGCTGCTGGGCGAGAGCTTGCCGCGCCTTGACCTCGGCTTCGTGGCGTGAGTAGAAGGTCCATGCGACATAGAGCGCTGCAATCACCACGGCGACCGATGTATAGGGAAGGATGGCTGCCAGCGGTGAGCGGCTGGGATGATCGGGCGGGGCCGGCGCGTCGGTCAGAGCCATATCTTCTACTGTAACGAGTGGGAGCGGGATCATGCGTGCGTCGAGGCGGCCGCGCGATCGGCGGTCAGGATGCGCTGGACGCGGTTCGGAATGCGGCATTCGGGAGTTTCGAGATGGAGATTCTTGAGTTCCTGGTGTTCATAAGCGACTTGGGCGAGGCGCATATCCCATTGATGGCGGTCCTGCTTGCGCTTTTCGGCGGCGTTCTTTCGCTCAATATCGGCCTGCGCGCGCCGGTGCCGTTCAAAGCCAAGCTCGATTTTGCGCTTTTCGTTACGAAGCTTGCGGAGCTCGTCGGAGCATTTGTGAAAGGCACGCTCGTGGGTGGCCTGGTAGCGGAGGTAGAGGGCAAGCTGCGGGGGTTGGCTCTCGGAGAGATAGCCGTCGGGATCGAAGCAGGTCTCCTGTAAGAGGACGGCGCGCTGAGAGAGCCAGAAGTGCTGAGTCATCTTCTCGACCAGGGCGGCTTCGACTGGGTTGGCCGGCTTGTGCTCAGCGATGAAGTTTTCGAGGAGCGCATTGTAGTCGTTTTGGGATTCGGTGGGCAGCACTTTAAATGCGCCGCGCAGGCCGTGGCGGAAGTTGTTTTGAGAGACGGCCGCTTTGCCGGCTTCCGAGACGGGGCCGGTCGAGAGGCGGGCGTTGGCGCGATTGGCGATGGTGCGTGGGGAAGGGTTGTCGGTGGGTGGAGGCGCGACCGGGCGGGATGGTTCGGCTGGCCATGAGAAGGCGGCTTCTTCGGCTGGGTGAGCACGCTCGCGGCGGAGGTCGGCTTTCTTGGCTTTGCGCTCGGCTTCGCGGCGCTCGCGGCGGGCTTGACGGGGTGACATAAGGGAGACTCCTCCTCGGGGCAGTTGGGCGCAATGGCCCGATTCAGAAGTAGCGCCGGAGCGGAGGGGTTGAGGGATTGGGGTGGAGAGACGGATTGCGGTAAGTGGTGGGAGGGCGGGGGGTAGGAATGGCGAGGAAAATTTTGAAGGGCTGTGATTGAAAACCTGAAGACTGTTTCGTGACAACTGCACTATTGCATTTCTGTTAAGACGTTGTGGTTTTCGGGTTCGCTCTGCTCTCTTATTGGGTTCGCTCTGTTCTTGGAGTGGCGTCCTGCCCTCTCTTTAGGCGTCTTACCGTAAAGTCTAGCGCTTGTTCACGCGGCCAATCGGCTGCCCGGTCGGGCTTATTCCACAATGATAGACATGTCCTTCGATTTGTTCGACCTCTCCGGGCGGGTGGCGGTGGTAATGGGTGGGACCTCGGGGATTGGGCGGGCGCTCGCGGTGGGATTGGCGCAGGCCGGAGCGGATGTGGCGGCGAGCGGGCGGCGCGAGCTGCTGGTGAATGAAGTCGCCGATGAGATTGAGGGGCTGGGGAGGAGGTCGCTGCGGGCGATGGTGGACGCTTCGAGCCGGAAATCGGTGGATGCGCTGCGCGATCGCGTCATTGAGGAGTTGGGCCGCGTCGATATTTTACTGAACGCCGCGGGGCACACGTTTCGCAAGCCGACGCGCGATGTTTCGGAAGCCGAGTGGGGGCGCTTGATGGACGTGAACGTGACGGGGATGCTGCGGGCCTGCCAGAGCTTCTATGAGCCGTTGGCGCGGAGCGGGCGGGGGCGCGTGATCAACATCGCTTCGCTGACTTCGTATGTGGGCTTTTTCGAAGTGACGGCGTATGCGACTTCGAAAGCGGCGGTGCTGGGGATGACGCGCAACCTGGCGGTGGAGTGGGCGCGGCAGAACATCAATGTGAATGCGATTGCGCCGGGAGTTTTCCGGACCGAGTTGAACGCGGCGCTGCTGGATGGGACGGATCGCGGGCGCGAGCTTCTGATGCGGACGCCGATGAAACGCTTCGGCAAGACACAGGAACTGGTGGGGGCGGCGGTGCTGCTGGCGTCCGACGCGGCGAACTTCATTACGGGGCAATGCATTGCGGTGGATGGAGGGTTTTTGGCGTCGGGAGTGAATAGCTAGGGTTCGCGCGGATTTGCTAGCGCGCCGGTTTGATGTTGACCGCGAGACTGCGATAGACGCGACGCTTGTCCTCGAAACTCAAACGGTCTTGCTGCGCGAGAGCGGCCTGGCCTCTTAATGTGAGTGCGTGCCGGAGCACGAATTTGTAGGTCATGCGGGGATCGGAGAGCTCCTGCCATTCGTCGTGGAGGTGCGCGGTCATCTCCGATGCGGCTGCAAGCTGCGTCAGCCAACGGACAGCGCGGCCGAGCATACGGAGCCGTTCGCTGCAGAGGGCCGGCCGTTGAAGCTTGCAGAGTTCGATGGTTCTGCGGGCACGCGCGGCGGCGGCGGAGTCGAGAGAGGGATGAGGCTGGAGTTCGCCGGTGTCGGGGTGCATCCAGAAGTAGGGCTCGGGGTCTTCGATATCGGGCTTTAAGAGCAGATTGCCGTGGTCCTGAGCGCCTTTCGCAATGTTGCATTTGCTGCAGCCGGGCAGGAGATTCATCCAGTCAAACGCTTGATCCGGATCTACGGCTCTGCTGATGTAATGTTCGATGTGTGAGTCGGAGGTGACGTCCAGGGCTCCTTCGCAATAGACGCACTTGCCATGCGCGAGTTCATAGAGGATAGGCCGCAGGAGTTGTTTGGCTCTTTTGGTGGCCCAGTCGTCGGGACGTTTGCCTTCGAGGACCTTTTTGAGGCGGTCTGTCCATCGCGAGCGGCGCGCGAGCAGTTCCGCGGGCGCTTCGCAGTGGCGCGGGGTGTGCACCATCTAGCGGCGACGTTTTGCGCGCGGAGCAGGGCTGGCGTTTTTCGAAGATGGTCGTTTCTTGTGAGAGCCATTCTCGACGAGCTGTTGCAAGACGCTCTCTGGGATTTGCAGCGGGCCTCCAACCAGAGAGCGAAGCTCTTCGCTCCTGGCGCTGAGGATGTGGGTGAGTTCCGCCAACCGGCTTGCTTCTTCCGGGGAAAGCGCATGGGTTGCTTCTTTACGTTTCAAGTCGTTCCACTCATCGAGTTCCACTTCGGTCTGAATATCGAAGCGGCTCTTCACGCCGAAGATTTCTTTGAGGGTCGTGAGGACGCTTTCGCCGATGGGGGAATCGACCGGCGGGCAGTTGTGGGAGTGGCCGTGGGCGTCGAGTTGCAGGACGTGAATTCGCGCGCCGGGGCAGGAGGAGATCACGAAAGGCGAGTGAGAGGTGACGATTAATTGCACGTTGGGAAGGCTTTCGCGCATGGCGGGGAGAAGCCGCCGCTGCCAGAGCGGATGGAGGTGCACGTCGACTTCGTCGAGAAGCAGGATGCCGGGGCGGATTTCTTCCAGATCCGGGTCCCACTTGATGCTGTCCTGGCGCATCATGAAGTCGGCGATCCACCCAACGGTTCCTCGAACCCCATCCGCGAGCTGTGAAAAGTTGTAGCTGTGATTGTTGATCACGAGCCTGGGCTCAAAGGGCTCGATCTCCACGTCGAAGTGAATATTCGTTCCGTACATCGACTTGAGAGCCGCTTCGAACCGGTCTAGCGAGCGCGTATATTGCGCGGTAGCCTGACGCCGTTCTTTGGCGATCGCGCGCTTGCTGTAGAGACTGAGGAGCCACGCTTGGATTGCTTCGTTCTGAACGGTTCCCTGGAAGGCAAGAGCATTGAAATTGCCGTTGGAGAGGATCTTGTTCAGGTCCGGTTTGGCGATGTGCTTGAGGGAGGTTACCGGGGAATATGCGGCCAGGGCGTATGTTTCGCCGTTTGGAGACGGTTCATACCGGTCGGGATTGACTATTGGTCCGGCGGTATTATCCTTGCTTGCGGAGACTGGAGCGGGGGTTTGTGTCCAGGCCCGCGCCCAAGAACGTGCTTCCGCGCGGGCCCAATCCCGTGAAGTTTCATCGTCGCCGGGAGTGCTGCGCCACTGAAAATAGAGTATGCCGCTGGGATGCTTCATAATGACGCATGCACGGGGGTCGCGATGGCCGGCCAACGAATGCCGCCATTCCTTAGAATCAAATCCATCATCTTTTCTTCTGAGGACCCAGGCGATGGTGCGCAGGATGGTTGATTTGCCCGAACCGTTTATACCTGCGAAGATGTGCGGACCGAGATGGGGATTGCCTTGGCCGTCGGAGAAATCGATTTCGATTCTCTCGAAGGGGCCGACTCCTTCGGCGACGAGTTTTAGCAGAGGCATGAGCTTGGTGAGCTAGACATGATTATCGCTGAATGCCGGGGTTTTCAAGATTGACCTCTATATAAGATGCGGCGTCGTAGCTGCGGTAGATGCGCTCGGTTGCTTTTACGAATTGATCGGGGGCGGCGGTGGGGATGTTGGTGAAGGTCTGGGGATTGCGGTCGGTCAAGGGGAACCAGGAGCTTTGGATCTGCACCATGATGCGGTGTCCTTTTTGAAAGCAGTGATAGACGTCGGGCATGGAGAAGTGAATGTGCTGGACCTTGCCGGCTTCGAAGGGTTCGGGGTGTTCGAAGCTGTTGCGGAACTTGCCGCGGAAGGGTTCGCCTCGGACCAACTGTTCGTAGCCGCCCAAGCCGCCGGGGGCGTTATCGGGATAGACATCGATCAGCTTCACGACGAAATCCGAGTCGGTCCCGGTGGTTGAAACGAAGAGCGAGGGCGAGATGGGTCCGGCAATGGTGATGTCGTCGGTGAAAGGCTCGGTCTGGTAGGTGAGGACGTCGGGGCGGTGCTCGACGAAACGCTGGTCGGCATCCATGTACTCGCGGTCCATGTCGAGCGTGGGCTTGTTGAAAAAGGGCACGGGATTGTTGGGGTCGCTCGTGTACTGGTCAAAGGCAGAGGCAGCGGCGGGGGGATCGGCCGCGAGTTTTCCGTTTGGCGCGAAATAGAAGCGCTTGGGCGCGGCGTTCGCGGGGGGCCATTGCGCTTTGTGCCGCCACGCGTTCTTCCCTGTTTCAAACATGTAGGCGGCCGGAAGCTGTGGGTCCGGCGCATCTTTCAAGTAATGCAGGAAGAACGGGAGTTCGATTTCGTCGCGAAAGAAGAGCGCAGTCTTTGCGCCAAAAGATATATCGCCGAGCTTGTCGCCGGGCGAGCGAGACCAGCCGCCATGCACCCACGGGCCCATGACGATTTCGAGATGGGTTTGGGGCGATTGGTGTTGGATGGCGCGGTAAGTCTTGAGCGTTCCGGAGAGATCTTCGGCGTCGAACCAGCCGCCGACGATCAAGACGGCGGGCTTGACGTTTTTCAGGTGAGGCAGGATGTCGCGCGATTTCCAGAATTCGTCGTAGTTGGGGTGGTCGATGATGTCGGTCCAATAGGGATTGGCGCCGTGAAGGTACTTCTTGTTGGAATCGGCAAGGTCGCCCATGTTGAGGTAGAAGTTGTAACCGTTCTTTGTGCCGTACTTGAATTCGGGCTCGCGCGCCGGCAGCACGGGATTGTGCTGTTTGTTGAAGAACGTGTAGAAGCCGAAGTTAGCGATCAGGAAGAAAGCGCCGTTGTGATAGGCGTCGTCGCCCATGTAGAGGTCGGCGATGGGCGCCTGGGGCGAGACCGCGACGAGGGCCGGGTGGGAATCGATCAGGCCGGCGCTGGCATAGAAGCCGGGGTAGGAGATTCCGAAGAGTCCGACCTTGCCGTTATTGTTGGGAACGTTGTTGAGGAGCCAATCGATGGTGTCGTAGGTGTCGGTGCTCTCGTCTATTTCATTCGGGCCGCGAGGGTGGTCGCGCTCGGGGCGCATTTCGACGAACTCGCCTTCCGACTGAAAGCGCCCGCGCACGTCCTGGTAGACGAAGATGAAGCCGTCTTCGGCGAACTTGGGCGAAGGGCCGAGGTGGTTGGGGTAGGAGTTGGGTCCATAGGGCTCGATGCTGTAAGGGGTGCGGGCCATCAAGATCGGGTACTTTCGCGATGTATCTTTCGGCGTGTAGACGGCGGTGAAGAGATGGACGCCATCGCGCATGGGAATGCGGAATTCCTGTTTGGTGTAGTGAGCGGCGATGTCGAAGGGCGGATCGGCGAGGGCCGGGGAGAAGGCGAGCAGAGCGAGAAGGAGGAGTCGCATCCAGAGACTATCGTAGACGGACGTGGGAGGGGGCGGCTATACTTGGCAAATAAACAGCGAAGGCGCGTTGGGATCACGAGGCGTGGAGGATATAGAAAATCAGCTCGCGCGGCTGAGGCAGCGGATCGCGGCGATCGATGGTAAGTTTGCGGCTCGGCGCGGAGCGGAATCGGCGAGTGTGGAGGCAGGGCTTGCGCCGACGAGGGGGGCGCGGTGGTTCATCGAAGAATGGTCGCATGGCGAGGTGGTGCGCAACGAGTTTGGGGAGCACTTCCAGACCGAGCGGCTGTTTGGGCGGCATAAGCATCACGGATCGGCGGATATCGGGGCGCTTGCGGAACTGCCGCACGATTTTCTGGACGTGGTGGGGGAGAACGAGATTCCGGCGTCGCCCCCGGAGCGCTGGGCGTTTCTAGATACCGAAACGACGGGGCTGAGCGGGGGCACGGGAACGTACGCTTTCTTGATCGGCGTGGGACGGATCACGCCGGAGGGTTTCCGGGTGCGGCAGTTCTTGATGCGCGAGTATGTGGAAGAAGGGAGCCTGCTGGCCGCGCTCGAATCGCATCTGGCCGATTTCGATGTTCTGATCACGTACAACGGCAAGAGCTACGACCAGCCGCTGCTCGAAACGCGTTATCGCATGGCGTGGAGGAAGCCGCCGTTTGCGCGGTTGGGACATTTGGATTTACTGCACGGGGCGCGCAGGTTGTGGAAGCTGCGGCTAGAGAGCTGCAGATTGATGGAACTCGAGCAGCATATTCTGGGGTTCGAGCGCGAGGGCGATTTGCCGGGGGAGCTGATTCCCCATGTCTATTTCGATTATTTGCGGACGCGGGAGGCGCATCACCTGGTCCCGATTCTGCATCACAACGCGATCGACATTCTGACGCTTGCGTGCTTGACGGCGATTGTGCCGGCGGCTTTCCGGCGAACGGATTCGGAATCGTTGTCGAGAGCGGGGGTCCGGCGCGGGGAGGAACTGGCGGGAATCGCGAAGTGGCTGCTGTCGTCGAACGAGCATGAGCAGGCGCTTGCGCTGTTCAAGCGGGCGGTGGAGGCGGGGCTTCCGGATGCGCTGTTGTTTCGATCGTTGTGGAACGTTGCGCTGCTAGAAAAGAAACTGGATCGTCCGCAGGCGGCGCTGCAGGTGTTCACGGAACTGGCGGGGTGCCGGAACGAATACCGCGGTCGCGCGCTCGAAGAGCTGGCCAAGCACTACGAGCACGAAGAGAGCAATGCGGCGCTGGCGCTGGAGTTTACCGAGCAGGCGATGCGGTTTGAGGCATCGGCGGGGTTGGAACGGCGGAGGGCACGGTTGACGAAACGGCTATCGAAGGCGAAATCGAGACGGCTGCTGTGAGGCTGGTTGTCTCGATTTGGGCCTCGCCCTACATACTTTTCCGATAGATAAGGCGGCGGGCGGAAGAGCACTGCATGAGTAATGCGGCGTGGGGGCGCCGTTTCTCATGGATGTATCAGTCGTTCTATCCACCTACAATCGTTGCGAAGTCTTGGCGCGAGCTTTAGAGCGCCTGGCGTCGCAGGAGGCGGCAGGGATCGAGTACGAGGTTATCGTCGTAGACAATAATTCGAGCGACAACACGAGGCAGGTAGCCGAGGGGTTCGCGGCGCGCGACGGGCGCTTCCGGTATTTATTTGAGGGGCGCCAGGGGTTGTCGCATGCGCGGAATGCGGGAATCGGGGCGGCGCAGGCGGAGGCGATCGCCTTCACCGACGACGATGTAGAGGCGGCAGGCGACTGGATTTTGCAGATCCACAAAGCTTTGCTTCGATATCCGGAAGCAGAGTTCGTTGGAGGGCGCGTTCTGGCGGCGGGAGACACTTCTTTTCCGGCATGGGCGCACGCGAAGATGGGACCGTTTGCGCTGCAGGATCTGGGCGATAAGCCGGTCATGGTGAACCGTTCGCATCGGCGCTGCCTGATTGGGGCGTGCCTTGCGATTCGGGCGCGCTCGTTCAGCAAGGCGGGGCTATTCAGCACGGCGACGCAACGCGTGGAGGACGGGGTGGGCTCGACGGAGGACGCCGATTGGGAGGCGCAGGTCTGGAATCGGGGCGGACATGGAATGTATGTCCCCGATATCGTGGTGCATTCGCCGCTTTCGAAGGAGCGGCTGATAAAGGCGTACCACCGCAGGTGGCACTTGGGCCACGGCAAGTTCAATGCTCGGGGGCGGCGTCCGGAGCTGGAGACGGCCAGGCGATGGCTGGATGTTCCCGCGTTCATGTACCGGCAGGCTGTGGAGAGCGCGATTCATTTCGCGATGCTCGCGGCGCGGGGCAGGCGAGCGGAGGCGTTCGAGCGCGAGAACGCGCTGCTGTTTTGCATGGGATATGCCGGGGAGCGATGGAGAACGCACCTGACGCATTTGCCGGGTTCGCGGCGTCCGGCGCAGGCCAACTCGCTGGCCGGTTGAGCGAGTCGTTTCGTCATTGCCGCGCGCCGGGCATTCGGCTTCGGGTTTGCTAATTTGGGACGACTGGCGAAAACAATAGACATTTCGGTTGTAATGTCAACCTACAACCGATGCGATCTTCTGGACCAGGACATCGCAGCGCTTCTGAACCAGCAAGCCGAGGGAATCGAATACGAAGTAATCCTGGTTGACAATAATTCGACAGACAAGACGGCTGAAAAGATAGCCGAATATACGCGGCGCGACGAGCGGATTCGCTATATTTTCGAAGGCCGGCAAGGCGTGGCGTATGGGCGCAACGCGGGGATTGCGGCGGCGCACGCGGATCTGATCGCGTTTTGCGACGACGACGTATATGTAGCGCCCGATTGGCTTCGGAAAATGAAGCAGGCGCTCGATGGCCATCCCGATGCGGAATTCGTAGGCGGAAAAGTGGTGCCGGTGTGGCGTGAGGCGCCGCCTGAGTGGCTAACGACAACTATGGGCCCGTTAGCGCTACAGGATTACGGGGATCGGCCGATGAGAGTTTCGATGGAGAATGCGCGTTGTCTGGTTTCGGCGTGCCTGGGGGTGAGGCGGAGGGCGCTCGAACGCGCCGGGTTGTTTCCGCTGGGAACGCAGCGGGTGAAAGACAGCGTGGGGTCGTCGGAAGACTACGAGTGGGAACTGGAGGTTTGGAAATACGGAGGATACGGGGTGTATGTTCCCGATATCGTCTGTTATTGCGAAGTACCGCCGAGCCGGCTGAAAAAGGGGTACCACCGGCGCTGGCATTTGGGGCACGGCAAGTTCAATGCGCTCGCGCGGCGGCGCGATTTCGAAGGCGGCCGCTGGCGGTTTCTGGACGTTCCCGCGTTCGTTTATCGGCAAATCCTGGGCGCGGGCTTCGGTACGGTAGCGCAATCCATTCGCGGGAACCCGGCAGCCGCATTCGAGCAGGAGAATTACCTGCTGTTTTATTTCGGCTTTATTCGCGAGCGCTGGAAGGCGCAGCTATCTCGCGGGCGGAAACTGGACTCGGGTTCGGGCGCGATGGATCGCACCTAAATTAGGACTTTGCCTGTGGATCTTTCGATTGTTCTCTCGACCTATAATCGGAGCGCCGTTCTGAGGAACGCGCTCGAAAAGCTTGCCGTTCAACAGACGAATGGAATCGACTACGAGATCCTGATCGTCGATAACAATTCAACGGACGACACCGAACAAGTCGTCGCATCGTTCATCGGGCGCGATAGCCGTTTCCGATACATTTTCGAGAGACGCCAGGGACTGTCGCACGCGCGCAACGCGGGCATCGCGGCGGCGCAATCCGATCTGATCGTGTTCTGCGACGACGATATCGAAGCGGCGGGCGATTGGATTCAGCAGAACTACGAAGCGTCGCTTCGATTTCCGGAAGCGGATTACATTGGAGGCCGCGTGCTTCCGATCTGGGGGGGACCGGTTCCCTCCTGGGTACGGCAGACCATGGCGCCCTTCGCGCTGTCGGACCTGGGCGATAAACCGGTGATCGTATCGCCGCAGAGGCAGCACTGCCTGGTAGGCGCGAGCCTGGCGGTTCGGCGCCGCGCCCTCGACAAGGCGGGACTGTTCAGCATCGAGACGCAGCGCGTGAAGAACAGCATCGGTTCGACGGAAGATTTCGATTGGCAAATGAAAGTGTGGGCGCACGGCGGGCACGGCGTGTATGTGCCGGAGATCGTTTGCGCGACGGAGGTGCCGCGAGACCGCCTCTCGAAGGCGTATCACCGGCGTTGGCATCTCGGACACGGCAAGTTCAATGCGATCGCGCGACGCCCCATTTGGGATGGGAACAAGCGGCTGGCGGGAGTGCCGGTGTTCATGTACCGCCAGGCGCTAGAGGCGGCGCTCGGCTGGCTGAAATTTACGTTTCGAGGCCGAGCCGTAGACGCCTTTGAAGAAGAGGCTACTTTCCTGTTTTATATTGGTTTTTTCAGGCAACGCTGGAAGGCGCATTTGCTCGGCACGGGCGAGCGCGGTTCCCGGCCTGCGAGGCAAGCATCTCCGACTCCGCAATCTTCTGAATGAACGAAACCGAGCAGCCCTGGGTCACTTGGCTGATTCCCATCCTGAACGGCATGCCGTTCTTGCCGTCGGGGCTGCAAACAATTGTCGACCAGACTTACCGGAACTACACGGTTCTGGTATGGGACAACGGCTCGACGGACGGCACGCTCGAGGAGTTGCGGCGCTGGATTCCGGAGCGCATTCCAGGGCGGATCGTCGCCGATCGGCCGCTGCCCCTGGGGGCGAGCCTGGCGCGGCTTGTCGAAGAAGCCGAGACGGAATTCTGCGCGCGCTTCGACGCCGACGATCTAAATCGGCCGGAGAGACTGGAGCGGCAGGCGCGCTTTCTGCTGGAGCATCCAAGCGTCGGGGTGGTGGGCTCGCAGATCCACACCATCGACGAGCATGGCAACCCGCTGCCGGAATACAATCACGAATCGAGCGACGCCGAGATTCGGTGGCTTGCGCGATATGGGTGCCGCTTGTGTCATCCGTCGGTGATGTTCCGGCGCTCCGTGATACTCGCCGCGGGCAATTACCACGATGTGCCGTCCGAAGACACGGATCTGTGGCTGAGAACCGCGGATGTGACCGAAATGGCGAATTTGCCGGAGCGGCTGGTCTGTTACCGGCGTAGGACGGGCAGCGTGACGGGATCGATTCGCGATTGGCTGCCGGTGCTGCGGAGGATCGCGGAATCGAGCGCGACCCGTTTGTTTCCCGGGATCGACGACTCGGAGAGAGCGTTAGACCTTTGGGACGCCACTGTTCCCTCGCGTTTGACCTGGATCGCGGAAAACAGGCATCCGGCGAAGCCGTCGCACCTGCGCGACCTGAAGAGAAGCGCTGTGCTGCTGGCGCGCAGAGTGGGCAAACCGGACGATTATTTTACCGGCGCCGAGATTTTTCGCGAGCAGTATTACCTGCTGAAGCGGCGCGTTCTGAAGCGCTTTGGACTGAGTCCTTTGCTGTGGCTGCGGGATCGCGCGGCATCGGCTCGCGTTTGATGTGGGTGAAGCCGTGGCAACTTCGAAGCCGGCGGTAACGTGGCTGCTTGCGGTGCGCAACGGGATGCCTTTTCTTCCCGAGACGCTCGCTTCCATCGCAAGCCAGACGTATCGAAATTTCTCGATGCTCGCCTGGGATAACGCCTCGACGGATGAAACGGTCGAGGAGTTGAGGCGCTGGATACCGGAGCGCATTCCGGGACGGATCGTGACCGGAGAGCCGCTGCCGCTTGGCCTGAGCCTGGCCGCGATGGTGGAACGCTCGGAGACCGAATTGTGCGCTCGCATCGATGCGGACGACGTCAACCTGCCGGATCGGCTGGAAAAACAGGTGGCGTTTATGAGCGCGCAGCCGGAAGTGGCCGTTCTGGGCGCGCAAGTGAACACGATCGACGGAGAGGGCCGCCACCTGGAACGCTGGCACTTTCCTTGCGGCGACGCCGATACCCGCTGGCGGCTGCGCTGGTTGAACCCGATTTCGCACCCAGCCGCGATGTTCCGCCGCAGCGTTGTGCTGCGCGCGGGCAACTATCGAGACTGCCATGCTTCCGAAGACTTCGACTTATGGGTGCGGGTGGCCGCAATGGCCGAGATCCGGAATGTGCCGGAGGTGCTGCTGTATTATCGACGCACTCCGGAGAGCGTGATGAGCAAGGTCACGGACCACGTTGCGATCGAGAGGCGGGTGATGCAGAAGAATGCCCGCCAGCTCTTTCCGGAGATGGACGAGGCGGCCGCGACCGATTTTTGGGAAGCGACACATCCACGGGAGCCTCAGCGGGCGGGAGGGCTGAAGCACCTGTTCGCCCTACGGCGGAGCGCGCGCCTGTTGGCGGAACGAAGCGGCAAGCCGTCCCGCTATTTTTTGGACACCGAGACGTTTCGGCACCAAGAAGACCGCATCAAGATGCGGATGTATGAGCGGCTGGGCTTGGGCCGGCTGGTCAGGTGGAAGCGCGGCTCGCGCGGATAGCCGAACGCGGCGCTAGGAAGCGGCGGCTTTGGCGAGTTCTTCCCGCCGCGGCTGTTTTGCGTCCCGCTTAGCGGCGGCGAGGATGATTCCGAGCAGCGTTTCGGCGGGGGCCGGGTCGTACATGCAGATGGCCGACTCATGCGCGAAGGCACCCATTTGCCGCCAGTCGTGACGGCGTTCCCAAGCGCGTTCGAGCACTGCGCCGAAGCCTTCGGCCGTGGCCGCCTGGGCAAGGAAGCCATCGCGGCCATCGTGAATCCATTCGCGGATTCCGCCTACATCGGTCGAAATTATGGGCCGGCCGCAGAGCATCGCTTCCACGATGACGAGCGGCGCGCTTTCGATTCTCGAGGGCATCAGGAGCGCGTGATGCGAGCGCCAGATGGATCGCACGTCGCGGACTTCTCCGCGCAACTCCACGCGATCCGCCAAGCCGTAGAAGGCGATCAACTCCTGAAGGTAGGCGCGATGCTCGCCCGAACCGAAGATGGAGAGCCGCCAGTCGCGATTTCTCCAGGTGCGGGCGCTCAGCGCCTGAATGGCCAAGTCCTGCCCTTTGCGGGTGACGTCGAGAGCGCCCACGCAGGCAAAGCGTGGAATTGCATCGTCGGGCCAGGGTTCGGAATGTGTTTCGGCGAGGTTCACCGGATTGCGAATAATTCGGGCCGCGTCGAGTTTGGTCGCGAGATTACGCTCGGTGGCTCGCAAGGTGGCGTCGGCTACGAACAGAAGCCTCTCGGCGGATCGGAGGAATTGAACGAGGCCGGAGCGCCAGGAATCGGCGGGCACGTGCTCGAAGTTGTTGTGGAATATGCCGAGATAGGGCAGGGGCGGCATGGTCTTGCGGAGGATGTCGAAGAGGTCGGGGTCGACGATTCCGCCGCCTTCGTTGATGACCACGACATCGGGCTTGGCATTAAAGAAAGATCGGAAAGGGGCCAAACGGGCGTTTTCGCGCAAGCGCTCGCCAAAGCGGTAGCTCAGAGCGCCTAACCGGCTGGCCACGCGGGTAGCTAACGAGGTGGACGAGGGTGGATGGAACATCCGGACGCCGGACCGTTCGAGATCGCTCCACACGGGATGCGAGACGGCGGGGCGGACGAAACAGGCGCTCACGTCGATGTCTTTTTCGATAGCGAGCTTGGCTGTTTGCACCCACAGTTCCTCGCTGCCGCCATAGGGGTGCCACTTAATGGAGGAGATGAAGCCGATGTGCATGCCGCGTGAGGGTTGATCGACTGCGCAGCTTAAGCCACCTTAGTCGTTACCGTCAATCGTATCAACCTTATCCTCCTCATAAGAATTGGGAGCAGCCGCCGACCAGGTCGACTTTTCTGGGACGGCGAACTCGGCGAGCCGTTCTCGGATGGAGAGCGGCGCGTCGGCAAGAACTTCGCAATAGTCATCGCGGTATTGCTTGAAGAGGACGGCAGCCCGCTCGTGAAGAAGGTGCAGAGCGCGTCCTTCGCCGAGCGGCAGACGGAAGCGCTGGCGCGCTACGGGGTCCTGCGCCAGTTCCCGATCCATCAAGGCGAGCAGATCGGGTAACCCTTGGCCGGTCAAGGCGGAGATGGAGACGGCGGGCGTGGCGTTCAGGCGGGCTGTTTCGCCGAGGAGCCGATGGGTCAGAGCGGACAGATCGTGGGGGACGTCGGGAACGGGCTCGCGGCCGCTTCGGTTCAGAACGTCGCTCTTGTTAAGCACGAGGATCTGAGGCGTTTTTTCGGCGCCGATTTCGCCGAGTAGTCTGAGGACGTGTTCGCACTGTTCGGCAGCCGCAGGCGAGGTGATATCGACGACATGCAGCAAAAGCGCTGCAGCGGTGACCTCTTCGAGGGTCGCGCGAAAGGCGTCTACCAGGGTAGTAGGCAGGTTTCGAATGAAACCGACGGTGTCGCTGAGCAGGACACGTCGCTGAGAAGGCAGGCGTATCTGGCGCACGGTAGGATCGAGCGTGGCGAACATGCGGGCGTCGGCCAAGACCCCGGCCCCGGTAAGGCGGTTGAAGAGCGTCGATTTACCAGCGTTGGTGTATCCAACCAGGCCGATGGTAGAGAGAGGGACGGCCTGGCGCTGGGAACGCTGGACGCCTCGGGTGGCGCGCACGCGTTCGATTTCGTTTTTCAGCTTGGCGATGCGGCGGCCGATCCGGCGGCGGTCGCTTTCAAGCTGGGTCTCGCCGGGCCCGCGCGTTCCGATGCCGCCTCCGAGACGGGACATCTGCGCGCCACGCCCGGCAAGGCGGGGCAGAAGGTAGCTGAGCTGGGCCAATTCCACCTGTAACTGGCCCTCGCTGGTTCTCGCGCGCCGCGCGAAGATGTCGAGGATTAATTGGGTGCGGTCCACCACCTTGACGTGGAGGCGGCGTTCGAGGTTTCTGAGCTGGGTAGGGGTTAGGTCGTGATCCACGATCACGGCGTCCACTCGATCCTGGTCTACGCGCGCTTTAATTTCCGCGAGTTTCCCGGAGCCGACCAGGGTAGCGGGATCGACGGCGGGGCGCGCCTGGGAGATGGAATCGACGACTTGGGCGCCGGCGCTTTCAGCCAGGGTCACGAGTTCGGCGAGCGAGTCTTCCGCTTCGTCGTGAGGGGATACATTCCGCAGCACGCGGGGGGCGCCGGTCACCTCTATACCGACCACGAGCGTGCGTTCGGGTGGGGTTTGCACTATTCGTTTGCATCCGGCTGGTCGTTGGCCCCGACGGAGGCGGCCGCAGTCGCGCCATGGCCGCCGGTGGAATGCAAGGGCTTAGAAACAACGACTGTAGAGATTGCGTGCTTAAAGATCAATTGCTCCTGATTATTGGTTTCGAGGACGACGGAATACTTATCAAAGCTCTTGATGCGTCCCGAGAGCTTAACGCCGCTCATCAGGTAAATGGTCAAAAAGGTTTTATCTTTGCGGGCGTTATTAAGAAATGCTTCCTGAATATTCTGCGCAAGCTTATCCATTATCTGTCTGATTCCTATTGTTTCGGCAGCGCTCAAAAGGGCTGTGCGCGATCCAACTCCGACGATACGAGGGTAGCTCCGGGCTCATGGCTCTTTGGCCACACCCACCCTACAGTATCTGGATTTTCAATCTATCCGCTCTGTTTCAGAGCTATCACTCCCGAGGGCTGTATTTAGTACTCGTTCCCGTTGAGCAATAGGACCGAGGTAGATAGCGGGGAAGACGGGGGAGGCCGTCCCGGAGCGCATGAACCAGTACGCACACACCAGGTTAAGGGGCCTTCTGTCCTCAAGATTGCGGTAATACTCCGCCGATAAGCATTTTGTCCACGATCTCACTTCCCATTCGGAGGTGGAGGTGGGATTAAGCACACAAAAAGGATAGATGGTCCAATGAAAAAAATTCTCCTAATTCTTCTGGGGGCAGGGGCGCTGACGGCCTGGGCTGCACCCGTGAACCGAAAGCTATCGAGGGAAATGGCGGCGGCCGACGCTCAAACGCCGGTTCGAGTGGTGGTTCAGTGGAATAGCGCGGCCGACGACACAAAGGATCGCAAGGTGCTTTCGCGGGGCGGCACGGTTCACTACCGATTCAAGGCTCTGGCGGCTGGGGTATATACGCTGACGGGCGCGGCGGCGCAGGATCTGGCGAACGATCCGGACGTGGCCTACATTTCTCCGGACCGGGCGGTTTCCCCTAAGCTGGACCTGACCGCGGCAGCCGTCAACGCGAGCGCGGCGTGGAACGCCGGATGGAATGGGTCGGGCGTGGGCGTAGCGGTAATCGACAGCGGAATCAATGCGGACCCGAACCTGGGGCCGGGCAAATCGGTTGTTTTCAGCTACGACTTCACAAAGGCCGCTAACGCCACGGCGGTGTCCAACGTTCTGGCGCAGTTGAGCTCGGGTTTATCGTTATCGGGATTGCTGGGCAATATTCCGATTTCGGCGCTTTCGACCCCAGCGCCCGACCAGTACGGGCACGGGCAGCACGTTTCGGGGATTATCGCCTCGAACGGGCTGAGTTCGAGTTGCACGAATTGCACGCGAACGTTCACAGGCATCGCGCCCGGGGTGAACCTGCTGGACCTGCGGGTTTTGGATCAAAACGGGGAAAGTAGCGACAGCACCGTGATACTTGCGATCGACACGGCCATCGCGCTCAAGAATATCTATAACGTGCGGGTGATCAATTTGTCGTTGGGCCGGCCGGTTTTCGAGAGTTACACGCAGGACCCTTTGTGCCAAGCGGTAGAAGCGGCCTGGAACGCAGGAATCGCGGTGGTGGTGGCGGCGGGGAACGATGGCCGCGACAACACGTACGGTGAGCAGGGTTACGGAACGATCAATGCCCCTGGCAACGATCCTTACGTGATCACGGTGGGCGCGATGAAGACGGAGGGAACGCCCGCACGCACAGACGACCTGATTGCGACCTACAGTTCGAAGGGCCCCACGCAGATCGACCACATCGTGAAGCCGGACATCGTAGCGCCGGGGAACCTGATCGTCTCCTTGCTAGTGCCGAATTCGACGCTCGCGGCGCAAAATCCGGCAAACATGGTTCCGCTTACTTATTTCGAGTCGAATTTGACGCCCGGGCAGGCGAAGAAGAACTCGGGGAATTATTTCATCCTGAGCGGGACGAGCATGGCGACGGGGGTAGTAAGCGGGGCGGTAGCCGACCTGTTCCAGGCGAATCCGAGTCTGACTCCGGATCAGGCGAAGGCGCTGCTGATGGAGACAGCCTACAAGACCTTTCCGCAATCGAGCACGGTGACGGATCCGACCAGCGGCCAGACGTTCACCGACTACTACGACATATTCACAGTAGGCGCAGGGTATATCGACCTAGCGGCGGCCCTCTCGTCGATCCACAACGTACCGGCAAACGCCACGGCGCTATCGCCCGTTGCGACTTATCAGAGCGGCAGCGGAGCGGTGACGTTGAGTTACGATCCTTCCTCGATCTGGAGCGCACAGGCGGTGTGGGGCGCCAACTCGGTGTGGGGGGCGCAGTCGGTATGGGGCACGTCGGTGTTGCAGGGTAATCAGGCCGTCTGGGGAACGCAGGCGGTGTGGGGCACCAATTCGGCGTGGGCAGCGAACTCGGTATGGGGCGCGCAGGCGGTGTGGGGCACCAATTCGATGTGGGCCGCAAATTCCGCATGGGCCGCAAATTCGAAGTGGGCCGCGAATTCGAGCACCGCCCAAAGCGTATCGGTTACGGGCGAGCAGTAGATTCGCGCTTCTGTCAGGCGGAGCGACGCTCTCATGCACAGGGGGGTTCGCTCCGCCATTTTCTTGCCGTCCGCTAATGTGGGCAACGATTGCAGCCGATGTAATTGATGACGACGGTTGAGAAGAAACAGGCTATGCACACCACTTTTAGGAATGGCGAGCGTTGGTGGAAAATCCAAACGGGTGGTGAACGGGGCAGTACCCTGGTCGAATTCGCCCTGGTTTTAGTGCCGCTCCTCGCGCTCTTGTTGCTCATCCTCAACGTCGGTTGGGTTGTTTTCGCGCAAGCCAGCCTGCAGGAAGGCGTTCGGGAGGGGGTGCGCTGGGGAGTGACGGGGCAGTTGGTTTCGGGCTGTTCGGGATTGGATTGCTCCATCGCGAGCGTGGTCCAGACCTATTCGTTCGGGTTCGTGCAATCGAGTAACGTGAGCGTTCACTACTATTCGCCCTCCACGCTCAGCGACGTCACCGGACAGGCTGGCGCCACGGCCGGCGGCAATATCGTGCAAGTTAGCGTGAGCAACATATCGGTAAAGAGTATGGGCGCCATTTGGAGAAATCCGACACCTCTCATATTGGGCGCAACCGCCTCCGACGTTATGGAAGCACGATCCATCATTCCACCGGAGTAGGCTGTGACTCGATCCCGGCCACAGAAATCCTCGGAACGAGGGAGCGCGTTCATCGAATTTGCTCTCTGCACCAGCCTGTTCCTGGTTCCCTTGCTGCTAGGCGCAATGGTCATTGGGATGAACGTGATCCGAGCGGTGCAGGTGACCACGCTTTGCCGAACCGCCGCCCATATGTATTCACAAAACGTCGACTTCTCCCAAAGCCAAAACCAGCAGGAGCTGGTCAAGGTGGCGCAAGGACTGAACATCACGGCAACCTCCGGCAACGGAGTCATTATTCTTACCCGGGTTCAATATGTAACCTCCACCGCGTGCGGTTCCCAGGCCTGCGCAAACGAAAACCAATATGTGATGACAAACCGCATCGTCATTGGCAATTCATCGCTTCACTCGAGCATCTTCGGCTCGCCGCCGGCCGCGGATATGCAGACCAACGGAGACGTGATTGTCGCGGACTACCTGAACGATCCCTATACGGTCGCGGCGAACTTCTCGAACATCATGACGCTGACATCGGGGCAATATCTCTATGTCGCAGAGACGTATTTCACGTCGCCGGACCTGAATTGGTGGGGCGGCGGAGTGCCTCAAATCAACATCCGATTTGTCTTTTGATTGGCTTCGAGGCGTTTGTCCTCTAATTTGACTTGGGGCCGCTATTGAGTCAGGTGGAGAATCTGCGAGGCTACTTGCAGAAACGCGTCCTGCAGCCCGCTGAGGTCGGTAGCCAGAAAGAACATGCCGGTGGGCTTGGTGGAGTCGTAGTCATCGGCGCGCGTATCGTTCGCAAGGCGCTCCATGAAATTCTGATTGATCGCCATGGTCTCGTTGCCTTGCAGGCCGATGGTGTAAATCAGGGTTCCGTTATCGGTCGTGTCATTCCTGATTTTGTGAGCAATCGAATCGGCAGCATTGAAGGACACGTATCTCGCGGTTCTAGGCATGTCGGGCCGGATCTGGCCGCCATAGGGACAGGCCGCGGCAGAGGCGCATTGGGCGCTGGGATAGGCCGGAAACAGATCGAGCGTACCGAACTCGCTGCCGAGCGTGGAGTTTCCGTAGTTGTCGGTGGTCGGAATATACGCAACATCCTGGCGCCCATAGGCGGAATATTGCCAGTTCGAGTTATTAAAGGCACAGCCAGAGGCGCCGCTGATGACGGTGGGATTGGCGGTCGATGTGATCGAGACGCCAGCCGCGCTCAAGACAGCAACGGTAAAGCCGGTAGGATTTAAGTTCGCATTGCTCGTGGCGGTTTCCGCCGAGCCGTCGGCAAATATCCCGGACAATACGTCAGTGCTGTTGCAGCCGCTTGCGCCGTACGAGGTAAGAGTTGAGGTGTTTGTAGACTCGTATCTTTGGTCGGACTGATCGGCCAACGTCTTGATCGGATAAGTCGCATTGACGCCATTCGGTTCTCCGTCGGTGAAGAACAGAATGACATTGAGCGCGTTGGGCCGCGCCGCGCGCATTTGCTGAATTCCTCCGGCGGCGGGCGAGCCGACGCCCTGATATGCCATGGAGAGGCCTTGCGCGGAGCTGGTATCTCCCGCGCACGCCAGAGTCGACAGCGTCTCACTGAGATTGGAACCGGTCGGCTGATTGAAACTCGTCGTTGGGGAAAAATCCAAATTCGCGCCGGTCTGGAAGGTGATCAGGCCGACCTCGTCATGTCCAGGCACGAACACGGTAAGAAATTGCTGGGCGGCGGAGACCATGGCCTGGCACGCCGTTTGATTGTTGGGAGGCTCCGGCGCCGTATTCATGGAATTCGAGCGATCCAGCACCATCATGATGTTTGCGTCCCGGCGGGTGGCCTGGCCTGTGTCGCCTACCGTCGCGGTCTGATAATGCAGAATCCTCATGAAGTACAGCGGGACAATGACGGACGCCTGGACGGTTCCCTGCCAGACGTTGGTCGAGGTTTCGGTAAGCGTAACCGCCGGATATCCTGGCGCGAGGCTGGCGCCTAGAAAGCCGGTCGGGAAATTCGCGGTGAAATAGGACTGCCCAGCCGTAGCATCAAAGTTCTTGGCCGTGGCAAGCGCGGCTGAATCGACCGCTGCGGAGAGCCTGGCTTTCACCCAAAAAATCACCGACCCGTCGATTCCCAGGCCCACAACGGGGATAAGCAGAAATGTCAAGAGAAACGTGAGAAGGACGACGGACGCGCCTTGCTCTCCCGGCCTGCGAATTACCGGCGTCGAAGCCTTGTTCATTGCATCCGGCAAGAGCCGTATTCCTCTCTTCAGATAGTGAATGGATTAAGAGTGCTTTCTCATTGCGATAGGCGCGAGCTACCGCATTCTGCTTATCGTTCTTTCAAGACGAAAGGGTTAGCGGAAGGTAGGCGGCGCGTTATGCTCGGAAGCGTATGGAGCGTGGCTTAGAGCCCGTCTCAGCCGAGCAAGAGGAGGTGGTTGGCCGCCGTATTGCTCTCCTCAGCATGAGCGTGGGAGCGCTGCTCGCCTTTGCGAAGATCTGGGTTGGGTTGAATGCCGGCTCGACCTCGGTTGTGTCGGACGGGCTGGAGGCTGGGGGCGATGTCCTATCGTCGGGCATTGTGTACGCCGGCCTGTGGCTGGCAAGCAAACCGCCGGATTACGAGCATCCGTATGGACATGGGCGCTATGAAACGCTGGCAGGGCTTGCGATCGGCGCGATGCTGCTGCTGACAGGGTCGGCTATTTTCTGGCACGGCCTGACAACATTGGGAGAGCGCAGCGAGTTGCCCTCCTATGCGCTGTATCCGCTGATTGCGGCGGTCTTTATCAAGATTGCGCTCGCGGGGACGAAGTTTCGAGTAGGCAGGCGGATCGCAAGCACGTCGCTCGAGGCGGACGGCTGGCACGACATTACCGACCTTGTGTCGACCGGCGTCGCGCTTGTCGCGGTGGGGCTCACGCTGGCTGCGCCGCGAAGGTTCGAGAGAGCCGATCATATCGGGGCGATGATTATCGGGCTAATCATCTTCCTGTTATCGATTCGGGTGGTGCGGCGCACGGTTGAGCAGTTGCTCGATACGATGCCGGCGCCGCCAAGACTGGCGGAGATCCGGGCGGCGGCGCTGGGCGTGGAGGGCGCGCTCGGGATCGAGAAATGCCTGGCGAGACGCACGGGGCTTAAATACCATGTGGATTTGCATCTGGAGGTCGCTCCGGAGATGACGGTTCGCGCCTCGCATGAGATCGCGACACGGGTGAAGATACGGGTGAAGGAGATGCTGCCCTGGGTGGCGGACGTATTGGTACACGTCGAGCCGGCGCAGCTTTCGGCCGCAGAGGTGGAAGCGTCGGGCGCCTACGCCAGCCGCGCGCATGGAAAATAAAGAGATCGCACAACTGCTGCACGAGACCGCCGATTTGATGGAGGTGGCGGGCGAGGACGGATTTCGCATACGGAGTTATCGCAACGCCGCGGCGGTGATCGCGAGTTATCCGGAGAGGGTGGCGGATATCGTCTGTAACCCGGAGCGCAAGGTTACCGATATAGCGGGAATCGGCAAGGGGCTCGCGGCGGTGCTCGCGGAGATCTGCGAGCGCGGTTCGTTCGACAGACGGGACCAGATGCTGGCGAAGTATCCGGCGTCGGCGCTCGAGCTGCTGAAGATACAAGGGCTAGGGCCGAAGAGTATTGCGCTGCTCTATGAGCATCACGGAGTGCGGAACGTCGACGATCTGGAGCGGCTGTGCCAGGAGCGCAAGCTACGCGAGATGCCGCGTATGGGCGCGAAGCTGGAGGAAAAAGTCCTGCGCTCGATTGAGGCGTATCGCAAGAGCGCGGGGCGGTTTTTGATGAGCTTCGGGCGGCGGACGGCGGACGAACTGATGGCGGAGTTTCAATCGTTGGGCGGGATCGAGAAGGTGGAGGCGGCGGGGAGTTTGCGGCGAGGGCGGGAGACGATCGGCGATCTCGACCTTCTGGTCACGGGTCCGGGGGCGGCGGAAGCGTTGGGGCGGCTGGTGAAACATCCGAAGGCGCAGGAAGTTTTGGGGCAAGGGGTGAACAAGGCGAGCGTGACGTTCGGGCTGGAGCGGCTACAGGTGGATGTGCGGGCGCTGAGCCATGAGAGCTTCGGCGCCGCGATGCAGTATTTCACGGGCAGCAAAGAGCACAACGTGGCGCTACGAACGAACGCGATCAAACAAGGGCTGACGTTGAACGAGTATGGCCTGTTCACGCTGGAAGGCAACGAGCGCGTGGCGGGAGCGAGCGAAGAGGAACTGTACGAACGCTTGGGGTACGCCTGGATTCCGCCCGAGCTGCGCGAGAACTGCGGGGAGCTGGAGGCGGCGCAGAGTGGAACGCTGCCCCGCCTGGTGGAGGCTGGCGATATTCGGGGCGATCTCCATATGCACACGACGGAGACCGACGGCCGGGCGACGCTGCGCGAGATGGCGGAAGCGGCTGCCGCGCTCGGGTACGAATACATCGCGATCACGGACCATTCGAAGGCGCTTGCGATGGCGAATGGGCTGGATGAACGCCGCGTGGTGGAGTTTGCAGGCAAGGTGCGGGAGCTGAACCGCGGCGGGCTGCCGCTGCATGTCTTCTCGGGCCTGGAGTGCGACATTCTGCGCGATGGGTCGTTGGACATTGCCGAAGAAGCGCTGGCGGAGCTGGACCTAGTGATCGGAAGCGTGCACAGCCATTTCAACCTGGAGGGGCAGGAGATGACGGATCGATTTCTGCGCGCGCTGGAAGCGCCTTCGCTGCGAGTGATTGGGCATGCGACGGGCCGGCTGCTGCTGCAGCGCGAGGGGTACCCGTTCGACTTCGAGCGGGTGGCGGGCAAGGCGGCCGAGCGGGGGGTGGCCTTTGAGATCAACGCGAGCCCGGAACGGCTGGACCTGCCGAGTCACCTGGCGCGAGCGGCGAAGCGGAAGGGATGCCGGTTCGCGATTTCCACCGACGCGCATCGCCCGTCGCATTTTCAGAACATGCGCTTTGGCGTGATTACGGCGCGGCGGGGATGGCTGGAGGCGGCCGATATCCTCAACACCCGGCCGCTCGGCGAGTTTGCATCGGGATTGAAGAGCCGCAAGCCGGCGTAGAGTTTTCCTTTTCACATGATGAAACCGTTGAAAGTTGCCGTGGCCGGATTGGGCCGAATGGGCGCAATCCACGCGCTACATGCATGGGAGCTGGCGCGCGAGACGGGGAGCTGCGAGCTTGCCGCGATCGCCGATCTGGATGGGGAGCGCGCGCGAAGAGTGGCGAAAGATATCGGCTGCGACGTTCCGATTTTTCCTTCGATCGAGGAGCTGGCGAAGGCGGGGGTTTGCGATGCGACCGTCATCGTGACGCCGACGGAGAATCATCGGGCGCACGCGGAATTGATGATCGACGCGGGGCATCGCGTGATGGTGGAAAAGCCTTTGACCGGCACCGTGGAGGGAGACCGCGAGTTCGCCGCACAGTTGAATCGCGATTCGCCGAATGCGCTGATGCTGGCGTTTCAGCGGCGCTTCGATGAGCCACTTCGATACGCCAAGCAGCTCATCGACGGCGGGGCGATCGGGCGCGTGTTCAAGGTGTATTCGGCGCTGGAGGATTCCAACCCGGCGCCGAACGGGTACAAGAGCGGGGGGATTCTTCCGGATATGTCGATCCACAATGTGGACGAGATTCTGTGGCTGACGGGGCGCATGCCGAGGTCGGCGGCGGTGATCGGCTCGCGTATTTACAGCCATCGGCTAACTACCTGCGAGGAAGATTTCGACGACGCGCTGCTTTACTTGTGGTTCGAGGATGAACTGACGGCGCAGGTTCAGGTGAGCCGGAATCATGTGTCGGGATATCGGAACGAGACGATCGTTTTTGGAGAAGAAGGCCAGGTGCATGTGGGGCATTTCGAGCAGAAGCCCTTCGAGGTGCTGGTGGAGGCATACGGACGGCGCGGACAGAAGGCGCCGCTGAGCGTGAGGACGTTCCAGATGCGCGATTATGGCCGGACTCTGGCGGAGTTTGTGGATCGGTTTGGGCCGGCTTACAAGGCAGAGCTTGCGGCCTTCATCGAGTGCTGCCGGCAGGGCGCGCCGTTTCCATCGACGCATCGAGACGGTTTGCGCGCCCAGGAGGCGATCTCGGCGGGCATGCAAGCCGTGGTGGAAGAGCGGCAGGCCGCGCGCGTGCAGCCTGCCTAAAGAAAGCTAAGCGCCGACTTTTTCGCGAACCTGGCTGCGAGCGTATTGCTCCAGTTTGCGGGCGTCGGCATAGAACTTACGGATACCTTCGCTGAGCTTGTCGACGGCCATGGCGTCTTCGTTGTGCATCCAGCGGAAATCTTTTTCCTCGAGGTGAAACTTTTCGCCTTCGCTTTTCCTGGCGTGATCCGGCGTGAGCGCGGGAGTGATTTCGCCCTGCGTTTGCTGCATTTTTTCGAGCAGATCCGGGCTGATGGTCAGCAGGTCACAACCGGCGAGGCGCGTGATCTGCTCGACTTTGCGGAAGCTGGCGCCCATGACCTGAGTCTTGTAGCCGAACTTCTTGAAGTAATCGTAAATTTTGGTGACGGAGGCGACGCCGGGGTCGTCTTCGATGGGGATGTCCTTGCCGCCGTTTTCTTTCTTATAGAAGTCGTAGATGCGGCCGACGAATGGGGAGATCAGAGTGACTTTGGCTTCGGCGCAAGCGACGGCTTGAGCGAAGCTGAACAGCAGCGTGAGATTGCAATGAATGCCTTCCCGTTCGAGCTCTTCGGCGGCTTTGATGCCTTCCCAGGTGCTTGCAATTTTGATGAGAACGCGTTCGCGGCTGACGCCTTCCTTCTCGTAAAGACCGATCAGGTGGCGGGCTTTCGCGAGGGTGCCTTCGCGGTCGAAACTCAGGCCTGCGTCTACTTCGGTTGAGACGCGACCTGGGATGTGCTGGAGGATCTCGCGGCCGAAGCTGACGAATAGACGGTCCATGAACGCCACGGCCTGCTGCTTTTCGTTACCGCCTGCCTTGTCGGCGTGTTCGACGGCTTCGTCGACCAGGTGCTGGTACTCGGGACGCTGGGCGGCGGCGTAGAGCAGAGAAGGATTGGTGGTGGCGTCCTGGGGTTTCAGTCGCGCGATGGCGTCGATGTCGCCGGTGTCGGCGACGACGGTGCTGTACTTTTTCAGAGATTCGAGCAGTGTCATCCGGTTGGCTCCCTACTTCTATTGATGCACATTCGGGGACAAATTGACGGGGAGTTTAGAGGCGGGAAGGCGATAGAGCACGTGGCGGCGCATGGGGTGGCCGATGGGGACGCGGGGATGGTCGAAGTCCGCGGACGGATCGCGCGTCATGCCGAGTTTCTCCATGACCCCGCGGGAGCGGACGTTAGAAGGCATGGTGAAAGAAACGAGGGCGGGCAGGCAAAGGACGTCAAAAGCGTAGCGCACGATTTCACGGGCGCCTTCGGTGGCATATCCGCAGCCCCAGAATTCATGGCGCAGCCTCCAGCCGATTTCGACGGCGGGCATGAAGGGCGCTTCGAAGCCTGGCACGAAAAGGCCTATGAAGCCCATGAAGGCCCCGGTCGCGCGATGTTCGGCGGCCCACAAGCCGAATCCGTGGAGATCGAAGTGCGCCTGAATGCGGTCGAAGAAATCCTCGCTTTCTTCTTTAGTGAGAAGGCGGGGCATGAACTCCATGACGCGCGGGTCGGCGTTCATTTCAGCGAAGGGCAGGCGGTCTTCCTCACGCCAGGGACGAAGGATGAGGCGTTCGGTGGGACGGGGGTGATCGCGAAGGAGTGTAATAATTGTTCCCTTATCTTCACACTACAGTGTCGAACTATGAAAATTCTGGGACTGGTGGCGATCATTCTCTGCTTCTCATCCGGATTGTGGGCGGAAGACCGGACGGAGGCGCCGGTGCAGGTTCTGAAAGTGGAACCGGATTACAGCTCTCTGCAGACCGGCTATGTGGTGGAAGTGGCGGAACTGGAGATGACGCTCGATGCGCGTGGAGTTCCGTTCTCTTTAAAGTCTTCGGTGGGATTGCCTGACAACGTGGTGCAGGCTTTGAGCCAATGGCGCTATGAACCGTTAAAGAAGAACGGGCATGCGACGGCGAGCCTGCTCAAAATGAGTTTCGGATTCCGGCGCGCGATCACGCCGGTTTTAGAGCGCAGTATTTTCCCGAGGTGGAAGCCGGTGGATGAAAAGGTCCGCGACGCCGTGGAGCGGGGCAAGCGGATGACAGCGGATGAGGCGGCGCAGATGGAAGGAGCGCTGCCGGAAGCGGAGGCTCTGGAGCATGGGCGGACGTCTCTGTTGATCTATTACTCGAAAGGTTTGCCGGATGCGGCAAAGGCGCGAGAAGGGCGAGCGCGATTGATCCCGTGGCTGATCGAGCATTATCCGGAGGATGAGATTTTGGGAAGTCCGGCGGCGATCATCAATGCGGCGGGAGAGCCGCTGGCGGATGCCGGCGCGCAGGACAAAGCGAAAGAGCTTTGGGCGAAAGCAGTGGCAAGCGCGACGCACGATATTCCGGTTGCGGAACATGCGGCGAATTTTTTTCAAGCCGCGGACCCGAGCAAGGCGGCCGCCGTTTTGAGAGACCTGGGAAGCTGGCCAAAACGGAATGTGTGGCTCGGACGTATATACGCGCTGCAGGCGTTGGGAGTGAAGACGCTTGACCCGGAGAGCGGGGACCCGGTCGCGGCGCTGGGCGAGCCGTCGGCGGCGGCCAGAGAAGGGCTGCTGAAGGCGACGGACAGCAAGGCAGTGCTGTCGGCGATGGCGGCGATCAGGAGCGCTCATTTTTCGCTCGCGAAGGCGGACCGCTGGACGCCCAGCATGCAGCAATTCTGCGAGCAGTTCCTGGCTCACGAAAAGGAGATTTACCCGGCGGCCAAGAGTTCCTGCGACGCCTCGAAAGCGGAACCGAACGGGGACGTTCTGAAGGCGGTTTCGCTGGGCGGCCACACGGCGCAGCCGCATTTGAGAAAAAAAATGGAGCCGAGATATCCGCCGGAGGCGAAATACCAGATGGTGCAAGGGACGGTGAGGCTGTCGGCGATCATCGATGAGAACGGGCGGATACAAGAACTTGGGCTGATAGAAGGACCGCTGGTTTTATATGGGGCGAGCCGGAAGGCCGTTAGCCAATGGGAGTTCGACCCCGCAACAGAGGATGGGCAGCCGGTCGCGATAGCGACAAAGATCGAGGTCAACTTCGCGCTGGGCCATTAACGTGGGCTACATCGGCGTGACAGTGAGCGGGCTCGACAGGGCTGACCGGCGTTGAAAGGGGATTGCGGATGATGAGGAACGCGAGCCAGCCTTCCGCCTATTGTCCAGGAGAAGCAGCAGCTTCCACAGCGTAGATCGAGTTTCTGGAATCCGCCTTTGCGAAGACCTCTAGGGCTGGGGCTGAGAAGAACAAGCAGCAGAAGTTGCTTTTTTATGCGGGCCCGCCTGCTTTTGGAATTTTCCGCAGGCTAAGCTCGTTGAGCATCTCGGCTATTCCGTCTTCATCTGGTCCTGACCATTCGTAGGCCTCATTCAGGAGGAGCATTGTGGCCCAATCGCTCAACTCTGTGTCCGTTATTTGGCCACGCGAGTACTTGTCCAACGCGTTCCTGATGTGCGCCATCTCAATCCGAATCCCAGGATGGGGCAACAGAAAGTAGGAGGTCAATGTGCGTTTGGTCGAACTAAAGTCCATCTCCAGCATGCAGCCAAGCTGCAAACGAACTTCTTCGAGCGGAATCGCCATTTGAGCGAACTTTTCAAGAATCTCCCGCTCTTCTGGCGTCAGATTCCTCCGTTCTCTAGAACTTCGGATCATAGTGAACCAAGTTCCCGGGAGGATTGTAGGCCCTCTGCACGACAGACCCAGGAACCGTCTGCCCACTGGCATCGACTACCTTGGAGTAGTTTGCAAACCCGCCTGCTCGGCCCGGATTCTGGAGGTCGTACTGGGCGGCCGCCTACCCAATGCATCGTACACGATAGTACTCTTTGCCCGCTCGGCTGCAGCCGGCTGTTGTAGGTAAAGACCCGCCACACCGAATTTCCGAACGTATAGTTGTTTTCCGCTCCATGGGGCCAATACCAGGCGCCGCTCACATAATTCGTCGTGAAGCCGTTGTAGTTTCCTGAAACTCCAGTCGCGCGATTGGTCGCGTCGTAAGCGGTAGTCACGCCGCGGCCGGACGGGTACGTTTCATAGGTCAGGGCTCCGGCGAGATTGTAATAGTACGTGAAGCCGTTTAACAACTTCGCCCCGCCCAGACTTATTTTCGGTAGCAAGTTCGCTGGCCGTATATCGCCTCGAACTTCCGTGAGAATGCGTCTAGCGCCCCTACATCACGGATGTTCAGCGCGATATAATCCAGAACGGCCCGGTCTAGTGATGAAGTAGCTAACCCTGCTTCTTCGAGGATGGGTTTTATAGCAGGCCCCAGTGCGGCATCCGCAGCAATTACCGCAACTCCAAGACTCCGCTCGCCCCAGACGGCCCACCTTAGCGAATCAGGTACCCATACGATCACTTCTGAGTTGTACAAGAGCGCGTCTGCGGGGGACCCATTGGGCTCTGCTGAGAGTGCATCGTAATAATCCTCGGCAGTGTTGCCGAACTCAAATCTTCGGGCTCCGTACTTTTTGAATTGGACAAAAAAGTAGTTAAAAGGATCAGGATCTAACACTGCCAGTGAGCAGTGCTCATCTACGGAAGCTCGCATTAACCCCCGAAGCGCAGGCCAGAATTGGTCCGCCACCGTCGCGTCGAATTCTGTAAATCGAAAGCTTCCGTACTGCGGCTGAAAAACCGGGTCAGGCAGTCGCCTGTCCGGGTGGACTACCAACTTCAATCGCTCCTGTAACCGAAGCATCTCGTTATTGTCAATTTCGAAGCTCATTGCAATCGAATCTTTACATCTATGCTCTTGCTGCCGGGCGCGTAGTAATCAGCCGTGGGGCCGCCAGTAGATCTCGCCCCATCTCGGACAACGTATCGAGCTCCACCCTTTGTGTATATGCTCACCCGACCATCCTGAGAGGTCGATTTACTCCATCCGGAATCGGAAAAGTTCTGTTCGAATTCACTCTTGGAAACGTCGGCTCCGCGGTTTGCATAGCGGCTACCCGGAGATGTGATGTCCTCGTACTTGGACGACGGCGCAGGTCCAGATGGAGGCTCTATCTTTCCAAACCCCCCCTGCAAGCAACGGACCTTCCATTGCTGCGGAGCCAGGCCCCATGATGAAACCTAGTGTGATTTGCAGGAGGGGATCACCGACTGCGGATGTTGCACCGATTTGGCGCGCTCCACGTTGATTGTCGGCGGCATTTCCATCAGTATCGACATCAGTCTGCCGGTATGTACCATCGACAACCGTGTTTCCGTTCGCGTCCGTATGGGAGAGCGTCCCATTGCTGAAGACTTCCCCGTTCGCCTGCGACAATTTTTTCTCGCTCGCGAACTCATCGTCGGTAAGCTCGTTCTTCTTGTCGGTGCAATTCTGCCAGTTCGCGTCGCAGATTTGATAACTCTCCCCGGTCGGGTCAACGTAGCTGAGGGGGTTGTTTCTGCCATAAGCGTATGCATCCCAGCTTTGTGGATCGTATGGATCAAGCCCTGCTAGCGGATCCGCGGATGTAAACCGTCCCATTCCCGCGCCGTAGTAGCGGGCCTGGAAGAAGTCGAGGCTGGTTTCAGTGTCTCGCTCTTTGCCGGTGAACTTCTGGTTTACGTTATCGTAGCCATCGAACTGAGAGTTCCGGCCGGCGATGCCGCTTGGGATCTCTTCGCCGAATGGAATGTAATCGTGCCGCGCAATCACGTTCGCATTCGCATTCCGTCACCATTCGCAAGCTGCCCAGATGATCATACGTCAGGTAACAGATCGCGCAGGGCGGCGTGCCGGAATTTTGCAGATCGTACTCCGCCGCCAGCCTACCCAATGCATCGTACACGTATAGTACTTTTTGCCCGTTGCTCAGGATTTTCTCGACTCGCTTGCCTTCGCCGTCGTAAAGATAAGACGCGCTGAGGCCGCCCGAATTCGTTTCGCTGGTTTGCCGGTTCTCCGCGTCGTAGGCAAACGTCATACCAGGCGGGAGGGCCAGCATGTTCCCGGCGGCGTCGTACGGAGAAGACCCGATCTGGTTCTTGCCGTTGAAAATGTTCCCGTTGGGTGTCGAGAGGCTGTATCCCATGCCCGGGGCGGCTGTCACCCAGCCGTTGCCGT